>Ga0207828_100010_pt1 | contig 484855 bp, 432 predicted proteins | sample TtaePargueraPR_11_FD_187276 | JGI IMG/M metagenome (GOLD analysis project Ga0207828, IMG submission 187276) | Aerobic enrichment media microbial communities from Bioluminiscent Bay, La Parguera, Puerto Rico - Tt and P2 (3) (SPAdes) | ecosystem: Environmental > Aquatic > Marine > Unclassified ...
ACACCGCCACTCGGGCGAGCTGCTTCGTCAAATCGGTTTCAACGAACATACAGCTCCAGAGTATGCGCTTGGCGACAGCGTGGGTCGCCGCAGCGACCAGTATTCGTTGGCTTCTACGGTCTACTGGCTTTTGACCGGGGCATTACCTTATACGCTTACCCCCAATAAGTTGCGTTGCCATACCGATCTGGAAGAGCTCAGCTACCGTAGCGCTCGTACCACCAATCCAGAGATTACCCCTGCGCTTGACGAGGCGCTGCGTCGCGCGCTGGACCCGCAACGGCCACTGCGTTTTCGACGGATGTCGGAGTTCCTTCACGCGCTGAGGCTACCCCTGGGGCGTGCTGTGCAACGCGAAGAGCCCCGCACCGAGTCTCGACGCTTTTGGCAGGGCGTGGCGGGTATTTTGCTGCTGCTGTTGGTGCTTTCGTGGCTGCTGCGCTAGGCACGTTTCAAGCGCATACTGCGAATGTCAAAAGGGCGATGACACGAATCATCGCCCTTTTATCTTTCGCCATCTCTGATGTTAGAACAGAGGTTACAGCGTGAAGGTTGGCAACTTCTGTTCCACTTTCGCAAGCTTCAACTTGGCGACTTTCGGAAGACCATTCTCGAACGGCGGAAAATCTTCGCCCTGGATCAGCGGTGATAAGTAGTCACGGCACGCTTGGGTAATATCGAAACCGCTGTCGCTGATAAAGTCGCGGGGCATGAACTTCTCTTGGTTGGCGATTTGCGATAGCGGAGCAGAAATCACGTCCCACTGGTACGGGCTTTGTGAGATGCGGCGTATGGCCGGCATCATGGAGTTTTTGCCCGCCAGCGCCAGCGTGACCGCTTCACGGCCAACGGCATAAGCTTGTTCAACATCGGTTTTGGAAGCCAAGTGACGCGCCGCACGCTGCAGGTAGTCGGCCACGGCCCAATGGTATTTGTAGCCCAGGTCCTGCTTGATCATGCCGGCCAGGGTGGGCGCCACGCCGCCTAGCTGGCGGTGACCAAAGGCATCGGTATTGCCTGCATCCGCAAGGAAAGTGCCATCTTCGTAGCGCGCGCCTTCCGACACCACGATCACGCAGTAGCCAAATTTTTTGACGCTTTCATCGACTCGCGCCATGACCGCTTTACGGTTAAATGCCACTTCCGGGAAGATAATCAGGTGCGGTGGCTCGCCTTCTCCTTCGCCAGCCAGGCCTCCAGCCGCAGCAATCCAGCCCGCATGGCGTCCCATCACTTCCAGTACGAACACCTTGGTCGAGGTGGCGCACATGGACGCGATATCCAGCGACGCTTCCCGGGTCGAGGTGGCGATGTACTTCGCGACGCTGCCGAAACCAGGGCTGTTATCAGTGATGGGAAGATCATTGTCGACGGTTTTGGGAACGTGAATGGCCGTCAGCGGATACCCTAGTTTTTCGGAGAGCTGCGAGACTTTTAGGCAGGTATCGGCACTGTCGCCACCGCCGTTGTAGAAGAAATAGCGAATGTCGTGCGCTTTGAAAACCTCGATAAGACGCTCGTACTGCGCGCGGTGCGTATCGATGTCTTTCAGCTTGTAGCGACAAGAGCCAAACGCTCCGCCCGGGGTGTGTCGCAGAGCGGCAATGGCGTCATCGCTCTCCTGAGTGACATCGATCAAATCTTCCGTCAGTGCACCAATAATGCCGTTATGGCCGGCATACACCTTGCCGATCTGATCAGGGGCTTGCCGGCAAGCTTCGATAACGCCACAGGCGCTGGCATTGATGACGGCGGTAACGCCACCGGACTGGGCGTAAAAGGCATTATGCTGGGCCATGGAAACGTCTCATCTCCTCAAAACGGGTGGGATATCACATTGTGGCGGCAAGCGTTGGCTGCATTGCTTGCCTGAGAGCCAAGCGCTCGTAAATGACGTAAAGTTTATCGTAAAGCCATTTTTGGTGCATTAGATGCTGTTTCAAAAGCGCTGCTGGCGGATTTATTCATCGCCGCCATCTAGCGCTTGTTCACGCTGAGCCAGCCGCCAGCCGCCTAAGTCTTTGTAGCGGTTGACCATGGCGCAAAACAGTTCGGCCGTTCGCTCGGTGTCATAGCGTGCCGAGTGGGCCGCCTTGTTGTCGAACTCGATCCCCGCGGCACGGCACGCTCTGGCTAGCACGGTTTGTCCATACACAAACCCCGCCAACGTCGCCGTGTCGAAACTGGAAAAGGGGTGAAACGGATTGCGCTTGACGTTGCAGCGGTTGGCCGCTGCATTCAAAAAGCCATGGTCGAATGCCGCATTGTGACCCACGAGTATCGCCCGGGAACAGCCGTGCGCCTTTAGCGATTTGCGTATGGGTCGAAATATTTCCCCTAGTGCTTCAGCCTCGCTTAACGCAACGTGCCGACGAAGCGGGTCATCCAGATTGATGCCGGTGAAATCCAACGCTGATTGCTCGACGTTGGCGCCTTCAAAAGGGTGAACATGATACGCGTAGGTGGCATCAGGCAGTAAATTGCCGTCGGGGTCCATGGTGAGTGTGACCGCTGCAATCTCCAACACGGCGTCCGTTTGGGCGTTAAACCCACCTGTCTCCAAATCAATGACAACCGGTAAGTAACTGCGAAAACGCTGGGCCATCAATTCGCGGGCAATTGCCTCGCTCATGCAGCTCTCCTTAGTAAAGCGAGTAGTCGGTCAGGGGTAGCGGTCAAGCTAGCCGCTAGGGTTTGGGTGATTCTAGCAGCTTTACCCCCAAGGCGTCGTTGACGGTATTCGCTGGGCATCGAGAACGCTATACTGACAGTTTGAATGAACAAGTAGTGCGTAAGGGCGCTACTCCTTCTGGTGAACTGCTTTTTACAAGGAGCAAAGAATGTCCGATGTCAAAAAGGTTGTGCTGGCATATTCAGGCGGCCTGGACACATCCGTTATCGTCAAGTGGTTGCAAGAAACCTACAACTGCGAGGTTGTGACCTTTACTGCCGACATCGGTCAGGGTGAAGAAGTCGAGCCTGCCCGCGCCAAGGCTCAGGCTCTCGGCGTCAAAGAGATTTACATCGAAGACCTACGCGAAGAGTTCGTGCGTGACTACGTCTTTCCGATGTTTCGTGCCAATACCATCTATGAAGGTGAGTACCTGCTGGGCACCTCCATCGCTCGCCCGCTGATCGCCAAGCGCCTGATCGAAATCGCCAATGAAACCGGCGCCGATGCCATCTCCCATGGCGCAACGGGTAAAGGTAACGATCAAGTGCGTTTCGAACTGGGCGGTTACGCGCTAAAGCCGGGCGTTAAAGTCATTGCTCCCTGGCGCGAGTGGGACCTGACGTCTCGCGAAAAGCTGATGGCTTACTGCGAAGAACACAGCATCCCGGTGGATTTCTCCAACAAGAAAAAGAAATCTCCCTACTCCATGGACGCCAACCTGCTGCACATCTCCTATGAAGGCGGCATTCTGGAAGATCCGTGGGCGGAAGCCGAAGAGGACATGTGGCGCTGGAGTGTTTCTCCCGAAGCTGCGCCCGAGCAGCCCACTTACGTTGAGCTGACGTTCGAGAAAGGCGACATCGTGGCCATCGATGGCGAAACGATGAAGCCGCACGAAGTGCTCGAAAAGCTCAACAAGCTGGGCGGCGACAACGGTATCGGACGTTTGGATATCGTCGAAAACCGCTACGTGGGCATGAAGTCGCGGGGTTGCTACGAAACGCCGGGGGGGACGATCATGCTGCGTGCCCACCGTGCGATCGAATCACTGACGCTGGATCGTGAAGAAGCGCATCTTAAAGATCAGCTCATGCCCAAGTATGCCGAAGTGATCTACAACGGCTATTGGTGGAGCCCTGAACGCCGCATGCTGCAAGCCGCTATCGACGAGACTCAGAAGAGTGTTTCTGGCGTGGTGCGTATGAAGCTGTACAAAGGCAACGCAACGGTCGTTGGCCGCAAGTCCGAGCAGTCTCTGTTCGATGAGTCCATTGCCACGTTTGAAGACGACGCGGGTGCGTATAACCAAAAAGACGCCGAAGGCTTCATTAAGCTGAACGCGCTGCGTCTGCGTATTGCCGCTGGCAAAGGCCGTCAGCAGAGCTAGCGTTGAGCGGTGGCCAGTGAACACTGGCCACCGCCTACCAGGAGTCTTTATGTTTAAAAGATTGCTTTCAGGCCTGTTTGGGGGCCACGGCAGCGACGAAACGAACACCGGCACCAAAGCCGCCGAACCGGTGGAGTACAAAGAGTATCTCATCGTTTCGCAGCCCGATCATCAAAGTGGTCAGTATCGGGTCAGCGGTTGGATCCGTAAACTGGACAACCAGGGCGGGGCGCAGGAGCACCGTTTCGAGCGTTCTGACATGGTGCCTGGGCGGGACGCCTGCGACGCCTTGATGGTGTCGAAGGCGCAGCGCTATATCGATGAAGTGGGCGATGCGATGTTCGAGCCAGACCCTCGCCGGGAGAACCCACCCACTAGCTAATGTGCGAGTCCATTAGCGTTCGTGCTTCAGCCGCCGCCTGCAGTATCAACTCTGCAGGCACATCGGCAGGAGGGCTGCCGCGCTCAGTGGCTTCGATATGTGCAAGCAGCTCGCCAAGTGGGCCTTGACGCTGGATAAGCGCCTGATGGATCGGCTGGCTCAGTGGTAGCTCCTTAAGCATCGTTTCGAGGTCGATCCCTATGATGACCGGCATATGCGAAAAGAGTCCGGTGATAAAGCCTTCTTCCTCGTCTAACCCGCGCTGTTCGGCAAGTGCTTCGCATGCAAATGCCCGAGTCAATCCGCTAATGAGGTTGATTTTGCTCGCAGGATTATTCCCCGCTAACATGATGATCGATACCAGCGTGCGTAACTCTTTCAACCCGATGATATGAATACAGTCGAGAAGTTTGTGGACAGGGTGCTGAGCTGCCTTTTCTGCCGAATTGGCGCGTTTGAGGACGGCGTTCAATAAATAGGGGTCACGAGCAATGAACGTACTCAAAGCAGGCAAGCGCACTCTATCGCTGTAAAGCTGAGCCAGCAGTTGCATTTGATTAGCGCGTGACGTGCTATGTCGCTGCGTGTTTGTGGTTTGTACCTGAGGCCGCTGGTAAAAATACCCTTGAAATAAGCTAAATCCAAGCGCCTTACACTTTTCAAACTCTTCGTAAGTTTCTACACGCTCGGCTAACAGCGTGTAGCCCTCTTTATAAAGGCGTTGAATGAGCGCAGTGGGGAGCCCGGTAGAGATATCGAATTTAACAATATCCGCTAAGGCTAATAATGCACGGTTTGCGTCGGTCAATTCGAAATCATCAAGCGCTAACGTATAGCCTTGGTATTTCAGCTTACGTAATGCATGCAATAGCGCGTCATTGACCTCGATGTCTTCGAGTATTTCAATGACGATTTGACTCTGCGGCAGGCCGCCTAAATCGGGGTTGAGTAACCACTCGCCAGAGGCATTGATAAAAAGCTTACGTTGGCCACACAGTTTATCCAGGCCAATTTCATAAATAGCGACAGCACAAGCTCGAGCGGTGGCTTGCACATCATCGAAGACGGCGGCACTAATGGCCGAACAGTCGCCACGATACAGTAGCTCATCAGCTACATGTTGTAGGCGAGCGTCGACAATTGGCTGTATTGCAATGGTGTACTGGTCGGTAGTCGTCTTATCTTGCGCTGACCCTTGCATAATGCCGCTGCTCCAACTGTCAGAGGGAAAACGGGCGGACGCGCAGAATAGCGTAAAGATACAAACGTGTGCTAGTTACACTAGGTCACAGTGCGTTGAATGGCACAATTGTTTACTTAAACGATGTGTCGTGGAAGCGAAAGCGTCATCGCAGCACCGCCTAAAGAAGAAGCGTCTACCCAGAGCTCGCCACCTAAGTGGTGAATAATGGCACGGCTGATGGGTAAGCCTAAACCGCTTCCTTTGGGCCGGTGAGACGCATGCTCGTTTTTCGATAACGTCAATTGATAAAACTTTTCGAATACATTGTCACGTTCACCGATCGGGATGCCTGGCCCATTATCCTCAACGCTCAGGCAATATCCTTGGTCCGCTTCGTAAACATGTAAACGTATGCGCGGATGTTCTGGGTTGGCAAACTTTCGCGCATTCTCCAACAGATTGATGATGACCTGTTCAAGGCGATCTGGATCGGCCATGACGGGCGCATTGGAGACATCACAGACCCACTCGACATCGATGCCCTGCTCGGCGTGCAGTCGTGCCAGTGCTTGGCGGCTTTGCTGCGCAATGTGAATCAAGTCAACCGTAATGGGCTGGAGGGATAGGTGGCCGCTCTCGAGCCGCGCCAAGTCAAGAATTTCGTCGATCAATCGAGACAAACGCTCACTCTCGAGCACCATGATGTCCAGAAATTGCTGGCGTTTTTCAGCCTCAATGGTGGGTGTGTCACGCAAAATCTCGGCAAACGAACGGATGGAAGTGAGCGGAGTGCGAAGCTCGTGACTGACCATCGCCACGAACTCATCCTTCATTCGATCCACTTCCCGCAGCTGCTCGTTGGCACGGCGCAGCTCCTCGCCAATGCGAGCTAACTCCTGGGATTTTTGCTCTAATTGGCGGTTGTACTCCAAAGCCTGCGAGGTCGTGTCGAGAATGGTGAGTACCGAGGCCATGTCCAGTGCCTCACCGCGTAGAACGGAGTGTATCAAGACGCTGGCAGACGCGTTGCCAAGCGACCCGGCCAGAGCTTGTTCGGCACGAGTGATCAACTCTCTCGACGCGGGACGTTGCTGAGCATCGGTCTCCTTCAAGAGCGAAGGAGGGGCGTTGCGAAATACCTTGTGCGTTGCCCCATGGCCCAGATAGCGGACGAGTAGGGCATACAAGTCACCTTCGGTAGTTTGGCCTTGCCAGCTAGACGCTGTAGGTAAATGGGGGTGCAGAGCCTCGGTGAAGAGCGCTGCCTGCGCATGCTCCATGGGCGTGGCTCGCGTGAAGAGCGACACAGCGACCAATAAGCCGACGTTTGCGGTCATGCTCCAAAACAGCGAGTGTGTGTAGATATCCCACCCGCTGAGTCCCAGTAAGGCGTAGGGGGCGAGCCAGCCGATGCCCCAAGGGCCTTGTGTCATGAACTCTGCTTCCAACCAACCGGACTGGGCAAATCCCGGCAGTAGCAGCGTGTAGCACCATACCCAAAAGCCTGCCACTAATCCCCAGGTGGCGCCTTGACGAGTCGCCCCGCGCCAATAAAGGCCGATCAATAGCGCAGGTGCAAATTGTGCCACGCCCGCAAACGAGACCAGTCCAATAGTCACCAAACTGTAGCTATCGCCAATCAGTGCATGGTAGAGATAGCCCATGATCAAAATGACCAAAATGGCGATACGCCGGATGTTCAAAAGCCAAATGGCGAGGCGACCATGACGTCCTGTTTGCCAGCCTTTTAGTTTTAATAAAAGTGGCATCACTAGTTGGTTACTCACCATGGTAGACAGCGCGATGGTCTCGACGATGACCATGCCGGTGGCCGCCGAGAGTCCGCCAATGAACACCAATAATGGTAAACCTTCTAGCCCTGCGGAGAGCGGTAGCGTGAGCACGAAGCTATCCGGGTCACTCTCGCCCAAGAGGACGCCTGCCAACGCAATGGGAATGACGAACAGGTTGATCAGTAGCAAATAGAGCGGAAAGAGCCAACTGGCACGCTCCAAGTGCTGCTCATCCACGCTCTCTACGACCAAGACTTGAAACTGCCGAGGCAACGTGAAGAAGGCCAAAAACGCGAGCATTAGCATGCCGACCCAGCCCGTCGCACCACCAGGAACGTTCTCCAAATGCATGCTAGTGATGAGCGCTGGCGCCTCGGCAGCGGCTGCTAGAAGAGCGCCAGGGCCTTCGAACAGGAGGAAAGTGACGAAGATACCGACTGCCAGAAACGCCACCAGCTTGACCAAGGACTCGACGGCGATGGCCGCTACCATGCCTTCATGTCGCTCGCTGGCATCAAGATGACGCGTGCCGAACAGAATGATGAACAGGGCCAAGACGATCGCAATCCAAAAGGAACGATCCATCCAGAAGCGTTCATGTTCGAGCGTGGTATCGGCACCTAGGGGATAGTTCATCAGCACCGCATGACTCACCGTGATGGCTTTGAGCTGGAGTGCTATATACGGCGTAATCGTGATCAATGCCATGACGGCCACCAGTGCGCCAAGTAGCGAACTTTTCCCATAACGGGCGCTAATGAAATCGGCGATGGAAGTGATACGCTGCCGAGCGGCGATCCGCACCATTTTGCGCAACGTAAAAGGGGCCAGCAGCATGGCCAGCGTGGGTCCCAAATAGATCAGCAAGAAGCTAGGTCCGAACTGCGCTGCGCGCCCGACGCTGCCGTAAAACGTCCAGGCAGTGCAGTACACGGCTATCGATAACGCATAGACAGTAGGCGAGTTGAGGAGTGAGCGCCCCTGTTCGGCTCGTCGGTCCCCCCAGGCTGCGACCAAGAAAAGCAGGGCTAAGTAGCCAAAGGCGGCGCCCAACACTACCCAGTCGCTGCGCATGTTCATGGTTGCTTGGGGCGTTTTGCCAGCCAGGCAGCCAGGCCAATCACCCACCCCCAAGCCAAGAAGAGATAGAGCGGTAGCCAGCCCAGTATACCAGGCAACCGATCGACTATAAGTAAGATGGGCGGGCTGAATAAAAACAGCGCCAGCAGCCCCAGGGCGAAGCGACGCGCCTGCTGCCGAGGGTGAGGGGCAGGTGCATTATGGCGCACTGGCGTCTTCCTTATCGAACGCATTGGCCTGGAGGGCCAGCAGCTCTTCTAACGTGTCGATGCCGCGGGCTTCCAAGCGGGGCAAGAGGGCTAGCCAAAGCTCGGCGGTGACGCGAGCATCGCCCAGTGCGGTATGCCGGGTGTTAGGCGGAAAATGTAAATCATAACGCCTGGCTAACGTATCCAGGTCGTGCCCATCCAGCGCTTCATCTAGCGCTTTGGAGATCAGCAGCGTGTCCAGCACGGGGATGTCGAAATGAACGCCGTGCCCGCTGATGGCCAACATGTCGAACGCCGCATTATGAGCGAGCATGACGGCGTCCCCCACGTAATCCCGGAACTCGCCCAACACGGTGTGAAGCGGTTCTGCATCCGCTACGTCCGCATCGGTAATGCCATGAATGACGGTGCTGGCGGCGGGAATGAGCCGTTGAGGATCGACGTAGTGATCGAACGCGTCGCTTGCCAATAAACGGCCATTGACGATGCGACAAGCGCCAAGGCTTACCACCGTGTCTCCCCGGCGTAGCTCGAGACCAGTGGTTTCCGTATCGAACGCCACGATCTCCAAGCAGCGTAGCGCCCGATGGGCGAGGGCTTCGTCGGGCGCAGGTAGCTGTGCGATACCAAAATCATGAAATTCCGGACGAGAGGGAGCCATCTCCCTTGGCGCGTGAGTTTGTGTAATCGCGGGTAGCGGGAGTCGCAGTCGAGCATGGCACTTATCCGCATCGGCTACGCTCCAAATATCGGTGGCGTGCTGACGCAGAATATCGGCCACCGCCGGGCCAAGTGGTAGCGTGCTCAAGATCGTATCTCGCCAAACGCTGAGTTCGCCTTCAGGAACGGGCGCGCCCCGCCACATCAAGTCAACGTAGGCACGTTTCGGTTGAAGCGAGATTTCTCCTTCAAAGCCACGGGTAGGCAAGTGGCAGCGAAGATGGTCCACCAATGATGCGAAGAGTTCGATCAGTGCCGGGGCATCCCCTTTGAACCAAGCGGGAACACCAATCGGTGTAATCAAACGGTGGGCTGGGTCGAGACGCTCATCCAGCGCCTGCCAGAAGTCATTGGACCAAATGGGCCGCAAGCGTTCACCGTGATACTGAAGATCATCCAGTAGCGTGGCGAACTCAGCCACGTGCTGATTCAGTGCTTGGCTCTCATCGTGCATGACCCCCTCTAAGCGTGTTCGCAGTTCAAGGGGGACGTTCGTGGCGTGGATATGACGCAGCGCGTCGACGGCACTGCTAACGTTGGCGGCATGCTGGCGCAGTGGCGGGAGGCGACGGTTGAGCTCGGCCCGCACGCCCATTTCATTGTTCCAAGTGGTCGTGGCATCGCTACAGGTCACGAGCGTCTCGCGCTCACTGCCGGGAACCCGCCGAATCACCACTTTTACCCAGCGCTGGCCGCAGTGGGTGAGCATTTCACGTGGTGAACCATCGTCGGGCAGTTGTGCCATGGCATTGGCTAGCGTTGCGGTCGGCAGTAGGGCATCCAGACGCTTCCCCAACCCTAACCCGGTATTGCCAGTAAAGAACGTTTCGGCGGCTTGATTGAACAGCATCACCCGACGATGCCGATCACACAGCAGCAGTGGTGTTTCCAGTACCTGAAGCAGGGTTTCCAACTCTTGCCGAATACGCGAAGCGCTACGCGCCCCCTCGGCATGGGCGGTGGCGAGCCGCATGCGGTCGGCCCGCCAGCTTTGGCTGACGCGGCGTAGATCAGGGCCTAGCCCTTTTAGCCAACCTTCTGGAGCCTCCTCGTCTTGGGCGTCTGGGTTGGCCACCCACCGGGCCAACTGAGTTTGTAAATGCCGTAAGGGCGCTAATAACCGACGTTCTAGCAGTACGCCCATCAGGCACAATGTCATACCCCCGGAAAGGCTGCCAAGCCACAGCGCCACACGCGCCAAGCTGGAGAGCGCGATCTGACTATCCAGCCACGCCGCAAACAGCACGCCGCCCAGCAGGCTGATGCCACTGAGAAGCAGCCAAGCACCCACCAGGCGCTGTCGCTTTGGAAGGCCTTTGAACGTCATGTGTCACGCTCGCCAAGCAGTGCTTTGACTTTCTCGACCAATTGGTGGGTCGAGAACGGCTTAGTAACGTAGTCATCGGCACCCAACGCTAATCCCTTTTCGCGCTCTACTTCCCGCCCATGTGCCGTTAACATGATGACCGGCAGGTGCCGCTCGCGCTCTGAGCGACGCAGCTGTTCCAATACTTCGAAGCCACTGATACCCGGCAGGCTAATGTCTAGCAGCAGCAGGTCGGGAGAGGTGTCGGCAATTCGCTGCAATGCCGTTTCACCGTCGGTAGCGGTAATCACCGTCAGCCCGGCATGGGACATGAGGAACTCGAGGGACAGTAGAATATTCGGTTCATCATCGACCACTAATACATTGGCCATTACGGTTTCCCCAGCGGCGTTAGATGCGCAGTCAGACTGCAAGCGATGATTTAAGTGTATGTAGCGTGAGGCATTCGGCCAAGACGACCTTGGCCGAATGTGACATACGGCGAGGACGTTTCACCGGTAGAGAGATGATGCGCATTTTATTGTTATCGGCTTACGAAGCGGTTAGCCACCGCTATTGGGCAAATACATTGATGGCGGAGGTGACCGAAGTCGAATGGACGCTGCTGAGCTTGCCAGCGCGTCACTTCTCTTGGCGTATTCGTGGCAACCCTTTGAGTTGGTGGTTGAAAGAGCAGGCGACATTGAGCCAGCGCTACGATGTGGTCCTGGCGACTTCCATGGTGGATATCGCCACGTTGGTGGGATTGTTCCCCCACTTAGGACAGGCACGCAAGGTGGTCTATTTTCATGAAAACCAGTTTGCTTACCCGGAATCCAGCGAGCAAATTCCCCAAGTCGAGGCAAAGATGGTCAACCTGTACGCTGCGCTGGCGGCAGATGAGCTGGTATTCAACACGGCCTACAACCGTGACTCCTTTTTCGATGGCGCGCGACGTTTCTTGAAAAAAATGCCGGAGAATCTGCCCGCGGCCCAACCCCTTGAACGTTTGCGGAGAGCGGCCCGCATCGTGCCCGTGCCGATTGCTGCCGCCGGTGGTCGTGCGGTCGTCAACCCCAATCCGCAGCGACTGATTTGGAACCACCGCTGGGAGTATGACAAAAACCCAGAGGATTTCTTCAAGGTACTGTTCAAGCTTAGCGAGCAGCAAGTGCCGTTCGAGTTGGCGGTGTTGGGACAGCAGTTTCGCGAGGTGCCGGGGATTTTCGCCGAGGCCCAGGAGCGTTTGGCGGCACATATCGTTTGCTGGGGGGCACAGCCAGAGGCAGAGTATCGCGCGCTGCTCGAAGGCGGCGGCATCGTCGTGTCGACCACCTGGCATGAGTTCCAAGGATTGGCCATCATGGAAGCCACCCAACGAGGTGCCACGCCGCTAGTGCCGGACCGGCTTTGCTTCCCGGAGCTTTACCCAAATGAATATCGCTATGATGGCACGCAAGAGGGGCTGTTTCATCGTTTAAAAGCGTGGTTATTGGATCCGACGTGCCAGCCTGCGCCGCTTGACACGTGCTCCTGGGAGTGGCCGCAGTGGCAAGCCGTATATCGTCAACTGCTGATGCAAGGGGCGTCGAGTGACTCCATGCGCCGGGTGGGCCAGTGAACGATCGCCGTATGGCGGCGCATCTTGTCGGCAAGCCCAGGGTGATGATCACGAATCACCTGCTCGGCAAAATTCGATAAAAATCGCGATTTCAATACGGCCCTCGCACGGTCCACACCGCTATCTTGATAAGGCGTTGACGCCAAAAGCATAAAACCGTCCTTGGGAATTCGCCCCGCGCGCATGTTGGCCTCGATAATGCTTGCGGCGGTCGACAATGGGGCCGCTAGGTCTGGTCCGTAGGGACCGATGATCAACGCGGTGTTAGGTAGGTGCAAGAAGTCGAAGCCGCGTCCAATGCAGATGACCCACTCGCGATGCTCGATTTCGAGCTCTCGGGTCACGCCGCTTAGCTCGCTTACATGGGCCATGTTGCCCAGCAGCAGCGGCAGCAGATCTCGTTGAACATCATCAGGCATGTCGGGACAAAGGCTCGCTAACGTGGCATGTAAATCATTCGCTGGTCGATCGATCCAGTCGCGTATATCGAGCACCTCGCCACCTTGGCCGTGAAGAATCATGGCGTCGCTGTCGGTTTCAAAGCCGCACACGAGCGGGTAGACCTGCTGATGGTCGTGGCCAAACAGCTGGCCTGCTTGCTGAGCAATGGCGTACGCGTGGGCTTTGGCCGCGTCGGCATCGCAGTTGAACCCGGCGCACCCCCGTGCGGGATGTCCGCTGGAAAAATGGTAAGTAATCAGCAACAGCGTGGCGCGACCGCTCTGAGTGGCTTGCAAGACAGTCTCGGTGAGCAGCTCGCCGAGATAAGGCCAGCCTAGGTCGAAAATACCGCCTAGATTACGAAACGGTGTGATGATTCCAAGCGGTGTCTGCGTGGCGTGGGGAATATGGATTCGGCCATCCATACATTTCATCACCACAATCGACGTCGGATGCTTGGCCATATAGCGCTGGCGGGCCAGCCAGGCATCGGGGCTGCAAAAACGTTCGGCGTGCTGCCTGGAAAGTTGCAGCAGGGCATCGATACGCTGGGTAATAGGCTGGCGGTAGAGGTCAGCAGTGGTGCTTGGCATGGGACGATCCTGGCGGTGGCATGCCGTTAGGCAAGCTCGGTCTTTTCTTTATAGTCGCACAGATCTTCGATGATACAGCTACCGCAGCGAGGTTTTCGCGCAATGCACGTGTAACGCCCATGTAGTATCAGCCAATGATGGGCGTCTTGCTTGAAGACACTGGGGACATGGCGCAGCAGCTTTCGTTCGACCTCGATGACGTCCTTGCCCTTGGCGATGCCGGTGCGGTTCGATACGCGAAAAATGTGCGTATCCACCGCAATGGTAGGCTGACCAAAGGCCGTATTTAAAATCACATTGGCGGTCTTGCGACCCACCCCGGGGAGCGCCTCAAGCGCTTTGCGAGTTTGCGGGACCTGACCGCCATGCTGGTCGACCAGCAGGTGGCAGGTTTTCATGAGATTGTCTGCCTTGGTATTGAACAGCCCAATGGTTTTGATGTGCTGTTTTAGGCCGTCGATACCTAGTTCGATAATGGCTTGGGGCGTATTGGCGACCGGAAAAAGCCGGGCCGTTGCTTTGTTGACGCCTACGTCGGTGGCTTGGGCGGAAAGCAGTACCGCCGCGAGCAGCTCGAACGGCGTGCTCCAGTTGAGTTCGGTGGTGGGGTGCGGGTTTTCCGCCTGTAGGCGCGCGAAAATCTCATGACGCTTTTGGGCATTCATGGTGTGTTCTCTTGGTTACTTGATGGTGCCGGTCACTCGCACGCGCCGCTCGGCGCGCGGGGTGCTCGTCGTCGGCGCTGCCCGGAAAGCGCGCCGCGCATCCAGCGCATTTTTGAGTGCGATCAAAAGCCCGGCTACGAAGAAAGCGCCAGGCGGCAGAAGGAAAAAGAGAAACTGGTAATCCGCCACCAGGGTGATCTGCCAGTCAGCGGCCACGGGCCCCAACAGCAGCGCCATGTCGCTCAACAGGGTGCCCTGGCCCATGAGCTCGCGAATCGCGCCCATGAGCACCAGCACGGCACCAAACCCCAATCCCATCATCAAACCATCGATCGCCGCGGGCAGCACGGGTTGGCGGGAGGCAAACGCCTCCGCGCGACCCAATATGGCGCAGTTGGTCACGATAAGCGGAATGAAGATGCCTAGTATTTGATACAGCGAATAAGCAAACGCGGCCATCAGCAGCTCGGCGCAGGTCACGAAGGCGGCAATCACCATGACGAACGCAGGCAAGCGCACGGCACTGGGCACTTGGTGGCGAATCAGCGAGATCGTCGTGCTGGACCCCACCAGCACCAACAGTGTCGCCAGCGCCAAGCCTAATGCGTTCACTACGCTGGCGCTGACGGCCAGCAGTGGGCATAGGCCGAGTAATTGCACCAGCGCTGGATTGTTCGACCAAAGCCCTTCACGGGCCAGCTCTCTCCATTGGCTCATAGGGCTGACTCCTGCCGGGCGAGCTGTTGGTGATAATAGCGTAACGTATCGTGTACGGCGTTGATCACGGCCCGTGGCGTGATCGTTGCGCCGGTAAAACTGTCGAAGTCGCCGCCCTCTTTACGAACCGCCCAGCCGCTGGGGGATAGGCTTTGTAGGCTCAATCCGTCGAACGATGTGATCCAGTCGCTCCGGGAGCGTTCGATATCGTCGCCAAGCCCTGGCGTCTCTTGATGGTGAGTGACGCGCACACCGGTTATCTCGCCGCTCTGGTCAATGGCTACTAGCAGGCGAATCTCGCCATTATACCCTTGGCGGGTAACGACCGGCAGAATGGTGACGGCGTCGCCGCCTTGCTGCACCCGCCAACCCTCTTGTGGCATCCGGTGGCCCAATAATGAGGGAGCGGGTAACGAAAACGTGCCCTCTAGAACGGTTTGAACCGGTGCCGTGTCCAGTGACCCGGGGAGTACTTCCTGTAGCTGACGATGCTGATAGGCGAGCTGATGCGCGGCAATACGTTCCGCCGTCACGGCGCGGGTGAGGGTGACGCTACCGGCAGTGACGAGGGCAAACAGGCCCAGAGCCAACGCACCGCGTCGCATGGCGTGCTGGGGCGTCATGGCGCGCTCCTCTTGGTGCCGGAGTGAGCGGTAGATTGCCCCACTGGGCGTGGTACGCTGACAGTATCCAGCAGTGGCACGCAGAGGTTCATCAGCAACACCGCAAAAGCGACGGCATCGGGATAACCGCCTAAATGTCGAATCAGGATGATCAGTACCCCAATGCCCGCGCCGTAGAACAGCTTTCCCCGGCGGCTGGTGGCTGACGACACCGGGTCGGTGGCAATGAAAAAGGCGCCAAACAGCGTTGCCCCAGTGACAAGATGAAACAGCGGAGAGGCAAAGTGGCTGGTGTCGCTGGCGTAAAACAGCGCAGAGAGCAGCAGCATACTGCCCAGCATGGCAACCGGGATATGCCAACTGATCAGCCGCTTGACGATCAATACCAAGCCCCCTATCAGCCATGCCAGGGCGATATTGCGCCAAGCCGCCAACGTGCCTTCTGGAAGTGGCGACGATGCCCAGAACTCACTGGCGAGCACGGCCTCGCCCTTGTGTTGGAAGGCATCGAGTGGCGTAGCGCCGCTGAGTGCATCCAGCGTGGTCATGGGCACGGTTCCTAATATTTGCGGCCATAACGTATCGGACCAGATTGCTTGTGGAGGTGCCCAGAGCGTCATTTGCGTGGGAAACGATACGAGCAGAAGTGCATAACCCACCATTGCAGGGTTGAACGGATTGTGGCCCAAGCCACCGTAAAGTTGCTTGGCAACGACGACGGCGGCGATCACACCCACGCCTATTAGCCACCATGGGCTGGCAGGCGGTAGTGAGGCACCTAGCAAAACCCCGGTGAGCAGGGCGCTGGCGTCATTGAGCGTTGGCCAGACGGGGCGACGGCGTAGTCTCAGAATGAACGCTTCAGCGGCGACGGCCAAAAGCGCCGCGATCAGTACGTTGCTGAGCACCCCGAGTCCAAAATAGAGCGTCATCATCCCGAGACCGGGTAGCATGGCGGCGATGACCCAGCGCATGATATGAGCTGTCGAGGGAGTGCCCCCTAGATGAGAGGCGTGCATCATGCTCATGGGGCTTCCTTATACTCACTGGCGGCGCGGGCTTCGGCCAGTCGCGCTTCTGCCGCTTTGAGATTCTCTTGAGCAGTGGCGAGTTGGGTCTCCAAGTCGTCGTGGCGCTGCTGCGGGTCTTCAGCGGCGGCCCGCGCCAATACTTTCTCCGCTTTACGCACGGCCGCTTTTGCAGCCGTTTGAGCAATGCGCAAGCTGCGCAGATCCGCCACGGGGAGGGAGGGCGAGTCCATGGTGCCATTCGCGCTGGGCGACTGTTGGGCAAGGCGAGCCTGGCGGCGCGCTTTCTTCTCTGCCTCTTCTCTGGCCAGCCGTGCCTGACGAAATTCAAAGCGATGTTTGGCGTGTTCCGCTTTGGCGGTCTCGATGCGTTTATGTCGAATGCGCTGTTTCGCCGAGCGGTAGTCCTGCACCAGGGGGATCGCGCTCGGGCAAACGTAGCTGCAGGCACCGCACTCGATGCAATCGAACAGATGGTGAGCGTCGAGGGCGGTGTCGTTTTGGGCGCGGGCATACCAGTGCAACTGCTGGGGAAGCAATTGAGCAGGACACACGCTTTCACACGCTCCGCAGCGAATGCAGGGGGCTTCCGCTGGCGCTGGCGGCAGCTCCTCTTCTGTGGCAGCAATCAGACAGTTGGTGGTTTTGGTGACGGGAGCGGCCAATGAGGTTAGAGGCGTACCCATCATCGGCCCGCCGACTACCACGCGATGGAGCCGTTCTTGCACTAAGCCCACCTGCTCCAGAAGCGACGCGATCGAGGTGCCTACACGCACCCAGTAGTTGCCAGGATGAGCAATGGCATCACCGGTGAGCGTGACGACTCTTTCTACCACAGGCGTCCCGTCGCGAACCGCTTGCAGTGCCGCCATCAGCGTTCCGGGGTTGTGGCACAGCACGCCGATATCGGCAGGTAGACCGCCGCTGGGCACGTCGCGATTCAGCAGTTTTTTGATGAGCTGGCGTTCCCCCCCACTGGGGTAGCGCGTCTCGATGACCTTGAGTGCCACCTTGGCGGGCCGCCCAAGGTCAGCGAGAACGGCTTGGAGCGCTTGACAGGCCTCAGGCTTGTTATCTTCGATACCGACGATGATGTGTGCGGCTCCGCATAGACGGGCCAGCAACTGAGCTCCCTCGAGCACATCCGCCGCATGGTAACGTAGCGTCAGGTCATCGGCGGTAATGTAAGGCTCGCACTCGGCGGCATTGACCACTAGCGTGTCAATCGCGTGCTGCTGGCTGACATTGGCTTTGAGGTAGGTTGGAAAGCCTGCACCGCCCAGGCCCACCAGCCCCGCCTCGTCCAGTCTTGATAGCAGCGCGTCGCAATGGGTGGTGCGCCAATCCAATGGCGGTAGCGTTATCCGGCGATCTTCACCATCGCCTTGAATGACGATGTCGCTGTCGGTGATCTCGATCACGGTGCCGCTGATACTGGCGTGCACATTGGCTGAGACCATTCCGTCGCGACGGGCGACTGGCGTGCCTGTGTCGACCGCATCGCCCACGTTCACGCAGGGCAGCGCCGCTTTACCGGTGTGTTGCGACAGCGGTAGCGCGACCACATTGGGCAGCGGTGCGATGCGCAGCGGCGCTCGATTCGAGCGCTCTTTGCGTTCGGGCGGGTAGATGCCGCCTGGAAAGTCATTGGCTCGCATGCACGCTCCTAAGTGGTTGGCGGTCGCTCACGATCGGGTCCCACTGAGTCAGCGGTTTGCGTCGGGGCAGCATATCGATGCAATCCACCGGGCAGGGCGCCACGCAGAGGTCGCAGCCGGTACATTCGTCCTCGATCACCGTATGCATCTGTTTGGCCGCGCCGACAATGGCATCCACCGGGCACGCCTGAATACACTTGGTGCAGCCGATACACTCGGCTTCGCGAATGTAGGCCACCGTATCCTCATCAGTGGCTTCGCCGTCCAGTGGAGCGGGGTCACGGCCCAGCAGGTCCGCCAGTGCTTGTATGGTCGCATCGCCCCCGGGAGGGCACTTATTGATGGCGTCGCCCTGATTGATCGCTTCGGCGTAGGGTCGGCAACCGGGGTAGCCACACTGACCACATTGGGTTTGAGGCAGCAGCGCATCGATGTTCTCGACGAGGGGGTTCTCTTCGCCTTTGAAGCGAGCGCTTGCCATACCCAACAAGGCGCCAAACACGATGCCCAGGCCGGTAAGGACGCCAGCGGCGCTCAGCACGCCCCACCATGAAAAAGGTTCGCTCATGGTCGTTACCCCTGTGCCAATCCAGAAAAACCAAGAAACGCCAGCGACATCAGACTGGCAGTGATCATGGCAATGGCCGCACCGCGAAAGGGTTTGGGCACATCTGCACTGGCCAAGCGTTCGCGCATGGCAGCGAATAGCACCAACACTAGCGAGAAGCCTAACGCCGCGCCTAGACCATACAGCGTGGTATGGAAAAAGCTTAGCTCGCGGTTGAGCGACAGTAGTGCTACGCCTAGCACGGCGCAGTTGGTGGTGATGAGCGGCAGAAATATACCTAATACCTGATGCAATAACGGACTGAGCTGGCGCACCATGATCTCGGTAAATTGCACGACAGCGGCAATCACGACGATGAAACTGATGGTTCGTAAGTAGGTGACGTCCAGCGGAACGAGCAAGCCATGGTAAACCACGTAGCTCGCGGCGGACGCGAGGGTCAAAACGAACGTGGTCGCCAGTGACATGCCCAGAGCCGATTCGAGCTTGTTCGACACGCCCATGAAGGGACAAAGCCCGAGAAACTGGACCAGCACGAAATTGTTCACCAGCGCGGTGGTGATCAGGATGACGAAGAGTTCATTCATGACGGCGTATTTTGCTTCGAAATTGGGCAGCTGACTAGAGACGGCTCGAAGAGGATGACACAGTGGCGACCTTGTGCTTTGGCAAGGTAGAGTGCTTGGTCGGCGGTCGTCATGATGGCGCTGGGGAGTGATGCCTCGCTATCGTCTAGCATGCCAATCCCAACGCTGATGGTGACATGTTCGCAGACCGGGGAGCGTTCATGGCGTAAGTGTAACTGATCCACGGCATCGACCAGCGCGTTGGCAAGTGTCTTGGCGTGCTGTGAGGTGACGCCTGGCAGCAACGCACTGAACTCCTCGCCGCCGGTGCGTGCGATGAAAAAGCCGTGACGGCTTGCCACGTCCTGTAGTGCAGCGGCTACTCGTTTTAAGCATTCGTCGCCTTGTTGATGGCCGTAGCCATCGTTGTAGAGCTTGAAGTGATCGATATCGAGCATCATGACCGCCAGCGGTGCCACCTCCTGCGTGGCTTGACTCACCGCAGCCGTCAAGCGCTGGTCGAACAGCCGCCGATTGGGTAGCTCTGTCAACGCATCGTGGGTGGACATACGCAATAGCTCCGCATTGAGCTGGTGCTGGCAGGCGAGCTGCTCGCGAAATGCCCTGGAAAGGAGACCGATTTCATCGCGACGCTCGGTCAACCCCTCGCTGTCATCGAATTGGCCCGCAAACTGTGTGAACGCAGTGAGCTGGCGCAAAGGCTTCAGCACCATACGTTCTAGCAAAAACAGTACCAAACCAATGACGAGCAGCATCAAACCCGCCGTCCACACCAACAGATAGCGAAACGTAGTAAGGTTTGCCAGGTACTGCACGCGATTGAGTTCTATCGTCAACGACACGGCCTCGGAAGTGCCGTAGGCAGCGAACAAGTGAGAGGCCGTTACCTGATCCCCCGAGAACGTGAGCTCGGTTGAATGGGCAGCGGCAAAGGGCTCGACCTGCAGCGATAGAGAGAGCCCTGTGTAATCCGTCATTCTTTCGAGCCAAGCATCATCCAGGGCGCGGACCTTGAATAGCCAGCCGTTAGGCGGACCGCTCTCGTCGGTGTGGAGTATGTGGCTGGCGGCGACAAGGGCGGGCCACTGTTCGATGTACATGGCCATTGGCGCTACCTGGGTAGCGATGGCCGACTGCATGGTATCGACCCAGGGTGCCATCCACGCGCAGGGACCAACGGCGGCTGTGCAGGTTTGGTAGCGCCCGGTGGTCGGCTCCAACCCCGCCAAGAAATGAACCTCACCTTGTAGCGTAAAGAACGCCATGAGGTGATAGTTCATATCTTCGAACATTTGCTGGCTAAAATTGACCTCGGCGTAGCGAGGATAGCTGCCCTCGATGAACTGGTAGGTGTCATCCCAGTGTGCCCAGTCCTGCGCCTGAGCAAGCAGGCTTTCCTGGTTGAGCTCGAGGCTACGCGTCGCCCGGTCGAGTTCACGCTGCACCGCAGTGCGCTCTTCGGCTTTCAGCGCTGGAAAAATCAGCCATTTGCTGATGGCTGCGAGTGCTACCATGGCCACGATCAATACTCCGCCCAGTACGGCAAAGAAACGAAAACGCAAGGACAAGGAGAAGCGCTGGCCCATAGAGCAGACTCATGTTGTTGTTAATGAATGAAGGCCACTAACGGTGTGAATGAAAGTCCCTTAAAGACGAAAGGGGCAGGCTCATCGCCTTGCCCCTTTCGTCCATGAACGGCGGCGTTACGTTACACGTTGACCTGGTTCCGCGCCAGCGTCCGGTGAGAGCAAATAAATGCCCTCTTTGTTAGCCGAGGCGAGTACCATACCTTCGGAAATGCCAAATCGCATCTTGCGAGGAGCTAGGTTGGCGACCATGACGGTCAGGCGGCCTTCCAACGCTTCGGGCGAGTACGCAGAGCGAATGCCCGAGAAGACGTTGCGGGTTTCGCCGCCCAAATCCAAGGTAAGCTGGAGGAGCTTGTCAGCGCCCTCGACATACTGCGCTTTGGCAATGCGTGCAATACGCAGGTCCACTTGGGCGAACGCGTCAAAGTCGATTTCCGCAGCGATGGGCGTCTCGGCCAGCGGGCCCTTGGGTACGCTTTTCAACTTCTGCTCTTCGACCAGATCCTCTTTCGATGCCTCGATCATTGCATCGATTTTCTCACGCTCGACGCGAGTCATGAGCGGCTTGAATTTGTTGATCGAATGATTGACGAGTACGTTACCACGGCTTCCCCAATCCAGAGTGTCAACATTTATAAACTCGCGTGCCTGCTCTGCCATGGCGGGGACGACGGGTGCCAAGTAGACCATCAGCTGGCGGAACAGATTAATGCCGACCGAGCAGATGTCCAGCACCTCCTGGTCACGTCCCTCTTGCTTGGCCAGCGCCCAGGGCTCTTTTTCAGCAATGTAGGTATTCGCTTCATCGGCCAATTCCATGATTTTACGCATGGCGCGGCTGAATTCGCGGGCTTCGAAATCGGCGGCGATCTCGTCGCCTGCAGCGATGAAACGCGCGACCATTTGCGGCTCGGCGCAATGCGGCGAGAGCGTGCCGCCACCGAGCTTTTTGACGAAACCGGCGCAGCGGCTAGCGATATTCACGACCTTACCCACGAGATCCGAATTCACGCGTGCGGCGAAATCCTCGAGGTTCAAGTCGAGATCATCCACTTTCGAGGTGAGCTTGGCAGCAAAGTAGTAGCGCAGGTACTCAGGATTGAGGTGTTCGGCGTAGGTGGCCGCTTTGATAAAGGTGCCGCGGGACTTCGACATCTTCGCGCCATCGACGGTCAAGAAACCGTGGCAGTTGACCGCGGTGGGAGTACGCAGGTCGGCACCGTGGAGCATGGCGGGCCAGAACAGCGCATGAAAGTAGACGATGTCTTTACCGATGAAGTGGTAGACCTCGGCGTCGGAGTCCTTTTTCCAGAAACGGTCGAAATCGATCCCATCGCGCTCGCATAGGTTTTTGAAACTGGCGAGATAGCCAATCGGAGCGTCGAGCCAGACATAGAAGTACTTGCCTGGGGCGTCGGGGATCTCGAACCCAAAATAGGGTGCGTCGCGGGAAATGTCCCACTCGTTGAAACCGGACTCGAACCACTCCATTAGTTTGTTACGGATTTGCGGCTGCACGTGGCCGTCGTTGATCCACTCCTGTAGAAAATCAGCGAAGTCCGGCAGTTTGAAGAAGTAGTGGGTAGAACTCCGCACCTCGGGCGTTGCACCAGAGATGGCGGACACCGGATTGATCAAGTCTGCTGGCGTGTAGGTCGCGCCGCATTTTTCGCAGTTGTCGCCGTACTGATCGTCCGAATGGCATTTCGGGCAGGTGCCTTTGATGAAGCGGTCAGCAAGAAACAAGCCTTTCTGCGGGTCGAACATCTGCTCGATATCGCGAGTCGCGATATGGCCTTTGTCACGCAGGCGGGTATAGATCAATTCGCTAAAGTGGCGGTTTTCGTCCGAGTGCGTGGAGTGATAGTTATCGAACCCTACACCGAAGCGGGCAAAATCTTCCTGATGATCTTGTGAGACGCGCTCGATCAGCGCTTCTGGCGAGATACCTTCCTGCTCGGCACGCAGCATGATCGCCGTGCCGTGCGCATCGTCGGCGCAAACGTAGTAACACCGCTGGCCACGGCTTTTTTGAAAGCGTACCCATATATCTGTTTGGATATACTCCAGCAGGTGACCGAGATGAATGGCGCCATTGGCATAGGGAAGGGCGCTCGTCACCAGAATGTTGCGCGGGGCAGTATTGGACATGGTGAGTGAAAATTCCGGTTAGACAATACAAATAAAGACGGCGAAGGGGAGGTGCTTCGCCGGTAACGTCAGGTTGAAGGCGAACTGGTCGCCAGTAACAACGGCTTAGTAGAGCGCCTGCTCTTCTTGCACCACTTCGCGCAATAGTTCTAAGAACAGCTTATCAGCCTCGGAGTGCTCGGCAGGGTCTTCGGGAATATGCACGCTGGTCGTGTCAGAAATTTCATTGGCAATGCGCGCCATGACGGCTGGGCTGCTGCCTTCGGTGAGCTGCGAACGGGCAATGGCCAAAGACTGCTCGAGAATTTTAGGATCTTGTAGTAGTTTGCGGATAAAGCCGCGTAGCTCATTGATAATACGTGTTTTTTGAATTTCTGATGCGGACATGGGGAGTCTCCTTAAGACCGCGCTTGGCAAAACGACCAAGCGTGACCAATGAATGCCTTGACCATAGCACTTTTTCTACTCGTCAGCATGCGCAGATTGACGGCTAAAGACTCAGCCTGCCTGCCTTGTGTTTCACAGGGTTGGCGTACTGCTCGAGCCAATAGGGACGCAGTGCTTCGGGGACACTGGCCAGGCGCGCCTTGAACCGCTCACGATCCTGTCGAGTAATCGCTTTACGGGCGACCAGCTCGGGTGACTCGCCTAGTGCTTCCAGCGCCAAATAGTGGCTGGGGAAGAGGCGATAGCCGCCAATGACTTGCCGATCGATTTCAGCGGCCACCTCGTCGGGGGTGGCCATGTCGGCACCGACCGGCGTGCCGAATTTGAGCTGGACGCGCCCTTTAGACCCGGTGATGCCTGCTACGATAGAGCGAATGTCTTCAAACTCGCTTTTGGCGTAGCTGCCCTGGTGGGCGATATCGTGCAGCTCTTGGGCTTTTTGCACGTCGCAGGGATCATACTCGTAGCTGATCGAGACCGGCACCAACTTGAGCTCGGCAATGGCGTCACCAAACACCATGTCGCGTTCGGCGTGACGTTTGGCCATGATGAGCATTTTGATGATGGCAGGGTCCGTTCGGTCAATGCCGTTTTTGGCACGGCCTTCGCGCTGAGCCATCCATATGGAGTGGTTGTCTTCGGTAATCGAGTGGCGGATGTACGAAGAGAGCTGCTGGTAGGCGGCCAGCATGGCCCGCTTACCGCGCGCGCTGCGCGGCACGATGAAGCTCTTGTTGAGCCGCATGAGATCGGTCACGTAGGGCTTTTTCAGCAGGTTGTCACCAATGGCGATGCGCACGGTATCCCGCCCCGCTTCGTAAAGCGCGTAATTGACGAAGGCCGGGTCCAGCGAAATGTCGCGGTGGTTGCCGATGAAGAGATAGGCGCTGTCGTCGTCGAGCTTATCGAGGCCCGAGACGTCGAACGCGTCGGTGGTCGTGCGGATCATGCGTACCATGTAGCTGGCGATACGCATCTGAAATTCGCGGACGCTGGTGACCCCCTTCACTTCACGGCGAACGGCATGACCTGCCAGCGCGCGCGCTAGCGGTGGCGCCCACTTGGCCATGCGAGGTAGCCGGAAGCGGGTCAGCGCATCGAGCAGCTCGCTATCGCGAGAAAGCCGTTCGAGAACATCGGCTACCTCATGATCCGCATAAGGACGAATGTCGGCCCAGGGGTCATTCGGCGTGTCAGCGTGTGGTGCGTTATTGTGTTGAGTCATGCGATCCGTTGGGTATCTACTAAATAATCGAGTGACGGTATCTGTACGTATCGTTCGTTAGGCGTCTGATGAAGTCGTCGGTTCCCGCTGAGTTTCGCCACCGAGCCATTCGAGTAGGCGGGATACGTCATCGGACAATGCCTGTGCCATCAAAATAAAATCGGTTTCCAATCGAGCCAGCGCATCGTCGCCGTCATCGGCATGATCCGCTTCTTCGATGAGCGCGTCGCCAAAGCGTAGCGATTTGAGCGCTAGATCGTCGTGCAGCACGAAGCTTAGACGGCCGTCGAGACTCATCGCCAGTTTGCTGGCTTGGCGCCCGCTTTCGAGAAGCTGTTGAATTTCGTCGCTGTCGAGATCGACCTGGCGCGCGCGCAGTACGCCGTCGTCACCTTTGGCCTTGAGCTCCACTTGGTCGCCAAGCTGGAGGTCGGCAGGGCGGCTGGCCGGGTCGCCAAGCCAAGTAGTCATGGCGCGGATGGGCAACGTTTGGCTACTGAGCGGCGTGACTTTCAAGCTGCCGAGGGTTTCGCGCAGCAGGTCCAGTACATCCTCAGCGCGGCTGCGCGAGCTGGCATTCACGCCAATGAGCTGACGCTTCGTGTCCCACCAGAGGTCGATTTTTTGGCTGCGGACGAAGGCGCGGGGCAAGAGCGCTTCGGTGACTTGCTCTTTGAGTGCCATTTTTTCTTTGCGGGTCACTTTACGCCCTTCGCTGGCCTCGATGTCAGCGACCTTTTCATCGACTTCTTCTTTGACGACCGAGGCGGGAAGCAGACGTTCCTGGCGCAAGGCCGAGAGTAGGCGGTGCCCCTGAATCTCATGGACACGCTGGTCGCCGCCTAGCCGTCCGGCAGGAGCCGTCCAGCCCAAGCGGCGTGCATCCGCATTGCCTAGCGGCTTGGCCGCGTGCTCATCCAGTGCATTGGCCAGGGTTTGGCTATCTAGCTCGGGAGCGCCGTGCAGGCGATATAAATGCAGGTGCTTAAACCACATGTCACCGATCCTATGAAAAAGGTGGAACATTATGTCGAAACGCGGCCTTTCCTACCAGCACCTTGGCGCGGCGACTTGCTGTTGCACTAGTTTAAAACTTGTGTTTGATTTGCAAGGTGTTAACGATTCCTTGCCCATTTCCATAAGCAGTGAACAAGAGGATGCTATGTCTGAATCAATTTCCCAAGTTAGTATGCGGGTTCGTGGTTACCATTTGGATGGCTATGGCCATGTCAACAATGCGCGCTACTTGGAGTTCATGGAGGAAGGGCGATGGGCGTTCTTTGACGAACATCCCCGGCTCATTGGGCAGCTTCACAGTGCTGGTCGCGCTTTCGTCGTCGTCAATTTGAACATCGACTATCGCGCGGCGGCCGTGCAAGGGGACGATTTGCAGGTATTCACGGGCATCGTCGACGTGGGTGAGCGAAGTGCGCTCTGCCATCACCGCATCGTTCGATCTGACGGCACCTTGATCGCCCAGGCCGACCTCACCTTCGTTCTGTTGGATGTGAAGGCCAATAAAGCCGCCGCCATCGAAGGGGAGGTGCGCGATGTGTTGCAGGGGATGGTCGTGGCCAAGGAGTCGTTCACGGCCTGAGTGGTAATGGTGGTGTCATCGACTGCCCTTGATGCGTATGCAGTGGTATGATGGTCGGGTATCTGCGCGCCGTCTTCCCGTGCTAAGTCTCGTACGGCAAAAGACGGCATTTTCAAGCGCTTTCAACTCTCGCAGTGCCAATGCAGTGCAAAGGATCTGACTTTCATGGGTGACATCGCCAGAGAAATCTTGCCCGTCAATATTGAAGACGAGCTCAAACAGTCGTACCTCGACTATGCGATGAGTGTCATTATCGGTCGCGCGCTCCCCGACGTGCGCGACGGCCTCAAGCCCGTTCACCGGCGTGTGCTGTTTGCCATGCACGAGCTGGGCAATGACTGGAATAAACCGTACAAAAAGTCGGCGCGTGTCGTCGGCGATGTCATCGGTAAATACCACCCGCACGGAGATAGTGCGGTGTATGACACCATCGTACGCATGGCGCAGCACTTCTCCATGCGTCATGTGCTGGTGGATGGACAAGGTAACTTTGGCTCCATCGACGGTGACAACGCGGCGGCCATGCGTTACACCGAGGTGCGCATGGCGCGTCTAGCCCACGAGCTGCTGGCGGATCTCGAAAAAGACACGGTCGATTGGGTCGATAACTACGACGGCACCGAACGAATCCCAGACGTACTGCCTACGAAAGTTCCCAACCTGTTGATCAACGGGTCGTCGGGCATCGCGGTGGGCATGGCGACGAACATCCCTCCGCACAACATGCGGGAAGTGATCGACGGTTGCTTGGCGCTCATCGACGACTACACGCTCTCGGTGGATGATCTGATGCAATACATCCCCGGTCCTGATTTCCCCACCGGGGGGATCATCAACGGGCGTGCGGGCATTCTCGATGCTTACCGCACTGGCCGTGGACGTATTTACGTGCGCGCGTGCCACACCATCGAGCACGACGATAAAACCGGCCGTGACCATATCATCATCACCGAGCTGCCGTATCAGGTGAACAAGGCGCGGCTGATCGAGAAAATTGCCGAGCTGGTCAAAGAGAAGAAAATCGACGGCATCGCCGAGCTGCGTGACGAGTCAGACAAGGATGGCCTGCGCGTGGTGATCGAAATCAAGCGCGGTGAGTCCGGCGAAGTCGTCGTCAATAACCTGTTTGCGCAAACTCAGCTTCAGAACGTGTTTGGCATCAACATGGTGGCGCTCGAGAATGGCCAGCCGCGTACGCTCAATCTCAAAGAGATGCTCGAGGCGTTCATTCGCCATCGCCGCGAGGTCGTCACCCGCAGGACGCTTTTCGAGCTCAAGAAAGCCCGTGAGCGTGGTCATCTGTTGGAAGGCCTAGCCGTGGCTATCTCCAACATCGATGAGGTCATCGAGCTGATCAAGGCCTCTCCCAATGCCGCTGAAGCGCGTGAAAAGCTGCTGGCGAAGGTGTGGCGGCCCGGGCAGGTGACGGCCATGCTGGAGCGCGCTGGCGCGACTTCCTGTAAGCCAGAAGAGTTGGAAGAGGGCTTTGGCCTCAACCCCTCGGCCACGGAATATCGGCTCTCGCCCGCCCAGGCGCAGGCCATTCTAGAGCTTCGCCTACACCGTTTGACCGGGCTGGAAACCGAGAAGCTGCTCGATGAGTATCTCTCCATCCTCGAAAAGATTGCCGAGTTTACCGAGATTTTGGCTTCTGCCGATCGCCTGATGGAAGTGATTCGCGAAGAGCTACATGCAGTGCGTGATCAGTTCGGGGACGATCGCCGCACGGAGATCCAGGCAAGCCACTTGGATCTTTCCATCGAAGATTTGATTGCCGAAGAGGACATGGTCGTTACCGTTTCCCGCTCGGGCTATGCGAAGACGCAACCGCTGTCGGATTATCAGGCGCAGCGCCGCGGCGGTCGTGGCAAGTCGGCGACGTCCATGAAAGACGAAGACGTCATCGAGCACCTGCTGGTGGCCTCGACCCATGACACCGTGCTGCTCTTCTCCAACCGTGGCAAGGTGTACTGGCTGAAAGTGTACGAAATGCCGAACGCCAGCCGTGGCTCCCGTGGAAAGCCGTTGGTCAACATGCTGCCGCTGGAAGAGGGCGAGTCGGTCAACGCCATTTTGCCGGTGCGCGACTATGACCCCGAGCACTACATCTTCTTCGCTACAGCCAATGGCACGGTGAAGCGTACCAGCCTCGAACAGTTCTCCCGTCCGCGCAGCGTTGGTTTGATTGCGATCGATCTGGAAGAGGGCGACCGTTTGGTGGGGGCGGCGATTACGTCGGGCTCCGATCACGCGATGCTGCTCTCTTCCAACGGTAAAGCGATCCGTTTCGAAGAGGGTAACGTGCGAGCTATGGGCCGTACCGCTCGCGGCGTGCGTGGCATGCGTCTCGCCGATGAGGCGGAAGTGATCAGCCTGATCATTCCCAAGAGTCAGCAGATCGATGCCGAAGCCGATACCGACGCAGATGTGGATGCCCCAGAAGAAGCCCTTGCTTCAAGCGAAAGCGAGGGCCAGATATATATCCTGACGGCCAGTGAGAATGGATACGGCAAGCGTACACGCCTCGAAGAGTTCCCGCTGCGCGGCCGGGGTGGACAAGGCGTCATCGCCATGCAAACCAGTGAGCGTAACGGCTCGCTAGTGGCGGCGATGCAGGTCTACGACAGCGACGAAATGATGTTGATCACCGATCGCGGTACGTTGGTACGCACCCGCGTGGAGGAGGTCTCCATCACCTCCCGAAACACGCAAGGGGTCATGCTGATTCGTTTGGGGAAAGAAGAGAAATTGGTGAAAACCGTTCGCGTGGATGAGCCTGAAGAGACGGATGACGTAGACACGGGCGAACCAGCAGACGCAGACAATGGCGCACAGGAACCGGGAACCGATGACACGTCATTATAATTTTTGTGCAGGGCCCGCAGCCCTGCCTAGCGCCGTACTCGAGCGCGCCCGTAGCGAGCTGCTGGACTATCAAGGTCGCGGCTTGTCGGTCATGGAGATGAGTCACCGAAGCGACGAGTTCGTTGCGATTGCAGAGCGCGCCGAAGCCGATCTTCGTGACCTGTTAGCCATTCCTAGTCACTACCGCGTGCTCTTTCTTCAAGGCGGCGCGAGCATGCAGTTCTCGATGATTCCGATGAACCTGCTGGGCCAAGGGGGCAGTGCCAATTTCATCCAAACGGGGATTTGGGGGAAGAAAGCGCTGAGTGAGGCCGAACGACTGGGTTTTGCCTGCCACGTCGCGGCCAGCAGCGAGGCAAATGGGCATACGGCCGTCCCGGGTGAGGAATCACTGACGATCAGCGATGATGCGGCTTACTTGCATTACACCTCCAATGAAACCATTGGAGGGTTGGAGTTCGACTACATCCCGCAGGCGATTCGAGCAGATGGCAACGACGTGCCGCTGGTGTGCGACATGTCGTCGAACATCCTCTCTGGCCCCATTGATGTCAGTGAGTTTGGCGTCATTTATGCGGGCGCTCAGAAGAACATTGGTCCGGCAGGTTTGACCATCGTTTTGGTGCGCGATGACCTGCTGAGACGCGCGCCCAGCACCATCCCGTCACTATTCGATTATCAACTGCTGGCGGAAGCGGGTTCCATGGTCAACACGCCACCTACTTACGCGTGGTATTTATCGGGCCTTGTTTTTCAATGGTTGAAAAACGATGTGGGTGGCCTGGAAGCGATGGATGCGATGAATCAGCGTAAAGCGCAAAAGCTATACGCCGCGATCGACGGCAGTCGTTTTTACAGCAATCCCATTGCGCGACAGAACCGTTCTCGTATGAACGTACCGTTCGTACTGGCAGATGAACGTCTGGACGCGGTGTTCTTACGGGAGGCCGATGAGGCTGGGCTGCTCAACTTGAAAGGGCATCGTAGCGTAGGCGGCATGCGCGCTAGTTTGTATAACGCCGTTCCCGAAGAGGCGGTCGATGCTTTAATTGCCTTCATGGCGGATTTCGAACAACGAAGAGGCTAACCAACATGTCCGATACGCCGATCCATTTAGACGACTTGCGTCAACGTATCGACCAGTTGGATGGCGATATTCTGCGCTTGATCAGTGAGCGAGCGAACTGTGCTCAGCAGGTCGCTCATGTGAAGCTTGCTCAAGATAAAGATGCCGTCTTCTATCGTCCTGAGCGGGAAGCGCAGGTGCTGCGACGCATCATGGCGCTGAATAAAGGCCCGCTGGACTCCGAAGAGATGGCTCGCTTGTTCCGTGAAATCATGTCGGCCTGCCTCGCGCTGGAGCAGCCGGTCAAAGTGGCTTACCTCGGCCCAGAAGGCACGTTTACCCAGCAAGCCGCGCTGAAGCACTTTGGTGAAAGCGCGGTCAGCTTGCCCATGGCCGCGATCGACGAAGTGTTTCGTGAAGTGGAAGCGGGCGCGGTGAATTATGGCGTCGTCCCGGTGGAGAATTCCACCGAAGGCGTCGTCAATCATACGCTCGACACCTTCATGGATTCGTCCATCAAAATTTGTGGCGAAGTGGTGCTGCGTATTCATCATCATTTGTTGATCAGCGAAACCACGCGTCAAGACAAAGTATCGCGGATCTATTCGCATCCGCAGTCATTTGGCCAGTGCCGCAAATGGTTGGACGCGCATTATCCCCATGCCGAGCGTGTGCCGGTGTCGTCCAACGCAGAAGCAGCGAAGCTAGTGAAAACCGAGTGGCACAGCGCTGCGATTGCTGGGGACATGGCCGCCAAGCTTTACGGTTTGGAGCGCATCGCCGATAAAATCGAAGACCGTCCGGATAACTCAACGCGCTTTTTGATCATTGGCAATCAAGATATTCCCATGTCGGGTGAAGACAAAACCTCCATCGTCGTGGCCATGCGTAACCAGCCGGGTGCGCTACACGACCTGTTGGAGCCTTTTCATCGTCATAAGATCGATTTAACGCGTATCGAAACGCGCCCGTCACGTACGGGGGTTTGGAACTACGTTTTCTTCATCGATTTCAAAGGCCACCGCGACGAGCCACAAGTGGCGGCGGTACTAGAAGAGGTGCGTCTGCGCGCATCCGAGCTTCGCGTGTTGGGCTCCTACCCTCAGGGCGTGCTGTGACAGTGTCGGCGCGCTCGAGTAAGCACACTCCTTGCCTCGAATCACGTGTGCTGATCGTGGGTCTTGGTTTGATAGGAGGGTCATTGGCCGCTGCGCTTCGTGTCGACGGCTATCAGGGCCATGTCGTGGCCTGCGATCCCAATCCAGATGAGATCGCGCTCGGCATCGAGCTTGGGATCGTCGATTCTGGGGGCACTCGGCTTGACGAGCTGCTCGAGGGCGTCTCAATGGTCGTCCTGGCAGTGCCTGTGCTGGCTATGGAGAGCGTCATGGCCCAGTTGGCCGCGGCGCTCCCTCGCGCGGCTCGCGACGTCGTTATTACCGACGTGGGCAGTACCAAGGCAACGATCCGCGAGTGTGCCGAGCGGGTCTTTGGTAGCATGCCGCCGAACATGGTGCTAGGTCATCCTATCGCAGGGTCCGAAAAGAGCGGCGTGGCGGCGGCCAACCCCTCGCTGTACGTGAATCATAAGGTGATTTTGACACCGGAGCCCAACGTCGACGAGCAGGCGCTGATGCGGGTAGAAGCGTTATGGCTGGCCTGTGGCGCGGACGTTCTCCACATGAGTGTGGAGCGCCATGACCAAGTATTGGCGCGCACCAGCCATCTGCCCCACCTGTTGGCCTTTTCCCTGGTGGACACCCTAGCGCGTCAAGATGAGCGGCTGGATATTTTTCGTTATGCGGCAGGCGGGTTCCGAGACTTCACGCGCATTGCGGGCAGCGATCCGGTCATGTGGCGGGATATTTTTATTGCCAACCGAGAGGCAGTGCTATCGTCGCTGGATGATTTTGAGGCCGGTCTAAAGCGTCTGCGTCAAGCCGTGGAGGAGGGTGACAGTGATGCGCTCATCGCCACCTTCGACCGAGCCAGCCATGCGCGTCACTATTTCGATACGTTATTGAACAAAACCAGTTATCAGGCGGAATATCATATGCAACCACACGGTAAAGTGACTTATCGGGTGCAGCCAGGCGGCAAGGCGCAGGGGCGCCTGCGCGTGCCGGGCGATAAATCCATGTCCCACCGCTCGATCATGCTAGGCGCTCTGGCCGAAGGCGTGACGGAAGTCAAAGGCTTCCTGGAGGGCGAAGATAGTCTGGCCACCTTACAGGCCTTTCGTGAAATGGGGGTGGCCATCGAAGGTCCGCACCAGGGACGCGTAACCATTCACGGTGTTGGTATGCACGGTCTCAAGGCGCCGGCAGGCCCGCTGTATTTAGGTAACTCTGGCACCGCCATGCGCCTGTTTGCCGGGCTGCTGGCGGGTCAGGCGTTCGATAGCGAATTGACTGGCGATGAGTCGCTCACCAAGCGTCCAATGGGCCGAGTGGCCGACCCGCTGCGCCTGATGGGCGCAATGATCGACACCGCCGAAGGCGGTCGCCCGCCGCTGAAAATCCACGGTGGCAAAGCACTGAAAGGCATTCACTACGATATGCCCATGGCCAGCGCCCAAGTGAAGTCTTGTCTGCTGCTCGCGGGGCTTTATGCCGAGGGCGAAACCCGTGTGCGTGAGCCGGCGCCGACCCGTGACCATACCGAACGCATGCTCAATGGGTTTGGTTATGAGGTGTCCCGTGAAGGCGATACCTGCTGGCTGCAAGGCGGCGGTCGACTTACTGCAGGGCCCATCGACGTTCCCTCCGATATCTCTTCGGCGACGTTCTTTCTCGTCGCGGCTGCGATTACGCCAGGCTCCGATATCGTTTTGGAGCACGTGGGCATCAATCCGACGCGGATTGGCGTTATCAATATCTTGCAGCTCATGGGCGCTGATTTAACGCTTCAAAACGAGCGCGAAGTGGGAGGCGAGCCGGTTGCCGATATTCGAATTCGTTACGCGCCTTTGAAAGGCATCGATATTCCCGTCGATCAAGTGCCGCTGGCCATCGATGAGTTCCCCGCGCTGTTCATTGCGGCGTCCAATGCGTACGGGACGACGCGCCTACGCGGCGCAGAAGAGCTTCGCGTGAAGGAGTCCGACCGTATTCAGGCAATGGCTGATGGCCTTGCGGTGCTTGGCGTTGAACATACGGTGGTAGAGGATGGTATCGACATTGTCGGTAACGGCAATGACAGTGGCCCGAGCTATGGCGGTGGTCGTATCGATAGTCTGGGCGATCACCGTATTGCTATGGCGTTTGCCATTGCGTCGCTACGTGCGGGTGCCGAGATCATCATCGATGACTGTGCCAACGTGGCGACCTCGTTCCCCGATTTCGTCGCGCTCGCTCAACGGATTGGGATGAGCGTCGAGGTGGAGGGTGCCAATGACCACTAAGGTACCTGTGCTGACGATCGATGGCCCCGGCGGTGCCGGTAAAGGCACGATTAGCAGCCTCGTGGCCGAACGGTTGGGTTGGCATCTGCTGGATAGTGGGGCGCTTTATCGTTTGACGGCGCAAGCCGCCGTCAAACATGGCGTCTCGTTGGAGAATGAGGCGGCACTGGCGAGTATCGCGGCATCACTGGATGTCGAGTTTCCGGTAGAAGATGGCTTGCCTTGCACGCTCTTAGAGGGTGAGGACGTTGGTCGCGCCATCCGTACCGAGCAAGCCGGTGAACGCGCCTCCAAGGTGGCCGCTTTGCCGCAAGTGCGTTCGGCGCTGCTCCAGCGTCAGCGCGATTTTTGTCAAGCGCCTGGGCTCGTGGCAGATGGGCGCGATATGGGAACGGTCGTCTTTCCCGATGCCCCCTTGAAGATTTTTTTGACGGCCAGTGCTGAAGAGCGGGCACGCAGACGGTATCTACAGTTGCAGGAAGCAGGGGTGGATGCTAGTCTGTCGAGTCTTTTAAAGGAGATTCAGGCACGCGATGCACGCGACACGCAGCGCAGTGTGGCTCCTCTCAAGCCGGCAGACGATGCCATCACGCTTGATACCACGCGCCTGAGCATACCGGAAGTGGTTGATCGGCTGACCGAACTGCTTGCCCAACGCGGCATGGCTGACGGCATTTGATTCTCCCTTGCGGCGTTTTTGGAAAGGTGTCACGACGTGGCAGGGCGACAGCCTCATCTCAGTGAGCCCGGTCAGGTCTAACCAGCGCTAACGCCTCCAAAAGCTGAGTGACATTAGGCCCGTACTCGCTGGTGGTACGGAGAAGGCAGTTATGCCTCAACAACGTTGATCACGTAGGAAAACCATGAGCGAAAGCTTTGCTGAACTGTTTGAACAGTCTCTTAACGACATCAACATGGAGCCAGGCGCCATCGTCGCGGCTCAGGTTGTCGACATTGACGGTGACTGGGTTACCGTTAACGCTGGTCTGAAGTCCGAAGGACAAATTCCTGCGGCACAATTCCGCGATGAAAACGGTGAACTGACCATCGCCATCGGTGACGACGTTCACGTTGCACTGGAAGCCGTGGAAGATGGTTTCGGTGAAACACGTCTGTCCCGTGAAAAAGCCAAGCGTGCAGAAGCTTGGAAGATTCTGGAAGCAGCCTTCGAGAAAGACGAAATCGTCAAGGGCGTGATCAACGGTAAAGTCAAAGGCGGCTTCACTGTCGACGTCGACTCTATCCGTGCCTTCTTGCCGGGCTCTCTGGTTGACGTTCGTCCGGTTCGTGACACTGCGCACCTGGAAAATAAAGAGCTGGATTTCAAAGTCATCAAGCTCGATCCTAAGCGCAACAACGTCGTCGTATCGCGTCGTGCCGTGCTGGAAGCAGAAAACAGCGCCGAGCGTGAAGCGCTGCTGGCCACTCTGCAAGAAGGTCAGCAAATCAAAGGTATCGTCAAGAATCTGACCGATTACGGTGCCTTCGTTGATCTGGGCGGCGTCGATGGCCTGCTGCACATCACCGACATGGCGTGGAAGCGCATCAAGCATCCGTCTGAAATCGTTGCCGTTGGCGACGAAATCAACGTCAAAGTGCTGAAGTTTGACCGTGAGCGCAACCGCGTATCACTGGGTCTGAAACAGCTGGGCGAAGATCCGTGGGTCAACATCAAAGACCGTTACCCGGAAGGCACCAAAGTGCACGCGGTCGTCACTAATCTGACGGACTACGGCTGCTTTGCTGAGCTGGAAGAGGGTGTCGAAGGTTTGGTTCACGTGTCCGAAATGGACTGGACCAACAAGAACATTCATCCGTCTAAAGTCGTTCAAGTGGGCGATGACGTTGACGTGATGGTTCTGGATATCGACGAAGAGCGTCGTCGTATTTCTCTGGGTATCAAGCAGTGCACTGCTAACCCGTGGGAAACCTTCAACGCCGAGTACAACAAGGGTGACCGTGTTTCCGGTACCATCAAGTCCATCACTGACTTCGGTATCTTTATCGGTCTTGAAGGCGGTATCGACGGTCTGGTTCACCTGTCCGACATCTCCTGGACTGAAACAGGCGAAGAAGCCGTTCGTAACTTCAAGAAGGGTGATGAAGCAGAAGCGGTTATTCTGTCTATCGACCCGGAGCGCGAGCGCATCTCCCTGGGTATCAAGCAAATGGATTCCGATCCGGTTGCTGAGTACCTGTCTGTCAACGACAAGGGCAGCATCGTGACTGGCCGCGTTGTAGAAGTTGACGCCAAAGAAGCGCACGTTGAGCTGGCGACAGACGTTATCGCTATCCTCAAAGCCTCTGAAATCAGCGCTGACCGTGTTGAAGATGCACGCAACGTTTTGAATGAAGGCGACAGCGTCGAAGCGCGCATCGTGAGTGTCGATCGTAAGAGCCGTCAGATCAATCTGTCGGTGAAAGCGAAAGAGCAAGACGATACTCGTCAGAACTTGAAAAAACTGCGTGAGCAAGAGCCGGAAGCTGCCGGCGGCCCGACGACCATCGGTGATCTGATCAAGCAGCAGATGGGCCAAGACTAATTCATTAGTCTATTGCCTATGAAAGCGCCGCCCCTAAGGGCGGCGTTTTTTTTAGCAAACATTTATTTTGTCTCGTTCTGAGTGTTTGTTCGGTATTAATCGCGGTGTTTTTTTGAAAAAGTGGCTTTAAGCGTTACCTCGTTGTCGAAGTTGTCGCTTAAAAAAATGTTTAGTAAGTAGGTCAAAATCAACTAGACTGTTGTCAATTAGCATAATTAAGGCAATAATGTCATCGCATCCTGAACTCGTCGGTATTGAGTTGTCCAGCTGAATACCATTGCCGTTGAATCTAAGCAGAAAGGGACCCCCTCATGTCTTTGTTAAACGACTACATCCAGAAAGAACAACAGCTCAAGCAGCTACAAGAAGAGTTGCAGCGCTTAGAAGGTGATCAGCGTCTTAAGAGCGAGCTAGAATTTAAAGCTAAACTTGAAGCATTGATGAACGAGTTTGGTAAACGTCCTGCCGACGTCATTGCGCTGCTCGACCCTTCAGCGGACCAGCGTGTCAATGCTAAAGCACCTGCCTCTGCCTCACGCCGCAAGCGTCGTTTGAAGATTTACAAGAACCCGCACACGGGCGAAGTCATCGAAACACGTGGCGGCAACCATAAAGGCCTGCGTAGCTGGAAAGACGAACACGGTGACGATACCGTCGAGTCTTGGCTGGTTCGTATGGAAGATTAAGGTCGCCGTACCGGCACTTCTGCAAAGAAGTGCCGGATTTGCTTAAAGGGTAATGAAAGAACGAAGTGCCAAAACGCTATAAGCCCTGGCAGTACTCTAAGGGAACGCGTAGCTCTAAATGACTTGGGTGCCATAGCACTCTTGGTGGCTCGCCGCTGATTTGAAACGCCTCTTCTTGTTGAGTGACGCGACAGAGGGTGGAAGCCAATACATCAGAAAGCTGTTCGAATTGCTCAAAGCGACTGCTGGCATAGTGTTGAGCAGGCGAGTCTACCCTTCGATAAGCCAATGGAAGTGCCAAATTTTCCATGGTTGCTGTGGGTTCTAAATAGAGGCCAACATCGGTTCTTGCTTTGCTATGGTGCTGTGACGTATCTAATGCAGACACGGTGTCGGCCAGTAGGTCTGGCAAAGCAACGGTCGGCGTGGCACGTCCCAGCTGTGCCTCAAAGCAGCTTAGGTGACTAGCGTGGTGTTTTTTGTTTCCCAGTCCTGAGATGGTGTCGGGCGCTTCATAGACACGCATAAAAACGGCCTGGCGCGGGCGGCTCTTCTCTATAGAAGTGATAAACTGATGTCGATGGGCAGTCAAATGTCGCATACCGCTGAGTGCCTGACGATAATGCCGTGGCGTTAGCTGGTAGCGTCTTTGAAAGGCTCTCGAAAAAGAAGAGTGATTGACGTACCCGCAACGTAAGGCGATGCGAGCTATATGATGCGACGTCAGCGATAATAAAACGGCGGCGCGCTCCAAACGACGTTGCTCTCGGTAAGCACTTGGGGATAGATGAAAGCATTGTCGAAATTGTCGGCGTACCTGCGATGCGGAATAGCCCAGGTGATTGGCTAAGTCTTCGATACACAATGATTGATCGAGCGTGTCCTGTAGCCAGATTTCAGCTCGTGACATGGCAATGAACATTATCTGGCCTCCTATGCGTCAGTCATACAGGTCAGTATTTGCCTGTAGAGCACCGTCCCGGTGCGTATGGTGCAAGTGCTGGTAGCTCTTCAGCCCAATTCTCTGTGCAGAATGTTGAGGAGAGAGCTAATATTCATGGCGTCGATAGCGCAAAATGTCACCATTGATACGCTATCGGTAAACCACTGTTACCGATTAGTGTTGCTAGAACGGTATTGTCTTTATGCTGCTAAGCTCAAGCAAAGGCAAGTTTGCTCTGCATGTTTACGCGTTTGTGCACAGTTTTTCGTGAGATTGACCTATTAGGCAGACGTATCGACCATTTCTGTAAGGTGTAAATGAAACATCAATGAAATATCAAAAGGTTCAAAAGCAACTGGATGAGCGTGAAAAGCTACGTAAATTTCGTGAGCTGGATGACGCCTTTGCGCAAGCACTGCGTCAGTTGGACGATCCTGATAGTGATGTTGATATCCCCACTGGGCCGCCTGTGCGCTCGTTAGAGGCACTTGAAGCGGATGATCAGGCAGCGCACGAAAGAACGCAGCAAGCGCGCTTTGCAGAGCGCCTGACAGCGCTCATGATCGAATACGGTCAGTCAGACCGTGAAGTGAAAGAGCTCATCGAGACGCTACTTGCTTACGGTTTATGGGAAATAGATCAGTTACCGGTGGTAAAAAGTGATCCACTAGCGGTAGCGGTAAACGCGTAAGCTAGGCAAAAACACATCACTTTCTAACTTTTCATCCCGCCGTTTGGCTCGTGTTCGGTGTGCAGGTGGTTCTGAAGGAGGCGCCTTTATGTGTGGCAGGCGTCCTTCGTGGGCAGGCACGATCAGCGGCATGGCAATATTTAGCGCCCGCCGCGTGTGTCCGTCTTCGAGAGGCTCTGTATAAAAGAGGTTAGCCCGCATCAAAGGCGCCTGATTCTGTACCTGAGCCAATGGCTCACTCCTGGGAATGCCAGCGAGCTTACGTATCTGTATGCGAACGTGCGGGGCATCGCTATCGAGCTGCAATAGCTTCTGCTCTGCTTGCTGGACAGTAATGCGTTTGATGGAGCGTCCGCTGCTGTACCACGCTAACCGAACTCGCGCGACAGGCGCATCGGCAATGGGAAGTTGACGCCAGCACTGTTTTAAATGTAAGCGCGCCATCCCCCCTTGGCGTAGCACACTATCGACCCCTGGGTGACGTTGAGGAAGGCGTCGTTTTACTTCACTGAGCCCACTTGGCTGACTTTGCTTGATCCGTTGCAGTAGGGCCCTAATGGTGCTCTTGACCGTATTAACCGCGTTGAAGGCGTCCATCAGTGGCTCATCTGCGGCAATAAGGGCAATGTAATTACGTGTTTCTCGCCCGTCTTGATCTTGCTGATGCCACATGTCGAGCAGTGCGTTCCTCAACCAATGGGGGTCACTGGTTCCTTCCAAATGCCATGTCGGGGGTGTGCTGGTTTCATAGAGCGTTGCAGCCCGATGAATGGCCGCCGTTAGCTGGTCGAAGTGAGCATCCAGTTCATGCAGCAACCGGTAGTGCGCAGGCGTGGCGTTAGGCATGGGCAAGGGGGCGACTCAAGTGAGTGGTGCGTCTTTATCGGCTTGCGCCAAAAGCGTTTCGATATCGGCCTCATCCATGGCGGACTCTCCAGATATACGGTGCGACTCTTCAGCCCAAGCCCCAAGATCGAGAAGTTGGCACCGTTTACTGCAAAAAGGACGATAAAGACTATTGGGTTCCCAAACTACCCGTTTGCTGCACTGCGGGCAATCGACCTCCAGAGGGGCGTCATTGGCGGGAATCGTCACGGGGTAAATCTCCTTCAAGTTATAGGGTCTCGATACTGCCGGTCCAGTGCGAGCACTTGGCGGCGGGTGTCGTCACGCCCCCGGCTATTATCGATAATATCGTCGGCACGAGCGCATCGCTCGTCGCGGGGTAGTTGGGCGGCGAGAATAGCACGCACCTGCTGTTCGCTCACATGATCCCGGGCCAACGTGCGCGCAATCTGCTCGGCTTCGGAGACATCTACGACGAGCGTGCGATCTACTAGCGCATCCTGCCCGGATTCGAAGAGCAGTGGAGAGACAAGCAACACATAAGGCGAATGAGCCCCTAGCCGCGTTAGGTGCTCAACCAACCGTTCACGGATGCGTGGATGGGTGATGGATTCCAACCAAACACGCTGGTTGGCGTCTTCAAAAACGATGTCGCGCAGTGCGGCTCGGTGCAGGGTGCCGTCTTCGTGCATTACCTCGGGGCCAAAGCGTTCGATGATGGCATCGAGCGCTGGCTCGCCAGGCGCCACGATGTCACGCGCTACGTCATCGGCATCCACCCAGCCTATCCCTAACTCTCCGAACAGGCGGGCAACGGTCGATTTGCCTGAGCCAATACCGCCAGTAACGCCAATAATCATGTCATCCCTTGAGTAAAAAGTGACTATGTCGGTCAGTAGAGCAAAGCCAAATAGAGCGCCATGAGATCATCCCCCACGAGCAAGCCCACCCAACCCGCCAATGCCAAAAAAGGGCCAAAAGGCATGGCTTGGCCACGTAGCCTAGGCATCAGCATTTGGACCACTAGGCCAATGAGCGCCCCTAGCCCTGCCGATACGATAAGCAATAGGGGGAGCATACTCCACCCTAACCATGCACCCAGTGCGGCTAGGAGTTTGAAGTCCCCGTAGCCCATGCCCTCTTTTCCCGTCGCGAGCTTGAAGAGCCAATAAAAGCTCCACAACACAAGATAGCCAGCCATCGCTCCCAATACAGCACTCGATAACATGACGGGCTGGTATAGAAGTTGGTAGGCCAATCCTGCCCACAGTAGCGGCAGTGTCAACATGTCTGGCAGCAGATAAGTACGCAAATCGATAACGGCCAATGCCAGCAGTGTCATGCAGGCAGCGTAGATCCATAGGCTCGATAGTTGCCAGCCATGCAGAGCCAGCACGGTGACTGCCAGCACGCCTCCGATGAGTTCAACGATGGGGTACTGAGGGCTAATACGCGTTTGACAGTGCGCACAGCGCCCGCGGCGTTTTAGCCAACCGATCAGTGGCAGGTTGTCGTGCCATGCAATCGTGTGCTCGCAACGAGGGCACATCGAGGGTGGGTAAGCGAGATTGAAACGCGGGGTAGACTCTGTTGGTTGTTCTAGCGAAGCGAGTGCCTCGTTTCGCCACTGTCGCATCAGCATGACCGGCAGTCGGGTGATCACCACATTCAGAAAGCTACCCAAACATAGGCCCATCATTCCTGCAAAAAACGTCAATAGTAGTGGCGGTAAACCCATGGTACTCCTAACAGATTGAGTGGCGCGCTTTATAGCGCCGTGCCGATTTCGAAAATGGGCAGATACATCGACACTACGACACCGCCAACCAGGGCGCCAAGCACGACAATGATGATGGGCTCCATGAGTGACGTCAGCGCGTCGACTTTATTATCGACTTCCTCTTCGTAATAATCTGCTACGCGGTTGAGCATTGCATCGAGCGAACCGGCCTCTTCACCGATGCTCACCATTTGAACGGCGAGGGCGGGGAAACGGTTCGTCATCCGCATGGCAAAATGTAGCTGCTGGCCCGTCGTCACATCCTGGCGCACTTCATTGATGGCTTTGATATAAACACGATTATCGGCCGCTCCGGCGGCGGTTTCTAGCCCCTCGATCAGCGGTACCCCAGAAGCAAAGGTCGTGGCAAGCGTGCGCGTGAACCGCGACACCGCAGATTTATGCATGATATCGCCAATCACCGGGAGCTTCAGTAGCAGGGCATCGAGCCGGTACGCCACCTTGGGAGAGCGGCGAGAGGCCGTTTTCAACAGCATGACGCTGCCGACGAGTAAACCTAAAGCGTGCAGCCAGTATTGCTGGGCCAGATCAGAGAGATGGACTGTGAATTGTGTCAATGCGGGTAGCTCGGCGCCAAAACCTTGAAACATGCTTTCGAACTCAGGTACCACTTTTATCAGCAGCAGCATGGTTACCCCCACGCCGATGGCCATGACCGATGTGGGATACCAAAGGGCTTTTTTAACCCGGTTTTTGAGCGACTCGACTTTCTCTTTGTAGCTGGCAATGCGTTCGAGCATCTGATCAAGCGCGCCAGCCTGTTCACCAGCATCCACCAAATTGACGAACAGGCGGTCGAACTGCTTGGGATGTTTGGCCATGGCGCTGGAGAGGCTGTCCCCCGAGGAAACGTCTTCCATGATGTGTTGTGTCAACGCGACCATCGCAGGCTTCTTCAAGCTTTCCGACACGGCCTGAAGTGCCTGCAAGATAGGAATGCCAGCCCGCACCATGGTCGCCATTTGGCGAGCGAAGACCATGATATCGACATTGTTGACTTTGCCTCGTCCGCTGAAGCTGCTGCGTTTTTGAATTTTGCTGGCCACGATGCGCTGTTTCGCCAGCTGCTCGACGATCTCGGCTTTGGTGCGACCAATCAGCTCGCCTCGCATGGGGCGATCCTGCGGACCTTTGCCCGCCCACTTCCAGCGATGAAGCGGCGCGGGTTTATTGGCGCGGCGTGCCTTGGCTTTAGCCATGGGCGGCGTTACTCCTTGCTGATACGATTGACTTCTTCCAGGCTGGTGCTGCCATCCAGAACTCGGCTCAAGCAGCTCTGATACAGGCTAGGGTAGCCTTCGCGGCGTGCCTGCTGGTCGATCTCGATGGCGTTGCCATCGCGCATGATCAGTTGGCGCATGTCATCGGTAATCGGCACCACCTCGTAAACGCCTAAACGCCCTTTGTACCCCTGGGTGCACTGCTTGCAGCCCACCGCTTTATAGATCGTCGCGTTGCGGATATCTTGCTGAGTGAAGCCTGCTTTACGAAGCGCCTCCGCCGGAATGTCGGCTGGTGTTTTACACTGATTACACAGTTTGCGTGCTAGTCGCTGTGCAATGATCAGGCTGACCGAGCTGGCGATGTTATAGGTTGCCACCCCCATGTTCGCGAGACGGGTCAGCGTTTCCGCCGCCGAGTTGGTATGCACGGTAGAGAGCACTAGGTGGCCGGTTTGGGCCGCTTTGACCGCAATTTCTGCGGTTTCCAAATCGCGAATTTCCCCCACCATGACCACATCTGGGTCTTGGCGCAGAAATGCGCGCAGCGCACTGGCAAAATTGAGCCCGATTTTAGGCAGCACGTTGACCTGGTTGATGCCCGATACTTTGATTTCGACCGGATCTTCAGCTGTGCAGATATTGCGTTGAACTTGATTCAAGATATTGATGCCGGTGTAGAGCGTCACCGTTTTACCGCTACCCGTTGGTCCCGTCACCAAAATCATTCCTTGGGGCTTTTTCAACGCATACTCATAGGCGGCCTGCTGTTCAGGACTAAAGCCGAGTTGGTCGATCCCGAGCTGAGCGGACGTAGGATCCAAAATCCGCAGTACGACTTTTTCTCCCCATACCGTGGGTAGCGAGTTCACCCGAAAGTCGATAGAGCGGGTCCGCGACAGTTGCAGCTTCAAGGCGCCATCTTGTGGCAAGCGGCGCTCTGAAATATCCAGTCGAGACATGATCTTCAAGCGGGCCGCAATGCGGTGGCGCAGCGCAAAAGGTGGTCGTGCGATTTCGACCAACATGCCATCGATACGGAAACGCACCCGGTACTGCGTTTCGTAGGGCTCAAAATGAATGTCCGACGCGCCTCGGCTGATCGCATCGAGCAGGATTTTATTGACGAATTTAACGACCGGCGCGTCATCGCTATTTTGAGCGGCTTTGTCGAGTTCGACCTCGTCTCCATCAGCGTGCTGAACGATATTGAGCGCGCTGACGGCATCATCGATATTTTCCAGCTCATCGAGCATGCTGCGCTCGTTCTGCGCTAGGTACTGCACTAGCGTGTTGCGCAGTTGATCGGCAGGCGCCAGAACGCCATCCACACTCAGCCCTGTGGCGAACTGCAGTTCATCGAGCTGGGTCAATGTGGCCGGGTAGGGCACGGCGACGGTCAGACGGTGACCATGGCGAGCCAGAGGCAAAATATCCAGCCGCTCGAGTATTTTGACGGGGTAGTCGCTGGCAGGTGGTAGTGCGCTGACACGTATGGCTTCGAGATCCACCACCGGCAAGCCATATTCCCACGCAGCCGCCACCGCTGCGGCATCCGCATCGACCAGGCCACTATCGATAACATGTTGCAGTAGCGATATCTCGAGTTCAGCCGCCGTGGTCTCAGCGACGGTCGCTTGCGCATCCGTTAAAAGACCATGCTTGACCAGGCGCTTAGCAATGCCTCGCAACCCTCCATTGAGGGCCGCATGGCTAAGCGTCGACTCTGAGGCGGTTTGGCTCATGGCGTACTCGGAAGCTAAAGAATCGTGCTGAGAGTTGTACCATATTTGCCTGACGTGAGGTACTGACGAGGTGCTTGTAACGTACCCAAATAGGCTGAAAAAGCGTCGATGAGCGGTTGAGAAACCTAGTTGCCAACCCTAAGGCGGTAGGCTAGTGTAAGCCGTATGTTAGGCCCAGGTTCACTTACCTTTGGTCTGCTGATGACTCTAACACTGCAAGGGAACCCCGCAATGCAAACAACCCAATCCAACCAGCCCCGTCGCTTCAAGCAGCAGGGCTTCACTCTTATCGAGCTGCTGATCGTTGTGGCGATTATCGGCATTTTGGCGGCAGTGGGTGTGCCGCAGTATGGGAATTACTTGAACAGGGCAGAAGCAAGTGCGTGTGTTGGTGAGCTAAATTCATTCCGCTCATTATCCGTAGCAGAGGCCGCGGCGGGCGCGAGCGAGGCCCCAGATTTTAATTTTGAGGCTTGTAATCTGCCTGAAGATGATGAAGATAGAGAGGACCTTTTTGAAGGTTTCATTGGGACATTTGAAGATGCCGAAGGGGAAACTACTTTCCCATTGACAGTGACTACTCAAAATCGTAATCAATCTGTACAAGTTACTGAAACTGGTTCGATTACTGCTACAAACTGATTTTCTTTATTATCTCCGGAAAACCGCCCAATACGGGCGGTTTTTTTTGAGAAGTCAGTACAGGAATAGATGTAGTCAGGTTGGTTTTACGTTAATTGAATTTTTGTCCGTGTATTTTATTGTTTTGCTTTTGTCGTCATTGACGTTGCCTGTATTTTACAATTATCTTGACCGCTCAGCATTCAGCGCGTGCCTGCAAGAATTTAGCGCCTTCAAGAAGCTTGTGTTAGCTGCTCATCATCTAAACGATACTCTTGAGCCTTTCATTTTCGTGGCATGTGATGTAAATGGCGATTGTCAGCCAAATCAGGCTGCCGTGGCCGCTGCTTTTCGCGGTGTTTTTGATAATGATGCAACTTCGCTGATAGTTGATACCCAGCGAGGTGGTGTTAAGGTACAAATTATTGCGAATGGCTCTATTGAGCGTGTCGATACCCCGTGAAATCATGTTGTTAATCTCACTGCGTATTTCTCCATCTTTAAATTCATATCTTCCACTTTCTCTGCGCAATTGCCTTTTATACTCAAAGCTCCTAGCTAGAATTACTGTCTTCAGGAGCTTGCGATGAAACCCATCACTTTAGGCATTGTGATCACCGCGCTACTTTGGCAAACCTCTGCGATGGCTCAGCCTGCCCATGCGCCAGCCCACGGTGCGCGCCAACACCACGATCAGCGATCCCATGAGCACTCGTCGCGCCACGAAGAGTCTCGCCGACATCATCAGCGGGATTATCGCTCGGTCGATTTGCCACGTATCAACGAGCGTGAGCTGCTTCGCTTATTGAGTCAGTACGATGCGCCCCGTGCCGAGCCGTTGCCGCCGGGCATTCAGCGCCAATTAGAGCGCGGTAAGCCGCTGCCGCCTGGTATCGCCAAGCGCTTTGATGGCCCGCTTGCCAACCAGTTACCTCGATACCCTGGCTATGAGTGGGAGCGTGTTGGCGCGGATGTGGTGTTGATCGAAGCAGCCACGCGTGTCGTGGTCGACGTGCTGGTCGACGCACTGCGCTAGCCGCCGAAAAGAGCAGCGTTTATGCTAGGTCATGTGTGATGTACCTCATAAACAGCAGGAGCACTTATGGCGAACGTTTCCTTGGAAGAGCGCTTGGCGCTGGCCATATCGATTGCGGAAGAAGCAGGGCAGATGATTCGCCATGCTCGTGACCAGCAATCATTTAGCCAGCGGTTAAAAGCGGGGATAGAGCTCGTGACCGATGTCGACGTTGCCGTCGATAAGCTCATCAGTGAGCGATTAGACGCGCACTTTCCCGGGGAAGCACGCCTTAGCGAAGAGTTGAGTCCTGAGGAGGCCTTACACAACCCCGCCGAGCAGTTATGGGTAGTGGACCCCATCGATGGCACGGTGAATTTTGCCCAAGGGCTTCGTCACGTTGCCGTCTCGATTGGATGGATCGAGCAGGGTGTCGGCAAAGTGGGGGTGGTACACGCGCCGTTTTTGAACGAGACGTTCAGTGCCGCTCAGGGGCTGGGAGCATTTTGCAATCAACGGCCTATAGCACCAAGTCATGCGGCGTCCCTCGACAATACGTTGGTAGCCACTGGTTTCCCCTACGATAAAGCTGCCCGTAAGGCCCTGTTGCCTCGTTTGGAGGCGGCGCTGACCCATTGCCAGGACGTACGACGTAATGGCTCTGCGGCGCTGGATATTTGTGACGTGGCCTGCGGACGTTTAGACGCCTACTACGAAACCGTCTCCCCCTGGGATTTTGTCGCTGGCTGGGTCATTGCCCGTGAGGCAGGCGCACACGTGGGGCATCTGGCAGATGTACCCAAGGAGGTGCCGGCCGACCTTTATCCTGAACAGCTCTTGATCACCACGCCGAAGGTGTATGATGCAATGGCCAAGCTGTTAAAAGAGTCGGATCGTTAGCGGCCTCTTGGACGCACCGGCAACCATTTGAAAAGAAAGCGCAAAAAGGGCTTTTCATTTGGCTAATAAAGCGCTAGTATACGCACCGTCTTGAGGCAAATGCCAAACAGACATCGGAGTGTGGCGCAGCTTGGTAGCGCGTTGCAATGGGGTTGCAAAGGTCGCAGGTTCGAATCCTGTCACTCCGACCAATACTGAAAAGCCGCTTCGTTTATCGAAGCGGCTTTTTTGTGTTTCACTCAACATAAAAACGGGCCCCGTTTCAGGGCCCGCCGGGTAATAAAAGGGTTAGCGGTGACTGTCGCTAGGGGAGTTGGGCTGCCGAGGCGTGCTTCTTCCTGACATCGGTGTGGAAGCGCCCGATGGACGCTTCCGCTGCCCGCGTAAGTCATTCCAGGCTGCTTTGGCTTTCTGGCGATTGGCTGGCTTGCGAAGCCAGTTGACGAGGGCCATCACTATCCATTTCCTCATAGAAACCTCCGGGTTTCCTGTGCGCCAATTATCGGTCTCCGGTTCTCAGCTCTGCGTCACGATACTGTATGTGTGAAACGTCATCAGCAGCGAGATGATTATCCCTGCGCTTTGTGATCGGCGAGCGCTGCCGCCACGGCCTCTTCCCATTGACCGGCGGTAATACCCCAGTGCTCCATTTCTGCTTGATCGGGAGCGCCTTCTGCGGCGCTGTTGAGCTCCTCGGGGGAGTTACGCTCGAAACAGTGCTTGGCGAAGGCTTTAGTTTTACCGTCTTGCAGTTGGTCGATCATTTCCATATCGAATTTCTCTCCTTGAGACGCGGTGATATGACTCCATGGCCGACGGCGATGTGTGGTCGTCGAACTCAGGCTTAGTGTAGCGGCAATTGGGCTACTCTGCAGAGAGAAGGAGGCTGTCGATCATGCCCAATACGTATCGATGATGATTTTCAATGCAATACTGGCTAGCAGGCACATGATCAGGTTATCGAACCAGTGATGTGGCAAGCGCTTACCTAACCGAGCACCCAAAGGCATGCCGGTGAGAATCACTATCAGCGCACCCAGGCTGTAGAGGGTGCGTTCAGCCGTCAGAATGCCTGCGCTTAGAAGGGCAGGAATTTGCACCAGGGTGATGGCGACGAAGAATACCGAAATGGACCCGATGAAGACGCGTCGCTCCAGTCGCATGGCGTTTAGGAAAGTGACCGATGCCGGTGCGGACATTCCTGCGGCGCCTTGAAGCACTCCCGCCAACAGGCCAACGGGAAGAGCGATGCGTTCGGCCACGGATAAAGGTAGCGTGGCCGAACGTTTGGAAAGTTTGATGGCAAGATACATGGCAATGGCGCCCGCGACTCCCAGCGAGAGATAGTCTGGGGAGATGACGACGAGCCCCCAGGTGCCGAGAACGATGCCTACGCCGCCAGCGATGGCGAACGTCAACAAAAAGCGCCAGGGCAAAAGGGAGTGGCGGTATTGCCATACCTGAAGGGCATTGCTAAATAAATTAGGCGCAACCAACACCGCAATGGCCAATTTGACATCGTAGAGCATGGTCAGCACTGGGACGACGACAACGGGGACGCCAGAGCCGATCGCACCTTTGATGATGCCAGCAATGACAAGAGTAAGCAGAGCTATGATCACGGTCAGAACCTGTCGGCAGGCACCGATGTGCCTGCCTGGGCGATAGTGCTATTTCAGCACGTAGCAGGGCGTGTAGGGCTGCCCATCCAGTTTCATACGGCCTTGAGCAACAAACGAGCTGAGCAGGGCGTCCAGTCGCTCCATGAGCGCCGGTTCGGCGGTCAGCACGAATGGGCCATGGGCTTCGATGGCTCGGATGCCAGGTTCTTTGACATTACCTGCCACGATGCCAGAGAAAGCACGGCGGAGGTTGGCGGCTAGCTCATGCGTGGGCTGCTGGCGGTGGAGGGCTAGCGCACGCATGGCGTCGTGAGTGGGCTCGAAGGGGGCTTGAAACTCACGCGCGATGGTCAAGCGCCAGTTGTAATAGAACGCATCCTGGTGTTGGCGGCGGAAATCGGCAATTTGATCGATGCCCTCACGCATTTTGCGCGCGACCGCCACCGGGTCGCCGGTAATGATGGTGTAATAGCGGCGGATCTCCTCTCCCAGCGTGTAGACCAAGAACTCGTCGATTTTCTGGAAATAGGCCGCCGAGCTGGCTGGGCCGGTGAAGACGAGCGGAAAGGGAATCTCTTTGTTGCTGGGGTGCAGCAAAATGCCCAGCAGGTAAAGGATCTCTTCGGCGGTGCCCACGCCGCCGGGAAAGACGATGATGCCATGGCCTAGCCGAACGAACGCCTCCAGGCGCTTCTCGATGTCGGGCATGACCACCAGTTCGTTGACGATGGGGTTGGGGGCTTCGGCGGCGATGATACCCGGCTCCGAAATACCCAGGTAGCGGCCATCTTTACGGCGCTGTTTGGCATGCGCCACGTTGGCACCTTTCATGGGGCCTTTCATTGCGCCGGGGCCACAGCCGGTGCAAATGTCCAAATCGCGCAACCCAAGGTGGTAACCCACATCCTTGGTGTACTCATACTCTTCGCGAGAAATCGAATGGCCACCCCAGCACACGACTAGACTCGGGTCGCGGCCCGGTTTGAGCGTGCCCGCCTTGCGCAGGATGTGGAACACCGCGTTGGTCGTGCCTTCGCCGGTGGTTAGGTCAAAACGGTTATGGTGCTGAATCTCGTTATAGACGTAGACGATGTCGCGAATGATCGACGAGAGATGTTCACGGATACCGCGAATCATGCGCCCATCCACGAAGGCCTCAGCCGGGGCATTGGTCAGCTTCAGCCGAATGCCCCGGTCTTGCTGTAGGACCTCGATATCGAAGTCTTTGTAGGCTTCTAGAATCGCCAAGCTGTCATCGGTGGGGCTGCCGCAATTGAGAACAGCCAGCGCACATCGGCGCAATAAATCGTGCAAACCACTTTTGGACGTGCTCTTCAGCCGGTTGACCTCATGCTGAGAGAGGACTTCAAGGCTGCCTTCGGGAGAAATAATGCTGGAAATCGTGGCACGAGGCGCTGGGGTCTGCGTCATTAGTTGAACTATCCCTAAGTGTGTTCATAACAAGCCAGCATACTAGCACGCTGCTTAATACGGTTCAGCAGTGGGGCCTGCGACCGATCCCGCGGGGTTTATGCTACTCTAGGCCAGCGGCGCGCACGGTAGGCCGAACCGCGACGGTGACGTTAGTACGCCAAAGAGCGGCTAACGATGATGGATAATGAGGATGTTGTTCGAACCCTATGTTTAATGCCCAATATTTTCGGACGTTTATAACGTTGGTGGAAACTGGCAGTTTCACACGAACGGCGCGTCGCCTAGAAATGACGCAGCCAGGGGTTAGCCAGCATATTCGCAAGTTGGAAAGCTATCTGGGCAAAACGCTGCTCGAGCGTCGTGGTAGGAGCTTCACACTGACCGAATCGGGACGTCGTGCCTACGACTATGCGTTAAAGCTGTTTGCCGAGCATGAGCAATTTCGCCATGGTCTCGATGATGATTCGCTGGATAGCGGCGAGTGCCGCATCGCCTCGCCCGGCAGTGTGGGACTGATGTTTTATCCCTATATCCTAGGGCAGCAACAGATGCATCCCAATCTCACGGTCAATTACAGCTTTGCGTTCAACCATGAGATCGTCAACGACCTGTTAGAAGGGCGGTACGACATCGGTATTGTGACCGAGCAGGTCAATCATCCAGAGCTTACCTGTACGGTATGGCATAAAGAGCCGCTTTGCTTGGTGGTGCCCGCTGACTTTGCAGGCAGTACGCTATCGGAGCTAATGGGCATTGGCTTCATCAATTACTACGACGGTATCAATCACGCCAATGCGCTGTTGCGCGCGAATTACCCCGGTGATTTTCGCTCCATGACACACTTTCGCCATCAGGGCTTCACCAATGAGGTCAGCATGGTGTTGGACGCCGTAGCTCGTGGGTTGGGCTTTACGGTGGTGTCGCGCCTAGTGCTCGAAACATCGCCTTGGCAGCGGCAGGTCAAGGCGTTAGCGCTGCCGCAAGCGATTAATGAAGTTCTCTATCTATTGCGCCGCCAAGACTCCGTGTTGCCTAAGCGCTATGAAAAACTGCTGAACGGTTTTCACGACCAGCGTCTTCAAGAAACGACGCCCCTGGTACCCGAATAACGGGCCAGGGGCGCTATTGGCTGCTAAACGTTCAAGCGTTATTGGCGATATTCGTCGATACTAGGGCACGAGCAGATCAATTGGCGATCGCCAAAGACGTTGTCGACCCGGTTCACCGAAGGCCAATATTTAGACGCCATCACCGCTTCGGTAGGGAAGGCGCCAAGCTGACGGTCGTAGGGTCGTTCCCAGGTGCTATCCATCAGGTCGGCTTGCGTATGCGGCGCATTCACCAGCGGGTTGTTATCCAGCGGCCACTCACCGCTTTCAACCCGGGCAATCTCTTCACGAATCGCAATCATGGCATCGCAGAAGCGGTCAATTTCGTAAAGAGACTCTGACTCCGTCGGCTCGATCATCAGCGTGCCCGGTACCGGGAACGACATGGTCGGCGCGTGGAAGCCATAATCCATCAAGCGCTTGGCGATATCCTCTTCACTAATGCCAGAGGCGCTCTTTAGCGGACGGATATCGATGATGCATTCGTGAGCGACGGTGCCGTTCTGACCGCGATAGAGAATCGGGTAGGAGGCTTCTAAACGCTTGGCAATGTAATTAGCGTTGAGAATGGCCAACTCGGTGGCCTCGCGCAGACCACGGGCTCCCATCATCTTAATGTACGCCCATGAAATCGGGAGAATGGACGCACTGCCGAAAGCCGCCGCCGAGACCGCGCCGCTGTCTGGGTTGACACCGTTAATGGGCGTCACCACATGGTTGGAGACGAAAGGAGCAAGGTGCGCTTTCACACCGATGGGGCCCATGCCGGGGCCACCGCCGCCGTGGGGGATGCAAAACGTTTTGTGCAGGTTGAGGTGAGAAACGTCACCACCGAAGTCACCAGGGCGGGTTAGGCCCACTTGGGCATTCATGTTTGCCCCATCGACATACACTTGTCCGCCATTCTGGTGTACCACGTCACATACCTTGCGAACGTGAGATTCGAATACGCCGTGCGTCGATGGATAGGTGATCATGACCGCTGAAAGACGCTCGCTGTGCTGTTCGGCTTTGCGGGTCAAATCCTCTAAATCGATGTTGCCGTTTGCATCACATTCGACGACGACCACTTCCATGCTTAGCATGGCGGCAGAGGCAGGGTTCGTGCCGTGTGCCGAGCTAGGAATCAAGCAGACGTCACGGTGCGCTTCACCTTGTGCTGCTTGGTAACGGCGAATGGCCAGCAGGCCCGCGTACTCCCCCTGGGCACCCGAGTTGGGCTGCATCGAGATGTGGTCATAGCCGGTGACTTCGACCAGAAACGCCGCCAATTCATCGATCATTTGATGATACCCCGCCACTTGGTCGCGGGGCGCAAACGGGTGCAGGTTGGCAAACGCAGGCCAAGAGACAGGAATCATCTCGCTCGTCGCATTGAGCTTCATGGTGCATGACCCCAGCGGAATCATGGCGTGGGCTAGCGACAAATCTTTGTTTTCGAGACGCTTTAGGTAACGCAGCATTTCGGTTTCGCTGCGATAGCGCTTGAACGTTGGGTGCGTCAGGAAATCGCTGTTTCGCTGGTACGCCGTTGGAATCCCACTTAGCTGCTCGGCAACGACCTGCTCATCTAGTGCGGAAACCGCCAAACCATGCTCATCGCCCAGCAGAACGTCGAAAAGGGCAGCGACATCGTGAGCAGTGGTCGTTTCGTCCAGGCTGATGCCTACGTCACCATTGGCGAAATAGTGCAAGTTGATGTCGTGGGTCATGGCGCGGCCATGAAGTTTACCCGCGTCCACCTGTGTGAGGCGCAGCGTATCGAACCACGTGTCGTTGGCTAGCTGAACGCCTGCGCGCTTCAAGCCGGTTGCCAGCACCGTGGTGAGGCGGTGTACGCGGCCAGCAATTTTTCGCAGACCTTCAGCCCCATGATAGGTAGCGTAGAAACCAGCGATATTGGCCAGTAGCGCTTGCGCGGTGCAGATGTTCGAGGTCGCTTTCTCACGACGAATGTGCTGCTCGCGAGTCTGCATGGCCATACGCAGCGCCGTTTTGCCTCGGCTGTCTTTGGAGACGCCGATGATTCGCCCTGGAATCGACCGCTTGAGTTTGTCGGAGGTTGCGAAGAAAGCGGCATGTGGCCCACCAAAGCCCATAGGCACACCAAATCGCTGCGAGTTACCGACGACGATGTCTGCGCCCATTGCGCCCGGCTCTTTGAGGAGTACCAGGCTGAGCAAATCGGTCGCTACACATGTCATGATACCGCGCGCTTGCGCCGCCTCGAGCATTGGGGCGAGATCGATAACGCGGCCGCTAGCAGAGGGGTACTGCACCAGTGCTCCAAATACATCGTGCTCGGCAAGGCGCTCGGCAGGAGCGATGATCAGTTCGAAGCCGAAGAACTCTGCGCGGGTCTTCACGACGTCTAGCGTTTGCGGAAAGAGGTCGTCGGCGACGAAAAAGGCGTTCGACTTGCTCTTTTTGTTGCCACGCTTGCAAAGCGCCATGGCCTCTGCGGCGGCCGTGGCTTCATCCAGCAAGGAGGCATTGGCCAGTTCCATGCCGGTTAGGTCCATGATGACCTGCTGGAAATTGAGCAGACCTTCCAGGCGGCCCTGAGAAATTTCCGGCTGGTAAGGCGTGTAGGCGGTATACCAGCCTGGGTTTTCCAGCACGTTTCGCTGAATCACTGCTGGCATATGGGTGTTGTAGTAACCCTGGCCAATATAGCTCTTGGTGACGCGGTTTTGACGGGCAAGCTGGCTCAAGTACTCCAACGCTTCCGCTTCACTGCGAGGGTCGTCAAGGGCAAGTTCACGACCAAGACGAATATCGCTTGGCACGGTTTGCTCGATCAGGTCTTCCATGCGCTGCATGTTGAGCGCTTTTAACATGGTGGCGACATCGTCGGGGCTTGGCCCGTTATGGCGTTTGATAAAAGCATCGTGGTCGGCCAATTCGGCCAAACGGCGTGATTCGAAAGGCATGGGGAGATTCCGGACGTGATGAGAAAACCGTGCAGAGGAGATCGATCAGCGCCTGTCAGATGGGCAGGCGCTGAGGCGACGTTGATCAGTCGTCGTTGCTTAGCGTCGCTTGATACGCATCGGCGTCTAATAAGCCTTCAAGGGCTTGGTCGGTGACACGAACTTTCATGATCCAGCCACCTTCGTAAGGGGCATCATTGACCGTTTCAGGGGCGTCTTCGAGGGCTTCGTTGACTTCCACCACTTCGCCATCGACGGGGGAGTAAAGGTCGGAAGCCGCTTTGACGGACTCGATGACACCAAACTCCTTGCCTTTATTCAGGGCTTGACCGACCTCGGGTAGCTCGACAAACACCACATCGCCTAATGCTTCTTGTGCGTGGTCAGTGATCCCAACGGTCACGGTGCCGTCTTGGTTGTCCAGCACCCATTCGTGGCTGGCAGCGTAACGAAGATTGGCAGGAAGATTGCTCATGATGTTTCCCTTTGCATTCAGTGGACGGAACAACGGCATACTAGCGCTTGTCGTTCGCCTTGGCGACTGTAGCCAGCTCGATGGAGCGTATGAGTCTCTCTATGGTACCGTGTTTCTTATCGGAAACAAGTTTCTTCATTGGTACTAAAACCTCACTTGTGGAGCGCCTTTTCCTAGCCTCCGGTCGTTTGTCGATTTCATAAAGAGAAGCTTTCTCTGCTAGCAAGCGACACGGGCGTGGATGCCCACTAAGAAAATGGTGTAAAACATACTCATCATGCGTTTTTCCAGCGAGAATTAAGCGCTATGGTAGAGACGCTTGGTGTTTTCATCTGCCTGATGGGTGGTGGGTGAGCAACCTAACCTTCATAACAAACGCATCAATCGAATTGGGTAAGGAGAGTCGTGTGGAAACGTTGACCAGCCTATTAGGCGCTATTAACGGGGTTGTGTGGGGCCCGTTGATGCTGATCCTGTTGCTAGGGGTCGGTATCTATCTGCAAATTGGCTTGAAACTGATGCCGATACGCAAACTCGGCATGGGTTTCAAGCTAATGTGGCAAGGACGAGATGCCAAACCGTCTGCAAAGGCATCGTCAACGCCCAGCGATGAGGGGGAAATTTCTCCCTTTAACGCGCTGATGACCGCGCTATCGGCAACGATTGGTACCGGTAATATCGCCGGTGTGGCAACCGCCATTGCGCTCGGTGGCCCTGGCGCCGTTTTTTGGATGTGGATCACCGCGTTAGTGGGTATGGCGACCAAGTTTGCCGAGGCAGTGCTGGCGGTGCGCTACCGGGAGACCGATAGCACCGGTTATCATGTGGGCGGGCCGATGTTCTATATCAAAAATGGCCTAGGCCGTAAGTGGCTCTGGTTGGGCGGCCTGTTCTCTTTCTTTGGCGCAGTGGCGGCGTTTGGAATCGGTAACACCGTTCAGTCCAACTCGGTAGCGGACGCCATGGATGCCACTTTTGGTGTTCCTCACTGGTTAACCGGCGTCATCATCATGGTCCTGGCAGGCGCGGTGATTCTCGGCGGCATCAAACGTATTGCCAAGGTTGCTGGTAAACTGGTGCCGGTGATGGGTATTGCCTACGTCATTGCGGGCTTGCTGGTACTGGTCGTCAATGCAGGCCAAATTGGCGATGCCTTTGGGCTGATCTTCTACTACGCCTTCAACCCCATGGCAGCGGCCGGTGGGTTTGCTGGTGCCGCGGTGATGGCTGCCATCCGCTTTGGTGTGGCGCGCGGTATTTTCTCCAACGAAGCCGGTTTGGGGAGCGCACCTATCGCCCACGCAGCGGCACAAACGAAAAATCCGGTACGTCAGGGTTTGATTGCCATGCTGGGGACGTTCATCGATACCATCATCGTATGTACCATCACTGCGCTGGTCATTTTGACCTCGACGGTGTGGATGGAAGGAGAGGCGGGAGCGTCACTGACCGCGCTCTCTTTCGATGCAGCGCTGCCTGGTTTTGGTAACCAAATCGTGGCCATTGCGCTGGCGATCTTTGCCTTCACCACGATTTTGGGATGGTCTTTTTATGGGGAGAAGTGCTGCCAGTTCCTGTTTGGCACTCGCTCCATCATGCTCTACCGCGTATTGTTCGTGCTGGCCATTCCGTTGGGTGCCATTGCTCAGCTGGGCTTTATCTGGCTGATGGCCGACACCTTCAACGCCATGATGGCTATCCCCAACCTGATTGCGTTGGCGCTGCTCTCTCCCGTTGTCTTCAAGCTGACTCGGGATTATTTTGCAGGTAAGGACGTGCTGCCGGGCGAAGCCCTGGATCATGACAAGTAAGGCCTGCGCTTAAGGGCCGCGCACGTTGTAGTAGAGCCGGGAAGCCTAGTCAGGCTTCCCGTTTCTCTTTTTTGATAGAGGATATGCCATGACTGATCTGAACCGAACGCCACTTCACACGCTGCACACACAACTGGGTGCCAAGATGGTACATTTCGCTGGGTACGAGATGCCGGTGCAGTACCCGTTAGGGGTGAAAAAAGAGCACGAGCATACCCGACAGTACTGCGGTTTGTTTGATGTGTCGCATATGGGACAGATTCTAGTGTCGGGTGAGCAAGTCGCTGAAGCGCTGGAAAGCTTGATTCCCGCTGATTTGGTGGGATTGCAAAAAGGGCAGCAGCGTTATGGTCTTTTCACCAGTACCGACGGTGGCATTCTCGATGATCTGATGGCCGTCAATGCAGGGGATCACTTCTATCTGGTGGTGAATGCGGCATGCAAAGAGCAAGATATTGCCCATTTGCGTGCCAATTTGGGGAATAGCCACCAAATTGACGTGCTCGACCGCGGGTTGCTGGCGCTACAAGGACCCCAAGCGCGGGAAGTGATGCAGCGACTTTGCCCCCAGGCTTGCGAATTGACGTTCATGCAGCATGGGCGTTATACCCTGGCGGGGCATGACGTTTGGGTCAGCCGCAGCGGCTACACCGGTGAAGATGGTTTCGAGATCTCTGTCGCTGCCGACGAGAGCCAAGCGTTAGCAGAGACGCTACTGGCTGAGCCGGAAGTCGAAGCAATTGGCTTGGGGGCTCGGGATTCTCTGCGCCTTGAAGCAGGCTTATGTCTCTATGGCCACGATATGGATCAGAACACCACGCCCGTCGAAGCCGGTTTGATTTGGGCCATTGGTAAGTCGCGTCGGCGCGGTGGCGAGCGCGCAGCGGGTTTTCCGGGTGCCGATGTGATTCTGCATCAAGTGGATGCCAAAGATCATCCCCGAAAGCGCGTGGGCTTGGTCGGAGAAGGACGAGCGCCGGTCCGTGAAGGCAGCCTGCTAGTTGACGAAGCGGGTAACGAGATCGGTGTGGTGACCTCGGGTGGCTTCGGACCTAGCGTCGGTAAACCCGTCGCCATGGGGTATGTGACTCGAGAATGGGAGGCTCCCGGTACCGCCGTCTATGCACTGGTGCGCGGCAAGCAGCTCCCGATGAACGTCACTTCCATGCCTTTCGTAACGCCCGGCTACTATCGAGGATAGTCGTTCAGATAGTGGAAGAGCCCCTCATCGTGGAGGGGCTTTTTGTCAGCGCAGTACTTGTTGTCAGCGCAGTACTTGGCGCGGATCGATGGGTTTGCCTCCTTGGCGTAAATCGAACAACAAATCATAGCGCTGTGTTGCGTTGCTTTGTCCCACTTCGCAGAGCTCGTCCCCCGCGCTGACTTGATCGCCTACCCGGACCAATATTCGTTCGCAAAGGGCATAGACGGTTTGCAAATTGTCTGCATGGTGAACGATGACGACATCGCCAAGCTGCCGCATGCTGTCTGCAAAACGAACCTCCCCAGAGGCGACGGCCTTAGCTCGGGCACCTTCCTGCGTGGCGAGTAACATGGGTTGCAGGGTGCCGCGGCTATCCGCCCCAAAGCGGCGCACTACGCGGTAATCCTCCAGTGGCCATGGCCAACGACGCGCTGACGCGGGCAGGCTCGCGCTGGGTGCGGGTGTCGGCGCCGATGAAGCACTCGACGAGCTGGTGCTTCGTGAGCCGTTACGCTGGCTTGACGGCGTGGTTCTGGCCGCACTGCTGAGAGGAACGCTGATAATTTGTCCGACGCGCAGCCCGGTCGGCGACGTGCCCTGATTCGCGCTCTGTATACGTCCGGACGTGGTACCAAAATGCCGTGCGATGCCTGAAAAGGTATCCCCAGGGCGAATTTGATAGCGGTAAGGGCCGCCAGAAGGCGCTCGTTCCTGCTGAGTGGGGATGAGTAGACGCTGTCCCACCGCTAAACGGCGTGGGTCGACGCCCGGATTGAAGCGCTCGAGTCGCTCCAGCGGTACGTTGGCTCGCGCCGCGAGCTGACCAAGCGTATCGCCTCGTCTAACGACTACCCAGTCACCACTGATACTGCTCGTCGAGCTGGCGGCAGGCACGCGCTGTCCCGAAGAAGAGGGCGACGAGCCAGCACAGCCAACGAGCATGCTCGCCAATACGCAAATCGTCAGCCAGTGGCTTAATCGTGGTCGCTGAGGCGGTCCAGCAAGGTATCTTTTTCCTGCCAGAGTGAATTGATCCATGCGTGGAAGCGTTCCTTGTGCTGCGGTTCGTCATGGTAATGAGCAGTCGACATCCACTCCGGAATGTCGATCTGCCGAGCTTTAAGCGTAATGGGGGCTTCTTTGCCACATAAAAAGCCTAAGAACGTGGGCGATGGGTTGGTATAGCTGATAGTGACATCCAGAATGCCATCTAACTGGTCGCCTAAAAGGCTCAATACTTGGGCAATACCGCCTGCTTTAGGGCGCAACAGGTGCTGAAAAGGGCTTTGTTGAGCGTCTCGCTTGGCGACGGTGAAGCGGGTCCCCTCGACAAAATTAAAGATCGCAATGGGCGCATGTCGTGCCCGGCGGCACATCCGCTCGGTGGATTCTCTATCCACGGTAGCCAGTCTAGGATTTAGCGCAATTTGTTCACGGCTGAAGCGGCGCATGAAAGGAAACTCGAGCGCCCAAAAAGCGAGGCCGACGATGGGAATCCAAATGAGCTGATGCTTGAGGAAAAAGCGCGGCATGGGAATACGGCGATGCAGCGCCATGAAAAGAATGAAAATATCGGTCCAACTACGGTGGTTGGAAATGACGAGCCACCACTGTTCTGGACTCAATGTATCGGGCACGTCAATCGATACATCGGGCTTGAGCCAGCGTCGCATCCACCATAAGTTGACGCCAATCCAATTTAGCGCCACGGCACAAAGCCCTTTCAGCAGCCACTCCTTTTGTCGCCGCCCAGGAGCGATGACTTTCAGCAGTGTCAACAAAATGAGGGGAACGCCCCAAAACAGCGTGCACAACGTCAGCAACAAGATGCTAACGCCCCCTTTTATGATTGGCATACCACAATCCTCACAGCGACCTGACAGCGTGTCCTGTCTTGCTCGACACGCGCTCTGGGACAAATGCTAATGGATCAACGTCACGCTGCCCAGCATAACCGCATCAAGATGTTAGGACGACGCCAGCAGCGAGGGTGTTTTGATGCATTCCAACAGAACGCTGCGCAGCGCATGGGCGGCTACCGAGAGTTCTTCTTGCGTGAGAATGCCCACTCGACAAGCGATACTGGGTGCTTCAAGGGGTACGCAGTGAGCCCCTAGTTCGTGCATTTGCCGAATGCACATCGATGGGACAGCGCTAACCCCCAGCCCCTCCGCCACCATACGGCCCACCGTGGCTAGCTGATGGCTCTCGAACGCGACGGGAAGCGCCATTTGGCGCTTCCCGAGTTCCTGTTCCAATAAACGCCGTACCATCGAAGGGCGCTGAAGTGTCATGAAGTCGTGCGCCAGGAGCTGCTGCCAAGAGAGTGAGGTGGAGCCCGCCAGCGGGGAGGAGGAGGAGACGACGGCAACGAATCGATCCTCAAAAAGCGGCGTAAAATTCAAGCTACCAGTGCCTTCCGGAGCAAAGGCAATGCCAATTTCTACCTGCCGAGAGCGAACCATCTCCATCACCTCTTCATTGATGACGTCATGAACGGTGACGTTGATCTTAGGGTACTGCTGGCGAAACTTGATCAGCGCGCTTGGCAACAAGTTACCGGCAAAAGAGGGCATGGCGGCCACGCTGAGTCGTCCCAGCTGGAGGGTGAAGCGCTGACGCAGCCGCTCTTCGGTATTGTCCCATTGGGCTAGCAAATGCTTGGCGAGAGGGAGTAGGGACGCTCCCTCGGGGGTAAGTCTCACGCTTCGCGTACTGCGGATGAGTAGTTTTCCGCCGAGAGAATCCTCTAACCCTTTGATAGCAAGGCTCAAGGCGGGCTGTGAAAGGTGCAGACGCTCGCATGCTTGAGTGAAGCTGAGGGTTTGCGCTACAGCCAAGAAGGCGCGAAGCTGCTTAACGGTCATGGCGTCTCTTTATAAGTTGTTAAAATAAATTGATAAGAAAAACAAACTTAACAAATATATCATCCGAGACAACACTGGCAATAGGGCGACAGCCGAGCTAACGCTGCTTACACTGTTTCAATCAGCATTCTCGACACCGAACCGTATTCAACAACAACGTGAGGCATGACAATGGCAGGATTCGATAAGCGTGTGGCTTCCTACGAAGAAGCAATGGAAGGCATCGAGAGCGGTATGACCGTAATTGCCGGTGGTTTTGGGTTATGTGGTATCCCTGAAAACCTGATTGCCGAGATCAAACGTCGTGGCGTCAAAGACCTTACCGTGGTTTCCAATAACTGTGGCGTGGATGGTTTTGGTTTGGGCGTACTGCTCGAGGACCGCCAAATCAGTAAGATTATCGCCTCGTACGTGGGCGAGAACGCCCTGTTCGAACAGCAGATGTTGAACGACGAAATCGATGTCGTACTGACGCCACAAGGGACGCTCGCCGAAAAGATGCGGGCAGGCGGGGCGGGTATTCCTGCATTCTATACCGCCACCGGCTATGGCACGCCGATTGGTGAAGGCAAAGAAGTACGGGTCTTTGATGGACGTCATTACATTTTGGAAGAGGCGATCAAAGGCGATTTTGCAATCGTCAAAGGCTGGAAAGCCGACCGATATGGCAACGTCATGTATCGCCATACGGCACAGAATTTCAATCCCATGGCGGCAACCGCAGGCAAAATTACCGTCGTTGAAGTTGAGGAGATCGTTGAGCCAGGTGAACTGGAACCCAGCCAGATTCATACACCGGGAATCTACGTCGATCGCATTATTCAAGGTACGTTCGAGAAACGTATCGAGAAGCGCACCGTGCGCAGTTAAGCGAAGAACGCCAACAATCAACTCAGCACTAAGACAAGAGGTGGCACCATGGCTTTAACTCGTGAACAAATGGCGCAGCGTGTAGCGCGTGAATTGCAGGATGGTTTCTACGTCAATCTAGGTATCGGTATTCCCACGCTGGTGGCCAACTATATCCCGGATGGCATGGATGTCATGCTCCAGTCCGAAAATGGGCTGCTAGGAATGGGGCGGTTTCCCACCGAGGAAGAAGTAGATCCAGACATGATCAATGCGGGTAAGCAGACCGTTACTGCCCGCCCTGGGGCGGCGATTTTTTCCTCCGCTGAGTCGTTTGCCATGATTCGCGGCGGTCATGTGGATTTGACCGTTCTGGGTGCGTTTGAAGTCGACCAAGAGGGCAACATTGCGTCCTGGATGATACCCGGAAAGCTCATCAAAGGCATGGGCGGCGCCATGGATCTCGTGGCAGGTGCAGAAAACATCATTTGCACCATGACCCATGCGTCGAAACACGGCGAATCCAAATTGCTAGAAAAGTGTAACTTGCCTCTGACAGGTGCTGGTTGCATCAATCGTGTGTTGACGGACCTAGCCTATTTGGAGATCAAAGATGGCGCCTTCATTCTCAAGGAGCGAGCGCCAGGCATTAGCGTCGAAGAGATCGTCGAGAAAACCGCTGGTAAACTGATCGTTCCCGATCACGTCCCGGAAATGACGTTCGACGAATAAGCGTTTTTCTTTCAGTAGCATAAGGCGTGGGCGAGCGCTCACGCCATTTCGCAGCGAGTGTGAAAGGGCAGCAAAATCTCTGCCACACGTTCGTGATCATCACTGACCTGTTTTTGAATCAGGGCTAATCCACCCAAGCACAAGCGGTGCTCGTCGCCGTCGTTGAAGACCATTTTTTGCGGCATCGCCGGGTAAAAACGGTGCTCGAGTAGATTGGAAACGGAAAAGACGCCGTTTTGTTGGCCACTTAGTGGCGGCATGCCGGCCTTCTCTAACTGTTCGTTTAGGGTGGCGAGGGGCGCCTGGATTCGATGGCAGTCGAAACCGGCATGATGCAGCCGAGGCCCCATGACGGCAAGCCAAGCGGCCAGTGGGTGCGCGCTGTATAGCTGTCGGTAGAGTGTCCATGAGGGCATCGGCCAGGGCCTGCCTCGGCACAAAAGATTATGGCCTTTGCAATCAGCCGGGTGGCTTTGATGCACCAGCGTCGTCAGCGCTTCTCTGGGCGCTTTCGAAAGCGTGCCTATTTGTAGCTCAGCAAGGACCAGCCAACTGGTATCGTCGCTGGGAGCCATCAAGTGAATCAGCAGCCCTTTGTCAGCCATGGCGTAATACCCCGCCGAGCGGTAGCCCATGCGTGCCAAAGGGAGTCCTAGAGCATTCATGGCGAAGGGGCCGTAATTCAGCGTGACCAGCGTCAAGTATTCTGCCTGGGTGTTGAGCGGCCACAACCTTAAGCTGCCGATATCGGGGTGGGTGTGGACGTAGTCCAGCCACAGCTGTTGTAAAAACTCCTCGCGCTGCATGGGGAATCCTCGCCGCCTAAAGACGTCCGTAAGTCAACGGATAGTTGAAAGGTCAGTATAGGCAAGCAAGGAATTGACAGGTTCAACGGGCTTAAACGGCCAATTTAACGCCTATTAGGAAGCCAGCAGCTGTTTTTCACGCACGAACTGATCAAATTCGGTATAGCCGCCGACGTGCTGCTGATCGACGAAGATTTGAGGAACGGTATGAATGGGCTTACCCGCCGTTTTGGCGATATCGTCCTTGGTGACCCCTTCTGAGGGCATGTCCACATAGCGGTAACCGTCGATCTTGCCGCTGTTTTCAAGATGCTCGGCAAGTTGTTTGGCGCGAACGCAAAAAGGGCACGACATGCGCCCAAAAATGACCACAAACATGGCAGTGACTCCTTTACGATATGAGCGTTAAATGAAAATCGATGCTCATTGTGGCGTAGGGAGCGCTTTTTAGCCAATAGCGCCACGCTACGTTTGCTATAAAGCACACCAATCAGCGACATAGATCAGGAGAATCCATGCAGACCTTGGCACCGCATGAGTATGGACATTTAGCCGAGCTGGCTAAGTGTTATCGCGATGATCATTTGGCAACGCTGAAGCAGCAGCCGCACTTCAACCCTCGACTAGGGGTAGATGCTCTCTGTTTTCAACATCTCGACACGCGGATTAGCGGTGCTAGCGTCATGGCGGGTGCACTGATTACCCCCTGTGAGCTGTGGTTGGTGGCGTTACCGGAACAGGCTACGTTACAGGATCCGCTGGATTCGCAGTGTGTGCTGGCGCTGCCATCTGGCCGTTATGCGTTGGTGTTGGAGCGTTTGTCTACGGGTATCGAGCTCTACAAGCGAAAGATACTGGATGACTTGAGCGATCTAGAGTCTTTGCAAGAAACGGCTCGCCTCGCCCAGCGCATGATGCAGCAGTTGATGACGCAGCCCAGCGCTGCTCATGCGTCGCCCGAGTAGGCAGAAGCAGTAGGTGGCTCCTATACTCACCAACGTTTATCTCTTCATTTTCATGTACGTCATAAAAGGAAACTGGGATGGCATCGCAAAAAGCGACAACACCACGGGTTGCCGTGGTAACGGGTACCAGCAGTGGCATCGGGGAAGCCGTCGTTCGACATTTCTGTGAGCAGGGGCATCAAGTATTGGCCGTCGACTTCAACCCGACTGGTAAAGAGATTGCGGAGGCAGCAGGTGCTGCGTTCTATCAAGCGGATCTTACCGATCCCGATGCGTGTCGTGGCGCGATCGCCGAGGCGGTCAAGCGTTTTGGTGGCGTGGATATTCTCGTCAATAACGCTGGCATTCAGCATGTTGCTTCGATCGAGACTTTTCCTGAAGCGAAGTGGCGCCAAATCATCGATCTGATGCTGACAGCTCCTTTCCTGCTCACCCAGGCCGCCTGGCCTTACATGCGTGAGAAGGGTTGGGGCCGTGTGGTGAACATCGCTTCTATTCATGCGCAGGTGGCGTCACCAGGCAAAGCGGCGTATATCAGCGCCAAACATGGCATGATCGGGTTGACCAAAACCGCAGCGCTGGAGGGTGGCGAGCAGGGCATTACAGCAAATGCGATTTGCCCAGCATACGTGAAAACACCGCTGGTCGATAATCAGATCGCGGATCAAGCGAAGCTCAATCATATGGATGAGCAAGAGGTCATCGAGAAGATCATGCTCAAAAATGCCGCCGTCAAACGCCTCATCGAACCATCCGAAGTGGCTCAGCTGGTGGCTTATCTGACCTCGGACGCGGCAGGGGCCGTGACGGGGGCTAGCTGGAATATCGACCTTGGTTGGACTGCGCACTAAACAGTGCCGATTGCCTGCTCTCCTAAAAGACTCATGGGGGAGCAGGCTCAAAAGCTTAGCGGCGAACCGGACGTTTTTGCAGTTTGCGCTGCAGCGTGCGGCGGTGCATGCCCAGTGCCCGAGCTGTCGCTGAGATATTGCCGTCGTGCTCTTGTAGCACTTTTTGAATATGCTCCCAGGTGATCCGGTTGATGGAAGGAGGGTTGTCTGCCAATTCCACATTGGGATCGGCATCAGGATGCTCGAACGCTGTCATCACATCATCTGCATCCGCTGGTTTGCATAGGTAGTTGATGGCGCCCAGTTTGATGGCCTCGACTGCCGTCGCGATACTGGAATAGCCGGTCAGCACCACGATACGACAATCGGGCACGGCAGACAGGAGATCGGGCAGCAGTTTGAGTCCAGAGCTGTGTTCCAGCTTCAGGTCCAGAGTGGCCATGGTCGGCTTGAAGTGTGACGCAGTGCTCAGCGCTTGATCGGCATCATGCGCGACCATGACCTCAAATCCTCGCCGGGTCAAGGCGCGGCTCAGTACGTGGCAAAACATCTCATCGTCATCGACAATCAGCAGGCGCTGCGCTTGGTTCTGCATACTTCCCTCGTTTGTCTTGATCACTGTCGCCTCCGCTTAGTTGGGCGCTGAGCCGCGTGGCAGCGTGACCTCGGTCAGCGTTCCACCTTCGGGATGATTGTACAGGCTAACGCCGCCGCCGAAGCGGTTGATGGTGGCATGGGTGAGAAACAGGCCAATGCCCAACCCTTTGCTTTTGGTCGAGACGAACGTATCACCTAGCTGGTCGGCAATCGACATGGCCACGCCTGGGCCGTGGTCGCGTATATCGATGATTACGCTGTCGTCTTGCCAATCCAAACGAATCGCGATGTGTTCAGGGTTGGCGTCTGCCGCGTTATTCAATAAGTTGGTCAGCGCCTGGTCCAGCGTTGCATCTACCGCTAGCCAGGGTCGGCCGCGGCGCTCTGCGACGTCGAAGCGATGACTGACATCGGGACGAATGACCAGCCAGCGCTGCACCACGCCCGCTAGCCATACTTCGGCGTCCAGCACTTCGGGCTCGGCCATGCGCCGACGGTCGGCACTCGTCACCAAATGCTGCAGGCGCGACTTGCAGATATCGACCTGCTGACGTAACAGCGCGATATCCTCCTCCAGTGCGCTATCTCTTGTTGCATCGGCCTGCATCTCCTTGAGCAGGACGGCCATCGTCGACAAAGGTGTGCCCAGCTCGTGGGCAGTGCCCGCCGCTTGGGTGGCAACGGCCAGTACCTGCTCGTTACGAAGGGCGGCTTCACGAGTACGCGATAGCGCTTTGTCACGACTGCGCAGTGCATGCGCCATTTTATAGATAAAAAACGTCACGAGCCCAGCCGACAGTCCAAAGTTGAGCCACATGCCCAAGATATGCAGGCTCAGCGGTCCTTCGCTACTGATATGGCCCAGCTGTGGAATCGGGTGATAGTAAAACATCAAAAAGCTGTAACCGGCCATGGCACAGGCTGCGATGATCCAGGCGTGCCGCCAAGGCAGCGTTGCAGCTGCAATGGTGACAGGGACCAAGTAGTACGTAATGAAAGGGTTCGTAGAACCACCCGAAAAATAGAACAGCAGTGTCAATCCGGCGATATCGGCCAAGAGATGCGATAGGTACTCGCCGTGGCTTACGGCCTTGGGACGGCCTAACCGCCACCAAGTGGCAATGTTGAGCAGCCCCATGGCAATCACCACGCTCACTACGGCCGTGACGGGTAGGTCGAATGCCAGGAGTTCGATGCCAACGATGATGGCCATCAAAAAGCCCGTCCAGGTGATCCCCCGAACGATGGTAAGCCGAACCAGGTTACGATTGGGCGTAGAGAGCGGTAAGGGCAGGGCAGTAGGCATGGTCGACTTATTTGCTCGATGTTTTGACGCTATGAATGACGAACTTGATGAAAAGTGTCATGACAAACGTCAGCCAACCCGCTGATGCTAGCAGGTTGAACAGCAGTATTTTGGGAGGAAGCCACGCCGAACCGAGGAGTGCCTCCAGCATGATATGAAAAAACATGGCTAGTAATAGAGGCAAGGCAAGCGTGTGGATCCACATGTCGGTGCGGCGTTTGCGAATGTGATAGCGACGCAGTAAGTGGCGTAGCGGCCTATGTGCCCAGCTAAAGAGTACCAGCGTTGCCACGACGAACATCACCGCAAGTGTCGGTTCGGTGCTTTGACGGTGCATCGATATGGAAATGGACCATGCAAGCCCCAGCCATGCCAACCCTTCCAGGCTGGCAATGAAATCTGCATAGCGGCGTACGTTCTGCATAAACAACTGAATCCTTGATCTTACAGCGTGGCGTCATGATACGACACTTGCGCGGACCTGTGGGAGCACGCGCAGATTTATCCTAACGGCGTATTGGGTATACTGTGGCCGCTCGCAGATCCCCTTCACCTAGATCAATAGGATTCGCCGTGGACGCTATTACTTTGACCCGCCCTGACGATTGGCACCTACACTTGCGTGATGATGAGGCACTTCGTGCCGTGGTGGGGCACACCGCCGCACAAATGGGTCGCGCGATCATCATGCCGAACCTAAAACCACCGGTGATCACGACAGAGCAGGCCGTCGCGTACCGCGAGCGCATCCTTGCCGCTTTGCCCAAAGGCAGCACCTTCGAGCCGTTGATGGTCCTTTACCTGACGGATACGACACCGCCCGAGGAGATCGAGCGTGCCGTCGAGAGTGGTATCGTCAAAGCCGTGAAGCTATATCCAGCAGGGGCCACGACCAACTCTGCCTCGGGTGTGACAGATATTGCCCGCTGTGACGCCACCATTGCCATGATGGCAAAGCTGGGTATGCCGCTGCTGGTGCATGGAGAGGTCACCGATCATGAGATCGATATTTTTGACCGGGAAGCGGTGTTCATCGAGCGCGTCATGAAACCGTTGTTGGCGCGACACCCCGACTTGAAAGTCGTATTCGAACACATCACCACGCAGCAGGCGGCGGAGTTCGTGGCCAGCGCGCCTGATAACGTAGCGGCTACTATTACTGCTCACCACCTTCTGTTCAATCGCAATCAGATGTTGGCCGGTGGTATCCGCCCTCACTACTATTGCCTGCCCATTTTAAAGCGCGAGCAGCATCGCCAAGCGCTGTTAAGAGCCGCTACGAGCGGAAGTCATAAATTTTTCTTAGGCACCGATAGCGCGCCCCATGCCAAGGGCGACAAAGAGTCCAGCTGTGGCTGCGCGGGTGCTTACACCGCCCCAGCCGCCATCGAGTTCTATGCCACTGCCTTCGAACAGATGCAGGCCCTCGACCAGTTGGAAGCGTTTGCGAGCTTGAATGGGCCACGCTTTTACGGCCTTACCCCGAATGCGGATAGCATCACTCTCGAGCGTCGTGAATGGACGCTGCCAGCGAGTTATCCCTATGCGTCTGGGCAAACCATCGTGCCATTACTGGCGGGCGAGACGTTGGCCTGGGCGATGAAGAAGTAGCGGCTAAGTAGCATAAGTGCTCACATAAAGTGCTCTTAACAAAGCACTTTCAATGAAAAACGGAGCCTGGGTGGCTCCGTTTTTTTATGCATGGGCGAGCGACGAATATGAGCCGGGTTTACTGCTGTCCTAATGTCAACAGCATTTGATCGACCATGCGCGAAGAGTGGTCGGCCGCGATATCGAGAAACTGTTCGAAAGAGAGGTGATTGTCGCCGCTGCCAGGGATGTCGGAGAGGGCGCGAATGACCACGAAAGGGCAGTCATAGAGATAGCATGTTTGGGCAATGGCCGCGCCTTCCATCTCGACGGCAAGCATGGTGGGGAATTGAGCGCGTGTGGCGGCTACTCGATCTGGATCGGCCATGAACGCGTCGCCTGTAGCAATCATCCCTTCACGCACGTTGACTTCTCCCAGAGCGGCGATGGCGCCACGAGCGATCTCGCGTAGGCGCTTATCCGCAGGGTAAGCGGCGGGCATGCCGGGCACCTGGCCTAATTCGTAGCCAAAGACGACGGCATCGACATCGTGATGGCGAAGCTCATCGGAAATGACCACATCACCAATGGCCAAATCGGTGGCAAAACCGCCTGCTGAGCCCGTATTGATAATGGCATCCGGCTGGTGACGCTCGAGTAAAATGGCCGTGCCCACCGCTGCGTTCACTTTGCCGATACCCGATTGCAAAATGACGATCTCTAGGCCATGGCGCGTGCCGGTATGAAAGACGAAACCGGCGTGTTCGTAGCGTTCAGCGTTTTCGAGCTGTCCCGCTAAGATGCTCACTTCCTGCGCCATAGCGCCAATAATTCCAATGCGTTGCACGGGTATTCTCCGTCCTGATGCGTTGAGTACAATCGAAGGGCATTCGGTCTTTACGATTGCTGGTCGTGGCGTTCAGCCGCTTCTAACGTGTTCTCTAACAGTGTGGCGACCGTCATGGGGCCCACCCCCCCCGGAACAGGCGTGATGTGACTAGCGCGCTCGGCAGCGGCGGTAAAATCTACATCACCTACGAGAGTGCCATCTGCCTGGCGATTGATACCTACATCGATGACCACTGCACCCGGTTTGATCCACTCACCTTTGACGATGCCTGGTTTGCCCACGGCGACGACGACTAAGTCAGCGCGGCTGACGTGACTGGCCAAATCTTGTGTAAAGCGGTGACACACCGTCGTGGTACAGCCCGCCAACATGAGTTCCAACGCCATGGGGCGACCAACGATATTGGAAGCGCCTACGATGGTGGCATCGTGTCCGCGCACTTCGACACCGCTTTGTGCCAGCATGGTCATGATCCCCTTGGGCGTGCAGGGGCGTAGCGAAGGGAGTCGCTGAGCCAGTCGACCCAAGTTGTAGGGGTGGAAGCCGTCGACATCTTTGTCTGGGCGTATACGTTCGAGAATGGGGCGAGCATCCAAATGGGCTGGCAACGGTAACTGAACCAGGATGCCATCGACAGTGGGATCGGCGTTTAATTGGTCCACCAGCGTCTCGAGCGCTTCTTGCGAGGTGTCGGCAGGTAGCGCATGTTGAAAAGAGAGGATGCCTGCCTGTTCGCAGGCACGGTGCTTGTTGCTGACGTAAACATGAGAGGCGGGGTCCTCGCCGACCACGACAACGGCTAGTCCGGGAGCACGAGCGCCCGCTTGCTGGCGCGCCGCGATGAGATCGGCCACGCGTTGACGGACATTAGCGGCGATGGCTTTACCATCGATGAGTTGGGCGGTCATGTAATGAGATCCCTATGCGGTTTAAAAGCGAAGCAATGACTAGCGCCGACGACAAGGCGCTTTTAAAGAGAAGGCGATTTTCGCATGGTAGGGCATCAAGGCAAAGCGCCCAACGAATCAATCACTTTAAGTGTTGACTTTAAAATCAGAAATAGTAGTATATGCCTCGCTTGAGACGGGACACGCAGCAGCGTCTAAAGCAAGCAATCGGGATGTAGCGCAGTCTGGTAGCGCGCCTGCTTTGGGAGCAGGATGTCGGGGGTTCGAATCCCTCCATCCCGACCACTTGCCTAAAACGGAAGGTGTTAATCTGCTTCTCCAAATTTTGGTTGTGGTCAAGTGCTCATCCGTATTCTTTGGATACATCATGTGCGCCCATAGCTCAACCGGATAGAGCAACGGCCTTCTAAGCCGTAGGTTGCGGGTTCGAGTCCTGCTGGGCGTGCCAATCAAATACGTATCCGTGTTTGTTTTCCAGTCGGATGTTATCAAGCGCGCTTCGTCAGTGGTGGATGTAGCTCAGTGGTAGAGCCCCGGATTGTGGCTCCGGTGGTCGTGGGTTCGATCCCCATCATCCACCCCATTGACGAACAAGCGAACTGTTTTACAGGTTGTGGTGGATGTAGCTCAGTGGTAGAGCCCCGGATTGTGGCTCCGGTGGTCGTGGGTTCGATCCCCATCATCCACCCCATTAACCTGATCGTTGTTTTCTTGCCTCTATATTTCCCCTCTTTTCATCTCCGTCCTTTTTGTGCTTCTTCTTATTTGCTCGGCCGTTTTGTTTATCTCGGCATGACTTTTATGCGTCCCTCTGCTGTCACGGTGATGGGCTCCGGTTGACCCAGTAAATATCCCTGCGCGTAATCAATTCCCAATGAACGCAGTGTGTCCAATGTCGATTGATGTTCGACGTATTCGGCTATCGTGTCGATGTGCAGAGCTTTCCCAACCGCATGAATAGCTTCTACCATCGCGCGATCGATAGGGTCGGTATGAATATTGCGGATGAAGCTGCCATCGATTTTGAGGTAGTCGACGGAGAGTTGCTTCAAGTAGCTAAAAGAAGAGAGACCGGTGCCGAAGTCATCGAGGGCAAATCGGCAGCCTAGAGATTTGAGCGACTGAATCAGTTCGCTCACCTTGGAGAGCTGTGCAATCGCAGCGCTTTCGGTAATTTCGAAACATAGGGTGCCTTCAGGCAGACTGGCACCACGCACGTGCTGTATCAGCTCCTGACAAAAATCGCTGTCTGATAGGGAGTCCCCCGATAAATTGATCCCCCACTGGCCAATGGTATCTCCCTCAGCGCAGCGATGGCGGTCACCCAGCCAGGCGAGCGTATTGCGCACCACCCAGCGATCGATGCGGGGCATGAAGTGATAGCGTTCAGCGGCAGGTAGAAAGCTGCCAGGAGCAATCAGTGTGCCGTTCTCCTCCAAGCGCAGCAAGATCTCTCGATAGCCTGAGTGATGGCCGTTAACCGCGGTAATAGGCTGTGCGAACAAGCGAAATGTATCGTTATCCAAGGCATTTTGCAGCCGCTGAACCCACTGCAACTCTCCATGACGCTCTAGTAGCAGATGATCGTCCGGTTGGTAGCAATGAAGACGATTTCGACCCGCTTCCTTGGCGGTATAGCACGCAGCATCGGCGGCGTGGAGTATGTCCGACAGACGCATGGCGTGCTCGGGCGTCATCGCGACCAAGCCGATGCTAACGCCAATGCCAAAGGTGTGGCCTTGCCATGCAAAGCGAAAATGTTCGATGTCGCGACGAATCGCTTCACAGATGATGTTGGCCTTCTTTATCGGGCAGTGAGTCAAGACGAGCGCAAATTCGTCCCCGCCTAGCCGTGCAACCGTATCGCTATCCCGAACGTGTGCTTTCAGTTTTAACGCTATCTGTCGCAAAAGCTCATCCCCTGCCAGGTGTCCGCAGGTATCGTTGACGATCTTGAATTGATCCAGATCGAGATAGCAGAGCACGTGGTGTTGCTTCTCCTCCTGGGTGAGCAGTTTGGTCATCAGCGTCTCGAAGGCTCGCCGATTGAGGAGCCCTGTCAGATTGTCATGGGTCGCCTGGTAGCTGAGCTGTTCCGAAAGTTGTCGGGTCAAACTAACGTCTTGAAACACCACCACGGCACCAAGAGTCAGGCCACCCCTCGAACGAATCGGGGCAGCGCTGTGCTGAATGGGCACGCGTTTGCCGCTATGGTGCAGTAGCTGGCAATGCTCGCTGAAATGCACCGCACGATGTTGGGTCAATACCTGTCGCGCGGGATTGCTGATGGGCTCGTCGCTCAGCTCGTCGCGAAGCTGATAAACGGTGTGAATCGGTTTGTTCGTCGCTTCGGTGAGCGTCCACCCTGTTAGCCGTTCGGCCTCACCATTGAGAAAGGTAATATTACCGCTGGCATCACAGGTGATCACGCCGTCGCCAATGGACGCTAGCGTGGTACGGGCCAAGTCTCGCTCTCTATTCAACTGCTCCTGAAGCTGCTTGCGCTCGGTGATGTCGCGCACCATGCCAGAACACTCTGAAGCCGAGCCGATAGCACCTTCGCTTATTTGGAGTTCCAAGTAACGCACTTGCTGGTCATCCAGTCGAAGCTTGATTTCATGCTTAGCGCCAGGGGCGAGGGGGGTATGGGGAAGCAGCGTGGTCACCGGACGACCAACCAGCTGTTCGGCGTCCACGTCGAACAGTGCTTCTGCGCCGGGGTTCAGTCCCGTCAGTGTTCCATCGGCTTGCCAAGTAATGACACCATCGCGCAGGTTGCGCAGCATGACCTGCGTATGTCCCACAGCGCGTTCAAGCGCCGCTGATACACGGTTGTAACTAGCGGCGATTTCGCCTACTTCGGTGAACGGGTCCGCTTCGATCCGCTGGCGCATATCGCCCTGCCTTTCATGCTGGCGCATATGCTCGAGGAGTTGGTGGAGTTCGTTCTTGGCGCCATGCTCGGCGAGGTTGAGGCCCATTTTTTCCGCGTCCTCAGAGACCCGCAGAGGAAGAAAGCGACGTGTGATGCGAAACAGCATCCAGGCCATGCCAAAACTCCACAGGCCGCAGGTCAACACGCCGAGTAGTTGAGTCCCAAATTGCTCCATGCGGCTGACATCGTTGCCGAGTCTGCTCATGTCCGCGAACCAAGGAAGGGCGAGGGTGCCCCACACACCGCTAACCAAATGAGCGGGGATGGCGCCTACTGCATCATCGATACGCTTTTTCAGCAGCCATTCGCTGGCCAGTACCATCAGCACGCCGCTTACACTACCCAGTAAAAAGGCTGCATGGAGTGACAGCGCATGAGCACCTGCCGTGACGGCCACCAGGCCAGCGATGGCCCCGTTGATGGCATACATGACATCGGCGTAGCGGCGCACTCGCCAGCCCACCAGCAGGGCCGATAAAATGCCGCCTACGGCACCCAACATGGTATTGGCGATAATCCCAGGCACGGAGCTATTCAGCGCGAGTGTGCTACCACCGTTAAATCCAAACCAGCCCAGTATCATGAAGAGCGCCCCCAGCATTGCCAGCGGCAAGTTCCCCGCTGGAAACGCGGTAGGGGGATGATCGATCTGAAAGCGCCCTTGGCGCGGGCCAATGACGATCACGGCTGCGAGGGCTACCCAGCCGCCAACACTGTGCACCACGGTCGCCCCGGCAAAGTCGATGAAGCCAAGTGTGGCCAACCAGCCAGGCATGCCTCCCAGTAAGCCGCCCCAGGCCCAGTGGCCGAACACCGGGTAAATCAATAGGGCAATCCAAAAGGCGGTCCATAAATAGCCAAGGAAGGGCATGCGCTCGGCAACGGCGCCTGCAACGATGGTAGCGGCCGTGGCGCAAAACATGGCCTGAAAGATGAAGACCGTCATGAGCCATGCGTTGGTAGGTTCCAATTGCCAGCCAAACAGGGAGCTGCCTAGCCATCCCATTTGCGAAACGCCAAACATCATGCCGAAACCGGCTAGCCAGAAAACGCTAACGGCAATAGCAAAATCCGCCAAGTTCTTCATTGCTACGTTGATGGCGTTTTTCGTGCGCGTAGTGCCCGCTTCCAAACAGAGAAAACCTGCTTGCATGACGAAGACGAGCGCTGCCGCCCATAGCACCCAAAGCGTGTCGATCAAGGTGGAGTCGAAGCTATCGGCCATGGTGTTTTCCTTGTGCTAATTTGGTGCATCACAGACATAAATGGGGTGCAAAGAATGTCGAGTTGCTTCTCATGGACGCAGCGTCCAGCCTAAAAGTGTCCATAACGATGGAGTGGCTCAGGTAGCGTTAATGGTAATGAAGCAATTGTTGTGCCGCGGATAGTGAAGTCATCCTTTATTGCGCTTTAAGCGTGATAAATGACTAAAAATGATAGATAAAACAGTTTTTATGACTGTGCAAATGCGGTTTGATTGGTGATATTTTTCAATATGTTAACCATGCTGCTCACAGTATGAGTCTGAACGATATCCAGATAGAAAGGAGTGCATCAAAATGGCGCGTCAAACGGTGGTGTTGGGGGCAGGCATGGTAGGGGTCAGTATTGCTTGGCAGCTGCAGAAACGTGGCCATCAAGTCACGCTGGTCGATCGTCGCCAACCTGGCCGAGAAACCTCGTTTGGTAACGCGGGCATCATTCAGCGAGAGGCGGTTCGGCCCTATCCGTTTCCTCGCGATATGAAGACCATCCTTAGCGTGTTGCCTAATCGTCGTGTCGATATCCGTTACCGGCCTGCCGGAATGGTCAATGCCGCTTCACCGCTGCTGAGCTACTGGCACCACTCCTCATCTCGGCTTTATAAAAAAATCGTGCCCGAGTACGCCTCACTGATTCAGCTTTGCCTAGACGCCCATGGCCCGATGATCGAAGCGGCAAAGGCCGATCATTTGGTGCGTAAGGAGGGCTGGTTGGAGATATATCGCACTCAAGCGAAGCTCGATAAACGCATTCAAGAAGCTAAAGAGGCCCGCGAACTCTATGGCGTCGAATTTGCTGTGCTCGACCGCGCTGCGTTAAGCGTTAAAGAACCGCAGCTTGGTGATGACATTATTGGTGCCATTCACTGGCTCGACCCCTGGACCGTTGCTGACCCCGGTGGCCTGGTGGCGGCGTATGCGACGTCATTCGAGGCCATGGGTGGGGAGTTGTTACAGGCCGATATTACCGGCGTCACCCAGCACGGTGAGCGCTGGACCGTAACGACCAACGCAGCGTCGTTAGAGGTAGATCAAGTCGTCATGGCCTTGGGGCCGTGGGCGGGCCAGTGGATGAAGCCGCTGGGCTACCATTTCCCAACGTTCGTAAAGCGCGGCTATCACATGCACTATGCGACTCAGCCAGAAGCGAAGCTGAATTACTGGTTGATGGATGCCGAAGTTGGTTATTTGCTGGCACCTATGAATGCGGGAGTGCGCTTGACCACTGGCGCGGAGCTGGACCGTCTTGAATCCCCAGCCGATGAAGAGCAATTGGGCGCTGCTGAGAAAGTCGCGCGCTCGATCTTTCCACTTGGGGAACGCAAGGACAGTGCGGCATGGAAAGGGGCTCGTCCATGCCTGCCGGACATGAAACCCGTTATTGGCCCAGCACCGCGCCATCCCGGCCTTTGGCTTGCGTTTGGCCATGGCCACCAAGGGTTTACTCTGGGACCTGCGACTGGCCAATTACTAGCGGATATGATGGAAAATAAACCAACGGCCATCGATATGAGTCCCTTCCGCGCGGATCGTTTTTAAACGCCTTGTCGCACATCTTTACATAATCACGAGGGAGAAACATGGCTCCGTCGGTTTGGGTTTGCTAGGCTATGGATGTCATCTATAGGAGTGAGGTGTAGTATGGATGTAGCTGCAAGCAATGCCGTCAGCACCGCGCTGTACATGAATCAGGCGCAAACCGCTGAGCAAGCGCAAATGCAAATGTTCCGCGAGGCTCTGGACGTTCAAGCTGAGCAAATCACTGAAGTGTTGGCATCTGCTGACACTGGCGCTAAGGCGAACCTTGCTCAAGAGGGTAGCGTGGGCACCCAGGTGAATACCTACGCCTAACGCTTGCTCTTGTTGAGTGCTTGCCTCAATAGACCCAAACGCCGACACTGTCGGCGTTTTTTTGTGCACTGGACGTTACTCACGTGGTGGTATGCCGTTGCAGGCGACTTGCGTTACCATAGGCTTATTGCGTCGAGGATTTGGCGCCAAGTTTTAAGTCATCACGTTGCACCTTCTTAGAGAACTCCATGTCTGACGCCCAAATAGCGCGCGAAGCCGAGCTGCGCCGTACTTTTGCGATTATTTCGCACCCTGACGCCGGTAAAACCACGATCACAGAAAAGATGCTGCTGTTCGGGAATGCCATTCAGCTGGCGGGGTCGGTGAAAAGTAAACGTAATGATCGCCACGCAACGTCCGACTGGATGAAGATGGAGCAGGAGCGCGGTATTTCGGTCACTACCTCCGTGATGCAGTTTCCTTACGGCGGCCGTATCGTCAATCTGCTGGATACGCCGGGTCACGAGGATTTCTCCGAAGATACCTATCGTACCCTGACGGCGGTGGATTCTGCGCTGATGGTCATCGACGGCGCGAAAGGCGTCGAAGATCGCACGATCAAGTTGATGGAAGTATGCCGTTTGCGCACGACGCCCATTCTGACGTTCATCAATAAAATGGACCGCGATATACGCGATCCCATCGAAGTCATGGATGAGGTCGAAACGGTCCTCAATATCCAGTGTGCGCCGATGACGTGGCCGATCGGGATGGGGCGCCATTTCAAAGGGGTGTATCACCTCTACAATGATGTCATCCATCTTTACACGCAAGGGCAAGGCAACCGTATTCCTGAGGATAAGCGAATTGAGGGATTGGATAACCCTGAGGTAGACGCGATCCTGGGCGAGGAGCAAGCCGAAGAGCTTCGCATGGAGGTCGATTTGGTGCGCGGCGCGTCTCACGAATTCGACTTAGAAGCCTATCGTCGTGGTGAACTGACGCCGGTCTATTTTGGTACCGCCATGGGTAACTTTGGCGTGCGTGAAATGTTGGATGGCTTCGTTGAGCATGCGCCATCACCACAACCTCGCGAGACCGATACCCGCGAAGTGACCGCGAAAGACGAGCGATTCACTGGTTTCGTCTTCAAAATTCAAGCCAATATGGATCCGAATCATCGTGACCGCATTGCGTTTCTGCGCGTCTGTTCGGGTAAGTATGAAAAGAACATGAAAATGCGCCATGTGCGCATTGGTAAAGACGTCAAGATCGCCGATGCCCTGACGTTCATGGCCTCGGACCGCTCCCAGGTAGAGGAGGCGTGGCCTGGCGATATCATCGGCTTACATAACCACGGCACGATTCAGATTGGCGATACGTTCACCGTCGGTGAAGATATGCGCTTTACGGGGATCCCTCATTTCGCTCCTGAGCTTTTCAAGCGGGTTCGCCTAAAGGATCCGCTCAAGATGAAAGCGCTGCAAAAAGGCCTGCAGCAGCTCTCTGAAGAAGGCGCTACGCAGGTATTCATGCCGATGGACAACAACGACCTGATTCTGGGTGCCGTGGGTACGCTTCAGTTCGATGTGGTCGCCCACCGTTTGAAAGAGGAGTACAAGGTCGACTGCCTTTACGAGGGCGTCAATGTGCAAACCGCACGCTGGGTCTATTGTGACGACGCGAAAATGCTCGAAGAGTTCAAGCGTAAGGCAAGCGCCAACTTGGCTATCGACGGTGGTGGCTATCTAACCTACATCGCGCCGACGCGGGTCAACCTGCAAATGACCCAGGAGCGCTGGCCAGACATTCGTTTCCAGCCAACCCGCGAGCATTAATATCCGCAAGGGGGATAGATGCTGATAGACGCCCACTGCCATTTGGACGTTGCGGAGTTCGAGACGGACCGTGATGCCGTCATCGCCGCTGCGAAGGCCGTGGGCGTCTGCCGCTTCATCGTGCCTGCGACGGTGCGGCAGCGTTGGCCGCATGTGCTGGCTCTCGGCGAGCGTGACGATGTCCGCATCTGTCTCGGGCTTCATCCTTACTTCATTGAGCACCATCACCCAGATGATTTGACGGCTCTCGAGGCGCTGGTCACCCAGCAGCTCGAGGGGGCGCCTAAGGACCGGCCGGTGGCGATTGGTGAGTGCGGTATCGATGGTCGTTTTATTAATAGTCTGGACGCTCAGTGGCACTACTTCGATGCCCAGCTTTCTATCGCCAAGCGAAGCCGTCTACCGGTCGTGGTTCACTGCGTCAAGGCCAATGACAAAGTCAGTCAGCGGTTGCGCCAACAAGCGTTGCCAAGGGCAGGGCTCGTTCATGCCTTTTCTGGCTCCTACGAACAGGCCGCCAAGTTTTTGGATATGGGCTACATGCTGGGATTGGGGGGGGCGGTGACCTATGAGCGTGCTCAAAAGTTACGCCGGGTAGTGGCAAAATTGCCTGATGATGGGTTCGTGCTGGAAACCGATAGCCCCGATATGCCGTTAAGTGGCTACCAAGGCCAGCGCAACGAACCTTCGCAGGTGGCGCAGGTGGCGAAGGTAGTGGCAGAGTTGAGAAAACAGCGCTTCGCAACCGTGGCGGCATTGAGCAGTGCCAACGCCACCCGGCTGTTTGCATTAGACGATCAGTTCTGAGCAAGCTGAGCGGCTATCTGCTCAGGGTCCAAGCGCTCGATCGGATAGGGAAGCGCCTGCAAGGTAAGAGGTGTTGTCTGCCAATAGACGGTCACGCCGTCTTCCATCACCTTGGTATTCATTACGGCCAGAAGCTCGATGTGCTGATCATCGCTGGTTGCACTGCTGACGACTTCGCCAAGCGATTTACCGCTCTCATCCATTAGGGTGGCACCCAGCTCGGGCAGCGAGGTAGTGTGTGCGCGGGCTTGCACGAGGCGTTTCTTGACTTGGCCGCGGAAATGGGCGCGGGCAACGACCTCCTGGCCGGTATAGCACCCTTTCTTGAAACTAATCCCGCCCAACGCTTCCCAATTCAGCATTTGTGGTAGGAACTGGTCCTGCTGAGCGGCCGTGAGCCACGCCAGTCCGCTACGGATATCTGACAGCTTCCAGGCGTTGACCAATGCCTCACTGTCTGTCAAGAGATTTTGAGGCTCTTCTTCGAACATGAATAGCCAGCGAGGAGACCCTGGGAGCCGTAGCACCGTGCCAGACGTGCTAGTGGCGTGGGTGTAGGGCTGCTCCGGCAACGTCACGCCCAGATAATAGGCCAAGTTTTCGGCTGAATCACTGGCGCCTGCGAAAATGATGTTTTGTGCCACTGATAACTCCGCTTTGTAAAAAGCGGCAAATTTGTTCAGGTGTTTGGCCAGATCATTCGCCAGAGAGGCGTCGAGAATTAGCCGATAATGATTCATCTCGAGCCTACACAGCTGTCCGTTGGCCAACATGCGGCCCTTTGGGGTACAAAAACAGGTAAGCGGCGCAAACGAGCCGTTTGCCAATCCCACTTGCGCGCTGGTTTGACCTTGCAAGAATTTCTCCGCATCGGCCCCTTTGATATCCAGTGCAGCATATTGATCCAACCGTACGGCACTAGAGGGCGGCGTCTTCTCCATGGTCATGGTCGCTCCTGAACATTGTGGGTAAGCATCGTCTATCTTTAACAAAATGTGGGCAGACTTGTTGGATTGCAAGGCCTTGACGGCATGCTAGACTCTTCATTCTGTATCAGGTTTGCATAGGTAATGGTCGTTGCCGGTTACCACGACGCAACCTAGGCAAACACTTTTCCTCGAAAGGACGTTCCATGGCAGTTCAATCATTGAGTTTTCAGGGTGTTACTACCGCAGAACAAGTCAACAAAATTACCACCGCTCTGATGATGTTGGATGGCGTCGATAGCGCTGAAGTGGGGCGCTATGGTGCAGAAGTGGAGGGGCGCGCGAAACGAGACGCTCTCATCAAGGCCATTGAAAAACTCAACCTGCGCATCAAGGTATCGTAAATGCATCCGCCTATCGTGGTGATCAGTGAACGAAATAGCGCCTTTCGTCAGCGCGTCGAGGTCAACGGCATGGATGACCTCTTTGCGGACGTGCCCACGGTGGTAGGAGGAGATGAAAGCGCTCCAGATCCCCATGACTATTTTGATATTGCGCTGGGAACCTGCAAGGCGATCACGGTCCAAATGTACGCCAAACGTAAGCAGTGGCCGTTGGAAGGGGTGACCGTCACAGTGCAGCGCGATGACAGCGGCGAACGCCAAGGTCACTACAAGCTGGACGTGACGTTAGAGCTTCATGGCATCAGCGTTCCAGAGCAACGCGCTAAACTGGAGGAGATAAGCCATCGCTGCCCGATCCAACGCCTGATGACCCAGGCGACGATCGAGATAGCCACCCACACCGTGTAGGCCCATTCGCCAATAGGAGCAAAGATGAGCAAGGAATTTCGTCTGCAGTCAAAATTTCAGCCTGCGGGCGATCAGCCTGCGGCCATCCGCGGGTTGATTAGCGGTTTGGAATCCGGGCTTGCCCATCAGACGCTGCTTGGTGTCACCGGTTCGGGTAAAACCTTCACTATGGCCAACGTGGTTCAGCAGTTGCAACGACCCACGATCGTCATGGCGCCCAACAAAACGCTAGCAGCCCAGCTTTACGGGGAGTTCAAGTCGTTCTTTCCTGATAACGCCGTCGAGTACTTCGTTTCGTATTACGACTACTACCAGCCAGAGGCCTACGTGCCTTCTTCAGATACGTTCATCGAGAAAGACGCTTCGATCAATGACCATATCGAGCAAATGCGCCTGTCCGCCACCAAAGCCCTGTTAGAGCGTCGGGATGCGCTGATCGTCGTTTCCGTATCGGCGATCTATGGTTTGGGGGATCCTGATCAGTACTTGAAGATGCGTCTTCATTTTACACGCGGTGAACTGATCGATCAGCGTGCGTTTTTGCGCCGTTTGGCCGAGCTTCAGTACACCCGTAATGATATGGATTTCCGTCGCGGTACCTACCGCGTGCGGGGCGATGTCATCGATATTTTTCCAGCGGACTCGGACGAAGAGGCGGTGCGCGTCGAGCTGTTCGACGACGAAATCGACTCTATTCGTTTGTTTGACCCGCTGACCGGCGATGTTCGTGGTCAAGTACCTCGCATGACGATCTACCCGAAGTCCCACTACGTGACGCCCCGAGAAACCATTCTTGAAGCTATCGACGCCATCAAAGCCGAACTCAAAGAGCGCTTGGAGTGGCTGCGTCATCACGAGCGTCTGGTAGAGGCTCAGCGGCTAGAGCAGCGAACGCTCTACGACATCGAGATGATGCTCGAGTTGGGCTACTGCAACGGGATCGAAAACTACTCGCGCTACCTCTCTGGCCGTGCTCCTGGCGAGCCGCCTCCCACGTTTTTCGACTACTTGCCGGATGATGCGCTGCTGTTTATCGACGAGTCACACGTCAGCGTGCCTCAAGTGGGAGGGATGTACAAAGGCGACCGTTCGCGTAAAGAAACGCTGGTGGAGTATGGATTTCGCTTGCCGTCCGCGTTGGATAACCGGCCGATGAAGTTCGAGGAGTGGGAGTCGATCTCACCCCAAACGATTTTCGTGTCGGCGACACCTGGGCCTTACGAGGCCGAGCACGCAGGTCAAATCGTCGAGCAGGTCGTGCGACCAACGGGCTTGTTGGATCCGCAGATCGAAGTGCGCCCGGCCAGTTCGCAGGTGGACGACCTGCTGTCGGAGATTGGCTTACGTAACGCCGTTGGCGAGCGCGTGCTGGTGACAACGCTGACCAAGCGCATGGCGGAAGACCTGACGGATTACCTCGACGAGCACGATATCCGGGTGCGCTACCTGCACTCCGATATCGATACGGTCGAGCGTGTCGAGATCATCCGAGACCTGCGGCTGGGTAAGTTCGATGTCCTGGTGGGTATCAACCTGCTTCGGGAAGGGTTGGACATTCCTGAAGTATCGCTGGTCGCCATTTTGGATGCCGACAAAGAAGGCTTCCTGCGCGCTGAACGCTCGTTGATCCAAACCATTGGACGTGCCGCACGCAATGCCAACGGCAAGGCGATTCTGTACGGTGATCGAATCACCGATTCCATGCGTAAAGCGATCGATGAGACCGAGCGACGCCGTGCCAAACAGATGGCGCATAATGAAAAGCATGGTATTACGCCCACAACGGTCACGCGCTCCGTGGCGGACATCCTCGAAGCGGCCCAAACGCCGGGTAAAAAGGGCAATCGCCGTAAGGGTAGCGAGCGTAAAGTGGCCGAGCCATCAGGCGGATACGATGTGGCGTCCATGAACCAGCAGGAGCTTCTGGCCGCCATCAGCAAGATCGAAGATGCCATGTTCGAAGCAGCGCAAAACCTGGAGTTCGAAGAGGCTGCCCGGCTCCGCGACCAGCTGCATCAAATGAAAGAAAAACAGCTGGCGCTAGGATAACCGATGCCCGAAGGTCCCGAGATCCGCCGAGCGGCGGATCGCATTGAAAGGCAGATTGGTGGAAAAATTCTCGAGGATGCCTGGTTCGCCTTTCCCGAGCTTGCCAGTCAAGCCAGCTCGCTGATCGGTGTCAGGGTGTCGGCAGTGGACTCGTGGGGAAAAGCCATGCTGATTCGGTTTGCCGACCGTCGTGTGCTTTACTCGCACAACCAGCTTTATGGCGTATGGAAACTGCATGCTGACGACAAGCCACCCAATACGTCGCGCTCCTTACGAGTTCGTTTGGTGGCGGAAGGGCGTGCTGCCAGTTTATACAGTGCTTCTGACGTTTCGCTTTGGGAAGAGGACAGGCTGGCGCATCATCCGTTTTTATCCCGTTTAGGACCTGACTTGCTGAGCCAACAAGTCAGTGCTGCCGACGTAGAGCAACGTCTTTTGTTACCGGCGTTTAGGCGCAGAAGTTTGGGAGCACTACTGCTCGACCAGGGGCTGGTCGCCGGCCTGGGTAACTACTTACGTTCTGAGATTCTGTTTTTTTCCCAGTTGCATCCCAAGCAGCGTCCTTGTGACCTCACGAGTGAGCAGCTAGCGGTGTTGTCGTCGCGCATCATCGATATTACCCGCACGGCTTACCGAACAGCAGGTGTCACCAATCAGGACGCGTGGATCGAACAAGCCGTTGCCTCTGGTGAGTCTCGCCGCCAATGGCGGTTCAGCGTGTTCGAGCGTGCCGGATTATCGTGCCTCCGCTGTGGTTATGTGATTGAGCGTACGACAATAGGGTCACGGCGACTCTATTGGTGCCCTCGGTGTCAGCCACCTCCTTCGCCGTAAATTTTATACCGTTATCTCAATCTTGATGATTCATAATCCTACCAAAGAGCTAAGTGTACAAAGCGCGTAGCCCACTGGATTGGCTGCCGCCTTGGGCCTCAATACGGTATACTTCCCGCACACTTAGACGGCCGCCAAGGCTGCAGCCTAGACGTTAACCGAGGAGCTGTTAATCCATGACCGTGATTCGCCAGGACGACGTGATCCAAAGCGTTGCCGATGCTCTGCAGTACATCTCTTACTACCATCCCAAAGATTTCATTGACGCCATGGCGGCGGCCTACGAGCGGGAAGAGAACCCGGCAGCCAAAGATGCCATCGCACAGATTTTGATCAATTCCCGCATGTGCGCTACGGGTCACCGCCCGATTTGCCAAGACACCGGCATCGTGACGGTCTTCGTACATGTGGGCATGAACGTCACATGGGACGCCGAGATGAGCCTTGACGACATGGTCAACGAAGGCGTGCGTCGTGCATACCAGTTGCCGGATAACGTATTGCGAGCCTCGGTTCTGGCCGATCCGGACGGCAAGCGTCAAAACACCAAAGACAACACGCCCGCCATCATCCACCATAAAATCGTGCCGGGCGATAAAGTCGACATCCATGTGGCCGCGAAGGGAGGCGGTAGCGAAGCAAAATCGAAATTCGCCATGCTTAACCCTTCCGACAGCGTAGTCGATTGGGTAATGGAGCAGCTTCCCAAAATGGGGGCGGGCTGGTGCCCACCGGGCATGCTGGGTATTGGGATTGGTGGCACCGCTGAAAAAGCGATGGAGATTGCCAAAGAAGCGCTGCTCGACCCTATCGATATCCAAGAACTACAGGCTCGCGGTGCCAGCAACCGTGCCGAAGAGCTGCGTCTCGAGCTATTCGACAAGGTGAACAAGAGTGGTATTGGCGCGCAGGGGCTGGGGGGCTTGACCACCGTGCTGGATATCAAAGTCAAAGATTACCCCACCCACGCGGCGAACAAGCCAGTGGCGATCATTCCCAACTGTGCCGCTACCCGCCACGCCCATTTCACGCTGGACGGATCCGGCCCTGTGGCCTTACCGGCGCCGAAGCTCGAAGACTGGCCGGAAATTACCCGTGAAGCGGGCGACAACGTGAAGCGTGTCAATCTGGATACCGTCACCCCCGAGGAAGTGAAAACCTGGCAGCCTGGCGACACGCTGTTATTGAACGGTAAACTGCTCACGGGCCGTGATGCGGCTCACAAGCGCATGGTCGATATGATCGCCAAAGGCGAGCCGCTGCCTGTCGATATGAAAGGTCGTTTCATCTACTACGTTGGGCCGGTCGATCCGGTGGGTGACGAGGTGGTCGGCCCGGCTGGCCCTACGACGGCGACGCGAATGGACAAATTTACCCGTACGATGTTGGAGGAGACGGGGCTATTGGGCATGGTGGGTAAGGCCGAGCGTGGTCAAGCTGCCATCGAGGCGATTCGTGATAACCAAGCCGTCTATCTCATGGCGGTGGGTGGCTCTGCCTACTTAGTGGCGCAGGCCATCAAGAAATCGCGGGTCGTAGGGTTCGAGGACCTAGGGATGGAAGCCATCTACGAATTCGAAGTGGAAGACATGCCCGTTACCGTTGCGGTGGATAGCCAAGGCACATCGGTGCACCAGACCGGTCCGGCCAAATGGAAAGAGATCATTGCTGAAAAAGCGTGATAGGCTGATGCAATAGACGTTGTATCACGACAGGAGCCCCGTTTTAGCGGGGCTCCTGTGTATGGAGCGACGTCGTGAGACCTAACGGATGTTGAGGAATAGCCCATGACCTCTTGGTTGCTAGGGACAGGGATTATGTTGATTCACGTGCTGGGTATGATCTCGGCCGTGATGGCTCTGATGTCGAGTCGCACGTCACAAGGTGCAGTCGCGTGGATCATTTCATTACTGACGTTTCCCTACGCCGCAGTCCCTGCCTACTGGCTATTTGGTCGTCCACGTTTTTATGGTTATGTGACCGCAAGAGGCGCTCGCGATTCGGTACTGCGCCGGGTGCTCGTACGTTATAGGCATAACGTAAAACCTCACGTTGCACACTCTAACAATACCGACATACAGGCCGTCGAGCAGTTGGCCATGATGCCGTTGACGAAGGGCAATAGCACCAAGCTTTTGATCGATGGCAAAGCAACGTTCGAGAGTTTGTTCCAAGGTATCGAACAAGCGCAGGACTACCTGCTCATCCAGTTCTTCATCGTCCGTGACGACGAGTTGGGTAGACAGCTCCACCGACAATTGAGCGCGGCGGCCAAGCGAGGAGTGCGCGTCTATTTTCTGTATGACGAAATTGGCAGCCGTAAACTCAACGACAGCTACTTTAACGAGTTGAGAGAAAGCGGCGTCGAAGTATCGCCATTCCGTTCGTCACGCGGATTCAAACACCGTTTCCAGCTCAATTTCCGAAACCATCGCAAGATTGCTGTAGTAGATGGTAAGCAAGGGTGGATTGGCGGCTTCAATGTGGGGAACGAGTATCTAGGTAAGAGCGCCAAACATGGCCCTTGGCGAGATACCCATTTAAACGTGCAAGGCCCTTGCGTGTTGGGATTACAAGAAGCCTTTTGGGAAGATTGGCACTGGGCAACGGGAGACGTCATTACCTTGAACTGGCATGCAGAGTGCCACCCACAGCAAGATCAGCAAGTAGTCATCGTGCCTTCTGGCCCAGCCGACAAGCAGGATACCGCAGGGTTACTCGTACAGCAGCTGATTCATAGTGCCAATCACCGCTTTTGGGTTACAAGTCCCTATTTCGTACCCGATCAAGGCGTACAAGACTCGCTACGACTAGCCGCCATGCGTGGTGTTGATGTACGTGTGATGATTCCAGAACGGCCAGATCATTTACTGGTGTTTCTTTCCGCCTTTTCGTTTTTGCCTGACATGTTAAGAGCAGGCTTAAAAATATACCGTTATCAACCTGGGTTCTTGCACCAGAAGATCATGCTTATCGATGACTCTTCAGCAACAGTCGGCACAGTGAACTTAGATAATCGTTCGTTTCGGCTAAATTTTGAGATTACGGCATTCGTGCCAAGTGCTGATTTTGCTGCCGATGTGGCCACCATGTTAGAAGCCGATTTTGCAAGGTGTCGCCGTGTAACGCTCGATGAAGTGAGCCAGCGACCTATGTGGAAAAAGGTCGTTTCTCGCGCTGCTTATTTAATGGCCCCCGTGCAATAGAGTCTCAGCGTCACCAACGGACGAAACTCTCAACGAACAAACAATAGGAGACATGGGTGAACCTAGAAACAAAATGGCTGGAAGACTTTGTCGCCCTTGCAAACACTCGGAGTTTTTCAGCCTCTGCCCGACAGCGCCATGTCACCCAGCCCGCGTTCAGTCGGCGTATCAGGGCCTTGGAGCAGGCCGTTGGCGTCACCCTGGTGGATCGATCCACCACCCCCATTGGGCTGACCTCAGAAGGGCAACTCTTTTTGGTGACTGCACGCAATTTAGTCGAACAGCTTAATGAATCGTTGAGTCATTTACGCGGCTTGTCGATTGCCAACGAAGCGCTGGACATCGTCGCGGCGCATTCGCTCGCGCTGAGTTTCTACCCCCCCTGGATCTCAAGACTGCAAAAAGGACTGGGGGAGTTGCCGACGCGCTTAGTCGCCATGAATGTCGGTGAGGCTATTCATGTGCTTCGCGAGGGTAACTGCGACCTGATGCTGGCCTACTACGACCCTTTCGCGACGATGCAGTTAGATGCGGAGGTCTTTCCATCATTCTCCATCGGTAAGGTCAAGATGTTGCCCGTCTCGCTACCTGATACGCAGGGTAAGCCGCTATTTTCGCTGCAGCGTGATAGCTCGATTCCTTATTTGGCTTATACCCAAGGGGCCTTTCTAGGCCGCAGCGTGCGCATGCTGCTGAAAAATGACCCATTGCGAATGAAACTTCGAACCGTTTATGAGACGGCGATGGCCGAAGGTTTGAAGGGCATGGTATTACAAGGCGTTGGTGTTGCTTGGATACCTGATTTTTGTATACGCGACGAGTTAAAAACCGGCAAGCTCGTGAGAGCTGGGGATGAGAGTTGGGATATACCGCTAGAAATACGTCTCTATCGCTGTTCGCTAGTGCACAAGCCGGGGGTAGAGCGGCTGTGGCGGCAGATGATGAAACTGCCGCGAGATTTCTTGCAGGCCTAAACGTGTAGCTCTAAAGAGAGCCAAAATCTGCGGGCAGGCCGAGGAAGTTTTGGATAATGAAAAAATGGTCTTCAAAGAGGCTTTCGGGCTCCAGGTCGGCAAGCGCCACCCAGCGTGCGTGATCGCCGCCCTTGACGGGTTTAAGGCGGGGCAACTGCTGGTCGGGCCGCAAAGCAAAGTAAAACGCCTCGGCCAACGTGCGACCTCGCCAGCTGCGGTGTGGCTCATCGAACAGCCGCTGACCCTTTAGCGAGCCTTTCAAAACGGGCTCTGGTACTTTCAGTCGGAGCCGTTCGCGAAGTTCACGCAAGCAAGCATCTAGCAAACGCTCATGGGGGTTGATGAAACCACCGGGGAGGGCGAACAATCCTTTGCCCGGCGCCGCCGTACGCTTGACTAACAGCACATGACCCGACTGAACGACAACAGCGTTCACCGTGACGAAAATAGGCGGATAGGGTGCCTGGGACCAGGCGTGACGATATTGGTCTAGAAGCTGCTGCTCTTCCAGCAGCCGATGGTAAGCATTTCCTTTGCAAAAATCTCTGACGCTCTCTACGACGCCGGGTGGCAAGTCATGGTAAGCACCGGTACTCAAGTAGTCATCGGTAGAGCCAGGGGAACGAAACAGCCGCTCACGAATGTGACTAGCTGAAATACCTTCGACCAACGGGACACTGATGGACTCCCACTGGGGGAAAAGCGAGAGATAGTAGCTTGATTGGCCGCGACTCGCACCAATGAGCCCAATACGCGGTAAGCGTGCATTGGCGGGGGTAGCCAGATCGCGCACCTTGCGCTGTACGTCTCTCACCCACACATCATCGTTATAAAGCGCATCCAACAGGGGAGTGATTTCAAGCCGCTGATTGTCCGCATCGTCAAATCCTGAGCGAAGCATCGATTGGCGCTCATTGAAATGCCAGGGATTGCGTAACGACCGTGCTTGCCAGGATGAGCCCACCATGACGATCACTTGGCGCGCTTTTTTGAGCGCTTCTCGAATAATGGCCAGATGCCCCAAGTGGGGTGGCTGAAATCGACCTATGAACACTAAGCAATCAAAGTCGTAAGATGTGGCAGATCGGGCTGCATCTGAGTTCATCGCATTTCCTGATTGCGGAAAATGAAGAATAGAGCGGTGCCATTATGATCGCCACCCTACATCCCTGCAATGCAATCATGACTGCGCTCAACGCTTTGATTAGGTATGCTTATTCATTCGTTGTCAGACCGGCGTTGCAAAAGAACGCTATACACTGCGTTGAAGGGAAACACTATGATTAAAAAGACACTCACGTTTTGGTGGAACGTGGTTCAGGATGCAACGTCGTTATGGCTCGAGCGCAATGCGTTCAGTTATGCCGGATCATTGGCATTTTATACGCTATTTTCGCTCGCACCGACGGTTATCATTGCCGTTACCGTGATTGGTGTGGTGTTAGGAGAAGAGGCCGCCCAGGGCCAAATTGTCGCCCAATTACAAGGCACTTTAGGAGTGGATGCGGCCTTGGCGGTCGAGCAAGCCGTGGCGCAATCGCGCATTGAAGAGTCGGGTATCCTGCCGACCTTACTTGGCTTTATTGCGTTACTCGTCGGTGCCACGACCGTCTTTGCCCAGATGCAGTTCTCGCTCAATACCATTTGGGGAGTGACCGCTAAACCGACCAGTAACAGTGCATTTATTTTCATCAAAAACCGACTGCTCTCGCTGACCGTCGTACTTTCGATTGGCTTTATTCTGCTCGTCTCGCTTGTGCTCGGTGTCATGCTCAGAGGAATGCTTCACGCTGCTAATGATCTTCTCCCTTTCGCAAGTCTACTGACGACGACCGCAGAGTCTTTGATTTCACTGGCCATGGTCGCTTTACTCTTTGCCACTATCTTTAAAGTACTGCCGGATGTCGTGTTACGCTGGCAGGATGTATTGATTGGCGCTGTCGTCACTGCCGTGCTTTTCACCATTGGGCGCAGCGTGATTGCGATCTACTTGGCTTATACCGCGACAGCGTCGACCTATGGAGCGGCGGGGTCCGTCGTCATGATTCTTTTGTGGGTGTACTATAGCTCGCTTATTTTGCTGTTTGGTGCTGCTTTTACTCGCTCGCTGCTGTTACGCCGTGGACGTCCGCTAGTGCCACGCAATAGCGCCGTGCTGGTCAAGCGAGAACTGCTTTGATGTTAAGGAGTGGACGATGGCTCAATGCTGTGTACGTGCATTCGTAACGGGAAAAGTGCAGGGCGTCTGGTATCGCCGTGCTACTCAAGAGCAAGCACTCTTGAGAGGCGTCACCGGCTATGCGAAAAACTTGCCTGATGGTCGTGTGGAAGTGCTCATGTGTGGCCAGGTTGCGGCCGTCTCAGAGCTTGGTCAATGGCTATGGCAAGGTCCACAAGGGGCGCAGGTCACTCATGTCACGCTGGAGACACTCGAGAACCAATACGCCCCTGACCACTTCTCGACCTACTAGATACGTGCTACTGGCACTGGGTGAAAAAGTTAGTGAGCCTCGGTTTGCCAAGCGCGGATATTGTCGGCAGTGAGGCCAACGATGTTTTGCCGTGCTTCAGGCGTTATCCAAGCGTTGTGAGGCGTTACGATCAAATTGAGCGGTTCTGCTTTTGCCAGAGCATCGAGGAGCGGATGCCCGTCTTTGGGCGGCTCGGTAGGCAGCACATCGACCGCTAACCCACCAATGTCCCCGTTACGAAGGGCCTCGAGCGCCGCCACTTCGTCGATGATGCCGCCACGGGCACAGTTGACGATCAAGAGTGACGGCTTGGCCTTGGCAAGACGCTCCTTGTTGAGAAGGTGTTTCGTAGCCTCGTTCAGCGGACAGTGTAGGCTGATGACGTCGGCGGTGGGCAGCAGTTCGTCCAAGGACGGCCGCTGATCGTTGTGCTCATTGCCGGGTCGGGCGGCAAACGTGACCTGCATACCAAAGGCTTCGGCTAAACGTGCCACTTCAGACCCCAGTTCCCCTTGGCCGACCATGACCAGTTGCTTGCCAGACAACTGCAGTGTGGGATGTTCCTGCAAGCAGAAAAAGTCACTGTCCTGCCATTTTCCATCGGCAATGTCCGCTTGATAGCGGGGGAGGCGATTGGCCAATGACAGCATGAGCATGAGGGTATGTTGCGAGACACTGGCTGTGCCATAGGCCGAGACGTTCTTGACGGCGATGTTATGCGCTTTAGCGGCCTCCAGATCGATGTTGTTCAGCCCAGTGGCCAGCACACAAATGAGTCGCAACGAAGGTAGCTGAGCGAGCGTGTGGGCGTCGAGTTTGACCTTGTTGACGATCGCGATCTCTGCTTCGACCAAGCGTTCACGAGCTTGCGTCGTGGTGCTCTGCTGATGGATCTCTAAGTGCGTGACAGCGTTACGAATCGCCGTCAAATCGATGTCTGGGCCAAGGCTTTGGGCATCCAGTATGACCGCGTTGGGCATTGCATGTTCTCCATTCATTGCCGAAAGCCGCTTGGCCTTGCTCGGCAGGGGGCACAAAAGGGTATAATGACCGCTCTATCGACCGCAGTCTTGGAATTTATCCTGGCAGGCCACATATTGTCAGCCTGGTAACGTCGGGTGAACCGCGATACCGACAAGACGAAACCTGTTGGAGTTGAGCTTTTTCAGGAGCCATCAACATGCCCATCTATGAGTACGAGTGCAAGGCCTGCGGCCATCGCATGGAAAAACTTCAGAAAATTAGCGCAGATCCGTTAAAAAGCTGCCCTGCATGTCAGCAAGATGATCTGGAGCGCTTGGTCTCTGCAGCCGGGTTCCGCTTAGCGGGTGGCGGTTGGTACGAAACTGATTTCAAGACAGGCAGCAAAAAGAATCTTGCTGCTGAAGGACAAGCTTCCGGTAGCGCGAAAAGCGATGCCAGCAGCACGTCAACAAACAAAGGCGCCGCGGCATAGCCGCGGCTGTCAGGGCCATGGCCCAAGACAACTTAATTGCCACGAAACAGAACAGGATGTGACATGCGCAGCCATTATTGCGGCCAGCTTAACGAAACATTGGTGGATCAAACGGTCACCGTTTGCGGTTGGGTTCACCGCCGTCGTGACCACGGTGGGGTTATTTTTCTCGACATGCGCGACCGTGACGGTATCGCCCAGTTCGTCGTCGACCCCGATACCGCCGAGGCGTTTGCTAATGCCGATCGTGCTCGCAGTGAATACGTTCTGCGCATCACTGGCCGCGTTCGGCTGCGCCCCGAAGGCACTCAGAACCCCAACATGCCCACCGGCATGATCGAAGTGCTGGCAAAAGACGTCGAGGTGCTCAATACCGCCGCAACGCCGCCTTTCCAGCTCGACGAGCATGGCAAAGTCGGTGAAGAAGTGCGTTTGAAGCATCGCTATATCGATTTACGTCGGCCCGATATGATCGAGAAACTGCGTCTTCGTTCGCGTATTTCACATAGCGTTCGTGCCTACCTGGAAAACCAAGGATTCTTGGACATCGAAACGCCGGTACTGACCCGTGCCACACCTGAAGGCGCGCGAGACTATCTGGTACCTAGCCGCACCCATGCAGGCAGCTTCTTTGCGCTGCCGCAGTCCCCCCAGCTGTTCAAGCAGCTGTTGATGGTGGCGGGTTTCGATCGCTACTACCAAATTGCCAAGTGTTTCCGTGACGAGGACCTGCGTGCTGACCGTCAGCCGGAGTTTACGCAGATCGATATCGAAGCCTCTTTCGTGGAAGAGAACGACATCATGGGCATTACCGAAGCCATGATTCGTCAGTTGTTCCAGGAAGTGTTGAGCGTCGAACTTCCCGAGTTCCCGCGCATGACCTGGCAAGAAGCCATGGACCGCTTTGGTTCCGACAAGCCCGACCTGCGTATTCCGTTGGAGCTGACGGATGTCGATGACCTCATGAAGCAGGTGGATTTCAAGGTCTTTTCCGGCCCGGCCAGCGCAGACGACGGTCGTGTGGCGGCGCTCAAAGTGCCGGGTGGCGCCAAGCTTTCTCGTAAAGAGATCGATGAATACACCAAGTTCGTGGGTATTTATGGTGCGAAAGGCCTGGCGTGGATCAAGATCAACGAACGTGCCAAAGGGCTGGATGGCTTGCAGTCGCCGATCGTCAAGTTCATGGAGAACGTCGTCGAAGAGCTGCTGGACCGTGTGGGGGCCGAGGATGGTGACATCATCTTCTTCGGTGCCGACAAAGCGCGTATCGTCAATGAAGCCATTGGTGCGCTGCGCGTCAAGCTCGGGGCCGATCTTGACCTCTACACCCAGGCGTGGGCGCCCCTGTGGGTCGTTGACTTCCCCATGTTCGAAGCCGACGACCATGGCCGCTTAAGCCCGCTTCATCACCCGTTTACGGCACCGTCTTGTTCGCCGGAAGCGTTGAAGGCCGACCCGGCCAAAGCGCTCTCCCGCGCTTACGACATGGTGCTTAATGGTACGGAACTTGGCGGTGGCTCTATCCGTATCCATGACCAAACCATGCAGAGCACCGTGTTCGAGATTTTGGGTATTGGGCAAGAAGAAGCGCAAGAGAAGTTCGGCTTCTTGCTGGATGCGCTGCAGTACGGCGCACCGCCCCACGGCGGCCTTGCCTTTGGTTTGGATCGTCTGGTCATGCTCATGGCGGGCGCAAAAACCATTCGTGAAGTCATTGCCTTCCCGAAAACGCAAAGTGCGGCTTGTTTGATGACCGACGCCCCGGGTGAGGTCAGCGCTGACCAGCTCAAAGAGCTCAACATTCGCTTGCGCCAAAAAGTAAAGGCGGATGCTGCGGGCGAATAAGATCGCCTTATCGCATTGACGAGTCAAACACCGACGCGCCAGCGTCGGTGTTTTTGTTTCAGGTAGTACTAAAGGAAGAGGGCGAAGAGAAGTGTCCATGGACGAAAGACAGCCCCCTACGACGATTAGAATTCTGGGGATCGATCCAGGTTCCAGGATCACCGGGTATGGAGTGATTGACCTAGTAGGGATGAAGCCACGCTATGTAGCCAGCGGCTGCATTCGAACGGCTGAGGGAGCGCTAGAGCAGCGCCTGGCTCAGATTTATGCAGGGATTGGCGAGGTGATAGGGCTTCATCGCCCCGATGCCGTCGCCGTCGAGCGGGTGTTTATGGCCAAAAATGCAGACTCCGCGCTGAAACTCGGTCAAGCCCGTGGAGCGGCGCTGGTCTGCCTAGCGAACCATGGATTAAGCATTGCCGAGTACGCAGCGCGGCAGATCAAACAGGCGGTAACCGGGCAAGGGGGAGCCGATAAAAGCCAAGTTCAGCACATGGTCACGACGCTGCTTGGCCTATCGGCCACCCCCCAAGCGGATGCTGCCGACGCGCTGGCGATTGCCTTGACGCACGCCTATGCAGGGAGTGCGCTCGTCATGGCGACGCCATCTCGCAGTAAACGCCGTGCTACCGGTCGTTGGCGGCTTTAGGGTTACTGGTCATCTGTACAGAGTGGCTTTATAGTGACCGCTACTTCGAATGGCTGTGAGGCAAAGGATGATTGGACGTTTGACGGGCTTATTGCTGGAAAAACAGCCGCCGTGGATGGTGGTTGACGTTCACGGGGTAGGTTACGAGCTCGAAGCCTCAATGAACACCTTCGTGGCGCTGCCAGCCCCTGGCGAGCAGGTGATGCTATACACCCATCTGACAATACGTGACGATGCCCATTTGCTTTATGGCTTTGGACGCGAGCATGAACGGGCGCTATTTCGCGCGCTAATCAAAGTCAACGGCGTCGGCCCCAAGCTCGCCTTGGCGATTCTGTCCGGTATGGATGAAGACGCTTTTATGCGCTGCGTGCGAGACGACGACAGCAAAGCACTGACGAAGCTGCCAGGAGTGGGTAAAAAAACGGCGGAGCGTTTGATCATCGAAATGCGCGACCGCTTTCCGGATTGGGAGCAGGGCAGTCATGCTCCCCTCGCTTTAGAAGCTACCAGTGGACGAGCCGCGCCTAGAGACCATTTGGCAGACGCAGAAGCCGCTCTCGTCAGCCTGGGTTATAAGTTGACCGAGGCGGCCAAAATGCTCGCCGATGTTGATCCGAACCAGAGCACCGAAGCCCTCATCAAAGCCGCATTGACCAAGCGAATGTCTGGTTGAGCTGTACGGGTATCATGAGTACGCCTTGGTAAGCACTCCAGAAGAGTCACTATGTTAGAACACGACCGATTAATTGCCGCCGAGCCCGAGCAAGGCGAAGTGCGCATCGACCATGCGATTCGTCCCAAGCACCTCAAGGATTATATTGGCCAGCCACGGGTGCGCGAGCAGTTGGAGATTTTCATTGGGGCGGCACGGCTGCGCGAGGAGAGTCTGGACCACACCCTGGTCTTCGGCCCGCCAGGGTTGGGCAAAACGACGCTCGCAAACATCATTGCCACCGAAATGGGCGTCGGGTTGAAATCGACGTCTGGTCCGGTGCTCGAGCGCGCCGGCGACCTTGCCGCCATGCTCACGAATCTCGAGCCTGGCGATGTGCTGTTCATCGATGAAATCCACCGCCTCTCTCCCGTGGTAGAGGAAGTTCTGTATCCGGCGATGGAGGATTTTCAACTCGATATCATGATCGGTGAAGGCCCCGCAGCGCGATCCATCAAGCTGGATCTCCCAAAGTTCACACTGGTAGGTGCCACGACACGAGCAGGACTGCTCACGTCTCCGCTACGCGACCGCTTTGGCATCGTGCAACGCCTCGAATTTTATAACCTCGAAGAGCTAACCGAAATCGTCGCGCGCTCCGCCCGTTTGCTTGGCGTGGAAACCAGCCGTGAAGGGGCCATCGAAGTCGCCCGGCGCTCTCGTGGGACGCCTCGTATTGCCAATCGGTTGCTGCGCAGGGTACGCGACTACGCCGACATCAAGGGCGACGGCGTGGTGGACGTGACGCTCGCCGATGCGGCACTCAATATGCTAAACGTCGATCATCACGGGTTGGATCATATGGACCGACGCCTGCTGCTGGCCATGATCGACAAGTTCGATGGCGGTCCGGTCGGGGTCGACTCACTGTCTGCCGCCATTGGCGAAGAGCGCGATACCATCGAAGACGTCATCGAGCCGTATTTGATTCAGCAAGGCCTAATGATGCGTACCCCCAGGGGACGCGTGGTTACCCGCCAAGCTTGGTTGCACTTCGACCGCGTGCCCCACGAGCATTCGATTGATGCCGAGGGAGAGCGTCGACCATGAGCGAAACATTTAGCATCCCCGTGCGGGTTTATATGGAAGATACTGACGCGGGGGGAATTGTCTACTACGTTAACTACTTGAAGTTTATGGAGCGTGCACGCAGTGAGTGGTTGAGAGATTTAGGCCTCGACCAGCAAACGCTGCTAGACGAAGGTACGCAGCTAGTGGTATACCGCATGGCCTGTCACTATGCCAAACCGGCCCGGTTAGATGAGGCGCTCACGGTGACGGCCAGCATCGCGGAGCAGGGACGCTGCCGAATGACGTTCGCGCAGCAGGTTTTTCGTGAAAAGGAACTCTTGTGCTCTGCCACAGTCGAGATAGCCTGCTTGCACGCAGCAACACTGCGCCCCAAAGCGTGGCCATCATCACTTAACACCGTATCCCGTCGATAACGACACTAATTGATTGAAGAGGGCAACTGTGAACGATAACGCCATGTCCATTCCCCACTTGATAATGAGCGCCAGCACGGTCGTACAGCTGGTCATGTTGCTGCTCGTGGTGGGGTCAATTCTCTCGTGGGTGGTGATTTTTCAGCGCAGTATTGCGCTACGACGAGCCAAACAGGAGTACAACCAGTTCGAAGAGTCGTTTTGGTCTGGCGTTGACTTAAACGAACTCTACCGTGAGATTCCTGCGGACGATCCTCGGCACGGCGCAGAGCATATTTTTCAAGCTGGTTTTCGTGAGTTCAATCGCTTGATGCCCAAGACTCGCAGTGCTGACACCGTACTCGAAGGCGTTCAACGCAGCATGCGCGTTGCCTGGTCGCGGGAAGAGGATCGTCTGACTCAGCATCTCGTGTTCTTGGCAACGGTCGCCTCTGCCAGTCCCTATATCGGCCTATTTGGCACGGTGTGGGGCATCATGGGGTCGTTCCAGTCGCTCTCCATGACGCAACAAGCCACGCTCGCCACGGTGGCCCCCTGGATTGCAGAGGCGCTGATTGCCACCGCCATGGGGCTCTTCGCTGCGATTCCCGCCGTTATTTTTTATAACCGTCTCTCCAACAATGCGTCCCGCCTACTAGGCAAATACGAAGACTTTGCTGAGGAGTTTCACGCCATTTTGCATCGTAATCTGCAAGGGCGTGACGGCAAACCTAGCGCTTGTTAAGGGAGTCTGCCATGCAAGGTCCGTTCAATCGTAGTGGCAAAAGCAAGCCGATGGGGGAAATCAATGTCGTCCCCTTCATCGACGTCATGCTCGTGCTGTTGGTCATCTTTATGATTACCGCTCCTATGCTGACGCAGGGTGTTCAGGTCGACCTTCCACAGGTCACCTCCGAGCCTATTGAGACTCAGGAAGATAATGACCCGATCATCATCTCAGTCGATCGAGAGGGCGGCTACTTCATTACGTTGGGTGAGGACTCGACGGCCGTGACGCTCGACGAGATGTCGGAAAGGGTCGTGGCCATTCTGCAACGCCGCCCGGGAACACCGGTCATGGTGAGGGGTGACCGCAATGTACCCTATGGCCAGATCGTTCTTCTGATGAGCACGCTGCAGCGCTCGGGTGTCGCCAACGTGGGGCTGCTTTCCGAGCCGCCGCAAGATGGTTAAGGGCGAGTCGCACATGGCTGTGAAACCACCGCGTGACCCTCAAGACGTTGGCTATACGTGGCCGACGATTTTGGCCATTGCCGTGCACCTGCTCGTCATCGTGTTTAGCTTGATAAAGCTACCCAGTATGACGGCCGAGCCTGACTCCTCTTCGATCGTACAAGCGACGTTCGTGAGCACGGAAACGTTTACCGATCAGGCTCAGCAAGTCACCGAGCAGCAGGCGGCTATGAACAGTGCCACTGAGCCTGAAACGCCCGATCCAGAACCGCCCAGCGAAGAGCCCTCTGCAGAGGAGCAGGCCGCCGCCGAAGCCCAGCGACAAGCGGAGGCCGAAGCGGCTGAACAAGCCCGCGCCCTCGAACAAGCGCAAGCAGAGGCCGAAGCCGAGGCGCAGCGTCGTGCTGAAGAGGCTGAACGGTTGGCCGAACAGCAGGCAGCCGAAGCTCAGGCTCGCGAAGCCGAAGCGCAGCGTGCTCGCGAAGAAGCAGAAGCCCAGCGTCAGCGAGAGGTGGAAGCAGAGCGTGCACGAGCGGAAGCGGAGGCTCAGCGTCAGCGTGAGGCCGAGGAACAGCGCCAACGCGAGGAAGAAGCTCAACGTCAGCGCGAGGCGGAAGAGCAGCGTGCTCGCGAAGAGGAGGCTAGACGTCAGCGCGAAGCCGAAGAGCAGCGCGCACGTGAAGAAGCCGAAGCGCAACGTGCTCGGGAGGCAGAGGCGGAGCGTCAGCGCGAAGAGGAGGCTCGTCGCCAACGAGAAGCAGAGGAGCAGCGCGCGCGTGAGGCAGAAGCCCAGCGCCAACGGGAAGCCGAAGAGCGTCGCGCCGCAGAGGCGGCAGAAGCCGCTATGCAGCGCCAGCTCGCTGGAGAAGCAGAGGCGGCTGCCAATGCTCAGCAAGCACAGCAAGCAGCGAACAGCTTCATCAACATCGTGCGCCGTGCCGTTGAGCAGGCGTGGCTGATTCCGCCCGCTGCGAGTGATTCGATGAGTGCTACGATACAAGTACGGCTTGGCCCATCGGGTGAGCTGTTAGCGACTTCTGTGGCCGCCTCCAGCGGCGACAGTGCATTTGATCGTTCGGCCATGCAAGCGGTCGAGCATGCTGCCCCGTTCAGCGAGTTACGTGACTTGCCAGCGGAGCAGCAGCGTTCTTTACGTCAATTTAATCTGCGATTTACCCCGGGGGATGTTCGCTGATGCAAACGTTAAGCAAAGTGTGGCTCTTTTGCGTACTGCTACTGATCAGCAGCGTAGCAAGTGCCAATCTAACCATTGAAATTACCCGCGGCAGTGATCAAGCGCTGCCCATTGGCGTCGTTCCCTTTGCAGGCAACGAAGGATTACCCGAGGACGTTGCTCAAATCGTGCAAGACGACCTCGAGCGTAGCGGTTTTTTCGCACCGCTCGAGCGTAGCGCCATGTTTGACCGTCCCAGCCAAGCGTCGGACGTCGAGTTTGGCACCTGGAGGTCGCTGGACGTTCGCTACCTCGTCGTGGGGCGTGCCCAGCAAACAGGTGGGGGATATGAGTTACAGTTCGATTTGGTCGACATTAGTGGCCAGCGCCCCATGATCAGTGAAACCGTCACGGCGAGCAGTAACGATCTTCGCGGCGCAGCGCACTACATCAGCGATCAAATCTTCGAAGCCATTACGGATATTCGCGGTGCATTTTCGACGCGCATTGCCTATGTGACGGCTCAGGGGCTGGGCGACAACATGCAGTTTGGCCTGTACGTTGCCGATGCCGATGGCCGCCGCAGTCAGCAAGTATTGACATCCGATCAGCCGATTATGTCACCGGCATGGTCCCCGGATGGCCGCAAACTTGCTTACGTCTCGTTCGAGACTGGCAAGCCATCTATTTACATCCAGGATGTCAATACAGGCCAGCGCGTTCAAGCCACCTCGTTCGACGGCATCAATGGCGCACCGACGTGGTCTCCCGATGGCCGCCGTATCGCCATGTCACTTTCTAAAGACGGTCAGCCGGAAATTTACGTGCTGGACGTGGCCAGTCGTTCTTTGGAGCGTATCACTCAAAGCAATAGTATCGACACCGAACCCGCTTGGTCTCCGGATGGTCGCAGCTTGATTTTTACCTCCGATCGCAGCGGCGGCCCACAAATCTATCAAACCTCGCTGGGTAGTGGAGAGACCAACCGATTGACCTTCACGGGTAACTATAACGCCCGTGCACGCTTTTCACCTGACGGTGAAGAGATCTTTATGATTCACCGTTCGAGCCGCGGTTTCCAAGTGGCCAAGCAAAATCTTGATGGCGGTCGCTTGGTGGTGTTGAGCGAATCCACAAGAGATGAATCTCCTAGTGTTGCACCGAACGGGACCATGGTAATCTTCGCTACCCAACAGGGTAATAGCGGAGTACTAAGTGCCGTTTCAGCCGATGGCCGCTCGTCATTTAGGTTGCCCGCAGCACAAGGTGATGTACGTGACCCTGCGTGGTCGCCTTTCTTAAATTAATAGATGAACAGCACTAATCTCTGTTTTCAGGCAAGGAGTCTGATTATGCAACTTAAGCCGTTGGCTCGCTCATTGGCAGTCGCGTTATCTATCGTAGTGATCGCTGGCTGTTCCAGCACCGGCGGAACCCAGGACGGTGACTCGTACGGAAGCCAGGATGGCAGCAGTATGGGTGCTAACACGTCGGGTGTGGGCACAGGTGGTCAGTATGGTTCAACATCGGGTTCAGGCGCTGGCCAGCAGGCCGATTCGCGCATTCCTGAAGTGCGTACGATCTACTTCGATTACGATCGTGACACGATCAAGAGCGAGTATGAATCCGTCGTGATGGCGCATGCGCGCTACCTGCGTGCCAACCCGAATGCCCGTGTGGTTTTGCACGGCCACACCGACGAACGTGGTACTCGTGAATACAACATGGCACTAGGCGAGCGTCGTGCCGGCGCCGTGCAGCGCTTCCTGAACATTCAGGGCGTTTCTCCGTCACAAATGAGCGTAGTTAGCTACGGTGAAGAGCGTCCGGCAGCGAGCGGCCAAAACGAAAGTGCTTACTCGCAGAACCGTCGCGTCGTCTTTAACTACTGATCGTATTGGCGTGTGCAGGCACGCCAATCGCATCGCTCGGAGCTAATATGAATCACAGTCTCAAGCGCTATGTTGAGAGGCTGTGCGGTGCGGGAGCCCTGGCGCTCCCGCTTTCCGTATTGCCCTTATCATTTTTGTCCGGTACAGCGTTGGCACAACAGCCCCTCGTGCAAGATCTCTCTTCTGGTTCTTCCAGCGGCTTTTATCAGCAAACGCAGCGGCAAGAAGCATCGGGTGGCAATCTGGTGCTGTTCAATCAAGTGCAGGAACATCAGCAGGAAATCCAGCAGCTACGGGGCCAAATCGAAGAGCTGCGGCATCAATTGGAGCAATTGCGAAACCAGTCGCAGCAGCAATACCTGGATATCGAAGATCGCTTGATGAGCAGCGCGCCAAGTCAAATCGAGCAGGCCACTCCTGAGGTCGAGCCCGAGGCTGCAGAGCAGGTCGTACAGGCACCTTCCTCGCGAAACGTTTCCGAAGATGCCCAGGCCGACTATCAAGCTGCCTTTGCCCATGTACAAGCCCGCCAATTTGGGGACGCTATTGCGGCGTTCGAGGCCTTTGTGTCCAACCACCCCGATAGCAGCTTGACCGCGAACGGTCATTACTGGCTTGGCGAGCTCTACGCTGCGGAGGGTGAGCTGGACGCTGCAGACCAAGCGTTTACCCGTGTCATCGAGCAGTACAGCGGCAGTACCAAAGTGCCCGATGCGCTCTACAAGCTTGGCTTGGTCAAAGCACGTCAAGGGGAAGCTCAACGCAGTCGTGAACTGTTAGAGCAGGTCCGCGACGACTATCCGCAAAGCAGTGCCGCAGGGTTGGCCAACGATTTCTTACGCCAATCCGCAGGTTAACAAGTTTGAAGAGAAACGCCTCAAGGAAACCTCATGAGCTGTAAAATCGACTATCAACCAGCGCCCAATCTGCTCGAAAATCGCGTCGTGTTGGTAACCGGTGCGGGAGATGGGATTGGTCGCGCGGCGGCATTAGCCTATGCCCGCCATGGGGCTACCGTGGTGCTGTTAGGGCGCACGATTGCCAAGCTTGAACGCGTTTATGATGAAATCGAAGCAGCGGGAGGCCCACAGCCCGCCATTTTTCCGCTCAACTTCGAAGGCGCGACCCTCAAGGACTTCCATGATATGGCAGAAACGCTGGACAAAGAGTTCGGGCGTTTGGATGGCCTATTGCATAATGCGGGATTGCTGGGCCGTATTACCCCTTTCGAGCAGTATAATCCTGAGCTGTGGGAACAGGTGATGCAGGTCAATATCAATGGTCCCATTTGGATGACACAGGCGCTGCTGCCGTTGCTGCAAGCATCCGATGATGCTTCGGTAGTTTTTACGTCGTCTAGCGTAGGGCGGAAGGGCCGCGCTTACTGGGGAGCCTATTCGGTCTCCAAATTTGCAACGGAAGGCTTTGTGGAAGTGCTCGCTGACGAGCTGGATAAGCAGCCCAACGTGCGGGTCAATACGTTGAACCCTGGGGCAACGCGGACACAAATGCGCCGTACCGCTTACCCTGGAGAAGATCCCTTCACGCTGCGCACGCCTGAAGAGATCATGCCAACATATCTATGGCTCATGGGGCCCGATAGTAAAGGCGTCAGCGGCCAGAAATTCGATGCCCAGCCGCCACGCGCCTGACCGTTTCTCTTTTTAAGTCGTTCGGTGGCCGTGCAAAGCGGCCACCAGCTCAGCGCAGGTCGCAAACCATAGGTCTGCGGGCCATTGCTGATAGTCCTCCTCTTCACTGATATAGCCATAGCCCACGGCCACGGCGGTCATGCCAGCCGCTTTGGCGGCTTCCATGTCTCTCACATGATCGCCGACGTACCAACACGCCTCGGGTGGAATGCCCAATCGCTTTGCTGCTTCCCAAAGTGGTTCAGGCGCTGGTTTTTTGACCCTCAAGTCATCAGCACACAACAAAGCCCCCGGGGTAAGCGCCAGCGCCTCGATCAATGGTTCGGTATAGCGGCGTGGTTTGTTGGTGACGATTCCCCACTTACGTGCTTCCCCCTCCCAGGTAATCAACCACTCATCTAGGGGAGCGAACAGTCTGCTATCAACGGCCAAGGCCTGCTCGTACGCATCCAACAAGAACTGCCTGGCCGCATCGTGCTCAGCACTACCCGCCTCCAGTCCGAGTGCCAACGTCACCAATGCGCTGCCGCCATTCGAGACTTGGGCGCGTATGACGTGAAACGGCAAAGGATCTAAACCGTGATGCGCACGCAGTGCATTCGTCGCCGCCGCGAGATCCGGTGCGGTGTCGACCAGCGTGCCGTCCAAGTCGAATAGAATCGCAATGGGGGGAGTAGCTGACGTCATCATTCGCTCACTTTACGGCAATACATCATATAGTTAACCGACACATCGTGGGGCACCAAGCGATAATGACGCGTAATGGGGTTATACGTCAGCCCTGTTTGTTCGCGTACTTCTAGCGCTGACGAGCGTGCCCATTGGGCCATCTCAGAAGGGCGGATGAATTTCGAGTAATCGTGAGTGCCGCGGGGCAATAATTTGAGCACGTACTCTGCGCCTACAATGGCAAACGCGTAGGATTTTGGTGTTCTGTTCAACGTAGAGAAAAACACATGACCACCGGGACGCACCAGTACGCTACAGGCACGAATGACCGAAGCAGGATCAGGTACGTGCTCCAGCATCTCCATGCAGGTCACCACATCGTAATGACCAGGCTGTTCGGCTGCTAAGCCTTCGACGCTAACATGGCGATAATCGACCTCGACCCCACTTTCTTCAGCATGCAAGCGGGCAACGCCAAGCGGTGCTTCGCCCAGGTCGATACCCGTCACATGGGCACCTCGATGGGCCATCGCTTCACTCAGAATGCCGCCACCGCAGCCAACGTCTAAGACCTTTTTTCCGGCAAGCCCCGCTCTGGCATCGATAAAATCAAGTCGCAGTGGATTGATATCGTGGAGCGGTTTGAATTCACTGTTTGGATCCCACCAGCGACTGGCAAGTGCTTCAAATTTCGCAACTTCTGCGGCGTCGACGTTGTCTTGGTGGCGCCCAGTAGTGCTATCCTGAAGTGTCTCTGGCATGGTGTAACCCCTATCAGCGATGAATTGTGAGTAGTCGATGCGCCCTTGGCCATTGTTAGGCGAGGTGCCATCCACTCTTACGTTGAGTATGATGGTTATTCTAACCACTCCTGGCGTGGAACGCATGGAAAGGAACGCAGCATGAGGCCTAACACTTTATTTTACCGGCGCTTATCGGATAAGGAGAGCCGCTGATGAAGGTACTGCTGCATGGAAGTGAGCTCAGCGCGGCCACGGCGGCGGCCGCCCTGGCCTGGGTCGGACACCGTGTAGATTGGCTGCTCCACGACAGCGTTCCGTGGTCCACTCTGGTCAATGCAGATTGGCTGCGGCGCGAGCCTTCTCTCATGGGGCATATCGAACAGGCCATGGCTGCTGGTAACTTACGTGTCATCGACGCCCCTGAGATGTGTAAGACGCCCGATGTTGTTTGGCTAGGGCTCTCTCCTAGCCAGCGACAAGCGGCCAGCACGCTTCTCGGGCACGGCATGTTCGACGCCTACAGTGGGGCAGTATTGGTCAATAACTCGACGTTCCCAGTAGGCGAGACGGAACGGCTGCACTCTCTCATGGGGCAGCAGCATAGTCGTGTTGCCCTGCCTGATACATTAGAGGAAGGACGTGCATGGCAATCGTTTACGCGGCCCATGCGCTGGCTGCTGGGTTGTGATGACGCCAAGGGCGAACAGGTGACTCGAGAGCTACTGCGCGCTTTCAACCGTCGTAGCGAAGTGTTTCAGTGTATGCCTTGTCGGGCAGCGGAACTGACCAAGCTGGCCATCAATGGCATGCTCGCGACACGCATTAGCTACATGAATGAGATTGCTGGGTTGGCGGACACGCTGGGAGTCGATGTCGAACACGTTCGCCAGGGAATGGGGGCCGATACACGTATCGGTTTTGAGTACCTCTATCCGGGCTGCGGCTTCGGCGGGCCCAATTTTTCGAGGGATTTGATGCGCCTAGCCGACGTACAATCCGCTAGCGGACGTTACTCGGCGTTGCTCGAGCAAGTCATGGACATCAATGAGCAGAAGAAAGAGACTCTGTTCAGAAAACTATGGGGGTTCTTCGAAGGCGATCTAGCGGGTAAAACCGTGGCGATATGGGGAGCGGCCTTCAAGCCCGGCACCGCACGCATCGACCACGCGCCGGTGCTCACGTTGCTCGAAGCCTTGTGGGCACAGGGCGTCACGGTCAAGCTCCACGACCCGGCCGCCACTCATGCGCTGCACGCTACCGTTGGCCAGCGGGACGGTCTAATGACTTTCGACGCAGATCCCTATTTGGCTTGCCAAGATGCGGATGCGTTGATGTTAGTGACCGAATGGAAGGCCTACTGGAACCCCGATTGGCATCGCTTAGCGAGTCTCCTCAACGCAAGGCTTATTTTGGACGGTCGTAACATTTACGATCCGGCTTTTGTGGCGAGCTGTGGCCTGCATTACCGAGGGATTGGGCGCCGCGCCGATCCAACGACGCTTTAAGGAAACATCATGTCTGACGCGACTTCATCTCAGCGTATCGTTCCCGATGTGGATCAAAGCCTGACGGCGCATCATTTACGTCATCGCAGAGGCCCGAAGCTTTGGCCCCTGTGGCTCATGTTAGTGTTGATTCTACTTCTCTTGGGAGCTGCGGCGGCGGGATTGTGGTACGAGAGAGAACGGCTGCTGGGCGAAGTACATCGCGTTAGTGGTGAAGTCTCTAATCTACACGCCAGGCTGGACTCAGGTGACACGGATGCTCAGGATGCGTTAACCTTTGTACAAGCTCAAATGACGACGCTGTTTCAAGAGCAGGAGCAGCTCTCCATTGCGCTCACCAATACCCGGGAAGAGCTCTATGGGCTGCTGACGGATAATGAGGAGCTAGTCTCCGATGAAGCACTGGAGCCACTCGCTTTACAGTTGGAACAAGTCCAAGAGCAAGCCGAGTTACGCGACCGCCAGCTCGCCTCGATACGCTCTTCGTTGGATGCGTTGGAGCAAGCAGGAACGTCAGGGCGGCAAAATTTGGTCGAAGAAGTAGCGCATTTGGAGAACGTTCTGGGGCAGCGTCTGACCTCCATGGAGCGCCAAGTTTCCAGCGACCGAGAAGCACTAGAGGCACAGTTTCAAAACTGGCAGGCAGAGGTCGAGCAGCAGTTGACTCAGCTATCAAACGACGTGACGGCCGTTGCATCAGTCGATGAATCTGCCACTCAGGCGGAGCTATCGGCCCTTCAGGAGCAGTGGTCTCAACGCTTGAGTACACTCGAAAGCGACGTCAGGCAGGTCCGCCAAGCGCAGCTTGCCTTTAGCGCGCAGATGGAGATGCTGAGAAATTAAGTACCTGTTTATGCGGTCAAGTGTAGTCGCCACACAGCCGGTCATGGGGTTAGGGATATCACGGTATGGGAAGACAACGGCATTGGCCCTCGGCCAAACAAATGGCCTGTGTAGTGACACTGCCACTTTTATCGGTTGCCACCTCCACATGGGCGTTAGAGGCGGCTATTAGCGGTGTCAGCGGTCAAGTCTCCGATAACATCGGTGCTTACTTGGAAACTATCGACGCCGAACAATACACCGACACGCGTTTAGAGGGGGAAATTCGCCAGCGTAGCCAAGAGGCCATGCGCGTATATGGCTACTATGAGCCCGACGTCACGGTGGATCTAAACGCGACGCCTATTTCCATAAGCATAGAACCAGGCCCACAAGTCACGATCGAAGTGCTCGACATCACCCTCAATGGAGATGCCAACGACGATCCACCGTTCCAAGAAGCGCTAGATGACTTTCCTCTCAAAGAAGGCGACCCTTTACGTCATGCTCCATGGGATAACTTGCGCTCGCAGTTCGCTGGGTTAGCGATCGAACGCGGCTATTTCGACTGGGGCTTCTCCGACCGCAGAATGGAAGTCCGTCCTTATTTGGAAAGCGCGCGTCTCTACATGACCTTCGATAGCGGCCCTCGTTATCAGTTTGGCGAGACGTTGATCACGGGCAGCCATATCCAGCCCGAGCGGTTACGTGAAATGCAAACCTTCGAAACAGGGGACCCTTACCTCGCCGAGTCGCTAGCCCGCTATAATCAGCGGCTGGCGGAAACAGGTTGGTTCAGTTCTGTTTCTGTGAGGCCACGCTTGGAAACCGCGCAAGAATTGACGATCGCTCCTCCCAGCGGTGGATCTCCCTGGTGGAACGAAGCGACGGCATCGCAACCCCAGCGTCCGCGACTGAGCAGCGCAGCACTGGCCAGCGCACTGAGCATTCACAGCCACAATGACACTCGGCTTCCCATCGACATCAATGTAGAGCCCGCTGATCGACACCAATTCGAAGTGGGTGTGGGCTTTGCTACCGACGTGGGCCCCCGTCTCCGCTTTGGGTGGCAACAGCCCTGGATCAACCGGTTTGGCCATAGCCTCAACCATGATCTCTATGTATCTGCTCCAGAGCAGCGGTTTACCGGTGTGTACAACATTCCGCTCGAAGATCCCCTACGTGACAGCTACCGTCTCCAATACGGCGTGCGAAACGTCGATGATAGCGACACCCAGTCGTTAGAAGGCACGGTGGAAGTGGCGCGGCGCTGGGAGTTCGATAACCGCTGGGTGCAAACGCTTTACTTCAGAACGACCTATGAAGATTTTACTCAAGGTGGTCAGGCAGACGAAGTTTGGCTGTTCTATCCCGGTATTCAGTGGTCGAGAACCCGCACGCGCCCTCAACGTTTTCCGTTATGGGGCGACCGCCAGCAGCTGTCGATCGAATACTCCGACCGCGCCTGGGGATCCGATGCGCGATTCACCCGGCTCACGGGGGATACTGAGTGGATTCGTATGATCGGTAACGATAATCGCTTTTCTGCACGGTTGAGCATAGGGGCCATTGAGACGGATGACTTTGACAAACTACCGCCTTCGCTACGTTTCTTTGCCGGCGGTGACCGCAGCGTACGTGGCTACTCCTACGAGAGTTTGTCCCCCCGCAACCCAGAAGGGCGTTTACGCGGTGGCCAGCAAATGCTGACGTCGACGCTTGAGTACCAGCGCCGTGTGACCGGAGACTGGTGGGGCGCCACCTTCATCGATGCCGGTGATGCATTCGATAATTGGGGGCCCAATGATCTCAAAACAGGCGCAGGGGTAGGGGTTCGCTGGATCTCTCCTGTAGGGCCTATTCGCTTCGATATAGCCCACCCCTTCGATGTGGACGACGCTTTCCGCGTGCACTTCTCTATCGGTCCGGAATTCTAGGAGAGCGCCTTGACTCAGGTCGATAAACCAACAGCCCCACAGCGTCAGCCGCTCTCGGCCAAACGCCGCCTCTGGTTAGCCCTATGGAGCTTGCTGCGTCTGCTCATCGTCTTCCCGCTATGGGTGCTGGGCATAATCATCGTTATGCTCGGCGTTGCCTTGTCGCCTTGGGGGACGGAGCAGCTGTTCTCGCAGGGCGAACAGCGCGGTTTCTTTACCTATGAACAACAAGAGGGCGCGCTTCTCGATCGTTTTCGTCTTCAAGGCTTTCAGATGGCCGTTGCAGGCACTCGGATCGAGATTGATGATGTCGAGCTTGCGTGGGCAGAAGACTGTTTACTCTCCGGTAAGCTTTGCCTGGAGTCACTGCGGATAGAACAGGCTGACATTCGTCTCTCCAGCGGGTCAGGGGCGGAAGAGCCGCCTCAAGAAGAACCGGGGCCTTTAAATATAACGCTGCCGTTTCCCATTGAGCTGCGCGACATCGCACTGAATGACGTGCGGCTTACCTTGGGCGATGGTACTCGTATCGAATGGACAGCGTTTACCACCTCGATCTCTGCTGAAGGGCAGCAGGTCACCATTGCACCCACGACGCTCGAATCGCCGTCGATCTACGTGCCGCCATCTCCAGGTGTACTGCTGACGCAAGACACCAGCACAGCATTGAGCGCAACTGCCATTGACGCTGCCGTGCAGGCCACTCGCCCCGTCGAAGCTGACGATGGAGCGCCGTCACTTGCGCTGAGCGACCGGGAGCGCCTGTCGCTACCCGAATTCACCATGCCAATCGACGTCGAGTTGGCCTCTTTGCTCGTCACGGATGTCGATATTTCAGGTGCCTTCGAGTACCAGGTTGAGCGACTGTTGTTAGAAGCGCAGGCACGGGAAAGCCGTATCACGCTTAGTACATTGGAGCTTGCCACCCCAGATGCCGATGCCAGTTTAACGGCCGACATCAGCTTGAACGGTGATTATCCCCTGGATGCGGCGCTTCGCGCAGAGCTATGGTTGCCCGACATTTTTCCCGCGCTAAAGGGAGAGCAGGTAGCCCTCGATCTCTCCGGTAGCCTTGCCGACTTGACGGCTGATCTCAGGTTATCCGGTCAGGTGGGAGCCACGTTGACGGCTCAAGTCGATGCGCTTGCACCCACGCTGCCTTTCGAGGCAAGTCTCGAAAGTGATCGCCTGCAGTGGCCGTTGAGCGACCCTTCCAGCGAAGGTGCAGGCAGCGAAGAGGCCGATAGTGTCAATGAAAGCCAAAGCGACCCCTATATTCTGGAGAACCTCGATCTCGCTGTCAGTGGAAGCCTAGCGTCGTATCGAGTGAACTTGGCCACGGTGGCGCAAGGCCCTCAAGTTCCAACGACCGCCATTGAATTGGAGGGTGAAGGGGATTTGTCCTCTTTTCGCTGGCTCCCGCTCGCGATCACCGTTGATGAGAGCGTTGTGAGCAGTGAAGGCGAAGTGAACTGGTCCGAGGCCATCGCCGTGGACGCACAGGTACGTATGGATGCGTTGGATCCTTCACTCTTCGTCCCCCAGTTGGAAGGCAATCTCAGCGGCAGCATCGTGGCGAGTGTCCGCCAGCGGGGAACGCGCTGGGACGTCAGCGTGCCTGAACTCGATATTCAGGGGCAATTGCAGGAGTATCCTCTCACTCTTCAAGCAGAACTCGCCGCCAACAGTGATCTAGAAGTCGATATCCAAACGCTGCTATTCACTCAAGGCAATAATCGCCTGACCGCGTCTGGTCAAATGAGCCAAGAGGCAATGTCCCTAGAGGCCAATATCGCGCTCAACCAATTGCAAAGCCTCCATCCTGATCTAGCCGGGGAGCTGACCGGCGACATTCAGGCACAAGGCAGCTTTACGCAGCCTAACATCGTAGCGAATGTGAACGGCCGCAATCTGCGTTTTGCCGAGAACCGCTTAGCGGCGCTTTCGCTATCTGGAAGAGTGGAAGGTCTGGATGATCCTGACCTACGCATTGACCTGGATGCCCAAGGCGTCAACGCAGCAGGTCAATCATTGGCCTCTGTCGCGTTGGATCTGACCGGCCGGCTCTCAGAGCATGCCCTACGCCTTGATGCCACTGGCGACACCAACAGTGTTCTAAGCCGCGCGAACGTGGCGCTCAATGGCCGTTTCAGCCAACAATCTCAGCGTTATCAAGCCCGGCTGACGCCTCTGGAAGTCGATTCGGAGGCTGGTGACATCCGACTGGAAGAGCCTCTGGACATTACTTACAACCTGGCCAATGGGCAGGCCAACCTCAGCCCGTTTTGTCTGCGTCGCTTGCAGGGAGGGCTATTGTGCTCTGAAGAGCCAATAACGGCCTCTGCTGACCAAGGGCGCGCCGTGCTGAGCGTGCGCGAGGTGCCTATGGAAATGTTGGAGCCGTTCCTGCCAGAGGAGTGGAGCTTCCAGGGGGACACCACGGCCGATCTAATCGCTAGTTGGCGTCAGGGCGGCGCACAGTGGCAAGCCAATCTTCAATTATTGAGTGAGTTGGCCATCACTGCGGTTAACGATTATGGCCAGCCCGTCGAGCTACCGGTGATCGATCTCGATACACGAATCGAAGCCAATCAAGCGCAAGCGCAGGCAGACGTGCTGTTATCCCTCTCCGAAGCGGGAGAATTGACGCTCAACTTGGCGGTTAACGACCCTTTAGGTCAGGGTGCCCTAGACGGTCAGCTGCGCGCCAATAACGTCACTCTAGCGCCGTATCGCCCCATGGTAGTGGGTATGGACGAGTTAGAAGGCGACCTGAATGGCACCGTTACCATTGGCGGCTCGACTAGCCAGCCGGACTTACAGGGTGAGCTTGCGCTGCGTCGTTTAAGAGTGAGCGGGCCAGACATTCCCATTGCGATCGTCGATGGCGAACTAGCCGTTGCCTTCGATGGTGAAGAGGGGGAGATCGATGGATTCATTGCCGCCGAACGCGGACGCCTAAACATCAGCGGTAACGCCTATTGGCCCACCGGTGACGCCTGGCGCATCGGAGTCGATCTCAATGCAACACAAGACCCCTTGCTCGTCGTTCTCCCGCAGTTTGGCCGCTTGGAGGCAGCGCCGGACATTCGCATACGCGTCACTCCTGAGCGTCTTCAAGTTCGTGGTAACGTGGACCTCCCCTGGGCGCGTTTGGAGGTCGGTGATTTACCAGCGTCAGCAACATCACCTAGCCCCGATGAGATCATCATCACCGAGCGAGATGACCGCGAAGCCGAGCGCCAAGAACGTCTGGCCGCAGAAGCAGGCAACGACCCCAGCGCGGCCGACGAGTTAGCATCCACCGGCATGGTGCTTGACGTTCTGATCACGCTCAATCTTGGCCGGGATATGCAGATTTCAGCTTACGGGCTGGAATCAGGGCTGAGCGGCAGTCTCGAAGTTCGCCAAGACAGCGGCGCGCTGCAGCTATTTGGCGATGTCAATCTCGTCGATGGCCGTTTCCAAGCCTTTGGCCAGGATCTGTTGATTCGTCGTGGTCAGCTTATTTTCAGTGGGCCACCTGGACTTCCGGTATTGGACTTCGAAGCCATTCGAAACCCTGAAGTCACCGAAGATGACGTGATTGCTGGCTTGCGGGTCACCGGCAACGCAGAGCAGCCAAACGTCATGATCTTCTCCGAACCTGCAATGGACGAAACGCGCTCCCTTTCGTACCTGCTGCGCGGCCGGGCACCGGATGCGTCGGGCGGCGGGATCGACAGCGCGTTGACCACGGCGCTGATCGGAATGTCATTAGGACGGACGGGCGGCGCCGTGGGCTCGATTGGGGAAGCATTCGGTATCGACGATCTTACGCTGGATACCACCGGTGCCGGTGATGATAGCCAGGTCGCCGTGAGCGGTCAGCTCACTGATGACTTACGCATTAGCTACGGTGTAGGTATTTTCTCTCCCATCGCGGAACTCACGTTACGCTACACGCTTTGGCGGAACCTGTATGTTCAAGCAGTGTCTGGAGCTAACCAGGCAGTGGACCTGATCTATAGATTCACCCGTTCGGGCGATCCTTATATTTATCCCCAGCAATAGAGAGGGTGTTATGACGCTATTGACGAAAAAAAGCGCACCAGAAGGGCGCGACACACCTATCGAGACAAGCGACCTTCATACCATTACCGGACACTCGATCCATCCTCCTTATCCGGAAGGACATGAAGAGATCGTATTCGGTATGGGTTGCTTTTGGGGAGTTGAGCGCCTTTTTTGGCAGCAGCCGGGGGTATATGTCACGGCGGCCGGCTATGCCGGTGGCACGACGCCCAACCCGACCTACAAAGAAACCTGCACTGGCCTGACCGGCCACACTGAAGTCGTCCGGGTCATTTTTGATCCCAAACAGGTCCCTCTAGAGACTCTGCTGCAAATTTTCTGGGAGCAGCACGACCCAACGCAAGGTAATCGCCAGGGTAACGATATCGGCAGCCAGTACCGTTCAGCCATCTTTACCACCACGGACGCGCAGCTGGCGGTCGCTCGGCAGAGTGCCGAAGCCTTTCAGCAGGCCCTTACACAAGCCGGTAAAGGCACTATCACCACAGAAATCAGACCGCTGGACGTTTTCTATTATGCCGAGGCGTATCATCAGCAGTACCTCGATAAAAATCCGGGGGGATACTGCGGCTTGAAAGGCACAGGCGTCACCTGCGCCATAGGGTAAAGGACATCATTATGCAGCATCGATCTTCAAGGGGGCGAAAAGCCCCCCATTGGGCTTGCGTCATGACGCTACTAGGGCTTTTTGCCATGAGTGCAAAGGCTGAGCAGTCTCTACCTGCAATGCCGCAGACGGCAGAAGACACGCCGTTTGCGAGCGAACGTGAGGCGGTCATTTGGCGCCAAGACGAACTCAAAGACCTGGAGCGTCTGCTCCGGCAGCTTCGCTTCGACTTGATCAACAATCAGGATGCTCGTGGAGCAGCCCCGCGACTGGCAGAGCTGCAAGAGAAAGCGACCCAAGCCCATTTTTTGCCAGCCTTCATCGCAGGGACCGATGGACGTGGCTCTGACGCCAAGCCAGACATCTGGGAAGAGTGGGAAGATTTTGCTGCAGGATTCACCGACCTGGAAGAGCAAGTGAGCGTTTTGGTAGAAGCGGCAGAACGGGAAGATTACCGAGCAGCGACGCGCGCGTTTTCCGATGTTGGGCTGAGCTGTCGTAGCTGCCATCGAGCTTACCGCTACGACTGACGGCAACGGATCGTGGCGATGGTGGAGCTGTTGCATTAGGGACCGAGAGGAAAATCGCCATCAGTCGCTAGGCTGAACACGGTCGATGCGATACAGCGTTTCGACTTGATCGAGGCCACTGACCGTACAGTTCAAGTCTTTGACGCGGCCGTCGCTCAAGCCATATACCCAGCCGTGTACCGAGATCGACTGGCCGCGTTGCCAAGCTCGCTGCAAGATTTTCGTCCGGCATAGGCTACTGACCTGGGCGTTGACGTTTAGCTCGCACATGCGGTCGATCTGCTCCTCTAACGGCAGATGCTCCAGGGTGTCACGATGCCGTGTGTACTGTTCGCGGACCGAGTGTAGCCAGTAGTCCACCACCCCGCATTCGCCGCCGGTCACGGCTGCTTTGATGCCGCCACACCCGTAGTGGCCCACGATCATGATATGGCGCACGTTGAGCACATCGACTGCGTACTGGACCACCGAGAGCGCGTTCATATCGGTATGGTGAAGCAGGTTGGCGACGTTACGGTGAACGAACACTTCGCCAGGCGGCAGAGCAATGATCTGGTTGGCCGGTACGCGACTATCCGAGCAGCCGATCCATAAATAGTCTGGGGATTGTTGGTTCTCCAACCGTTTGAAAAAGTCCGGATCCTCTTTGCGCATGCGTTCAGCCCATGTGCGGTTGTTCTCTAGCAGCGTTGCAATTCGATGAGGCATCCAATCTCCAGGCGGCATTGTTAGTTGAGTTTATTCGGGGGCCAACGGCGTTGTTAACAAACTAAGGAAGGCGTTTTTAACCTCCCTTGCCCGCAAGGTCAATCTTATTAGCGCTTACCCAACCGTGGTAAGTTCGGCAGAGGACAGGAGATAACCATGTCAGCAGAAGCTGCATATGACTTCGATTTATTCGTGATTGGCGCAGGCTCCGGCGGCGTTCGCGCGGCACGTATGGCGGCGGCGGCCGGAGCTCGCGTGGCGATTGCAGAAGATCGTTACTTAGGAGGCACCTGTGTGAACGTGGGCTGCGTGCCCAAGAAGCTCTATTCATATGCGGCACACTTTCATGACAGTTTCGATGACGCAGCGGGGTTTGGCTGGCAGCTGCCATCCCCTGCAACCTTTGATTGGCCGACCCTGAGAGACAACAAAACCAGCGAGATCAAACGACTCAACGGTATCTATCAGCGCATTTTGGAGGGAGCAGGGGTGACGCTCTTCAATGCGCGCGCCCGGGTGACCGATCCGCATACGGTGGCTTTATCCAACGCTGAGGGCGACGTCAGTATCAGTGCTGACAAGATTTTGTTGGCCACCGGCGGTTGGCCTTGGGTGCCTGAGTTCCCGGGCAGCGATCTTGCCTTGACCTCCAACCAGATATTCGACCTGGAAACCTTTCCCGAACGTTTTTTGGTGCTGGGCGGGGGCTATATCGCCGTTGAGTTTGCGAGCATTTTTAACGGTTTAGGCAGTGAGACGCACCTGATTTATCGAGGCGATCTTTTTTTGAAAGGCTTCGATCAGGAAGTACGAGAATTCACCCGAGACGAGATGGCTAAGAAAGGTGTGAAGTTACATTTTGCTGCCAACATTGCGCGTATCGAACAGTCGAACGGCGCGCTGCAAGTGGCACTCACCACGGGTGAAACGCTGGAAGTAGATGCCATTTTGGCGGCCACTGGCCGTCAAGCCAACGTGGCCGGTCTGGGCGTCGAGTCGTTGGGTATCACGTTAAATGGTGATGGCAAACTGCCGGTCAATGAGCGTTATGAAACCACGGTGCCTTCGATTCTCGCCTTGGGAGATCTGATCGAGGGTCCTGAATTGACGCCGGTAGCGCTGGCAGAAGCCATGCAATTAGTAGACATTCACTTCCACCAAAAAGCGCCGAGGCCGTTGAATTACGACACCATCCCCACCGCCGTTTTTTGCCATCCTAACATTGGCACGGTGGGACTTTCGGAAGAGGCTGCAAGGGAGAAATTCGATAAAATCCGCGTCTACCGTACCGATTTTAGAGCCATGAAGCATACGCTTTCCGGAAGTCAGGAACGCATGCTGATGAAACTGATCGTCGATGACGCCAGCGACGTAGTCGTAGGTGCTCATATGGTGGGCGAGGAGGCCGGTGAATTGATTCAAGGTATCGCCATCGCGGTACGCGCTGGGCTGACCAAAGAAGACTTTGACCTTACCGTTGGCATTCATCCCACCGGAGCAGAGGAGTTCGTGACCATGCGCACTCCCTCGCGTTATTGAACGGCCTTTTGTTTATGCAAGGCGAGCATCGGCTCGCCTTTTTTGTCTCGCGTAGCGGTCAGCCTGATCTAAACTCATTGAGTGATCTCGCCAAGAGCAGGCGTGGGAGAGTCGGCCTGTTTGATAACCACAATTTATGGAAAGTAGGGAGATGAATAATATGGCTTTTGAATTGCTCATAATCAGCTGTTATAATGAAACTCAAATTCGCTACAGCGAAGCATAACCATGAGTACGCCCATCAAGCCGTTTACACCCTCTGCCGAGCTGGCTCGACCTACCGTTGCAGACGCCGTGGTAGGCCATGCAGAAATGCCACTGTTTATTCGTAAGCCTAATGCCGACGACGGTTGGGGCATTTACGAATTGATCAAAGCGTGTCCACCGCTCGACGTGAACTCAGCCTATGCGTACCTGTTGCTGGCGACCCAGTTCCGAGATACCTGCGCCGTTGCCACCAATGAAGAGGGCGAAGTCGTGGGATTCGTTTCGGGTTATGTCAAAGACAACGCGCCAGATACCTATTTCTTATGGCAAGTAGCGGTGGGTGAGAAAGCGCGTGGAACGGGGTTAGCACGCCGTTTGGTAGAAGCCATCATGTCGCGCCCCGAACTGGATGATGTCCACCACCTCGAAACCACCATCACACCTGATAACCAGGCTTCTTGGGGGCTGTTTCGACGCTTGGCAGCGCGCTGGCAGGCTCCCCTCAATAGCCGGGAATACTTCTCCACTGAGCAGTTAGGTGGAGAGCACGACCCGGAAAACCTCGTCCGCATCGGGCCGTTTCAGACGAACCATATTTGATCTGTCGTCTTGAGCGAGCGTTTTCCCGCTCGTGTTGACCTAGCTGCTTTTCTCGCTTGGCTCACAACACTGATATGGAGGTCGCAAATGCAGACCCAGACACTCGAACGCATGGAATCCAACGTTCGTACCTACTCACGTTCGTTTCCCGTTGTTTTTACGAAGGCACAGAATGCACGTTTGACCGATGAAAATGACCGAGAGTATATCGACTTTCTGGCCGGTGCCGGCACGCTGAACTACGGCCACAACAATCCGCACCTAAAAGAAGCCATGATTGACTACCTGTCCAGTGACGGTGTGGTTCACGGCTTGGATATGTGGACCAGTGCCAAACGCGATTATCTGGAAACACTGGAGAACGTGATCCTCAAGCCCCGCGGGCTCGATTACAAAGTGCATCTGCCAGGTCCGACGGGCACGAACGCCGTTGAGGCAGCCATCCGCTTGGCGCGTGTTGCTAAAGGTCGCCATAACATTGTGACCTTCACCAACGGCTTCCACGGCGTGACCATGGGCGCACTGGCTACCACCGGCAACCGCAAGTTTCGTGAAGCTACCGGGGGGATTCCCACCCAAGGTGCCAGCTTCCTGCCGTTCGATGGCTACATGGGCGAGCACGCGGACACATTGGACTATTTTGAGAAACTGCTGAATGACAAGTCAGGCGGTTTAGACATTCCTGCAGGTGTCATCGTCGAAACCGTGCAAGGCGAGGGCGGCATCAACGTTGCGGGTCTGGATTGGCTCAAGCGCTTGGAGGGCATTTGCCACGCCCACGATATTCTATTGATCGTCGATGACATCCAGGCAGGGTGTGGCCGTACGGGTAAATTCTTCAGCTTCGAGCATGCAGGTATCACGCCGGATATCGTAACCAATTCGAAATCGCTGTCGGGCTTTGGACTGCCATTTGCTCATGTGTTGATGCGTCCTGAACTGGATAAGTGGAAGCCCGGTCAGTACAACGGAACTTTCCGCGGCTTTAACCTAGCCATGGTGACGGCGACTGCAGCGCTGAAAAAATATTGGTCGAACGATACCTTCGAGCGTGACGTGCAGCGTAAGGCACGTATCGTTGAAGAGCGTTTTCAGAAGCTAGCGGCACTGCTGACTGAAAACGGCATGCCGGCAACTGAGCGCGGTCGCGGTTTGATGCGCGGTATCGATGTCGTGTCGGGTGATATCGCCGATAAGATTACCAGCACGGCCTTCGAACATGGCCTGATCATTGAAACCAGCGGTCAAGACGGGGAAGTCGTGAAGTGCCTATGTCCGCTCACCATTACCGACGCAGACTTGTTGGAAGCACTGGATATTCTGGAAACGTCAGTTAAGACTGTCATTAGCGCGTAGTTGAGCGTTAGTCTAACCGTCCTAACGCCATTACGTCCTTGAATAGGAACGGGCAGCCTGTACGGGCTGCCATGCAACGGAGCACGTTATATGATCGTTCGTAATATTGAAGAAGCTCGTCAAACGGACCGCCTAGTCACCGCGGAAAACGGCAACTGGGATAGCACCCGTCTCGTGCTGGCCAACGATGGCGGAAACTTCTCGTTCCACATCACGCGTATTTTCGAAGGCACCGAGACGCATATTCACTACAAGCATCATTACGAGTCCGTTTACTGCATCGAAGGGGAAGGCGAGGTAGAAACCCTGGCGGATGGCAAAATTTGGCCCATCAAACCAGGCGATATCTATATACTGGATCAGCACGATGAACACCTGCTGCGTGCCCATAAGACGATGCATCTGGCCTGTGTTTTCACGCCGCCGATCACTGGCAACGAAGTTCATCGTGAAGATGGCTCTTACGCGCCTGCTGATGAATAAACCCTTGCTTTGATGTTGCTAGTGAAAGCAGCTTGGCGTGCCGCCAAGCTGCTTTTTTAATGGCTGCCTAGCGGTCGACTTGTTCGAATACGAGCGTTATTTCTCCCAGTGTCAGGCCAAATTTGCGCATGGCGGTGCGGTTAATGAGTCGCCCGTCGGGCTGAAGGTACATCCAGTCATCCATGGTGAAACTGAGCGTACGTCCTCCCACGTCGATGTCGAGTGGGTAGCGCATGTGAAACGCGTGGCCATATTGCCGGGCATCGACTTGGCCCTCGACGTCATTGGCGGTACCAATCCAGCGGTGCTCGTCGACACGCTCGAATTCCCAAACGCGCTGGTCGGTTTCACCATCGGAAAATACGAAGGCTTCATCTAGCGTTAGCGTGTCGCCCTCGAAAGTACCCGTGATATCGACTGTAAAACGCCGCTGTACTTCACCTGAGTAGTCTTGCACCATTCCCCAAGCGCGAGTTTGGCCCGTAAAGTACTCCGCAATGTCTAAGCGGGGGGCGGTATCAGCATACTCCTCGATGTTGACGCTGGTACAGCCAGTAAGCAGCACAACACTAGATACGAGCAAGAAGGCACGCAGGCGCTTTCGTGAGAGTTTCATTGAGGAAATCCTTGATATCAATGTCGAAGTGTATAGTTATTGTAGGAGAAAATATGGCGGTTCAGTAGATGCCGTTAGCGCTATGCCATGCTAGACGTTATCCTCAGTTCGCATAATATATATTATGTTAAATCAGATGAAATGGTCTGATGAAAAACCGCTACCATGTTGGACAAGCGGACTGCCTTCTCCTTATCATTCGTGCTCTTACTGTCCAAGGATATCCCTCGTTATGCGCTCAGGTGTTTTATGGCTAATGGCCGGTTTGTCAATGTCGTTTGCAGGCTGCGCAGTGACACAGCCAGAGTCGAATGAACCGCCGCCGTTGAGCGAGGCCTCGTTCAATAACCGCATCCTTGAACTTGAAGCGTCCCTTTCACAACGTTGTGAAGCGACGACGCAATTGCATGAACAGCAAAGTAGTCAGCAGCAGGTGCTAACGGCCGACGTTCGCGAGGTAGGCAGCTTGTTGCGGCTAATGCGCCAAGATATTGCGAGCTTGGAAGCACGCGGTGAAGAGCCCGTCATCATACGTGAAGAGTGCAGTGTCACAGAGCCTGCAGACAACAAAACGCTGCTGGGACGCAGCGAATGGGTGGGATTACCCAGCATTGGTACTTATCTGAAGGCTCGGGTGGACTCAGGGGCCAACACCTCTTCCCTGTCTGCCGCTGACATCACGCGTTTTGAGCGTGACGGTGAAGACTGGGTGCGTTTCAAGTTAGCGCTCAATGATGACGACGTCGTCGTCGATCAAGTGCGCGATGAGTGGATCGAGGCGCCTATCGAGCGACGCGTCAAAATCGTGCAGGCTTCTGGCGAAGAGTCCCGTCCTGTCATTTCTCTACTCATGACATTGGGCCCCATCCGCGAAAATGTCGAATTCACCTTGAACGACCGTACGCATTTGGATTACCCGGTGCTACTGGGTCGTCGCTTCATGATGGATATTGCCACGATCGATGTGGCCGAAACGTATCTGCATGACCGCCCGGAATTTCCAGGTGGTGAGCCCTCTGAAGAAGCGGCTGACGATGAAGCGGCCGATCAAGACGATACCGAAGAGTAATACCACTCCCCTGCCGCTTTACGCTGAAAGGAATCACCATGTCCCGGTTGCCGTTTTATTTTATCGTTGGGTTACTACTGCTGGTCGGGATCGTCGCCAGCGTGCATCGCCATTTACAGTTCGAGATTCCCTGGTTTCCAGGCGAACAGCGCCAAGTGTGGGAAATTGAAGCAGTCATTAACTTCAACGCACAAAATGGTCCAGTGCAGGTCGATTTGGCGTTGCCATCTCACCAGGCCGGGTTTCGCGTACTGACTGAAAACACCGCCTCATCCGGTTATGGGCTTGCCTATCAGGCGGATGAGCTGGGTCGGCAAGCCCAGTGGACCATCCGTGAGGCAGCAGGCAGCCAGCAACTTTATTACTCCGTGCAGATGCTGGTATCCCCTGATTCGCGTGCGCCCGTACAAACGCCGCCCGGCATTCCAGCCGTCACTCCCTGGGAAAGCCCCTACGACACGGCGGCCAACCAGCTAATCGAGCGCGCCTGGGGGCGTAGCGCCAATAACGCCACGTTCGCTCGTGAACTTATCTTGGATATCAATGGCGAGCGACAAGGTGAAAACGCCCGCTTGCTGCTAACTCAGATGCAGCCTTCCGCGCTGATCGTTCGCCTTTTGAATCAGGCAGGCGTGCAGGCAAGAGAAGTCAGCGGTTTGCTCCTCGAGGACGGTCGCCGCCGCCAAACGCTGAGTAGTTGGATTCAAGTATTCGACCAAACCGCCGAAGAGTGGGCGCTGTTCAACCCTGCCACTGGCGAGCAGGGACAGCCTGATAACCTGCTGCTGTGGGAAACCGGTGGTCGTGCCGTACTCGAAGTGCAAGGTGGCACTAACTCTCGCGTATCGTTCTCGATGTTGACCCATTATCAGCCAGCATCCGCGGCGGTCCGTAACCACTACTCGGACGATACGCTGCTGAATTTCTCGATTCACAGCCTACCATTAGAAGAGCAAGCGCTGTTCCAAACGATCCTTTTGATACCGATTGGCGCGCTGGTCGTGGTGTTCCTACGTGTGCTGGTGGGCGTAAAGACATCGGGCACGTTCATGCCGGTACTGATTGCGCTGGCCTTCATTCAAACGACGCTACTGACCGGTTTGATTGGGTTCTTGCTGATCGTCGCCGTTGGCTTGATCATCCGTAACTACCTTTCTTACTTGAATTTGCTGTTGGTGGCGAGGGTGTCGGCGGTCATCATTACGGTCATCGCGATCATCTCGATCTTCACTGTGCTGGCCTACCGTATGGGTTTGAGTGCCGGATTGACGGTCACGTTCTTCCCGATGATCATCCTAGCGTGGACCATCGAGCGGATGTCGATCCTTTGGGAGGAGGAAGGCCCCAAGCAGGTACTAATCCAGGGCGGTGGTAGCCTGCTGACCGCCGTGTTGGCTTTCCTGGCCATGAACAACCCGTGGGTGCGCCATATCACGTTCAACTTCCTGGGCGTGCAGCTCATCTTGATGGCATTCATTTTGCTGCTGGGTAATTACACCGGCTATCGCCTGCTGGAGTTGCGCCGTTTCAAACCCATCACCGAAGACGAGAAGCCGTCATGAGTTGGCTGAAAAACTGGACGTGGCCTACCCGTCTTCGGGATAAAGGCATCGTGGGTATGAACCGGCGTAACATTCGTTACATAGGGCGGTATAACGCACGTCGGCTCTATCCGCTGGTGGATGATAAGTTAAAGACGAAACTGCTGGCTCAGCAGTACGGCATTACCACCCCTGAGCTGATTGGCACGGTCACGACACAGTTTGGTGTTCAACACATTAGCGAAATGCTAGATGGCCATGCGGGATTCGTGATCAAGCCTGCCAAAGGGAGCGGTGGCAAAGGTATTTTGGTCATCGAGAAAGTAGAGAATGGTTTGTTCTACAAACCCAGCGGTGCGAGCCTAACGATCAGCGATATCGAACGTCACGTCTCCAACCTCCTCTCGGGGTTGTATTCGCTTGGTGGTTCACCCGACGTGGCCGTGATCGAAACGCTGATCAATTTCGAAGAGAGCTTATTGGAGTATACCTACGAAGGCGTTCCCGATATTCGCGTCATCGTCTTCAAGGGTTACCCAGTCATGGCGATGATGCGCCTCTCCACCGCCGCCTCCGATGGTAAAGCGAATCTTCACCAAGGCGCCGTCGGCGTGGGGTTGAACATTGCCACCGGGGCAGCGCTGCGTGGCGTGCAGTTCGACCGTCCTTGTTACAGCCATCCCGATACGGGGCACGACTTGGCCAGTCTGGTCGTACCCCAGTGGGAAACACTGCTGCACCTAGCGGCGGGCTGCTACGAGATGACCGGCCTTGGCTACCTGGGGACCGATATGGTGTTGGATCGTCAACACGGACCAATGCTGCTGGAGCTCAATGCCCGACCCGGCTTGGCGATTCAGATGACCAACGGCGAAGGCTTGCGCCGTCGCTTGGATCTCATCGAGCGTCAACCCGACAACGTCCCGGTGGCCAAGCGTGTCGCGTTTGCCCAGCACCACTTTGCGCGCAAGAGCGAGCTGGTCGATACCCCTGACACACCTTCGGCAACGGCGTAGACTGCTTGTCTAATGCCCAACGAGTGATCCAATGACAGAAGCCAATACGCTATTGCAGCAAGCAGAATCTCAGTGCCACACCCGCGGTGTTCGGTTCACCCCGATACGCCGCAGGGTGCTTGAGCTCATCGCAGAGCATGGCGGAGGGCTGAAAGCGTATGACCTGCTGGACCAGCTTTCTACGGAGCACGCTGCCGCTCGCCCGCCCACCGTCTACCGCGCGCTGGAATTTCTTATCGAGCAGGGGTTGGTGCACCGTATCGAATCGCAGAATGCGTATGTCGCCTGCGCCTGCCCTGAGCATACCCACGGCTTCCAGCTGCTCATCTGCCGTCAGTGTGGTTACGTCGAAGAGCTGCACTTGGATGAAATCAGCGAGCAGCTTGCGGCCCTGGCAAAGCGCCAAGGCTTCAACGTCGAGCGTCAAACCATCGAGCTTCAGGGTTTGTGCCAAGCGTGCCGAACAGCGAGTAATGCCTAATGTCTCAACTTGACTCAATGACTCCCAAGCAATTTTTCAAGGCGCTAGAGTCCGCCTCACCCACCGATAGCTTGCCCTCATTGGCCACACTGTTAGATGCTGTCCAATTCAACGAAGATGGCCTAATCCCCGCCATCGCCCAGCAGCACGATACCAAAGAGGTGCTGATGATGGCATGGATGAACCGCGAAGCCCTGGAGGAGACGTTGACCACGCAGCGAGTATGCTACTACTCGCGCTCGCGCCAGAAGCTTTGGCGCAAAGGCGAAACCTCGGGCCAACAACAGCGCCTTATTAACGCGGCGCTGGACTGTGACGGCGATACGCTGCTCGTACAGGTCGATCAAACGGGGCCTGCCTGTCACACTGGGCGTCGCAGCTGTTTCTATGTCTCGTTAGGGGCAGACGGCGCAAAGATCACCAGCGAGCCGATGATCGATCCGGCAACGCTTTACGGTAAAAAAACACCGTGAAAAACGTATGGCGGCTCATGCAGCGAGGCGGTCATAGATTACTGACCGTCATATTGGTGGGCTGCATACGCATCTACCAATACACTCTCAGCCCATTATTGGGCCCGCGGTGCCGCTTTTGGCCAAGCTGCTCTGCCTACGCCATCGAAGCGCTCCAGGTGCATGGTCCGATCAAAGGAGGCTGGATGGCCGCCAAGCGCATCGTAAAATGCCACCCTGGCCATCCAGGGGGCATGGATCCGGTACCCGGTGGGCGCAGCGAAGCGTTATGCCGTGACGATGAGGAGCAAACGTCAAAGCGCCGCTGCTCGACCTGCGGCCATCACTAATCGCGTGCTCCTCGTTTATCACTGCTTGGCTACTTGATAAATACGCTCTAGCATCGCGTGTAAGCCATTACTGCGCGTTGGCGAAAGATGTTTATCAAGCCCCAAGTCTTTCAAGAAATGCGGCTCGGTCTGACTGATCTCTTCTGGCGTACGCTCGCTATAGATGCGTAGCAGCACGGCGATCAGTCCAGAGACAATGGCCGCATCCGAGGTCGCTTTAAACAGGAGCTTGTCACCCGCCTGTTCATGGCACATCCATACATTGGATTGGCAGCCCTGAATTTTGAACTCGTCGGTTCGCCGCTCTTCGGGAAAGTCAGGAAGCTGCTTGCCCATATCGATGATGTATTGATAGCGGTCCATCCAGTTATCGAACATCTCGAACTCTTCCACCAGCTCCTGCTGGGCTAGCTCTGCGCCTGAAGTCGCCATGGCGTATCCTTTGGGTTGATGAGTCTTTATCGCCGCTATTATAACGGTTCAGCCCATTCTTTTGGGGGCGTTTTCAAGCGGTGTCGCTGCTGCTCGTGATACCACTCGTCGGCTTCGGTGTGTAAATAGCGACGGGTGGTATCCAGCTTGGCGTGGCGGGCGCTTTCCGCCAAGTAGCGTAAGCTAACGCCTGATTGCGCTTGGTGGGTAATCGCCGTATGCCTCAGCCAGTGAGGCGTTGCTCGCCGAAGCGCCTCGACATAAGCAGGCTTGCCGCCCTTCTCTTCGAGTGCGTCAGCAGCGTTGGCCAACGTCTCTTTGATCAATCGGTAAAGCTGGTTGTCGCTTATACCTCTGCGCTTATCCAGCGCGCGAATCACCGGGGTTGGCTCGTGATAGCCTGGCAATGATACGAGACCCAGCGCTTCTCGCCAGGTTTGCAGGCTTTCGAGCATGTCCACGGGCACGGGTATGATGGCTTGCTTACTGCCCTTCCCTATCACGCTCCACCACCAGCGACCTTCGACTTCGTGAAAGTCACTCATTTTAGCATTGGCCATCTCGCTAACGCGTGGCGCTAGTAGGTAGGCAAAGCTAAAGATAAACCGTCTTCGGGCGCCCTCGTAAACGAGCCGTGCGTCGTTGCTATGGCTCGGCTGGTTTAGCCACTGCCACAACCAAGCCCATAGCGGCTGCTCCAGATAGCGCTCTATGCGCTGCCCCTGATTGTTCATTCGCCGCGCTTTGTCGCGCATCAGCGCAAAGGGGTTGTGCCCTACCCAGCCGGCCTCCACCAGCCAGCTAAACAAGCCCTGCAGAATGATCAAGGTCTGCCGACGACTCGTGGGAGAAAGACCGTTTCTAAACGGCCGCCACTCAGGATGCTCTCGGGGTTTTGAAGGCCCCACCCATACTGCCCGGGGCTGCGGGTTCTCTAGGAAAGCTTCGAACTGGCGAAGTAATTCACGATTCATATCGGGCAGCCCTTTATCCTGGCTGGCTAGCCAAAGCAGCAGTCGTTCGGCTTCTCGCCGGTAGCTTTTGAGTGTTTGTGGGCTGTCTCGATACTCCGTTAACCATAGCAGCACGGCCTGGTGGTCGTTGTCCGCTTCGATTCGTGAACGCAGATGAGGAGACAGCGCTCGTTGGCTCGCTGGCCAGTGACTCCCCTCCCTCTTATCGCTGATGCCAGTCTCCGCACCAATGTGTGCGTGCTCGTCCGGGCCAAATCGAGTCATTGAAGGGGGCATGCTGGCTCCTTGCTAGCCGTGGTCTATATCGCTGTAAGCAGTGTGGCGTTACAGCGTTATAAATTCAAGATAATGAGCGTAATCTTGAATTTTACTGTTATTCAATAAATAATATTACGTTTTATGTTTTACGTAATAATTGTTTTTTTCTCACAAAGACAGGACAATGCCCCTCAAGTAACGCCACTCAACGCATGAGGAGGACGCCATGGCGCGCAACGGAGTTCAGTACAGTGACGTTCAGCAAGCAATCGACACGCTGCTTGCTCAAGGGGACTCCCCCAGCGTGCAGCGTATCCGCGAAGTGCTTGGCACCGGCAGTTTTACCACCATCAGCGAACACTTCCGGCAATGGCGCACCGAGCGTGAGCAAAATCGCGATGTACCGCCTCCCAAAGGGGTACCAGAAGTCGTCGTCAATGTAGCCAGTGAGCTATGGCGGGAAGCGCAAGAGTCGGCCTACCAAGCCCTAGTGCACTACCGAGAAGAGGCCAATCGTCAGGTGGAGGGCGCGCAGCAAGAAGCGGCCGAAGCACGTCAACAGGCTGCCAATGCCGAACAGCGTGAGAGCGCCCTGGCCGAGCACCTTCGCCACATAGAACTACGCCTGGAGGTGCTTCAGCGTGACCTGGGCGAAAGCCAGACCCATGAACGTCACTGGCAGCAGCAGGCAGAGAAAGCCGCTGAAGAAGTTAGCCACTATCGAGGGCAATTCGAGCAAGCCCAGCAAACTCTCAAAGCGGATCAGCAGCGTTTTAGTGAGCAACAGGCCGCGCAGCAAACTGCCTGGGAGCAGCGCTTGGCCCAAGAGGAACAGCGCAATGAGGCGTCAGAAGGCAAATTGATGGCGTTATTGGACACGCTGCGTCAAGAGCGGGCACAAGAAGAGAAAGTGCTGCAAAAGCGTCTACAGCAGCGGGAAGAGCGAGCAGAAGCGCTATCCAAAGAGGTTCGGCAGGTGAACGATGAACTACATCGCTATCAGCAGGAAAGCGCCTCTCAGCAGCAGCGCTTGGCAGAGCTCAAGCGCCACAATGCCGAGCTACAAACGCAGCGCAGCGAACTGCAGGTAGCGCTGGACAGGGCGAATCAGGCATTAGAGGCACAGCAACAGCAAGCACGCGATAGCGATCAGTGGCAAGAACAGCTATGGCAGCGTATGGCGTCCTTGCAAGCTCAGTTGGCGGCACTACCAGAAGCACTCACGCCGCCTGCCAGTGACCCGGCCCAACCAAAAAAGCCACCCCAATAGCGGGATGGCTATTCGCTATCAAGAGCAACGTTTAGCGCTGGCAGGTTAGTAAACCTAGCTCATGCGACCACGCTCTTTTTGGCATCTGCCGGGTACGCTCAGCGGTAGTAGGCGTTCGTGGTATCGGTGTGATCGGTCACGTCACGGATACCTGCCAGTTCGGGAATACGCTCCATCAGGGTCTTCTCGACACCGTCCTTGAGCGTGAGATCCACCGCGGCACACCCTTGGCACCCCCCGCCAAAGGCCAGGATGGCCACTTTGTCGTCGGTCAGTTCGACGAGTTTGATTTCACCGCCATGAGCCGCCAGTCCAGGATTGATTTCGCTGTAGAGCGTGTAATTGATGCGATCTTCGAGCGGACTGTCGGCATTGACCTTGGGCATTTTGGCATTGGGGGCCTTGATGGTCAGTTGACCACCCATGCGGTCGGCGTTGAAATCGACCACCGCTTCTTCCAAAAAGGCAAGGCTGTTTTTGTCGAGAAAAACGTTGATTTTCTCGAGCTCGAGTTTGACGTCAGTGGGCTCTTCTTCACCAGGACGGCAGTACGCCAAGCAAGTTTCTGCGTAGGGAGTGCCGGGTTGAGTGATGAAAATGCGGACGGCTATTCCCTCGACGTTCTGTTTTTCGAGCAGTTCGGCGAGATATGTTTGTGCGCTGTCGGTAATGTCGATACCAGGCGCTTCGATAGTCGTGGTCATATGGGACACTGTCCTCCCGTGGTAGTGGCAACGCCACATCACATGTCATTTGCCACTATGGTAAGCAAAACCGCCTGCCGACACAATCCCGAGTATTTTAGTCGGCTATTGCGGTGTGCATGAGAAAGCTTAATAGAGAGACTGCAATAACTTCACGCCCACGTTTGCTGCCCTACAGGGTGCCCTTTGGTATGATAAGCCCCGCTCACCTATCGACGACTATAAAAAACATCCTTTCCGACTGCGACGCTGGAGAATGTCCCCTGCCATGGCTGCTAGTGATTTGACTGCTTCCCTCACCCATCGCCTTTCCCAACGCATTCTCATTCTGGATGGCGGTATGGGCACCATGCTGCAGAATGCCCAACTCAGCGAGGAGGATTTCCGCGGAGAACGCTTCCGCGCTTGGCCATCGGATCTGAAAGGTAATAACGATCTACTTGCGTTGACCTGCCCCGATGTGGTCGCCCGTATCCACCGCGACTATCTGGAAGCGGGCGCAGACATCCTGGAAACGAACACGTTCAACAGTACTCGGCTCTCTCAAGCCGATTACGGCATGGAAGACCTGGTGCCGGAACTCAACCGCGAGTCGGCTCGCCTGGCGCGCGAGGTGTGCGACGCCGTGGCGGCGGAGACCGATGTCCCGCGTTATGTGGCCGGGGTGCTGGGGCCAACGTCGCGCACGGCATCGCTTTCGCCCGACGTCAACGACCCCGCCAAACGTAACGTCACCTTCGACGAGTTGCGTGACAACTATTACGAAGCGGCCAGCGCTCTGATCGAAGGCGGTGCCGATTTGATCATGATCGAAACGATTTTCGACACGCTCAACGCCAAAGCCGCCATTTACGCCCTCGAGGAGTTATTCGATGATCTCGATCGTCGTTTGCCGGTGATGATCTCCGGCACGATCACCGATGCCTCGGGCCGCACGCTGTCCGGCCAAACGACAGAGGCCTTCTGGAATTCCGTGCGTCATGCTAACCCGCTGTCGGTGGGCTTGAACTGCGCCCTGGGGGCCGAGGAGCTGCGCCCCTATCTGGAAGAACTCGCCACCAAAGCCGATACGTTCGTCTCTGCCCACCCTAACGCGGGTTTGCCGAATGAGTTTGGCGAGTACGACCAAACTCCAGAAGAGATGGCGGCGATCGTTGGTGAGTTTGCCCAGAGCGGCTTGGTCAACATCATTGGCGGCTGCTGCGGCTCGACGCCTGACCATATCCGCGCCATTGCCGAAGCCGTGCATTCTATGGCGCCCCGTCAAGTGCCTGAGCGCAGCAAAGCGTGCCGGCTGTCGGGTCTCGAGCCGTTCAACATCGAAGCCGACTCGCTGTTCGTCAACGTAGGCGAGCGCACCAACGTCACCGGCTCTGCTCGCTTCAAGCGCTTGATCGTAGAGGAAGATTTCACCACGGCTCTGGAAGTGGCTTTAGAGCAGGTCGAAAACGGCGCGCAGATCATCGACATCAACATGGATGAGGGGATGTTGGAGTCGCAAGAAGCCATGGTGCGCTTTTTGAACCTGATCGCAGGCGAGCCGGACATCGCCCGCGTGCCCATCATGATCGACTCCTCAAAGTGGGACATCATCGAAGCGGGCCTGAAGTGCGTTCAGGGCAAGGCAGTGGTCAACTCGATCTCGCTCAAGGAGGGGGAAGCCGCCTTCCGCGAACAGGCCACCAAGTGCCGTCGTTTTGGCGCCGCCATTGTCGTCATGGCGTTCGACGAAGAGGGCCAGGCCGATACGTTTGCGCGCAAGACCGAGATCTGCGAGCGCGCCTACCGGCTGCTCGTCGACGAGATTGGCTTCCCGCCAGAAGACATCATTTTCGACCCCAACATCTTCGCCATCGCCACGGGTATTGAAGAGCACAACAACTACGCCGTCGATTTCATCGAAGCCACCCAATGGATTCGTGAACACCTACCCCACGCCATGGTCTCTGGGGGCGTGTCCAACGTGTCTTTCTCGTTTCGAGGCAACAACCCCGTGCGGGAGGCGATTCACTCGGTCTTTCTCTACCACGCCATTCGTGCGGGCCTCACCATGGGCATCGTCAACGCGGGGCAGCTCGCAGTCTATGACGACCTGCCCACCGAGCTGCGTGAAGCCGTCGAAGACGTTGTGCTCAATCGCCGCAGCGACGGTACCGAGCGATTGCTGGAGATCGCCGATCAGTACAAGGGCGACGGCAGCGGCGCCGCCAAGAAAGAGGATCTTGAGTGGCGCAGTTGGCCGGTCAACAAGCGTATCGAGCATGCGCTGGTGAAAGGGGTCACCGCATACATCGAAGAGGATACCGAGGAAGCCCGAGCCAAGGCGGAACGTCCTATCGAGGTGATCGAAGGTCCGTTGATGGATGGCATGAACGTGGTCGGCGACCTGTTTGGGGCGGGTAAGATGTTTTTGCCCCAGGTGGTCAAGTCCGCCCGTGTCATGAAGCAGGCGGTGGCGTATCTGATTCCCTTCATCGAAGCGGAAAAAAGTGAGGACACTCAGGCCAAGGGCAAAATCGTGATGGCCACGGTCAAGGGTGACGTCCACGACATCGGCAAGAACATCGTCGGCGTGGTACTGCAGTGTAACAACTACGAAGTCATCGACCTGGGCGTCATGGTACCGACCGAGAAAATTCTCCAGGCCGCCATCGACAACGATGCCGATATCATCGGCCTCTCTGGTTTGATTACCCCGTCGCTGGACGAGATGGTACACGTTGCCAAAGAGATGCAGCGCCACGGTATGAACCTGCCGCTGCTGATTGGCGGCGCCACCACCTCAAAAGCACACACGGCGGTGAAAATCGAACCGCAGTATGAGCACCCCGTGATTTATGTCACCGACGCATCTCGCGCCGTGGGCGTGGCAGGCAGACTGCTAGCCCCCAATTTGAAGTCGGCCTACGTGGCCGAGATCCGTGAAGAGTACGAGAAAGTCCGCGAGCGCAACGCCAAACGCCGCCCCAAAGCGGCAGACCTGGACTATACCCAGGCGCGTAAACGACGCTTTCGCACCGATTGGGTAAATCACACGCCCGCCAAGCCGAATACCCTGGGTCTGATGACCTTCGACGATTACGACCTGGAAGAGCTGGTCGAACGTATCGACTGGACGCCCTTCTTCATGAGTTGGCAACTTGCCGGGAAGTACCCAAAAATCCTCAATGACGAAGTGGTGGGCGAAGCCGCCCAGAGCCTGTTTGCCGATGCGCAAGTGATGCTACGCAAATTGATCGATGAACAGCGTGTGCATGCCCGCGGGGTCATTGGTTTATGGCCCGCCAACAGCGTGGATGACGACGTGATCGAGGTCTACGCCGATGAGAGTCGCACCAAGGTTATCGAGCGTTTGCACCACATCCGTCAGCAAACCACTAAGGGCCGTGACGGTATCTGCTACAGCTTGGCTGATTTCATCGCCCCGAAAGAGAGCGGCAAACCCGACTGGATTGGGGGCTTTGCGGTGACCACCGGACATGGCGTGGATGAACTCTCCAAAGCCTACGAGGCCGCCGGTGACGATTACAACGCCATCATGGTACAGGCGCTGACCGATCGGCTAGCCGAAGCCTTTGCCGAACGCATGCACGAGCGGGTGCGTAAAGAGTTTTGGGGCTACGTGCCCGAAGAGGCGCTGGATAACGATGCGCTGATTGCCGAGAAATATCAGGGTATTCGCCCTGCCCCCGGCTATCCTGCGTGCCCTGACCATACTGAAAAAGCGACGTTGTTCCGCCTGTTAAACGCCACGGAGAATACTGGCCTGACGCTCACGGAAAACTTTGCTATGTGGCCAGCGGCCGCCGTGTCGGGCTGGTACTTTGCGCACCCCCAGTCGAAGTACTTCTCCACCGGCAAAATCACCCGAGATCAGGTCGAGGTGCTGGCCGAGCGCAAGCAGATGCCGCTGACCGAAATGGAGCGTTGGCTCTCGCCGGTGCTCTCTTACGACCCTAGTTGATCGACTCATCCATGACGCCGGTAGTGCGCCGTCAAGGTAAGGTCATGCGTTTGGCCCTTCCGATCATGTTGGGCATGCTTTCTCAGAGCGTGCTCAACTTGATCGATGCTGCCCTAGTGAGTCATCTGGGACAAGAATCGTTGGCAGGGGTCGGACTCGGCGGCTATGCCATGTTCATGATGACAGCGCTGGTGTTCGGTCTCTCTTCCAGCGTCCAGTCGCAAACCGCCCAGGCAGTAGGTGCCAATCAAAGTTGTCTTACACGTCCCCTAGGGTCCGGGTTGGTCATTGGTGTGGCTGTCGGTTTACCCATCTCTTGCATCGCTTGGTGGCAAGCGCCGGAGCTAATCCGATGGATTGCTCCCTCGCAAGCGGTCACGCACATTGCCGTCGACTACTTTCGCTTGCGGATCGTCGCACTGACCGCCATCGCGCTGACGCTATGCCTGCGCGGCTACTGGAACGGGCGACAGCAAACGCACTTCTACCTTCGTATCATCGTCGTCGTCCACACAACTAACGTTGCACTGAGCGCGGCTCTCATTTATGGGGTCGCTGGACTGCCAGGCTTAGGGGTGAACGGAGCTGCCATCGGTACGACCTTGTCACTGCTCTTAGGACTGGGGATCTGGGGAGTCATCACGTGGCGACAGTGTCAGCCAAACGCGCTTTCGATACCCTCCTGGCAGAGCATTGTGTCGACGCTGACGCTAGCGTTTCCCCATTCGCTACAGCAGCTTTGGTTTGCCGCTGGTTATGTCGTGCTCTTTTGGCTACTGGGTAAACTCGGCACGCCGAGCGTTGCGGTCGGTCATGTCTTAGTGAATCTATCTCTACTGCTGATTTTACCAGGCGTGGGCGTTGGAGTGGCGGCCATGAGTCTTGTCGGCGAGGCGCTGGGCCGTGACGATCGGCAGGCGGCACACCGCTGGGGCATTGACGCCTTGAGCGTTGCCGGTATGCTGCTGACTGTTTTAGCGTTACCAATGCTGGTGATACCCGACACGATTCTAGGCATTTTCTTTACCAATGAAGCGTTGGTTCAGTTAGGGAGACTGCCCCTGCAAATTACGGGCCTGATGATCGTGTTCGACGCCGCCGCGCTAGTACTGGCGCAGGCGTTGATGGGCGCTGGTGCTCAGCGTACCGTCATGCTGCTCACGCTAGGGATGCAGTGGCTACTCTTTTTACCCCTGGCGTGGTGGGTCGGTATTTGGCTCGGTTACGGGTTAGTCGGGGTCTGGTTGACACAGCTCTTTTACCGGCTGCTCAACTCCACTGGCTTTTTATGGGTGTGGCAGCGCCGCCGCTGGTTAGTCCATGACACTCACTCGCAGTTTAAATAGCATTTAACGATAAAAAGATAATTATATATTCTTTTGTAGAATATGACGCCCGCGTTAGAGTGACGGTATATTACCGTCCGTCTTGACGTGACCATTTCGCTTTTAGCAGGATCGTGCCACATGTACCGTTATGATATTCACGACCAAACGCTGGTTGACGAGCGCGTAGCGCAGTTCCGCGATCAGATGGAGCGCTACCAAGCCGGTCGTTTGGGAGAAGAAGAGTTTCGCCCGCTGCGGCTGCAAAACGGCCTGTACATTCAAAGGCATGCGCCGATGCTGCGTATTGCTATACCTTACGGTATGCTGGCGGGCCATCAGCTGCGTGCTTTGGCCGAGATCACTCGCCGCTACGACCGCGGCTACGGCCACTTCACCACGCGACAAAACCTGCAGCTCAACTGGCCTGCACTAGAAGACGTGCCGGATATCTTGGCCGAGCTGGCCAAAGTGCAGATGCACGCCATCCAAACCAGCGGTAACTGTATCCGCAATACCACCAGCGACCAGTTTGCGGGGATTGCCAACGACGAAGTCGAAGACCCGCGCCCTTGGTGCGAGCTGATCCGCCAGTGGTCTACCTTACACCCCGAGTTTGCTTACCTGCCGCGCAAATTCAAAATTGCCGTCAGCGGCGCCGCCCAAGATCGGGCAGCGATTCAGGTTCATGACATTGGCCTGCGCTTGTGGCGCAACGCTGACGGCGAGCTTCGCGTCAAAGTATTGGCGGGTGGCGGTTTAGGCCGCACGCCGATGATTGGCGACGTGGTGCGTGAGGACCTGCCCTGGCAGCACCTGCTGACCTATCTCGAAGCGTGCGTGCGGGTTTATAACCAGTTCGGTCGCCGTGACAACAAGTTTAAGGCGCGTATCAAAATATTGGTGAAGGCACTCGGTATCGAAGAGTTCCGCCGACGTGTCGACGAAGAGTGGGCGCATTTGAAAGATGGCCCCCAGACACTGAATCAAGCCGCCGTCGACGCGGCCAAAGCGCACTTCCCCGAGCCTGAGCGCCGCCCGGTGGCCGACAGCTCGGTGGAAGCGTTCGATCAACTGCGTCGTGACAATCGCAGCTTTGCGCGTTTCGTCACCAATAATGTGACCGACCACAAAGTGCCGGGGTATAAAGCGGTCACACTGTCGCTGAAGCGCCGCGAGCATGCTCCAGGTGACGTGACTGCCGACCAGATGGACGCCGTGGCCGACCTCGCCGACCGCTATAGCTTTGGCGAAGTGCGGGTAACTCACGAGCAGAACTTGGTGCTATCCCACGTGCCAGTCGACGAGCTCGAAGCGCTTTGGAAAGAACTGGATGCCCTGGGAATGGCCAACCCCACTGTAGGCACGCTGAACGACATCATCTGCTGCCCTGGTGGCGACTACTGCAGTCTTGCTAATGCGGTCTCTATTCCCATTGCTCAGGCGTTACAAGAGCGCTTCGAAGATTTGGATTTCCTGTACGACTTGGGGCCCCTGGATCTCAACATCTCAGGCTGCATGAATGCCTGCGGACACCACCACGTTGGCCATATCGGCATTCTTGGCGTGGATAAAAAAGGCGAAGAGTATTACCAAGTCTCGATTGGCGGTAATTCAACGGATGACGCCTCACTGGGTAAAATTCTAGGCCCCTCTTTCTTCCGTGAGGACGTGCCGGGCGTGGTCGAGAAGGTGCTCGAAGTTTACGTAGCCGAACGTCACGAAGATGAGCGCTTTCTGGATACGTATCGCCGTATTGGCCTAAAACCCTTCAAGGAGCGTGTTTATGCCCAGCAATGATACTCAAGCCGAGGCAATGGAACAGACCCCTGTTCACGTCGATCACTTGATCGACAACGGCGAACTGGCCGCGGAAAATGCTTGGTGCGTCTCCTACGATGCGCAAACACTGCCCGAGCAGCGCCCTGCCTTCGTCCCCCTTGCGCTATGGCAGAACAACCAGGCTGATACAGAACTGGCACCGCTGCTAGCGAGCGACACAGAGCTCAACGCTGAGTTGGCCAGTGAACTAAAGGCAGCACCCGCCGTCGCCGTCGACTTCCCCGCTTTCACCGACGGGCGTGGGTACACCATTGCCCGCCTACTCAGAGAACGTTACGGGTTTACGGGAGAGATACGTGCGGTAGGTGACGTTCTGGTCGATCAGTTGGATTACATGCGTCGCTGCGGTTTTTCGACCATGGCATTACGAGATGACCAGCACCCGGAAGATGCTCTGCGCGCCCTCAATGCGTTTAGCGTCCGGTACCAGACCGACGTAGAAGAACGTCAGGCGCTCTTCGAAAAGCGTTTAGCCACTACCCACTAAAGACAAGCTGCATCGTTAACGCCGACAAGGGCCTGCCTTTGTCGGCGTTTTTTGTTTAGCCGCGCCGTTTCTGCTGGCGCTCGCGATTATTGGCTTTAGCACGGTCGCTTTTGCGTAGCATGATCCAGGTAGCGCCGAGCCCGCCTTCAGAGGGCTGGGCCGACACGTAAGCCTGCACCTCATCGAACTGAGCGAGCCACTTGGCGATATAGGAGCGCAACACGTTGGCCGGGCTGTCCACCTCCCGTCCTCGCCCATGAACGACCATTACCGAGCGAAGGTCGTGGGCATAGGCCTCCTGAATAAAGGGAAAGAGCATGCGTCGACACTCTGCTAGCGGTCGGCGAAGCAGATGAAGCTGTGCTTGCACGCTGTATCCGCCATGCTTCAATTTGTCGACCACCCCTTGTTGAATACCTTCACGGCGAAACTCGATAGGATCGAAAGGTGGCAGTAAATCGACGAAATCGTCCGAGAGAAAGTTACGCTCATCCAAACGCTCTTCGGCGCTTTCGCGTCTGGCCAACTGTGCTTCCGATGGCCGCTGACGTTGGGGACCTGTATCTGCACGATTGCGCTTTGGCAGTGGCTTCACATCACCCACTAACGCGCGGAAGTCCATTTCATCACGAAGTGACTGGCTCATAACAGGCTCCTCCGATAGGGTCTAGGCCTAGACAGCGTAATGTATCGTAGCAAAATCACCGACACTGCTTAAGACTTGTCTTATCACAGGCCGTTCTGCACCCTATACATCTACCTATCACCAAGGAAAGAGATATGAGCTGGGGAAAGCGATTAAGCGTCGGGTTGCTGGCTGGCGCGGTAGGCGTGACCGCTTGGCTCTGGCTGACCATGCTCAGCCCATGGTTCTATGAACGGCCTGATGAGTTGCCCACGATCGAACAGCGCACCCACCAAGTATTCGTTTACGGCACGCTACGTTATTGGCCGGTTCGTTGGATTGTCATGGGAGACTCAGGCTCGCCAGAGCCGGCACGCCTGGAAGGGTTCGAGCGTCATGGATTGGATCTCTCGCCGAGTGATCATAGCCATGTCGATGGTCTATTGTTGACCGTGTCACCACGCGCGCTCGAGCGCCTCGATCGTTATGAACGGCTCGGCATTCGCTATGAGCGCATAGAGCAGACACTGGCCGATGGCACTACAGCATGGGTTTATGTTCGGCTTCCGGAAGTCAGCCTGATGGATAGCGCTCCTGCCTATGGGATAGCTCTGTTACCATATGAGGCGTTGCCAGTGACCGCTCAACGCCTGGTCGCTCTGCCCACCAATTAGGATACGTCATGAGTGAAGCCAAGCCCTTTGTCTTGATTCTGTATTACTCCCGTTCAGGAGCTACGGCAGACATGGCCCGCCAACTAGCAGCGGGCGTCGAGAGCATTCCCGGTATAGAAGCGCGACTGCGCACGGTACCTTCGGTTTCCCCCACCTGTGAAGCCGTCGACCCCGAGATTCCCGCTGAAGGGGCAGTCTACGCCGACCTGAACGATTTACGCCACTGCAGCGCACTGGCGTTGGGTAGCCCTACGCGCTTTGGCAATATGGCCGCGCCACTCAAGTTTTTTCTCGACACCACTAGCAGTCTTTGGATGAACGGCGCGCTAATCGACAAGCCCGCCTGTGCGTTTACCTCGACGTCTAGCTTGCATGGCGGCCAAGAAAGCACGTTGCTGACCATGCTAGTGCCACTTTTGCATCACGGTATGGTCTATGCGGGCATCCCCTACAGCGAGACGGAATTACTGAGCACTCAGCATGGCGGCACGCCTTACGGGGCCAGCCATGTGGCTGGCACACGCAGTGACCGACCGGTTGACGAGCACGAACGAGCGTTGTGCCAAGCACAAGGAAGACGGCTCGCCAAACTCGCGTTAGCCTTACATAAAATGCGCCAGGAGACGTCGTCATCATGAGACAGTGGTTAGAGACGCTGGAAGAGAAACACGGACTCGACACGTTGACGCGACAAGCACGACTGTTAGTGCTCGTCAGTTTTGGCGTGCTGCTTCTGCTGGTGATTTATCGTGGCTTCTTCGTACAGGGCGAAACGTTCAATTGGCGACCCGTGGTGGCGTTCATTTTGCCTTTGGTGCTGTTCTTGCCATCGATCATTGGTCAACGTGCCCGTGGGCACGCTTGGCTTGCCTTCGTCAGCTTGCTCTACTTCACCCAGGGTGTGATGTTGGCGACCTTGCCAGAACAGGGAATGAGAGGCGTATTAGAAGCGCTTGTATCGCTGGCGCTCTTTACGGGCTGCATGGGCTACGCGCGCTTTCGAAGCCGACAACTCCGTCTTAACGGTTAAACGATATCAATAAAACCATAGCCAGCCACTGACACCTGCTGCGATCAGCAGCGCCCCAACGGCGTAGCAAGTTTGCCTGCGCGACGAGACGGGTTTTGCGTCGACGGGCGGGCTATGAAATCTTTTCACTCCCGTCAACATGGCGGGAATGAGCCGCTCGCCTTGCAGCGTGTGCCAAAGTAGCCCTGCGACATGCAAACCAATCAACACTAACAGTATATCGCTATTGAGTGAGTGTAACTGAGCGAGCAGATCGCCCATGTTAGTGCCTAACACTCCGTAAAGCGGTGCCTGAAAGAAAATATCATCGCTCAAGAACAGCCCACTTAACGCTTGAAATCCAAGCGACACTAGCAACAGCACGACCATCCACCCGCCGAGCGGATTATGGCTGGCGTAGGGAGATGCGCGCCGTGTCATTAGCGCTTTGGTATAGCGTGCGGTAGTCCTAGGGCCATATACGAACGTACTAAAGCGAGCATAAGGGGTGCCCACCCAGCCCCAGATCAAGCGAAAAACGAGTAACCCAATGATCAAATAGCCCGCCTGAGCATGTACTTCCAGCGGAAATAGAAAGGGCTGACCCATGGTTTTAGTGGTGTAGAAAGAAATAATCACCGCTGCCAGCAGGGACCAATGAAACAAGCGAATGAACGCATCCCATACGGCTATGCGTGTCGTGCGGCTCTGCATCGCGCTATCCTCAATCTTCGTACGGGTATATTTTCGCATTTATGGCAATATTCTCATAGAAGGTTTCCGCGAGCGCTCCAACGCTGTGTCACTGGGCCATCCTGAACGAACAACACTTGAGCTTTAGCGTTAGACCAGCGAACATGACCTCAATGTAATTTATCACCTCAGGGGAGCTTCACCGATGACACGTAACATTGCCGACGTCAGGCGTGACTACGAGGGCGGGCGTTTGGACGAAACGCACACCTCCGACGACCCATTCGTGACGTTCGATGAGTGGTTCAGTCTGGCCCTTGACAGCGAAGGTAAAGATGGCAATGCCATGACGCTCTCTACGGTCGACAGTCAGGGTCGTCCCCATGCACGCGTTGTGCTGCTGAAAGGGTTCGACGAGCGAGGCATGGTGTTTTTCACCAACTATCATAGCCATAAAGGTAGCGAGCTGAGCAATGTGCCCTATGCCGCTCTCACCTTTTGGTGGCCGTCTCTATCACGTCAAGTGCGGATAGAGGGCCCGGTGGAGCAAGTTTCCGCCGAAGAGTCGGATGAATACTTCGCCAGTCGCCCGCGCGGTAGTCAGCTCGGTGCTTGGATTGCCACCCAAAGCGTGGTGATTCCTGACAGGAACTGGATCGAAGAGCGTCAAAAGCGCTTCGAACAAGCTTATGAAGGCCAGGATATTCCCCGCCCTATTCACTGGGGAGGCTATCGGGTAAACCCGGAAATGATCGAGTTTTGGCAGGGGCAGCCCAGCCGCTTGCACGACCGACTGCGCTACGAACGGCGCGACGGCGGTGAGTGGAGCCGCTTCCGTTTAGCGCCCTGATGCCCAGGCGCAAATCGTAACACTCAAACGGTCTGCGGGTGACAAGCCACAGACCGTTCATTGGAAGGGTCAATCCGGTTGACTCTCCAAACGATGGCGCTGCCACTCGCTGTCGGGTTCATTCAGGCGCAGTACGGCATCGATCACCTGCTCTTCCATATTGTAACGGCAACGAAAACCAAGATGTTTCATCAACGCTCGCATGGGGTGATTATCCACCATGATCTTACCGATCATTTCGAGCGTGCCGATACTGGTGCAGTAGTCGATCATCTTCTTCATCAGTAGACTGCCAATACCCAGTCCCTGAAGATCATCCCGAATGATCACGGAGAACTCGGTGCGGATATTGTCAGGGTCGTTCCATACCCGAACCACCCCCAACATCTCCTTACTGCCATCATCGTGCTGATGCTCGGCGATGAATGCCATCTGACGGTCATAGTTGATATGCGACAAAATCGACAAGTCGCGCTGGGTAAGGTTCGACTTGTTATGGAAGTAGCGGAAACGGATGCTCTCCTCTGATAGCTGCCGGTGAAAGGTGGTGATCAGTGGTGCATCCTCTGCGCGGATGGGTCGCACTTCTACCTGCCAGCCATTTTTCAACGTCACCCACTGACGAAGCTCTTCCGGGTACGGCATAATCGCAAAACGCGCGGGGTGCCCCAGATCCATGGCAAAATCCACTGCCAACATACCGTCGCGGTTCAACAGCAATGGATTGAGCTCCAGGCCACGTAAATCGGTCAAATCCGACGCCATTTGGGAAAGTTTGACTAGCAACTGGCATAGATGCTGGATATCCCGCTCGGGGTCGGCGGAGTGCTCGCGGATCAAAGAGGCCGCGTGGGTGCGCCCCACGACGTCGGAGGCGAGGCTCATATTGAGCGGGGGCAACGCCACCTGCCGGTCAGCCAACACGTTGACCTTATACCCCCCAATACCAAACACGATCAGCGGCCCAAATACCGGGTCCCGGGTGATGCCTGCACAAATCTGCATTGAATGTTTGCCCCGCTGCATCGGCTGCAAACAGTATTCGCGAATGGCATGCTCGGGAAATTTCTCCTGCACTTTATCGCCTAATTGCCTCACCCCGTCGGCGACTTGTTCGGGCGTCTCTAAATCTTGCAGTAACCCAGCGGAAATCTTATGCGGATGCTTGCGGTAGCGATACGGCCGACAGTTTCCTTCGTGAACCACTTTCAGCGCCTTTGGTCCTGGAAAGCGTTCGGCGACCACCAAGGCTTCTTCTGGTGAGTTCACGTAGGCGCTGGGGGCGGTGGGTATACCATAAGCTTCCAATACTTGGGCGGTTTCAGAGTGAGCGAGAGTTTGGCGGCCCTGTTCTTTTGCTTGCTTGATCAGCGCACGACACTCGGCGCGAATCTCTGGGCTCGTGGAAAACGGCAGGCTGGGCGGTATTTCATGCAGCAACGCCTGAACGCGCTGGTAATCCACCATATGCATAAAGGCCTTCACCGCTTTTTCAGGTGACGTATAGGTAGGAATACCCGCTAGGTTGCAGACATGTCGCGCATTGAGCGCCTCTTTCAAACCCATCCAGCTCGTGAGTAAATTACGTTTGAAAGAGCGACGGTGATCGATGAGCGCTTGGGCTGTGACTTGGGAAGGCGCTAAACGTGTAGGTGCATGAACGACCAGGACGGCATCGACGTTCGGGTCAGCGGTGACGATTTGCAGCGCCTCAACAAACCGCTCCGGAGTCGCGTTTCCGCCCAAGTCCACCGGGTTTTCGCCGGGCTTGCTCCTATCGACTTGACTTTTATGTAACGCCGCTTGGGTTTCGGGGCTGAATTCAGCCAGCTTGCCTCCCGCGCTAATTAGCTTATCGATGGCCAGCATGGCAGGCCCAAGTCCATTGGAGACGATTGCCAAGCGATCACCGCGTAGCGGTTTCATACGTGACAGCGTTTCTAGGGCATCGAGCATTTCATCCGAATCGTTGACACGCACCACGCCGGCACGTGCAAAGGCGGCATCGAACACGACATCGCGATTGGCAATGCCCGGCGTGGGCGGCATACCAGATATGTCCGACTGAGCGGTGCGACCACTTTTGATCGCCACCACGAGTCGGTTGCGTGAGGCATCCCGGACAGACGTCATAAAGTGCTGGGCATCCGTCACCCGCTCGAGATGGAGAAGAATCGCTTGCGCAGGCGAATACTGATTGACGTAGTCGATGAGATCCGGCAATAACACATCGACACTATCGCCAACGGTAATGAGGTGAGAGAAGCCCACATCTCGGCCCGCTGCCCAGTCGATCATCGCATTGGCCAGCATTCCTGATTGGCCTAGATATGCCACGCGCCCCGCCTTGATCGGCTGGCTGGCATACGAAGCATTGAGTTTTTTTCCCGGTACGATTAGCCCCATACACTCCGGGCCTAGAACGCGGATGCCGGATTCACGGGCAGCCTGCAGCATGCGCTGGCGTATCGACCCCTTGCTGCCCTCCTCACGGTCTAGGTACGCACCCCCGGAAAGCACCAAAGCCGCCTTCACACCGTACTTACCCAACTTTTTAATCAGTCTGGGAACGCCCTCAATGGGCGAACACACGACGGCGAGATCAGGAATGTCGGGCAGTTCCTCCACTGTACGTACGCAATCTACGCCAAACACCTTTTCATAACCTTTCAGGTTAACGGCCCAGAGCTTGCCTCTGAATTGGCCATCTTGCAGGTTGCCCAACACCAAACCACCCAAAGATTCTGGCTTTTCAGAGGCACCGAACACCGCCACCGAGCGAGGTTCGAAAAAATGATGCAGAAAGCGTGTGCTCACGATGCGTCTCCCTCTGACATGAATGACTAATGTGTACGACTTATTGACACTGTCGCGCAAGCCCTCGAGGCGATTAAGGTGATGCTAACGTTACCGGAGCGCTCGAATGATCACTGCCTACCTTACCCACCCCGACTGCGTATTGCATCATATGGGGCCAGAGCACCCTGAAAGCCCCTTGCGGCTAGAGGCGATTCGGGCGCGCCTGTCACTTTCTGGACTGTTACAGCAAACCATGCAGGGTGATGCCAAAGAGGCGAGTGACGAGGCGTTGGCCAGAGTTCATCCTTTGCGCCACCTTCATGCCTTGGAGAAATGCCTGCCTAGCGAAGGAATCGTGACGCTGGATAGCGATACCATGATGAACCCGGATAGCTTGAAAGCAGCGCGTGTAGCCGCAGGTGCCGTCATTCGGGGCGTGGATCAGGTGTTCAAACGGCAAGCGGATAACGTCTTTTGCGCCGTGCGCCCCCCCGGCCACCATGCTGAAGCAGCCGATGCCATGGGCTTCTGCTTTTACAACAACATTGCCGTGGGGGCCGCTCATGCAAAAGCAACCTATGGTGCTAGACGGATCGCCATTCTCGATTTCGATGTTCACCAGTGCAACGGCACCATCGACATTTTTAAGAACGATCCAGACGTGCTCATTTGCACCAGCTTTCAATACCCGTTTTATCCTTGGCGTTACTTGCGCAGCGAATGGCAAAACGTGGTGAATACCCCGCTGGAAGTCGGTACCGGCAGTGAAGAGTATCGACGGGTCATCGAACGTCATTGGCTCCCCGCACTGCATGCCTTCAAACCCGACCTGGTAATGTTATCGGCAGGGTTCGATGCTCATAAAGAGGACCCAATGGGCGATATTTGCTTAGAAGATGAAGACTTCTATTGGGTAACGCACCTGGCCATGGAAATTGCGGCGCTTTATGCCGACAATCGCGTCGTGTCCGTACTAGAGGGAGGTTACAACCCAACCTCCCTTGCCAGCAGCGCCGAGGCGCATATCAAAGCGCTTTTGGGACTCCCCTTCACCGATGCTCCCTAGTGGCGCCCTGAGCGCAAGAGCTGTGGTACCATGCGGCGTTCATGTTGCCCTCTACCTCACGTGACCGTTATGACCGCCACTTCTGAAGAGCACGCAGCGCTGCGCATCGCGTCAGGGCGAAAGCCGTTCGTCGAACCACTACGGTTGGGCGAACGGCTCAAACAGATTCGACTAGCTAATCAATGGACGCTGGAGGATGTGAGCCAGCGCACCGGTATTGCTCGTTCTACGCTTTCTAAAATCGAGAACGACCAAGTCTCGCCAACGTTCAGCGTAGTACAGAAGCTAATGAGCGGTCTCGATATCGATCTACCGCAGCTTTTTACGCCTCCCAAGCGCGAGCGCTACACCATGGGACGTCGCGATCTGACGCGTAAAGGAAAAGGCCAACTGCACCCTACCCCAACCTACGAACATGAACTGCTGGGCCATCAGCTCGCGCAAAAGCGCATGATCCCATTTAAAACGATCGTTCGAGCACGCAGCTTTGACGAATATCATCAGTGGGTACGGCACGATGGCGAGGAGTTTTTAATGGTACTGCACGGCGACATCATGCTTTATACGGAATTCTATGCACCGTTAGTGCTAGCGGAGGGGGACAGCATCTACTTTGACAGTGACATGGGCCACGCCCTAGTCTCTACCAGCCAAGAAGATGCGGTCGTGCTATCAGTATGCACTCGCGGCGATCTGGTATAACCCTGTTCAGTCGGCTATAGACAGTTCGTTGGCTTAGGTAACCCAGCGATACGAGCCAAACGTTTTGGCGGGCTGCCGGGGAATAAACGCATTAAATAGACCGAGCGCCCTTTTTCCTCGCCTAGGGCTTGCTTGGTGGCTTTGACTAATGGGCGCATCGCCGGCGCCATTTCGTAGCGCGTATAAAAATCCCGAACCACACGAATGAGTTCCCAATGCTCCTCCGTCAGTGCTAGCCCTTCATCCGCAGCTAATAATACGGCAACACCATCGTCCCAGTCGCTTTGCTTAACTAAATAGCCCTCAAGGTCAATTTTGATTTTTTTATTTGCATCAATATAACGGTATAAATTTGTATCGTTCATTAATCAGTACCAAGATAAAATCTTCGTATGCTGCTCGGTCAACGCAACAAACCCTCTCATATCCAGCCATCGATCTTGAGACACGGGGAAAGCTGGATACACACCCCGAGATATTGCGTCTTCTTCCAATATAAACACGCGGATATCATTTTCCAGGTGCCAGCCCCGCCAATTAACGTGCAGTAACGCTTGAACGGCATCTTCGATGAGCAAAATACTATCGCCCTCGGCAACGGTGAGGAGCATCTGTTCTGCGGGTTCGCTATGCGTGGGCTTGTTCAAAATATGTAACATGGCGCTGCCCATTCAAAAATTCATCACATGAGAGTGGCGATGTAACAACTCGGGTAACCCTTCGTCGGCCACTACAGTCGCCCCCTCTACTAGCTGGTCGACTTGCAAGTGCAGCGCATCCAGCGCGCTTTGTGGCACTAACAGTTGATCGATGTCGTACATCTCCAGCATATCGATGGTCGGTAGCGTCGCCTTCTGCCCTGGCGCACCCGTTTTTTGCTCTTTTAGCAGAGCCAGTACGCCCTGCCCAAGAAACAGTAGACTGACCGTTTGGCCAAACGCGGCCGCTACCAAAGCCACGTCCAGCCCCTCTCGCAGGGCATTGGAGCTATACGGCGCATGACGAATGATCACCAGCCGCTCGTTTTCATGACTCATCGTACTGCTCCCTACGCAAAGGTGATCACACGATCGCAACGCTGTTGAAGGGCGAGCAATTGCCCTAGGCCGGTCAATTCGAACGGCGCTTGTAGGTTGAAGTGCGTTTGGCCATGGCGCTTGGCCTCGGTCTCGCTCATTATCCCCCGGCGCAGCGCGGCAGCAATGCATACTTCCAGTGCAACGCCATGCTCGTGGTGCAGCGCAATCCACGCATCACGCATGTTGAGTTCGTCTTGTGGCGGAGTCATTAACTGTGAAGCGTTATGAACTCCCTCTTGATAGAAGAAAATTCCCGCCACTCGGTGACCTGTATCAATGAGCGCCTTGGCAAAGCGAAACGCCGAGTGCGGTGCTGCACTGGCGTAAGGCGCGCCCATGACCAATAAGCCATACTCCATTGTATCGTCTCTTACTGAACCCGTGAAAAAAAACAGACCCTACCTAGTAGGGTCTGTTGGGGATGCCGCGTCAAGTGACAGCCTGCATGCTAACGATCAGTCGTTGCTCATGATACCCAGAATAGAGAGCAGGCTGACGAACAGATTGTAGATAGAGACGTAGAGCGTCACCGTGGCGAGGATGTAGTTCGTTTCACCAGCGCGGTGCACGATTTCACTCGTTTGATAGAGGATCGCGGCAGACGCAAATAGCACGAAACCTGCAGACACCATTAGCGACAGCGCGGGGATGTTGAAGAAGATACCCGCCACCATGGCGAGGATCAGCACGATGGCACCCGCCATCAGGAAGTTACTCAAGAAGCTGAAGTCTTTTTTGGTCGTCAGCGCCACAGCAGACAGGCCAATGAACGTCAGGCCGGTCATGGCCAGAGCGTTCATGATCAACGCGCCACCGTTAGGCAGCGTCAAATAGGCAGAAATAATCGGCCCTAGGGTGAACCCCATGAAACCCGTAAACGCAAAGGTTGCCAGCAGACCTGCTGCGGAGTTAGCGGTCTTGTGAACCAAGAACATCAAGCCATAAGCCCCAATGAAGAACACGAAAATGTTCATCTGCTGGATACCCATGGCCACAGAAGCGCCCGCCGTGACAGCCGAAAACAGCAGTGTCATCGCCAAAAGAGCGTAAGTGTTGCGTAACACCTTGTTGGCACTAGCGCCACTCACCACACTCTGGGGTTGCGTTCTCGCCGTGTTCGAATCGTTAAAAGCCATGTATCTATGCTCCCTAGTGGTCATACTATCAACGGACAAGGATGCCGTTAGCTAGTTCCAGACGCAAGTCTTAGTCTTCCACGCTAAACATCCGCGTTCGTGTCTCTCCTTTCGATTGGGTTGACTATGCTTTAACTCCTACACCCACTTGGACAGATCCATGCGCCATAAAATTCCTACTTCATTTACTTGCTTCGGCCTTTTGACACTCGCGTCGCTGTCGTTCGCCACGACGGCTAATGCGTATACGCCCAGTGGAGAGGACGTTAGCTACGATGTAAACGGCGAACGTTTCGAAGGCTATTTCATCTCAGGGGGCGACAACGCCAAGGGGAGCGTCATCATCGTCCACGATTGGGACGGTATAGATGATTACGAACGACAGCGCGCCGATATGCTTGCAGAGCAAGGATACGATGCGTTTGCCGTCGACCTATTTGGGGCAGGCAATCGTCCCCAGGCCACTGAAGACAAGCAGGCAGCCACACAAGCCCTTTATCAAGACCGCGAACGCATGCGAACGCTGACACTAGCAGGGCTCGATCAAGCACGAGCATCAGGCGCCACCACACAGGCGGTCATCATGGGGTATTGCTTTGGTGGTGCAGTCGCCCTAGAGATCGCTCGCTCGGGCGAAGCCAACGATATTGCTGCTTACACGAGTTTCCATGGCGGACTAGACACACCCGATGGGCAAGCCTATTCAAGTGACACGCCGCCGATTTTCATTGCTCATGGCGGCGCTGATGAGGCAGTGAGCCTAGACGATGTGGCAACTCTAGCGGAGGAACTGGAAGCCGCGGGAGTGACGTATGAAGTCGGCATCTATTCGGGTGCACCGCACGCGTTCAGTGTCTTCGGCAGCGATCGTTACCACCCACGTGCCGATGAGCAGTCCTGGGCAACGTTCAATCAGTGGCTAGAGGAGATGCTGTAGACACACGGTAGAAGGTCACCGAATAAAAAAGGGTAGCCGATGCTACCCTTGTTCGATGCCCGAAGGCTCGGCTTGTATGCCATGAAATGCTTACAGCAGCGGCGGCTCGTGATCGTCGCCATCTTCTTCTTTTTGCGGTGTGACGACCGTCGACGTGACTTGGCGAGCATCTTGAGCGTTATAAAGACGCGCATCGATAATACTCAGCACGCTTAACTGTGCAAACAACACCGCAAAACAAACGATTAAGCCTTTTAACATGGTCGTGGCCCTTTGCCAGACGAAACGCTCGTCTGAATGATGAGAATAGTAGCGCAGGGCCAATAGAAAGCAACGCGGCGCTCAAAATAAATGGCGCGTCTACTAGGCGAATTCTTCGGTGTCGATATCCGCCTGCTGTGCTTCGTTGTAGCGCGCGCCAGCGACGTCGTTGGGACGCATCATTTCGTTGAGCAGCGCAAGGTCTGGCTCGCTCAACACCAGCTGTTCAGCTCGTAGATTTTCCCGCATATGGGTGACAGAGCGTGTTCCGGGAATCGGCACGACATGCCTTCCCTGCGCTTTTACCCACGCCAACGCCAACTGGGCGGGAGTGATCTCCAAGCGGCTTGCCACGGCCGTGAACTGCGCCAGCAGCGTGAGGTTATGGTGACGATTATCGCCATTGAAACGCGGCATTCCGGCGCGCATGTCGCCTTCGGCAAAGACGGTATCGGCATCGATGGCGCCGGAGAGAAACCCTCGACCCAAAGGGCTAAACGCCACCAGCGCCGTCCCTAGGATTTGGCACGTCTGGCTCAAGGCGATCTCGGGATTACGCGTCCATAGCGAGTATTCGGACTGCACCGCCGCAATGGGATATTCGGCGTGCGCCTTACGCAGCGTGTCGGCCGAAATTTCTGAAAGACCGACGGCCCTGATTTTACCCTCCTCGACCAGCCGCCCCAGTGCGCCCACACTCTCCTCGATGGGCACTTGGCGATCCATACGATGAAGGTAATAAAGATCCAGATGATCGGTTTGCAAGCGCGCCAGGCTCTCTTCACATTGGCGGCGCAGCGTCTCGGGCCGCCCGTCGATCACTCTTTTACCGCTCTCTGGGTCCATGGCCATGCCGCACTTGCTAGCCAAGAAGAATCCTTGCCGTTTGGACGCGAGCGCCTTACCCAGCAAGCGCTCGTTAGCCGTCGCACCATATAGCGTGGCCGTATCAAAATGGCGATATCCCATTTCGAAGGCCTCGTTAAGTGCTCGTATGCCCGCTTGCTCGGGCACGTGTTGCCCATAGCCATGGGATAAATTCATACAGCCAAGCCCAATACGCGGCGAGGCCACTTCTTTCAAACGATCATAAAACGCTGACATACCACTCCTCACTCAATAGGCAGACCATCAATAGAAAGATCACGACGCCATCGTCTGCCTGGACTGCAAGATTGCACAAACAGGCACCTGTGTCCCCAGCCAATCCGGCAAGCGGTGTTCGAGATAATATCGCGGCCGCCAAGGGGCGCCCTCGATGAAACCAACATGGCCGCCACTGGCCCAGAGTTCCAGCGTCACACACTCTGGTATCATATCGGCCTCGGGTACGCTGTGCGGGTAAATGAAGGGATCGTCTTGGGCGTGCACGATCAGCGTCGGCACTTGAATGGCTGATACGAAGAAGGCGCTACTGCAGCGTCGGTAATACTCCTCAGCGCTGGCAAAGCCGTGCAAAGGGGCCGTGACGCGACCGTCGAAATCCCAAAACGTTTCCATTCCGTCCAACGTTTCCAGAGACGTCAAACGCTCAAGCTCTTGCTCTCGGCCCTGCGTACGGAAAGCTCTCTGTTTGGATTCCACATAATGACGCAAACCGCGTAGAAATCGCGCCTGGTAAACCCTCGAGAAGCCATGGCGAATTCGTTCGGCACAGTGGTCCAGCCGAAACGGTACCGATACCGCCACGGCGGCTCGGAGCATGCTTTGGCTGCCTGTCTCACCGAGATATTTCAACAGCACGTTGCCGCCTAGGGAGTAGCCCACGGCCACGAGCGGCTTATTCGGATAGCGTGCGGCTAACTGCGTGACGATATCGGCAAGGTCTTCGCTGGCACCGGAATGATAACCACGGGCTCGATGATTGGGTTCGCCGGAGCAGCCGCGCCAATTGACCGCCACACTTTGCCAACCCTGCTGGGCCAGCGCCTGCTGCTGGCCTAGAATGTACAGCGATGACGAGCTCCCGGTGAGGCCATGGAGTAGAATAGCGCAGCGCGTCGCTTCCCCTCGTGGCCCGTACCAGTCCAGATCGATGAAATCGCCGTCCTCCAGTGTGATACGCTCTCGATGACGCTGGAGCCGAGGCGTGGCTCGAAAAAGAGGGCTATACAGCGTTTGCAGATGCCCGCCGGGTAGCCAACGCGTTGGACGAAAAGTGAATGGGGAAGAGCGCATGCCATGAGTACCCGCCGAGAAAATCGTCGATCAGCTTAGCAAATTTTCGATAAGAAACGGCTATTGAGCGCTCTTCTCAGTTCTAATCGTCGACATCGACTTTACGTAAATCATCGACGGCCACCCCGCTTGGCAACTCCTCTGGTGATGCAGGCAGCCAAACCGGTGATAGATCACTATCTTCACGACCGTCTTTATGGGTATGGCCAGGAATGCGATACACCACCTGCTCATGTCGATGATCCCACGCGTAAATCCTTTCCATATGCGCTCCTTGTTACTTTGAAACTTTTCGATAGGGTCATGCACGCAACGATAGACCCGTAACGCCCGAGAGGATTCCCTGTGCTTTGCTATAGTCAGGTTTCCTCTCTCTTAGGAGACACCTATGCTTGCTCTGCAACGGCTTCGTAAAACCTTCAGCACGCCTCAGGGCAAACTCCAGGTACTGGGTGGGGTCGACCTCCATCTCGCCCGCGGCGAAAGCCTCGCGCTGATGGGCGAGTCCGGTAGTGGCAAGTCCACCCTGCTCCATCTTGCCGCTGGCCTGGATACACCCGACAGCGGTCAAGTCGTTATCGATGGCCAGTCACTCTCCGAGCTCAATGAAACCCAGTGTGCCCTTCTCCGCCGTCAGCAGTTAGGGCTGGTGTTTCAGCAATTTCACCTCGTGCCGAGCCTGAACGTAGCCGACAACCTACGCTTGCAGGCAAGGCTAGCAAACAAAGAAGATCCTGGGTGGAGCCGTCATTTAATAGAGCGGTTAGGGCTTGCCGGGCGTGAAGCGCACTACCCCGAACAGCTTTCCGGGGGCCAGCAGCAGCGGCTTGCCATTGGACGAGCGCTCGCCGTGCGCCCGTCGCTACTGCTGGCCGATGAGCCCACCGGCAATTTAGACGAGCAAACGGCAGGGCGCGTGCTGGAGCTGCTGCTTGAACTGGTCAAGGAGACCCGCTGCGCGATGTTGATGGTGACGCACAGCGGCCGCGTTGCTGCGCCACTGGACCGCTCCCTGCATTTACATCGGGGCCAACTTCAGGACGCTGTCGCATGATGGGACACGTACTGAGGACACTGCTCAGCCACTATAAGCGCCATCCGACGCAGTTGGCGATGCTACTAATAGGTTTATGGGTCGCCAGCGCGCTATGGAGCAGCGTGCAGGCGATTAACACCACTGCAAAAGAGAGCTATGCCCGCGCTAGCGCACTGTTAACTGCAAGCAGCGATCAGCTCGACCGCTTGGACGGCGCACCGCTGAGTATGGACGACTACCTAGCGCTACGCCGGGCGGGACTGCCTGTTTCACCGCTGCTCGAAGCCACGATCCTCCACCAGGGCACCACCCTAACGCTACTGGGTATCGACCCCTTCACGCTCCCCTCCGGTGACGGCACTAGCTCGCCCACAGCGTTCATGACACCTCCTTGGCAGACACAGCTCGCAGCGGACTCCCTACCCTCCATTGGGCTGAACCGCGCGGACGCGCCAGGCGCAACACCCCTCCTTGGCGGATACCACTTACCGCCCTTAACGCTGCGTAATGATCTCCCTCCCGGCACACTGGTCATGGACATTGGCGCGCTATCTGCGCTGCTTGGCGAGCGGGCAACGCTTAGCTTGGTCGCCGAACCAGACGCCATTAGGCAACCCCCTAGAGGCTACCGAATGACCCGGGCGGCCAGCGTGGCCTCACCGGGCCAGTTGACCGATAGCTTCCATCTCAACCTGACGGCACTGGCTTTTCTTTCCCTGATCGTTGGACTATTTATCGTCCAAGCCACGCTTGGCTTGGCCATGGAGCAGCGGCTGGCGACGATGCGCACGCTACGGGCACTGGGAGTACCGGCCGCTACACTTACTGCCGCCATATTGTTGGAACTTTTAGTGTTAGGTGGCATTGGTGCCGCCGCCGGATTGGTCAGCGGGCTGTGGCTGGCAGGTAAACTCCTGCCTGATGTCGCTAGTACGCTAAACACACTCTATAGCACCGAGGTGCAGAGCGCCTTGAGCCTGCCTTGGCATTACTGGCTTGGAAGCCTCGCCATCACACTGGGTGGCTTGTTGCTTGCCGGTAGCGGTACGCTATGGCGTGCCGCCACGCTCGATGTGCTTGCCTTGGGCCATGACCACGCTTGGCGAAGCAGCTATCAGCGCCAGCTACGCCGCCTCACCATCGCGGGGGGCGCTGCAGCACTCACGACGCTGGGGCTGGCACTCTGGTTGAGCAGACTTCCTAGCGGCAGCGGCTTACTGCTGAGTTTTGGACTCGTCGCGGCTCTGCTACTGACCTGTGCGCTCTGCTTACCGCCGCTTCTTGACATCTTACTACGCTGCTTGCAGCGCATCTTTCGCCGCGCCGCCCTGCTGCAATGGTCCGTGGCCGATATGCAGCGGCAGCTTCCTCGACTATCGCTGGCCATGATGGCGCTCCTCATCGCCCTGGCTACGAATTTAGGGGTGAGCAGTATGGTCGGCGGCTTTCGGCTGACCTTTTTAGAGTGGCTGGACCAGCGTCTCACGGCTCCCCTATACATTAACGCCGCTCCCTCGACCCTAGCGCCCCTCAACATGTGGCTTCACGAACAAGCGAGCGTGTTGGACACTCTTCCCACCGCCAGAGGCACGGCGGAGGTACTCGACGTGAGCACGGCGTCCGCGCATCAAGCCCCTCCAGCAGGCGCTGTTTCGCTCTTCGGGATCCATCCCATACCCAGACTGACCGACTACTGGCCCCTGCTAGCCACCGAGCGAGGCATCTCTGCAGCTTGGCAAGCACTGCGCGAAGACGACGTATTCATCAACGAGCAAATGGCGTTTACCTATGGCTTTGTCCCCGGGGACACTCTGACACTCGCCACTCGACAGGGCAGCCAGGAAGCGACCATCGCTGCGATCTACCCTGATTATGGCAACCCGCAGTCGCAGATCGTCATGACCGTCGACTCGCTAACCCAACGCTTTGTGGGTGAGCTGGCTACCGTGGGGGTGGCTCTGCGAACCGACGCAGACGAAGCGCGGTTTCGTCGCGACCTCATGGATACGTTCGGCCTGTCAGGTGAGGCGCTGGTGGACCAGCAGGAGATCAAACGAACGGCGAGGCAAATTTTCGAGCGCACCTTTACTATTACCCGCGCGCTCAATGGACTTACCCTCGGCGTGGCCGCCTTGGCACTGCTGGCCACACTACTGGCACAGGCGCATCAGCGCCAGCGTCATCTCGCCGCGCTATGGGCGCTGGGAGTGCCACGCAGGACATTGGTGGTGCTACCGTTGATGCAGTTAGGCGGACTCTCGCTTCTCACCGGGCTATTAGCCCTACCGCTGGGCATTGCGATCACTTGGCTGTTGGTGGCTGTCATCAACGTCGCGGCGTTTGGCTGGCGATTACCGCTTCAACTGTTTCCCAGCGACATCATGACGATGTTGTTGACGGCGGTCGGAGTGGCACTGCTTGCGGCCATCCTTCCCTGCTGGAAGCTCTGGCGCAGCGCGCCTAGCACGTTGCTCAACGAAGGAGTCACATGAACAAACGCACCCAGCAAGCGTTGCTGACCGCGTGGATGATCGGCATGGCCACCCTGCTGGTGGGCTGCAGTGAGCCAAGTGACATGTCGTCCCCCCAAGCCGGCTTTGCCGGACTGGGAGCGGAGGCAGAAGGTTACGCCCAGGGTAGCGCCGAGACGCCGCTCGTTTTCCCCGACGACCACGGTCCCCATCCCGACTACCGTATCGAGTGGTGGTATCTTACTGCCAATTTGGAGGATAGCGTCGGCCAGCCGCTAGGCCTTCAATGGACGCTCTTTCGCCAAGCACTGATGCCCCCCGATGAGCGTCCAGCGCCTATTGAGTGGGCCAGTGACCAAGTCTGGATGGCTCACATGGGATTATCTAAAGGGGGCACGCATTTGGCGGCGGAACGCTTTGCTCGCAGCCACAGTGAACAGTCCCAGGGTCAGGCGGGCGTCACGGCGTCGCCGTTTCAAGCCTGGATAGACGATTGGCGCTTTCAAAGTCCTGCCTCCGCGAACTTCGAGCACTTCACCCTTAGCGCCTACAGCGGTGAGGGCAATGAGCGCTTTGGCTACGCGCTCACGCTGTTGGCAAAGGGCCCGCTGGTGTGGCACGGCGACAACGGATTCAATGCCAAAACCGTGCAAGGCCAGGGGTCGCATTACTACAGCCAGCCCTATCTACAGATCGAAGGAAGCGTCACACTCAATGGCGAACAAACAAGCGTCACCGGCAGGGGCTGGCTGGACCGCGAGTGGAGTAGCCAACTACTCACCGCGGAGCAGACCGGTTGGGATTGGTTTTCCCTGCACTTGAACGATGGGCGCAAGCTAATGGCCTATCGGCTACGGGGCGGCGGAGAGAACGGCGGCGACTACTCGTTTGCCCATCTGTTCGACGCGAATGGCCACACTGAGCAGATAGGCCCCCAGGAGATTACCCTGGCCCCGCTTACGACCGAGCGCGTCGCGCAGCGCGATATACCGACGACCTGGCAATTGGAAATGCCCAACGCCGGGTTGGATCTCACGATCGAGGCCCGCCATCCCAATCGCTGGATGCCGACCACAGTGCCCTATTGGGAAGGGGATGTGACGGTGCGAGACACCATCACGCAAGAGGCGCTAGGAGTCGGCTATCTAGAAATGACCGGCTACGCAACGAGCAAATGAGCCGTATTCACTCACGCTCGCCCGCGATGGGCTGCCAGCCTTGGGGTGAGTAGCGCTCCAGGCCATTTTCGCCCAATTGCGTTAGCCACAGCCAGCGGTGGTGAATCAACTCGGCAACGACCGGCTGGCGCTCGATGATGGCCTCGATACGCGCCTTGGGCGCATCCACGACCACCGTAAGACGCAGCGGTTCGTGGTGCAGCGTGTCGCCATCGCGCAGTGACTGCTCTGGCAAACCGATACGTAGCTGGGGGGAGTTCCCTTCGATCACGCCCACGTGACCGCCCACCACCGAATGCAATAGCTTGTTGCCCCCACCGTACAGGCCGGGTACCACGGTCGACGCGTAGTACTGCAGATTGATCCAACTAGCGACCAGCATTGGCGCCATCATCAATCCTTCCAGTACGCTGCCTTCCGGGTCTTGCTCGGGGTAGTACTCGTGCAGAAAAGCGCGGCCATCCAACGCTTTACCTTGGGTGCGTGCCCTGGGCGCGAGAATCAACGCGGCGTTATTGACCAGACCCCACTCCGGGCGCGGCTGCGACCAATCGGCGCCACGCATGGCCATGCTTTTCAAACGTTCGATCGCGCCCTCTTTCTCAACACCCAGAGCGGGAGCACGCTCCAAGCGGGTGGCCGCACCAGCACGCTGGGCAGCATCTTCGAAAGCCCTCAGTGCGCTTTCCAACGTCTCGGGCATCTGCTCGTCGTGATAGACGTACACCCGGTCGGTCAGCGTACAGTGCGTCGCCGCTAGCGCGAAAAATGGCGAAGGCAGCACGATACCCATCTGTGGCAACGCCTGCTGAACCTCCGTGTCATTCAGTAGCGCAGCGGCGACCCGGGCATTCATGCCGCCACCCTGGCCGCCACAGGCACCGCAGGTCAGCCCGGCGTGGTGGGGATTGTTGTCACTTTGCGAATCGTGCCCCACCAGCACCAACAGCGAAGCGCTTGGGTGCCCCAAGAGCGTGAGCAGGTTTTTCGCCAGAGCCACCTTGTCATGGCCTGCAATCGGTTCGCCGTCGTAGGTATGAAACAACCCTTCGGGCGCCTCGCACTGCGGCACCGGTGCCTGCTTGCGCAGACTGTCTTTGATCAGCTTCCAGCCCCAGGCAATCCCGGTGGTCTCGACGAGCGTGAACGTCGAGAGCGGCGCGTATTTGGCATGGCGTACGCTTTGACGCTGGCTCTCTTGCTGATAGCGCTGCATGCCTTGTGCATGAGGATCAGGCGTGCCGATCCGGTAGGTGGGCGTCAGCAGCCCCGGCACGCGGGGTTGAGCCCGCTCGGGGCCGGTGTCCGCATCGGCGACCGGCATGCCGAAAAACCCGGCTACCCCAAGTGTGCCCATCGAGGCGTCGGCGTTCTCCAAGTGGCGACGAAAGCGCTCTGAACGTACGTCGATACAAAACGCAGCTTGCGCCTTGGGTACGTGGGGCAGCGGCTCACTCGGTGCCGCCAGCACCGATGCAAGCGCGCGCTGATACCCCAGCTCATAGGCGTGCTGCCAGCACCACAGCGCCTCGTGTTGGTCAAGCGTGCTCTGCCCGGTTTGCCACTGGGAAAACCATTCTCTTCGCTGAACGGTGGTGAGCTGTTCGACTCCGAGCCACTCCCAAACCAGCGCCATGGCCGCCAGCTGGTGTATGCCAGCACTCGGCTGTTGATCAGCCGAGTGCCACCCAATCCCCTGACACCAGGAAGCCCAGCCGTTGACTCTCAATAGCAGCGTATGGGTCAACGCCTCGAAGGCCTCTGGCGTCAGTGCCCAATCCACAGCGACCTGCTCGGCCGCGGCCATGGGCTCATCGGGCAGCGCCCGTAGCGACTGGCGAAGCGTTTTAGGCCAGCGTAAATCGTGCTGCACGGTATGTTTCCAGAAGGGATACAGCGACTCCCCAGTAGGATTCGACCAGCGCTGCTGATGCTGATCGAAGTAGCTGGCACAGCTCTCTGCAAGCGCATCGAAACCGTCATGCCCTTCCAGCACATCCCAGGCACTGCGCAGCGGCGTGGCGGCTTTGGGTGGGGATGCCAAATAGCCAATGAGGCTCTGTTGAGTGTAAGCATAGCCCCCCTGGCGCAGCGCTTGCTGCACATCCTGAGATGAGATGCGCCCCGCCTCCCATGCATGGTGATAAAACTCGGCGGGCATGGTCATTGGCTGCCCAGCACGGCGGCTCAACGCTTGGCTCACCTGCTCGATGGGCTGATGTTTGAGCCCCCACCATGGGTTGACCGCAATCCACTGATCCAAAGGCCATACCGGGGCAATGGCGTCGGTGGCACGCTTCAAAGCATCAAGGTACGACGACGTCATGACCACTCTCCTTTCAAACCGTGGGCCAGCGGTGCAGGACGTGACCAATCATGAATGGGGGCAATGGCATCGACGGCGCGCTGGAACGGCAGCGCCAAGTAGAGGCCTTGGCTAAAGTGAACCCGCCAGCGCGCCACACAAACCGCCTGCGGAAAGAGCGTGACCGCTCCGGCGGCCAGCACCAAACTCGCCAGCATCAGCGTGCCCAGCAAGCCCGCCGTCAACGTCAAGGGGGCATACGCACTGGGTAGCGCAGGTGCGAGCATGCTGTGAAGCAAGGCATACAGCGGTACCAGCCCCAGCGCCATAACGAATAGCGCTAAACGCTTGCGCTTTGCCGTGCCCACAGGCATGCCCAATAGCGTGCTACCCACGGCCAAGCTCAGCAGTGCCCCGAGTAGCGGGTTGTGGCTTACCAGCGTGGGGAACACGGCCAATACCGCTGCGGCAAGCGCAGCCGCAGGCAGCGCAAGGGCCAGTCGCTGACGCATCGGGGCCAGCGGCAAGCGCTCACAGCGAGCCGCACGGACGGTACGGCCAGACGCCAAGAACGAGTGAGCTTTGTAGAGCGAGTGCGCCAGCAGATGCGCCAACGCCAGGGTGTAGGCACCGACGCCGATTTCGAACAGCATGAAGCCCATCTGCGCACAGGTCGACCAGGCCAGCGCGTGCTTGACAGACGTTTGGGTCAGCATCGTCATGACGGCCACCAGAGCCGTGAAACCACCCACGGCGATGAGCAGATAGTGCCCCAGCGTCAAGCCATCGAAGACTGGAAATAGACGTAGCCACACGAAGCCCCCCAAGTTGATCACCCCTGCATGCAGCAGCGCCGACACGGGCGTGGGTGCTTCCATGACTTTGATTAGCCAGCCGTGCATGGGCACCTGGGCACACTTACACAGTGCCGCCACCGCCAGGGCAACGGAGGCCGCCTCTACCTGCCAGCCACCTGAGCCAGCGGCAGCCGCGGCAAACAGTTGGGGCAGTTCAAACGTGCCAAAACGCGCATAGAGCAGCGCGACCGCTGCGATCAGCGCAATATCGCCAATACGGCTAACGACGAACTTCTGCCACGCCGCCCGCTGCGCCTCCACACGCTCGGGATAGAGTGTCAAGAGATGGTGCAAGGCAACGCTGACGCCGACCCAGGCAATCAACATCACGACCAAGTGATGGGTAAACACCAACAGCATCACGCTGGCGAGGACGACCAGACACCACGGCAAAAAGCGACGCTCTCCCCGGTCACCTTTCAAGTAGCCCTCGGCAAAGCGCAGCAATACGGTACCCAGCAGGCTGATGAGCAGCGCCATCCACACCGCCAAACCGTCGGGGTACAATCCTAAAGGCTGGGCGGTTTCGGGCAGGCCGGTCGGTAACCCCCAGGCATCCATCAAAAGCAGCGCGCCCACGGCAAGGCTCGCTACCAGCGCACTTAGGGTCAGCAGACGGCCCGCTTTCCATGCACGGCCTAGCGATTTGGAGGAGCCAACGCGGGCGCTCGCGCCTGCCACTACCAGTAGCGATACCGGAATCAGTAGCCATAACGCGAGCAGTGCCAGCACCGCGAAGTCGATGAATTGAGGCATAGCCGTTCTCCCTTGGTCGTATCCCAAAGACTATGCCGCCCTCATCACCATATAAAAAATAGTTTATATCTGATAAAACGTTCGCTAAAACAGAACGAATAACCCGCCCTCGCTGAGATCTCCTGCCATGAAGCTCAACTACCACCATCTTTACTACTTTTGGCAAGTGGCAAAATTAGGCCATCTCACCCGCACGGCCGAGGCGCTGCATGTCTCTCAGTCGTCCCTCTCGCAGCAGATCCGTCAGCTAGAGGAGCGCTTGGGCCAAGCGCTCTTCATTCGTGAAGGACGCCAGTTGCACCTCTCCGAAGCTGGCAGGCTCGCCTTCGATTACGCCGAGGCCATTTTTACCCAGGGAGAAGAACTCAGCGCGCTGTTCGCTGAAGGTGGCCACGCGCACCGCGAGGTCGTACGCGTGGGGGCGGTCGCCACGCTGTCGCGTAACTTTCAGGAGGGGTTCGTAAGGCCGCTTCTAGGTCGAGACGATTTGGATTTGATTTTGCAAAGCGGTGGGCTCGACGACCTGCTCAGACGGCTTTCTGCCCACAAGCTCGACGTGGTGCTCTCGAACCAGCCCGTTCGCGGCGATAGCGAACACCCCTGGCACTCACAGCGACTGGCGCGGCAGCCTGTGAGCCTGATCGCCACACCTCATCTTTCTCCCCCGCCCATTTTTCCTAGCGCGCTAAACGGGCATGCCTTCATCTTACCCGGCGTGGAAAACGCCACGCGCCACGCGTTCGATCAGCTTTGCGGCCATCATCGTCTCACGCCCAAAATCGCCGCCGAGGTGGATGACATGGCCATGATGCGTCTGCTGGCGAGGGATACCCAGCACATCGCCGTCATGCCGCCGGTCGTCGTACGTGACGAGCTCAATAACGGAACGCTCAAAGATTACGGCGCGCTCCCCGGCGTCTGGGAAGAGTTCTACGCCATTACCATCCAGCGCCGGTTCGAGTCGCCCAGCTTGAAAGCGCTGTTAACACGCACGGGGGAATCGCTGCTAGATTGAGCCAGAAGTGAACGTAACGCAATTCGCTTAGTTTGGCTAGGAATCGTGGACAGCTTAATTGGCATCAAAAAAACCCGCCGAAGCGGGTTTTTAGTCACTATTTACGTCAAGGTCTTTCCCAAAGCATGCTCCCTGAGGGATCGTCCAGTCGAAGCACTTCAATACTTAGACTGGCGTCATCGCCAATCGATGGGTTGCCCCATGGGCCAGTGCTATCGGGCGCTAAATTCCATTCCAACGTTTCGCCCGGCTCGATACCGCCAGAAATAGTGTAGTAGAACGTCTCGTCGACCCAAGGCACCGAACGACCTGGGCTTTGCAATACACCTCGGAAGTGCGCCCTCGCGACTGGCTCGCCAGTGTTGTTGGTCACGCGCAACGTTATCACGGGATCAGCATTCAACGAGTCATCTTCAATTAACTGGTACTCGGCGCTTTCGATAACGAAGCGGTCCAGCATTTCTTGCGCAATGGGAATGTCAAGACCGTCAGCCTCTTTGCTTTTCTCGGGGAGCTCTCCCGCGAGCTCGAGCACCTCAGGGCCGCTAAGGCCGTGCAAACTGCGACGAGCCTCTGTGGCCATGGCTTCAAGTTCATCATCACTTAGCTCGCTGATCTCGACAATCGTCATCCCTTGCTGAGATCGACGCATCAACAGAGCTTCGATGGCTTCGTTAAAGCGCTCTGCCTCTGCTTCATCTAACGAGGCGCGAATTTCTTGAAGTGACCTGTCGAAATAGCGCGGGTTTGAGCCATCAATGGTCGGATCTGCATGAGCAATACCTGACATGGCCAACGCTATCGCTAGAGCTAATACCCGTTTCATAAAAGCACCGTCCTGTTGGTTGAGGTATCAACATAAGTCAAATGGCCGCGTTTGAACATTCTCAACTTTCATGGCCAAGCTACTCATAAGTCTTGATGGATTTACTGAGCTGTACTCCTACATTCTGCCAATACCGTCCCACACGTTGCTGAGGTGTACCTTTTGGCATGAACTCGATGTAGTTACCCGTTGGCCAAATCTGCATAACAGAGCCAGCCGCACGAGCCTTGCGATGTGGTTTGATGCGTAATTTCATGTGATTAGCTCCTATTTCCCGCCCGCGTCTACAGCTGCCCGCAAAAAAACATTACTCTGAAGCTTGTGCTCACCATGCGTAAAATACCACGGAATCTCCAGTTGAATTCCCATGATCTCAAAAGAGCACTGTTAGTTACTGCATGGAGTACAGCGAATCGTACTAGATGACGCACTGAAAGACCGGTACATTTTATAAAGGGCTTGTAGGTAGGAAGCGCGGGGCCTAGATACGAAAAAGCCCCTGACGAATCAGGGGCTTTTTGAGATAAGTGGCGGAGGGACAGGGATTCGAACCCTGGATAGGCTATTAACCTATGCCGGTTTTCAAGACCGGTGCATTCAACCGCTCTGCCATCCCTCCGGCTTATGGGTGCGTATACTAACAGCTTCTCCTTGTAAGTCAACGCCTTTTGAATAAATTAGTAGAGCCTTAAACCGACGCGGGTAATCATGCCACCCTCCATTTCGCTGACGACCCAGTGGATACCGTGCCAATCTACGTCGTCACCAACCACAGGGTGACCGCCGACTCTGAGCGAAACGAACTCTGCGAGCGTCATCTCCTGCTCGCCGGGGCTCAGTGTCAAACCATAGGCTTGGGCGATATCCTGCATTTGGGCGTTGCCGTCCAACGTAAAGGTGCCAAAGAAGGCGCGTTCTTGCTTGAGCTTGGCATCGCCATTGAACAGGCGGTTGAGCGCGACCAGGTCTTCCGTACGACCAATCACACAGATTACATCGCCAAGTTTCAACCGGGTGCTGCCCTTGGGATGCAGCATGACGTGATTGCGGAACAGCGCCGAAATCAGCGCACCGGAGGGGAAGCGCAGCAATCGGATTGGAACGTCTTCAAGGTCTTCGTTTTCGACGACATAAACGAACATCTCGAAGTCGTTATCCGGGAGGATGCCCAGTGGACCGCGACGGTTGGGCGTGGTACCCGCGGGTACTTCTACTTTCAGCCAGCGGGCCATGAGGGTGAGAGAGCCGCCTTGAATCAGCAGCGACATCAGCACCACCGCAAAGGCGACATTAAAGTAGAGCGACGCGTTTTCGACTCCGCCAATCACTGGAAAAATGGCGAGCACGATCGGAACGGCTCCGCGCAGGCCGACCCACGCAATGAAGAGGGTTTCGCGCCAACGGAATTTGAAAAAGGGTTTAATGCTAATCAAGACGGCCAGCGGGCGAGCGACGAAGATCAACGCCAACGCAACGAAGCCAGCGGGCAGGGCCACGTCCCAAAGCTGGCTGGGCGTCACCAGCAATCCCAGCACCAAGAACAAGCCGATTTGGCTCAACCAGGCCAAACCATCGTGTACGGGCAGGATGAAATTGAGGTGGCGGCCTGGCTGATTACCAATCATAAGGCCCGCTAGATAAATCGCTAAAAAGCCGCTGCCTCCCAGCACGCTGGTCAACCCGAACACGCTAAAGCCAAGTGCCAGCGCCAGCATGGCATAAAGACCAGGTGCCAAGTCCAGCCAGCGGAGCAGTTTGGCGCTAAGCCATCCGCCCCCAATGCCGACGGCCAACCCAATACCAAACTGAGAAATGAAGAACAGCAACGTTTCACCGACACCGCCGATGTCACCGACCAGCAGCTCTACCAGCATCAGGGTTAGAAAGATCGCCATCGGGTCGTTGGTACCCGATTCGATTTCCAGCGTCGCCCCTACCCGTTCGTTAAGGTTCACTCCCCGCCCGCTCAACATGGAGAAGACCGCCGCAGCATCGGTAGACCCGACGATGGCACCTACCAGCAGCCCTTGTACCAAGGAGAGATCAAATACCCACATGGCAATGACACCGACGATGGCGCTGGTAATGAAGACACCGAACGTCGCCAGAGAGAGCGCAGGACGAAACCCGACTCGGAACGTTTTAAGGCGCGTGCGCAACCCACCGTCGAGCAGAATCATGGCGAGCGCTAGATGGCCGATCGTAAAGGCCATGGAATAGTCATCGAACTCGACGCCTAACAGGCCTTCCTCTCCGGCCAACATCCCGAGGCCCAAGAAAATCAGCAGTATCGGTACGCCCACCATGGAAGAGAGACGACTCGCGAGGATGCTGAGCGCCATTAGGGAACCACCCACCAGGAAGAACGTATAAATTGCGTCCATGTCTCTCCGTCTCTACATTAATGCCGTTCTATTATTGCATGTCGTTGCTGAATTTACTGAGCGTGTTCGCTAGGTTTATGCAAGGGACTAGCCAGATGCTTTGCCTGACAGCTAAACTCCGCCGTCCTACCATCGGGAGTTGAGGTTATGTTGAACGCTTTTTGGCGTGAACGTTCATTAATAGCTCTGTCATGGGTCCTTATTTTATTATTTTCATTTTCAGTGACTTACGCAAACGAAGAGCGTGAAGCAGAGATCACTGAGCCGCCGCTCTCTTTGGATAGCACCGTAAGACTACCCGAGGGGTTGTGGCCTGCCGATGACGACCGGGCAATAGAGGCACTCGAAGAAGCTCCCAGCATGGCAGTGGTACCGCCACCGCCCCTTGATCCGCCACCGCTCAAACAACTTACGCTGATGCTAGATTGGTATTTGAGCCCACAGCATGCGGCGCTTATCGTGGCAAAAGAGCGCGGACTGTTCGCCGCCCAAGGCTTGGATATCGCCCTATCGACCCCAGCTGACCCATCCATTGCCATCAAGCTTTTGTCAGCCGGCGAGGTCGATTTAGCCCTGACTCGCCAGCCGCTTCTGCATCTACATGCCCATGAAGGGGCGCCCATCGTCCGTATCGCCACGTTGGTCGAGACACCGCTCAACGCCGTGATCGTGGCGGGCGAAGCGCCCGCACCTGCCAACGTCGAAGACACCCTGGCCGATCTGCACTACGGCTTTTCTACCCGCGAAGGGCGTGACGTGCTGGTAGAGCGACTACTGCCACGCTCGGTGCGCCAAGTGGATGACTTCGTTGCGCCCGAAAGCGTGCATTTCGATGCCGCTGATGCCCTCCGTTCGAGCAGAGTCGATGCCGTGGCGGATGGTTTTTACCACAGCTTGCCCGCGCAACTGGCGGCCGATGGCATCGTCACCCACACCGTTCGCTACAGCGAGCTCGATATCCCCCGCCACGACGGACTAATTCTCGTAGCTAACAGCGATTCCGTGGCTCGTCGAGCCACAACGTGGTCGCGGGTACTGTTGGCGGTGGAAGAAGCCAGCAATTGGATGATCGAGCACCCGGACGAGGCGTGGTCGCTATTGGTCACGACTCACCCCGTGCTGGATAATCCCATTCATCAAACCACATGGGATGATCTGCTTCGCCGCGTCGCGCTAAGCCCGGCGGCGCTGGATGAGCGGCGCTATGCAGCGTTCGAGCGCTATTTACAAAACGCTGGTGCGATCTCTGACGAGCTTCCTGTAGCGCGCCTCGCGGTGAATCCACACCTTCTCATGACGCGTTGACCCACGCCTTAGCTACCTGCCACATCCATCACGCGCTGGAGCTCTATGCACGATACCCCACTAGTGTTTATCGATATCGAAACCACCGGCACTCGGGCCACTCGTGACCGGATCACCGAAATCGCGGCACTGAAGGTAGTGGACGGTGACGTCGTCGACCGGTTTGTCTGCTTGATTCACCCTCAGACCAGTGTGCCCGCCCATATCAGTCAGCTCACCGGCATCTATGATGACATGCTGGCCAACGCCCCTACGTTTTCTGACATCGCCGAGAAGCTGCTGGCATGGCTCGGCAGTGCCTGCCTGGTCGCGCATAACGCGCGATTCGACGCTAGTTTCTTACGCAACGAGTTCAAACGCGCTGGCCATCGCTACCAACCTTCGGTGATATGCACGCTGCGCCTTGCAAGACGCTTACACCCGACGCTGCCCACGCATAACTTGACCGCTCTGCTGGCCCATTTCGATATTCCTAGGGCACATCAGCACCGCGCCGAAGACGATGCCAACGCGCTATGGGAGCTATGGCTAACCTGGCGACGCGAATGTGAAACGGAGCGTTTTCAGGCGGCCCTTACCGACGAACAGCGCCATCGCAGTCTGCCAGCGCAGCTCTCCAGCGATCAGATCGCCGATTTGCCTAGCGCCCCCGGCGTGTATCTTTTTTACGGGCATAACCGTTTGCCGCTCTACGTGGGTAAAAGTGTCAATCTGCGCAGTCGAGTGCTGGGTCATTTTCAGCGCGACCATCAAGACGATAAAGAAATGCGTCTTGCTCAACAGATCCAGCATATCGAGTGGGAGGAAACCGCGGGGGATATGAGCGCTCAGCTACGCGAAGCACAGCTCGTCAAGACGTTGATGCCCATCATGAACCGCCAGCTACGCCGCCAAGGGAGTCTGAAAACGTGGTACTGGCCGAGCAATGCCCTTTGTCCCACACTGGTGAGCGGCAAGGCCATCAGCCAGCCTCAGCCGGGCAAGCTGTTCGGTCTATTTAGGAGTGCCAAAGAGGCCAAAGAAGCGCTACGAAGTGTGGCCGAAGAGCACGGCCTTTGCCCTCGCGTATTGGGCCTGGAGAAAGGCAAAGGGCGTTGCTTTGCGCAACAGCTAGGCAAATGCCGTGGCGCGTGCTGTCAGCAGGAACCGCTGGAAGCGCATAGCCTGCGCGCGCAGCGAGCACTGGCCAAACTGCAGGTGAGCGCATGGCCGTGGCCAGGCCGTATCGTCATCCGTGAGCAGAGCCGCCGAGGCGGCCCCATTGCGTATCATGTGGTCGACCATTGGTGCTACTTGGGGAGCGCCACGACCCACCGCTGCGCTCAAGCGCTGACGGAGGACGCGCCACAATTCGACATGGATACCTATCGCATCCTCAACCGCTTTTTGAGCGCGCCCGACCAGCACGGCCTTACGATTGCGCCGCTATGAAAGCATCGATGGCTTGCTGAAACGCCTCGGGCTGGTCGGCGTGTAGCCAGTGCCCGGCGTTTTTGAGGGTGACGAGCCGGGCTCGCGGCAGCACCTCACGCAGCGCGGGCAGCATGTCGTCACTGACGTAGTGAGAGTCGGCGCCGCGCAGAACTAACGTTGCCCCCTCGAACGGGACATTCCCATCGGGCTTGCCGATGATATCCTCGTAGCCGCGCTTGATCTCGTCTAGCCCCACCCGCACGCCCATCACGCCCTGCTCGTCTCGCACCAGGTTGGTGGCGAGAAAGAGTCGTGTGGGCCGTGAATCGACATGCTCCGCCAGCAAGGCATCCGCTTCACGCCGATTGGTAGGCTGACCTTCGCGCACCTGCTCAAGCGCGGCGAAGACGTCGTCATGGCCGTGCTGATAGGCCACTGGGGCGATGTCGGCCACCATCAGTGAGAGACAGCGCTGTGGGGCTTGGCGGGCCAGCGTAATGGCCACCTTGCCGCCCATGGAGTGCCCTAACACGTGGGCTTGCTCGATGCCCAACTTATCCAGCGCGGCTAACACGTCCTGGCTCATGGCCCGATAGCTCATGCCTTCGGCGTGGGGAGAACGTCCGTGGTTTCGTAGGTCCACCGCGACCACCCGACGCTTTCGCTGCCACACTTTCAAGTGAGAGCGCCAATTGTCGGCGCTACCGAGCAAGCCATGAATCACTACCAGCGGCTGGCTTGTCTCATCGGCCTCGGCGGGCAGGTCCATCACGTAAAGATCCACGGGGGCACGGTCGGTCATGCTACGTCCTTATCGGTTAAGCGGTTCGCGGTGAGGCGTCGTGTTGTCCCGTCCATACCACCAAGCGACGCGTGAGCCACGCCAGCAGCAGCCCATAAAGCGGCAGGAAGAACAGTAGGCTAATGCCCAGCTTAATAGCGTAATCGACGGCAGCAATTTCTACCCAGTGCTGCGCCATGAAAGGATCAGGACTGTTATAGAAGGCGGTGGCGAAGAAGGCAAACGTATCCGCTAGATTGCCCAGGATCGTCGAACAAACGGGCGCGACCCACCAAGCCCACTGGCGCAAGCGATCGAACACCTGCACATCCAGCAGCTGGCCGAGCACGTATGCCAGAAAACTTGCCACTGCAATGCGGGCCACGAAAAGATTCCACTCGCCAAGCGCTTCGATGCCAGCGAAGCTGCCTCGCGGAAAAATCACGGATACGACGTAGGAGACCAGCAGCGCGGGAAACATCACGCGCAAAATAATACTACGCGCAGGTCCTTTACCGAACAGGCGAACCGTCAAATCAGTCGCCAGAAAGATAAATGGGAAACTAAAGGCGCCCCAGGTAGTGTGAAAACCAAATAGCGTGAAGGGTAGCTGCACCAGGTAGTTACTGGCGGCGATGATGGTGATATGGAAAGCGACCATCACCATGAGGCAACGGCGATGCTGAGCGTCGGTTAAAGCGAACATGCGAATTGACCTTTTTTTAATGGAGAGGGGTTAGGGAACCCTCAAAAAAGCGCCATAAGCGCTACTGGGGCGCGCATTATACGCGTTACCAGCAGTAATGAAAGGCAGTGGAACGTATCTAGCCGCCCCACCGCCCCGGCAGCTAGGCTCTTACAGGGCGGTGGCGCGTGCAGCACAGCATTAGTGATCGGTGGGAGTAGCCTGATCAGCGGCACCCACATTGCGTTCGCGCATCGCGGTATGCACATCGTCCAGGCTGGTCGGATCATCGATGGTAGAGGGTATCCCGAAGGATTTACCATCGGCGATATTACGCAGCAGTTTGCGCAATATCTTACCAGAGCGAGTTTTGGGTAACCGGTTGACCACCAGCACTTGCTTGAAACACGCAATGGGGCCTATGTGATCGCGAACCCGCTCGATGAGCTCGGCTTCAAGCGTTGCCTCATCGCCATTAAAGCCATCTTTGGGGATCACCAACCCGACCGGCACCTGACCTTTCAACTCATCGTGAATACCGATTACGGCGCACTCAGCCACGGCAGGATGCGCCCCCACCACTTCTTCCATTTCACCGGTAGAGAGACGATGTCCGGCGACATTGATCACGTCATCCGTACGCCCCATGATAAAAAGATAGCCCTCTTCATCGAAGTAGCCGCCGTCACCGGTCAAATAAAAACCTGGGTAAGCCGCCATATAAGCGCTATGAAAGCGCTGTGGGTCTCGCCAAATGCCTACCAGACACCCCGGGGGGAGCGGCTGCTTGATGACGACACTGCCCTGCTGCATGGCGGGTGCCTGTTCGCCATCGCGATCTACTATTTGCACGTCGAACCCAGGCACGGGGTATGTCGCAGAACCCGCTTTGGTGGGCGCCGCTTCGATGCCTGGCAGGTTGGCAGCAATCGGCCAGCCGGTCTCGGTTTGCCACCAGTGGTCGATCACCGGCACATCGAGCAGGTCGTCTAACCAGTGGAACGTAGGCGGGTCTAGACGCTCGCCTGCCACGTATAAGTGCTGCAAGCTACTGATATCGTACTGCTCTAACTGCTTGGCTTCGGGGTCTTCTTTTTTGATAGCTCGAAACGCCGTGGGCGCCGTGAAGAAGCTTTTCACTTTGTACTCATCAATCAAGCGCCAGAACGCCCCTGAATCCGGGGTCTTAACGGGCTTGCCTTCGTAGACGATGGTCGTGCAGCCGCGCAGTAGCGGTGCATAGACGATATAGGAGTGCCCCACCACCCACCCCACATCGGAGGCGGTGAACATGACGTCGCCGGGATTCAACCCATAGATGGCTTCCATGGAGTAGGCCAAGGCGACGGCGTAACCGCCGGTGTCACGCACCACCCCTTTCGGCTTCCCAGTGGTGCCAGAGGTATACAGTATGTAAAGCGGGTCGGTGGCTTTGACGGGGACACACTCAACATAAAGCGCCTCTGCCTCCAGCGTCTGCCAATCCATATCGCCAGGCTGCAGCTCGACGCGGTGCACATCGCGCTGGTAGATCACACAAGCATCGGGCTTGAAGCTGCTTAGAGAGATAGCTTTGTCGACGATCGGCTTGTAGGGCAGCACTTTATCGACTTCGACACCGCAGGAGGCAGCGATGACCACTTTGGGTTCGGCATCTTCGATACGAACCGCCAGCTCATGGGGGGCAAAACCACCAAATACCACCGAATGAACCGCGCCCAAGCGGGCGCAGGCATACATGGCAATCAACGCTTCGGGCACCATGGGCATATAGATGATCACGCGATCACCTTTGTTCACGCCCAGCTTGGCGAGCCCGCCCGCAACATGCGCCACTCGATCGCGCAGCGCTTGGTAACTCAGCGTTTGTTTTGAGTTGGTGACCGGGGAGTCCCAGTAAAGCGCAGGCTGATCGCCGCGACCTTGCTCGACATGGTAGTCGATGGCGGCGTAGCAGATATTCAGCTCTCCATCGTGAAACCAGCGCGCATGCTGCTGCTCATCGTAATGGAGAATGGTGCTAGGTGGTGTGTACCAGGGCACTCGCTTGGCTTGCTCGGCCCAAAACATGTCTGGATGTTCGATGGCGTGTTGGTAGGTACGCTGGTAGAGGCTCATGGTGACCTTGTGATTATTGTGTCAATGAAAGAGCATCTTTAAAGCAAAGATGGATTGTCGACACTTTATAAAGTAATTCACCAACCCACCCTCATACTATGGGTGTAAACGCGACCAAAGACGCATCCAAACGCCAGTATTGTCGACAACGCACGACCTATTATCATTGATAGAGCGTTAAACCCATATTTGGACAAAAACCCCTAAATTACTGATCATTAAATAACCCAATCCTCGCGACGCGACGATGGCTACATAACCTATAACAACGCTGTCATAACAGTGTAGGCAAGGAGATTTTCATGTCTGCTTCTACGAGCGCCGCTACACGACTTCTGGAACATAATGGTCACGCCATCGAGGCGGGCACGCAATTGCTTAAAGCACTAGCCAACGAAAAACGCTTGCAGATTCTGTGCCTACTGGCTGAGAAAGAATTGTCAGTGACACAAATCAATCAGCAGCTCTCGTTGAGCCAATCGGCCTTGTCACAGCATCTAGCCATCTTACGTCGTGACCAGTTGGTCAATACCCGCAGGGAGTCACAAACCATTTACTACTCTCTGAGCAGTGAAAGCGCCAAGGCGATCATCGCCACCCTGGCGCAACACTATGCGGCGTAGCGCACCATCGCCGCCAGCCACCGATGTTAGCGGCGCTGCCACCCTGCGGCATCGACCACGCCTAGCGCCTTCACAATGGCATGCTCTACCCCCGCCGACACCGCCAACCCCACCTTACGGCTAAGTGTTTTCGGCGGCTCTAGCTTGACGCGGTACACCTGTGCGTTGGCGATCCGCTCCACTAGGTAAGCCTCACTGGTACCGATACTATCCACCAGCTTTTGCTCCAACGCTTCACTGCCATACCAAATTTCGCCTGTCGCGAGCGTGTCGATATCCATCTCTGGACGATGTCGGGAGACATACTCTTTGAACAAACGGTGCGTGTTTTCCAAATCATCGATGAACTTCTCGCGCCCCTCTTCGGTGTTCTCTCCCAGAACCGTCAACGTACGCTTGTATTTACCGGCAGTCAGCAGCTCGACATCGATATCGTTACGTTTGAGCAAGCGGTGGATATTCGGCACTTGCGCCACTACGCCAATCGAGCCGATCACTGCAAATGGTGCGGCTTTGATGTGACTGGCCGTGCAGGCCATCATATAGCCTCCACTAGCAGCCACTTTGTCAATGCACACCGTCGTCGTCAGACCCGCTTCTCTGAGCCGATCGAGCTGGGCGGCTGCTAGGCCATAGGCATGTACCAGACCGCCCGCTGATTCGAGCCTGACGATGACTTCATCATCGCCACTGGCTACGTCGATCACCGCAGACACTTCCTGGGCAAACCGTTCCGCCTGAGACGCTTTGATATCGCCATGAAAGTCCAAGACCCAAACGTTTTGTTGCGATGAACTGCCACTATGACCTTGTTTGGCTGCTTTTTGCCTGGCCTTCTCCTCCTGACGAAACGCTTTGATGAGCTTTTTACGCGCCCCTTGGACGGTCGTCGTCACACGCAGACGGCGCTGGCGTGCCCGACGCTGATCATTGAGCGACTCGACATGCAGCTTCAGGCCATGTTCGCCAGTCTCTTTGCTGCGCATAACGATGATCAGCAATAGCGCGATGGCCCCCATGATCAGCGTAGTTTGCAGTAAGAATGTGCCCATTTCCACGACCCACTCAGCCATCATCACTCTCCTCTGCTGTGTTTGAAACGTTTGCTTTTTTGTTATCAATCAAGCCTGCTTTTGGCGTTAGTTACCGCAGGCTTGATTAAAACAATTGTTTGAAATAATCTCATCCAAACATGGTACGTTAATGACACCACTCACACTTAGGAACGATCCTATGTCATCCACCACACTTGATAAGTTGCAATCTCGCTTTAACCCCGAGGCGGCCAAAGGGATGCACGAAGTCTTTCAGTTTCACTTCGCCGATGCGGGCAGTCACTACTTGGATATCCAGGATGGTACGCTCGGCGTGCATGAGGGCGAGCACGACGATCCGTCGGTCAGCCTGAGCATGAGTACGGACACGCTGAAGGGCATCATGAACGGTGAGATCAATGGCATGACGGCGTTCATGACCGGTAAATTGAAGGCTACCGGTAACGTCATGCTCGCCACCAAGCTGACCAGCCTGTTCCCCAGCCAATAAACACGTCCTACTCGCGCCACCTTGCTAAATGCGTTTCAATCAAGTCGCGAGAAATGGAGTAAGGCGGCGGCAGCGACGGAAGCTGCCGCGGCGAGAACCATGCAGCATCGCTAATCTCTACACCATCGATCCGAATGCGCTTTGTCGTGGCCTCGGCAAAAAAACCCAGCATGAGCGAGTGCGGAAAGGGCCACGCCTGACTATGGTGATATCTTAACCGATCCACGTGCACCCCTACCTCTTCGAAAATTTCTCGATGCACGGCCTCCTCCGCAGACTCTCCCGGTTCGATAAAACCGGCCAACGTGGAGTAGCGCCCGGGAGGAAAGCGCGGACTGCGCGCTAGCAGCATCGCCTCACCGCTGGTGACCAGCGTAATGATACAGGGCGAAATGCGCGGATAGTTACGGTGCCCACAGGCGTGACAGTGCATAGCAAACTCGGCTTCGAGCTTGGTGGCTCTTTCTCCGCAACGTCCGCAATAACGGTGATTCTCCAGCCAAGCACCCACTTGTAGTGCCGTCGACAGCAAGCTAAACCAGGATGCGGGCAACTGTCCCAGCCACTGTCGCCCCTCTATCCAGTCGTCGCCGGGTTGGGTTTCCACCAGCAGTGCCACCGGTTCATCGTACCAATAGCACAGTGGCTGCATCTGCTCAGTCCATGGTTGGAGAGGCTGCAGCGGCGATAGCTCACTCTTGATAGGCGCAGGCGCAATGTGACTGCGAGAGACACGTATCACACGCCCCTCTTTGACATGATGGGGGATTTGGCGCTTAAGCATCGGCAGCGGATCCGTCTAGCCAGCGCAACTGATGCGCCTCACATTTGGCCTGATGAGCTGCCCGCTCCTCTTGGGTGGGGCGAATGACACGCAGTTGCCCAGGCGACAGTGATAAGCGACGCACCGAAAGACCTTCGTTCGCTTCATTCTGCTGACGCTTGTCACTGCCGCTATCGGCATCCAAGGTCAGCGCCGTTTGGCCGCCGGTCATAGCCAGATACACATCGGCCAGTATTTCGGCGTCTAGCAAAGCGCCGTGAAGTACGCGGTGTCCATTGTCGATATCATAACGTTTGCACAATGCGTCGAGATTATTACGTTGCCCCGGGTGCATTTCACGCGCCATGACCAACGTATCGAGGATTCGGCAATGGTCTCGCACCGGTCCGAGCGCGGGTGCCCGACGGCGTTTGTTGAGCATGCCAAGCTCGTGATCGATGAACCCAACATCGAAGGGGGCATTGTGAATGACCAATTCGGCCCCTTCGATGAACGCCCAAAACGCATCGGCGATCTCAGCAAATACAGGCTCGTTCGCTACTTTGGCATCATCGATGCCGTGGACCGCGACCACCTCGGCGTCGATATGGCGCTCGGGATTGATGTACTGATGGTAAGTACGTCCGGTAAAACGACGATTGACCATCTCGACGGCACCAATCTCCACTAAACGGTGCCCATCTTTGGGATCGATACCCGTCGTTTCCGTATCTAGGATGACTTGACGCATGCCGCTCTCCTTTGATGTTCATCGATGGCTTCGTTGGCCAGCTCATCGGCACGCTCGTTGCCTGGATGGCCGCTATGCCCTTTCACCCAGTGCCACTCTACGCGATGGCGATGCGTCTCTTCATGAAGCGTTTTCCACAATTCGGCATTTTTGACAGGCTGCTTGGCCGCCGTTTTCCAGCCGCGTTTGACCCAGTTATGGATCCACTGGGTAATGCCCTGGCGGACGTATTGCGAGTCTGTCCATAACGCAACGCTGCAAGGCTTGTTCAAAGCACGCAGTGCCATGATCGCTGCCGTCAACTCCATGCGGTTGTTGGTGGTCTCGGCCTCATAGCCTTTCAATGTCTTTTGATGGGGTCCGCTTTCCAACACGACACCCCAGCCGCCTGGGCCCGGATTTCCTCGACAGGCCCCATCGGTATACACCGTTACCTGGGGCAGCCCCTCGGCTGCTTGCTTAATCACGTTCACTATCCTTTTTTAAACGACGCTGGCTCTTCGAGTGGCTCCAGGGAGCGCCCGTCCGTGTAGCGCCCAACGAAGAGGGCGCGATCGGAGCACTTAGACCAAATTTGACGCGCTGAACGGGGGCATGACGCTGGCGTCGTTGGGCTTGGATCATATAACTTTCGCCCAGCGGCAAATTATGCCGCCTCCCCCAAGCCTCCCAGCGCACACCGCAAGCTGTACTGAGTGGGCCACGAAAACAGCAGTAGTCTACGCGCTCAACCTCAAAGTCGACAAACGCCAACCAATCCTTTAAACGGTTCGCCGAACGCCAGTGGCCGTTCCAGGGGAAGGCCGTTTGTTGCTTGCGCCAGCGCTGTGTTAAGCCATTCAAACCGAGCGGGTTGAATCCAAACAGAACCAGAACGCCATTATCCGCCGTTACGCGAGCCGCCTCCCGAAGGGTATGGTGAGCCTCATGAAGGTGTTCCAGCCAGTGGTGAATGACCACCGTATCCAGGCAACGGTCAGGCAGTGCCCATTGATCCGGCGGGCACACCAACGAGGCATCGCTCTCTGCCAAGGCGCGGCTGGGAGCCCAGCGAATCGGGTGTGTAATCAATGACATACCCATCATTGCTGGCCCCATGCCCATTTCGAGACTGTGGCCGCCTTTGCGGCCTTCTACCACAGGGCCCAGGCAGGCACGTTGGGTTTCCCAAAGCGCTCGGCCTGCATCGGATTGCCAGTAAGCCTGCGCGCAGGTCAAGCGCTGCGCCAAGCTGTCGGCTTTTGGCGAATTTGACATAAACGGCGCTTCCCTCCACAGTAACGGCTTTTTAACGTCTATTTGTATCAGTTTTGCGCGCGACAGCGCATGGTTGGACTTTACGCATTTTTAGCATTCAAAGGATCTCGCCCATGATGAGCGTGACACCGATACCCGCCCTAAGCGACAACTATATTTGGCTCATAAGACAAGATACCAGTCAAAGCGTTTGCGTGGTGGACCCCGGTGAAGCAGCGCCTGTCATTGACATCCTCGAACGTGAGGCGCTCACCCTAGACACCATACTGATCACTCACCATCACCAGGATCACGTTGGCGGTTTGGATGCGCTCATCAAACGCTACTCTCCTCGCGTCATTGGCCCCGACAACCCTGACATCCAAGGAATCGACGTTCGCGTGAGGGACGGTGATCAGGTGCGCATCATGGGTCGCCTGTTCGATGTCATGGCGACACCGGGACACACTCTTGACCACATTAGTTATTTCGCTCCCGGCATTCCCGCCTTGCTTTTCTGCGGCGATACGCTGTTTTGCGCAGGCTGCGGGCGCCTGTTCGAAGGCACACCCGAGCAAATGTTCAGCTCATTGAATCGTTTAGCGGAACTCCCCGAGGATACACTGGTCTTTGCAGCGCATGAATATACGCAAGCGAACCTGACGTTTGCACGTGCTGCCGACCCTGACAATGACGCTGTGACATACGCACTGCAGGAGTGTGAGAAGGCACGGGCATTGGACCGGCCGACGTTACCCAGCACGATAGGACGCGAGCTGACGATCAACCCCTACTTGCGCGTGGGCACCGACAGCGTGCGCCAAGCGGCGGGATGCCAGGGGTCTAACGATGACAATCTCGCTACGTTCACCACTCTTCGGGAGTGGAAGAACCGTTTTTAAGAACGCTATCGACTAGAAACGAACTCGACTATGACCTATCGAACGATTCGCCAGCGCTTATTGTTAAGCGCTGGGAGTACCGTAGTAATGGGCCTTTTTTTGGCCGCTGCAGCCAGCTCACAAGCATCTGCCACCGATCCGAATCTGACCTATACCACCGTCAATGATGCCGTGGCGAATAATGGGAACGAACGTACCGCACGCTTCCAGCCCACTGCGCTGCATCACCACTTCTGGGAGTCGCTGGTACTGGAGCCCCAGGATGCGTGGAGCTCGCTACGCTCGAGCTTCCAGTGGCAGGATAAGAACCTTCCCGCCGATGCTCAATCCAGAGTCGATGAATGGATCGAGTACTATCGCTCTAGCCCGGAAAACATCGCGGCCATTACCGAACGTGCCACACCGTGGCTCGCTTGGATTGCTCAACAAGTGAGCGACCGCGGCTTACCCGGTGAAATCGCTCTGATTCCCTTTGTCGAGAGCTCCTTTGACCCTAGCGCACGCAGCCATCTCGGTGCAGCCGGCTTATGGCAGTTCATGCCCGGTACGGGTGACGCATTGGGGCTAGTACGCAATGGCAACTATGACGGCCGATTGGATGTGGTCACTTCGACGGAAGCAGCGCTGGATTATCTGGAAATGCAGGCCGATGAGTGGTACGAGGGAGATCTGATGCTCTCGCTAGCCGCTTATAATGCGGGCGCAGGCACTGTTAACCGTGCCCAGCGCCAAGCACAGAGTCAAGGGCTAGCTGGCAAATATTGGGACCTATCACTGCCCCATGAAACCATGCAGTACGTACCCAAGTTAAAAGCCATTGCCACCATCATCAACGAACCTGACAAGTATGGCGTCAAACTGCCGGACATCCATCCAGATCCTGCCTTTGCCAAAGTGCAGCTGGAGCAGCCCGTCAGCTTGGCACAAGCATCCCAACTATTGGATGTCAGCCAATCAGCGCTAGCCGAGCTAAACCCTGGTCTGCTCAATGGCAGCCTCGACCCACGTAGCGCGCAGACGCTCCTGGTGCCAGAAGAGGTAGATACGCAGGTATTAGCTCAGCTTTCGCAAGCCAACGACACGACACTGGCCTCGACCGCTACCCCAGAGGTGCATCGCGTCGAGCGAGGGGATAATCTGTCAACGATTGCTGCCCGATATAACGTTGATCAGCAAGACTTAATCCGCTGGAATGCTATCGAGCGCCCCGAAGCCCTTCAGCCTGGGCAGCTACTGTCACTCTCGGATCAGTAGCAGAGCCGATAGCACAGTCATACACGGGCATTATAACGTTGAGGCAAGGTTACAACAGGAAGTTTACCGATGGCACGCAGCGTCATGCTCAAAAAGACGGGATTATTGATCAGCACACTGCTGCTGAGCTGTTCGCTATGGGCCTCGGAAGAGATGCTTGGCAGCGCGCCCAGTACCGTCCCGGTCGAGACGGTACATGGGCTATCGCTTTACGATAGCCCGGCGCTACCCGAAGATTTCGCCTACTTCCCCCACGTCAACCCTCAAGCGCCCAAGGGTGGCTCCATCACTCACACTGCGGTCGGCGGCAGCTTCGACTCGACCAATCCCTTCATCATTCGCGGTACGCCAGCCACCGGTATCTCGCAAATCTATGACACGTTGATGGCGAGTAACCCTAACGAGCCTTTTAGCCTTTACGGCCTGTTAGCAGAAGGCGTGCGTTTGGATCCGGAGCGTCGCTGGATCGAGTTTGACCTGCGCGAACAAGCCCGCTTTCAGGATGGAGAGCCCCTAACCGCCTACGACGTCGTTTTCTCGTTCGACCTTCTTCGCGACCAGGGCAACCCTTTCTATGCCAGTTATTACGCAGGCGTCGAGCAAGCCATCGCGTTGAACGAGCATCAGGTGCGCTTTGAATTCAATGACACCGACTCTCGAGAGTTGCCCCTGATCGTGGCGCAGCTTCCCATCCTACCCCGACATTATTGGGAGCCTCGTGATTTTAGCGCTCCGACGCTTGCCGCTCACCCTGGCTCAGGACCATACCGTATTAGCGAGGTAGACCCTGGGCGTCGCATCGTTTATCAGCGCGACGAAAACTATTGGGGTAAAGACCTGCCCGTCAATATCGGGCGCTATAACATCGATCGGGTCATCTACGAGTACTACCGGGATCGGGACATTGCCTGGGAAGCGTTCAAAGCGGGCCTCACCGATTTTCGTATCGATGCGCGTGCCGCCACCTGGGCCATCGGCTACGATTTTCCTGCTTACCGTGACGGGCTAATCGAGAGGATTACCGTACCAGACGTTAACCCATCGATGATGCAGGCGTTCGTTTTCAATCTGCGTAAAGAGAAGTTTCAGGACCCACGTGTACGAGAAGCCTTGAGCCTGACGTTCGACTTCCCCTGGCTCAATACCAATATTTTTTACAACACTTACGCCCGAACCGAGAGCTTCTTTCAAAACTCCGAAATGGAAGCGGTCGGCATGCCTTCCGATGAGGAACTGGCGCTACTACAGCCATACCGTGATGAGCTTTTGGCGTCACATCGATCAGACAGGCTGTTTACGGCGCCCTTACCCATCGATCACCCGGTTGAACTACGCGAGCGGCTGCGGTTGGCGTTAAGCCTGCTTCGTGAGGCAGGCTACCGCGTTGAGGAGGGGGTACTGGTAGATGATCAGGAGCGCCCCCTCTCCCTCGAAGTGCTCCTATATGATTCAGGGCTGGAGCGCGTGGTACAACCGATGTTACGCAACATGGCACGCCTAGGCATCCAGACGTCCATGCGCATTGTCGATATCAACCAGTACCTTAACCGGGTGCGGGATTACGACTACGACATGGTCATTAGCCACTTTCCTCAATCCAATAACCCTGGTAACGAACAGCGCGATTACTGGACCAGCGCTGCCGCCGAAGCGCCACAGAGCCGCAACCGTATGGCGCTGGCCCATCCAGCCGTCGACGCATTGGTGGAAGAGATCATTCGAGCCGATGACCGGGAATCACTGGATACGGCCACCCGCGCCCTTGACCGTGTGCTACGTTGGGGCTTTTATGTGATTCCGCATTACCACTCTGGCGAGACACGCATCGCCGTGTGGGATAAGTTTGGCTACCCAGAACCTTTTCCTGATTACGCCATGGATCTCGATGCTTGGTGGGTAGATACCGAACGTGAAGCGGCGCTTCAGCGACGCAATCGCCGCCGATAGGCAAGCCTGCCCCGGGGTGAGTTTGAACGAATGCTGCCAACCATCGCTGATAACCAGCGCCGATAACGCTTGCCGACAACCCTCCTTGTTGTCGTCCATTCATGGAGTGCACTGTGGCTCGCTATACCTTACGCCGACTGCTACTAATGATTCCGACGCTGTTCGGTATCATGCTGCTCAACTTCATGATCGTACAAGCCGCGCCAGGCGGGCCGATCGATCAAATGCTGGCTCGCTTCGAAGGTGCCAATGCCATGGCCAGTACACGCTTGGACATGGGCGGTGCGGATGTTCAGATCAATGATGATTCCCGTGGCGCACGGGGCATCGACCCGCGCTTCATCGAGCAGCTCGAACAGCAGTTTGGTTTCGACAAACCTGCCCATGAACGCTTCATCAGCATGATGACGGACTACCTAACCTTTGATTTTGGCACCAGTTTCTTTCGTGATCGTCCGGTGATCGATTTAATGATAGAGCGGCTCCCCGTGTCGGTGTCACTCGGCCTATGGACTACCTTGCTGGTCTACCTGATTTCCATTCCTCTGGGCATTCGCAAAGCGCTACGCCATGGCTCGCGTTTCGACGTTTGGACATCGGGGCTGGTGATCGTTGGCTACGCCATTCCCGGCTTCCTATTCGCCATTCTACTCATCGTTCTGTTTGCTGGGGGAACCTATCTAGATTGGTTTCCGCTACGCGGGCTAACCTCGCCAGACTTTGACGATCTGTCGGCATGGGGCAAGATTAAAGACTACTTCTGGCATATCACGCTGCCCGTTATCGCGGCCTCAATCGGCAGTTTTGCCACCCTGACCATGCTGACCAAAAACAGCTTTTTGGATGAAATACATAAGCAGTACGTGCTCACCGCACGCGCCAAAGGTGCCGATGAGCAACGCGTGCTCTACGGGCACGTGTTTCGTAACGCCATGCTGATCATCATCGCTGGGCTGCCATCAGCCATGATTGGTATTTTCTTTACCGGTGCGCTGCTCATCGAAGTGATTTTCTCACTGGATGGCCTTGGCCTGCTTGGTTTCGAGGCCGTCATGCAGCGCGACTATCCGGTCATTTTTGGCACGCTCTTTCTCTATACCGTGATTGGCCTGCTGCTCAAACTGATATCGGATCTTACCTACGTGTGGGTCGACCCGCGCATCGATTTCGCGTCGAGGGAGTCTTGATATGTACGCAATCACCTCTCGCCTCTCGCCCATCACGCTTCGGCGACTCGCCGCGTTTCGCGATAATCGCCGCGCGCGGGTTTCGCTGTGGCTGTTCGCCGTTCTGTTTCTCATCAGCTTATTCGCCGAGCTCATCGCCAACGACAAACCCATCTTCATGCAGTACGACGGTCAGTGGTACGTGCCGCTATTGATCGATTATCCAGAAACCGAGTTTGGTGGCTTTTTACCGACCCGCACGGATTATTTAGACCCCTTCATTCAGCAACAGATTAGCAACCACGGCTGGGCGCTCTGGCCCCTCATTCCGTTCTCTTACCAAACGCTCGATATGCAGATGACGCGCCCGTCCCCTGCACCGCCGGACCGCCGCCACTGGCTAGGCACCGATGACCAAGGCCGAGATGTCTTGGCCCGCGTCATTTACGGCTTCAGGCTCTCTGTGGCGTTCGCGCTGGTATTGACGGCGGGCTCGCTGGTGATCGGTGTTATCGCAGGCGGCGTGCAGGGCTATTTTGGTGGCAAAGTCGACTTGATCGGTCAACGGATCACCGAAGTCTGGTCGGGACTTCCGGTGCTGTTTTTGCTGATCATACTGGCAAGCTTCGTACAGCCAGGCTTTTGGTGGCTGCTAGGTATCATGCTGCTCTTTTCCTGGCTGGGGCTGGTCGACATCGTGCGCGCCGAATTTCTGCGCGCCCGCAACCTGGAGTACGTCCGCGCCGCAAAAGCCATGGGGTTGCCCTCTCACCTGATCATGTGGCGCCACGTGCTGCCCAATGCAATGGTCGCTACCCTAACGTTCATTCCGTTCATTTTTACCGGCGCCATTGGGACCCTAACGGCACTGGATTTTCTAGGTTTTGGATTGCCACCCGGGGCCCCGTCGCTCGGGGAACTCGCCGCACAGGGCAAGAACAATCTGCATGCGCCGTGGCTTGGCATTACCGCCTTCATGACCCTAGCCATCATGCTGTCTCTGTTGGTGTTTATCGGGGAAGGCTTGCGCGATGCGTTCGACCCGCGCCACGTTAAGCAGCGTCCCTCTACTGCCCAGGAAACGACTCATGTCTGAGCCAACCCCACAACCGCTGCTGACACTCGATGGACTCACGGTGGCCTTTGATGGCAAGGTCGTTGTAGATGACCTTTCACTGTCGGTAAGCCCGGGTGAAACGCTCGCGATCGTTGGCGAGTCTGGGTCAGGAAAGTCGGTCTCTGCGCTGGGTGCCATTGACCTATTGCCCAGCAATGCAGAAGTGCGCGGTCAACGTTGGCTAGAAGGCACCGATCTAACACAGCTAAGCAAACGTGACTGGAACGGCATTCGCGGCAACCGCGTGGGGTTCATTTTTCAGGAGCCGATGACGTCACTCAACCCTCTGCATCGCATCGGCAAGCAAATTGGTGAAACCCTCCGACTCCACCAAGGCCTAAATGGCCAAGCGGCCCGGCAGAGAGCCAAAGCGCTTCTCGAGCAGGTAAAGCTGCCTCGGCCAGAAGAACTTCTGGACGCTTGGCCCCACCAGCTCTCCGGTGGCCAGCGCCAGCGGGTGATGATCGCCATGGCGATTGCTAACGACCCTGCGCTATTGATTGCAGACGAACCGACGACCGCGCTGGATGTGACCGTGCAACAGGACATCCTAGCGCTACTCAAAGAGCTACGTGACCGTCACGACATGGGCGTATTGCTGATTAGCCACGATCTGAATCTGGTCCGTCGTCATGCCGATCGCGTTTGCGTCATGTACCAAGGCAAGTTGCAGGAAAGCGGTCGAGTAGAGGACGTGTTTCGCCGACCGCAAAGCGATTACACTAAAACGTTGATTGCCGCTGAGCCTGAGGGCCGCCCAGCCGAACCTTCGAACACTCACTCTTTGCTGACCACTCGACAACTCCGGGTCAGTTTCGCGCGCCCTAAAACACGCCTATTCCAGCGTCAACCGCCCGCATTCGAAGCGCTAAAAGCCACTGATCTCACCCTTACACCAGGTGAAACACTAGGCATCGTCGGTGAGTCGGGATCTGGAAAGACGACCCTTGCCTCCGCCATCATGCGCTTGGTAGCGAGCCAAGGCGACGTCAAGCTGGGCGACACGACGCTGAGCCAGTTCACTGGGGAAGCGTTACGCCGTCAGCGGCACCGTTTTCAAATGGTGTTTCAGGACCCATATGGCGCCCTATCTCCCCGTATGCCCGTGTTCGATATCATCAGTGAAGGGTTACGCTTTCACTTCCCAACGCTGAGTGAGATGGAAGTGACCGAGCGAGTTCACCGCACTCTCAGTGAGGTCGGCTTGCCAAAGAGCTGCGCCGATCGCTACCCTCATGAGTTTTCCGGTGGCCAACGTCAACGCATTGCCGTCGCTCGAGCGATCATTTTAGAGCCGGAGCTTCTTGTGCTGGACGAACCCACTTCTGCGCTCGACCGTACCGTGCAAAAGCAGCTCGTGGTGCTACTACGCGACCTGCAAGCACGCCGCCAGCTCAGCTATTTGTTCATCAGCCATGATCTCGCCGTGGTGCGCGCCATGGCTCACCGAATCATGGTGCTAAAAGATGGCGAAGTGATCGAACAAGGGAACTGCCTTGAGGTACTGGCTGCCCCCCGCCACCCCTATACCAAGGCCCTTATCGAAGCGGCACACCTCAACTAATACGTGCCTTTTGTCGTTGGTTAACCGTTTAGTCTGTCATCTTTAAAAGGTGACGTTGGCTTTGAGAAGCGTCAACAATTAAGATAACGGTATAAAAAGAACGCACTAAAACGCTGCCTTCAGCAGTATGCTGCGGGCAGCGTTCAACAGCGAAATACTGGCTAGAAACTAGCGATCTCTTCAGGTGTAAGCTCACGCCACTCGCCTGGGGCAAGGTCATCAGGCAGCACTACGTCACCTACCGAGTGGCGGTGCAACGCAGTAACATGATTGCCTAACGCGGCGAACATGCGTTTTACCTGGTGGTAACGCCCTTCCGTAATGGTTAGCTCCGCTTTCTTGGGAGTCACGAATCGAAGGATGGCCGGGTGCGTCGGTGTTTCTTCACCCTCAAGAAGAATCCCCTGAGCGACTTGCTCTACTGCCCATTCGGCGGTCTCGTCTTCCATAGGGTCGGCAAGCTCGGCCACGTAGACTTTAGCACAGCGATGGCGTGGCGAAGTCACCCGATGAGACCATTGGCCATCATCAGTCAGCAGTAACAGGCCGGTGGTGTCCACGTCTAAACGCCCGACTGGCTGTAATCGTTCGACCTTGGGCACGTCGATAATGTCAATCACCCGCGGATAGAGCCCCCGGCGCGCTGTGCACTCCACGTCTGCGGGTTTATGCATCATCAGGTAACGAAGGCCCACCAAGGTAAGCCGTTCGCCGTTGAGCAGTACCTCATCGTTGCCGGTATCAATCTGGGTGGCCGCCTGTTTGATGTGCTCGCCATTGAGGGTCACTTCTCCGTTTTTAAGCGCACGTTTTGCCAAACTGCGAGTCAGCGGTGTGGTTTCACTTAAAAAACGATCAAGCCGCATTATTGCCCGACTCCTGGCAGTAACGTAAAGCGATCGGCATCTTGCCAAGCAGGAAATTTGTCACGAAAAGCATCGAGTTCCGTTTTATCTAACACCCCCGTTTCAATGAACGGAGTATGGGCGGGCTGGTCGATCAGCGGTTCGCCTTTAAAATCGACCAGCATGGAGTCGCCGCTATAGGCCAGCCCCTTGGCATCTTCACCCACACGATTTACCCCTACCACATAGGCGAGGTTCTCTACCGCGCGTGCTTGCAACAGCGTACGCCAGGGATGTCGACGGGGAGCGGGCCAATTGGCGACGCACAGGATGGCATCATACTCGAAATGTTCATCCTCTGCTGGCTGTTGGCGCATCCAAACGGGAAAGCGTAGGTCGTAGCATACGCTCAATTGAAGCTTGAACCCCTTGAGTTCGACAATATGGCGCGTTGCCCCCATCCCGTAGCGCTCGTGCTCGCCAGCCATGCGGAACAGGTGACGCTTATCGTAGTAGTGCAATTCACCGTCAGGCGTCGCCCAAACCATGCGATTGTAGTATTGGCCATCATCTACAATGGCCACACTCCCCGTCAGAACACAGTTTCTCGCCTGCGCCTGGCTCTGTAGCCACGCCACGCTCTGACTCTCGGCCATGGGCTGCGCCATCTCACGAGAGTTCATGGTAAAGCCTGTGGCGAACATCTCGGGTAACACGATCAGATCCGTATCGCGACCATCCAAATCACCGAGCAGCGCCTCTAAATGTTCATGATTGGCTTGCGGGTCTTCCCAACGTAAATCGCACTGCACCAAGCTAGTTTTCAATTGGCTCATGCCACGTCTCCTTTGCGTCGGTGTGTTCGTTGATAGTGTGCTAGATTAGCATTTTTACTTAATGAGGCTGCTATGCTTCCATCCGCTACGCGAGACCCTGAGGCGGTAAAGGGCGTTATGTTCGGCTTGACGGCCTACACTATGTGGGGGTGCTTCCCGCTCTTTTTTGCTCTATTCGATGGGGTCCCGGCTCTCGAGATTTTGATACATCGAATTTTATGGTCGTGCCTATTTCTGGTGGGATTGATCAGCATACTGCGGCGCTGGCCGCCGGTAATGGCTGCGCTGATCGAGCCCAGACGTCTAGGGCGTGTACTGGCCTGTGCGCTGCTCATTGCCTTTAACTGGGGCATTTACATTTATGCCGTCGAAACCCAACAAGTGCTTCAGGCCAGTTTAGGCTACTTTCTCACCCCTTTGGTGAACGTGGCACTGGGTATGCTAGTGCTGCGTGAAGTGATGGCCAAATTACAGCTAGTGGCCTTGGGCCTTGCCAGCCTGGCGATTACCATTCAGTTCGTCATGCTAGGCGAGTTACCGTGGATTAGCTTACTGCTAGCATTGAGCTTTGGTAGCTATGGATTGTTTCGTAAGCAGGTGCCGCTGGATGGATTATCGGGACTTTTCGTAGAAACACTGCTGCTGTTTCCTTTAGCGTTGCTCGCGCTCACGTGGATGAGCTGGCAGGGAGCGTCGCACTTTTTGCATGATGCCCCTATGTCTGCGCTTCTCGTCGTAAGTGGCGTTTTGACTGCCCTCCCTCTTATGGCGTTTGCTGGTGCGGCCCGCCGCCTACGATTAGCAACGCTGGGATTTCTGATGTACATCAACCCCAGCATCCAGTTTTTGATTGCGCTGACGGTATTCGGCGAGCCGCTAGGCCTGATTCAACTCGCCACGTTCATGATGATCTGGACGGGCTTGGCGCTCTACTCTTGGTCATCCTGGCAGTCACGCCCGCGCCAGGCGATGGCTTGAGTTCGCCAGCACTGCCTGTTGATCGCTCAAACCTTCGGCGGTTTCTTTTTCGGGCTGATACCCTACCCGGAAACCGCCCCAATGTTTGCCGTTGATATAAATAGGCACGGAGAGGTCATGCATGATCTCTCCCGTATCGCGTTTGTAGGTCTGCAGTAACAGTGGCTTTTCGTGCGTACCACAGCGACTCCCGGTTGGGTCGTCAAAAATACGCTTGCTGCGGCAGTATTTGAGATCGTGCTCATAGTCGCCAGTCGGCTCACGACTCACCGCCGCGTTATGGGTGGGTACGTAACCATTTCGATCACAGGCAATGGCATAGCTTAGGCTATATTCACCGAGTAGCGGCTCTTGGAGCGTAGGCAGTTGCTGATCAGTGAAGTGGTCATATCCCGTGTGGTAGAGCGGTGGCCGTGTACCGTCTATGGGTGCATAGTCGGGCTGGAATAGCATGGCTTCGGACAGCTCTCCTCGGGCAATAGCCGCCTCGAACAGCTTTCCGATATGATCGGCAGTGCGCCGAGCGGCTAGAAAGACCGTTTGATGCCGCCCTAGCAGCCGCTGTTGCGCTAGCTCGCCGTCGACCCCTTCGGCAGCGTCCATCAGCGCTCGCGCTTGTAAGGCGAGTTCATGCATGTTGCGATTGCCTTCGTCGACATCCTTCTCCAATTGACGCAGGCTGTCGGCGACGGTTTGGCTGTGCGCTCTGGTGCTGCTCATTGCCTCTGCAACGCTGGTGATCTCTTGCTGAACTTGATCGAATTCTTCGGTTATCGTCGCTAAACTGCTACCCACCCGCTGCATACCTTGAGAACGTTCGCGTACCCGGGTCATCAAATCGCCCATCGTGACCACCACGCTATGGCCACTTTGATGCATATCTTTAACCAACTCGTCGACGCTCTGCGTAGCGGTAGACGTTTTCATCGCCAGATTACGCACCTCTCCTGCGACGACGGCAAACCCCCGACCATGCTCACCAGCGCGAGCCGCCTCAATAGACGCATTCAGTGAGAGAAGATGCGTTTGCTCTGCGATATCTTCGATCATGGAGGTCACGTTTCGAACGCGTTCGATTTTATCGTTGAGCGCCGTTAACATCTCAAGTGCTTGGCTAGAGCGTTCGGCCACCTCGGTCATGTCGTGAATGATCGCCGTCAGCTCATCGTGATTGTGATGGCTCGCCTGCCGTGCGCTCTCAGCCAGTGCGGCCACATGAGACGCACTGGCGCTCACCTGCACGATAGCGGTGTTGATCGCGCTCATGCTCGAGGATGCCTCGCTCGCCATACCCTCCTGTTTGCCCAAGCGCTGAGCCATTAGGTCGGCATAGTGAGACACTTCTGCCGAGGCGATGGCGGTACTGCTAGCCCGTTTCATCAATCGGTACGACATGGCCCGCAAGGAACCGTAATCACGTAGCGGCTTCAGTAGTTCGCGCTGACTCGAGGGTTGGTGACCCGCCTTATAAATTGCATAAAGGGCGCTGGCCACCGCCGTCACGCCGGCTAGCGTTGCGCATACCAGTGCCGCATAGGCCCATGGCCCGGAAAGCGACACTAGCAACGTCGCCGCAATGATCAGTAGCAATGGTACAAGCCAACGAAATAGTCGCATATGAGTCACTCTTTTTTAATTGACGTTGTTGAGTTTTGAACGATGCGATAGGGAGAGGCTGCTCTCTCAGTGAGCTTAACGGGTTATGCTAATGAAATAAGTAGCACTTTGGGGGAAGGCCAACAAAACGATGAGATAGCGTGGCCAATGCCGTCATTCAGCGCGTAACGCGCTAAACTATCAGTCCTTTTAACGTTACTTTGTCGGTACCTATTCAGCAGATGCTCAGGAGCTTATGTTCAAACGCTATTTGCCCATCTTCAACTGGCTACCTCATTACCATCAGCGTTTGCTCGGGGCAGACCTTCTGGCAGGCTTGATCGTGACCGTCATGGTCATTCCTCAGTCGTTGGCGTATGCACTGCTGGCAGGTCTGCCAGCAGTCGTGGGGCTATATGCGAGCATTCTGCCCCAGTTGCTTTATACCCTCTTGGGCACTAGCCGCACGCTGGCGGTGGGGCCTGTGGCGATCATAGCGCTCATGACAGGCGCTGCCCTCTCATCTGTGGCGGCACCAGGGTCAGCGGAGTACGTTCAAGCAGCCCTGGTACTATCACTGCTATCAGGCGCCATGTTAATGGCCATGGGTGCGCTGAAAATGGGCTTTTTTAGCAACTTTTTGAGCCACCCGGTCATATCTGGCTTCTTGACTGCTTCAGGCATATTGATTGCCGTTAGCCAGCTAGGCAGCCTACTGGGCATCTCCAGCAGCGGCTTTACCTTGGTAGAACGCCTCATGACGCTGCTTCCCAACCTCTCCACCTATAACCCCTTTACCATGGCCATTGGCGGAGGGACGCTGCTGTTTCTGGTACTGATGCGCCGTTACGGCAAACGAAGTCTGATGACATTGGGCGTGCCCGTGACGCTCGCCGATTTGATCACCAAAGCTGGTCCGGTATTCGCCGTGATCGTCACCACGCTGGTCACGTGGTATTGGCAGCTCGCTTACCGCGAAGACGTTGCAGTCGTCGGCACCATACCCAGTGGCCTGCCCGCCTTGAGTTTTCCCTGGGGCGACGTGTCACTCTGGCGGACCCTCATCATCCCCGCCATGTTGATCAGTTTAGTGGGCTTCGTGGAATCGGTCTCGATGGGTCAAATGCTGGCCGCTAAGCGGCGCCAGCGTATTTCTCCCAATCAAGAGTTGATTGGATTGGGAGCCGCCAACTTAGCGGCTGGATTCACCAGCGGCATGCCCGTCACGGGCGGGCTATCGCGCACTGTCATCAACTACGATGCAGGGGCACAAACGCCGGCTGCCGGGGCCTTTGCCGCGCTCGGTATTGCACTAGTGACCATGGCTTTTACTGGCTGGCTCTACTATCTGCCCATCGCCACTCTGGCAGCCACTATCACGGTCTCTATTTTGACGCTGGTGGATTTGCCCATGCTGCGCCAAACCTGGCGCTACTCCCGTAGCGATTTTGCCGCCATGGCGGTCACTATTCTATTGACGCTGGTGGAAGGAATCGAAGCGGGGATCATTGGCGGGGTGACGCTCTCTATTGCACTCTTTTTGTACCGCACCAGCCGCCCTCATAGCGCGCTTGTGGGCCGAGTGCCCGATACCGAGCATTTTCGTAACGTGGAGCGTCACGATGTGGAAACCGTCAGCAACGCAGCCCTACTGCGCATCGATGAAAGCCTCTACTTTGCCAATGCTCGCTATTTGGAAGATACCGTCTACAACTTGGTGGCTAGCCGCCCAGAGCTCGAGCATGTCGTGCTGATCTGTTCAGCGGTCAACTTGATCGATGCCTCTGCCTTAGAGAGCCTGGATGCCATCAATGCGCGCTTGAAGGACTCCGACGTCAAACTACACCTGTCCGAGGTAAAAGGGCCCGTGATGGACCAGTTGAAAAAAAGCGACTTCCTGGAAGCGTTAACCGGGCGAGTGTTCTTAAGCACCTACGCCGCATGGCGGGAATTTTCTTAGCTTTTAGCAACATAACTTTCTGAAAAGCCAGGCAACCGCCTGGCTTTTTACATTGCACTAAAGACTATTTGTAGTCGCCTATGAGAACAGCGTTGACAGCCTCTCCGGCCTTACCTACTATCACTCGACCACCAAGCAAAACCAAATACCGCATAGCAAAACAAAATGTAATCGAACGTAACACATCTAACAGTCACAACCACAATAAAGGAGCATTTCAATGCATCCGTTTGCTCACCGCCTGTTAATCGCCGCCCTTCCGCTCTCACTGTTAGGCGTGGCGGTCAGCCACGCTAGCGAAGTAGAACTTCCCAGCACCATGGCCTGGACCGCTTACGGCACCAACTCCAGCGGCTACGCTCAAGCCGTCGCCATCGGCAACATGCTGCAGAATAAGTACGACTCATCGGTACGCATTCTGCCCGGCGATAACGATGTCTCACGTATGACGCCCCTCAAGCAGGGTCGTGTTGATCTGTGTGCCTGCGGCATTGCCAGCTACTATGGCGCGGAAGGGGTCATGATGTTTGCCGACCGCGACTGGGGCCCGCAGCCGCTGCGCGTGATCACGACCTCCACCGCATCGTTTGGACTATCGTTGGCGGTCGCAGGAGATCTCGGTGTCGAGACCCCAGCCGACCTAGCGGGGAAGCGCATTGCCTACATTCGCGGTGACGACGCGCTCAACAAAGGCACTGAGGCGTATCTCGCCTTTGGAGGCTTGACCTGGGATGACGTCGAACGCGTGGACTATCCGGGCTACGCTCGTTCCTTTGATGGCATTATTGCGGGTGATGTAGACGCCTCCTTTACCACCACCGTGACACCGCCCGCTCAGCAGCTTGCCAGCAGCCCACGCGGCGTCAGCTGGCCAGTACTGGATCCTAACGATGAGGCAGGCTGGGAGCGCATGGCTGCCGTCGCGCCCTATTTCCGCCCCCATGAAGTCACCGCTGGGGCTGGTGGTATCAACGCCGATAATCCGGTGCCTAGCGCCAGCTACCCGTACCCAATTGTGGTCGCTAACCAGGATCTCGATGACAGCGTCGCTTACGGTTTGATCAAAGCGATGCAAGAAAACTACGACGACTATAAAGATAACGCGCCGGGGGCGGTGGGCTACGCACTCGAGTACCAGGATTTACAGTGGGTGATTCCTTTCCACGACGCCGTAGTGGAGTACTACAAAGAGATCGACGTGTGGACTGATGAGATGCAGGCCCACCAAGACCAGCTGGTCGAGCGGCAAAACGTATTGATGCAGGCCTGGGAGCAGTTTATGCAAGATGCCCCCAGCGATGCCGATACGTTTACCACCGATTGGATGGCCGCTCGCGCTTCAGCCCTCGCCGAGGCTGGATTCGAGCCGATCTTCGAGTAACTCGCCATGGGGCGGCGCTCGCCGCCCCTGCCGATGGATGGAACGCCCTATGAGCACTGAAACACCACCTGCCAACACGGCGCAGGTCAAAGAAAGAATCAGCCAAATTCGCGAGCTGCCACTGGCTCTTCGTTGGGTACCGGCCACCGTCACCGTGCTCCTCATGATGATGACGTTGGACTACCTGTTTAACTGGGGCTGGCTCACGTTCGTCACCGGGCTAGAAACGCAGTTTTACTACGCAGTGGTGGCACTGCTTCTGCCGCTGGTGTTTCTGCTATGGCCCATGCGCAGCAGCCAGCAGGAGCAACCCATTCCCTGGTATGACTACCTGTTGAGCGCCGCAACGCTGATCGTGGGCGGCTACTTTGTTTACAACGCCGTCCCTATTCTCGAGCGCGGCTGGGCGTTTGCCGCTCCTGATATCGCCATTTATTTCAGCTATGCCTACTGGTTACTGATCATCGAAGCCGCTCGACGGGCGGGCGGCCTGCCCATTGCGATCATTGCCGGACTGTTTTCTCTTTACCCGTTGGTCGCCGATATCGTCCCTGGACCTATCCAAGCGTTCCCTTCCAGCCTCTCTGAAACGGCGATGTACCACACCATGAGCACCGAAAGCATCATGGGGGTACCGCTACAGGCCTTCGCAGGCTTGGTGATCGGCTTTCTGGTCTTTGGCGTGGTGCTGCAAAAAAGCGGCGGCGGCAAGTTTTTCATTAATTTGGCATTTGCACTGCTTGGCCATGTGCGCGGTGGCCCGGCCAAGGTATCGATTTTCTCCAGCGGTTTGATGGGCTCCATGAGCGGCAGCGTGATCAGTAACGTGTTGACCACCGGGGTACTCTCGATTCCCGCCATGCGCCGGATTGGCATGAGCCGCTCGTTTGCCGGCGGCGTGGAAGCCTGCGCCTCGACGGGTGGCGTGTTGATGCCGCCTGTCATGGGGGCCACCGCGTTCGTGATGGCGATGTTTCTGGACATTCCTTACGCCGCCGTCGCCCTGGCGGCGGTGATCCCGTCCATTCTCTATTTTCTGGGTCTGTTCATTCAAATCGATGCCTATGCCGCGCGCAACGACATCAAAGGCCTACCCGCCATTGAGCTACCCTCGATCAAACAAACGCTAAAAGAGGGCTGGTACTTTATTTTCGTTTTCGGCCTGCTGGTGTGGATGTTGCTGGTCATGCAGCGCGAGGCCGTGGCCCCCTTCTACGCCACCGCCCTGCTGCTGGTGCTCAATCAGCTCTCCAAGCACAACCGCTGGGGCTGGAAAGATGTCACGGAGACATTGTCATCCGCGGCCAAACTGTTTGCCGAACTGATCGCCATTCTAGCGGGCGTTGGCATGTTGGTCGGTGCGCTCTCCATGACCGGCTTGTCGGGCACCATTGCCAACGACTTCATCAATATCGCCGGTGGTAGCGTGCCACTGCTGTTGATCATGGGCGCGGTCACCAGCTTCGTGCTGGGCATTGGCATGACCGTCACCGCGGCTTACATCTTCCTAGCGGTGGCGCTGGCCCCTGCACTGATTCAGGGCGGCGGCCTGGATCCCATGGCGGTTCACATGTTCATTCTCTACTGGGGCATGCTCAGCTTTATTACCCCTCCCGTCGCGCTGGGTGCCTTTTCAGCAGCCACCGTGGCAGGCGCCCGCCCGATGGAAACCGGGCTGCAGGCCATGCGTTTAGGCAGCGTGATTTACTTTATTCCTTTCCTATTCGTACTCAACCCTGCGCTGATCATGCAGGGCGAACCACTAATGATCGTTGCCGTGTTCATCCAAGCGGTGATCGGCATCGTTCTGTTTGCCTCTGCCATGCAAGGTTACCTGATGGGCGTGGGTCGGCTGGGCTACGGCGCCCTACAAGAAATGGTCATCCGCGCGCTCGTACTCATAGCGGGCCTGCTACTGGCACTACCCGGTGGTGGCATGGTGCCCCTCAGCCAGTGGGAATTAATCGGCTTGGCCGCAGCGGCGCTGCTACCGGGCGTTGCGCTTGCGCGTCTAAGCCAACGCCATCACCAGCGTTCGCTCACTGCTAACGCTTAATGTCACCCCGAGGAGTCTTATGAGCACAAAAACAACCCTCACTCTTGTACTCGGTAGTTTAACGGCGGGGTTGCTGGCGGCAGGGAGCGTTAGCGCCATGCCTAGCACCTTGAACTGGACAGCTTACGGCACCGGCACCAGCGGCCATGCGCAGATCATGGCGATCAGCCAGCTGCTTCAGGAGGAGCATGGCACTCAGTCCCGGGTCATTCCCGGGGAAAACGACACCATGCGCATGACCCCACTGAAAACCGGTCGTGTGGATCTGTGCGCCTGCGGCATTGCCAGCTACTACGGCTCCGAAGGCGTGATGATGTTCGCGGGGCCGGACTGGGGCCCGCAGCCGATCCGCGTGATTTCAACCTCCATGGCCAGCTTTGGGTTAGGCATGGCGGTAGCAGGCGACGTAGCGATGTCATCCATCGCCGATCTTGAAGGTAAACGATTAGCTTATCTTCGTGGCGACGACGCGCTAAACAAAGCCGCCGAGGCCTATCTGGCGTTTGCCGGACTGACCTGGGATGACGTTGAACGTGTCGATTTCCCCGGCTACAACGCCGCCTTCGACGGCATTATCAGCGGCCGTGCCGATGCCGCTATTACTACGACGGTGACGCCTGCCGCCCAACGCTTAGCAGCAAGTCCGCGTGGATTGCAGTGGCCGGAGCTACCCACAGAAGACGAAGCAGGTTGGGCTCAGATGCTGGAGGTGGCGCCCTACTTCCAACCCCACGACGTCACTTCAGGCGCAGGTATTAACGCTGACCAGCCGCTTGCCAGCGCCAGCTATCCCTATCCGATCATGGTGGGCAACGCTGATTTAGCGCCAGAAACCGTCACCGGCCTGATTACAACGCTGGTGGAGTCGTTCGACGACTACAAGGATAACGCCCCGGGGGCCAGCGGCTATGCGCTGGAGAACCAAAATATGACCTGGGTAGTGCCTTTCCACGACGCCGTGGTCGAGTATTACCGAGAAAGCGGCGTATGGACCGATGACATGGACGCCCACCAAAACGCCCTGGTGGCCCGTCAGCAGCTTCTGATGGATACCTGGGATACCTACCAAGCCAATGCGCCAGAAGAGGAAACGGCGTTCATTGACGGCTGGATGGAAGCACGCCGCACTGCCCTTGAAGACGCCGGATTAAACCCCGTTTTCTAATGATGCTGCATCGCTATCCGCCAGCAGTGCAACACGTTCGGCCGCCTCAGTGCGGCCTTTTCTTTAGCTTTTTTATTTCGCAATGCAGAATCATGTTTTGCATTATTGACTCCAACGGTCTCTTTCGCCATGATCACTGAATTCCAAATAACAATCCTATATTTCACATAGCGAAACACGGAGCCTCTATGAGTGTTCACTATCAGCGACATGGCGAGGTCGGCGTCATTAGTATCGCGAACCCGCCGGTTAACGCTTTGGGCCAAGCAGTGCGAAGCGGATTGCTTAGCGCATTGAAAGAGGGCATCGCAGACCAACAGGCCAAAGCACTGATGGTGATGGCAGAGGGGCGCACCTTTATTGCGGGGGCCGATATACGAGAATTTGGAAAGCCGCCTCAAGCACCGCTGCTACCGGAGGTCATTACGCAGCTAGAAGACTGCCACAAACCGCTCGTCGCATCGCTACACGGCACCGCGCTGGGTGGCGGCTTGGAAGTGGCACTGGGCTGCCACTACCGTGTTGCGCTGGCTGGCACCCGCGTGGGTTTACCGGAAGTGAAGCTGGGCTTACTGCCTGGCGCAGGCGGTACCCAGCGGCTGCCCCGCTTGGTAGGCGTGGAAAACGCCTTGGAGATCATCACCAGCGGGCGGTTTGTGGAAGCCGCTGAAGCCCGGGATCTCGGCATCATCGATGCCATCAGCGATGCCCAAACGCCGCTGGAGGCAGGTTTGGCAGCGGCCCAAGCGATCCTCACAGGACAACGGCAGGCGCGCATTACCGGGCAGTTACCCTCCCCAGAAGCCAACCCCCAGGCCATTGCTACCATGCGAGAGCAGCTTGAAACCAGCGTGCCGGCACTGTTCTCTCCGTTTCGCATTGTGGAAGCCGTTGACGCCTGCACCAAAGCCGCATCTCTAGAAGAGGGTTTGCGTCGCGAGCGTGAGCTATTTCTGGCCTGTATGGATTCTCCGCAGCGTGCCGGACTCATCCATCTCTTTTTCGCCGCCAGAAATCCCCATGTAGTGCCCGGCGTCGACAGCGCTGAGCCCTTTGCGCAGATCGCCCTCGTCGGTGAGCATCCGCTGTTCAAGACGCTTCAGAGCGCAGCCCAGCGCGCCAACATAACGCTTACCGATACCCCAAACGATAGCACTGAGCTGTGCCTGCTCGCCCCTGGTGAAGATGCCAGCGCCTGCCCTTCGCATGTGATCACCGTAGCGTTGCAGCCATTAAGCGAAAGCGCCCCAGCCTCATCCCTTAACCTCGTACTTGCTGAGCGCGGCCCTTTCCATGAGTTGGTCAATCACGTTGCCAACGCAGCCGATCAGCAGCGGGTGGCCTTAACGCTCAAAGCCCTGCGGGCCAACGTGGTGGTGACTCAGTGTCACAGCGTGCTGAGCACGCTCTATCACGCCACCGAGCAAGCCTTTGCCAACGATGCTCAGTCAGCCATGGAACAGGCGAGCCTGACGCTGGCGCAGCTGGGGGCCTGCTACCGCGAGAGCGATATCGATCTGCTGGCGGTGGAAGCGTTGGGCTACCCACGCCATTTGGGTGGGCCGCACCGCCAAGCCACCCTGCCATCCCCTTCACCGACTCACAAAAAGACGCCTTCCGAGGATGCACACTCATGAACCTGATGTTTAGCCCCGAAGAGCAGGCATTCCGCGAGGAAGTTCGCCGATTTTTAGCCGAGTCTCTGCCGAGCGACATCCGTGAGCGCGTTCGCCTAGGGCAGCATCTCCGCGCCGATGACCACATCCGCTGGCAGAATATTCTCAGCGATCAAGGATGGCTTGCGGCCAACTGGCCTGTTGAGCACGGCGGCCCTGGCTGGGGGCCGGTGCAGCGGCATATCTTCGACGAAGAGTGCGCAGCCGCCCACGCCCCTACCGTGGTGCCCTTTGGCGTCAATATGGTCGCGCCGGTGATCATGAAATTCGGCAGCGTCGAGCAGCAACGGCACTACCTGCCGCGAATTCTTAATAACCAGGATTGGTGGTGCCAGGGCTACTCCGAACCCGGCGCCGGCTCGGATCTGGCCGGTTTATCCACCCGCGCCGTGCGTGATGGCGACCACTACATCGTCAATGGCCAGAAAACCTGGACCACCCTGGGCCAGCACGCCAACATGATGTTCTGCCTGGTACGCACCGACCCCCACGCCAAAAAACAGGCGGGCATCAGCTTTTTGCTGATCGATATGCAGAGCCCCGGCATCACCGTGCGCCCCATTATCACCCTCGACGGCGCCCACGAAGTCAACGAGGTGTTTCTCGACAATGTCCGCGTGCCATTAGAAAACCGCGTCGGTGAAGAGGGCCAGGGCTGGACCTGCGCCAAGTTCTTGCTCACCCACGAGCGCACCGGAATTGCCGGGCTTGGTCACGCCAAGCAGGCGCTGCGTCATTTGAAGTCGCTCGCCACCCGTGTGCAGCATCGCGGTAAACCGCTTCTATCGCTACCCAGCTTTCGCCAGCGGGTGGTGAAAGCCGAGCTTGAGCTGATGGCGCTGGAAGTGACTAACCTGCGCGTGATTGCCGCCGCACGGGATGGCGGCGTTCCTGGGGCGGAAAGCTCGCTGTTGAAAGTGCGCGGCTCGGAACTGCGCCAGGAGATCAGCGAACTTACTCGCCGCGCACTTGGCCCTGCCGCCCTGCCGTTCTTCCCTGAGTTTCTCCATGGCGACGAGTCGCTAGATGACAACGACGCCCAAAGTGCTGCCGCCAGCGCTCAGTTTTTTAACCGTCGCAAGCTATCGATTTATGGCGGTGCTAACGAAATTCAGAAAAGCATCGTCGCTAAAACCATTTTAGGAATGTAGGGAGTCACCATGGATTTTGCACTCACCGACGAGCAGCGCATGCTCGAAGAGACACTGACACGCTTGGTGGCCGACCAGGTCACCCCCGAGCAGCGCCGTGCCATGCTGGAAACACCCGTCGAAGGTGCCAGCCAGCTGTGGCGCACCTTTGCCGAGCTGGGCCTGCTGCACATGCCGTTTAGCGAAGATGTGGGCGGACTAGGCGGCGACGGCACCGACCTGATGATCATCATGCAGGCGCTAGGGCGCGGCTTGGTGCCCGAAGCCTACCTGTTTGGCCTCGTTATGCCCGGTCAGTTACTCGCCCTATGTGCCAACCCCACGCAGCAGGAGCGCTGGCTGGCTCCGCTGTTAGAAGGCGACCACCAGCTCGCCTTAGCTTGGCAAGAGCAAAACGCCCGCTATGATGCCTTCGATATATCGACCCAAGCGAGCCAGCAAGAGGGCCAGTGGCAGCTTAACGGGCGTAAAGACGTGGTCATCAACCTAGACAATGCCACCGCCACGCTGGTCAACGCCCAACTGCCCAGCGGCAAGATCGGGCTGTTCATCGTGCCTGCCAATACCCAAGGCACCACGGTACGCAGCTATCGCACTATGGATGATCAGCGCGCCGGTGACCTGACGTTGAATAACGTGACGCTGCCGCTAGAGAACTGCTTAAGCGAAGACGCAGGTGACGCGCTGGCAGAGGTGCTGGCGCTAGGCCGCGCCGCGCTGTGCGCCCAGGCCATCGGCGCCATGGAAACCGCCTGCGACCAAACGTTGGCCTACTTGAAAGAACGCAGGCAGTTTGGCCTGCCGCTGGCCACGTTCCAGTCACTGCAGCACCGCATGGTGGATATGCACCTTCACCTGGAGCAATCGCGCTCCATGGCGATTCTTGCCGCCACTAGCCTCACGCTGCCTGCTGACGAGCGGGACTATAAAATCGCCGCGGCTAAGGCGTACTGCGGCGAGTCCGCGCGCTTTATCGCCGAACAGGCCATCCAGCTGCATGGCGGGATGGGCATGACCGACGAGTGCTATGTAGCCCACTACGCCAAACATCTGGTGATGTTCGATCACTACCTGGGCGACAGCGACTATCACCTTGAGACGGTGAGCGAGCGGCTCGACGCCGCTTAAGGAGCAGCGCATGCAAAGTGAAGCAGCATCACTCGTACGCGTTGATACGACCGAGGAGGGTATCGCGGAAGTGACCATTGCGCGCCCAGCGGTGCGCAATGCTCTCAACGAGCCCACGGCCCTGGCGCTGAATGAGGCATTAGCCAACGTGGCGGCTGACCCGCAAGTGCGCTGTGTGATTCTCAGCGGTGAAGGCAGCGCCTTTTGTGCCGGTGCCGATGTAGCGGAATTCGAGAAGGCCACTACTGCGCCCGCCAGCGAACGGTTAGCCACCCTTTTTCTTCCAGCACTGCGCAGCATGATGACGATGGAAAAACCCGTGATTGCGGCGGTCAGCGGTGCCGCTGCGGGGATTGGTGTTTCCTACGTGTTGGCCAGTGACATGGTAGTCATGGGCCGCTCGGCTTACTTAAAGCTGGCCTTTATCAATATCGGTTTGATTCCCGATGGCGGTGCGTGCTGGCATTTGGTGCGCAAGCTGGGCCACGCCCAAGCGTTTGAGATGGCGGTGCTAGCTACCCCAATAGATGCCGAGCGCTGCGTGGCGCTGGGCCTGGCTAACCGAGCAGTGGAAGATGATCAGGTGCTAGCCGAAGCCCGCACGCTGGCACAGGCGCTGGTGGCGCAATCCCCCCAAGCGCTGGGGGCAACGAAACGGGCCATGCGGCAAGCGGGGAACCTATCGCTCGACGAAACCATCACGCTTGAAGGCGAGCTGCAGGATGCGTGTAAGGCCACCGATGATTTTCACACTCGCGTGGCCGCTTTTCGTCAACGCCGCCGTAAATGATTGAGTGCCTGCTGATAATCAGCGCGCAGCGTGGCCACTTCATCGGCCACGCTATTCAGTGTGGTAATGCCCCCTACTCCCTGCCCGGCGCCCCAAATATCCCGCCACGCTTTGGCTTTGCTGCTGCCGCCTGATCCATAGCGCATGGCGTTTTTGTCACCCTCAGGCAGTGCCTCTGGGTCCAGCCCGGCCAGCTCGATGCTTTGGCGTAGGTAGTTACCGTGCACGCCGGTAAATAGATTGGTGTAGACGATATCCCCCGCGGCGGCTTCCAATACCATCTGCTTGTAAGCTGGCTGGGCATTGGCTTCCTGGGTGGCAATGAAACGTGTGCCCATATACACCATGTCCGCGCCCAGGGCCTGAGCGGCGACGATCTGCTCGCCTTTGGTAATCGCTCCGGCAAGCACCAGCGGGCCATCGTAAAACTGCCTAACCTCCGCCACAAAGGCGAAGGGGTTGAGCCGCCCCGCATGGCCGCCTGCCCCATGGCAGACCAAAATCAGCCCATCTACCCCGGCATCGATGGCTTTTTTGGCGTGCCTGATCGTGGTCACGTCATGAAACACCAGGCCGCCATAAGCGTGCACTTGCTCGACCACCCGGTTGGGCGCATACAGGCTGGTAATGATCAGAGGCACCTTGAACTCAGCGCATAGCGCTATATCGTGCTCGAGGCGGTCATTGGTCGGGTGCACGATCTGGTTCACCGCAAACGGTGCGGCGGGTTGTTGCGGGTGCTGAGCGTTATAGTCGTCCAGCGTCTCGGTGATCTGCTGCAGCCACTCCCGAAGCACTTCCGCAGGCCTGGCGTTCAGCGCAGGAAACGCGCCAATAATGCCCGACTGACACTGGGCAATCACCAGCTCAGGGCCAGAAACGATAAACATGGGAGAGCCGATCACCGGCAGCGTCATGGAGGCAGTCAGTTGGGTTAGCATACGTGGCTCATTATCATTGTTTGTAAGCCCATCAGCGTGAAAACCCCAAAAAAGGGGTTTTAAAGCATGGCCAAAATAGTTGGCTTGGCCGGAACAGCCCGTAGCGGGGGTCTTTCGCCATGGCCGAAAAAATGTTCCCAACTTTTCCGACATTCCCACCATCCATGGCGGTCAGATGGCGAAAGTAGCGCCCATGGACGGGTTTACAGCGCCCCCGCCTAGGGCTATTCCGGACAGCCTCCTAAACTTACAGCTTGCTTTCCAGCTCCGGCAGGATCTCGAACAGATCTCCTACCAGGCCGTAATCGGCCACTTGGAAGATCGGCGCTTCGTCGTCTTTGTTGATCGCGACGATCACCTTGGAGTCTTTCATGCCCGCCAGGTGCTGAATCGCACCGGATATACCCACCGCAATATAAAGCTCAGGCGCGACGATCTTGCCGGTCTGGCCCACCTGCATGTCGTTGGGCACGAAGCCAGCATCCACCGCCGCGCGTGACGCACCGATGGCCGCGCCCAGCTTGTCGGCAATGCCGTCGAGCAGTTTGAAGTTCTCGCCGTTGCCCATGCCGCGACCGCCGGAGATCACCACCTTGGCACCGCCGAGTTCGGGGCGGTCGCTCTGCGCCAGCTCTTGCTTGACGAAGCGCGATTGGGTGTTGTCGACGACCACGTCCACCGCTTCTACCGTGGCGCTACCGCCACTTCCCACTGCGTCGAAGGCAGTGGTACGCACGGTGATCACTTTCAGCGAGTCGTCGCTTTTCACCGTCGCGATGGCGTTTCCGGCGTAGATCGGACGCAGGAAAGTATCGGCGCTGTCGACGCCAATCACGTCCGATAGCTGGCTGACGTCTTTCAGCGCCGCTAGGCGCGGCAGGACGTTCTTACCCGTGGTGGAGGCGCTGGCCAGTACGTGGGTATAGTCGCCCGCCAGCTCCACCAGCAGCGCGCCCATGGGCTCGGCCAGCTGGTGGGCGTACACGGCGTTGTCTGCCACGCGTACTTTGTTGACGCCGTCGAGCTGGGCAGCGGCGTCGGCGGCGGCCTGGACGCCTTCACCGGCCACCAGCACGTCGATATCGCCGCCGATGGCTTGGGCCGCTGCGACGACGTGGGCAGTGGCGCCCGCTAACTGACCTTCATGCAGGTCGGCAAGTACCAGAATGCTCATGAGATCAGCTCCTTTTAAAGCACTTTGGCTTCGTTTTTCAGTTTGTCGATCAGCTCGTCCACCGAGGCGACTTTGATACCGCCTTTGCGCTCGGCGGGGGATTCCACTTTGAGCAGCGTGACCTTGGAGGCCACCTCGACGCCGTAGTCGGCGGGGGTTTTGACATCCAGCGGCTTTTTCTTGGCCTTCATGATGTCCGGCAGTTTGGCGTAGCGCGGCTCGTTGAGGCGTAGGTCGGTGGTGACGATGGCGGGCAGCGTGAGGGCAACGGTTTGCAAGCCGCCGTCGATTTCACGGGTCACGTTGACCTTGTCGCCGTCTACGGCCACTTCTGAGGCGAACGTACCTTGCGGCAGGTTGGTCAGCGCGGCGAGCATCTGGCCGGTTTGATTGTTATCGGTGTCGATGGCTTGCTTGCCGAGAATCACCAAACCGGGCTGCTCGTCATCCACGACTTTCGCCAGCAGTTTGGCCACCGCCAGCGATTCGGCGCGCTCGTCGGTCTCGATGTGGATGGCGCGGTCGGCCCCCAGCGCCAGCGCGGTGCGCAGCTGCTCTTGGGCGGCCTTGGGGCCTACCGTGACGGCCACGACGTCGGTGGCCACGCCCTTCTCTTTCAGGCGCACCGCCTCTTCCACGGCAATTTCGCAGAAGGGATTCATGGCCATTTTGACGTTGGTAAGGTCCACGTCGGAATGGTCCGCTTTGACGCGGATTTTGACGTTGTAGTCGATGACGCGTTTCACCGCGACGAGTACTTTCATAGGTTCCTCGCTTGGCTCGTGATAGAGGCCGTTAACCCGAACATGCGCCGCCACTAACGGGGCAACGCTAAAAAATTCATGCAAGCGTTTGATAGGCTGGTAAATGAAAAACCCTATCAATTTGCCACAGCCTACCCACCATCAACAACTCTCCCTGCGTGCGGCCTTGGTCGTAGCCCATGGGAGTCACTTGCCTAATCAGTATGGATAAAGTGCGCATTTGCCATCGTAGGGGTGACCTGACACGGGTATTATGCCTATCATGGGAGATAACCAGAAGCAAACGACCGTTTTAAATTAAGGCCATCTTTTCATAAGCTAGTGCCTATTCACTAGCCCGACAACGATGGCGCTTATGAGAATAAGGAGAAACCGGGTGGAAAACGTTGAGCGCGATGTAATGGACTTTGACGTTGTCGTCGTCGGCGCAGGCCCATCAGGCCTTGCAGCCGCTTGCCGCTTGATGCAACAAGCAAACGAAGCCGAGCAGGAACTCACCGTCTGTGTCGTCGAAAAAGGCTCGGAAGTGGGCGCCCACATTCTATCTGGCGCGGTCTTCGAACCCCGCGCACTGGCAGAGCTGTTTCCTGATTGGGAAGAGCGCGGCGCCCCTCTGACGACGCCCGCCGTTCGCGACGAGGTATATCTGCTCAAAGATGCCGAGAAAGCGCAGAAAATCCCCAATGCGCTCGTTCCCAAAAGCATGCACAACACTGGCGGCGATCTGACGCGCTACGTGATTAGTGCGGGCAACCTGTGCCGCTGGCTTGCGGAACAGGCGGAGTCGCTGGGCGTCGAGATTTTCCCTGGCTTTGCCGCCCAGGAAGTCATCATCGAAGAGGATGTCGTTCGCGGTATTTTGATTGGTGATATGGGCGTGGGTGCCGATGGCACGCCCAAAGATGGCCATATGCCTGGTATGGAGCTGCGCGCTAAGTACACGCTCTTTGCCGAGGGTGCGCGAGGCCACTTGGGCAAGCGACTGATCAACGACTTTTCTCTGAATGAAGGCCGCGATCCGCAGCACTACGGTATTGGCCTGAAAGAGCTGTGGGATGTGCCCGCCGACAAGCACGAACCTGGCCTAGTGGTGCACGGTTCCGGATGGCCGCTAGATAGCAACACCCACGGCGGCTGGTTCCTCTACCATGCAGAGAACCAGCAGGTCGTCGTTGGACTGATCATGGATCTTGGCTACCAAAACCCGTGGCTCTCCCCGTTCGATGAATTCCAACGTATGAAACATCATCCGGAGCTCAGCCAATACCTAGAAGGCGGGAAACGCGTCGCTTACGGCGCACGGGCCATTGCCAAAGGTGGGTTCAACTGCCTGCCGAAAATGACGTTCCCAGGTGGTCTGCTGATTGGCTGCGACGCGGGCACGCTAAACTTTGCCAAAATCAAAGGCCTGCATACCGCCATGAAATCGGGCATGGTGGCTGCCGAGAGCGTCTTCGAGGCCATCAAAGAGGGTGATGAAGGGGGACAAGAGCTCGCCAACTTCACCAGCAAGTGGGAAGCTAGCTGGGCCTACCAGGAGCTAAAAGAGAGTGCGAGCTTCGGACCCGCCATTCATAAATACGGTACGGTAGGTGGCGGTGCCTATAACTTCGTGAATCAACTTCTGGGCAATAAACTACCTAACGTCCATGATACGACGACCGATCATGGGGCGCTGAAGCCGGCCGCTGAGTTCGAGAAAATCGTCTACCCGAATCCGGATGGCAAGCTATCGTTCGACAAATCCACGTCAGTGTTCTTGTCCAACACGAACCATGAAGAGGATCAGCCTTGCCACCTGCGTCTCGCAGACCCCGAGCTACCGATTCGCCATAACCTACCTAAATACGCCGAGCCCGCACAGCGCTACTGTCCGGCGGGCGTGTATGAAGTCGTCGAAGACGATCAAGGCCAGCCGCGTTTCCAGATCAACTTCCAAAACTGCGTGCACTGCAAGACTTGCGATATCAAGGACCCTGCCCAGAACATCACCTGGGTAGCACCAGAAGGTGGCGGCGGACCGAACTATCCCAATATGTAAGTCCACCTCGATTGTTGCTGCCCCTTCAAAGGGGCAGCATACATGCCTCTGGCTACCTTCGCGCTCTTACACCGACCACCGCTCATGAAAATACGCGGTGTTCTTGCCCGCCTGCTTGGCGCGATACATGGCGGCATCAGCACGCTTCATCAACGTTTGCTCGTCGGCCCCATCATGGGGGAATAACGCCACGCCAATACTGACCGAAATCAAACACGTTTGCCCTTGTAAAGCGAAAGGCTCTTGTATAGCGGTCACCAGCTGTTCGGTAATTCGTGTCACAGGCTCTCGCTGGGTGATGTTTCTCAATAAAATAACGAATTCATCGCCCCCCAGCCGAGCAACGACATCATGTTCGCGCACCGAAGCCAGCAGCCTCTTAGCAACCAGCCGTAGCAACTTATCTCCCGCTTCATGGCCTTGGGTATCGTTGACGCTCTTGAAGCGGTCCAAATCCAAGAACAGCAAGGCAAAGCCTTCTTCTGACTCACGATGCTGCCCAATCGCTTGGTCCACCACATAGCTCAGGTAAGCTCGATTAGGTAGCTGGGTCAGGGTATCGTGAAACGCAAGGTGCTCGATATGGCGGGCGTGGCGCAGCCGTTCATCCATCACTCGCTGACGCTCGCGCTGCAACTGATGGCTAAGCCGCGCCAAGAGCCCAAGAAACATCAGGGCGGCGACACTCACAAACAGCGCGCGCAACCAGTAGCGACGCGCCATCGGGTAAGCACTCGCCAACTGCTCCTCCACCGAGATGCCTACCACGATGGACAGAGGAAAACGAAACAGCGGCCGGACCAAGGTCATTCTCTCGACCTCCATCCAATGCGTGAGGAAGGGCGTATCGTCGCTATTCATAATCTCGTCATAGGACGGCAACGCCATGATGGTGCGAGAGGTTAGCTGGGAGCCACTTCGGGCAATACGCGTGACGTTCCCAGCATCCACTAACGCGAGTAACCCGCACTCCCCCAGTGACCCCGCATCATACCCACTGACGAAGTAGTCAGCACTGACGGTTAACGTCACCCACTCAGGGACGTTACTCTTATTGCTAAGCTTTCTAGCAAATAGCAGCTGTTGGCGCCCCGCCGCCGAAAACGCCTCGACCACTAACTCGGTTACATCTGGCAGCGTGGGAAAAGTGTCGCCCTGTGTGGCTAGCTCCCAAGGGCTCGTGCTCTCTTTTACCCTTCCTTGACCATCAACGATGCTCACTGAAAAAATCAACCCGGGTGGCAGCAAGTTCCTCTCAGAAAGCGTGGTCAAGATATCTGAACGCTGCTGGCTAGCGACGAAATCGACGAGTTTCAAGGTGGCATCGATCTCTCGCAGCGATCTCAGTACCCTAGCTTCGTAGGTATCTGCTATATCGCCGATCGAATGCTCGATTTGACGCTTTATCGCCGCTTGCTCACGACTGACCAAATAGTGGGTACTGCTTACGATGATCAGCACGATCAAAACGCCGACCGTACCAAAAAGCACCAATGGTTCGGCTAATCGATCGCGCCACGAATGTCTCCTATGCTGCGCGTCCAGGCGCAGCGATGGTCCTTTGAGGTTACTCAATCGTCACCACCCGCAACCGATCATCCAAATAACGGGCATCAATGTAGCCAAGGGCGCCGGGGTCGCGAGCGAGCCTCTCTACCACGGCCTGGCTATCGGCAAGCGTTTGAGGCGGCTGGCCTCGACCAGTAAAAATCAACCTCGCCCAATGGGCGCGCAACTGTGCCGGTGTCTTTTCGATGTAGCGACGGTAAAACTCGTCTCGCTCACGTGACCGTTCGGATTGGTCGATAGGCGTTATCGCCGCCCCCCCTTGAAGCCGCGTTCGGCTGTCCAAATAAAGGTCTTTCAGCTCTTGACGCTGGATCCGAGTCAGTCCTGTCTCTGCAGATACCACCACGACCAAGTCAGCAACGCCTGCACAGGGAAGCAGGCCGAGCAGTAAACAACAGCATGCTTGAGATAGTCGCTTTGCCATCGTCACGCTCCTTAAAACACAAAGTCGAGCGCGAGGCTAAACAGATTTATATTGCCCCCTGGCTGGAAATTGGGCTGCTGATTGATCAGCCCGCCAGGGGAACCGGAGCGAAAATCGATATGGTCATATTGTGCCGTTAGCGCCATCCCCGGGCGAAAATCCCAACGCAAACCAAGGGTGCTGCTATCTTGTGATAGCCCAGACGACAGCACGGCATTCAGCGTGCTGTTGAGCACCACGGCCGCCTCAGAAAAGGGAGAGGGATAAAATCCAGGGGTCAGTCCGGGCTCGGATCGATTGCTCAGAACACGGGCGCGTCCGAGTGCCGCATAGGGGGTCCATTGGCCAATGCGATAGCCCGCCGTCAAGTGAGCGTTTTCACTACTGCCCAGGAGAGTCGACGAAGAAAACTTGGCCCACTCCCCCTCCACAAACCATGAACCGGGGTCGTAGTTGACGCCAAAGCTCAAAATGCGGATGGGTTTGCCATCGACTTCATAACGCTCGGCCAAGGTCTCTCCCGGAGGCCCAAAAAGCCGGTAAACATCGAAGAACTGGGTCAACTCATCGGCTTGTACACTGAGCTCGCCATAGCTGGCAAAAAGTGTCGTATTGCCCCACCGCGTATGCTGAGAAAGGCCCCACGAGTCGGAAGAGTCGATATCTCCTGTCTCATACTCCACGCTACCGCCACCATAGCTCAGACGCACATCGTTGATCGCCTCACCCAAATAGTAGCGATAGCGAAGATCGATTCCATCGAAATTGGCGACGGGAACGAGACGATAAATCTCAGCAGGCGGTCTGATCCAAGGGGTAGCAAAACTCACTTTGCGGTACTCGGAATTCATGAAGCTTCCTTGCACCATGCGACCTACGCGAAAGCTTAACGACGGCGTCGCGTCATACTGAAGATAGGCCCACTCGATATCCGGCGAGTAGGAGCCATCGAAGCGTTTTTCGCTGACCACCTGAACGGTCGCGGAGAGGGAAGACGTCGCGGCAAGCGTCGTTTGAAGCCCCAATCGGCTATCAACTTCAGCACTCCACTCCCCGCTGAAACCCGCACCCGAGGAGGCGAACGGATCGGCCACGAAATCGGCATCAGTAATATCTGAATGCACGACACCTATCGTGCCGAACCCATTCAGGCTAACGCTGGGCAGTGACGTGTCGGCCGATATAACGCCGCTGTAAACCGCAAGGGAAATGGCGCACGACCTGACAAACTGCCTTAGCATGCCGATTACCTGCTGGATAAATGGTTAACTGCCAAGCATTTAATCGGCCAGACTAGACTAAGTCAAACGCCATTGAACCAATCGGTCCTGACAACAGTTAAAAGAGCCTCCTTGACAAGCTAAACGGAACGTCAACGCTAGCTTGCGGACTCCATGATCTCGATGGGCGCACGACGGGCAATCAAACGTCGCCGGCCGGCTTGGACAAAGCGAACGTCGATGACGGGGTCGGAGGGGTTGCCTTCGACGGCGGCCACTTCACCTTCGCCAAACACCGCATGTAGCAGCCGTTGACCAGGGTAGAAATGGCTGTGTACACGATAACCAGCCACGGTTTCGTTCACCTGAGGTGCCGCCAGGGCAATATCCTCGCGCCCGATCTTTTTCAAGTAGCGCTCGACCAAGCTTGGTGCATTCACCGCTACCGGGTCACTCGGTGGCTGGGCGTGTGCAAGATGCTCGGCAATGCGCATACCGTCTTGCCAGGCACTTTCAGCAATGAAGCGGCTTGGCTTGTGGACACCGCCATCGTGCAGAACGAGCAACTGCTCTTTGGCACGAGTAATGGCGACGTAAAATAGCCTTCGCTCCTCTTCCAATCGCTCGTCGCTCAGGGGGTTATCGTGACTGTAGTAAGGAAAGTCTTCTTCGTTGACCCCGGCCACCGCCACCAAAGGCCATTCGAGGCCTTTGGCACCGTGCACCGTACTGATCAATACGCCACCCGCCTGATTCTCCACGGGGCGCTCGAGCAGTTCGATGAACGCATCGGGGTCTTGTACACTCTCGGCCTGCTCGATCAGTACATCTAGCAGTCGTACGTCCTCCTCCCCCTTGTCGCGTCTCGCAGCGGCACGCTTCAACGTCTTTTCTGCATCGATAACCTCGACCACGTGACTGAGCAGTTTTGCCGGTGGCCAAGCACTCAGCCTCGGCAACTCACACAGCAATTCCCAGCGTTTTTTGAGGGTGCGCCGCTGAAGCGGTTTCAATGCGGCCAGCACGGGTTCATGGCGCTCCGGCCACTGCTGAGTACTCGCAAGCTGGTAGGCCAGGCGCTGCAAGCGCTCTCTGGCAACGAACGGGGTTGGCTGAGCTAATAACAGCAGCAACTGCTCGGGATCCTGTAACAGCTCTGGGCGCCTGGAGAGCTTCAGATAGCCCGCCAATGCCTGCACCAAAGGCAAGCGAAACACAAAGCGGTCTTCTCGCAACATTCGAAAGGGAATACCCGCCTGAAGCAGTGCGAGCTGGAACGGCACCGACAGTGCCCAACTGCGCACGAGCAGGCTGGCATCGCTCAGAGCGCGCCCTTGCGATTGCCAATCGATCAGCGCATCCAGCAAAAAACGGCTGCCTTGACCTGCGTTGATGCGGGTCGCCGGGTTGCGAGCCCCTGCCAAGCAGAGCTGATCAGGCCGTCGGCGGTTGGCCATGATGGCGTGATTGGCCGTGAGCGCCAGCGCGTGCCCATGACGAAAGGTCATTGAGAGCGGATAGTCGGTGGCGTCACCAAACGTCGCGGTAAAGTTTTCCAGCATCGTATCAGGGCGTGCCCCCCGCCACTCGTATATGCACTGGTTGGCATCGCCCACCGCCATAACGCTCGCAGTGGAACCGGCCAGCACGGCGAGCAGTCGTTGCTGAACCGTATTGATGTCCTGATACTCATCGACGATCACGTGATCCAAAAACCCCTCGACGCGCTGGCGAAGTGCGTCATCGGCTTCCAGGGCCTGTACGGGACGGTAGAGCAGATCCGCATAGCTCATCACTCCTTCCGCCTCCAAAAGGCGTTCGGCCTCGGCGAAGGCAGCAGGAAAGTAATCGGTGTCAGGCTCGAACTGAAGCCGCTCGTAGAGGGTCTCGGCAGATAGCATTTCCGCCTTTACCAACCCGCAAAAATGCGCCAGTGCTTCCAGGCGGTCGCCCTCTAGCGCAGCGTCACGGCGCTCCATTTGGTCGGCCAGCACGTTCAAACTAGCCTGACGCAGCAAGCGCTCCATCTGCCACTCGGCAGAGAGTAACCGTCTAGGGGCCAGCGCCCCCCAACGGCACAAGCTTTGCGTCAGACGATGCCCCAGAGAGTGAAACGTGCGCACATCGGGCAGCGGTTGCCCATCTGGGGCCATGGTGGCCAGGCGCCGCTGGAAATCCTCTTTAGCAGAACGATTGAACATCAGCACCAGCATTCGCTTGGGAGCAACGCCGCTCGATAGCAGATGAAGTACTCGAGCGGCCATGGTCGTGGTCTTACCCGCTCCCGCCACGGCGGCAACACGAGCATGCCCTTCGCCATGGTGAACCACTGCTTGCTGTTCGGCCGTTAGCTTCACGGCGCCTCACTTGGCAAGCTATCGCTCCATTGACCAAGTGGATGCCAGCTTCCTGCACTATAGAGTCGGCAAACCGTTTGTCCACTTGCCGCTTCTTCGACGCGGGCTTGCTCCACTAAGCGATAGAACACGTTGCGGTGCAGCCGAGCTGCCAAGCCAAAGCGAATGGCACACTCGGGCGCTAAATCACCTTCAGGTGTCATCGACAGCGATAAGGGATGATCAGCGTCCAGGCGCACCACATCCTCGAACTGGGTGGTCAGCCACCAGGCGTCGTCGCGAAAATCGGCCTCGACGATCACTAATGGACGATCCTCGACGCTGACGCGCCAGCGCTCAGCGGGGGTCACCAGGCAATACCCTTCCGCATCCCGCCGCAAAAGACTGGCAAGCACCTTGGCAATCGCCGGGCGTGCGAAAGGCTTGCCTTCATGCAGCCAAGTGCCATCCGCCTGGATGCGTATGTCGATATCGCCCGTGAGCTCGGGCTGCCAAGTATCGACAGGGGGAATGGTCGCCGAGCCGCCGGATTGCTGAAGTAGCCGATCAATGTTCATTGCCATGCTCCCCAAAAGATAGCGCGTTACACTACCAGCCCAGATCGTGCCAGCGCCTCTTTCACATGGGCAGGCGCATCGGGCACGGCAGCCCGGAAAAGATGGTAGAAGTTCACCGTCGTCTGCATCGCAACTTCATCGACGCTGATGCCTCGTTCACGGGCAATACACTCAGCCACCTCGACGACCCACGCGGGCTCGTTGGGCTTTCCGCGATGGGGAACGGGTGCCAAATAGGGGCTGTCGGTTTCGATGAGCAGCCTATCCAGTGGAAGCTGGCGTGCCAGCGTACGCAGTGACGCAGCGTTACGGAAGGTGATAATACCGGAAAGCGAAATGTAAAAACCCAGCCGCACGGCTTCCCGGGCCATCTCCAGATCTTCGGTGAAGCAGTGAATCACCCCCCCCACCTGAGGATTGCTGTGTTCCCGCAGCAGCGCCAACGTATCGTCTTTCGCCTCACGGGTATGGATGATCACCGGTAGCTCTAGTTCGCTTGCGGCCATTAGGTGCCGTTTGAAGCGCTCATGCTGGACGCTTAGCGGTACGCTCTCCTGGTAGTGATAATCCAGCCCGGTCTCGCCAATGGCCACCGCGCCATACTGCTCGGCAGCTTCGACGATCTCGTCCACGCTGGGTTCGTGCGCCGCCTGATACAGCGGGTGCAGACCGGCGGAGATCGCAACGTCAGGGTGCTCTCTGGCAATGGCGGCCAGCCCAGGCAGCTCCTCCAGCGTCGTCGAAATCGCGAGAAACTGGCTAACGTTCGCTTGACGCGCAGCGGCCAGGGTGGCTGCTACGTCGCCACCGTGGGTATGTTCCGATAAACGATCGAGATGGCAGTGAGAGTCGACAAACATGCAGGGCTCTTTGAGTGTATAGAAAAATCGCTGAATTAAAGCGTAAATGAAGGGGGCGCTTTATCGAGCTGGCCCGCCAACAGCGTCTCGATACGGTCGCGAACGGAGTAATCCTGCTGGCTGAAGTGAACGCCGATGCCCGGCATACGCCGACCGCTCACGCCTTCGGGAGATATCCAAATCACCTGTCCTGTCACCGAAAGACGCTCACTCTCCCCTGGCAGGGTCAGCAGCAGCATGACCGACTGCCCCAGGCTGTAGAGTGTTTTCGTCGGTACGAAAATCCCACCTCGGTCCAAAAAGGGCATGTAGGCGGACAGCAGCGTTGGTACATCCGGTATCGTCAAAGAGAGCGCTTTTTGGGCAGCCATCACGACCTCGTTACAACCAGTGGTTAGGAGCGTAGCAGCGCAGACCAGCGAACTAGCCACGCTTCCAAAACGAGTTGGGGATTTGGGTTGGCCCCTACGGCGAACAAGCGGCGCTGCTCTCGGGCATAATCCAGCAGCCGGAACCAGTCTTGAACGCGACCGTTTTTTACCGCCTGTCGGTAGAGTGGCACCAAATCAGGATTGTGCAACACACTCTGCTCGCCGGAAAGCCCCAGACGAATCAAGTCCTCAAGCCAAGCGATACCGTACCATAAGATGGCATCGATCGCCTGGCGGTCCAACCTTGCTGCCTCGGATACCGGCTCTGCCCCGCGCACTAACTGCTCGAAACAGTCGTGAATTTGATGCCTCAGGGCACGCTCGTCGGGAGCGGCAAGCTCCACTGCCAAGAGCGGTAAACCACCGGAGACACGCCACCAAAAGTGCGCCTCATCACCTCCCAGATGCTGCGTCAGCCAGCCTTTACATGCCTCGAACGCTACGCTGGCCAGTGGCCACTGCTGACAGCGTGAGCGAATGGTCGGCAACGTGCGAGACGGCACGTCCGAGAGCAGGATAAAGAGCGTTTTGTCGCCAGGCTCTTCCAAGCTTTTTAACAGCGCATTGGCCGCGGCAACGTTCATCGCTTCCGCCGGGGAAATGACAATGACGCGATAACCGCCCTGCTGCGCCGTTTGCGACACGAACCGATTCACATCGCGAATAGGGTCGATACGAATTTGACGCTTCCCCTCCTCCGGCGACACCCGCAGCAAGTCAGGGTGATAGCCTGACGCCAGCATGGCGCAGCTATGACACTGCCCGCAGGCCTGCTCGCTTGGCGCTGCACACAACGCTCTGGCGATCAGCGCCTCCGCCAACTGCTGTTTGCCGACGCCGTGAGCACCGCTGATCAGCAGCGCATGGGGCAAACGTCCGCTATCGGCCAGACGCACCAACTGCTGCCAGGTCGAGTGGTGCCAGGGCAAGACGCCGGTTACTGCCATTGCGCAACCCGCTCTTCCAGCACACGACCCAGCACCATTTGAACGTCTTGCAGCGGCTGGGCCGCGTCAATGAGAGCAAAACGCTCCGGAGCAGATGCAGCTCTCTCAAGGTAAGCCTGGCGAACGTCCATGAAAAATTCGACACGCTCTTGCTCGAACCGGTCACGCTGCGTATTGAGATCGCGTAAACGCCCCTCTAGCCGCACTCTGGCAGCGTCAGGCGGCATATCGAGCAAAAGCGTCAAATCAGGAGAAAGCCCTTTCTGAACGAATGCTTCTAGCTGAGCAATTCGGTACGTATCGATACCTCGCCCACCGCCCTGATAGGCAAAGGTCGCATCGGTAAAACGGTCACAGACCACCCAGGCGCCGCGCGCCAGGGCTGGCAGAATTTTCTCCGCCAAATGCTGTGCACGGGCGGCAAAGACGAGCAACAACTCCGCATCGACACTGAGCGGCTCGTTGGGCGCAGGGTCTAGCAACAGCTCGCGAATGGCCTCCGCGCGCGCCGTGCCTCCGGGTTCCCGCGTGCGCACCACATCGATTCCACGCGATGTCAGCCACGCTTCGACGAACGCCACGTTGGTCGACTTACCGACCCCTTCACCGCCTTCCAGCGTGATGAAGCGCCCACGCTTACTCATTGCTGCCCCTTACTCAATTGATACGCCATCTTGGTCGATGGCAGCGATTTAACGATTACGAATATAGCGGTTGACGGCATTATTGTGCTCACGTAGGGTACGTGAAAAATGGTGGGTGCCATCTCCCCGCGACACAAAGTAGAGTGTTTCACCAGGTAGCGGATTCACCGCAGCTTCCAACGAGGCACGCCCTGGCATGGCGATGGGTGTCGGCGGCATACCATCGATCACGTACGTGTTGTAGGGAGTCGCTTCCCTCAGGTCGGCACGGGTAATCCGCCCTTCGTAGCGCTCGCCCATTCCATAAATGACCGTAGGGTCCGTTTGAAGACGCATGCCGCGCTCCATACGCCGCTTGAAAACGCCGGCAATTTCCCGACGCTCTTCCGGCGCTCCGGTTTCGCGTTCGATTAACGAGGCCATGATGAGTGCTTCGTAAGGAGACCCGATAGTGAGATCCTCATCCCGCTCTGCCCAGACCTCTTCCAAAATACGCTCCATCCGCTGCAGGGACTGACGCAAGATATCCACATCGCTCATGCCCAAATGGTAGCGATAGGTATCGGGAAAGAACCAACCTTCTGGATGAGCTCCCTCACGCCCCAAAAGCGTCATGATCGCTTCGTCACTCATGCCAGTCGTGCGATGCTCGAGCTTGGGGGCCGTATCGAGCAACGTGCGCATCTGGCGAAACGTCCAACCTTCCGGTACGGTCAACGAGTATGTCACCACGTTATTGCTGCCCAATAACGCAATGACATCCAGTCCGCTCATCCCGGGCATCAGCCGATACTCTCCCACCCGCAGTTGCGGCACCTGCTCTGGGTCGATACGAGCCAGCAGTTGATACGCCCAGACGTCTTTCAATACGCCTTGAGAAGCCAGGTCACGTACGACTTGATGAAATCCAGCACCCGCAGGCACTTGGTAAAGCGTGGGTTCCTCAACGACAATGGGTGCCGCAAGGCGCTGCTGCCAATAGGCATAGCCACCTAGCACGGCGGCAATCGCCAGCACTACCAATACCGCTAAGACGGCAAATAACCGTTTCACGTTGATACCTCGATCATGTTATGGGGTTGCCTACGATAGAAATGTACCTGGATAACCGAGCAGCCGATGCGCCGCGACTTGCAGCGGATCCGCCTTGAAGCGCGGCCACGCCGCTAGTCGACTGCCGTGGGCATCGCGTAGCTCACGCACGGGCCAAACCCCTTGAACTGAATTACCGACCCAAAGCCGTTCCACGCTTGACAACGCTGCAGCGGACAAACGGCTTTCGTGGATGAGGCCCTCAGACAGCAAGGCAGCACGCAGGGTGCCCTCTACACCGCAACGATCAATGTAGGGCGTATACAAACGCCCTTCTGACGACCAGAACAGGTTCATACTGGTGGCCTCCACGACATTACTCGCTTGATCGGTCAGCAACCCTTCGGCGATGTCAGGCTCTTGCCACTCCTGACGCGCCAGCACGTTCTCTAGCCGATTGAGATGTTTGATCCCGGCCAGAAGCGGTTGATGCCCCAAACGCAGTTGACACATACGAACGCATACGCCCTCACGCCAGTGCGTTTCGTTTGTCGTAAAGGGCGTACGCCGAGTCATCAGCCGGGGCGCTACCTGGTTAGGAATCGCGTAGCCACGACCACCACTCCCACGGGTCAAAATGAGCTTGAGAACCTCGAGAGCGGCCCTAGGGGGGGCTTGCCACGCCTGAGACAGCTGCCGAGCAGACGGCAATGGAATATTCAAACGTTGGCAGCCCTTTGCCAACCGGGCGTGATGGTACTCCCACAGCACGGGCTGCCCATCACGTAGCAAGACGGTTTCGAATAGACCATCGCCATACGCCAGCCCGCGGTCATCGAAAGGCACCTGGGGCATCGGCATCAAGGCTTATACCTTTTTGAACAACAGCGAGCCGTTCGTGCCACCAAAACCAAACGAGTTCGACAGCGTTACATCGATACGCATGTCACGAGCGGTATGGGGGACGTAGTCGAGATTGCAGCCCTCCTGAGGGTTGTCCAGGTTGATGGTGGGCGGCGCAACCTGATCACGAATGGCCAGAATGCTGAAAACGGCTTCAACGGCGCCAGCAGCTCCCAGCAAGTGACCAATCATCGACTTGGTGGAGCTTACGGCCACGTGCTGAGCCGCATGACCCAACACTTTCTCGATCGCACGGCTCTCCGCCAAATCACCAGCCGCCGTCGACGTACCGTGAGCATTGATATAATGCACGGCCGATGGATCGATGGCGGCATCTTTGATCGCATTACTCATAGAGAGCGCCGCGCCACGGCCGTCCTCTGGAGGTGCCGTCATATGATAGGCATCATCACTCATTCCAAAGCCTGCAAGCTCCGCATAAATGTGGGCTCCACGTGCTTTGGCATGCTCGTACTCTTCTAACACCAACACGCCCGCACCATCCGAGAGCACGAAGCCATCGCGCTCGGCATCCCAAGGACGGCTTGCCGCTTCAGGGTCGTCATTGCGTGTGGAAAGCGCACGCGCCGCCGAGAAACCGCCCAAACCCAGCGGCGTCGTGGCCATTTCCGCACCGCCACAAATCATCACGTCTGCATCGCCGTAGGCGATGGTACGTGCGCTGTAGCCAATATTATGCGTACCGGTGGTGCATGCCGTCGTAATGGCAATATTCGGCCCTTTGAAGCCGTGCTGGATCGCCATGTTGCCCGAGATCATATTGATGATGGACCCCGGCACAAAGAACGGCGACACGCGGCGCGCGCCGCCTTTATTGAGCGCATTGTGGTTATGTTCAATCATTGGCAAGCCGCCGATGCCTGAACCGATAGCCACACCGATGCGCTCGGCGTTCTCGTCGTTACACTCTATGCCTGAATCCTGGATGGCCTGCGCACCGGCCGCCATGCCGTACTGAATGAACAGATCCATCTTGCGTGCATCTTTGGGGTTCAAGTAGGGGCTGATATCGAAATTCTTTACCGAACCACCAAAGCGTGTATTGAAGCCACTGGTATCGAAGTGCTCGATAGGCGCAATGCCACTTTTCCCCGCGACGATATTGGCCCACGACTCGTCTACGCTATTGCCCACTGGGGTCACCAGGCCTAACCCAGTTACCACTACCCTTCTTCGCGCCATCAGCTTTCCTCCAGGCATCCATGGTGACACGACCCATCTGGGTCATTTGCTGCAGAAATTTGGTGACTAGTATAACGGAGTTTGAACGTTATATTCATTGAGAGCGTAAAGCAAAAAAGCCGTCCCCTATCAGGACGGCTTTTTTAATACGGGCGGGAGACACCCCACCCTGGCTCTTCGCGATGATCGCGCCCTTACTGGTGGGCGTTTACGTAGTCGATCGCTTCTTGAACCGTGGTGATTTTTTCGGCTTCTTCGTCAGGAATTTCAGTATCGAATTCCTCTTCCAATGCCATCACCAGTTCAACGGTGTCCAGAGAGTCGGCACCCAGGTCTTCAGTGAAAGAAGAGCTGTTCTGGATGTCTTCTTCTTTAACGTTCAGGCGCTCTGCCACTACTTTTTTTACGCGCTCTTCAATAGTACTCATCAACGTACTCCAGTCGTTCACATTAGCCGTTATAGATAACCAGCTATTTGGAAACCGCAAGCCAAAAGCTGCGGGGTAGTTTATAGACGCCCTTAGGTTGACGCAACCGCCAAACCCAAGGCCATCAACGCATATTCATACCGCCATTCACGTGCAGCGTTTCACCAGTGATATACCCTGCAGCGTCACTCGTCAAAAAGCCAACGGCAGCAGCAATCTCTTCTGGCCCGCCCAGACGTGCCAAAGGAATCTGTTTCAGCAACATGTCGTGCTGTGCTTCGGGCAGCGATTCAGTCATATCAGTGGCGATAAAACCCGGCGCAACGGCATTGACCGTGATGGCACGTGACGCCACCTCGCGCGCAAGTGCACGACTAAAGCCCTCCATGCCAGCCTTGGCCGCTGCATAGTTCGCTTGACCCAAGTTACCCATGGTCGCGACGACCGAACTGATCGATACGATTCGACCAAAGCGCGCCTTGGTCATGCCACGCAGGCAAGCCTTGCTCACACGGTAGACGGATTTGAGGTTGGTATCCATCACGGAATCCCACTCCTCCTCTTTCATCCGCATGAGGAGGTTATCACGGGTAATCCCTGCATTGTTAACCAAAATCGTGGGAGCCCCAAAACGCTCACCGATCGTCTTTAACACCTCATCGATGCTCGCCTGATCGGTGACGTTCAGGCACATGCCTGCGCCTTCAATGCCATTGGCTTTCAAATCGGCATCGATTTTCTCAGCACCAGCGTCGCTAGTGGCCGTACCGATGACGATACGGCCCTGACGACCAAGCTCGTGAGCAATGGCACGACCAATGCCGCGACTTGCTCCCGTTACTAGGGCGACACGTTTCTCTTGCGTCATAACACGTTTCCTTCCACTGAACTAAGCAAGGGTAGCTGATATTCGCCGTTTATCACGCATTACCCGCCAATGTTTCGCGCGCAAGCTCGAGCGCTGCGTCCAAACTGTCGGGGTCGTTGACCGCCAATCCCTTGGCACCACGCACGATACGCTTGTTGAGGCCGGTCAGCACCTTGCCCGGGCCACATTCGATGAAGACATTAGCACCTTGCTCTGCCATGGCTTCAACGCAAGAGGACCATCGCACAGGTTGATAGAGCTGCTCGATCAAGCGCGTACGAAGCGTGTCGACATCCGCATGGGCTTGGGCGTCGACGTTTTGGATGACGGTGTAGCGAGGCGTGCGTAGCTCGATCGATTGCATCGCATTGGCCAAACGCTCGGCAGCGGGGCGCATCAACGCACAGTGGGACGGTACAGAAACGGGCAAAGCCAGTGCACGCTTGGCACCGGCCTCTTGGCAGGCCGTAATGGCACGCTCAACCGCCGCTTTACTGCCAGCGATGACCACCTGCCCAGGAGAGTTATAATTCACGGCCGATACGACGTCACCCTGGGCGGCGCTAGCGCAGGCGGCTTCAACAACGGCATCGTCAAGACCAAGTATCGCAGCCATGCCGCCTTCGCCAGCGGGAACGGCCTCCTGCATGGCTTCACCACGTAGACAAACGAGCTGCACACCTTCGGCAAAGCCCATCACGCCCGCGCAGACCATCGCACTGTACTCGCCAAGGCTATGACCTGCCATTACGCTAGGGCGAGGGCCTTCCAGCTCCTGCCAAACTCGCCAGATAGCCACGCTGGATGTGAGCAGCGCTGGCTGGGTGCAAGCCGTTGCATTCAGTGCATCTTCGGGGCCTTCCTGGACGACCTTCCATAGGTCATAGCCCAGCGCATCGGACGCTTCCTCAAATGTCGTTCCCACCACACTATAGCGCTCGGCCAGCTCCCGCAGCATTCCAAGCTGCTGAGAGCCTTGCCCGGGAAAAATGAGGGCAAGGGGTTGAGACATGTCGTTCACCTTTGCTCTTGTAGGCATTTGCTCAGTTGAGCGATAGGCGTAGTCATCGGTAACGCTGACGCGCAGCGAACGGCATCTCCAATGGCCACCGATAACCCGCAAAAATCGTACGACGTTTTGTGGCGTCTTGCTTGCCTTCGGTTCAAGACCAGCGACTGGCAAGCTGGGTTGGCAGATCGCGTTCTACTTCTTGCAAGGCTCGCTGAATAGCGTAGTAGAACCCATCTGCACCGGCACTCCCATGGCTCTTCACCACAATCCGTTTTAGCCCAAGTAGGCTTGCGCCGTTATAACGTACGGGGTCAAGCTCCTGCTTGAGCCGTTTCAGCACAGGTTTGGCCAGTACACTTGCCAAACGTCCACATAGGCGTGATTCAAACGCCCACTGCACACGCTCAACCAACATACGAGTCAAACCTTCGCTCGCCTTCAACGTCACGTTACCGACAAAGCCATCGCACACCATGACATCGATCTCGCCTTGAAAGATGTCGCCACCTTCCGCATAGCCTAGATATACAAATGGCAGTGAGGATGCACACTCCCGAAGCAAGTGATCCGTCTCCCGCACGGTCACACTGCCTTTTGTGGCCTCTGCCCCAACGTTCAATAACGCAACGCGAGGACGGTCGATCCCATCTATGCAGTGCGCCATAGCAGCCCCTAATACGGCAAAATCAACGAGCCGTGAGGAGGGGGAATCTACATTTGCCCCCAAATCCAGCAGGTAGCAACGTCGACCGCCCCGTGAGGGTATGGCAGTACTGATAGCGGGCCGGGAGAACCCAGAGATCATGCCAAGCTCACGCCGCGACAGCGCGACTAACGCCGCGGTATTGCCAGCACTGAGCCCGGCATGGGCGCCACCTTCTGCTACATAGCGCAGCATGCGCGCCATGCTCGTCTCGTGCCCACGCCGCAGCGCCCAGGCAGCCGATGCGCTGGGCGGCACTGCATCAGAAACATCGCAGGCGACTAAACGTGACGCTGCCGCAGCCAAAGGCTGCGGCAAGCGCGAAAGTTCAGCGATGATACGCTGACGCGGGCCGAACAGGGTGAGTTCAATGTCAGGTCGCTCGATGACCGCCTTTGCAGAGCCTTCGATAATGGCACGAGGGCCTTGGTCACCCCCCATGACATCGATCGCTAGGCGCATTGCACCCACGCTTTTATGCCACTCGTAAAGTGCTAAGGCTTAAACCTCAACCACCTTACGGCCGCGATAGAAACCATCGGGAGAAACATGGTGACGCAGATGAGTGGTGCCCGTTTCTTTGTCTTGAGACAGAGTCGGTGCGCTCAGCGCATCGTGACTACGACGCATGCCGCGCTTGGAACGAGTTTTACGGTTCTGTTGAACTGCCATGAGTGTTTACTCCAAGGTATGTAGGGTAAGTGATGCTTACTTTTTGCCTTTCAAAGCGCCACTGCTTTTCAAAGCATTGAGCACCGCGAAAGGATTCTTGGCTGAAGCGGACTCGTCCGCCGCGCCTTCGGTCTTGCTGACCAGCTGCTCCGCCGAGACATGGCATTCGGTCTCATCGTGGTAGACCACCTGGGGAAGGCTGAGAATGAGCTCATCCTCGACCACCGTCAGCAGGTCCAGCTGTTCGTTTTCCACCAGCACCGGCTCATGACTGGCAGGCAGCTCGGCGGCCAAGGCTTCGTCGGTAATCATCCCAAGCAGGAAGTCACTGGAAACGTCTTGGCTAAGCGGCACCATACAGCGACGACAAGGCAGTGCCAGCGTCGCTTGCAAATGGCCACGAATTTCGCGGCGACCTTGGGCATCGACACCAAACTCGAGTACGACATGACAGTCGCCCGTTTGGTCGCCTGCTTCTTCAGCAAGGCGGGGCAGCTTATTCAGCGCCACTAAGCCTTCGAGTCGTTCGCGGCGGGCTGCAAGCTTATAAGGCTCAACCCGGCTGGGGAGTTGTGAGGTCAACATAGGCGCGCAATGATAGGCACTCGCCCCCCTGGTGTCAAAGCTCATAGCATAATTCTTATCGATAGCTCGGTGAAAACGGGGCTATTAGGCATGTCGCCGCGCTTTCGCTACACTCAATGCCCGTGCTGATGGCGCCATCCCAGTCAAAAGGAGACGACAGTGCCGCAAATGCAAAACGCCCCCCTCGTCCTTGCGTCTAGCTCTCGCTTTCGCCAAGCGCTGCTAGACCGTCTGCAGCTACCTTACCAATGTCACTCCCCTGACATCGACGAGACGCCCCTCGATAACGAATCCCCGCAGGCACTCGTTCACCGCCTTGCGCTGAGCAAAGCCAACGCGGTGGCCGAGCGTTTCCCCCACCACTGTATCATTGGCTCTGATCAAATTGCCCTGTTCGAAGGTGACATTCTCGGCAAACCACACACACCGGAGCGCGCACGTGCCAATCTGGCGCGTTTTTCGGGCCGTAAGGTCACGTTCTTGACGGGACTCGCTCTGGTCGACACGCGACATCAGCGCCACCACGTGCATATCGAGCCGTTCGAGGTGGTATTCCGCACCTTGAGCGAACAGGAAATAGAACGTTACGTTGCCCTTGAGCAACCCCTCGATAGCGCCGGAAGCTTTCGCATGGAGGGGTTGGGAATCACACTATTCGAGCGTCTGGAGGGCCGTGACCCCAACGCATTGATCGGACTGCCCCTCATCGCCCTTTGCGACATGCTTCGCCACGTGGGCATGAACCCCTTGGCGACGTCTGACGCTACTGGGCCTGAAACTTTATCGGCGCATGACTAGTGTGCACACCCAGCACCTCGGCAGCCGCTTGAGTAAATCGGCGCGTTAGCCGCTCGAAGGGATCTAAACGAGGCGTGTAGTTCTCCCAGGACGCCTCGCCCACCTGTGCACGGGCAACCTGCTCTAGACTCGCCAACTCATCGACCAACCCTAAGCCAAGCGCCTGCTCGCCGGTCCAGACTAGCCCGGAAAAAATATCCGGGTTATCGCTCAAACGCTCTCCGCGCCCCGCTCGCACATCACCAATGAATTGCTCATGCGTTTGGGTGAGCACGCTTTGCCAAAAGCGCGCCACGTCCTCGTCCAACGGCTGAAAGGGGTCTAGAAACGCCTTGTTCTCACCCGCCGTCATGACTCGGCGCTCGACTCCCAGCTCGGCAATGGCTTCTTGAAAGCCAAATCCCGCATAAATCACGCCAATCGATCCCACCAAGCTGGCCGGAGACGCAACGATCTCGTCTGCCGCCGACGCAACGTAGTAAGCACCGCTGGCACCGATATCTTCGATCACTGCAATGATCGGCTTATCGCCCTGCTCGCGCAGGCGCATGATTTCGGTATAAATACGTTGAGACTGGACAGGACTTCCTCCCGGGCTGTCGATGTGCAGCACCACGGCGGCGACACCGGCATTGTCCCAGGCTCGATTCAAACCTTGGATGATGCGCTCCGCATTGGCAGGCGCATCGCTGGCAATCACTCCGTGCACTTCTACCAACGCCAAGTGTTGCTGCGCGGGCACTGCAGCGGTAGGTTCTGCCAAAAATACCCGATAGAGCGTCGTCGTCAGCGAGATGAGCACCACCGCGAGTAACATCAACCTAAAGAATAGCTTCCAGCGGCGGCTTCTACGCTGCTCGGTCAGCACACCACCGATCCAACGATCCATCATCTCAAGCTGAGCTAGCCGCTGACGCTCTCTTAGGGTCTCTGCATCGTCCTCTTGGTTACCTGTCTGCGCTGCTCGCTTTTGCTGCGCAGGCACTTCAGGCCCTTGCGTCCAGCGATCATGCTCACTCGATGGATCACGGCTGCTGGGTGCCTCTCCATGGCGCTCGTCACGCCGCTGATCATCACTCATCGTCGACTCCTACGTTGCGTGTATTCACGTCTAGGCCTGTCTGCATAGCGGCTCGCAGTAGAGCCAATCGAACAGTGACGGTATGTCGTCAGCCACCCACACGGGCTGGCTAGCCGCCAGACGAGCGGGCGTGTGCACACCGTAGGTCACCCCCACCCGATCCATCCCCAGGGCGCGGGCCATCTCCAAATCATATTCGGTGTCTCCCACCATAACAGCGCGCTCTACTGGCACCTGCAGCTCGGCCAAAATCTCCTCTAGCATCTGGGGATGTGGCTTTGAACGCGTCTCATCGGCCGTGCGGCTCGCGTGAAAAAACTCGCCGCTCCCCGTCTCACGAAAGATTCGATCGAGACCGCGACGACTTTTACCCGTCGCGACCGCAAGACGTTGCTGGGGTCGCTCCCGCAATCTCGCCAGCTGCGCCTCTACCCCGTCGAAAAAAGGCATTGGCGTCGTATTGCCCTCTACAAAGTGATGGGAGTAACGCTGGCGCAGCCGCTCGGCCTGCTCGGACGCAATGCCCGGGCATAGCTTGGCGATTGCCTCAGGCAACCCTAAACCGATGATGTCTTCGATGGCACTGACGTCCAGTTCGCCCCATTCGGCATCCATCGCCGCCGCCTGCATGCAAGCGACGATTTTGGGCACGGAATTCATTAGCGTGCCGTCCCAGTCGAAAATAATCAGCTCGTAACGCATAGCATTTCCCTCATTGACGTGCGCGCTTGAGCGTCTCTTCAAGTGCCTCTGGAAGCGGCGCTTTAACCGTCACAGGTCTGCCGTTACCAGGCTCTGGAAAGGTCAGCGAGCGAGCATGTAGAAAGAGGCGGCCCAAGCCCAATTGCTTGGTCAGGACTGCGCTTTCACGGGTCGCGTATTTATCATCACCCAATAGCGCATGCCCTGCATGGGCAGCGTGCACGCGAATTTGGTGAGTGCGACCGGTCACTGGCTCCGCTTCGATCAGCGTGACTTTTTCGAACGCCTCGACCACGGAGAAGTGAGTGCGCGACACCTTGCCATTGGGGTCTACCCGCACGCGCCGCTCGCCGTTGCCTGCATCGAAACGATCCAGCCGCGCGCTTTCGTAGGTTTTGCGGGCAGGCCAGCGTCCGGCCACCAGCGCCAAATAGCGTTTGTCCATGCCGTGTTTTTTCAAAGACTCGTTAAGGGTAACCAACGCATCACGGGACTTGGCGATCAGTAAACAGCCAGAAGTATCGCGATCGAGACGATGCACCAACTCCAAGAACGTCAGGTCGTCACGCACTTGGCGAAGAGCCTCGATCAAGCCAATCTTGACACCACTTCCCCCATGGACGGCCAAGCCCGACGGCTTGTTCATCACCATCCAGTCGGGCCCTTCCATGATCACGCTGCCCACCAGCAGGTCGCGCAGATTATCGCTTACTTCTTTCACCGCCTCTTTAGGGGCAAGACGCAGCGGCGGCACTCGAACCAAATCACCCGACTGCAGGCGATAATCGACTTTGACCCGTTTTTTATTGACCCGAACTTCCCCTTTACGAACGATGCGGTAAATCAGTGCGCGGGGAGCCCCTTTTAATCGGGTCATCAAAAAATTATCGATTCGCTGACCTGCTTGTTCCGGGGCGATTTCCACCCACTGTACTTCACGCCCTTCGGACATTGCCGCTTACTCCTGGTGACATTCTTTGACGTCAGATTAAAAACGGCATTCTAACGTAGAGCTCCCGGCATTGCGTCAATTGCTGGTGGTTGTCTTTACTGTTATATTCCAAAGCGCTCATCGGCCAACGTGGCCGGGCCGAACGTGGCCCGCTTTTATAACATTGGTATAAAGAAGGATGTTCCACGTTTTGGCTTCGCACCTGCACGACCAACACGCAGGTCAGAGCGCACTCAGTAGTGATAAGTGTACGCACTACCTACTGACAACGTATTGAAATGTAGTAACTCTGTCGTTTGACACCCGTCGGACGAGAGAGAACGTCAGGCTCGGCCAGAAACGGCGGGCCCGTCACTAATTAAACGTTACGCCTCAGCCTTGCAGCCTCTTTTCGTCACAAGTCGTTGCAACGCTAGGGCGCTAAGATCAACGCTGTGCCGATACCGGCGTTGGCGAATCGATGAATGCCAGGTGTAGGCGGTGTCAGCAGAGCCGGATGGACGTGACAGCCACCGAAACATGTTCTGCCGCCGCCACGTACTCAACGCCCTTTCGGCCGGGTCGGCACGACTGCCTTCCCGGCTTAATGCGTCAGCATAACCATGCGCCGAGCACAAGCACGCAGCACCCAGCGATTCGCCGACGCACGCTTTCAAAAGTATGTCGGCACGCCATGCTACGTGAGACAACATGAAACGGATGCTAATTAACGCGACCCAGCCTGAAGAGCTGCGGGTCGCACTGGTAGATGGACAGCGCCTTTACGATTTGGATATCGAATCCGGCGCTCGGGAACAGAAAAAAGCCAATATTTATCGGGGTAAGATCACCCGAGTAGAACCCTCTCTCGAAGCCGCGTTCGTGGACTTTGGTGCCGAGCGCCACGGTTTCCTTCCTCTGAAAGAGATCTCGCGCGAATACTTCATCAAAGACGTCTCTGGTCGCCCTAGCATCAAAGAGGTGCTAAAAGAGGGCCAGGAAGTCATCGTTCAGGTCGATAAAGAGGAACGCGGCAACAAAGGCGCAGCGCTGACCACTTTTATCAGTCTCGCGGGTCGCTTTTTGGTGTTGATGCCCAACAACCCACGCGCAGGAGGGATTTCACGCCGTATCGAGGGCGATGACCGCAGCCAGCTCAAAGATGCAATGGGTCAGCTCACCGTTCCTGATAAAATGGGACTGATCGTTCGTACGGCCGGCATCGGACGTAGCTCCGAGGAGCTACAGTGGGACTTGGATTACCTCGTTCAGGTGTGGGAGTCCATCACGACGGAAGCAGGCAAACGCTCGGCACCGTTTCTGATTTACCGTGAATCCAACGTCATCATTCGCGCCATGCGCGACTACCTGCGCCAGGATATCGGCGAGGTATTGATCGATAGCCCCGAGATTCACGCCGAGGCGCTGGCGTTCATTCGCCAGGTCATGCCCTCGTACCAACAGAAGATCAAGCTCTACGCGGACGAAGTTCCGCTCTTCTCCCGTTTCCAGATCGAGTCGCAAATCGAAACCGCCTATCAGCGGGAAGTGAAGCTGCCATCAGGCGGCTCGATCGTGATCGACCACACCGAAGCGCTGGTCTCGATCGACATCAACTCCGCCCGTGCCACGCGGGGTAGCGATATCGAGGAAACGGCACTGCAAACCAACTCGGAAGCCGCCGACGAGATCGCCCGACAGCTGCGCCTGCGGGATATTGGTGGCTTGGTCGTCATCGACTTTATCGACATGGGGCCCGCGCGCAACCAGCGTGAAGTCGAAAACCGCATGCGCGATGCCTTGAAGCTGGATCGCGCGCGGGTTCAAATCGGTCGCATTTCTCGCTTTGGTCTGATGGAAATGTCGCGCCAGCGCCTGCGCCCTTCTCTCGGCGAAACCAGCGGCGTGGTGTGCCCGCGCTGCAACGGCCAGGGCACCATTCGGGACGTACGCTCACTATCACTCTCGATCATGCGTCTAATCGAAGAAGAAGCCATGAAAGAGCGCAGCGCCCAAATACGCGCCATCTTGCCAGTGTCCGTGGCCACCTACTTGCTGAACGAAAAGCGCAGCGTGCTGGCAGACATAGAGTCACGCCAAGGGGTTCGCGTGGTCCTGCTTCCCAGCCCTGACATGGACACGCCGCATTATGATGTCCAGCGCCTGCGGGATGATCATTTAGACGAAGATGATAGCCACTCGCTCTCCAGCTTCGAGCTGTCGACCGACACCGACGTCGGCAAAGAGCCAGACCCAAGCTTTGCGCCCCCTGCTCAGCGTGCCGAAGCTGCCGTGAAGAGCGTCGTACATAACGCCCCGGCGCCTGCATCGCTACAAACCGAAGAAGCGTCTGCCAAGGTAGCCGCCGCTCCAGCGCCGACCGCCGAACAGCCCAGCGTACTCGGCCGCTTCATTCGCGGCTTCGCCAAGCTATTGGGCGGCGATGACAGCGCTCAGCAGACGGCTAAAGAGGCAGAAGCACCACGCAAGCAGTCCGAGCAGCCAAGCCGCCCGCCACGCAACGAGCGCCGCAGCAAACCGGCCCAGGAGCGCAGCGACAGCACGCCTAAGCAGGAACAGCGCAGCGATAACGCCAAGAACGATCAGCGCGGCAACGCGGCGGGAAACACCGGATCACGTAATGAAGATGCCAGCGATAAGCGCAGCGGCCCAAGCCGTACGCGTAATCGCCGCCGCCACCCCCAACAGGACGATAGCAAAGGCCAAGAGAACGCGAAAAACCCGCGTCAGCAGAGCCCGAAAGAGAGCGTAAAAGAGAGCCCGAAAGAGACCTCCAAGGAGGAGTCTGGTAAACCTCAGGAGCCTCGTCGCGACAAGCCACGGGAGAACAAGCCCAAGCAGGAAGAGCGCGCACCTGCGGCGCAGGCCGACGACAGCCAGCAGGATGACGGCAAGCCAAAGCGCACCCGCAACAACCCGCGTAACCGCTCGCGTAAACAAGCGCTCAATCCGCAGGCGGAAGCCGAGCAGTTGAAGCTGCAAGCCGAAGCCGCAAAGGCTCCCCAAGCCACTGATGGCATGGCCGACACAGCGCCTGCTGACGTGACTTCCACGGTTGATGCCTCCACACAGACAGCCGAAGCCTCTCAGGCAACGGCCACCGTGGCACCGACTGATGCCGCGACCCTACGAAGCGATCAGGCCGACCAGACGTCCGAAGTGAGCGCTGGCGAAGGTACTGGCGGCAGCACTGGAGAGAGCACCAAAGAGAGCACTCCCACAGAGCGCACAGCCAACAGTGCCGACAAAGCTCGCAAACCGACGCGCCAGCGTCGTCAATCCAAGCCGGAAGCCACCGCTCAAGAAGCAGCGGCACCTAGCAGACCGCAGCCCGAGCCCGCCTCCACGGAAGCAGCTAGCCACGCGGAGCCTGACGACGCTACTACAGAACGCGCACGCACCGCGGACGTGCAGCAAGAACCCCACGTAGAGTCGTCAGCAGTTGAGGTGCCCAAAGCCGAAGTGCCGGATGCGAGCGTTGACGATGCGAACGATGCTCAGGCTCAGCCAACTGATCACGCAAAGGCGCCGCAGGCCACGAACGCGCCTCAAGCGTCCGCGGCCACTCCGGCAGAGACCGAGGCAAGCAGCGCTGCGCCTGACAAAGCACACGCCCAAGCGGCGAAGACCGACGTATCGGTAGCGCCAGTAGCAGACGTCGATGCCCAGCCCACGGCAGAAGCGGAGCAGGACAACGTTGACACAGCGCCCTCTGCGAAGCCTGAAGACGACGCACCGACCTCAGAGGCGACCACGCCGACAAGCGAACGAACTGCCGAGAAGACGCCCGGCGATGCCGTCGCCGACGAAGCGACATCAGCGACTGCCCATGCGTCCGAGCAGAAACCCGCGGCCACTGCCTCGACCGACGAGGTGTCTGCGCCAGCGCCAGCTAGCATTGCCACCGACGAAGAAGCGCCTAAACCCCGCCGTCGTCGCCGTCGTGCCCATAACGATCCGCGTGAGCTGCGCAAGCAGCAGAACGCTCAAGGTCAGAACTCGCAAGAGTAACGGCCAAGCACAAAAAACCCCGCCTCGGCGGGGTTTTTTATAGCTACTCGATGCTTTGCTTAAACCACGCGAGGCTCGGGCTCCAGCGTGACGGCAAACCGATCGTACACAGCGTTTGCCACGCTTTCAGCAAAACGCAGCAGCCCAGGACGGTCACCTCCCCCGAAGTGCACGAGTACCAGGGCTTGACGCTCATGCACGCCGAAAGCGCCGTCACGATAGCCCTTCAAGCCACACTGATCGATCAGCCATCCTGCCGCCAGCTTGGTTTGGTGGTGAGCTTGAGGAAAGTGCGGCATCTGCGGATATGTCTGTAGAAGGCGTTGCGCTTGCGACTCGTCCACCAGCGGGTTCTTGAAGAAGCTACCCGCATTGGCGAGCACGGCCGGGTCTGGCAGCTTCTCTCGTCGAATGGCGCAAACCGCCTGAGCAACCGCCAGCGGCGTGGGTGAAGCCGTCACACGAGAGGCCAAATCGCCATAGCCCAGCACGGGACGTGGGCACTCGGAGAGCCGAAGTGCCAGTTGAGTAATCACCACTCGACCAGCCAGTGCCCGTTTGAAGATACTATCTCGATAGCCGAACTGACAGGCCTGAGCGCTCAACCAGCGCACCTCGCCCGTGGCCAATTCGACCACCTGGACACCTTCCAGCACATCGCTCAGTTCGACGCCGTAGGCCCCAATGTTCTGTACCGGCGCCGCACCGCAATCACCTGGAATGAGCGCTAGATTCTCCGTCCCCCAAAGCCCTCTGGCCGCCAAGGCCATGACCAGCGAGTGCCAGTTGACGCCAGCGCCGACAAACGCCACGACGCTCTCGTTCTGGCGCTCCAACCACCAGTGGCAAAGCGCTGGGCGCAGCGCCATGCCCATGAGAGTAGGTGGCAAAAGTACGTTGCTGCCACCGCCGAGCAGCGTTATGGGCCACTGCCGAGCATGAGCATGGTGAAGCGCCGCCTGTAGGCTCGTTAGCGAAGTGGGCGCGGCATAGTGCTCCACCTGACAAGGCAGACGCAGCGTATTGGCGGCAGACAAATCCACCCAGGCTGCTGGTTGATTCACAGCGTCAGCGACCACGGGTCAACTCGTCGATCAATCCGGCACTGGCCTGCTCGATCATGTCCAATACCTGCTCAAATCCCTCCTCTCCGCCGTAGTAGGGGTCAGGCACATCCGTATTGGGCAACCCGGCATACGCCAATAGCAACCCTGTTTTGGCTTGACTATCGGCGGGCTGTAACGCATGAATGGCCGCCAAGTTATCACGATCCATACCTAGCACGTAATCAAACGCATGGAAGTCGTTCGCGGTTAACTGTCGGGCACGCAGGTGGCTGATGTCGACGCCACGCCGACGTGCGGCCGCCTGGGCACGCAGGTCAGGGGCTTTACCCACGTGCCAATCGCCTACGCCGCAGGAGTCGATGTCGACAAGATGAGTGAGCCCTGCCCGCGCCAACGCTTGCTGAAATACGCCTTCCGCCGTGGGCGAACGGCAGATGTTGCCCAGACAAACGAACAGTACGCGTGTCATGACCGCCCCTCCTCTACCGCCAAAAGCGCTCTGACACGCGCTAGATCCTCTTGCGTATCCACACCGGCAGGATTCACCGCGCTGGCCAACGCCACTTGAATCGCGTAGCCATGCTGGAGAGCGCGAAGCTGCTCTAACTGCTCCAATTGCTCCAGCATGGAGGTCGGCAAATCCTGATAAGCTGCCAAAAAGCCTGCCCGATAGGCATAGATACCGATATGGCGTAGCCATGCATCGGTTTCCAATAGGTTGGGCTGGCGTGTGAAGTGCTCCCGATCCCACGGAATCGGTGCTCGAGAGAAATAAAGCGCACGCCCTTGCAATGAGCGCACGACTTTCACCACGTTAGGATTGAAGAGCGTATCTACATCCGTGATCGGTTCCGCCAACGTGGCCATCGCAGCATCGGGATCATCGGCCAAGCGATGCGCCACTTGGTCGATGAGTACGGGAGGAATAAGCGGCTCATCACCCTGGACATTGACTACCAGCGTCTCGTCGTCGAGACCGAGCTGCTCGACGACCTCGGCCAGTCGATCAGTACCTGACGGGTGATCGTCGCGCGTCATGACGACGTCTGCACCGTAAGGCAGCATGGCGTCGCGAATGCGATCATCATCGGTGGCGACCACGACGCGGCTTGCCTGACTTTTGCTGGCACGTCGCCACACATGCGCCACCATCGGCTCTCCCGCAATGTCTAGGAGCGGCTTCCCCGGCAGCCGCGAGGAGCCAAAACGAGCGGGTACTACGGCGATGAACGGCGTCGACGTGTCTCCCATCACGCCTCCCCAGTGCGGCCAGGCGAAGTAGCGAGTTTTTCATCGGCATCCATGCGTCGCGCCTCTTCAGGCAGCATGACAGGAATGCCGTCCTTGATAGGGTACGCCAACCCGTCGTAATGGCAGCAAAGCTCCTGCGCATCTCGGTCATACTTCAGTTTGCCGTTACATAGTGGGCAAACCAGCATCGCCAATAATTCCTTATCCATCGGTGCTTCCCCTTTGTGTCAAGTCGGACAGCTTATTGAGCAGCCAGTCCTCGAATGCGTGTGGAAGCTGCGCTTCCACGTCTAATACCCAGCTATCAGGCGGTGCAAACGCCTGACACTTCACGGCGTCTTTGGCCGTCATGATAACGGGGCGTTTCGATACGAACTGAAAGGTGCTGGTATCGAAAGGCTGATGGTCATTCAAAGGGTGCATCGCTCCGCTAACACCCAATGATCGAAGCGTATCGAAAAAGCGCTGAGGATTGCCAATTCCCGCCATCGCATCGACAGGAAGAGAAAATGGCAGCGGCTGAAGTGGCCACTCCTGCCCAGTCTTCAAGTAGCGCCAACGCGTGGGTACAAGTGTCATGGACACCCCCTCAATACCCAGCGGACGCTGAGGAGTTCCGTTGATGATCACTGCATCTACGCTCGCCAACCGCGCCGGCGCCTCCCTCAGTGGACCCGCCGGAAGACAACGGCGATTGCCGAGCCCTCTAGCACCATCAACCACTACTAACTCAATATCGCGTCCCATCGCCAAGTGCTGCAAGCCATCATCGCTAATTAACACGTCGCACCCCTGCCGCATCAGCATATCGGCCCCGCGTGACCTCTGCGGATCGGCAACGACCGGTACCCCGGTCTGCTGAGCTAGCATGAGCGGCTCGTCACCGCTATGACGCGGGTCGGTTGACGGCGTTACCAGCAAGGGATAGACCGGCGCCTTTCCGCCATAGCCACGTGTGACGATACCCGGTGAAAACCCTTGCATTTTGAGCCAACGGCTTAGCCATGCGACCAGTGGCGACTTACCGGTTCCCCCCAAGGTAATATTACCGACCACGATCACCGGCACTGGCGCTCGCCATGTTGGCTTATCACCACGACGGTAAAGCGCCGCTCTCCGCCTCATGAGATAACGGTATAAAAAGCCGAGCGGATAGAGCGGCGTCAGCCAAGCGCTACCGTCATAGGCAGCTTTCAACCAACGCTCGGCCAAGCTCATTCGTTCTCCTGGAACTGCAGTTGATGGAGCGCAGCGTACGCCCCACCTTTTCCCAGCAGCACCTGATGGGTGCCCTGCTCCACGATTCGCCCTTGATCCATCACCAAAATGCGATCGGCGCGCTCAATGGTAGAGAGGCGATGGGCAATCACGAGCGTGGTGCGCCCTTGACATACATGCTCCAGCGCTTTTTGAATATAGCGCTCGGATTCCGTGTCGAGGGCGGAGGTCGCTTCGTCCAAAATCAAAATCGGGGCGTCTTTGAAGATTGCTCGTGCAATGGCAAGCCGCTGACGCTGCCCGCCTGAGAGCATGACGCCGTTCTCCCCGACTACCGTCGCATACCCTTCAGGCAGCTTTTCGATGAACTCGCTGGCATAGGCAGCTTCGGCCGCTGCCTTGATGGCTGCCGGATCGGGGTCTGTCACCCCATAGGCAATATTGTCGGCAATCGACGCATTGAACAGCGTGACCTGTTGGGAGACCAGCGCAATGTTCTGACGCAGCGGACCTAGGGCGTACTCATCGGCATTCACGCCATCGATCAAGATACGCCCCTCGCTGGGACGGTAGAAACGCGGCAGCAGGCTCACCAGGGTGGACTTACCGCTTCCCGAGCGGCCCACAATGGCAACCAGCTCGCCTGGGGCAACGTCCAGATTCACGTGATGCAACACATTTGGCTGGTCGTCCCCATAGCGGAAGCTGACATCCTCGATCATCACATGGCCGGTCAGCTTGCTGGGGAGTCGCGTGCCTTCGTCTCGTTCCGGGGCAAGGTCAAGTAGGCCAAACAGCTCAGACGCCGCTGCAATCCCTTTTTGAATCTCACCGTTGATTTCGGTGAGCTGACGTACCGGTTTGATCATCAGCGCAGCGGCCGTAATGAAGGCAACGAACTCGCCCGGCGTCATGTTTTCCATGAGCGAAGGCGCCATGGCCAGCCACACCAGTAGCGCCATGGATATCGCTACCAGCATCAGCACGACAGGCGAGCTGACCGCGCGAGTCATGGCTTCTTTCATACTTTGCCGACGATTTTCTTCACTGACCCGTTCGAAGCGCTGCTTCTCGTAAGCCTCTGCGCCATGGGTCCGCACCACGCGATACCCCGACAGTGCCTCCGACGCCACGTGCGTCACATCACCCATGGAGTGCTGAATGCGCTTGGAGATACGTCGAAAGCGCTTGCTTACATAGCTCACGACACCCGCAATGATTGGCGTGACGCCCAGAAACAGCAGTGTCAGCATCCAGTTGGTCCAGAATAGATAACCGATCAGCCCAATGACGAACAGCCCTTCTCGTAAAATGATCGTGACCGCATTGGTGGCGGCGCCCGCTACCTGCTCGACATGATAAGTGACGCGTGAGACCAGATGGCCGCTAGAGTGGTGATCGAAGAAGCGCCCCGGCAGGTGCAACAAATGGGCAAATACGTCGCAGCGCAGGGTGTGAATGACATAGCGTCCAACGTAAGCCATGAAATAGGTGCTCAAGAACGTTCCTAGTCCGCGAGAGGCGAACATGAGCACGACGAACAGCGGCAAAAACAAACGAAAAGCGGCATCCGGATTCTGGATGCCGTCAATCAGTCGCTTCATCATCTCCGCCAACGCCGTGCTCGATGCGGCATAAATCACGAACCCTACCACCGCTAACGCAAACGCACGCCAGTGTGGCTTTACGTACCCCAATAACCTTCTATATAACATCCAACCTGAATCAGTCACACGCGCTCCCGGCAATAGTGTGCAGTGTCGGCGATTCTACCTGATGGTGGCCCGCTTCAACACCGCTGATGACCACCTGCAAGAACGCGCAGAGGCCGCAGCTCAATAGGCTGTTGCGGGATAAGCGAAAAACGCAGTGCGCCATCGTGGGCAGTACTCCACAGGCAGCTCTTCTGCTGGCGAAAGCGACGCACCACCTCATCGGCGGGATGCCCGAACGGATTACCCCTTCCTGCGCTAAACACGACGTGGCGGGGAGAGGTATCGCGCACGAACTGAACGCTAGAGCTTGTCGAGCTGCCGTGATGCCCTGCCACTAGGACGCTTACCGGGCCATCGAGCTGGTTGAGCAGCTGTCGCTCGATCTGTCGCCCGACATCTCCTGTCAGTAGCAAACGATGTTCGCCGACCTCTACCACCAACACGCAGGAGCGGTCGTTCGAGGAGAGCGCATTCTCCCCTTTCGGTGGCCAAAGGATACGATAGCGAACACCGTCCTGTTGCCACTGCTGCCCCTGCTGGCAAGGGTGACTGTCCACCGGCAACACTTCCCCCTCAGGAGCCCACCACTGGCGGACGCGGTGTTCGGACAGCAGTGCTTCGATGCCACCGGCATGGTCGGTGTCCGCGTGACTGATGATGACTCGATCAATGAGCTGGCCAGGGGGCCACAGGCTTTGCAGAGGCATGAAGCCGCTACGAAAACGCGGCCCCGTATCATATAACATCCGATAATGGACGCTGCGCAGCTCGACCAACTGACCTTGCCCCACGTCATAGACGGTTACGTCCAGCCGTCCAGGGGCTAGCGTCGGCTCTCTAGGCCATAAGGGGAGTGTCGCGACGAGCGCCAGTGATGCGATACCCAGCCAACGCGGAATGGCGGGCAGCCCCCAGCACAGCGATACCAGCACTAGGCTACCCGCCAGGGGATAGACCATCGATGAGGGCGGCTGCCAAAGAGGTGCTGCATCGACCGCGAGGCGCAACAGCCAGTGGAACCCTCCCAACGCCTGCTCGAACGCCCACCACGTCAGCGCGCCTAGGCCAGGTAGCGGTGAGAGTAGCCAACCAAGCAGCGCGCTAGGCACCATTATCGAGCTAACCCACGGCACGGCGATCAGATTGACCAGCGGCGCCACGGGGGCTACTCGCCCGAATGCCAGCAGCACTGCAGCGGCCATCAACGGCGCGAGCAACAGTTGCGAACGCAGCAGCGCCCAGCACCACCCCCTTATTCCCACGGGTCGGGGACGCCCTTGCCATAAGAGAATGAGCCAGCCAACCGCCAGAAACGATAGCCATAGCCCTGGCCGCCAAAGCGCGAGAGGATCGAAGAATAGTACCAGCGCTAAGGCTAACCACCACGCCTGCCAGGAGCCGGGGGCATGGCGACCACTAAGCACCCATAGACCCAGCAGGGTCATGATCATCGCCCGCATCGCCGGGGGTGCCAGTCCCGCCAGTGCCGCATAGGCAATGGCCGCTGCCCCCGCCAACCACCAGGGCCATGTTCGCAGGCGCCAATCAGTGGGTGTTATCAGACGGGCGCCATAGCGACCCAATAGCAGCACGAAAGAGGCCACCAACCCCACGTGAAGGCCAGAAATCACCACCAGATGCGTGGTCCCCGTAGCGTTCAACAGCGTCCAGTCGTCTTGCGTGAGCTGTTCGCTATCGCCCAGCGTCAATGCCGCCAACCACCGCTGGGTGCGAGGCGCCAAAGGACTTTGTGCCAAATAATCCTGCGCCCAAGACCGCAATCGGGGCGTCGCCGCAGCCAGCTTCTGGGGCGCAGGATTCGCGCGTACGTAACCCGTGGCATGTATCCCTTCGCGCCACAGCCACTGCTCGTAATTGAACGTATGCGGATTGAGAAATCCAGAGGGCGGGCGCAGCCGCACGGTCATCCGCCAGCGCTCGCCTGGGGTGAAAGCATGGTCGTATGCGCTAACCCTGACACTTCCCAATCGCTCGCAACTAGGTAAGTGTCGAGGGGCCGTACAGCGTTCGACCTTCAAGCGCAGCCGCCTTGCGCCCGGCTGCTCTTGCACCTCAGTGATGTAGGCGTCGATGACGATATCCTGCCCGCTCAGTCCGACGGGCAGTTGGCGTGACCACTCTTGCTGAATGCTCACCGCAACGACTGCAGCAATGAACAGCCACGGTAACGCGTTAGGACGAGAAGCCAGACACAGCAGCACGCCCATGCCCATGACGGATGGAAGCCACCATGGGCCGCTCTGCGCCCCGGTCCACCACGCGAAAAAACCGCCTATCAGCGCCGCGACTGCCGCGGGCATCGCGATGCCTTGGCCCATGCACCCCTCCCTGGTGGCTCACCATTCCTGCATGCGCCATAGCCGAAGCCCTGCGCGATATGGATAATAGCAACAACTTATTTCAAGAGTACCTGACATGCCGCGCCGTTTCCTGCAGCGCTACATGCCAAAGCCCGACACATTAAAGCGTCAGCGCTCGCTGCGCTTCATTGCACCGCTAATTGCGGATCCGGGCCTATGGCTACTGACCCGACGCAGCGTGGCCAACGCGTTCAGCGTCGGGTTGTTCTGTGCAATGCTGCCCATCCCCTTTCAGATGGTAGTGGCAGCATTGGGCGCGCGGCTGAGCCGTTGTAACTTGGCCCTCTCGGTCGGCCTGGTATGGGTCACCAACCCGCTCACCATGCCGCTGATTTTTTACGTCAATTATCGCATCGGTACGTTTTTGCTAGGCGCCCCTGCGCGGGAGGCTCCTTCACGTATTTCGACGCGCTGGATTGCCGAGCAGATGCACGACATTCTGCCGCCACTGTTGCTGGGATCATTGATCACAGCCCTCGTACTGGCCATTGTTGCGAACATCGGGATTCGCTTAATCTGGCGCTGGCACGTCTCCCATAACTGGAAACGCCGCCGCCTTAAAAGACGGCGGCGCCGAGCCCGCATCGAATCGGAGTTTGACGATTGACTCACCTCGCCTGAGCCACCAGGCGGCCTCCATCCAACTTCATCACCCGATCTTGGTGGGCGGCAAGGCTCACATCGTGAGTAACGATCACAAAGGCACAGGCGCTCTCCTTGGCCAGCTCGTCCATCAAGCTCAGAATGGTGGCAGCGGTAGCTTGGTCGAGGTTACCCGTTGGCTCGTCCATCAAAACCAGACTTGGGTCTGTGACGAGTGCTCGGGCAATCGCTACCCGCTGGCGCTCGCCTCCAGACAGCTCACCTGGCTTATGATCGGCGCGAGCCTTCATACCTACCCGCTCCAGTAACCGCATGGCACGCTGCTCGGCAGCTTTTTTCGACTGACCACGAATGATCAGCGGCAGTGCCGCGTTCTCGACGGCCGTGAATTCCGCCAGCAGGTGGTGGAATTGATATACGAAACCGATGTACTGGTTGCGAAAGCGGCCCAGTGCGGCTTCGTTCAATCCCGACAGCGGTTCGCCGCCAATCACCACGCTGCCTGAGCTGGGTCGATCCAGCCCTCCCAGCAAGTTCAACAGGGTCGTCTTGCCCGACCCGGAACTACCCACGATCGCGACGCGCTCGCCCGCGTGCACGGTGAGTTCGAGCTGATCCAGCACGGTCAGATCCTGTGGGCCTTCGCTGTAAACGCGGGTAAGCTCGCGGCATTCCAACATGATGGCGTTGGCGTTGGTTGGCGTCATCTGAGCCTCCTTATTCATAGCGAAGTACATCGGCAGGCTGAACTCGGGCGGCTCGCCATGCAGGGTAAAGCGTCGAGAGGAAGGTTAGACCAAACGCGGCCAGCACGATGTCACGCACGTCGCTCCACACCAACCGAGATGGAAGATCGCTGATAAAATAAACCCCCGCATCCAGGAACTGAATGCCAAAGGCACTCTCGAACCAGGCGATCAGGTCGGCAATGGTCAGCGCCAGCACGATACCCACCGCAACGCCAACGGCAATGCCGATCAATCCAATCGCCAGTCCCTGCACGATGAAAATCCCCATGATCGACCGCGGGGTGGCACCAATGGTGCGTAAAATGGCAATATCGGCGCGCTTGTCGGTGACCACCATCACCAGCGTCGAGACGATATTGAAAGCGGCAACGGCGATGATCACCGTCAATAGCAGCGCGATCATGCGCTTTTCCATCTGAATCGCTTGAAAGAGGTTTCCTTGGGAAAACGTCCAGTCGGTGCCACGATAGCCAGGGCCCAGCTCATTGACGATGGCTTGGGTTTCACTACCGGCAATGAACAGGTCATCCAGCTCCAGGCGTAACCCACCCACTGCATCACCCATGCGAGCCAGCGTTTGCATGTCTTCAATGTTGGCATAGGCAAGGCTCGCATCGAGATCGGCCCCGACGCTAAAGATACCGCTCACGGTAAACCGCTTGAGTCGTGGAAATACGCCTGCCGGTGTAATCGAGGCTTCAGGCACCAGCAACGTCACACGGTCCCCTACTCCCACGCCCAACCGACGTGCAAGCATAGAGCCCAACACGACATTCCACTCGCCGGGCACGAGATCGGCCAACTCCCCCTGACGCATATGCTCGCCAATGATGGAGACGCGATCTTCCCAGTCAGGGTGAATGCCATTGACCATCGCCCCTTGATTACGGCCTCCGGCAGAGAACATGCCCTGTTGCTCGACGTAGGGCGCCGCACCGATCACCCGCTCACGCTGCATTAGCCGCTCAGCTAACGCTTCCCACTCCACCAGCCCTTCTTGGGATTCGATCTTAGTGTGGGGCACCATACCCAGAATGCGCGTACGCAGCTCGTGATCGAAGCCGTTCATCACCGACAAGACGAGAATCAACACCGCCACGCCCAGCATCAGTCCCAGCATCGACGTCAGAGAGATAAATGAAATGAAATGGTTCCGGCGTTTAGCGCGCACATAGCGCAGCCCCACCAGAAAAGGCAAACGATCAAGCATGACGACATTCCTTAATAATGGGCGTCCATGGTACGGTTTTTTTAGCATGGCTGCATGTGCAAACGCAGCCTTAGAGTGGCGGCTACCCACAGCGTTCCCTCGATGGTCAGTAACGCTTGCAAGTTGTGAGGCAACCCCCTAAATTGCGCCCGTTCCTCTTGCCCGCTGGGTAAGCTTATTCTGACTAGAGAGAGCACCGTTGACGTTGGCTACCCATACTCACCGCCTATTGCCCGAGTGGCATCCTCAAGATGGTCTGCAGCTCACTTGGCCCCGCCCTGACGGCGACTGGGCCTATATGCTGGCGCGTATCGAAGCCACGCTAGAGCGAATCGTACTGGCCACCGCGCGCTACCAGAAGGTGATCATTTGCGTGCCCGACGAGGCGACTTACCAGCGTCTGACCGCCACTTTCGAGGCGTATGGAATTCCCCAACAGCAATTGCTGCTCATTGTCGCACCCACCGACGATACCTGGGCGCGGGATCACGGGCCGATGACGGTGTTAGATGACGATGACCAACCGTTGCTGCTGGATTACACCTTTACCGGCTGGGGCGGTAAATTTCCCGCCGAGCGGGACAATCAGCTGACGCAGTGGCTGGCAGACGCAGGCGTATGGGCTTGTCCGGTGGCCTCGCGTGACATGGTACTGGAAGGCGGCGCCATCGAAACCGACGGCGAGGGCACACTGCTCACCACCGAAGCGTGCTTGCTGAATACCAACCGCAACCCGTCACTCTCCCGTGCCGATATCGAAGCGAGATTGGCAGACGACTTTGGTGTCGACCGAATACTATGGCTAACGCACGGGCACTTAGAAGGTGACGATACCGACAGTCATGTGGATACACTGGCTCGTTTTTGTAGCCCCACCACTATTGCCTACGTGCGCTGCGATGATCCCACCGATCGCCACTATACGGCCCTCCAGGCCATGGAACAGGAGCTAAAAGCGTTTCGTCAGCGTAACGGCGAGCCCTACCGGCTCGTTCCGCTTCCCTGGCCCCAGGCCTGTTTCGATCCTGAAGACGGTCATCGCCTGCCAGCCACCTATGCTAACTTTCTGATCATTAACGACGCCGTGCTCGTACCCACTTACGGAGATCCTGCGGATGTCACGGCCCTCCAGGCGCTGGCCGTGGCGTTCCCGGAACATACTCTGATTCCCATCGAGTGCGTCAGCGTGATTCGACAGCACGGCAGCCTGCACTGCTTAACCATGCAGCTACCCAAAGGTACGCTTGTGCCTGCGACCACTCACTCTTAAGGAGAGCAGCATGTCTCAGACACTCAACGTGGCGGTGATTCAACAAGCCGCATGGCCGGACAAAGCGCGCAGTCTAGCCGAAAGCGAAGCGGGCATTCGCAAAGCAGCGAGCCAAGGAGCACAGCTCGTACTATTACAAGAGCTGCACGCCACCCACTACTTCTGCCAATACGAAGACCCGGCACTGTTCGATCTTGCCGAACCACTGGACGGCCCCACCGGCCAGCGGCTAGCGGCACTGGCCAAAGAGCTGGATATCGTGCTGGTAGGCTCGCTGTTCGAGAAACGCGCAGCGGGGCTTTACCACAATACTGCCGTGGTCTACGACCGTGCTCAGGGGCGAGTGGGTCAGTATCGTAAGATGCACATTCCCGACGACCCAGGGTTCTACGAAAAGTTTTACTTCACCCCTGGCGACGCCGACGACACCCGCAAAGAGGGCTTTACGCCCATCGACACGTCCGTGGGGCGGTTAGGGATTTTGGTGTGCTGGGACCAGTGGTATCCGGAAGCGGCGCGCCTGATGGCGCTGGCGGGTGCCGAGCTGCTGCTCTATCCCACCGCCATTGGCTGGGACCCTAACGACGACGACGCCGAAAAGGCGCGCCAAAAAGAGGCGTGGACGCTCATTCAGCGAGCCCATGGCGTTGCCAACGGTCTGCCAGTCCTGGTGGCCAACCGCATCGGCCTTGAAGCGGATCACTCCGGCGTGGGCGACGGTATCGCTTTTTGGGGCGGTAGCTTTATTTGCGGCCCACAAGGCGAGCTGTTAGCACATGCGGGTGAAGAGACCGAGCAGTTGGTCGTAAGCCTGGATATGGCGCGTAGCGAAAACACCCGACGTATTTGGCCCTACCTGCGCGACCGCCGGGTCGACGCCTATGGCGACCTGACCCGCCGCTACCGCGACTAGGTATTTACTTCTCCCTAACAACTAATAACGCCTGCCCTGTGACCAGAGCAGGCGTTTTACTATTGGCGATCAGACAAGCGTACCTACAGCAAGAGTACCCACGGCAAAAGTACTTACTTCCAAAAATCGCGAATAGAGGCGATGCCTTGCGCGCCCACCGCGCGCGCGTGGTTGGCGTCGAAGCGGGTCATGCCGCCCAGCGCGAACACCGGCATACCGGCCCGCTCCACCAGTTGTTGGAAGTCGTGCCAGCCCATGGGGGCCACTTCCGGGTGCGAAGGCGTAGTGCGTAGCGGCGACAGGGTGACGAAATCACACCCCAACACGGCCGCTTGGGAGAGCTGCTTCTGGTCATGCGTTGATGCCGAAAGCCACTTGTTTTCGGCAATCGGGCGACGATCCAGCTCCATCAACCGCGCACTGGTCAGATGGATGCCATCGGCATCGACCTGTTCCAAGAGCGTAGGCTCACCGTTGAGCAGCAGTTTTGCCCCATATTCACGGCAAAGCGTGAGCGCACGCTCGGCACGAGCCACGTAGGCTGCCTCATCCAAACTTTTGGCACGCAGCTGAACAAGACGAATATTGTCTTCGCGCAGAGCGCGCTCGAGCAGCGCTGCGAAGCGCTCGTCGTCAGGCTCTTCACCGGTAATCAAATACTCAGTAGGTAGCATCACAGCGCGGAGGATCGGCAGGTTCGCTGCCGGGAACGGGTAGTTCACCAGCTCGTTCATCGGCACCCACCGCACCGCTTGACCCTCACGGCCAAACGGCTCGCCGGCGAACTCATGCACCTGCCATACGTCGAGCAAGATATGCTTATCAGGGTACTCATGGTGAACGCGAATGAGCGGCTGAGCACGGACGATCTCCACGCCCAACTCTTCATGCAACTCACGTTTCAGGCCTTCTAACCCAGTTTCATAGGGGGCCAGTTTACCGCCAGGAAACTCCCATAAACCGCCGTGATCGACGTTGGAAGGCCGACGCGCGATCAGCACGTGCTTTTGATCGGCGCTGATCATTGCAGCCGCCGCAACATGAACCCGTCGTTTTACCATTACACTCATTACGTCTAATCCACTTTGTGCGCACCGCCATGCTTGCACGGCGCTATCTCGCTGCGTTAGCACGTTGCCACAGACTTAGCTGCGGTAATCCGCGTTGATGGACACATAGTCATGGGACAGATCCGAGGTCCACACAGTGGCCGCCTCGTCACCACGCCCCAAATTAATGCGAATTGTAATCTCTTCCTCGGCCATGACGGCACTGCCAGCTGCCTCGGTGTAGCTATTAGCACGGCCACCGTTCTCCACCAGTCGCACATCGCCCAAATCGATGACGACACGGCTGACATCGAACGACTCCACCGGTGCCCGCCCCACTGCCGCTAAAATACGCCCCCAGTTGGCATCGGAAGCATAAAGGGCGGTTTTGACCAGCGGCGAATGGGCCACGGTAAATGCTACGTTCAGCGCCTCTTGGCGCGTGCAGGCATCGTTCACCTGCAGGGTGATGAACTTAGTTGCCCCCTCGCCATCGCGGATGATCGACTGAGCTAGCTCGGTCATCACTCGCTGCAGTGCATTGCGGAACACGACAATATGCTCGTCGCTTTCGATACGCGCCCCCGTGCCCGTCGCTGCCAGCATGCAGGCATCGTTGGTAGAGGTATCGCTATCCACGGTGATGCAGTTGAAAGAGCGATCCACCGTTTCCCGGAGTAGCGAGGCGAGTAAGGGCTGCTCAATCGCCGCGTCGGTAACGACGAATCCCAGCATGGTCGCCATGTTGGGTTTGATCATGCCCGACCCTTTGGTAATACCGTTGATGGTCACCTGCTGGTCGCCAATCGCCACGCTAACCGTCGCGCCTTTTGCGCGAGTGTCGGTAGTAAGAATGCCTTCCCCTGCCTGCTGCCAGGCTTGACTTGAATCAGCCAACGACCCCAGCGCATTTGGCAAACCCGCCAAAAGGCGGGCCATGGGCAATGGCTCGCCAATCACGCCAGTCGAGAACGGCAGTACCTGGGTAGCGTCCACCCCGGCTTGCTCGGCCACCGCGGCGCAGCTGGCATAGGCATCCTGCAGTCCTGACTCACCCGTACCCGCATTGGCATTGCCGGTATTGATCAGCCAGTACCGGGCAGACAGACCGTTCTTTGCACACGCCTCAAGGTGTGTCTTAGCCACCACCACGGGAGCGGCACAAAACGCATTGCGCGTGAACACACCGGCGACGGTGGCCGCCTCAGGCAGCTCGATCACGACCATGTCACGGCGGTCCGGCTTCTTGATGCCCGCCTTTGCAGTCCCTAGACGCACCCCGTCAAGAGGTGGCAATTCCGGAAAGGGAAGATGTCCCACCGCCATGTTTTTCTCCTTTACGCTCGCTGACGAAAGCGCGTGATTAGCTCAATTTTCCGCAGCACTGCTTGTATTTCTTACCCGAACCACACACGCAAGGATCGTTGCGGCCTACTTTGGGATTTTCACGACGAAGCGGGCGACCGTCGGCACCGGGCGCGGCCTCGCCAGGCTCGGCATCGGGCGCATCGTGGCGGCTGGCAGCCGTGGCTTTTTCACGGGCCAGCTCTTCACGGCGCTTCTGCTCCAGCGCATCGACCTCTTCTGGCTGACGCACCTGAACGTGGCTGAGAATGCGCGTGACATCGGCTTTAATGTTGGTCAACAGATGCTGGAACAGCTCGAAGGACTCGCGCTTGTACTCCTGCTTGGGGTTTTTCTGTGCATAGCCACGCAAGTGGATACCGCGACGCAAATGATCCATGGACTGCAGATGCTCTTTCCAGCGGGTATCCAGCACTTGCAGCATCACTTGTTTCTCGAAGCGACGAATCAGCGCTTCACCAGCGGACTCGATCTTCGCCTGGTACGCGTCGCGGTGCATGGTTTGCAGGCGCTCGCGCAGCTTCTCTTCACTGAAGCGCTCATCCTCGTCCGCCCACTGCACGACCGGAGCATCGAGATTGAACTCCGTTTTCAGATGCGCTTCCAGCCCAGGCAGATCCCACTGCTCAGCCAGACTTTGTGGGGGCACGTAGTCGCTAATCGCCTCCTCCATGACCTCCTCACGAATACCTAACACAGCGGCGGAGACATCGTCGGAGGCGAGAATTTCGTTACGCTGTTCATAGATGACGCGGCGCTGGTCGTTGGCGACGTCATCGTACTCCAGCAGCTGCTTACGGATATCGAAGTTACGGCCTTCGACTTTCTTCTGCGCGCGCTCGACCGCGTTAGAGACCATTTTGTGCTCGATGGCTTCGCCACGCTCGAGCCCCAACGCCTGCATCAAACGCTTCACGCGATCCGAGCCAAACAGACGCATCAGGCTATCTTCCAAGGAGAGGAAGAAGCGTGTCGAGCCAGGATCCCCCTGACGCCCGGCGCGACCGCGAAGCTGGTTATCGATACGCCGTGATTCGTGCCGCTCGGAACCCACGACGTGCAGGCCACCCGCTTCCAAAACCGCATCATGGCGCTTTTGCCATTCGGCCTTGAGCGTATCGATTTGGGCTTGACTGGGGTTTTGCAGCTTGGCTGCCTCGGCCTCCCAGTTGCCACCCAACATGATGTCCGTTCCACGCCCCGCCATGTTGGTGGCGATGGTAATGGCACCTGGTCGGCCCGCCTGGGCGATGATTTCCGCTTCGCTTTGGTGCTGTTTTGCGTTGAGCACGTTAAATTTCAAGCCTGCATTGCGCATCAGACGTGCGAGGTACTCGGACGTTTCGATCGACGCCGTACCGACCAGCACAGGACGACCCGCCTCTGTTTCTGCCTTGACGTCTTTGATGATGGCTTCGTACTTCTCTTCGGCGCTCAGGTAGACGAGATCATTGAGATCCTTGCGCGCCAACGGACGGTTGGTAGGGATGACGATGACGTCCAGACCGTAAATTTGACGGAATTCGAACGCTTCGGTGTCCGCCGTGCCCGTCATGCCCGACAGCTTTTCATACAGACGAAAGTAGTTCTGGAAGGTAGTGGATGCCAGCGTCTGACTTTCACGCTGAACCGTCACCCCTTCTTTGGCTTCGACGGCCTGGTGCAACCCCTCGGACCAACGACGCCCAGGCATGGTACGACCGGTATGTTCGTCGACGATCACGACCTGGCCTTCCGCGACGATGTAGTCCACGTCGAGGTGATAGAGGTGACGCGCACGTAGCGCCGAGTGCATGTGCTGCAGCAAGTTGAGGTTTTGCGCAGCATAAAGCGATTCGCCCTCCCCCAGCAGCCCCTCGGCCCGCATGAGTTCTTCGACCTTATTGTGTCCTTGCTCGGTCAGTTCTACCTGTTTCTGCTTTTCGTCGAGCACGAAATCGCCGCTCACTGGCGCTTCGTCATCTTCGGAGACTTCCCCCTGCTCGAGCTGCTGAGCCAAACGATTCACGATGCCGTAGAGGTCCGTATTTTCGTCCACCGCACCGGAGATGATCAGCGGTGTGCGCGCTTCATCGATCAAGATGGAGTCGACTTCGTCCACAATGGCGTAGTGCAAACCGCGCTGGACTTTGTCTTCCAGCGAGAACGCCATGTTGTCGCGTAGGTAGTCGAAGCCAAACTCGTTGTTGGTGCCGTAGGTAATATCGCATTGATACGCGTGACGCTTCTCTTCCCCCGTCTGTCCGGCGAAAATAACACCCACCGTGAGCCCTAGAAATTCATACAGGGGGCGCATCCATTCGGCATCGCGACGAGCGAGGTAGTCGTTCACGGTCACGACATGAACGCCTTTGCGAGTCAGCGCGTTCAAATAGACCGCGAGCGTGGCGACCAGGGTTTTACCTTCACCAGTCTTCATTTCGGCGATACGGCCGCGGTGTAGGGTCATACCCCCCACCATCTGCACGTCGAAATGACGCATCCCCATCACCCTCTTACTGGCCTCGCGCACCACAGCAAACGCATCGGGCAAGAGGCTGTCCAGCGTTGCCCCTTCGTCTAGACGCTGACGTAGTTCTGGAGTTTTTGCTTGAAGCTCTGCATCGCTTAGGCCCGCCAGGGTCTCTTCCAATGCATTGATGCTCTGCACACTTTTTTGCATGCGCTTGACTTCACGGTCGTTCTTGGAGCCGACCACTTTACGTAACAAATTATTAATCATGAAATTTCCAAATCATCGTGAGCGCCCCATCCAGGTACGCTCAGGTATCAGGCAAAAAGGGTGGTAATCAAGCGAGGCATTATCGAGTAGGCGGGCCACGGGGCGTCACGACATCGCTTGCGGCGACGAGCGGGAGCGCAAACCGAAGAAAAGGTAACGGGCGACGGAAGGATTGGGGCTCTCGTCGCGTTTGGCGATGAAACCAGCGGCGAAGCGCGCGCCGTTTCTTCGCGATCCAATGAGACTTCGCGCGAAGCATGGCAGGCATCCAAAAGCAGATGCAAACACCACGGTCGCTGCTTCTCAACGCGTCGGATGGGTGTAAACTAGCGGGTAGTAAACAACTCACCAGCAAACCAGCCAACCACCAACGCGCCAGGCCATAGCGTCGAGGACGCTTTAGCGAAGCGGATTCGATCTCTGACGTTGATGACATGCTGTGGACTGGCTCCTGAGCGTGTTAGGCTCTGTCTATTGGCGGTCAATCACAGGTGATGCACGTAGTAACCAGTACGACGCCACTCGCAACACCCTAGGAATCAAGTTGATGAGTATAAAGGTTAAGCGTTCTCGCGCACAGCCCATTGCCCAACTGCTAACCAAGTCAGGCGGCGTCGGCCAGCTCATGCGACAATCACGCTTGATCGATCAAGCACAGCGGCATCTCCGTGCTCATTTACCCGAAGAGATGCGTGAACATATTTTCGTAGGCGGTTTTAGCAATGGGCGCTTGACCCTCATCAGCGGGCAAGCGAGCTGGCTGACGTGGCTACGCTACGAACAATCTCGCCTGTTATCGCTGCTTCACCAGCTCCCTGGCTTTGAGGGAGTGACAGGGTTCACCCTTAAAGTGCGCCCCGTACGCCCCATCGAGTCACCCAGACGCTTCACGCGAACGCTTTCCGACAGTGCGGGCAAAACCCTGGCCGAATGCGCCAAAGACACTGACAGCCTCAGCCTCAAACATGCCCTAGAGCGCCTGGCCTCTCACGCTCGCCCGAAAGACACCAAAACGTAATTTAAAAGCGCCTCCCCTTACACGCAAAAAGCACCGCCGAAGCAGTGCTTTGTAGATGGGGGGCCATGTCACGTTTTCAACTCAACGCCCCAGACATTTTGATTTTGAAGAATTACGCCATCGCTGGAGCCGCATAAGAGATGGGTGCCACGGCTTTCTCTTCTTCGAACGTGACAATTTCATAGGCATCAGGCTGAGCCATTAGCTCACGGCACAGCTGGTTATTGAGCGCATGGCCTGATTTCACGCCGCGGAATTCGCCAATTAAACTATAGCCCAACTGATACAGGTCACCGATGGCATCTAGCACCTTGTGTTTGACGAACTCATCTTCATAGCGCAGGCCACCTTCATTGACGATACGGTAATCATCGACAACGATCGCATTCTCGAGGCTGCCCCCAAGAGCCAAATTGTTGGAGCGAAGGTACTCGAGATCGCGCATGAAGCCAAAAGTTCGCGCACGGGAGACTTCTTTGACGAACGACGTGGTCGAAAAGTCGATCAGCGCAGTTTGCTTCTGCTGCTCGAAAACCGGATGGTCGAAATCGATGGCAAACGACACTTTAAAACCTTGGTGAGGCAAAAAAGTGGCTTCTTTATCACCATCGGTCACACCAATGCGGCGCTTGATGCGAATGAATTTCTTGGCCGCCTCTTGCTCCAAAATGCCCGCAGACTGAATCAAAAAGACAAATGGGCTGGCGCTACCATCCATGATGGGCACTTCCGGGGCACTGATATCGACGTAGGCATTATCGATGCCCAAGCCCGCAAAGGCGGACATAAGGTGCTCGACGGTCGCGACTTTGACACCTTCATAAGAGAGCGCCGTGCACAGCGTGGTGTCTTCAACCAGTTCGGCACGGGCAGGCACATGTACCACGGGATCCAGATCGGTTCTGACAAACACAATGCCGGTGTTGGCCGGTGCCGGACGCAAAGCCATATGGACTTTTTTGCCGGAGTGCAGACCCACTCCAGTGGCGCGAATGACGTTTTGTAGTGTGCGTTGTCTGATCATGGGTAGTGGTCAAGCTCTAATGACGGCGGCTTGCAGCAAGCTGCTACAGGATCCGCAAAGGAAGAAAGTTATCAAACAGTGTTCACTTTAACAGCAAACGAGCGTTTTAACCAATAAAACTCTCGTTTGCTGCTGCAATGAACCCGATGGCGGGGGTTAATCCGCTTGACGACGCAGGAACGCGGGGATATCCAAGTAGTCGTCGGCATCCGCTGCACGACGCTTTTCAGCACGCGGCTTTGGCGCTGCATCGGGAGCTTCGGCGCGTGCCGTGGCTTGCTGGCGCATGACAGTGGGTTGCTGTAATTTACGATAATCGGAACCACCGGCTTCCGCCGCAGAGCGACGAGCCGGTTCTCGCGCCGCCGTCGCCTTGGCTTTGCTACCATCCAGTCCGGCCGCCACCACCGTAACGCGCAGCTCATCGGACATTTCCATATCGATGGAGGTACCCACCACGATGGTCGCCTCTTGAGATGCAAATTCTTGGACCGTTGCACCCACATCGTTGAATTCGCCGATGGAAAGATCCGGGCCTGCGGTAATGTTGACCAGAATACCGCGCGCGCCATGAAGATCGATATCCTCGAGTAGCGGGCTGCGAATGGCTTTTTCAGCGGCTTCACGGGCGCGGTTTTCCCCCGTAGCGCCGCCGGTCCCCATCATGGCCATGCCCATTTCTGACATGACGGTGCGCACATCGGCAAAGTCCACGTTGATGATCCCTGGGCTGGTGATCAGCTCTGCAATACCCTGCACCGCGCCCAGCAGCACATCGTTGGCTGCGCTGAACGCCGTCAGCAGCGTGGCGTTCTTGCCTAGGACCGACAGCAGCTTTTCGTTGGGAATAGTGATCAACGAGTCGACATGCTCGGAGAGCTCTTTCATTCCCTCTTCTGCCGCACGCATTCGCTTGGGCCCTTCGAAGGGGAAGGGGCGTGTCACCACGGCCACCGTCAAAATGCCAAGCTCTTTGGCGACTTGCGCTACGACGGGCGCCCCGCCAGTGCCGGTGCCGCCGCCCATACCTGCCGTAATGAAGACCATGTCGGCGCCGCTCAGCAGTTCGGCAATGCGCTCACGGTCTTCCATGGCCGCCTGCCGCCCTACTTCAGGGTTAGCACCTGCCCCGAGCCCTTTGGTGATTTCACCACCCAACTGCAGCACCGTCTTTGCCGATACGCGCTTGAGGGCCTGAGCATCGGTGTTGGCGCAAATGAACTCGACGCCTTCGATGTTGCTTTCGACCATATGGTTGACAGCGTTACCGCCACCGCCGCCAACGCCCACTACTTTGATGACCGCACTGCTCGAGGGTGCGTTATCTACCAATTCGAACATAAGCCCCGTCTCCTGAACCGCGCTTGCGGCCCTATCAGAAATTTCCTTTGAACCAGCCTTTGATTCTTGCCAGCGCCGAATGGCCATCCTTGATATCACGCCGGGCTAATTCGTTACGCCCTTTATGGGCCGCAACGCCTCCCCCGTGGCTTTCTAGGCCTTGCCCATGACGCGTTTCCTGCAGTGCATAATGCAGCAAACCAACGCCCGTCGCATAGATAGGATTGCGAACCACATCTGCCAAGCCTCTGACATTTTGCGGGCAGGCAATACGAACCGGCATGTGAAATATCTCTTCTGCCAGCTCGCTTACACCCTCCATGCGCGAAGTGCCGCCGGTGAGCACCACACCCGCAGCCACCATATCTTCATAGCCGCTGCGGCGTAATTCGTCTCTTACCAAGGTAAACAGCTCTTCGTAACGCGGCTCGACCACCTCTGCCAGCGCTTGGCGTGACAGATCTCTGGCCGGACGATCACCGACACTGGGAACCTTGATCATCTCATCACTTGCCGCTAACTGGGTTAGCGCGCAAGCATACTTCACTTTGATCTCTTCAGCGTGCTGCGTCGGGGTACGTAACGCCATAGCAATATCGTTAGTGACTTGATCACCGGCAATGGGAATCACCGCCGTATGACGAATGGCACCTTCGCTGAAAATCGCCATATCGGTCGTGCCGCCACCAATATCGACCATGCACACCCCGAGCTCTCGCTCGTCTTCGGTCAGCACGGCCATACTCGACGCCAGCTGTTCGAGAATGATCGCGTCGACATCCAAACCACAGCGTCGTACGCACTTCTCGATATTCTGGACGGCGTTGAGGGCTGCCGTGACCAAATGCACTTGCGCTTCCAGACGAACGCCCGACATGCCCAGCGGCTCTCGGATGCCCCCTTGGGCGTCGATCGAGAACTCCTGAGGCAATACGTGCAGTACGCGTTGGCCTTCGGAGATCGCCCGCGCGCGAGCAGAATCGATCACCCGGTCGATATCGGACGGCGTCACTTCACGCTCTTTAATGGCCACTACGCCATCGGAGTTCATCGAGCTAATATGACTGCCCGCCACACCCACATACACAGAGTGGATATCGCAACCTGCCATCAACTCCGCCTCTTCGACAGCACGTTGAATCGACTGAACCGTTGATTCGATGTTGATGACGACACCACGCTTCATGCCGCGCGACGGATGAGAACCGATACCGGCAATTTCAATTCCACCGTCATCGGTGGGTTGACCGACTATCGCGACGACCTTGGACGTTCCAATGTCCAGCCCGACAACCATATTGGATGCGTTGGGTGAGCCTGCCATGAGTCGGTAAATCTCCTTGCCATTGTTTTAATGAATACGGCGGGTACATTATTTGCCTGAGCAAAAAAGAGCTTCCGCCAAATTAAAATTAGTAACGTTAAACTTGAAACTCGCTGATGCGGGTTAACCGCTGACTGGATAATAAAAACAGACCCACAGCTCCGCTCGACACATAGTATAGAAACAATAGACGCTATACGACTAGTCCGTACCCACGATAATTGGCTTTAGCCGCAATTTAAACCCCATTTGCGGCTTTTTCAGCGTTGGCGATCACTCACCTTTACCCGCTTTTTGCACATTGTCATCGAACGTTACTCTGCACTGGGAGTGGACTCATTTTCCTGAAACTCTGTTTCTCCATGCCAAGCGACCGCTACTCCGTTAGGGTAACGCAAATCGATGTAACGAATATGATCACTGACATTCGCCAGCTCGCGCTGCCATGAGGCTGACAATCTCGCTAAACGCTCGCCGTGCTGGCGGCGACCCAGCATGACCCAGGCACCACTGGATAGCTGCAAACGCCAAGCTCCGCGCGGTTCTAACCGCAGCTGAGAGAGGGATAGCGATAACCCGGCAAAATGGGGTAACAAGCGCTGATAGTAAGCCAACACCTCTTCACTGCTGCCACTTGGTCCTGCCAAGTCGGGAAGCCCTGCCGGTACGGTTAGCGGCGCAAAAGCAAACGGCTCGCCTTCGGGATTCAGAAGAAAGTCATCGTTCCAGCGCGCCACTGGCGTCTGCTCTACCAGTTCGAACACCAACGCATTCGGCCACTCACGCGAGATTCGCACTTCATTGAGCCAGCCGATGGTGAGCGCACGGCGCCGAAGCTCCCCCAAGTCAGCCGATAGCCACGTTGCTTCTTGTACCAAGGGTGCTAACTGAGTGCGCAGATAGTCGGCGCTGACGTACTCCCATTCGCCTCGTATCGACACGCGCTCGATGGGGCGATCCAACCATAGCCATAGCGCTCGACCACCGGCACCCAGCAGCAGCGTCAATAGCACAACGCCCAACCATGCGTTGCGTTTTTTCATAACGTCCCTTTTACCGAGCCCATCATGATGCGCTGGCCGCTGAGAGGGCAGTCTGTAGGATCCGCAAGACCAACTCGTCGAAGCCGATACCTGCGTGGGCAGCCGCCTGCGGAACGAGACTATGATCGGTCATTCCCGGCACCGTATTGACCTCGATGAGCCAGAACTGACCTGACGTGTCACGCATGACGTCAATACGTCCCCACCCCTCGCCTCCTACAGCGGCAAACGCCTCTTTGCACAACGCTGCCAGGGACTGCTCATCCTCGCGGGATAGACCACAGGGTAAGTGATACTGCGTAGTGTTGGCGATGTACTTGGCTTCGTAGTCGTAGAAACCGCCTGGCACCTCAACGCGAATAGCGGGCAAGACATCATCTCCCAGCAGCGCTACGGTGTACTCATCGCCGACGACAAATCGTTCGGCCATTACACGCGCATCGAATTTGGCCGCCGCCGTATACGCCGCTCGAAGCTCTTCTTGGCTCTTGACGATACTGATGCCCAGGGTGGAGCCCTCATGCACCGGTTTGACCATCATCGGGAGCCCGAGCCGCTCGACCACAGCGACCCAGTCGGCGTGCTCGTCGAGCATGATGCACTCAGGCGTGGGCAGGCCTACGGCCTGCCATACCTGTTTGGTGCGCTGTTTATCCATTCCCAGCGCAGAGGCCAAGACGCCGCTTCCAGTGTAGGGTACGCCCAGCAGCTCTAGCGCCCCTTGAAAGGTACCATCCTCTCCACCGCGACCATGCAGCGCAACGAACACCGCGCTGGGATCCAAGCGCTCGAGCCCAGCGAGGCCGCCCTCTTTAGGGTCATAACCGATCGCGTCGACGCCCTGTCGCCTCAGGGCAGCTAAAATCGCCGCGCCACTTTTGAGAGACACCTCTCGCTCGGCGGAAATACCGCCATATACCACGACGACGCGCTCCAAGGAGCCGACTTGACTGCCGTTCATAACGCCACCTCATCCAACTCCAATCTGGCCTGCGCCAAACGTAGCGAAATACCGCCCACGTCCCCTGCCCCCTGAGTAATTAGGATATCACCGGGACGTAACACGTTGGTCAGCAAAGCGGGCAGTTCATGCTTGTGCTCGACAAATAGCGGATCGACCTCGCCTCGCTGGCGAATAGAACCGGCTAGTGTGCGCCCTTCGGCTCCCGGCAGCACTGCTTCGCCCGCACTGTACACGTCCAAGAGCACCAGCGTATCTACTTGGGAAAGAACACGCACAAAGTCTTCGTAGAGATCCCGCGTTCGGCTGTAGCGATGGGGCTGGTAGAGCATCACCAACCGGCGATCAGGCCAACCCGCTCGCACGGCTTGAATCACCATGTCGACCTCGCGGGGGTGGTGCCCGTAGTCGTCCACCAGCATGACCTCACCTCCCCCCGTGGGGGCAGGGAAGTGTCCATGCACTTGAAAACGACGTCCAACGCCTGCAAACCCGGTAAGACCCCGTTGAATCGCCTCATCGCTAACGCCTGCGTCCGTCGCCACTACGATCGCCGCCATAGCATTGAGCGCGTTATGCCGACCCGGCATGGCTAGTCGAATGGCCAACGGTGCAGCGCCACCTGGACGCAGCGCAGTGAACGACACTTCGCCACCTTGCTGTGCAAAATCGACGATACGGTAGTCGGCATCGTCATCGAAGCCATACGTCACGAACTGCCGTTTTACTTGCTCACATAAACCGCGCACATGCGGGTCATCTATGCACAGCACGGCCAATCCATAAAAAGGCAGATTATGTAGAAATTCGATGAAGGTGCTTTTGAGCCGCTCGAAGTCACCGCCATACGTCGCCATATGGTCGGCATCGATGTTGGTCACGATCGATACCATGGGCTGCAGGTGCAAAAACGACGCGTCGGACTCGTCGGCCTCGGCCACCAGATAATCGCCCTCGCCCAAACGGGCATTGGCGCCTGCACTCGTCAGCTTGCCACCGATGACGAACGTTGGGTCCAACCCTCCTTCTGCGAGTAGCGTGGCCGTCAAGCTAGTCGTGGTGGTTTTACCATGGGTACCCGCCACGGCAATGCCGTGGCGAAAACGCATCAACTCTGCCAGCATCTCGGCACGACGCACCACCGGCACCCGGTGCTCATGGGCCCAGCGTATCTCAGGGTTGGTTTCATCGATGGCGCTGGAGACGACGACCACGTCAGCCCCTCGAACATTTGCTTCTGCATGGCCGATCGCCACCGTGACACCGCACTGGCGCAGCCGCTCTACTACGGGGGATGCTTTCATATCGCTACCGCTGACTTGGTAGCCTTGGTTCGCCAATACCTCGGCGATTCCGCACATGCCTGCCCCACCGATACCCACGAAATGCAGCCGCTGAATACGACGCATACCGGGGCCCGACGGACGGACCCCTTGCGGCGGCATGTTAGTCACTGAATCGGTCACGCAGTTTCTCCTTGCTTCGCCAAGCCCAAACAGCCTGCTGCAAGACGCTCTGTAGCGTCGAGGTGCGCGGCCTGTCGCGCCTTCGACGCCATGTCTGCCAGCCTGTCAGGGTCTAATAATTCATCGAGTAATCGAGTCAAACGCTCCGGCGTGAGGGCCGATTGCACCACGCACTGCGCCGCTCCCGCCTTGACCAACACATCGGCATTGACACGCTGATGGTCATCGACAGCAAAGGGAAAAGGCACCAACAGGGCAGGCTTGGCGGCAGCCGCCAGCTCGGCCACTGTCAACGCCCCCGCACGGCAGACCACTAGATCAGCCCATGCGTAGGCTGCTGCCATATCATCAATAAAAGGGCTAACGTCCGCGACAATGCCCCGTTCCGCATAGGCTTGAGCCGTGGCGACATCACGCTCTTTACCGGCTTGATGACGAACATCGGGACGCCGCTCTGGCGGTAGCGCAGCCAGCGCTGCGGGAAGCCGCTCATTGAGCGCAACGGCACCCAGAGAGCCACCGACTACCAATAGCCTCAGCGGACGGCCCTCCAGCTCGGTCGTCTGTCTGGGGCACTCTCCCAACGCCGCGATATCTTCGCGCACCGGGTTACCGATGACCTCGGCGCGGTGGCCGAACGCATCGTCGAAAGCCGCATAGGTTCGAGTCGCCAGCCGAGACAGCACCTTATTGGTGAGACCCGCGACGGCATTCTGTTCATGAATGACCAGCGGCACCCGTGACAACCACGCCGCTAACCCGCCAGGACCACTGGCAAACCCCCCCAGACCCACGACGACATCGGGCTTGAAACGCTGAATAACACGTCGGGCCTGCAACACCGCCTTGGAAAGATTGAGAGGGGCTTTGCACCAGCCAGCGAGCCCTTTACCGCGCAGCCCTCCGATGGCAATGGTGTGTAGTAGAATACCTGCCTTGGGCACCAACTGATTTTCGATGCCGCGCGGGCTTCCTAGCCATTCCACGTCGACACCCTTGGCCTGTAACGCATGCGCCAACGAGAGCGCAGGAATGACGTGCCCGCCGGTTCCCCCGGCCATGATCAATATCCGTCGACGTGAGTTGGTCACTACAAACGGCTCCTTGAATAATTACGATAAACGCGGCTCTCGGCGAGCGCGGTAGGGCGTCGGCGTACGACGCGGGCGATGACGGGTCTCGGCATCGACCCGAAGCAGCAGCCCAATCATCATACCGGTCACCAGTAGGCTCGAACCGCCATAACTAATCAGCGGCAACGTTAGCCCTTTGGTAGGGAGCAATCCTGAGCTCACCGCCATATTGATGAACGCCTGAGCGGCCACGATGAATCCAATGCCATAGCTGACGTAGGCACCGAATAGATGACCTGCCAGCTCTGCCCGACGGCCTACCCACATCGCGCGTACGATGAACAGGGTAAACAGCAGGACCACGGCAATAGCGCCCAACATGCCCAACTCTTCGGCCACCACGGCAAAAATGAAGTCCGTATGCGCTTCCGGCAGGTAGTGAAGTTTTTGCACGCTATTGCCAAGGCCAGTGCCGGTGACATGGCCACGACCAAAGGCAATCAATGCCTGGGTCAACTGATAACCGGTGGCGAACTGATCGGCCCAAGGGTCGAGAAAGCTGGTCCAGCGCGCCAAGCGATAAGGCTCCATGACGACCATCATGACCGCGCCAAACCCCAACACCCCGCCGCTGCCCAGTAGCAGCGTCAACGAGGCACCACTCATCATCAGCATGCCGATGACACACACGGTATAGACCACCATACCGCCGAAATCTGGAGCGAGAAACAATAGGCTAGCGGGCACGGCCAGTACGGCCAACGGCCGCCACATGGTAAATGCCCGTTGACGCAATTCGTAAGTGAAGCGGGACATGAACGCCGCCATGTAGAAAATCAGCCCCACTTTTGCCAGCTCCGAGACCTGCAGGCTCGGTAGCGGCCCCGGCAGAGAAATCCAGCGCTTACTGCCGTTCACTTCTTGACCGACGATCAGTACCACCACGAGCATGAAAATACTGACGAGCAGGATGAGCGCCGCGTTCTGACGCCATAGCTCCAGCGGCACGCACAGCATGAATAGGCAAGCCGTAATGGCCAGCACGAGAAAAATGCCGTGCTGCCGGGAATAGTGGTAGCTATTTTCTAGCAGCCCTATGGATGCAGAGCTGACCATGATCCAGCCCAGCCCAGCCAACGCTACGACGGCAAGAATCAACCAGATATCACAGGGAAGATGCTGGGTCGTCAGAGCAGCGCGCAGGCGCTGTAGCCGGCTAAGTGACTCGTCGCTCATGTCGTCAACTCATTGCGTTTATGTATCACCCACTGACGAAAGGCATCACCACGGGCTTGATAGTTAGCAAATTGATCCAGGCTGGCACAGGCGGGAGACAGCAGCACACAATCACCGGGCTCGGCCATGGCAAAGGCGACTTCCATGGCCTGCGTCAAGTGCTCGACCCGCTCCACGGGCAGTGCCCCTGCCAGCGTTTCCATCAAACGAGGCGCATCGGTGCCAAACACGATCGCCGCACGGGCACACTCAGCAAGTGGAGCCGTTAGGGGCGTAAAGTCAGCGCCCTTGCCCACGCCCCCCGCCAGCAGGATGAGCTTTCCATCGAGGGTGGGGGCAATACCGTTGATGGCCGCCAGCGTGGCCCCAACGTTGGTTCCTTTGGAATCATTGACCCAGCGGACCCCGTTAATATCGGCGATCCATTCACTTCGATGGGGCAAACCCGCGAATGCTCGCAGAGCACGGCACATGTCCGCGCGGCCAAAGCCTAGCGCGTTTCCCATCGCCAGTGCAGCCAGCGCATTGGCATAATGATGTCGACCCGCCAACTGAAGCTCGTCAGCCGCCAACCAAGGCGTCTGCCCATGCATCAACCACCAGCGCCCCTGGCGCTCGTCGAGCCCCCAGGACTGGCCGATGGGTGGCTCACCGCTGAAGTACTCGACATGGTCTAGCATCGGCTCTGGCCACGTCTGGTCGTCGTCTGCGTTCACCACGGCGTGATCGGCCCCCAGGAAGATGCGCTGCTTGGCCTGACGGTAACCCGCCAAGTCGCCGTGCCGATCCAGATGGTCGTCGCAAAGATTCAAGAACGCTACCGACGCAGCGCCTAGCCACGGGGTCGTTTCTAGCTGAAAGCTGGATAGCTCCAAAATGAAGAGCTCAGCGTCCGGCTGCTCCGCCAACAGATCGAGCGCGGGTGTCCCTAAATTGCCCCCCACCGCGGCCTTGATTCCCGAGGCAGCGGCCATCTCGCCGAGCAGTGTGGTAACGGTGGATTTGGCATTTGACCCGGTAATCGCGGCGATGGGTGCCTTGACGGCACGCTTGAACAGCGCAATTTCCCCCACGAGCATAGGCTCTCCGGTGGTCGGGTTATGACGCTCTAACAACCCCTCCAAACCTGCCGTATGGGGATCGACACCGGGACTGATGACGACCTCGTACGCATCGCGCATTTCCAACAGTGTCAAGGCACCGCAGTGTACGTGAACAGCAGGATACATCTGACGAAAAGCGTCGATCCCTGGCGGTGTCTCGCGGGTATCTGCCACCATGAACGGCCTACCCAACTGGGTAAGATGACGGCAAATGGCCTGACCAGAAAGCCCTAGCCCGACGACCACCGTAAATCCGTTGGGTACCTGCACCATGTGGCTCCTTCTGCCTTGCGCTAAAGGCGGCCCTAACGCCGCCTATCGGGTCTCAACTTATCGCAGTTTCAGCGTGGCGAGGCCGAGTAGCACCAGCACCACCGTAATAATCCAAAAGCGCACGATGACCCGCGGTTCCGGCCACCCTTTCAACTCATAATGGTGGTGTAACGGGGCCATGCGGAAGATACGGCGACCGGTGAGTTTGTAGGAGCCCACCTGTAAGATCACGGAGACGGTTTCCAACACGAAAATACCGCCCATGATGAACAGCACGATCTCTTGACGAACGATGACCGCCACCACGCCGAGCGCCGCGCCCAGCGCCAGGGCACCGACATCCCCCATGAACACTTGGGCGGGGTACGTGTTGAACCACAGAAAGCCAAGACCGGCGCCCGCGATGGTGGCGCAGAAGACCGCCAGCTCACCGGTACCGTGAATGAAAGGAATATGGAGATAGTTCGCGAATACCGCGTTGCCGCTGGCGTAGGCAAAGACCGAGAGCCCCATGGCCACAAGCACAGTCGGCATGATCGCCAAACCATCCAAGCCATCAGTGAGATTGACGGCATTCGAGCTACCCACGATCACAAAGTAACTCAGCACGATGTAAAAGACGCCCAGCGGAAGCGCGACGTCCTTGAACATGGGAATGAGCAGGCTGGTTTCTGCAGGCGTGGTGGCCGTTGCGTAGAGCACCACGGCCGCTCCAATACCCACGACCGACTGCCAGAAGTATTTCCAACGCGCTGGCAGGCCTCGGGGATTCTTCTCGACCACTTTACGGTAATCATCGACCCAACCAATCGCCCCAAACCCCAGTGTCACCAGTAGCACGACCCACACATAGTGGTTGGTCAAATCGCCCCAGACCAGCGTACTAATGGCAATTGCCAATAGAATCATCGCGCCCCCCATGGTCGGGGTGCCCGCTTTCGAGAGATGCGACTGGGGGCCATCATCTCTCACTGCTTGGCCAATTTGGCCTTCTACCAGTCGGCGAATGACCCACGGTCCTAACCAAAGACACAGCATCAATGCCGTTAGCGCTGCCAAAATCACGCGTAACGTCAAATAGTTAAAAACTTGAAACGTAGACTGATATTGGGCTAAGAAATTCGCCAAATGAAGTAACATGAACGGCGCTTACCTTGTTTCATCCGCGCGCAATGCCGTAATGACCGTTTCCATGCCAGCACTACGCGACCCTTTCACCAGCAATGTGGCGTGGGGTGGAAGAGAATGAATAATATGACGCACAAGCGTCTCGTGATCGTCAAAATGCTGCCCACGACCAAAGGCATCCGAGGCCGCACGGGCTGCTTCGCCGTAGGTCACCAGCATATCGATGCCCAGCGACGCAGCGTAGCGACCCACCTCGGCGTGAAGGGCTTGCGACTCACCGCCTAACTCCCCCATCGCCCCCAACGCGCACCAGCGTGGCGCTGGAAAGCTGGCTAGCGCGTCTAGCGCGGCTTTCACTGCGCCGGGGTTGGCATTGTAGGTGTCATCGAGCAGCGTAGAATGACGTAGACCAGCCACTAGGCTTAGGCGACCTGACAGTGACGTCAATCCGCCCAACCCGGCCACCACGTCTTGCGATGACACGCCGAGCGCCAGCGCCGCTGCCGATGCAGCGAGTGCGTTGCTGACGTTATGCTTCCCAATCAGTGGCAGATTGACGTCACCGAGGCGCTGGCCGTGCGCAACAAGCGTGAAAGCATACCGCCCCTGAGGGTCGCAGGAAAGTGCCTGGGCGTGAACGTCGGCATCCTCATGTAAGCCGTAGCTGACACAACGCCTAGGGGCGGCACAAGCTGACCAAAAATCGTGGTAGCGATCGTCTCGGTTGATGACGGCCGTGCCATCGGACCCAAGCCCAGATAAGATCTCACTTTTTGCCTGAGCAATCTGCCCCATGCCGCCAAATTCGCCAACATGCGCCCCGGTCACGTTGGTAATGATCGCTACTTGCGGTGCGGTGAGCTGGCTCGTCCAAGCGATCTCGCCCAGATGATTAGCCCCCAGCTCGATCACGCCCGCTTGATGCTCGTGAGATAAACGCAACAGCGTCAGCGGCGCACCGATATCGTTATTCAAATTGCCCGAGGTCGCTAGTACGTCACCGAGCGGTGACAGCAAGGCAGCGGTGATCTCTTTTACCGTGGTCTTGCCGCTATTACCGGTGACGGCGATGAGCGGGAGGTCGAACCGACGACGCCAAGCCTTGGCCAACAGCCCCAGCCCAAGCCGCGTATCCGAACACACCAACTGCGGCAGAGCGCTTTCTACCTGACGCTCCACCAACGCGGCGACAGCCCCCTGCTCCCTTGCTTGCTCGACGAACGCGTGGCCATCGAAACGCGGTCCTTTTAATGCGACAAACAGGCATCCAGGAATGATTTTCCGCGTGTCGGTCACGACAGACGACACCCATTGAGCGCCATTGATGGGCGACACGCCGACACCCAGTGCAGCGGCCACTTCTGTTAACGTCCACATCAGACGACACCTCGAGTCGCTAATGCATCTCGAACCTGCTCGTCATCTTGAAACGCATGACGCACGCCATCGATCTCTTGATAGGCTTCGTGACCTTTACCTGCCACGAGAACCACATCTTCCGGCGAGGCCTGATGTACCGCGTGGAGAATAGCTTGGCCACGATCACCGACCTCGTCGACCGTCGCACGTTCGGTAAAGCCAGTGAGAATTTGCTCACGAATACGCGCCGCCGACTCCCCGCGAGGGTTATCATCGGTCACCACGATGTGGTCGGCTAGCTGCTCAGCGACGCTGGCCATTTCGGCGCGCTTTCCCGTATCGCGCTCTCCCCCACAGCCAAACACACACCACAACTTGCCCCGGCTACCCAGATGGGCGCGCAGCGCGCCTAGCGCACTCTGTAGCGCATCTGGCGTGTGGGCGTAATCTACTACCACGCTGGGTGCACGATCACCACCGAAGCACGCCATACGACCTGGCACTGGGGAAAGGCTAGCCGCTGCCGCGAACAGCGACTCCAATGACTCGCCCAATCCATACAGCACGGCGATGGCCAGCAACACGTTGTCCAGATTGAACCGCCCCATGAGACCTAGCTGCAGCGCTTTCTCACCTTCCGGGGTCGCAATCAGCGCCTGCTGTCCAAGGGCATGCGGCTGCCAATCTAGCACCCGTAGCGTGACGGCGTCATCGCTGCCAGTCGCCAACACGCGCACGCGCTGGTCACACCCGGCCAGCATCAAGCGAGCCAAGGGGTCGTCACCGTTCACAACGGCCAATGTCAACTCGGCTCGACGGAAGAGTTTTGCCTTTGCCGCTGCGTAAGCGGCCATACTGCCGTGATAATCCAAATGATCCCGGGTCAGATTGGTAAATACCCCGACGTTCACATCCACCGCGTCCAAGCGCTGCTGATCCAGCGCGTGGGAAGAGGCCTCCAGCGCAACCCGCTTGACGCCCTGGCGCGCCAACTCACCCAGCGTCGATTGCAGGGCAAGGGGACCAGGCGTCGTCAACCCGCTTTCTAACAGCTGACCCGGTCGTCCTACGCCCAAGGTCCCAATCACACCGGCAGGTGTCCCCAAGCGTTCGCTGAGCTCGGCAATGTAGTGGGTCACCGAGCTCTTGCCGTTGGTTCCCGTGACTGCAATGATCTCAAGCCTGCTCGGCACGTCAAACAACGCCCGACCCAGCTCACCCAGACGCAGCGACAAATGCGGCAAAAACAGCACGCGTTCGTCCAGGCTCACGTCACTCTCTTTGGTATGCGCCAGCACGAGGGCGGCTCCACTTGCCAACGCTTGCTCGATATACGCTCGGCCATCACTCTGGCTGCCGGGCACGGCAACGAACACATCGCCTGCCTGGAGCTTGCGAGAATCGGTGATCAGATGAAGCTGCTGAGGTAGGTCAGGCAGCGCTGGCAGTTCGGCGCTCGGCCATACTAAGCGTAACGCTTTCCGTAACTGGTCTGGGCATAGAGTCATGCCATCTCCTTAAACACTAATCGACCTCGTAATCCGGCGGCACATCCAACAGCCGCAGAGCGTTGCCGGTGACACTCGAAAACACCGGAGCGGCTACGGCGCCACCATAGAACTCGCCCGCTTTAGGGTGATCGATCATGACCACCGTCACGATACGCGGGTCCGAAATCGGAGCAATGCCAGCAAACACGCTGCGATACGCATCGGTGGCATACCCTTGCTGTCCCGTTTTACGCACGGTGCCGGTTTTACCGCCCACGCGATACCCCTCTACCCGAGCTCGTCGACCGCCGGTGTAAGCGCCCACCGACGTCTCCAAGATATCGAGTAGGTCGTTGGCAACGCTAGGCTCAATGGCAGGAATACCTGGCGGGGGCTCTGACAACCTCAACAACGAAGGAGGTAGACGCTGACCGTCATTGGCTAACGCCGTGTAGGCACTGGCCAATTGGACCGCCGTCACCGAGAGCCCATACCCATAAGAGAGCGCGGCTCGCTCGCTGCGTGACCACTGAATCCGCGCCGGTAACGTTCCCGTAGACTCTCCAGGAAACCCTGTACCTGGGCTTTGACCTAGGCCCAGTTGGTTGTATTTTTCCCAGATGGCCGTATCGCTGAGCTGAAGCGCCAAACGTGACATACCAATATTCGAGGACTTTTCGAGAATACCCGCCAGATCCAATTCGCCATAGTTACGGAAATCGCGAATCGTGAACTGGTCGAGCCGCATCCACCCCGGCGAAGTATCTACGACCGCATCGCGCCCAACGATGCCGCTTTCCAGCACAGCAGCCATAGCAAGCGGCTTCATCACCGATCCCGGTTCAAACACATCGACCAGCGCTTGATTGCGTAAGCCGCGAGGGTCTAATCCGGCGCGATTGTTGGGGTTATAAGAGGGAAAATTGGCCATCGCCAGTACTTCACCGGTACGGGCATCCATCATCACAAGCACGCCGCCGTCTGCCTGGTGCTCGGCAACGGCGGCACGCAACTCCCGATAGGCCATGTACTGAATACGTTGATCGATCGCCAGGGTCAATTCTCCACCCGGCTGCGCTTCACGAATCACGCCCAACTCTCGCACCAAGCGGCCGCGCCGGTCTTTGATGACGCGACGCTGCCCCGGGTGACCCGCTAGGTAGGGCTGATAAGCGAGCTCTAAGCCCTCCTGACCGACGTCGTCTACGTTGGTGACGCCGAGTATTTGGGCCGCCACCTCTCCAGCCGGGTAGTAGCGCTTGTATTCACGCTGGGGATAGACACCCGGCGTGCGCAGATCGAGGATGCGCTGCGCAGCGTCTGGGGTCATCTGTCGGCGCAAATACATGAATTCGCGGCTACTGTAGCGCGCCACTCGGGACTCGAAGTCATCCAGTGACATCCCCAGCGCCTGCGCCAGCATGACACGCTGGATGGCGTCTGTAGGCAACTCTTGAGGGTTCGCCCAAAGCGTCACGACCGGCGTCGAAATCGCCAGCGGCTCCCCGTTACGATCAGTGATCATCCCGCGGTGGGCGGGAATGGTTTCGTGGCGCAGCGTGCGGGCATCACCCTGGCTCTGCAAGAAGGGGCGGTCGATGACCTGAAGCAGCGTAATCCGTCCAATCAGAATCGCCGATGCCAAGCCAATGGCCAATAAGATGAAGAAAAAGCGCCCACCGGCAAGCGGCGGCGCGATGGGATATTGGCGGGACGTCCCTCCCCGACCTTCACGCCTCATGGCCGAATCACCTCGACATCGTTTACGTCAGGAATGCGCATCTCTAGCCGTTCCGTGGCAATTTGTTCAATGCGGGCCGGCGTTGACCAGGCCCCCTCCTCCAGCAATAACTGCCCCCACTCGGTTTGCAACTGATTCTTTTCCTGCTCCAACCGCTGCAACTCGGCAAACTGCGTGCGCGTCATGTGAGTCGTCGTGACCACGGCCAAACCGGTCAGCAAACAGGCCATAAACAGCCCGATCATCGTCATGGGCCACCAACGAAGACGTAGTTTGAATGGCCACTCTGCCCTTAGCGTGGAAGCCCAGAACCCTAACCGCTCCATACTCATGATTAGCCTCGCTTACGCGCCGCCCGCATGACGGCACTTCGCGCGCGGGGGTTGGCATCGACTTCCTCGTCACTTGGACGACTGCCTTTACCCAGCGCTTCCAGACGGCGGTTCAACTGATCGTCACGAATGGGTACCCCTCGGGGCAGATGGGTATCTCCACGCACGTGATGTCGAATAAAACGCTTCACACGACGGTCTTCCAACGAGTGGAAGCTGATCACCACCAAGTGCCCACCGGGTGCCAGCGCTTCGAGCGCTGCTTCTAAGGCGGCATCGAGCTGGTCGAGTTCCCCATTGAGATAAATGCGCAGCCCTTGGAATGCCTTGGTGGCCGGATGGCGCCCTTTTTCCCACGCAGGGTGCGCGGCTTTCAGCACCTCAGCCAAGTCCACCGTATGGGTAAAGGGCTTCTCCACGCGACGCTTTATCACGGCATTCGCTAGACGTTTGGCGTAGCGCTCTTCCCCGTAGGCTTTAAAGACATGGGCAATATCGGCTTCATTGGCGCGGGCCAAAAACTCGGCCGCGCTCTCCCCTTGGGTAGGGTCCATGCGCATATCCAGCGGACCGTTACGCATGAAGCTAAACCCGCGTTCGGGGTCATCGAGCTGGGGGGATGAGACACCCACATCCAGCAGAATGCCGGAAAGCTTGCCATAGAGCCCTTGCGCTTTGGCAAACTCCGCCAGTTGGGCGAACTCGCGCTGAGTGATAAGAAACCGAGGATCATCTATGTCAGCGGCCGCTGCGATGGCCTGTGGGTCGCGATCCATGGCCAGCAAACGACCTTGATGACTCAAACGGGAAAGAATCAACCGGGAGTGACCACCACGACCAAAGGTGCCATCTAGGTAAACGCCTTCTGGATCATGCACCAGGGCATCTACCGCTCCTTCCAATAAAACGCTGGTATGACGAAAACGGGTGACCTGATCAGCGTCAGCAGAAGGCATGGTACTCTCACACAAAATTTGGGAAGGCGCGCTGGGCACGCCTTTCATGGAAATGGGGAGTCGGCCGATAAGCCGGGTTCTGTCATGGACAGTCATTCCTCTAGGCGCTGCGTCACCGCAGCGCTCAAGCAACCTACCCGGACCCAGCGCGGGCCACGCCGTTGGGTCCCTATTTGGTCTTGCTCCGAGTGGGGTTTACCATGCCACGCACTGTTGCCAGGCGCGCGGTGCGCTCTTACCGCACCCTTTCACCCTTACCGGCCCCTGAGGTTGATGTCAGAGACTTAGGCGGTCTGCTCTCTGCTGCACTTTCCGTCGGCTTACGCCGCCCAGGCGTTACCTGGCACTCTGCCCTATGGAGCCCGGACTTTCCTCCCCCGGTGGCCCTAACGGGCACACCAGCGGCGACTGTCTGGCCAACTCCGGCGGCAAGCATACCAGTGCCCCGCGTTCGCCTCAATGCTGACCTTTCATTGCCTGCAACCGGGCATACCACTCCTGCTTGCGCCCGCCTAGCATTCGTGCCGCAACCGACGCCCCCTGCTTGACGCCAATACCTTCGGCCAGCAAAGCAGCGAGCAGTTCGTCGGCCGACATCGTCTGCTCATCGCTTGGCTCCATCTTGGGTGCACCCGAAATCATGATCACGAATTCGCCACGACTCTGGTTAGGATCATCCGCGAGCCGATCGCGCAGCGATGCCGGAGAGCCCTGCAGAAACGTCTCGTACGTTTTGGTCAGCTCACGGGCCAACACCACGGATCGATCGGGCATCTGGTCGCACAACGCTTCCAGCGTGTGAACAATGCGGTGGGGCGATTCATAGAACACAAGCGTTTCCTCACGACACTGCCACTGCTCGAGCGTTTGGCGGCGAGCGCTTGGCTTGGCAGGTAAAAAACCGCCAAACGTAAAACGATCAGTAGGCAGGCCCGCAGCGGATAGCGCCGTAATCAGCGCACAGGGACCGGGCAATGGCACGACGCTTCGGCCTCTAGCGCGTAGCTCACGCACCAACACGAATCCTGGGTCGCAAATCAGCGGCGTGCCCGCATCACTGATCAACGCAATGTTTTCGCCCGCCAACAAATAGCCATCCAGGGTATCTACTCGCTGGGCTTCGTTATGTTCGTGCAACGACATCATCGGCGTATTCACACCAAGATGGCCGAGCAGGCGCGCACTATGCCGAGTATCCTCAGCCGCAATACGTGATACGTCGGCCAAGACGCGAGCGGCGCGCGGGGTCAAATCGTCCAAATTCCCAATTGGCGTGGCAACCACGTACAATGTGCCCGGATGTTGGTGTGTCATCATGACTCCCGATTTGTTGATGGCTTGCCCTGACGGTGCGCTATGCTTGTGAAAAAGCCACGCTAACCAGCTGATAGACCGCGACAGCGCAAATGGAAACTAAGGAAGGATACATGAAACAGTCACTTCGTGGCCTATTGGCCACTGCCTTCATGGCACTTCTCATCACCGGGTGCGCCATGCAGCCCCCCAGCGTGGTTGATCGAGTGCCTGATCAGGATGCAGGACGCTTGCTCAGTCAGGCCGAGCAGCAAGCGCCGGAGCAAGCTGCCCGCACCCGCTTGGAAGCGGCCAACATTCTGGCCCGCCAAGGCCAGCGTGAAAACGCCTTCGATGCCGCCAATAGCATCGACGAGGCGCAGCTCAACGATACCGACCGTGTTCGCTGGGCCATGCTGTTCTCGGAACTTGCCCGCGGCCTGAACGATCCGCGTGCCGTCCTTCGCGCCACACAGGTATTGGATGACGAGCTGCCCATGCAGGCGAACCAGCAGCAGACGCTGGCCGAGCGTCGTCAGTGGGCACAACAGGCTCTAGACCAGCAGCCGGGCTCTGTTCAAGTCGCGCTTCCTGAACTGGACGGCACCGAGGTTCGACGTATCATTGTTGCACTGCCAGAGTCCGGCCCACTGAGCAGCGTTGCCAACACTATAGCCAGCGCCATGCGCCGCCATCACGAGATTAGCGCTGACGGCGTTCAGCTAAGCTTCATCGACGCTGCGCAATTCTCCCTCGACGAGCTCTATAGCCGGGCGCAACAGATCAACGCGCAACTCATGATCGGGCCGCTCGATAAAGACCAAGTCACTCAGCTCGAACAGCGTGACAGCGTGCCACTACCTACGTTGGCACTTAACTACGGTAGCAGCGCAAACAACCAGGCCCAGTGTCTGCTGCAATATGGCTTGTCGGCGGAAGACGAGGCGCGCCAAGCGGCACGCCGCGCCTACCAGGATGGACAACGCCAAATGTCGCTCATGGTGCCCGATAACGACTGGGGCCGCCGAGTCGGTGAAGCCTTCTGGAACGAGTATCAGCGCTTAGGTGGCGAAGTCACGAATGCCGTGCGCTACAACCCCAGCAGCCCGGTATCGAATGCGGTGCAAACGGCACTCAATGTCAGCGGAGAACGCGCTCGCCTTGGCAACATTGATGCCCTTTTCCTACTGGCGCTCCCGGACTATGCACGTCAAGTGCCGCCCACGCTGGATTACTACTACGCGCCGGACCTGCCCATCTACGCCACGTCACATCTCCATGAAGGCCGCTTACAAACGCGCCTGGACCAAGATCTCAATGACGTCATGTTCATGGATATCCCGTGGCAAATTCCAGATGCCGCGGTAGGCGGTGAAGAAGTACTGCCGTTCTACCCCACTTACCAAGCGCTACGCGATGAGGCGGACGCCTCCATGTTCCGCTTGATGGCCATGGGCGTGGACGCCTACGAACTGGCTAAACGCATGTCGGATCTGTCTGACCTGAACGGTTTGAACGGCAGCACCGGCACGCTATCGCTCTCCAATGATGGGCGCATTCACCGCGAACTCCCCTGGGCCAAGTTCCAGAACGGTACGCCTTCCCCCATTTTGATCCCCGGTTTGCGGGATAATGAGCAGTAACCCACAGACCGCTCGTTCACGCGGCGCAGCCATTGAGCAAATAGCGGCTCAATGGCTGCAGCAGCGTGGCCTCAAGCTAGTGACCAGCAATCACCATGTAAAGGGCGGCGAATTGGACTTGGTGATGTACGACCGCGACACGCTGGTCTTTGTCGAAGTAAAACATCGCGCCACGACACGTCATGGGCATCCACTCGAAATGGTCAACGCGCAAAAGCGCCGCCGGTTGATTCGTGCGGCAACGCTCTATCTTGCACGACATGATCTCGCATGCCCCTGTCGCTTTGATATCCTAGCCATCACAGGCAGACCGCCCGCTCTCGAGTTCCAATGGGAGCAAGCGGCTTTCGACGCGTATTAATACTCTTAACTAGGAAGCCCTGATGGACTTTCAATCTCGTATACTCAGCCATTTCAATGCCAGCATCGATACCAAAACCTACGCCAGCGAAGTCTTGCCTCCGTTCATCGAGGTCGCCAGTCAAATGATGGTGCAGTGCTTGGTCAACGAAGGGAAAATTCTCGCTTGTGGCAACGGTGGTAGCGCTGGCGATAGCCAGCACTTTTCGTCTGAGTTACTGAATCGTTTCGAGCGCGAGCGCCCCAGCCTACCTGCCTTGGCTCTAACGACCGATACATCGACACTCACCTCCATTGCCAACGACTACAGCTACAACGAAGTCTTTTCCAAACAGATCCGCGCACTGGGCCAGCCTGGCGACGTCTTGCTGGCAATCTCCACCAGCGGCAACTCGGCTAACGTCGTTCAAGCCATCCAGGCTGCTCACGACCGTGACATGACCGTGGTGGCGCTCACCGGACGTGACGGTGGCAACATGGCCTCGCTGCTAGGCCAAGATGACTGCGAAATTCGCGTACCCGCCACCTCCACCGCGCGCATTCAAGAGGTGCATTTGCTCGTCATTCACTGTCTTTGTGATTTAATTGACGAACAACTGTTTGGCGGCGCTGACTAATCACGCGCGTTTTGCGAATCCCTACTGATCAAGGAGTCATTCTCATGGCCCTGCGCTTCTCCTCCAAAACCTTACTGGCTGCAACGCTTTGTGGTGCGATCGCACTCAGTGGTTGCGCCAACAATAGCGCCTCCAACCCGTCCAACTACGGCCAACGCAGCAATGACGTAGAAGCCGTCGATGCCACCATCGAGCGAGAAGTAGAGCGCGCCCTAGCCCGCGCAGATGCCCGCCTTGGCGATGCCCGCATCCGCGCTCACAGCTACAATGGTGCCCTACTACTCGTCGGACAAGTACCCAGCGAAGAACTAAAAAACATGGCCGGTAGCGTGGCCTCCAACCTGCGTGGCGTGCAAAAAGTCCACAACGAACTGACCGTGGCGGCCAATCTACCCGCGACTCAGCGACTGACGGACACTTGGCTCACCACCAATGTCATCAGCCAGCTCGCCACCAATGACCGCATTGACTCTTCAAAGCTGAAGGTCACCACGGAAAATGCAAGCGTCTATTTGATGGGCATGGTGACGCGTGAAGAGGCTGACCGCATCGTCAATGCTGCCTCATCGGTAGGGGGCGTTCAGCGCATCGTGAAGGTGTTCGATTACCTCGACTAGTCCCCATAAACGGAAAAACCTCGCCAGATGCCTGGCGAGGTTTTTATGTATGACGCCCCAAGAAGTTACTTAACGACACGCAACGTGGGCTTCTTCTTGGGCTTTGCAGCGCTAGTGTCAGCCTCGGAAGAGTCGCTGGACGGCGTGTCCGGCGTGGACTCCGTTAGGGTCAGCTCAGGTTTCGAAGCCTCCGAACCCGCGCTTTCCGACTCGTCAGACGAATCATCATGCTCATCGAAGCCTTCTGCATCTAGCTCAGGCTCATGACCAAACACCATACCCGCACCATTCTCACGGGCATAAATAGCAATCAGCGCAGGCGTTGGGATCATCACCTGCATGGGCTGACCGCCGAAACGCGCATTGAAACCAATCGCCTGATTTTCCATGAACAGGTCGCGAACAGCCGTCGGCGCCACGTTGAGTACGATTTGTCCGTTTTGTACGAACTGCCTCGGCACCTCGACACCAGGCTGAGTAGCGTCCACCACGAGGTACGGTGTCAGCTCATTATCCAACAGCCACTCGTAAAGAGCTCGGGCGAGATAGGGACGACTCGACTTCATAAGGCTCCCTCCTCCTAACGTGAATGGCCTCTAACAGGATGAGGCCGAATGAATTCAAGCGCGCATCTCTTTTTCACGCTCGTTCAGAGATGCTTTAAACGCTTCACGCTCGAATACCCGAGACATGTAACCCAGCAGCGGTTTGACCTGTTTTTCGGGCAGTTCGATGTTCAGCTCCGGTAAACGCCATAAAATCGGCGCCAAACAGCAATCCACCAGCGTGAATTCTTCGCTCATGAAGTAAGGCATGTCTTCGAAGATCGGTGAAATACCGATCAGACTCTCGCGCAGCTCTTTACGCGCTTTCTCGGCCTCTTTTTTACCGCCAGTGCGAATCTGCTCGAGCATCGGACACCACTCCCGCTCGATGCGATGCATCCATAGTCGGCTTTGTGCACGCGCTACCGGATAGACCGGCAGCAGCGGCGGATGAGGAAAGCGCTCATCCAAGTACTCCATCATGACCTTGGACTCGTAAAGCACCAGATCACGGTCCAGCAGCGTCGGGACGCTGTTGTACGGGTTGAGGTCTGCTAACTCTTCAGGCGGCTGCTCTTCGGTGACATCAACGATGTCGACCGCCACTCCTTTTTCAGCCAAAACAATGCGCACTCGATGACTGAAATGATCATCACTACCTGAGTAAAAGATCATTGACGACCGCTTGGCCACAACACCCATGAAAGCATCCTCGCATCAAAACAATTTTCGATAATAACATGCCAGCACCCTCTTATGGGAAGGTAGCCAGCGATACAAAGCGATACTACAGACAAGCAAAAGGCGCACGGCTCTCGCCGTGCGCCCGAACGACCTATCAGACTTTATCGATCAGTGGACGTCTCGCCAGTACTCACGCTTGAGCAGGTAAGCAATCACACCAAAAATAAAGATGAAGATGAGCACTTTAGGTGCCAGGGCTTGCGCCTGCAGCTTGGAGGGCTCACCCACGTAGGCCAGGAAGTTGGTCAAGTCATATACCGCTTCCTCGAACTCGGCTGGCTCCATCGCCCCTGGTTGAGTCACTTGCAGCACATCACAAGACTGATACTTACCTGATAGCGGGTCGGGAGACTGCCCCGCCACCGGCTGATCGGTTTCGGCACACACCAATTCCTGAACGCCTTGGAGAGGCTCCAACACGTTAGGCATCGCCACCAAATCAAAGACCGTATTGTTGACACCGGTTGGGCGGCTAGGGTCTTTGTAAAACCCTAACAGATAGGAGTAGATCCAGTCGGTGCCACGTAAACGCGCCTCCAGCGTCAAGTCAGGCGGCGGAGCGCCAAACCAAGACTCTGCATCCCCACGGTCCATGGCAATGTGCATTTGGTCATTGAATGCCAGGTCCGAGGAGAAGATCAGGTTCTCTTCCACTAGATCTTGCGGAATACCCAAATCATCCGCAGCACGTGCAAAGCGTTGATGCTCTAGTGAATGACAGCCCATGCAGTAGTTGACGTAGAGCTTCATACCGTTTTGCAGCGACGCCTGGTCGTGCAGGTCAGGCTCCATGCTGTGGGGCACGCTTGCGCCACCAGCCGCCATCGCGGTGACTGGCACGATTGCGAAGAGCAGTGCTAATAGTTGCTTTTTCATTAGCCAGTCACCCTTTCCGGAACGGGTTTGGTCTTCTCCAGCTTGGTGTAGAACGGCATCAGCAGGAAGAAGGCGAAGTAAATGGCTGTACACACTTGCGCCAAGATGGTGCGACCTGTCGTTGACGGCAACACACCTAGAACGCCCAAAATCACAAAGCTAATGCAGAACAGCAGTAGCATGACTTTGGACATCCAGCCTTTGTAGCGCATCGAGCGCACCGGGCTACGGTCGAGCCACGGCAGCACGAACAACACCGCGATGGCCGCACCCATGCAGACGACACCCAAGAACTTAGCGTCAAGACCAAACAGCGAGAAGGTAATCGCACGCAGAATGGCGTAGAACGGCGTGAAGTACCAGACCGGTGCAATGTGGTCAGGCGTTTTCAGCGGGTTAGCCGGCTCGAAGTTAGGCCGCTCGATGAAGTAGCCCCCCCCTTCCGGGAAGTAGAACACCACGACACTGAAGACAAACAAGAACACCGCAATACCCACCAAGTCCTTCACGGTGTAGTACGGGTGGAAAGCGATGCCGTCGAGCGGCTTGCCGGTCTCGTCTTTCTTCTGCTTGATGTCGATACCATCAGGGTTGTTAGAACCCACTTCATGCAGAGCAATGATGTGAAGCACGACCAATGCCAAAATCACGATGGGCAACGCAACGACGTGAAGCGCAAAGAAACGGTTCAACGTGATGCCTGAAATCAGGAAGTCACCGCGCACCCACTGCGCTAGATCAGGGCCAATACCCGGGATAGCCGAGAACAGCGAGATAATGACCTGCGCCCCCCAGTAAGACATCTGACCCCATGGGAGCAGATAGCCCATGAAGGCTTCGGCCATCAGCAGAAGATAGATGGCCATACCAAAAATCCATACCAGCTCACGTGGCGCTTTGTAGGAACCATAAAGCAAGCCGCGGAACATATGCAGATAGATGACCACGAAGAAGGCGGATGCCCCCGTCGTATGCATGTAGCGAATCAACCAGCCCCATTCGACATCACGCATGATGTACTCGACGGAGGCAAACGCGCCTTCGGCAGAGGGATTGAAACTCATGGTCAACCAAACGCCGGTCAGGATTTGGTTGACCAGCACCAGCAGCGCCAGCACACCAAATATATAGAAGAAGTTGAAGTTCTTCGGCGCGTAGTACTTCGTCAGATGGTCTTGCATCATTTGCGTGGCGGGGAATCGGTCGTCCACCCAGCGCATGATGCCACTCTCGGCCTTCGCCTTATTTGGATTAGCCATTAGGCACTCTCCTCATCTTCGCCGACCACGATGATGTCATCGCTTTCAAAGCGGTAGGGCGGCACTTCAAGGTTCGTCGGCGCAGGAACGTTGCTAAAGACGCGACCGGCCAAGTCAAAACGAGAGCCGTGGCATGGGCAGAAGAAACCACCCGGCCAGTTATCGACGCCCACCCCTTCCGCATCCGGCTCGGGCCGATACAAGGGAGAACAGCCCAAATGGGTACAGATGCCGATCAAGACACCAATCTCAGGCTTGATCGAGCGCAGACCACCCTGGATATAGGCAGGCTGCTGTGGCACTTCGGACTCTGGATCCGCCAAGCTGTCAGCCCCTAGCGCTTCGGTCCGTTCGATCATCTCAGGCGTACGATTAATGATCCAAATCGGGCGACCACGCCACTCGACGGTCATACGCTGACCTGGCTCAAGCTTGGAAATATCCGCTTGAACCGGCGCGCCTGCCGCTCTTGCCTTGGCACTAGGCTGCCAAGATGCCACAAAGGGGACCGCAACCCCGACAGCGCCCACCGCCCCCACAACGGAGGTGGCGCCCACGAGGAAACGGCGCCGACCTTTGTTTACGCCGTTATCTGCCATTTCTGGTTTCTCCCATCAGCTTACCCGTTCCGTCGCAAAGGCGTCTTGCGACGACGAATATCAAATACAGTCTATGTTAAAAAAACAAAACGCTCTGCACAAGAACAACCGCCCCGGACCATGGTGGTAGGAGCGTTATAATTTTTTGATATTCCAATAAAAAACGCCCAGGTCTTTGACCTGGGCGTTTTTGCCGCATAGCGTAGAATTAACGCTTGGAGAACTGCGGACGACGACGTGCTTTACGCAGACCGACTTTCTTACGCTCGACCTGACGAGCATCACGGGTGACATAACCCGCTGCGCGCAGCGTAGGACGCAAGTCCTCGTTGTAATCCATCAGGGCACGTGTAATGCCGTGACGAATAGCGCCGGCTTGTGAAGAGCCGCCACCGCCTTCAACGGTGACGTACACATCGAACTGGTTCAGCGTCTCGGTCAGCTCGAGCGGCTGACGCACAACCATACGACCCGTCACACGACCGAAGTACTGGTCGAGTTCGCGGTTGTTGACGGTAATTTTGCCGGAACCCGGCTTCAGAAACACGCGAGCGGTGGAAGTCTTGCGGCGCCCGGTACCGTAATACTGCTGTGTCATGGCGAAGATTTCCTCAGATGTTCAGTTCAAGCGGCTGCTGGGCAGCGTGCGGATGCTCGGCACCGGCGTACACTTTCAACTTGGAGTACATGGCGCGACCCAGCGGACCTTTCGGCAGCATGCCTTTGACGGCAGACTCGATGATACGCTCGGGAGCGTGATCGATCATTTTGTCGAATGTCATGGAGCGCAGACCGCCCGGGTAACCTGTGTGGCGGTAGTAAGTCTTGGCTTTTGCCTTGTTACCCGTCACTTGGACTTTCTCTGCGTTAACGACAACGATGTAATCGCCGGTATCAACGTGCGGGGTAAACTCGGGCTTATGCTTGCCACGCAGGCGGCGAGCAATCTCGGTTGCCAGACGACCGAGCGTTTTGTCCGTAGCGTCGACAATGTACCAGTCGCGCTGGACGGACTGCGGCTTAGCACTGAACGTCTTCATGGATGAAATCACCAGATTAAGTGTGTTGGGTAACTCACACCGCCAAGCGGTGAAGCACCATCCCTATTTTTTTTGGTTGCCGACTAATGCCAGCAACGTGCAGCGAGGCGGCATTCTACAGTAACCATCTGCTCAAGTTAAGTGTCCCATGACTTTTTTTACATCCCCCACGCTAGGGCTTGTGCGCCAGCGCCAAGTATTCGCGCGACTGCATTTCCTGCAGCCGAGATAGCGTGCGCTGGAATTCGAAGGTCAGCTTCCCGTCACTATAGAGGGATTCCACCGGCACCTCTGCCGACATCAACAGCTTTACGCCACGATCATAAAACTCGTCCACCATATTGATGAAGCGTCGTGCTTGATCGTCTGTCTTGCCGTCCATACGCGGCACGTTGGCCACCAAAACGGTATGGAACTCGCGGGCTAGTTCGATATAGTCATTTTGGCTACGCGGCCCGTCACACAGCTCAGCAAACTCAAACCACACGACATCCTCATGCAAGCGACGCGTTTTAAGCACCCGGTGATTGACCTCCAATGGCGCGTTCTCCTCACCTGACTGACCAGCAATCTCTCGAAAGCTGCGCGCCAGCTCTCTTTCGGCAGCAGCGTCGAGAGGCGCATGAAAAATTTCAGCACGCTCCAGCGCCCGCAGACGATAATCGATACCCGAGTCGACATTGACCACCTCACAATGACGATTCAGCAATTCAATGGCAGGCACGAATCTCGCACGCTGCAATCCATCTTTATACAGCTCGTCGGGAACGATATTCGAGGTCGCCACTAACACCACGCCACGCTCGAAAAGCGCTTCAAGCAAGTTGGCGAGAATCATGGCGTCGGTGATGTCCTTGACGAAGAACTCATCGAAACAAATGACACGCGCTTCGGCGGCAAACTTACCCGCAATAAGCGTGAGTGGGTTTTTCTCGCCTTTATAATGGGTCAGCTCATTGTGAACTCGCTGCATGAAGCGATGAAAGTGCGTGCGCATCTTTTCAGGAAACGGCAGCGCTTCATAAAAGGTATCGACCAAGTAGGTCTTACCACGCCCCACGCCTCCCCAGAAGTAGAGCCCTTTTACTTGGGGCAACGGCGGTTTGGCAGGCGCATGCTTCTTACCCAGCAAACCTGCCATTTTGGCTTTGATTCCTTTGCTGGCCACCACAGCCTTGGGCACCGTCGTTGGCGTCGCCAACAGCTCATCATAGAGCCGCTGGAGATGCTTGACCGCCTGCTCTTGGGCCGGGTCATACTGAAAATCGCTGCGCTTGAGGTCGGCTTGATAGCGCTCAAGCGGCGTGGGGCGACGAGTGTGGCCGGAGGCCTGACGCTCAGATACTGATGGCATGAAGGTGCTCCCGCAACGCATGGCCCTTACCTTTTTGCTGGCACCGCTAGGGGCGCCTAACAAAACGGACTCGACAAAAATGGGGGTGATTATACGTCGCTTGAAGGCTAAGCGCATGAGTGGATTGACCCAACCGACTGAGACGCGCCTATAATGGGTGCGTATTTAAAGCCACGCCCCTGTGTCTGGTGGCGCGCATTACTTAGGGAGAAGGACTGTGGAAGCAAGCTCGCCATTTACTTTTGCACTTATCGGCTTGGCCGTAGGGTTCGTCATCGGCTTGGTATGCTATCGGCTCTTTAGCAAAGGTGCGCGAGACGTCGCTTCACTCAAGCAGACACTGCTTGAACGTGAGCACCAGATCGCCGACTTGAAGAAAAACATGAGCAGCCACCTCACGGGCATACAGCAGCGCCTTGAGAACATTCGCCATGAGGCTGATCACCTCGAACAGCACATCGAAGACGAGGCCAAGCAGTGGAAATTACCCAGCGTCAAAACGCCTTCTGAGCCCATTGCGATGCCAGACAGCGACTCAAGCGTTGCCATGCCAAGAGATTACGCCGCTGGCAAAAACGGTACGCTATCGGAAGATTTCGGCTTGAAAGAGAGCAAAGCAACCGACGTCGACTCTCCTCAGCCGCCACGCTACTAACCTATTCATGAGCGCACTTTTGCGTAACTCAGACGCGACCAGGGCAACGTGTCAGTATCACCCTGGTCTGCACCTGTGCGACAGCTGAAGTCTTTCGCTAGGCGGGATTATCAATGTCGACGAAGCGATGCTCAACATCGAACTCACTGGCCAGCCACTCGCCGAGCGCCTGCACACCGTAGCGCTCGGTCGCGTGATGGCCTGCTGCCAAGTAATGAATTCCCATTTCACGCGCCAAATGGGTCGTCCGTTCAGAGACCTCTCCTGAAACGAACACCTGCGCACCGGCCTCATAGGCTTCCGTAATCATGTCTTGCGCACCACCGGTACACCATGCAACTCGCTCGATTGGCTTCTGACACGGCGCCTCGACCAGCAGCGGCTCGCGGGCGAGAACACCCGCTACTTGGCGGGCCAACTCGCCAATCGATTGTGGAACCACCAACCGGCCCGACCAGAGCAGCCCCTCTCCCAACTCACCGTCTAGGCATCCCTCGACTTTCCAGCCCATTCGCTTGGCCAACTGCGCGTTATTGCCCATCTCTGTATGAGCATCAAGCGGCAAATGGTAAGCCAGCAAGCTGATATCGTTGGCCAGCAACGTTTTGATCCGACGCTGCTTCATACCAGTGATGGCAACAGGCTCGTTCTTCCAGAAATAGCCATGATGAACGAGCACCATATCGGCCTGCCATGCGACGGCCTCGTCGAGCAGCGCTTGGCAGGCCGTTACCCCCGACATGACGCGACGCACTTGCTCTCGTCCCTCGATTTGCAGGCCATTGACCGTGAAATCTTTGAATTGAGCAGAGCGCAACTGGTGGTCACAGGCAGCGACCAGTTGATCACGATGATTCACGTTCCCTCCTTTTCACAATTAAGTACAGCCCCGTGAGGCGCAGCGTCATTCGGTGTTACCATAGCGCCATTGTAAAACTCGCTTTACGTTATCGCGAACCTCGCGACCGTTTAGACTGCCACACGCTGAGGAACTTTCGCATGCACCGTTCAGTGCTGCCTTATCTCTGGCCCGTACTTACGGGGCTTCTGCTAGCGGCCGTTATCCTGCTCGCCTTTCCGGAGCAGCTACCCAACCCGTTCCGCCACACGCCCCCCGTGTCGGAGGCTCCGCCTGCTAACGTCGAGACTCCGTCCGCATTGGTGCCCACCACTAGCAGTGAATCAAGCGCGAATCGCCCGGCACCGGATATCAGGCAAGCGGCTCCGCTGACCCGACATCAAGGCCCAGCCAGTTACTCCAATGCCGTCAACCAAGCCGCTCCCGCCGTGGTGAACATTTACTCTTCACGCATCGTCGAGCGCGACCAGCACCCGCTAATGTCCGACCCGTTCTTCAACCAGTTTTTTAGCGGCGACGACGCCACCACCCACCAGCGTATGCTGTCGAGCCTCGGATCGGGCGTCATCGTTAGCAATGATGGCTATGTACTGACCAACCATCACGTCATCAACGGCGCCGACCAAATCCAGGTCGCGCTTCGCGACGGTCGCGAAACCCTGGCAGAGGTCATCGGCACCGATCCAGAGAGCGATTTGGCCGTGCTGCGGATCGGTCTAGAAGACTTGCCGGTCATCGAGCTTGCTGACTCGGAGGAGGTCGCCGTCGGCGATGTGGCGCTGGCCATTGGCAACCCCTTTGGCGTGGGGCAGACCGTCACCATGGGCATCATCAGCGCCACTGGACGAAGCCATTTGGGCCTGAACGCTTACGAAGACTTCATTCAGACCGATGCAGCCATTAACCCCGGTAATTCGGGCGGGGCACTGGTCAATCCAGAGGGCGCTCTGGTGGGTATCAATACCGCCATTTTCTCTCGCTCCGGGGGCTCTCAGGGAATTGGTTTTGCGATTCCCGCCAACCTCGCACACAGCATATTGGATGAGTTGGTGACGCGCGGAAGAGTCATTCGGGGATGGCTGGGCATCGAGGCCCAAGCGCTTTCGCGCGAGCTGGCCGCGTCGTTTGGGTTGCGTACGCCCCAGGGCGTCATCGTCGCAGGCGTGGTGAGTGGCGGACCTGCCGCCCAGGCAGGCTTACAGCCAGGCGACGTACTGCTCTCCATCGATGGACAGGTCATTCTGGATGCTAGGGCGACCATGAGCGATATCGCGTCGATCCCACCAGGGACGTCGCTGCCGCTGACGATCGTACGCGGCGGCGAACGCATGGAAATGACCGTTGAGGTAGGCGAGCGTCCCGTGCCGACCAATGCCACATCGGCCGACCGGCAGAGCGGCTCCTAGCGCCGCCCTGCCCGACCGAACTGCTCATCGATTGCGAATGCGATACTCCGCTGAACGGGCATGAGCCGTAAGGTATTCGCCACGCGCCAGTACGGAGGCCACCTTACCCAGCTCGGATGCCCCTTCAGGTGAGCAATGGATGATCGAGGAGCGCTTCTGAAAGTCGTACACGCCTAGCGGGGAGGAGAACCGCGCAGTTCCCGACGTCGGCAGGACGTGGTTCGGGCCTGCACAGTAGTCGCCCAACGCTTCCGACGTGTGTCGCCCCATGAAGATCGCCCCTGCATGGCGAATATCATCCAGCCATGCGCCGGGCTCGGCCACTGACAGCTCGAGATGCTCTGGCGCAATACGATTGATCATCTCGACGGCTTCTGCCTGATCGCGACACAGAATCAATGCACCGCGGCGATTCAGCGACGCGCGTGCAATTGGCTCCCGCTCTAGCGTCGGCAGCAATCGTTCGATGGAACTCGCCACAGCATCCAAATGCTCGGCGTCCCAGCTCACGAGAATGGCTTGCGCATCTTCATCATGCTCTGCCTGAGAAAAGAGATCCATGGCGATCCAATCCGGGTCGGTTTTCCCGTCCGACACCACCATGATTTCCGAAGGCCCCGCAATCATATCGATACCGACCTGACCAAATACGGCCCGTTTAGCCGTGGCGACGTAGATGTTACCCGGCCCCACGATCTTATCGACACGTGGAACGCTTTGTGTCCCGTAAGCCAGCGCGGCGACGGCTTGAGCGCCGCCAATGGTGAACACGTAGTCCACGCCCGCCAGATGCGCTGCCGCTAATACTAGATCATTCAACACGCCATCGGGCGTAGGTACCACCATGACGATTTCACGCACGCCCGCCACGTGGGCAGGGATGGCATTCATCAATACGGAGGACGGATAGGCAGCCTTCCCACCCGGCACATAAATACCGGCCCGATCGAGCGGCGTGACTTTCTGGCCGAGCACCGTCCCGTCAGTCTCTTCGTATTGCCAGGAGGTCGGTTTTTGCCGCTCGTGGTAGCGCTTGATGCGCTCGGCGGCAGTCGCTAGCGCATCCCGTTGCTCGGCAGGCAATCCATCATACGCTTTTTTTAACTGGTCAGGCGTGAGGCATAGCTGCTCCATGGCGTCGACGGACAAACGGTCAAAACGATTCGTTGCCTCGATGACCGCCTGATCGCCACGCTGTTTGACGTCTGCCAAGATTTCTTCAACACGAGCCTGCACCGCTTTATCAGACACGCCCTCCCAATCCAACAGCGCATCTAGGCGCTGATGAAAAGCCGCATCACGGGTCGATAGGCGGGCAATGGTGGCTGTGGTTGTATCGCTCATGATGAACCTCATGATGAACCTCTTGTCATTCAATAGGCTGCGTCTGACGCGATTTTACGGCGCTTTCCAGACGCGCTAGCAGCGGCTTGATACGGTCGTGCTTCATGGTCATAGCGGCTTTGTTGACCACCAAACGCGTGCTGATGTGGGCAATGAGCTCGCGCGGCTCCATACCATTGGCGCGCAGCGTGTTACCGGTATCGACGATATCGACGATCTCATCGGCCAAATTCATCAGCGGTGCGAGCTCCATGGCACCATAAAGCTTGATGACTTCTGCTTGGATACCCTGCTCTGCGTAGTAGCGACGTGCCACGTTGACGAATTTGGTCGCTACACGGCGTCGCGCTTTGGCGGGCGGCTGCCCCGTCACGCCTGCCGTCATCAGCTTGCACCGCGCAATATCCAGGTCGAGCGGCTCGTAAAGACCTTCCGCGCCGTGCTCCAGCAGCACGTCTTTACCGGCGATACCTACATCCGCCGCGCCTAGCTGCACGTAGGTTGGCACGTCAGTGGCACGAATAATCACCAGTTTGACGTCCGGCAAGTTGGTATCGAACAAAAGCTTGCGGCTTTTACTCAGATCCTCGGCAGGTGTAATGCCCGCATCTGCCAGTAGCGGAAGGGTTTCTTCCAAGATACGCCCTTTCGAAAGGGCCAAAATCAGTTGCTTACTCATGGTCAAAGGCCAGTGTTGTCCGCGTGGCTTAGCCGGGGATACGGCGAATCTTCGCCCCCAGCAGCTGTAATTTTTCCTCGATACACTCATAGCCGCGATCGATGTGATAGATCCGATCGACCAGGGTTTCCCCTTCGGCCATCATGGCAGCAATGACGAGAGACGCTGACGCACGAAGATCCGTCGCCATGACGGGAGCGCCCGAGAGTTTATCAACGCCATTGATCAACGCGGCGTTACCCTCCAGGACGATGTTGGCGCCCATGCGGTTCAGCTCTTGAACATGCATGAAGCGATTCTCGAAGATGGTCTCCACGACCCTTGAATGCCCCTCGGCAACGGCATTCATAGCAACGAACTGGGCCTGCATGTCAGTAGGAAATGCGGGATACGGCGCCGTACGAATATTGACGGCCTTCGGGCGTTTACCGTGCATATCCAAGGATATCCAATCGTCGCCACTCTCGATCGTCGCGCCCGCCTCTTCCAATTTGGCAAGCACGGCCTCCAAGATATCGGCTCGCGTACGCTTCACTTTGACGCGCCCACCCGTCATGGCGGCGGCCACTAAAAACGTGCCGGTCTCGATACGATCGGGCATGACATCGTGCTCACAGCCATGCAGCGACGCAACACCGTCGATGACGATGGTGTCGGTGCCGTGACCTCGAATCTGCGCGCCCATTTTGATCAGGCACTCGGCGAGATCGACGACCTCGGGCTCTCGGGCGGCGTTCTCGAGAACGGTCCGCCCGTCTGCCAGGGTCGCTGCCATCAGCAGGTTTTCCGTGCCGGTCACGGTCACGGTGTCGAAAAAGATCGTAGCGCCTTTTAAACGCCCATCAACACGGGCACGGATATAGCCTGCTTCGACATGGATCTCCGCCCCCATGGCCTCCAGGCCACGCAGGTGCAGATCCACCGGGCGCGAACCAATGGCGCAACCACCAGGCAGCGACACGTCCGCCTTACCGAAGTGCGCCAGCAGCGGCCCTAACACCAAAATGGAGGCGCGCATTTTTTTCACTAGCTCGTAGGGCGCATGGCACTGGGACACTTGGGAGCCATCAAGCTGAATGCTCAACTTCTCACCCATGATCGGCTCGACGCCCATCCGCCCAAGCAGCTCTAGCGTGGTCGTAATATCTTGAAGATGCGGCAAATTACCGATGACTACCGGCCCATCTGCCAAAAGGCTCGCACATAAAATGGGCAGCGCCGCGTTTTTGGCACCGCTTGCCCACACTTCTCCATCGACCGAGCCATTACCCGTAATAATGAGTTTATCCATGGGGGCGACCGTTACTGAGCGTTTTCCGACGCAGTTTGCCACTGCGTCGGTGTAAACGTTTTGATGCTGATCGCGTGTAGGGCACCCGATGCGATTTCGTCGCTGAGCGCGGCGTAAACGAGCTGCTGGCGCTTAACGGGAGAAAGACCTTCAAAGGCTTCACCAACCGCAATCACCTGAAAATTGCAGCCTTCACCCTGGATGTGAAACTCACACCCATCGATGCGGGATTCAAGCAGTGCTTTTACCTCGTTGGGTTGCATGAGACAGGAAACTCCTTTGGGGTCGTTGAAATAGTGAGTAATGGGCGAACATGATAAAGAAAAGCGGCTCACTTGGCGATGCCGAGCCGTGCCCACCATAAAGAGAGCAGCCCGGGGGCTGCTCTAGAGATCACGCGATGTCTGCAAAAACGTCTTGTGAAACCAAGGTATCGAGTTCTGCCAAAGACGCCAAACGCTGCAGCGGCGGCGACAGCACGATGGATCGCACCTTGACCTGGAGCGCCTGGCAGGCACGTAGCCACTCAAACAGCACGCTCAGCGCTGCGCTGCTCGCTTTATTGATTTTCGCAAAATCCAGACAGACCTCAGAATGATCGGACTGACGCAGCCACTGAACGCCGCGAGCGGCCACGTCGGCGGCGACACTCATGGTCAAGTCGCCTGCGACCATCAGCGAATCGCTCTGTGCTGACAGCGTCACCTCTGGGCGAGAGAGGAGCGATGTCACGCATCGCCTCCCTGCTCCAGCTCATCGACACCGATTTCAGGCGCCCAACCACGGATGACTGCATCGTAATCGCGGTTATTGTCACGCATGGCTTGATCGAACTGATTACGGAAAGTCAGCCCCAGGTTGATGCCGTTGACGATGACGTTCACTACACGCCACTCACCATCCGACAGACGAAGGCTATAGCTCACTGGGTAGACCTGACCATTGTTTGCCACGACTTCCATATCCACGCTGGCCTGGTCTTCGTAGCGCTGGCCGCGCTGCTGATTCAGCACACGTAGCTCGTTGTAATCAAACGTCACCAACCCACGCGTGTAAGTATCGATCAACGTTTGGCGGAACACGTCGGCAAACCGGCTCCGCTGCTCGGGCGTTGCATTGCGGAAATAGCTACCCATGACGCTAGCGCCGATGTAACGAAAATCCGCCACGTCATCGAGGCTCTCGTCGACCAATGCTTTTAGCTCATCGAGGTTATCGGCATAGTACGCTTTCTTACCATCGAGTTGGCTCATAAAGGATTCGACATTGTCACGAACCACTTCTTCGGGGGACTGCGTTTGCGCTTGCGCCATTAGCGGCGCCAGCATCATCACAGCAGCCAACGCGAAGCGCTGAATAAAAGCAGAATAAAGGTTGAACATCTTCATGACCTCTTGCAGGAAAAAACCGATGGCAATGAGTGACTGACCATCATCCGTTGCTGACCATATTGGATACGAATTGCTGAATAAGTTCTTCCAACACTAGAGCGGACTGTGTGTCGCGAATCACGTCGCCCTCTTCCAACACCTCTGGCGCTCCGCCAACACTCAACCCAATGTACTGTTCACCCAGTAAGCCAGCCGTCAAGATGGCAGCCGTGGTGTCTTGAGACAGCTGCCCTTCGAGCGCACTATCCAGCGTCATCGTTACACGGGCGTCGTACCACTGGGTATCGAGTTCGATGGCCTCTACTCGGCCTACGGTCACACCCGCCATAGTGACCCGAGCACGCGGCTTCAACCCGCCGATGTTGGCAAAATTGGCCTCAAGGCGGAACGTATCGGAGGGAGCCGACAGCGTTAAGCCGCTGACCCGCAAGCCGAGAAATACCAGCCCGACGATGCCAGCCAACATAAATAGGCCAACACCGAACTCCATGGTTTTGCTGCGTTTCATGACATTACTCCACCCTTAAAGACCGCCGAACATCACGGCAGTTAAAACGAAATCCAATCCAAGCACGGCCAGCGAGGAATATACCACCGTGCGGGTGGTGGCTCGGGAGATCCCTTCGGAAGTCGGCACGAGGTCATAGCCTTGAAACACGGCGATCCAGGTTACGACGAGGGCAAACACCACGCTTTTGATCATACCGTTACCAACATCGTCGAGAAACGACACGCTGGCCTGCATGTTGCTCCAGTACGAGCCCTCGAACACGCCCAGCCACTCGACACCGACCAAGTAGCCGCCCCAAATGCCCACGACACTGAAGCCCACGGTCAACATCGGTAACGCCACGAAACCCGCCCACAGCCTAGGCGCCACCACACGCCGCAGCGGGTCGACGCCAATCATCTCCATACTAGTGAGCTGCTCGGTGGCTTTCATCAGTCCGATTTCGGCGGTCAAAGCAGACCCGGCTCGCCCCGCAAACAGCAGCGCAGCCACCACAGGGGCAAGCTCACGCAGCAGTGAGAGCGCCACCATTTGGCCCAGCGCCTGTTCGGCACCAAAATCCACCAAAATGGTATATCCCTGTAGCGCCAGCACCATGCCAATGAACAGCCCCGACACGAGGACGATGGCCAGCGACAGCACTCCGACGAAGTGCATTTGGCGCATCCAAAGCGACCACCCTTCCCGTGACGGCACGCCTATCGCCGACTGCGCTAGAAACACCGTCGCGCGCCCCAGCGCCTCGACGACATCGCAGCTTTTTCGCCCCAGACGGGCCACGCGCGACGCATATTGTGTCAATTTGCCCTGCATCTACCCTGCCTTTGTGACTGAATCGTGACCGAAGATATCCCGGTGAAGTGGGTCTGCGGGATAGTGAAACGGCACGGGACCGTCTGGCTTGCCGTGCATGAATTGGTTGACGCGAGGATCCTGGTTCGTTTCCAGCGTGCTGGGGGTCCCGTGAGCAACGACTTGACCATCGGCGATCAAGTAGAGGTAATCCGCGATGCTCAGCGTCTCTTTGATGTCATGCGACACTACCACCGAGGTGAGTGACAGCGCCTGATTGAGCCGTTTGATCAGTTGCACCAGCACGCCCATGGAAATAGGGTCCTGGCCGACGAATGGCTCGTCGTAGAGTATTAGCTCAGGGTCGAGTGCCACGGCACGCGCCAACGCCACCCGACGCGCCATCCCACCGGACAGCTCGGCGGGCGTTAGGTGCTTCGCGCCGCGCAGCCCTACCGCCTGAAGCTTCAATAGCACCAGATCGCGAATCATTGCGTCCGGCAGGTCCGTATGAACGCGCAGCGGAAACGCAACGTTTTCAAAAACGTCCAAATCCGAAAACAGGGCACCGCTCTGAAACAGCATGCCCATGCGTTTGCGCAGCGCGAATAGCGCTTTACGTGAGAGCCGATGCACGTCCTGCCCATCGATGAGGATACGTCCACGGTCGGGTGTGAGCTGGCCACCGATGAGCTTCAACAACGTCGTCTTACCGGTACCGCTTGGCCCCATGATGGCCGTCACTTGCCCGCGAGGTATGGTCATGCTGACACCGCGAAAAATTTCGCTCTCACCACGGGAAAAGTAGATGTCTTCGACCTGTATGAAGGATACATCCGTCATATGATGTTTGACCTTCCTCGTTGATGCCAGAACGCGTCAGTATAAACCGACAAGCCACAGGGCAGTTTAAAAAACAGTGTTTTCGAAATAGTATCGAACATCATGATCCAACGCTACTCTCAACAGCAGCGACGCTAACAGTGAGCGCACCATCGTTCATGCAATGGAGCCCTCCATACCATCGACGACCTTGTCGTGATTTAGCTAAATAGCGCCGCAAGATGTTATTCTTACCAGCTACCCATTCACATCATGAAAACGAGACATGCCATGGGCCAGCCACTCTCTACACCCAGCCAACTGCGTGAAAGTGCGCTGCGCACGCTGCAAATCGAGCAAGCAGCCATCGGCGGCCTCCAAGCCAAGCTAGACGACCAATTCGACCATGCCTGCCAGCTCATTCTCGCCTGCCAAGGCCGCGTGGTGGTGACCGGCATGGGCAAGTCGGGTCATATTGCAGGCAAACTGGCTGCCACGCTGGCAAGCACCGGTACGCCCGCCTTTTTCGTACACCCAGGTGAAGCCAGCCACGGCGATCTCGGTATGATCACCCGTACCGACGTAGTGTTGGCGCTCTCTAACTCCGGCGAAACAGCTGAAGTCACGGCGCTACTCCCTCTACTTAAAAGGCTTGGCACCCCGCTGGTGAGCATGACTGGACGTCCAGGCTCTACCCTGGCACGCCACGCCGATGCCCATTTGGACAGCGGCGTCGAGCGTGAAGCCTGCCCGCTGGATCTTGCCCCGACAAGCTCGACCACCGCCGCGCTAGCACTGGGGGACGCCCTTGCCGTGGCCTTGCTTGAAGCACGTGGCTTTACAGCGGAAGATTTTGCGCTCTCTCATCCGGGCGGAAGCCTCGGCAAGCGGCTGCTGCTGCGAGTTCGCGATCTCATGCACGACGGCACGCGGCTGCCTCAGGTTGCATTGGGTAGCCCGCTACGCGATGCGCTTTTAGAGATCACACGCCAAGGGCTTGGGTTCACCTGCGTCATCGATAGCGAAGGCCGTTTGGCAGGTGTATATACCGACGGTGACCTGAGACGCACATTGGACCAATTTCATGACTTGCGCGATGTGCGAGTCGACGACGTCATGACGCGCCCAGGCAAACGCATCGGTCCTGACGTGCTAGCAGCCGAAGCGGTACGTATTATGGAAGATAGCCGGATAACCGCGCTGGCCGTCGTCGACGAGCAACAGCGTCCCATCGGCGCGCTACATATGCATGACTTACTGGCCAGCGGTGTGATTTAACTGCGTGATAACGCTTTTTGCCATGGATGTTAAGGAGGCTATATGGCCCTACCCGATGCACTACTCGACCGGCTCCGCCGCGTAAAACTACTTGCGCTAGACGTAGATGGCGTTTTGACGGACGGCCGACTCTACTTTCAAGCCGACGGCATCGAGATCAAAGCGTTTCACACTCAGGATGGGCATGGCTTGAAACTGCTCAAACGCGTTGGCATTCATGTGGCGCTCATCACCGGCCGCGATTCGCCGATGGTCAGCCAGCGCGCTGCGGCACTAGGTATCAGCCATGTGCATCAAGGCTGCGAAGACAAACTCACGACCCTGAGAGCCCTCTGCCAGCGGCTGGATATTACGCTCGAACAAGTCGCTTACTGCGGGGACGACCTGCCAGACTTGGCACCCATCAAGCGCGCAGGCGTTGGCATCACGGTCCCCAATGCACCCGATTATATGCATACCCACGCCGATTGGATCACCGAACGGCTGGGCGGGCACGGCGCGGTGCGTGAAATTTGCGATACGCTGCTCACCTCCCAAGGGCATTGGGATGCCGTACTCGACACCTATCTTCACAGGCACTCATGATGGGCGTAAAGCTCAGAAAACGAGTTTGGGTAACGGCACTGGTCGTCGTCCTGGGCATGCTTTTGGTTTGGCTCGACCCGCGCAGCGCCCAAGAGCGAGATATCGACGAGCAAGCGCGCGCTCAGGAGCCAGGTCATGTATTAGAGAATGCCGAAATCACCCTATTTGGGGAATCGGGGGCGATTCAGCAGTCGCTGGTCACTCCCCGGCTAGTGCATACACCTCAAACGGCCATGACAGATGTCGTGTCGCCACGTGCTACGCTGTTCGATAGCGAACAGCGGGAGTGGTTGGCGACCGCGGATACCGGCACCCTGAATACCGATACTCAGGCCTTGACGCTGCGCGGGTCTGCCCGGCTGCTCGCGCCTGAAGAGGGTTGGCAGCTCGATACACAGCAACTCAACTACGATGGCGTGACCCGCCACGCCTGGAGCACTACGCCCGTGCTGTTGCAGCAGCCCCCTCAGCGTATGGAAGCTTCCCGCATGGACGTTTGGCTGGATGACAGCCAGGTCCGCCTGACCAACAACGTGCGCGGCGTGCATCCGCCGGCCACTCGTACCCCCTAGGAGTCGCGATGAATGCCTCTCTCCGCACCACCCTCTTTGCTTTAACGCTACCGCTGGCGACGGCTGCCATGGCGCAAAGCCAAGCACCCATCGAAGTAGAAGCCGACCGCCTGGACCTCGACCAGCGCGCGGGCACCGCAGTTTACTCAGGTAACGTGGATATTCGTCAAGGCGAAATGCAATTGCGCGGCGAACGCGTAGAGATTCAGCGCAATGATGCAGGGGAACTTTCTCAAGCCATTGCCACGGGTGAGCGTGCCTACTTGCGCAATCGTCTCGACGACCAGGAGACCCCCATGGAAGGTTGGGCGCGGCGCATCATCTATCACGTCGCCGAACGCCGCGTGGAGCTGATCGACCAAGCCGAACTGACCCAGCAAGGCGACCGCTTTCAAGGGGGCCGCCTAGAGTACTTCATCGACCAGGAAGTGGTGCAAGCTCGCTCCGACGTGAACGGTAGCGACAACCAGCGCATTCGCATGACCCTTCAGCCGGAACAATAGGGAGCGCCCACGTGGCAGCATCAACGTCTGCAGATTCCGCACCTGTCAAAACGCTCTACGCCCACCACCTAGCGAAGAGCTACAAACGCCGCCGCGTCGTCAAGGACATCAACCTGGAAATCGCCCAGGGCAGTGTCGTTGGACTGTTGGGCCCCAATGGAGCCGGTAAAACCACCTCGTTTTACATGATCGTCGGACTGGTCAAATCCGATGCGGGCAATGTGGGTATCGACGATCTGGATTTGACCCACGCGCCCATGCACGAACGCGCCATGGCAGGCATTGGGTATCTTCCCCAAGAGGCCTCGATTTTTCGCAAGCTCTCGGTAGCCGATAACATCATGGCCATCCTCGAGACGCGCAAAACGCTCGATCGCAGCGCCAGAGAAGCTCGCCTGGAGTCACTGCTCGAAGATTTTCATATCACCCATATTCGTGACAACCTAGGCATGAGCCTCTCAGGAGGCGAGCGCCGTCGAGTAGAGATCGCGCGGTCGCTGGCCACCGAGCCCGCGTTCATTCTACTCGACGAACCCTTTGCCGGGGTCGACCCTATTTCGGTCGGCGAAATCAAAACCATTATCCGTGCACTCAAAAAACGCCACATCGGCGTCTTGATCACCGACCACAACGTGCGTGAAACCCTGGATATTTGCGATATCGCCTACATCGTTGGCGATGGCCACATCATCGCCAGTGGGAACGCCCAGGAGATTCTCAATAACCAAAAGGTCCGCGACGTCTATCTGGGCGCTGATTTCCGGCTCTAAACCGAGGCCTGACCAAACTTTTCTTTTAGTGGCATGCTTATTGCACTTGCACGTAGCCATAACTCGCTCTAGGGTGGAGCTTTCTGATTAACGAGTGGTTCTCAGATGGTCATGAAAGCTTCTCTCCAATTGCGTATCGGCACACAGCTGACCATGACACCCCAGCTGCAACAGGCCATTGCCCTGCTGCAGCTCTCTACGCTGGACCTCCGTCAAGAAATTCAGCAAGCGCTTGACGCCAACCCTATGCTCGAGCAAGAGGACGAGTTTGGAGAGCAGGCAGTCAGCGAGCCGCAAGAGGCCGAGTGGTCTGACAGCATTCCCAACGAACTCTCCGTCGACAGCGACTGGTCGGACACCTACCAAGACATGGGCAGTCTGAGCGGTGGTAGCGAAGGACCCGACTTCGAGCGCCAAGCCGCTGGCCAAAGCCTTCATGGCCATTTGCTGTGGCAACTGGCCATGACCGATGTCAGCTCACGGGAATATGCAATTGCGGAGAGCCTGATCGATGCGCTGGACGCCAATGGTTATCTTACCCAGCCGCTCAACGACATTCGTGAAGGGCTCAAAGCACAAGGTCATGACGGCTTGAGCCAACGGGAAGTGGAAAATACCCTACTGCGCTTGCAGCAGTTCGAGCCGACCGGCGTATTCGCTCGCGACCTGCGCGAATGTCTGATGCTTCAACTTGCTGCGTTGCCGGAACACACCCCGCTATTGATGCCAGCCAAACGGCTGGTACGACAGTTTTTGGAGGCGCTAGGCAAAGACGATATGCGCCTCCTCAAGCGCCGTTTGAGCCTGGACGATGAGCAGTTGGATGACGTCATTCGATTAATTCGCAGCCTCGATCCCCGACCCGGCAGCGCCTACGGCGTGACCGACGATAGCTACATCACTCCCGATCTGGTCGTGCGCCATGACAACGAAGGCTGGCATTTAGAGCTCAACCCGGACGCTCTTCCACGGCTACGCATCCAACCCGACTACGCCAGCTTGATCAAACGCGCCGACAAGAGCCAGGACAACCAGTTCTTGAAAGAGCACCTTCAAGAAGCGCGCTGGCTGATCAAAAGCCTCTCTAGCCGCAATGACACCTTGCTGCGCGTGGGGCGTGAAATCATCGCTCGCCAAATTGGCTTTCTAGAGCACGGCGAAGAGGCCATGAAGCCGCTGATCTTGGCCGACATCGCCGAAGCCGTAGAGATGCATGAGTCGACCATCTCACGCGTGACGACACAGAAGTTCATTCATACACCGCGTGGCGTGTTCGAGTTGAAATACTTTTTCTCCAGTCAAGTCAGTGGCCAAGACGGCGGCGACAGCCACTCGAGCACGGCCATTCGCGCACGTATCAAAAAGCTCATTCAAGAGGAGCCCTCAGGCAAACCGCTCTCCGATAGTCGCTTGGTGACGCTTCTCGAAGAGGGCGGAATAAGCGTGGCACGACGTACCGTCGCGAAATATCGCGAGTCGATGGGCATTCCCTCTTCGAGCGAGCGCCGCCGTTTACGCTAGTTAAACGCTTGGTCGTGACAAACTCACCGCAAGGGCTTTGCAATAGCGTAAAAAGGGTTACAATCGAAGTACAGCCCGATGGATAAGGAGCACGTCAATGCAAGTAAACATCACTGGTCATCACGTTGAACTGACTGACGCCTTGCGTGACTACGTTAACGAAAAGCTGGAACGCGTCGAACGACACTACGACAATATCACCACGGTACAAGTGACCTTATCTGTCGAAAAGGAGCGCCAGCAGGCAGCGTGCACGCTACATGCCGCCGGTGCTGACCTTCATGCCGAGGCACTCGATAACGATATGTATGCCGCCATCGATGCCCTTGCGGACAAAATCGATCGTCAACTCGTCAAACACAAGGAAAAAGCACAAGCTCGCGCTCAAGGCGCAGGTGTGCGTTAACTCAATGACGTTGGAAACCATTCTCCCCCCGGAGCGCGTGCTTTATGACGTACCCGGGGGCAGCAAAAAGCGGGTGCTGGAGTTTTTCAGCACCTTCATCGCCCAAAACACGCCCAGCCTTGACAGCCAAGAAGTGTTCAGTCGTTTGATTGGGCGCGAGCGTCTTGGCAGCACGGGGATTGGCAACGGTGTTGCCATTCCCCACGCAAGAAGCCCGCACTGCAGTGCCCCCATTGCTGGCTTTTTGAAACTGGCGGAACCCGTCGATTTCGATGCCATCGATGGGGACCCGGTCGATCTCGTGTTCGTTTTGCTGGTGCCTGAAGAAGCCGATGACACGCACCTTGCTTTGCTCGGACAAGTCGCGACGATCATGAACGACGCCGATACTCGCCAACAGCTGCGCAAAGCAGGCAGTCAAAAAGAACTGTTGACGCTGATAACGGCCAAGATACGCGAACAGGCTGCGTAACAGATCTACTCCTTCAATTTGTCTTTACTTCTTACGCTCAAACGCCAAGAGAGACGCTATGCAACTGGTGATCATTAGCGGCCGTTCAGGTTCCGGTAAGTCTATCGCCTTACAAGCGCTGGAAGATCTTGGCTATTATGCGATCGATAACTTGCCTGCCATGCTGTTGGGCTCGCTTATCGACGAGTTGCGCGCCCAGGGTGAGCGCACCCGGATTGCCGTCAGTATCGACGCACGCAACTTACCTACTGCGCTGGAGCGTCTGCCAGCGCTACTTGAAGAATTGCGCCACCGGGAAATTCGTTTTCAGGTGATCTACCTGACAACCGATGCGCGTATTTTGCTGGAGCGTTACTCGGCCACCCGCCGTCGTCATCCCCTCACCCGTGATAGCGACATGACGCTGGAAGAAGCGATCAACAAAGAAGAAGAAACGCTGAATGACATTCGCGACCTCGCCGATTTATTGATCGATACGTCTCGACTCTCCGTACACGATCTGCGACGCCGCATTACCGACCAAGTAGCTCATCAGCGCCAGCATCAACTGACGCTCACCTTCGAGTCCTTTGGCTACAAACGCGGCGTTCCGCTGGATGCCGACCTCGTGTTCGACGTACGCTGCTTGCCCAATCCTTATTGGGACCCTACTCTGCGCCAATATACCGGTCGCGACGCCAACATCATCGACTTCTTGAGCGGCTACCCCGTGGTAGAGGCCATGGCAAGCGATATTGAAACGTGGCTGGAGAAGTGGCTACCGGCCTATCAAAATAGCCATCGCAGCTATATGACCGTGGCCATTGGCTGCACGGGCGGCCAACACCGGTCCGTTTATATGATCGAGCAGCTTGCACAGCGGCTCGTCAAACAAACAGGGGAAGTGCAGTTGAGGCATCGCGAGCTAGGGCTGCAGTACACGTTCAGCGAAACGCCGACAACCCAACATACGGCGGCGACGCCCAGTACTCCCTGAGCCCTCCCTAAAACCCCACTCGGCAAAAAGGAACCAGAGTGCCCGAAAGAACGTTGACCCTTACCAATCAGCGCGGCCTTCACGCCCGCGCAGCCACCAAACTGGTTCAGTGTGGCCAGCAGTTCTCTGCCCAGATTCATGTGTACAAGAAGCAGCAAAAAGCGGATGCTGCCAATATCATGTCACTGCTCATGCTCGCCGCGCCCTGCGGGACCGAGCTCACCGTCATTGCAGAAGGGGAAGACGCCGAACGAGCGCTCGATGCTATCGAGGCGCTATTCGACGCTCGGTTTGAAGAAGATCAGTAATCGATGCAGCGTACGCTTAGCTGCCCGCCACGGTCATCGCATCCACCAGCCAGCTCCCCGTGTGAATGCTGCCCCGTGTATCCGTGTCATCCCCTACGCCGCTCAGCCCGGCAAACATCTTGTTCAGGTTACTGGCGATCGTGAACTCCTCGATTGGGTACTGAACTTCACCGTTTTCAATCCAAAAGCCTGCCGCTCCCCGCGAGTAATCACCGGTCACACCGTTCACCCCCTGCCCCATGAGTTCGGTGACCCAAATACCTTGCCCCATCTGACTCAACAGCTCGGCTCGTGGCGTTAACGGAGCCAGCAGGCGTAAATTGCGCGCGCCACCTGCATTTCCAGTCGAGTGCATACCTAAACGCCGTGCGCTATAAGCAGAAAGCATGTAGCTGGCAACCTGCCCCCGATCGATGAATCGATTATTACGAGTTTGCACCCCCTCGGCATCGAACGGCGAGCTCGCCGTCGCCCCCACTTCCATGGGTCGCTCTTCCAAGCCAAACCACTCGGGGAAAAGCGGCGTTCCCAGACGGTCACACAGAAAAGAGGCTTCTCGGTATAGCGCACCGCCTGCCAAGGCGCTCATTAGATGACCGATCAGGCCGCTGGCTAGCGTAGGGTCGAACAGCACCGGAAAGGTACCGGTCGGTGGCCGACGCGCACCCAGTCGGCGAAGCGTGCGAGTTGCCGCTTCTCGACCGACCTCTTCCGGGCTGCGTAAATGGTGTGGATTACGTGCGGCGGTGTAATCATAGTCGCGCTGCATACCCTGATCGTCCTGGGCGATCAGCATGCATGAGAGCGAGTGATTGCTGCCTTTTTGAGTGCCCAAAAATCCGTGGCTGTTGGCATAAACACGGACACCCTCGCCGCTGGAGAGTGACGCACCCTCCGACTGATGAATCCCCTCCGCGCTGCGTCCAGCCTGCTCGCAGCGAAGGGCCAGGTCGATGGCCTCATCCGTGGTGAGCGTCCACGGGTGGTGGACTTTCAAATCGGGTAGCTCGGTGGCCATCAGCGACGCGTCTGCCAAACCGGCGGCAGGATCTTCTCCGGTATAGCGCGCGATCGCGAGCGCTTTTTCGACCGTTGCGCGAATCGACGCGCTGCTGGCATCGGTAGACGAGGCGCTCCCCTTTCTCTTGCCCACGTATAGCGTTACCGCAATTCCCTGATCGCGCGACAGCTCAACGGTTTCCACATCGCCTAAACGAACGCTGACGCCCATGCCTTGATCGACGCTGGCACCCACTTCAGCAGCATCTGCTCCTAGCTGCTTTGCTAGGGCAAGCGCTTCTTCAGCGCGCTGTGTCAGTAATGCCTGCTGCGCCGATGCATCAAATGCCTGTGCCATGTGGCCTCCTTTTCGCCTGAAACGCGTTGGCGGATCAATGTTGTGGTCACAGCCTGATATAATGCTGCGAACGAATCTAATCTGTGAGTAGCTATATGCCCAAGCAACGTCCCGAGCCAATTGACATCGACGAACAGGTAGAACGCCCCAGTAAATCGCAGCTAAAGCGAGAAATGCACGCCTTACAGGCGCTTGGCGAAACCCTGATTGCCATGAACCCCACCGAACGCTCACGCTTTCCGCTGTCTGACGATATGCTGCGCGCCATCGATGAAACCGCTCGCATTCGCTCCCATGAGGGCCGCCGACGTCATATGCAGTACGTTGGCAAGCTCATCCGCAAAGAGGATCTAACGGCCATTCAAGGCGTTTTCGACGCCATCGAACAAGAAAAAGAGCAGCGCGATCATGCTTTTCATCGCCTGGAAAAGTGGCGAGACCGCATGATCGACGAGGGCGACGATGCCGTCGATCTCTTCGTGGTCGATTATCCCAATGCGGATCGGCAAGCGCTGCGCCAACTCGTGCGCAACGCGCGTAAAGAACGCGAACAGGGCAAGCCCCCCACCAGCTCGCGCAAGCTGTTCAAACACCTACGTGAGACGCTAGCGCTGTAAGCCGGTCATGAAGACTGCGTACCGCCGACGGTCAGCTCATCCAGCTTAAGCGTGGGCTGACCGACACCGACGGGCACGCCCTGCCCCTCTTTACCACATACGCCAATGCCGGTATCCATCGCCATGTCATGGCCAATCATCGACACTCTGCCCATGGCTTCGGGCCCGTTGCCTATCAGCGTCGCGCCCTTGACCGGCGCTGTGATCTTGCCATCTTCGATCATGTAAGCTTCGCTGGCCGAAAAGACGAACTTACCCGAGGTAATGTCTACTTGACCGCCGCCAAAGCTGACGGCATAGATACCCCGCTTGACGCTTTTGATGATGTCGTCAGGATCATCCTGCCCCGCCAGCATGACCGTGTTGGTCATACGTGGCATTGGCAAATGCGCAAACGACTCGCGACGCGCATTACCGGTGGGCGCCATTTTCATCAAGCGCGCATTCAGCTTATCCTGCATATAGCCCGTCAAAATACCGTCTTCGATCAACGGTGTGTACTGACCGGGCGTGCCTTCGTCGTCCACACTGAGCGCGCCACGGCTATCGGCCACCGTGGCATCGTCGACCACCGTGACGCCCTTGGCGGCGACCTGCCGCCCCATCCGCCCGGCAAACGCCGAGCTGCCTTTGCGGTTGAAATCGCCTTCCAATCCGTGCCCAACGGCTTCGTGCAAAAGAATACCAGGCCAACCCGCCCCTAACACCACCGGCATCTGCCCGGCCGGTGCGTCGACGGCCTCCAGGTTGACCAGCGCTTGACGCACCGCTTCTTTTGCGTAGCGCTCGGCCACGCCTTCATCACGCAGACGCGACATCGAGTAACGACCACCGCCGCCCGCGCCACCGCGCTCCCGGCGGCCGTTTTTGGCCGCAATCACACTGACGTTGAAACGCACGAGGGGGCGAATATCGGCGGCAAGGGTGCCGTCACTGGCGCGCACCAACACGACTTCGTAGGTGCCAGAGAGCGACGCGCTCACTTGGCTGATACTGGGATCTGCGGCTCGCGCTATGCGATCGGCCTCTTTCAACATCGCGACCTTTTCTTCCGCTGATAACCCGGCAAGCGGATCGATTCCTGAATAACGCGCGGCGGCGCTGACCGGCGTTACTTTCTGACCGGGTAACTGTTTTCCGCTGCGAACGATACCAGCCGCCGTTCGCCCGGTGTCCATCAACGCATCGGCGGTGATTTGATTGGAGTACGCAAACCCCGTTTTCTCACCCGCCAGCGAGCGCACGCCCACGCCACCATCAATGTTATAGCTGGCCTCTTTGACCTCGCCATCCTCCAGCACCCACCCTTCTTGCCAAGTTCGCTGAAAATAGAGATCGGCATAATCGATGCCCGCTCCCAGGGCATAACCAAGGCCAGTATCCAGGGCGTCAAGATCGAGACCACCAGGGGTAAGCAAAATGGAAACGGCAGACTCGATATCGCTTGTTTGTGGGGTCATTGGGGGCCTTCTAAAGTCACTTGCGGCGAGGTCCAAGGACCTCGCACGCGATAATAGAGAGTGGTTGCTTGATCCAACGCATCGCCGAATAGCTGGTCGGCAATGAATAGCGCGCCGCCAACGATGGGCGCGCCGACCGCAATGGCGGCGATGGGTAAACTTTGGCTCACAGGCAGTGTGACGCCGAGACGCTGATCGAGTTCACGCTGTAAGAGGTTAACACTTCCTGTCAGCGTCAGCGTGGTCGCAGGGGCATCAATTTGTAGGGGGCCGCGCAGCAGCAGCTGCCCCTGGGCCACGTCAGCGGTACCGTGCACACGATCGAAGGCGGTGCCTTGACCCGTCAAATCGGAAAAATCGAAGCGCAAGCGGCGCAGAATGTTATCGAAATTGAGCAGTCCAACCAGGCGGGCTGGCGTCGATTCGAGCGTCACGAAACGCCCATCACGAAGATCCGCGCTCATCTCTCCACCGGCTCGGCTCAAATCCACCTGCCAGGGTGCGCCGGGCCACGTGAGGTTGGCGGATACATCCGTCGTACGGCTTCGCATGGCCACCGGCTGCCCTAGCCGCTCTAGCGCCGTACCGACATCGCCTCCCTGAATAGAAATATCGGCGCGGGTTCGACTGTTCACCGCATTGCCCTCCCACACCAGTTCGCCTCGCGCAGAGAGCTGACCGAGTGTGAGCCCCACCGGCGCAAGCGTAAAACGATGCTCATCGGCTTGCCAAAACGCGGTAAGCGGTCCGTAGCGGCGATTACCCACACTCACTTCCGCCAGTCGCAACCGGCCATTAGGCAGCGCCGCCAAGCCGTCTGGGATTGGCACGGGATCTGCGTACTGGGTATCGACCGCCTCGATCCAGGAGTCGGGAGCAGCGACGCTAGCATCATGGGTGTTGGCGGGGAGATCGAACAATGAATCCAGCATCAGCGTGGTGATGGCGATGTCCAGCGGACGCTCGCTGGCAGGTTGGTAGTCGACCCGGCCGTTCAGCACATCACCATTGAGGGTTAAGGCTGCACGCCGAGGTTCGATCGTTCCTGAGGCCGTCATCGCGCCCAGACAGGTCTCACGATACATCAGACACTCAGTGCGCAGCCGCACGTCGAAAGGCGAACGGTCACCACGGCTGGAAGCGTTTTCCAGATTTCCTGACATCAGCGGAGCAAGGGCTGCTTGCCACGCCAACGGGTCCAGTGTGTCAAGACCTGCATCCAAGCGCCAGCCCGGCTGTCGGGGCCAGCCGGAGCGCGATACCGCGCTGCCTAGCGCTACTTGCCCTGCCTGTGCACCACCCTCTAAAGAGTGTACCTTGGCCACGAGCTTATCGGCCAACTCAACGGAAGTACGCCCAGAGGCCAACTCAGCGCGTAACTGTAACGGCCAGGCCTCTTCGCTGCGCTTGGCAAATGGCTCGGGCAGCTCGCTCGTCACGCCGAGAAGGCGACTTTGCAACGTCACCACGGGGCTAGGCGTCAGCGTGACCTCCCCTTGCCACGGCGTGCTACCGTCGATGATTTGACGAGCTTGTTCGGCAGGCACGCTCGCCAGCGACCAGAGCGCTGAGGTCGCTACGCTCCCTTCAAGGGCGATGCGCTCATCGGCCAAGAATGTCGCCCGCAGATCCCCTCCCTGCCACTGACTACTCAAGTCGCCGGTCAGGGCATGCGCCTGCCCCACTTGTTGCCAGTGAAGTTCCCCCCCCAGTTCACGCAGCGTAATAGGCAGCGGCGCATAGCCGACAGCCGATAGCACCGGGCGGACATTGATCTCGAGCTGAAGCGTCTCTGGGGATTCGAGTGGCAGCTCCAGCGCGACGTCACCGTCAAGATGTCCCTGCGCCGACAGCGCGTCGAGGGGTAGCGTATCCATGTCGGGCATGGCGCGAAGGAAACTCAGCAACGCAGCGCCATGACTATGTACGTCTGCCGACAGCGTCAGTGGCTGCTTCTCTTCCATACGTACCACACCATTGGCGACTTCCACACCCTGACTCTGCGCATGTGCCACTTCGGCTTGCAATACGCCTCCTTGCCAGAGCAAGCGCCCCTCAAGATCCTCTAGTAGGGGCCAATCAGGCGCTATCGGTAGATAGCCCTGCTCGATCGCCAGTGCCAGCGTTGCCGATAGCTGATCCGATGACGCGCGCGGCCCCAGCGGCTGGCTGAGCTTCAAAGAGCCCTGAGGCACCATGCCCCCTATATCGCTGGCCAACCAATCGCGCAGCGCTGGGTCGAACGCTTTCATCGGCAGCCACTGCGAGAGCGGACGAGCGCGCGCATCCACGTCGGCAAAGGCGATGTCGAGACCGAACTGGCCGTTTTGCTGCCCAGTGATCAGGCCAAAGCCACCGCTGACACGAGCTCCCTCCCAATCGACGTTCAGATCGCGACCGCTGATCATGGTATTGGGGCCGTCGTAAACCCACTCGACGACCCCTTCTGCATGGCGAAGCTGCATCGGCGCATCAAACAGTTCAGGGAAGTAAAGCGCGCTATCGCCCGCGCTATTAAAGGTCACACGCCCACGCAAATCGCGCGCCTGAACCCAGGCATCCAGCGGCCCGCCGCCCGGTGCCTGCTGCCATGGCAAAACGGCAACGTTGGTCAGGGCTGCATCGACCCCCCAACGGCCGTCACGCTGGCCTAGACGTAAGCCCTGCACCTGCCCGCGGGGTGAAAGTGTTTGCAGAACCCGCGTCACCGACTCAGGCAATAGTGCATACTCACGCCACGCCGCCAAAGAGGCGAGCTCGAATGCGCTGGTGCGCAATTCCCACTGTCCGGGTTGATGCGATAGATACCAGTGACGTGGTAGTGCCGGGCCAGCGCTGCCCCCCTCGGGTTGTGCCCACTCGACGGTCTCGGCACTGCCGCTGAGCCATGCCTCCCCCCCATCGCCATCACGCAGCCACTGTCCGCTGGCCTGAATATTGCGAAGCACGGCGTATTCGACATCCTGACGCAGGGTGAGCTCAGGAACATCCAGTGCCAGCCGCGCATCGGCCAAGGCACCCTCTTGCCAACGACCCCAAAGCTGTACCTGGCCACCCACCTGCTCCAAAAAGGGCATCCGATCCGGACGAAACAGGGCGGCCAGTACCACCAAGTGGTCAAGCTGCATGTCCAGCTGAAGAGCCGCCGAAAAGTCGCTAAACCCCTGCTTTCCTGGCTGCATTTCGGCACGAAGGGTCATAGCCGGAAGCTCGGCATTCGCCGCATCAGGCGTATCGACGATGGTCAGTGCGCCCTCTAGACGCGTCCGTCGCCGATCACCGCTCAACAAGAGCGTGGGCGCGTGTAGCATCACGGTTTGCTCCTCGCCATGCAGGGTGACACGACTATCATCCACCCAGACGCGCTGGCGCAGTAACAGGCCCGCCCAAGCATCTAAGGCGTCGAGGTCGACGTCGGGCTGGGGCGTCACGCCCAGGGGGAGTTCGGCCGGAGAGGGCCACCCCCATCCGCTATCCTGCTGTTGGTAAAGATGAAAGCGCAGCCCAAACATACGCGCATCGCTGAAGATGGGTGCCAACCGACGCAAGCTCTCCCAGACATCGAGACGTAGCGACAGGCGGTCGACCTCCACCAAGGCCTGTCCCTCAGGGGTTTGCGCCTTAAGTTCATCGAGCGCTAGGTGCAGAACATTACGTTCTAACGAGAGTGCTAGCCGGTCGACGTGTACCGGCACCCCGATGCGCGCTTCGAGCATGGCTTCGATACGTGGGGTCAAGGCATCCGCCTGGCTGGCCAATAGACGAAACGCCAGCAGCACCACAGCCAGCGTCGCCAGCACGGCAGCGACGCTGATCCAACAGCCGCGAACGAGAGAGCGTGATGACATCATTACATCAGCACGATGTCGTACTGCTCTTGAGAGTAGTGCTGCTCGACCTGGAAACGGATCGTTTTATTGATGAAGGTCTCCAGATCGGCGACAGCGGCAGACTCTTCATCCAGCAGGCGATCCACCACCGGCTGCGACGCCAGCACCATATAGGTCTCCGCGCTATAGGCACGCTCTTCGCGAAGGATCTCCCGGAAGATTTCGTAACAGATGGTTTCTGGAGTTTTGAGGGTCCCGCGGCCGCCACAGGTCGGACATGCTTCGCAGAGAGTCTGCTCTAAGCTTTCCCGTGTACGCTTACGCGTTAACTGCACCAGTCCAAGCTCGGTAACACCGGTGCATTTGGTTTTGGCGTGATCACGCTCTAACGCTTTCTCTAACACGCGCAACACTTGGCGCTGGTGCTCGACGTCCACCATATCGATGAAGTCGATGATGATGATACCGCCCAAATTGCGTAAACGAAGCTGGCGCGCAATGGCAGTGGCGGCTTCCAAATTGGTCTTGAAAATCGTCTCTTCGAGATTGCGATGCCCCACGTAGCCACCGGTATTCACATCGATGGTCGTCATGGCCTCGGTCGGGTCGATGACCAAATACCCGCCCGACTTGAGTTGCACCTTGCGCCCCAGCGCTTTCTGAATCTCGTCTTCGACACTATAGAGATCGAAGATCGGACGCTCACCGGGATAGTACTCTATACGGTCGACCGCATCGGGCATGAACTCTTCTGCGAACTCCACGAGCTTGACGAAGTTTTCCCGGGAATCGATGCGCACCTTCTCGATGTCATCGCGCATCACGTCTCGGAGCGTGCGCATGAACAGCGGCAGGTCGTCATAAATGACGCTGGGCGGTGCAGCAGTGATTTTGCGCTCGCTGACTTTTCGCCAAATGCGCAACAGGAAGTACATATCGCTGGCCAGTTCTTCATCGCCCACGCCCTCTGCGGCAGTCCGCACGATGAAACCGCCTGTCACCTCGAGGGTTTGCTCCTCGATGCTCTTGTCTAGCAGCATCTTCAAGCGTTCACGCTCACGCTCGTCCTCGATGCGCTGCGAAACGCCGTGGTGTGGCGAGTCAGGCATGTAAACCAAGTACCTCGAGGGGATCGATAAGTGCGTGGTTAGACGTGCCCCTTTGGTGCCGATGGGATCTTTGGTGACCTGAACGACCAGGGCTTGGCCTTCGTGGAGCAGTTGCCCAATGGTTTGCTGCTCCTCGCTAGGAGTGCCGGGCGGCATGACTTCGTGTGCATGGATGAACGCCGCACGCTCCAAGCCAATATCGACAAAAGCAGCCTGCATGCCAGGCAGTACGCGAACGACTTTGCCTTTGTAGATATTGCCTACGATACCGCGCCTGCGAGAGCGCTCGATGAGCGCTTCTTGCAATACGCCGTTTTCTACCAGCGCAACGCGGGTCTCCATGGGCGTTAAATTGATGAGGACTTCACCGCTCATGCAAAATTCCTTATTGGGTGTCCAATTCCTTGCCAGCGCAGCGGGCGATGAGTCGGTGGTTACGTAAGATAACGGCCCGCCCAAATGGGAACCCCTTGCTGGCGAAGCAAGCGCGTGGTTTCAAAAAGAGGCAGCCCTACCACGGCGGAATGACTGCCCTGAATTCGTTCGATAAAAATAGCGGCTAGCCCCTGGATGGCATACCCGCCCGCTTTATCGACAGGTTCACCGGTATGCCAATAGCATTCGATCTCGTCTGCCGTTAACGCGCGCATGATGACCTCGGTGGTCACACAGCAGGAGAGTATACCCCGCGACCCGCTGACCGCTACTGCCGTGAGTACTCGGTGCGACCGCCCTGCTAACAGCGATAGCATATCAGCCGCATGTTGCTGGTCGCGCGGCTTGCCCAGAATCGTATCGTCGACGACCACCGCCGTGTCCGACCCTAGCACGGGCAGCGTGGTTTTCCCCGTCGCTGCCTCTGCCTTGGCAATGGCCAGCCGCTCTACATAAGCGGCGGGGGATTCTCCCTCGATGGGCGTTTCGTCGACGTTACTGGGCATGACGGTGACGGGCACCCCGATCGACGCGAGCAGCGCCTGGCGTCGCGGTGAAGCAGACGCCAAGCAGAGCACGGGAGTCGTGGCAACGTCACGCATTGGCCATGCGCCGTTCGATGGCGTGGAACATCGTCGCCAGCCACGGCCACAGCAGCGCGCTCACCAGCGAAGGAATCAAGAAAGAGAGGTGGATCGAGAAGTCGCCGGTCAACGTGCGCAGCCACTGCTCGATGAGCTGAACCAGTCCCAGCAGCACCAGCACCAGCACCGATTGCTGTACCAACGAGTAAGCGCGGAAACGGGGATAGACCAGCGCCGCTAAGAACGCCAGTAACGACAGGATGAGCGCGTGCTGCCCTAGTGCCGTCCCCTCGATGAGATCCATCAATAGGCCAAATACGAAGCCATGAAAGACACCGACTCTATCAGGGGCACGCATGCACCAGTAGATGAGCATGAGCCCCACCCATTCGGGGCGAAACACTTGCCAACCATCAGCAAGTGGCATGACCTGCAGGCACAGCGCCAATACGAGACTGAGCCAGACCACCACGAGCGGTACCATCGGCGCACGTGCCATTAGCGCGCCTCCTCTTCGGACAGGGGGGATGGTTGCCCAAGCCGCTGAGCAGCATGGAGCGCGTCGGCTGAAATCTCCATGGACTCATCCCAAATAGACGGATCCAACTCTTCGCGGGGAGGTGGAAAAAGCAGCAAAAAATGTCGCGAACGCTGGAGCTGGGCAGATGGTTCAGCGACCACACGAGCAAACGGCTGGCCAGGATCGTGATAAACCTCAGTTACCCTCGCCACGGGGTAGCCCGGCGGAAAGCGCCCCGCCAATCCGGACGTGGTCAGCAGATCACCTTCACGGATATCGGCCGTATCCGGTACGTGAAGCACGTTCACACTGCCGTAGCGGCCAGTGCCCTGAACGATGAAGCGCAGACCGTTGCGATTGACCTGGACCGGCAGCGCGTGGCTGGCATCGGCCAGCAACAAGACCCGACTCGAGTATGCCGAGACGGCCGTCACCTGGCCGACGAGTCCTGATGCATCGATCACCGGCTGCCCCACGTAGGCACCGTTACGATGCCCACGGTCGACCACCATCTGATGGCTAAAAGGGTCGTTGTCCAACGACAGCAGTTCCGCCGTCATATAGGGAATGTCCCGCCGCTCGGCGGCGCCCAGCAGTTGGCGCAGCTCCGCGTTCTCAGCAGTCAAATTCGCCAAGCGTTGACCACGGTGGGAAAGTGTCAATATTTGCTCGCGCAAGCGTCGATTTTCATCCACCAGCGCCTGCTGGTCGGAGAGCGCCAGCGCCCCCCAGTTCAGCAGGTCGCTGGGCACACTAACCGCCCACTGAATGGGTGCAACGATCGTAGTCATTTGGGCGCGCAGATCTTCCATGCGAGTGAAACGGTGGTCGACAAACATCAATGCGCTTGCCGCCACAACACAGAAGAATAGCCGGTAACCGGGTAGCGGCCCGTGTGAAAACAGCGGTTTGATAGGCAATCCCCCGCGATAAACCGCTGCGATCAGTCGCTCGACAGCAACTCAAACGTGTGCTGATCGATCATCTCCAATGCCTTGCCGCCACCACGTGCAACGCAGGTCAGCGGATCTTCCGCCACGATCACCGGCAAGCCGGTCTCTTCGGCGATCAACTTATCCAGGTCACGCAGCAGCGCGCCACCGCCGGTCAGCACCAAGCCGCGCTCGGCGATATCCGAGGCCAGCTCGGGTGGAGACTGCTCCAGCGCGCTCTTGACGGCGGCTACGATAGAGCCCAGCGTCTCTTGCAGTGCTTCGAGAATTTCGTGGGAGTTCAAGGTAAAGCTGCGTGGAATACCCTCGGCAAGGTTACGGCCACGTACATCGATCTCGCGCAGCTCGCCACCTGGATAAGCACAGCCAATCTCTTCTTTGATACGCTCGGCCGTCGCTTCACCAATCAGGCTGCCATAGTGACGGCGCACGTACGCGGTGATCGCCTCATCAAAACGGTCACCGCCTACGCGGATCGATTCTGAATATACGACGCCGTTGAGCGATATGATCGCGATTTCCGTGGTGCCCCCACCGATATCTACGACCATCGAGCCCTGCGCTTCTTCCACCGGCAAGCCAGCGCCGATCGCTGCCGCCATGGGCTCTTCGATCAGGAACACTTCACGCGCGCCGGCGCCTTCCGCCGATTCACGAATGGCGCGTCGCTCCACCTGCGTCGACATGCAGGGCACGCAGACTAGAACGCGCGGACTGGGGGTGAGGAACGTACTTTGATGCACTTTACGAATGAAGTGCTGAAGCATCTGCTCGGTAACGGTGAAGTCGGCGATGACACCGTCTTTCATCGGACGAATGGCCGTAATATTGCCAGGCGTGCGACCAAGCATGCGCTTGGCATCGGCACCCACCGAGGCGACGCTGCGCATGTTGCCAGACTGGCGGATGGCGACTACGGACGGTTCATCGAGCACGATGCCACGACCGCGTACATAAATCAGTGTGTTGGCCGTACCCAAGTCGATCGACAGATCGCTGGAAAACAGCCCCCTCAAACGTTTGAACATGGATGTTGTTACCTAGTGCAGACCGGGAACCCTGTGCGGATGCAAACGGTATCACCGCAACCCCTTGGCAGCAAGCACGAGTCGTCCCGAACACTGCCCGCCAAGGCCAATATGTGGTACCTTTTGCGGCTATTTTCCACGTCTGCTCCGTCAGACGAATTTAAGATGACCGTACGTATACCGCTCAAAGCGAAATATGTTCCATCACCATTGCGAGGAAACCTCGATCATGGCGCTTGAAGAATCTCATGTGCGCCGGGCCGCACACTTGGCCCGACTCGCCGTTAGCGACGACCAAGCCAGCGGCTTCGTCGACGATCTTAGCCGCATTCTGGACATGGTCGACCAGCTCCAGAGCCTGGACACCGAAGGCGTCGCGCCGCTGTCCCATCCGCTCGATGCGACCCAGCGCCTTCGCGCCGACGAAGTCACCGAAACGAATCAGCGCGATACGTTCCAACACTGCGCCCCGGCAGTGGAAAACGGCCTTTATCTGGTCCCGCGCGTGGTCGAATAAGCCGCGCTCATCGTTCGTTTCCACTCCTTCCATCCGCCTCTGAACGGAGCTTCCGGGTCATGCATGACAAAACCGTAACGCAGCTCGCCGCCGCCTTAGACAGTGGTGAACTCTCCTGCCGAGAGCTGACGTCTCATTTTTTACAGCGCATCGAGAAAACCGACGACCAGCTGAATAGCTTCATTACCGTGACCGCCGAGCAGGCGCTCATAAAAGCCGACGCCGCTGATAAAGCACGAGCCAGAGGTAAAGCAGGCAAGCTCACCGGAATTCCTCTAGCGCTAAAAGATATTTTTTGTACCCAAGGCGTGAAAACTAGCTGCGGCTCCAAAATGCTCGATAACTTTATCGCGCCTTACGATGCCACCGTGGTCGAAAAACTGAGCGCTGCAGGCACCATTAGCCTGGGTAAAACCAATATGGATGAGTTCGCCATGGGCTCTTCCAACGAAAACAGCCACTACGGTGCCGTCAAAAATCCTTGGGATCTCTCAGCCGTGCCCGGTGGAAGCTCGGGCGGTAGCGCTGCTGCCGTGGCTGCCGGGCTCGTACCCGCGGCGATGGGCACCGACACTGGCGGCTCCATACGCCAGCCAGCAGCATTTTGTGGCATTACCGGTCTGAAGCCCACTTACGGACGTGTCTCTCGTTACGGCATGATCGCCTACGCCTCCAGTCTCGACCAAGCAGGCCCCATGGCACGCACTGCCGAAGATTGTGCGCACCTGATGAACGTGATTGCCGGTCACGATGTACGCGACTCCACCAGCGTCGCCCGTGGCGTGCCGGACTACACCGAGACGCTCAACGCTCCGCTCTCTGGCCTCAAAATCGGCCTACCGACGGAGTATTTTGGTGACGGCCTGGACCCCGAGGTCGAGAAGGCCGTTCGTGACGCGGTGAAAGTGTATGAATCGCTGGGCGCTTCGGTGCGCGACGTCAGCCTGCCGCACACCCACTACGCGATTCCGGCTTACTACGTCATCGCCCCTGCCGAGGCTTCGTCGAACCTATCGCGCTTCGACGGCGTGCGTTTTGGTCATCGCTGCGATGCGCCTGCGGATCTCGTCGACCTCTACACCCGCTCACGGGCGGAAGGGTTCGGTGAAGAGGTGAAACGCCGCATTCTCATTGGCACCCACACGCTATCGGAAGGCTTCTTCGACGCCTACTACACCAAAGCGCAGCAGGTTCGTCGCTTGATTCGTCAAGATTTTCTCGATGCTTTCGAGGATGTCGACGTGCTCATGGGCCCCGCCTCACCGACGCCTGCCTTCGACCTGGGTGCCAAGAAAGACCCGGTTTCCATGTATTTGCAAGACATCTACACCATCGCCGTCAACCTGGCAGGCATCCCAGGTATTAGCGTTCCCGCTGGCTTTGCCGGTGGCCGCCCGGTAGGCCTGCAGATTCTGGGCACCCACTTTGCCGAAGCGCAGCTGCTCAACGTTGCTCACCAGTTCCAGCAAGCGACCGACTGGCACCTTCAACTGCCTGCTTTTGCCGAGGAGAACGCCTAATGCAATGGGAAACCGTGATCGGGCTCGAGGTCCACGTTCAGCTCGCAACGCGCTCTAAGATCTTTTCCGGCGCCTCCACTGCGTTTGGCGCCGAGCCGAACACCCAGGCCTGCGCCGTCGACTTGGGCCTGCCGGGCGTGCTGCCGGTGCTCAATGAGCAGGCCGTCGCCATGGCCGTGCAGTTTGGCCTCGCCGTCCACGCCGAGATCCCTGAAGTCTCGGTGTTCGACCGTAAGAATTACTTCTATCCAGATTTGCCGAAGGGCTACCAAACCAGTCAGATGTACCACCCCATCGTGGGCGCGGGTGAAGTCGAGATCACGCTGGATGACGACACCACCAAACGGATTCGTATTCACCACGCCCACCTGGAAGAGGACGCCGGCAAATCGCTGCACGAAGACTTCCACGGCATGACCGGGATCGACCTGAACCGGGCGGGCACGCCGCTTTTAGAGATCGTCTCCGAGCCGGACATGCGCAGCGCCAAAGAAGCCGCCGCCTATCTAAAAGCGATTCACTCCATCGTGACCTACCTGGGTATTTCCGATGGCAACATGGCCGAGGGCTCGATGCGCTGCGACGTCAACGTGTCGGTACGTCCAAAAGGCCAAGACGCGTTTGGCACCCGGGCGGAGATCAAGAACGTCAACTCCTTCCGCTTCGTCGAGCGCGCCATTGCGTTCGAAGTCGAGCGGCAGATCGAGCTCATCGAAGATGGCGGTAAAGTCGTCCAAGAGACTCGCCTGTTCGATCCAGAGCGTGACGAGACCCGCAGCATGCGGACCAAGGAAGAAGCCAACGACTACCGCTACTTCCCCTGCCCCGACCTGCTACCGGTGGTGTTGGACCAGGCCTATCTGGACCACCTGCGCAGCCAACTGCCGGAACTGCCCGCCGACAAGCGCGCCCGTTTCCAGAGCGAACTAGGCCTCTCGGCGTACGACGCCAACGTGCTGTCGGCCAGCCGTGACATGGCGGAGTTCTTCGAAGAAGTGCATCGCGTCTGTGGCGACGCCAAGCAGGCAGCCAATTGGGTACAGGGCGAGCTCTCTGGTGCATTGAATCGGGAGAACCTGAGCATTCAACACAGTCCGGTATCCGCCCAACAGCTGGGTGAGTTGATCAGCCGCGTACTGGACGACACCATCAACGGTAAGGCAGCGAAGCAGGTCTTCCAAGCGCTTTGGAACGGCCAGGGCGAGAGCGCAGATGCCGTCATCGAGGCCAAAGGCCTAAAACAGGTCACCGACACCGGCGCCATCGAAGCAATGATCGACCAAGTCATTGCCGAAAGCCCGGCACAGGTGGCGCAGTACCGTGACTCCGAGCCGGAGAAACGCGGCAAGATGATTGGCTACTTCGTGGGCCAGGTGATGAAAGCCTCACGCGGCACCGCCAACCCCCAGCAGGTCAACGGCTTGTTGAAAGAGAAGCTGGATGCGCTGCTCTAGCCACGGCTAGTCGGCACGGCCATCAACCAAAAGCGGCTGCCTCGGCAGCCGCTTTTTTGGTCTCGAGCGTCTCGTTAAGCCAGTTGACTCGGCTGAGTAAAACGCTTGAGCTGCGCGCAGCCTGCCGCCCAGACGTCAGCCTCTAGCTCGGCAATGGCCGCCGTGGGAAAGCCAACGCCCTGGCTTGGCGCGCCTTCGACCAACAGCCCAGCCAAGTCGCCCACCAGCGGCATGTGGCTAACCAGCATGATCGGCGAGTCAACGGGATGCCTGAGCAGCCAGTCGCTGACATCGCCGGGCGGATCTTCCGGGGTAATGAAGGACAGCGTATTGAGGGGTGCGCCCAGGGCATCGCTGATTCGCTGGGCGGTTTGCTGAGCACGGACGTAAGGGCTGGCGTAGAGCGTTGGCCTAGACAGCTCGCCTTGATCGATACGCGTCGCCAGCCAGCGAGCCATGGTCTCGGCCTCGTGCTCCCCCCTGGGCGTCAGCGGCCGGGCGTGGTCTGGAAAACCTGGCGCGGCTTCGCCATGACGCATGATCAATACGCTGCAACTACCTTGCTGTCGGTGGCTATTCATGGGAACCTCCGCTGCCTTGCTGATCCTGATGAGCCTGCTCGCGATGCGCCTGCTGGACCGCTTCGCGGGGCAGAATGAACTCCACGTCGCTACTCTGCTCGCCCATCATGAGCGTTCCCGCCATGTCCTCGGCAGGCACGCCTTCGAAGAGTACACGATTCAACCCTTCGGCCAACGGCATATAAACCCCCATCTCGCGCGCTTTTGCGCAGACCAGCTTGACGGTATTGACGCCTTCCGCCACTTGGCCAAGCGCAGCCACCGCTTCCTCTAACGACAGCCCCGTACCCAGTGCATGACCCACGCGGTAATTGCGCGACAAGTTAGACGAGCAAGTGACGATCAGGTCGCCCACGCCTGCCAAACCAAGAAACGTCATGGGGTTGGCCCCCTGGGCAACGGCGAAACGGCTCATCTCGGCCAGCGCTCGGGTCATCAGCATGCTGCGGGTGTTCTCCCCCATCCCCAGCGCCGCGGCCATGCCCGCTGCAATGGCGTAAATATTCTTTAATGCGCCCCCCAGCTCCACGCCGTGACGATCATTACTGGCGTAAACGCGGAAATAGCGACAGCCCAGCACTTGCTGTACTCGAGTGCGCGTTAGCGCATCCGCACTGGCGATCACCGTGGCGGTCAACTGCTTGTCAGCAATCTCGGAGGCCAAATTAGGCCCTGCAATGACGCCAATATGGGGGAAGCCGGTCTCTTGCTCCAGCACTTGGCTCATCAGTAAAAAGCCATCTTGCTCAATCCCTTTGGTGGTGCTGACCAGGATTTGTTCGGGCGAGAGCCAAGGCTTGGCCGCTTGCACCACGCTGCGAAACGCTTTTGACGGGATGGCAATCAGCACCAGTTCGGCACCCGTCAGCACCGTTTTCAAGTCGGTCGATGCGGTGACGGCAGGGTTGATCGCATAGTCGGGAAGATAGCGGCCGTTGCGGTGCTCTCGGTTGATCTGCGCGACCAGCGCCTCGTCGCGCAACCATTGACGCACGTTAGCGCCATTGTCGGCAGCGATACTGGCCAGCGCGGTACCAAAACTCCCGCCCCCCAGCACCGCGACGTTACTTTGCTGCTCTGCCATAGCCATGTCCTGAGTTCTTTTACGTAACGGTGGGCCTCAACACCCCCCATTTTGATAAGCACTACCTTAACAAAACAAGCGGCCCGCTTGGTTGACCAAGCGGGCCGCGACTAGCGAGCTTAGGGCATTAAGCCGTCAACACACTATTGAGACGCTTCACGTAGGCAGCCGGGTCGTCCAGATGACCGCCCTCGGCAATGATCGCCTGATCCAGAAGGATGTGGGCTAACTGGCCAAATAGATCACCCTCTGCATTTTCCAAACGGGCCACTAGGGCATGGTTGGGGTTGAGCTCGAGGATGGGTTTCACATCCGGGAGTTTTTGCCCGGCCGCTTCCATGATACGGCGCATTTGATAGCCCATTTCGTGCTCGGGCAACACCACGCAAGCGGGCGAATCGGTCAGACGATGGGTGATTTTGACCTCTTGAACGCCATCGCTCAGCGCTTCTTTGACGCGCTTTACGAGATCTTCCTTCGCCTTGGCCGTCTCTTCCTGGGCTTTTTTCTCGGCTTCGTCCTCGACGTCCCCAAGATCCAGCTCACCTTTTGCCACATCGGCAAAGGACTTGCCGTCAAATTCTGTCAGATGGCTCATTAGCCACTCGTCGATCCGGTCAGAGAGCAGCAGCACTTCGATGCCTTTCTTGCGGAAAATCTCCAGGTGCGGGCTGTTCTTCGCTGCATTGAAGCTATCCGCCACCACGTAGTAGATCTTCTTCTGGCCCTCTTTCATACGTTCGACGTAATCCGCCAGAGAGTGTTCTTGCGTGGCGGTATCGGTATGGGTAGAGGCGAAACGCAGGAGGCCAGCGACTTTTTCGCGGTTAGCGAAGTCTTCACCTGGGCCCTCTTTCAGCACACTGCCAAAGGTGTTCCAGAACGTTTGATACTGCTCGCTATCTTTGGACAGTTTCTTGAGCATGTCCAGCGCACGCTTGGTGAGCGCCCCTTTGATCTTGTCGACCTTGGGATCTTGCTGCAGCAACTCACGGGAGACGTTCAATGAGAGATCGCGCGTATCCAGCACACCCTTGATGAAACGCAGGTAGAGGGGCAGGAACTGCTCGGCATCATCCATGATGAAGACACGTTGCACGTAAAGCTTCACACCGCGCGAGCCGTCACGATCGAACATGTCGAACGGTGCGCGGCCCGGCACGTAGAGCAAGCTGGTGTACTCGAGCTTACCCTCGACTTTATTGTGACTCCAGGTAAGCGGGTCACTGAAGTCGTGGGCAACGTGCTTGTAGAACGCCTTATACTCGTCGTCGCTGACCTCGCTCTTCGGGCGCGCCCACAGCGCGGTAGCTTCGTTGACGGTTTCCCACGTCGTCACTTCGCTACCTTCGATCTCGTTACCGTCGTCATCCTTGGCGGTTTCGACCTTGGGCATACGCACCGGCACTTCGATGTGATCAGAGTACTTGCGCACCAAGCTTTGCAGGCGGTAGTCGTCGGCGAACTCTTTTGCATCGTCTTTTAAATGCAGAGTGATTTCCGTGCCGTGAGCGTCACGCTCGATGTCGGCAACGGTAAACTCGCCTTCGCCTTTGGAGCGCCACTCGACGCCTTCCGATGCGGCAGTGCCCGCTTTACGAGTACGTACGGCCACTTCGTCGGCCACGATGAAGCCCGAATAGAAACCAACCCCGAACTGACCGATCAGCTTGGCGTCTTTTTGCTGCTCGCCGGAGAGCTGCTTCAAAAACTCTGCCGTACCGGAACGCGCGATGGTGCCCAAGTTGGCAATCACATCTTCGCGGTTCATGCCGATACCATTATCGCGCAGCGTAATGGTGTTGGCGTCGCGGTCGTGCTCGATCTCGATACGCAGCTCGCTATCGCCTTCGTATAGAGCGTCGTTATCGAGAGCGGCATAGCGCAACTTGTCACAGGCATCGGCGGCGTTGGAAATCAGCTCGCGTAGAAAAATCTCCCGATTCGAGTACAGGGAGTGGATCATTAGATTCAGGAGCTGTTTGACTTCCGTCTGAAAGCCAAGAGTTTCTTCATGGGTCGCAGTGGTCATGCGCTTAGCCCTCATTGATCACGTGTTGCTTGACGCCTCTGCCCATAGGCAGAGGCGGAAAAGGTAGTGAACTCAATATGGGGATAAGCGAAGGGATTTCAAGAAGGTGTGTGTGAAGAAGCGGTGGCTGCCTCAGTAGCCGATTTCCAAGCGCGATAGTCGGCCAACTGCGTATCGACGCGGTTTAGTAACCAGCCCACGATCAATACGTCATCGACCACACCTAGCAGCACCAAAAAGTCGGGGATCAGATCGAATGGCATGACCAGGTAGACCAACGCCAGCGCCATGGTGCCAAACGCAGACCAGGGAATCGGCCTGAAATCTCCTTTAAGCACATCGCGGGTCATGGGTAAAAATAGCTTGAGCGCACGGGCGATACGTTTAACGGCCCATACGCGTGTTTTCAATCGACGAAACAATCCCCAAACGGATAATCGTGCCATCGTTATCGAATCCTCTTAGTGTCACGATTGTCAGAACCTTATCTGTGCGTATAGTTCACTTGTCCGTATAGTTCACTATTGAGCCTTTGACCCCACCACCGAGCAAGAGGGAGTGCCATGCCGGCTACGCCATTACGTTCTACCCTTCGCACTCTGTGTGCAGCAGCCATCATCGGCCTACCGACGGGGAGTTGGGCAGCCACTGATGACGCTATGCGTGATGCGCTCAACGCCGCACGCCAGCAGCAGTGGCAACACATCGATGAGCGCGCCATCGAAGAACACATACTCAGCGGTTATGTCACCTATCACCGCTTACGCAACCAGTTGCCCAACGTGGCCGCCAGTCAAGTGCTGCAGTTCATCGAACAGCATGCCGACTCTCCGCTATCGGAATGGATGCGCGGCCAAGCCATTGCCAAATATGGTCATGCAGGACGTTACGGCGATCTACTCACCGTCGCCGATGGCGAGCCTGCTGGAACGGCACGTCAGTGTTACTACTACATGGCGCTCATCGACCGTGCCCCAGAAGAGTCGCGCCGCGCAGGCTTGGCGCTTTGGCGAGTAGGCAGCTCACAGCCCGATGCCTGTGACCCTCTTTTCAACCGCCTACGGGCCGATGGCACTATCGATGCGACCGCCATCTGGGAACGCAAGATGCTAGCTTGGCAAGCGGGCGAATCGCGCCTGAGTAACTACCTAGGCGGACTGCTGAGCAGCGAGTGGCAAACGGCCCTCGACACGGTGGACGCGGTCAGCAACAACGCCAGGGCCATCACCAGCGCCCCCACCTGCCTAGGCCCGGAGTGCAGGGCCACGGCGGCTTTCTACCAAGCCGCCATGCAGCGCCTGACCCGAGACGACACGCCTACCGCTTTCGCCGCTTGGCAGCAGCTCTCGCCTCGCTTGAACTTGACGGCGCAAGAGCGCCAAGTCATCGAGGAAGAGCTAGCGTTTTACACCCTCGTTCGGGAGGTGCCCGGCACGCTCGGCTGGGTCGATAGCGTGCTGCCCTCGCTAGCCAGCGAGCGCGTACTGGAGCTGCGCGTGCGTCGCGCGCTGGCCGACCGCCAGTGGACCGACGTCGTACACTGGATTGCCGAAATGCCCGCGAGCCAGCAAGCGAGCAGTCGCTGGCAGTATTGGCTGGGGCGCGCCAACGAGCAGCTTGGCAACCCCGAGGCGGCCATGGCACGTTATCAGCAAGCAGCCACTGACCGCAGCTTCTACGGCTTCGCCGCCGCCGATAGAATCGACCAGCCTTACCGACTCAACAACGAGCGCCATCACTTCGACGAGGCTACCCGCGAGCAGACGGCACGACTACCGGTCGTGCAGCGCACCGAGGCGCTGCTGCGTATCGGTGAAGACGGTTTAGCCAACAGCGAGTGGCTTTACGCCATCGAGCACGGCACGCCCCAGCAAGCCCGCGCGCTGGCCGACTATGCCGCCCAGCAGCAGTGGCACGCACGGCTAGTACAAACCACCATTGCAGGCAAAATGTGGGACGCGCTGGAGTGGCGCTTTCCTCCCGCCTACCGCGAGAGCTTCCTTCAATGGGGCGCTCAAACAGGGGTAGACCCTTACCTATTAATGGCAATTACCCGCCGAGAAAGTGCGTACAACCCGGTGGCGCTCTCACCCGCAGGCGCTAGGGGCTTGATGCAGTTGATGCCCGGCACGGCCGCCCAAGTGAGCCGTCAACTGGGGCTGAACGACCCCGGTCCCTACGGCGTGCTGGATCCTGAGCTGAACATTCGCCTTGGAAGTACCTACTTGCGCGACAAACTCGCGCGCTACCGAGGCAATCGTCTTGCGGCCACAGCTGCCTACAATGCAGGACCTGGACGCGTCGATCAGTGGTTAGGCACTCAGAGCATGGAGTCGTTCGATCTCTTCGTGGAGAGTATTCCATTTCGCGAGACACGCGATTACGTACAGGCAGTGCTGAGCTACCGGGTGATTTTTGAGAGCTTAGCCAACGGCGGTAGCAGCGATGGGGTCTCGCTACTCAACGAAAGCGAGCAGGCCGTGCGCTACGACCGCGCCCTCGTACAGCGCTAGTCCCAGCGACGCGTATCGCGATCCACCCACAACGCCCGGTTACACCGGGCGTTGCTCCAGCGCCAGCCGCACGCCGAAAACGACCAACACCGCGCCAGTGGCAGCATTCAAGGTTTGCGCAAAGCGTGCGCTGGCCAGCCATTTGCTCGCCCCACCAACCATCAACACGACGCTAATCTGCCAAATATTGGCAATCACGAAGTGCACGCCCGCCAACCAGAGGGATTTGACGAGTGCGGGGTCAGTGGGCGCGATGAACTGGGGTAAAAACGCCATGTAGAACACCACAGTTTTGGGGTTGAGCACGTTGGATAGCAGCCCTTCTTTGACTGGCTGCCACAGCGGAACGGGCGCCCCCTCCTTCAGGACGCCCTTCACCGGCAGCGGCGTTCCTCGGCGGGCTGCCAGCAGGCTCGTGCCCCCCAGCCAAATCAAATACGCCGCCCCTGCCAACTTCAGCATGTTGAACGCCCAGGCCGACTGCAGCAAAATGAACGAGATACCCAACGCCGAAACGGTGGCATGAACGAACAAACCACAGCAAATGGCTACGCTCGTGGCTATGCCGTCTCGGATACCGCCTCGCGCGGTGTTGCGAATCACCAGAAGCGTGTCGACTCCTGGGCTTATCGACAGCAGCGTGATGGCCACTAAAAAGGGAATGAACTGCGCATCGATGAGGTTGAGTTCCATCATGTACTTGGCTCGCTGAGTGATAAAGAATCTTAATCACGTGACTGGACGTGCTGATTATTTGCTTCTAAAGTGAATTTGGCAGGTTGGCAGAGCGTCGCCTGCTCAATCATTAAGCACGTTAAGGATATGAACGATGGCAACTGGCACTGTCAAGTGGTTCAACGACACCAAAGGTTACGGCTTCATCTCTCCCGATGACGGCGGTGACGATCTCTTTGCCCACTTCTCTGAAATTCAAGCTGAAGGTTTTAAGACCCTGCAAGATGGTCAGAAAGTCAGCTTCGAGGTGACTCAGGGTAAAAAAGGCCTTCAGGCTTCCAACATTCGCGTTGCTTGAACCGCACCGAATGGATAAAGGCCCGCGAATGCGGGCCTTTTTTATAGGTTGGGGTTTCCTTCTTAAGACGATGTATCCAACGTGTCGTCCGAGGAGCTTTCGGCCTCTTGCGCTTCGCTATCGTCATTGGTAGAGCGCTCTTCAACAGGGTGGTCGTTACCAACGTCGCGGTCTTGGAGTTCGTCAGACGCCAGGGGTGCACCATTGGTGGGGCGCTCACTCTCCAAGGCTTGGAACTGCTCTTCTAGGCGCTGCTGGGCCTCTTCGAATTGACGTTCGGTATCTTCGATGAGCGCATCCACATCTTGCGCTTCTAACCCTCCTTCCACGGAAGTGCCTTCGGGTAAGCTGCTTTCGCGCTCCCAGCTTGGCTCGATGGGGTCGTTCTCCATGGGCGCCAGTTCGGGCGACTGCTGCTCGATTTCTTGAAACTGTTGCTCCAACTGACGCTGTGCCTCTTCGAAACGACGCTCGGTCTCGGCAATCACGTCATCGACATCAGAACGCGTGGTTTCACCCGGCATTGCGCTAGCTTCGTCAAGGGCTTCGTCGGGGTCGGCGGCCAGCGTCTCTTCGTCCGCCTGCAGGGGCTCCGAGGTTGACTCACTGGCGGTGGAAGACGGGTCTTCCTGAGCATTGGAAGGCTCGGACGCCTCGGACGCCTGACGTTCAATGTCGTCTTCCACCTGGGAGGGCGAAGGAACATCGTCACTACCGGTGTCAGGTGCAGCGGCTGGCGTCTCACTGGGCTGCTCGGCCGCGCTCTCTTCCGGTACGACGTTTGCCTCTTCTTGACTGTCGCCGCAGGCACTCAGCAGTAGGGCCAAACTGGCCAGTAGCGGCATCCATACACGGTAGCTCATCGAGTCATGCTCCTTAATGGTTCGAATTCATTAGTGGCGGTCGTTGGCAGACAACAGCGAACAGCCTTCTGGTAAGCGTACCTTCAACGCTAGCGGGACGACTTCAGCGGTAAATCGTTGATAGCGTTTTGCCTCACCATCCAGGGTCAGCGGCCAAGGTTCATCATCGGACCGAGTGGTAACGGTCAACTGGCTGGCAGTGAAGTAGCGCACATAACGCCCTTCTGCGGGGAACTGCTGTAGCTCGCCGAGCAGCGCAGGAAGCTCCGTCACCGAATGAAAATCTTTGACTAGCAGAACGTCCAATCGCCCATCATCGAGCTTGGCACGAGGGGCCAGCACCTGCCCCCCACCCGATTGACGCCCATTGCCCAGTGCCAGCAGCAGCAGTGACGCGGCCTGCTCATGATCGCCCCAGTGCAACGTGCCGCGATAACTGCGATGACGCCACGCCTTGAGCGCACCCATCAGTGAGTAGGCTCCTCCCCCTAACATGCGTTTTAACGTTTTGGGGGTAGAGGAGGTAATTTCTGCGCCGAAACCACCGGTGGTCATATTGATGTAATAGCATACCGACGGTTCGCCACTGGCTTCCGCCGTCATACGAATCACATCGATGGGCGCAGACGGCAAGCGAACGGCATCCGCCAGTGCGCGATCCAGCTCCAAAGGTAACCCCACCGAAGTGGCAAAATCATTCGCGCTGCCCATCGGCACCACGCCCAAGCTCGGACGATGGTCATGGGGCAGCCGCATGAGTCCATTGACGACTTCGTTGACGGTGCCATCACCACCGCATGCGATGACGCATGTCGCGCCCAAATCGAGCGCTTGGGCTGCAAAATCAGCGGCATCGCCACCTTCCCACGTCGCGCGAACAATGATGGACGTCCCTGCCTTGCGCTGCGCTTCGACGGCGTCGCGCAGCGCCGGATTCCCGGCCGACTTACCGTTGATAATCAATAAATAACGCTGTTGTGGGTCTGTCACCGGTGTCTTCCCTCTCCATGGTTAATTCACTGGATGCACGTTATGCCAGCGCTTTCTCGACCACCTCGAACACGTTGGACGACAGCGGCTCGCGTTTGATTCTTTCGAGTTCTGCTCGCATCAACTGCTGTCGTGTCTCATCGAACCGCTGCCAGCGCGTCAATGGGGTAATCAGCCGCGCGGCAATTTCAGGGTTGAGGCGGTTGAGCTCGATCACCGCATCCGCCAACAGGGCATACCCTTTGCCATCCAGGCGGTGGAAATTGATACGGTTTTGCGCAAAAGCGCCAATCAACGCACGCACTTTGTTGGGGTTCTTCATCGAGAACGCAGGGTGCTGCATTAAGTACTCCACGCGCTCCAGTACATCGGGCTGAGGGCGCGTTACCTGAATCGTAAACCACTGATCCATCACGAGTGGATCGTGAGCCCAGGCTTCCCCAAAGGCTTTCAAAGCCGGTGCCGACACGTCGTCACGATCACTGTGCACGAGCAGGGTCAGCGCGTGGCGAACGTCGGTCATGTTGTGATCCGTCGCAAACTGCGCTTCACACAGCGCGACGCTCTCATCGTCCTCAATGGACATCAAATAAGCGAGCGCTACGTTTTTGAGGCTGCGCTGAGCCATTTGTTCAGGCGTAGGCGCGTATGGGGCGTCACTGACGTTCGCCTTATAGACGGCCAAGAACTCATCACGCAGTGCCAGCGCCAGGGATTGGCGCACGAACTCGCGGGCAGCGTGAATGGCATCCACGTCGACGATTGGCTGCTGTTCGGCGATATAGGCTTCCGAGGGCAGTGTCAGCATCTCGGCCAGCACCGCTTTATCGTCCATGGAAGAGGTCAAGAGCAAGCGGAATGCCTCGATCACTCGGCTGTCCATCACTTTTTCGACGCCGTTTCGATGGGCAGCAATCAGGTCGTCCAGCGCCAGTAGCGCCAATCGCTGACCAGCATCCCAGCGGTTGAAACCATCGCTATCGTGGGTCAACAGAAAGGCCAAATCTTCGCGGGAATAAGGGAAGTGCAGCTTGACCGGTGCGGAAAAATCGCGCAGTAGCGACGGCACGGGTGCCTCGGCCACTTCCGTGAAGATGAAGGTCTGCTCATCGTCGGTCAGGTGAATGACCGCGTCTTTCCCGATCTTGTTGCCGTCGAGCGTGAGCGTTAAATCCTGACCGGATTTGGTGCCCACCAGGCCCATGCGTACCGGAATGTGCAGCGGCTGCTTGTCCGGCTGTCCGGGCGTGGCTGGCGTGCGCTGGCGAAGCGTCAAATGGTACTCGGCGTTGGCGTAGTCGTACTCACCGTGGGCATCGATTTCCGGCGTGCCCGCCTGGGAGTACCAGCGCATGAACTGGCTTAAATCGATGTCCGATACCTCGGCCATACAGCCCACGAAGTCCTCAATCGTCACGGCCTGCCCGTCAAAGCGCTCGAAATAGAGATCCGAGCCACGGCGGAAGGCCTCCCAGCCCAGCAGGTTACGCAGCATGCGCACCACTTCCGCCCCTTTTTCATAGATGGTCAGGGTGTAGAAGTTGGTGATCTCGATGTAGTGATCCGGACGAATCGGATGCGCCGTGGGACCTGCGTCTTCGGCAAATTGCGCGGTGCGGAAAAACGAGACGTCTTGAATGCGCTTGACGGGGGCTGAATTGGTATCCGCAGAAAAACACTGATCGCGGAATACCGTAAAACCTTCCTTTAGCGAGAGCTGGAACCAGTCGCGGCACGTCACGCGATTCCCCGACCAGTTGTGGAAATACTCGTGGGCAACGATCCCTTCGACATTTTGAAACGCCGCATCGGTGGCGGTCTTGGGGTGCGTGAGCACCGCCGCGGAGTTGAAGATGTTGAGGCCTTTGTTCTCCATGGCCCCCATATTGAAGTCGTTGACCGCCACGATCATGAACAAGTCCAGGTCGTACTCACGGCCGTAAGTTTCCTCGTCCCAACGCATGGCGCGCTTGAGAGACGCCATGGCATGGTCGGTTTTATCGAGATTCTCCTCCTCTACCCACAGCTGAAGCGTTACCTCGCGGCCGCTCATGGTCGTGAAATGATCTTCGACTTTTTTCAAATCGCCGGCCACCAGCGCAAAGAGATAACAGGGCTTAGGGTGAGGATCTTCCCAGGTAACGAAGTGCCGGTCGCCTTCTAACGAGCCCTGCTCGACTGGATTACCATTGGCCAACAGCACCGGCTCTTTTTGCGCATCACCGATGACCGTGACCTTGAACGTGGCCATGACATCGGGGCGATCCGGATAATAGGTAATACGTCGAAAGCCCTCTGCTTCACACTGCGTGCAGTACATGCCATTTGATTGATAAAGCCCTTCCAAAGCCGTATTACTACTGGGCGAGATCGCCACGTCGCTTTCTAACGTAAAGGCAGCAGGTACACGGGTAATCGTCAGCGTTTCATCAGTGAGCTGGTAATCGGCATCGCTCAACGCTTGACCATCGATGGCAAGCGCGCGCAGCGATAGATGCTCACCATCGAGCACCAGCGGCGCAGCCGCGTCAGCGCTTGGGTGGCGCTGCATGGTCAGACGTGCTTTCACACGGGTCTCGGTGGGGTCAAGATCAAACGTCAGCTCGGTATGAATTACGTGGTAGGCGGGTGGCTGGTAGTCGCTTAAATAAACCGGCTGCGGATCAGACATAGCGCGAAACTCCTGTAAGCTTTTCAGTAGTCGAGTAGCGCCTATACGGCGCTACTCAATGAATATTTTTTTGTGATCGTCAATCACGGAAGTTGTCGAACTGTAATGGCAAGTCAGGCCCCTCTTCGCCACGCAGTAGCGCCATGACACTCTGCAGGTCATCTCGCTTTTTGCCCGTCACGCGCACTTTTTCACCCTGAATTTGAGCCTGCACTTTTAACTTACTGCCTTTGATGCGCTTGACCACATCCTTGGCTTCAGCTTGATCGAGCCCCTGCTTGAGTACCACCTCTTGACGCGCCTTGACACCGGACAGCACGGCATCTTTGACATCCATGCAACGTGCGTCGATACCGCGGGCAATCAGTCGGTTACGCAACACGTCCAGCATTTGCTTGAGCTGGAAATCTACTTCGGCCTCGAGCAGCACCTTATCGCCTTCCAACGTGAAGCTGGCATCGACGCCTTTAAAGTCGAAGCGCGACTGGACTTCACGATTGGCCTGGTCCACCGCATTGGCGGCTTCGTGCTGATCGAATTCTGACACGATATCAAATGAGGGCATGACACTATTCCTAACAAGACATGACCCACCATTCTAGAGCAGCAAGCCCCCAACCGGCCAATTCTCTTAGAAAAAGCTGGACAAAAACTCTGCAAGCCGGTCATGTCAAGCTTAAAAGCTATACAAACACCTCTCAGGGCGATGTTAAATTGTGCGCCTCTGTCGTAACCTGCTGACATAGCCCTGCACTCTTTCAACGAGGAGAGACCATGAGTGATCGCGATACCCGCCATAAAGCATCGATGGAAAAACTCAAAGCGCGAGTGGACGAAAAAGTCGCCAATGCCACCGAGCAGCGCGGACTGCTGCTCATCAACACGGGTAACGGAAAAGGCAAAACCACCGCCGCCTGGGGCACCGTCACGCGCGCGCTGGGTTATGGCTACAAAGTAGGCGTGGTGCAGTTCATCAAGGGGTTATGGGAGTGTGGCGAGCGCAATCGGCTGGAAGACGATCCTCATTTGAGCGTCGCTATCATGGCAACCGGCTTTACCTGGGATACGCAAAATCGCGAAGCGGACACCGCCGCCTGTCTGGAGGTCTGGCAAGAAGCGCAGAAAATGCTGGCAGACCCCGAGACGTATCTCGTGGTGTTGGACGAACTCACCTACATGCTGAAGTTTGGCTATCTCGATATCGCCACCGTCAAACAGGCGCTACTGGACCGTCCGCAGGAACAAACCGTGATCATTACCGGGCGAAATGCCCACCGTGAGCTAGTGGCCATGGCGGACACCGTGACCGACATGCAGGAGGTGCGACACGCTTTCAACAACGGCCTTCAGGCCCGGCGAGGCATCGATTTCTAAGCACGAAAAAGGGCGGCCAAGCCGCCCTTTTGATATCACCGGAGGGTGTGCAACCTAGCCTTCGAACGGGTTGCGCAGCACGATGGTTTCAATACGATCGGGACCGGTAGAAATGATATCGATGCTGGTGCCTACCTGCTCTTCGAGGAAGCTGATGTATGCACGGGCATTAGCCGGTAAGTCTTCCACCTTCTTAGCGCCCAGCGTGGACTCTTTCCAGCCTGGCAGATCGTGATAGACCGGCTCTACCGCTTCGTAGCCCTCTGAATCCACCGGGTTATCCAGCACGTCACCATCCTTGCTGCGGTAGCCAACACACACACGGATGTTTTCCAAACCGTCCAGCACGTCCAGTTTGGTCAGGCAGATACCGGAAACCGAGTTGATTTGCACCGCATGACGCAGCGCCACCGCATCGAACCAGCCGCAGCGACGTGGACGCCCGGTGGTCGCGCCAAACTCGTGCCCACGCTCGGCTAGGTGACGACCATGATCGTCGAACAGCTCGGTGGGGAACGGACCCGAGCCAACACGCGTGGTGTAAGCTTTGGTGATACCCAGCACGTAGTCCAAATAGAGCGGGCCGACGCCAGAGCCGGTTGCCGTGCCGCCAGCCGTGGTGTTGGAGCTGGTGACGAACGGGTAAGTACCGTGGTCGATATCCAACAGCGAACCTTGGGCGCCTTCGAATAGAATGTTCTCACCGGCCTTGCGCAGGTCGTGCACCATACTGACGGTATCACTGACCATGGGGCGCAGCTCTTCGGCCATCTGCATGGCGCTATCGAGCACTTCCTGGAAATCCACCGCCGGTTCGCCGTGGTAATTCACTAGCACGAAATTATGGTAGTCGAGCACCTCACCGAGTTTGGAGGCAAAACGCTCACGGTGGAGCATGTCACCCAACCGTAGACCACGGCGCGCCACCTTGTCTTCGTATGCCGGGCCAATGCCGCGACCGGTGGTGCCGATCTTAGCCACGCCACGGGCCTTCTCACGTGCCTGGTCGAGACGCACGTGGTAAGGCAGGATCAGCGGACACGCCGGGGAAAGACGCAAACGCTCACGAACGGGAACGCCCTTCGCTTCCAGTTCGCGGATCTCTTTGATCAGCGCTTCCGGTGACAATACGACCCCGTTACCGATCACACAGGTTTTACCTGGACGTAGCACACCCGAGGGGATCAGGTGTAAGACGGTTTTCTCACCGTCGATGACCAGCGTGTGACCGGCATTATGCCCCCCTTGGAAGCGCACCACGGCAGCAGCGGATTCGGTGAGCAGGTCAACGATCTTGCCTTTGCCTTCATCGCCCCATTGGGTACCCAGGACTACGACATTCTTACCCATTATGCACTCGTCTCTTGTGTCAGGGCCGTTGTCTGCCAACGACCATCGATAAACTCAAGACGGCGGTCACAGCTGTGCTCCGCCGGCCCAGTACGCTGCCCAGGCAGCGCTTGAATTACGCGTTCACCCTGCTCACGCAGCGCGACGATGGCAGCGTTGAGCGACTCTTCTTCTTGGGCTGGCGCCCAAATGGCCCCCTGGCTGGGTGACGCCAATGCCAGCGATGCCAACTGCTTCAGGTCCATGGAGAAGCCGGTAGCGGGTCGGGCTCGGCCAAACGCACGCCCAGTATCATCATAGCGCCCACCTTTGGCCAGCGCATGACCATAGCCGGGCACGTACGCCGCGAACATCATACCCGTGTGATACTGATAACCGCGCAGCTCCGCTAGATCAAAATAGAGCGATACGTCAAAGCGCGCCAAAACGCCTTTGTAAAGCGCCTCGAGCTGATCTAGCGCCGCCGTCACGGGGGCAGGTGCGCCAGCAAAACGCTCGCGCGCCTCGCTCAGAACGCTGGCATCCCCATGCAGCTCGCCTAGCGCCACTAGCATATCTGCCAACACAGGGTCGCTAACGCTGGCACTGACCTGCTCGGCCAGTTGCCCCGGCGATTTAAGCGCCAACGCTTCGAACAGCGCGCGCTCTTGCTCATCGTTAAGGGCAGCGGCTTCCACCAGGCTACGGTAGATCCCGATGTGCCCTAATGCCAAATGTATCTCGTCAGCGCCTGCCGCATGAAGACTGGCAAGCGCCAGATGAATGATCTCACTGTCAGCTTCGAGGCCAGCATGGCCAAACAGCTCGACTCCGACCTGCACTGGGCTGCGTCCCCCTTGATGCTGGTCGGCTTTGGCACGCAGCACATTGGTGCAGTAACACAGCCGAACTGGCCCCTGGCGTTTTAGGGAGTGGGCGTCCATCCGCGCCACCTGCGGTGTGACGTCTGCCGAGGCGCCCATCATGCGACCCGTCAGTTGGTCGGTCAGCTTGAACGTTTGAAGATCGAGGTCCGTGCCGGTACCGGTCAGCAAGGAGTCCAAAAACTCCACCGGGGGCGGCATGACCTGGTCGTAGCCCCAGCAATGGTAAAGATCGAGCAGCGCACGGCGCAGCTCTTCCATGCGGCTTGCCTGAGGCGGCAGCACCTCATCCATGCCGTCGGGCAGTAGCCAGCGGTCAGCGATGGTCATGTGAACAATCCTGCGAGACGATGAAGGCCCTTTCTAACGACACCACTCGCTGCCTCACGAGGCGCTGTGTGGAACGTTCACGAAACGAGGGCCACAAAAAAACCGGGCGACGCCCGGTAGGTAAAGTCTATCACGTTTATGCGCTATATGAACCCCGCCAAGCGCAGTGCTTGGCGGGATGGGCGCATCACTCGGCGCTGTCGGGAACGGCGCTGCGTAGATAACGGAAGAAGTCGCTATCCGGTTCTAGCACCAGCAGATTACCATCGCCAGAGAAGCTTTCACGGTAAGCGTTCAGGCTGCGCCAGAAAGCGAAGAACTCTTGGTCCTGGCTATAAGCCTGCGAGAAGATAGCGGCTGCTTCGGCATCCCCCTCACCGCGCAGCGTCTCGGCACGCTCGTTGGCTTGAGCAAGCAGCACCTGACGGCGACGGTCGGCATTAGCGCGAATCCGCTCGGCCTCTTCCTGACCCTGTGCGCGCCACTCGCGAGCCTCACGCTCACGCTCTGAGCGCATGCGCTCGAAGACGGCTGCCGAGACATCTTCAGGCAGGTCGATGCGCTTGATACGAATATCGCGAATCGCCACGCCGAGTTCTTCACGCATGAGCTGATCGAGCTCTTCGGTGGGGCCTGTCATCAGGTCATCACGGCGCTCGGCAATGATTTCCTGAAGATTCAAACGACCGAATTCATTACGCAGACTCTCATCCACTCGCGGCTGAATGAGGCGGATCGCCATCAGTTCATCGCCTGCGGTAGCCTCGTAGTAGCGGGTCGGGTTGACGACTTGCCACTTGACATAAGAGTCGACGATGACCGCTTTCTGCTCAAGAGTCAGATAGCGGCTAGTATCGGTATCCAGCGTCAGCAGCCGCACGTCGAACTTGCGGATGGTCTGCGCAATCGGAATTTTCACATGCAGACCCGGCTGAATATTCTCTTCGATGACTTCACCAAAGCGTAGCTTCACAGCGCGTTCGGTTTCATCCACGACATAAAGACTGTTGCTCGCTAGCCACGCGACGGCGGCCAAACCACCTACGATAAGCAGGGATCGATTATTGATCATTTAGCGGCCCTCCCTGCGAATGGGGTTATTGCTGGACGACGATGAGGAGCTACTTTGGCTGCCTCGCAGCGACTCTAACACGCGCGGATCGACCGTATCGCTGCTGTTAGCACCGCTATCATTGCTCGCCGAACGACTGTCGTTACTGCTACCGCCGCGCATTTGATCGAGCGGCAAATACATCAGCGGCGCATTGTCGCTCACGTCTAGCAGAACTTTCGGCGTCCCACCAAAGACTTCTTCGATGGCATCCAGGTACATACGTTCGCGCATCACTTCCGGCGCGTTGCGATACTCGGTCAGCAGCGCATTGAAACGGTTAGCTTGACCCTGTGCTTCTGCCACCACCGACTCACGGTATCCTTGGCCCTGCTCGACGATACGCTGAGCCTGACCCTGTGCGGCCGGAATGATCGCATTGGCGTACGCCATACCTTCGTTGATCGTTCTCTGACGATCTTCACGGGCACGGATAACGTCATCAAAAGCATCGATGACGGGCGCAGGTGCCGACGTGGATTCGATGTTGATAGTTTGCAGGCGAATACCGGCGCCGTAGGCATCCAGATACGTTTGCAGACGGCTCGCGACGGAGCTACCGAGTATCTCACGACCAGAGGTCAGGATATCGATCATGTCCGTGCCACCGACCACGTGCCGCAGCGCAGAGTCCAGTGCGTTCTCGATGGAGAGCGCCGGATCACGAACGTTCAGCACGAAATCGCGCGGATTCGCGACCTGGTACTGAGCAGAAATTTCCACTTCGACGATGTTTTCATCACGCGTCAGCATGGACTGAGTTTGAGAGACAGAGCGTACGCGCGTCACGTTGACCATGCGCACGTCATCGATGAGCGGCGGGTTCCACTGGAGGCCCGGCTCGACGATGCCCTGGTACTCACCAAAACGCAGCACGACGCCCCGCTCCGATTGGTCCACCAGATAGAAGCCCGAGGCTCCCCAGATGGCAAGCGCCACGATGAGCAGAAGGCCTGGCAGAGCAAACGAGTTACGAGGCTTACCGCCACCACTCTTGCCGCCACCACCGCCGCTCTTCTTGCCGCTGCCGCCTAGCATACCGTTGAGCTTGTCTTGGAACTTTTTCAGCGCTTCATCCAAGTCAGGCGGCCCCTGGTTATTGCCGCCATTATTGCCGCCGTTGTTTCCACCACCATTGTTCCCACCGCGATCGCCGCCATTACCGCGTCGGCCGCCACCGCTCCAGGGGTCGTGCTGGTTGCCACCACCGGGCTCATTCCAGGCCATACTTCGTCTCCACTAAGGTGTTCACCTGCACTTTGCCTTGATACTGAATGCAAGGCCGGGTGCTTTTGATATTATTGCTATATCAATCTTGTACCATACCTTTACAGCCGATGACTATGGGGGTAGGTACTCGATGGGCTACCATTCGTCAGATTCGCGTAATGCTTCTGGTAAATAGGTATTGGCACGCTCTCCCAACTGAGCCATCAACTGGTTGAAGTCGCGCCTCGGCAAGCGCACATCCAATACGGAGCGCCCCTGCTCGTCAAAACTCTCTTCGCGCACGGCATTGAGTTCATGCAGGCCTGCGCGCAGCTTACCTTGCTCTGGCGACAGGGTGAGCGAAAAACCAATCACGTCGTTGGCGAGCCGCTCGGTCAACGCTTCATGTAACAACTCAAGCCCTTGGCCCTGCTGAGCCGATAGCCAGACCACCTCAGGTACGCCGTGACCATCTCGCTCGATACGTGGCGCACTATCGAGTTTGTCGATCTTGTTCATCACTTTGAGTACCGGAACGCTATCCGCCCCAATCTCTTTCAGTACGCTATCGACCTGCTCAACGTTAAGATCGCGGTCAGGGTCGGCCGCATCGATGACATGCACCAACAGCGTCGCTTCCGCCGCTTCTTGCAGCGTCGCCTGAAAAGCTTCCACCAACTTATGCGGCAAGTGGCGGATAAAACCGACGGTATCGGCCATGACGACAGGCCCTACGTCTTCGATTTCCAAACGACGGAGTGTCGGATCTAGGGTCGCAAAGAGCTGATCCGCTGCGTAGACCTCAGCGCTGGTCAGCGCATTGAATAGCGTCGACTTACCCGCGTTGGTATAGCCAACTAGCGACACGCTATGAATTTCTGCACGGGCTCGAGCACGCCGGTTCTGCTCACGCTGGCTGCGCACTTTATCCAAGCGCTTATGAATCGATTTGATACGGCCGCGTAGCAAACGACGGTCGGTCTCTAGCTGTGTTTCGCCGGGACCGCGCAGGCCGATACCGCCTTTTTGACGCTCGAGGTGCGTCCAGCCGCGAATCAAGCGCGTGGACATGTACTCGAGTTGAGCAAGCTCTACTTGCAACTTACCTTCATGCGTTCGTGCCCGCTGCGCAAAAATATCGAGTATCAGACCGGTACGGTCCAACACGCGGCACTTGAGCTCTTGCTCCAGGTTGCGCTGCTGGGAAGGACTTAAACTGTGGTTGAAGATAACCAGTTCAGCGTCATGAGCTGCGAGCATTGCCCGCAGCTCGTCCAACTTACCTGACCCTATGAAGGTGCGGGAATCAGGCCGCTGTCGACTCGCTGTGAGCAATGTCGCGGGCTCTGCGCCAGCAGAGCGCACGAGCTCCAAGAACTCACCCGGGTCTTCACGTGCCTGCTCATCGTAGAAATCTACGTGAACAAGTACTGCCGTTTCACCGGCGTCTGGGCGTTCAAAAAACAATCAATACCTCATGGACTCTTTTGCTATCCAGCGGTGTTAGATGTCAGCGTCGGGTGCTGACGGATCCTGTGCCGGCAAACGCACGTTGCGCGAGGGCACCACCGTGGAAATAGCGTGTTTATAAACCATCTGACTGACGGTATTGCGCAACAAGATGACAAACTGGTCAAACGATTCAATCTGGCCCTGCAATTTAATGCCGTTTACCAGGAAAATAGAGACCGGAATGCGCTCCTTGCGCAAAATGTTCAGGTACGGGTCTTGAAGGGACTGCCCTTTGGACATGTTGCTCTCCCTAAAACTGTCGTTGGGGTTGGTTATCAAATGGCGTGCCCTACTGGTGCTACGCCGCAATCTTGTTGCCCGAAAGGCCTAATGTGTCAAACGCGTTAGCCGGCCACTCGAAAACACTTGCTTACGAAATCACTATCTTACGCTAAGCACCGCTTTCACGCACGAATTTCAGAAGCTTATCCAGCGCATCTGGCTGCTGCGAATCGACCCATGTCAAGGACGGCCAGCTTCTCAGCCACGTCAATTGACGCTTGGCAAGCTGACGAGTGGCAATGATACCTCGTGCCACGAGTTCATCGCGATCATAAGCACCGTCTAGATACTCCCATACCTGACGGTAGCCAACGCTCTTCATGGATGGCAAGTTAATATGAAGATCACTACGCTTTTTGAGGGCAGCGACCTCGTCTATCAAGCCCTCTGCCAACATCATTTCGAAACGCCGGGCAATACGCTGATGAAGCACCTGTCGTTCTTTGGGTGCTAGGGCTATCGACAGCACCCGCCATGGAAAGGTTTCCGGCTGCTGCTCTGCCCATAGCTCGCTCATCGGCCGACCGCTCGCATAGTACACTTCCAACGCGCGCATCAGCCGTTGAGGATCATTAGGGTGTATACGTGCCGCTGAGGATGGGTCGACTTCGGCCAGCGTGCGATGCAGGCCAGCCAATCCCTCATGCTGACGCTGTGCCTCCAGGCGTTCGCGAATGGCAACGTCTGCTCCTGGCAAATTATCCACGCCTTCGACCAGGCGCTTGTAGTAAAGCATCGTGCCACCCACTAATAGCGGCACTCGACCGGCTGCGCTGATTTGACGCATTTCACGCAGGGCGTCTTCACGAAAATCTGCCGCTGAATAGGGGGCTGCAGGATCACGAATATCGATCAAACGGTGAGGCGCCCGCGCTAGTTCTGCCGCGCTGGGCTTGGCGCTACCCACATCCATGCCTTGGTAGACCATGGCAGAATCGACGCTGATCAGTTCATGGCCTAGCTGCTCATGGAGCGCTATCGCAGCGTCGGTTTTGCCAGCAGCCGTCGGCCCCATTAGAAATATCGCCCAGGGGCGTGTATCAGCCATATGCTCGACGCACTCCGTTAGTCGTTTTCATCGTCACTGGCCGCGCAAAAATAGACGGTCGAGCGCTTTCATGCTCATTTGCGTCCAAGTGGGACGGCCATGATTACATTGATCGCTGCGCTCAGTGCGCTCCATGTCACGTAGCAACGCGTTCATTTCATCGAGCGTCAAACGCCGGTTGGCCCGCACGCTGCCGTGGCACGCCATGGTAGAGAGCAGTTCATGAATACGCGCCTCGACCTGATGCGTACGACCATAGCGTGACAGCTCTTCGAGCATTTCACGCACCAGCTCCTCGGGGTCGGCCTGGGCCAGCAGCGCGGGCAGCTGGCGTACTAGCAGCGTTTCCGGACCAGCCACATCCAGCTCGACGCCTAGCTGAGCAATGGCGTCACGCTCGCTCTCTGCGATGGCCACTTCGCTGCGGCTGGCCGCCAGCGACACGGGCACCAGCAGCGGCTGGGTATCGATCCCCTTTGCCGCTGCCAGCTGGTTTTTCATACGCTCGTAGACGATCCGCTCGTGGGCTGCATGCATATCCACCAGAACGAGTCCCTGTGCGTTCTGTGCCAAGATGTACACGCCATGCAGCTGGCCCAGCGCAAAGCCAAGCGGCGGCGCTGTCGTGGCATCATGCTCCGGCATGACAGGTGGCGGCGCCTCACGCACTTCCGATGCGGTTGTGTGCGGGTGTGGCGGGCTAGGTTGTGGCGTTAACAGCGTCTCTTCGTGATCGGGATGCAGCGCCTGATACCCCTGCATAAAGCGGCGCACCCGCTCAGCGCCGGGGTGTCGCTCGGACGCTTCCGACAGCGGCATACCCTGCTGCTGCCAGCGGGGAGTCTCTGGCGCATCGCCCACGCTAGAGACGGTTTCGACCTGACCCGTCGGAGCGGCCACCTCATTTTGCTCCTCATCGGTGGGCTTGGAGGCCGCCAAGCAGTGGTGCAAACTGGAGTACAGGAAATCATGCACCATACGCCCATCACGAAAACGTACTTCATGCTTGGTTGGGTGGACGTTGACATCCACCACGTCGGGATCGAGCTCAAGATAAAGCACGAACACCGGGTGGCGACCGTTGTAGAGCACGTCGCGATACGCCTGACGGACCGCATGCGCAACGAGGCGATCGCGGACCACGCGGCCATTGACGAAGAAATACTGCTGATCGGCCTGGGAGCGCGAGTGAGTTGGCAATCCCACCCAGCCACTGAGCCGCAGACCACCCGCTTCGCGTTCGATGTAGCGGGCGTGTTCGATAAAATTCTTGCCCAACAGCGATGCAATACGCCGCTCACGAGAGGCGGGTGAATCTCCCTGGGGAAGCTGATGCACCACTTTCTGATTGTGCTTCAACACCCAGGCAATGTCATAACGCGATAGCGCCTGACGACGAAAGGCCTCCTCCACATGGGCAAATTCGGTCTTTTCGGTGCGTAAGAACTTGCGCCGCGCGGGCGTGTTGAAAAACAGGTCGCGCACCGAGACACTGGTGCCCCGGGGGTGCGGTGCAGGTGTCACCCGGGCCTCCATACCGCGCCCTTCGGCGACGACCCGCCACCCCTGGCGGGGATCTTCCTCCGCGTTGGAGACCAGCTCCAAGCGCGACACAGAACTGATCGACGCCAGCGCTTCTCCACGAAAGCCCAGTGAACTAACCCCTTCCAGATTCTCGAGGCTACTGATCTTACTCGTGGCATGGCGCGCTAATGCCAGCGGCAGATCCGCCTCGCCGATACCGATACCGTCATCGCGCACTTTGATCAGCCTTGCGCCGCCCTGCTCGATCTCTACTTCGATCCGCTGACTGCCCGCATCGATGGCATTCTCGATCAGCTCTTTTGTGACTGACGAGGGGCGTTCGACCACCTCGCCTGCGGCAATTTGGTTGGCCAGGCGAGGGTCGAGCACATGGATACGACCAGAGAACGAGTTCAATTCAGTCAACCAACACCTCAACATTCAGCATCTAAGTGGTTTATTAAGCATGCGTGTCACGAACTGGGGATACGTAGCACCTGCCCCACACGAATGATGTCGCCATTCAAATCGTTGGCCTGTTTCAGCTGGTTCACCGGGACACCGTGGCGAACGGCAATCGAGGAGAGCGTGTCGCCTGATTGGATGCGATATTCGTCGCCCGTGGGGCTGCGCTGATGATCCCGCTGCCACGCCAGCAGGCTGGCTGGCGGTGGATTACGCTGAAAATGGTCGCGCAGGCCGCTGAAAATGGCCGTCGAAAGCCCCTGTTGGTGCACTGGGTCGCGCAGGCGACGCTCTTCGTCGGGATTCGATATAAAGCCCACCTCAATCAGCAGCGATGGAATATCCGGTGATTTCAGCACCATAAAGCCCGCCTGCTCGACCCGGGATTTATGCAACCGGTTGACTCGCCCAAGCTGTTCGAGTACCTGCCCGCCAATCGACAGCGAGTCGTTGAGCGTCGCGGTCATGGTAAGGTCCAGCAGCACCCCGCGCAGCACTTGGTCTTTGTCACGCAGCGACAAACTGCCATCGACACCGCCGATCAGATCCGAGCGATTTTCACTATCGGCCAGCCACTGTGCCGTTTCTGATGTCGCCCCACGCTGTGACAGCGCATACACCGAGCTACCCTGAGGGCGGGGACTAGTGAAGGCATCGGCGTGAATCGAGACGAAGAAATCGGCCTTCTGCTCACGAGCCAGTTGGGTGCGCTGGCGTAAACCGAGGTAGTAGTCGCCATCGCGAATCAGCACGGCTTTGAACCCCTGCGTGCGATTGACGTCGGAGGCGAGCCGACGGGCAATTTCCAGCACGACATCTTTTTCACGGGTGCCCGCCGGGCCAATGGCACCCGGGTCCTCGCCACCGTGCCCGGCGTCGATGGCAATGATAATGTCCCGCTGTGGGTGCGGCTGAGCGGGCTGCACCTCTACCGGCGGCTGATCTGGCGCTGGAGATGGCACGTCGGCCTCTACGCCGGGTAGCCGCGCCTGGGCCGAGCGCTGTGCCATCATCTCCTGGTCACGAATCATCGCTTCGATGGGATCGATGGGATTTTCCACTGCACTCTCGCCGGGATACTCCAGATCGACCACCAGACGATGCCCATACTGGTCGTTAGGCGGAAGCGTAAAATGACGAGGCTCGATAGCACGGTTAAGCTCGAGCACCACCCTCAAGCCGCCCTCGTCTCGCACCCCCGTGCGAACGGCGGAAATGGCGCTGCCTTCCAGTGGCAGCGTGGAGGCATCGGTATTGAGCTGACTGTCGTCTAGATCGATCACCAGACGTGACGGATTGTCCAACGAAAATACGTTGGCTTGCGTGGCCCCCGTGAGATCGAACACCAAACGCGCGTGATCGGGTGCCGCCCAAAGCCGCATACTCTCGACGTTGGCCGCCTGCGCGGTGGTCGCACTGGCGGTCAATAAAAACGCACATCCTACTGCGCAGCGGATGAATAGCCGAACGAGGGGTCGTTTCATATCCATTGAATCCCACCACTCTCCCGCGAATTATCGATGATCCTTGCCTCCAACGGCGCTAAGACACGCTGGCCAAAGGCGGTTTCGGCCGTCAAACGCGCCGTTCGACCCTGCGCCGCTACGCAGAGCTGAATGCGCACATCGGGTGCGGGTAACCAACCCTCGCCTCTGCTGGGCCATTCGATCAGACAGAGAGCATCATCGGCGAGAACGTCTCGTCCGCCCATGAATTCAAGCTCTTCTGGGTCTGCCAAACGATACAAATCCAGATGGTAAATGCGTTGATCGCCCAGCTCGTAAGGCTCCACCAAAGTATAGGTTGGGCTCTTAACGGCTCCCTGATAGCCGTATGCTCTCAAAATGCCGCGCGTCAGGGTGGTTTTACCTGCCCCTAAATCGCCTTCCAAATAAACGCGCCCGCGACCACTTAGCGCTCGACCCAGCGCCTCACCAAAGGCAACGTGGGCCACTTCATCGTTCAATTGCACCTGCATGTTGGCCGCCTTCACGGGTTAATGAGCACTCGTGCATAGGATGCCAGATCACTGGCTAACAGGCCACGCTCTCCGGCGGCTTTGGCCGCCTCGTCGCCTGCCAGAGCATGCAGCATCGTACCCAGCCAAGCGCTCTGCTCCAAGCCGCCCAGTTGAGCCATCAAGGCGCCCAACATGCCGCTCAGCACATCGCCCATACCGCCGCTCGCCATGCCGGGATTCCCGTAAGGGCAGACGACCAGTCCGCTGGGACCCGCCACCAGGCTGCCAGCCCCTTTCAGAATCACGACGCCCCCACGGGCGCGCTGCAACGCCCGGGCGGCCGCCGGACGATCCGCCTGGACATCGGCCACACTGCAGCCCAGCAGTCTGGCCGCTTCGCCAGGGTGAGGCGTCAATATCCAGTCGTCCCGACGAAGCGTTGGCCAGCGGCTGGCCAGCAGGTTGAGCGCATCGGCATCGATGACGAGCGGTGTCGATGCCTGTAGCGCACTTTGCAGCACTGCCTGGCCCCAGGCCTCTTGCCCCATCCCTGGCCCAACCACCACGACATCCGCATTGGCGGGCAACTCGGCCACGTCGGCCCCGCTACGCACTGCACGCGCCATGACTTCTGGGCAGCGCACGAGGCTGGCAGTCAGGTGTTCCTGTGCGGTAGCGAGCGTCACCTTACCTGCTCCTAAGCGCGCTGCCGCCTGAGAGGCTAGCAGCGCCGCACCACCAAACCCCGGCGCGCCGCCCATCACCAGTACGTGCCCTAGGCTCCCCTTATGACTGGTGCGCGAACGAGGTGGCAATGCCTCACTGAGCATTGCCTCATCCAACCGCCAAGCGGTCGGCGGAATATCGAAAAACGCCTGCGCTTTGACGCCCAGGGGGCGAAAATCGATGTCACCGGCGTAGGTAGGCGCCTCGCCAGTATGTAGGCCGATTTTGTCGCCAATGAACGTTACCGTGCAGGTGGCCTCGACCGCCGTACCCAGCATCGCGCCGGTATCGGCCGACACTCCCGAAGGGATATCCAGCGCCAGCACGGGCTGAGACGCGGTGTTAATGGCCGTAATGGCCTGCTTGACGCTGCCTTCGACCTCACCGGTCAATCCCGTACCCAGCAGCGCATCGACGATGACCTCGCCAGTCAGCGTCGTGCTTGGCTGCCACTCTTCGAAGCTGACGCCTGCAGCCGTGGCCAGCTCGGCGGCGCGCGCCACGTCACCAGAAAGCGTATCCAGCGGCTTCAGAGAAAGACGCTGCACTTTGAGGCCCGACTGCATGGCCAGCGCTGCCAGCACGTGACCGTCACCGCCGTTGTGACCGCCGCCACACAGCACGGTCACGCTGCGCGCCTGGGGCCAGCGCGAGCGAAAACTGTGCCACGCGCTGGAGGCCGCTCGCTGCATCAAGGCAAAGCTGTCGATCCCCCCGGCAATGGTACGCCTATCCAACTCACGGACCTGTGATGCGGTGTAGAGAGGACGAAGTGAAGAGGTGTTCAACGTAGACACAATGACTCCTTGTAAAGGCCCTAAATCAACGCTCATGCGCATACCTTACCCGCGTCGTCATACGCGGCATGTCGTGCCAGTGGCTAATGCGTTAGCATAGCGCGCTTAACGCATCACCGTTGACTGACCATGCCAAGTTCCATCACATTTCCACCCTCCAGCGACGCTCTGACCCATGACCACCTGCATCGGCTGGCCGAGCAGATCAAGCAGTGGGGACGCGAGTTGGGCTTTCAACAGGTCGGCATCGCCGACACGGACCTAGCGGCCCACGAGGCGCACTTGAACCGCTGGCTGGAGAGTGGCTATCACGGCGAGATGGCTTTCATGGCCAAGCACGGCACCAAGCGCACGCGCCCCGAGGAGCTGGAACCCGGCACACAGCGAGTGATCAGCGTGCGCATGGACTATCTGCCCGCCGAAGTAGAGAGTGCCAAAGTATTGGGGCAGCCGCACCGCGCCTACGTATCTCGCTATGCATTGGGGCGTGATTATCACAAATTGATGCGCAAACGTTTGGCGCAGCTAGCCAAGCAAATCGAGCGGGAGGTAGGGAAATTCGGCTTCCGCGCCTTCGTGGATTCGGCGCCGGTGATGGAGCGCGCGCTTGCCCAGAAGGCGGGGTTGGGGTGGTTCGGCAAAAACGCCATGCTACTGAACCCCAAAGCAGGTTCGCTGTTTTTTCTTGGCGAGCTGTATACCGACCTCCCCCTGCCCGTCGATGCGCCCTTCGAGCAGGAGCACTGCGGTAGCTGTAGCGCCTGCCGCACCGCCTGCCCCACTGGGGCCATCGTGGACGATAAGGTCGTCGATTCGCGCAAGTGCATCTCATATCTCACCATCGAGCTACCCGGCGCCATACCCGAAGAGTATCGGCGCGCCATGGGCAATCGCGTGTATGGCTGCGACGATTGCCAGCTCGTTTGCCCGTTCACACGCTTCACGAAAATCACCCAAGAAGCAGACTTCGCGCCACGCCACGATCTCGATCGCGCCTCGCTCATCGCGCTGTTCAGTTGGGGCGAAGAGGAGTTTCTCGACAAGACCGCCGGTAGCCCCATTCGCCGCATCGGTTACGAGCGCTGGCTGCGCAATCTCGCCGTTGGCCTGGGCAACGCCCCGTGGAGCGATGCCGTCGAGGCCGCGCTATGGGCCAGACGGGCCTACCCAAGCGACCTAGTGCGTGAACATGTTGCCTGGGCACTCGCGGAGCAGCGCCGCAAGCGTGATGCGCGTATCGCCACGCGCGCCTGAACGCTACTCCTCTTCGTCGCTGCCCTCTTCCACGCGTAAAAACGTGCGACGATAGTGGGCCAGTTCCGCGATCGACTCCTTGATGTCGTCCATGGCCAAGTGGGCGTTTTGCTTCTTGAAGCCCGCCAGCGCACCAGGGTTCCAGCGCTTGGCCAGCTCTTTGACGGTCGAGACATCCAGGTTGCGGTAGTGGAAAAACGCCCACAGTTCGGGCATTTCCCGCTCCAAAAAGCGGCGGTCCTGGTGAATACTGTTGCCGCACATCGGCGAAGAGCCTGCAACGACGTACTGGCGTAAGAAATCGAGTGTCTGACGCTCTGCTTCTTGCGTCTCGACGGTGCTCGCTTTCACGCGCGCCACCAATCCAGACTCACCGTGAGTTTTCTGGTTCCAATCGTCCATATTGGCCAGCAAGCGATCGGGCTGCTTGACGGCGATCACCGGCCCTTCTGCCACGACCTTCAAACGAGCATCGGTGATCAGTGTCGCCACTTCGATAATACGCTCTTTGTCCGGTTCCAGACCGGTCATTTCCAAATCGATCCACACCAACAGGTCACTACGCGGTGCGCCGTTTTGCTCGCTCATTACATTCATTCCTTGGTCAGGGTCGCCCTTGTTTCGGCGCAGTGAACAAAAGTGTCGCTTATCTTGCGCCAACCCGCACCCCATACAGGACAGTGGGCCGCCTAGATGGGTACAATGCCCTCTATTGTAACGATCATCGGGTGGTCATGAGCAAACGTAAATTAAGCCGTCAGCAGCAGTGGCGCGTCGAGAAAATCCAAGCCGAACGCGCCCAGCGTGCCGAAAAGCGTGATGCCAAGGACGCCGAAAAGCTCTCCGCGGGCGAATATGGCCCCGAACAGCCGGGCCGCGTCATGGCCCATTTTGGCCGCACGCTGGAAGTTCGTGACGCCGACGGGACGCCCATACGCTGCCACCTGCGCGCCAACCTCGAGGGTTTGGTGACCGGTGACCGAGTCATCTGGCGGGCAGGCCAGGACGGCTCGGGGGTGGTCGTTGCCCGCGAAGAGCGCGACAGCATCTTAAAGCGTCCCGACCCCCGCGGTCAGCTCAAGCCGGTCGCGGCCAACATCGACCAGCTGCTGATCGTGTTTGCCGTGGAGCCCGCGCCCCACCCCAACCTGATCGACCGTTATCTGGTCGCTGCCGAAGCGACGGGAATCGCGCCGGTACTGGTACTCAACAAAACGGATCTGCTGCCCGACGATGGCGGCGAACTAGGTAAGCTCTTGGAGCGTTATCGTGCGCTGGGCTATCCCGTCATACGCACGACAACGGCCAATCCCCACGGTTTGGATGCGCTGCGCCAGCAGTTAGAGGGGCGCACATCGGTCTTCGTCGGCCAAAGCGGGGTGGGCAAGTCTTCATTGATCGACCTGCTCTTGCCCGATGAAACCCTACGCATTGGCGCGCTGTCGGAAGATTCACGCAAAGGGACCCACACGACCACCACGGCAAGGCTCTACGCCATGCGCCGCGACGAGGTCAGCAATGGCGAGCTGATCGACTCACCAGGGATTCGGGAATTTGGTCTGATCCATCTGGACGAGCAGGACGTAACCGAGGGCTTCATCGAGTTTCATCCCTATTTGGGCCTGTGCCGTTTTCGCGACTGCCGCCACCGCAATGAGCCAGGCTGTGCTTTACTAGAGGCCGTCGAGGCAGGCAAGATTCATCCAGAGCGCTTTGCCAGCTACCGACGCATACTCGATAGCTTGAACCCGTAGTAACGAATTCTCCATGATGGGGTGGCATCGCTACACCCTGTCGTGTTCGTTTTACCATCCAGGACAGGGAACCGGACATGAGCACTGCCAGCCACTCATCAGAGCACAACCTACTCCCGCTCATCGTCGAGCCGGAGCAGCTACACGCGCACCTGCAGGCGCCCCAACTGCTCATCATCGACGTGCCCGTCAACGGCGACAGCTACCGCCAAGGCCACGTTCCTGGCGCCGTCTATCTCGATTTCCGCTACCTGATGCGCGGGGAAGGTCCAGTCCCCAATGACGTGCCATCGGTCGCATTTCTCTCTAGGCTGTTTAGCGCGCTGGGATTGACCCGCGACACCCATGTGGTGGCCTACGATGACGAAGGCGGCGGCTGGGCGGCACGGCTGCTCTGGACGCTGGAGCTGATTGGCCACACCCGCTACTCCTACCTGAACGGCGGCATTCACGCCTGGCGTGACGCAGGGCTGGAAGAGAGCACCGAGCTGACCGCCCCGACACCCAGCGACTACCACGCCGAGATTCTCAACCCCAACGTCGCCATCACCTGCGACGAGATCAAAGAGAAGCTCGGCGACAAGCGGTTTGCCATCTGGGACGCCCGCTCCAAGGCGGAGTACGACGGCGAACGCGGTAATAACAAACACTTAGGACACATTCCTGGTGCAGTGAACATGGATTGGCTGGACGCCATGGATCGCAGCCGCGCGCTGAGAATCCGCGACTACGCCGAGCTGATGACCGAACTCAATGCGCTTGGACTCACTCCCGACATGGAAATTGCCACTCACTGCCAAAGCCATCACCGCAGCAGCTTTACTTGGCTAGTCGGCAAGGCGCTTGGCTTCAACATGCGCGGCTATGCGGGATCTTGGGGCGAGTGGGGCAATCGCGACGACACACCTATCGAGAAATGAAGACATTACTGTGACTCTTTCCCAAAAAGCCTTTTCACTGCTGCAGTACCCGCTGCCTCAGCACGCCCTATCACGCCTAACGGGTAAGTTTGGCCAGTGCGATCACCCTTGGGTAAAAAACACTCTGATCAATGCGTTCATCAAGCGCTTCAACGTGGATATGAGCCAGGCGCTCGAGCCAGACCCGACCGCCTATCCCACGTTCAACGACTTCTTCACCCGGGCGCTAAGAGCCGATGCGCGCCCACTGGGTGACGGTGTGCTGAGCCCTGCTGACGGCACGCTCTCTCAGTTTGGCCGCCTCACCACGGCGGGCATGCTAGTGCAGGCCAAGGGGCACACGTTTTCCGCTCAAACGTTGCTGGGCGGCGACAAAAGGTTGGCCGATGAGTTTTTGAACGGCAGCTTTGCGACAGTCTATCTCTCACCAAGCGATTATCACCGCGTGCATATGCCGGTAACCGGCACGCTCCGGGAAATGATCTACGTGCCTGGGCGTCTCTTCTCGGTCAATCAAGCTACCGCTAACCATGTGCCCGGCTTGTTCGCCCGTAATGAACGCTTAGTCTGTATCTTCGATACCGAACACGGCCCGATGGCCATGGTGCTGGTGGGCGCCATGATCGTGGCGGCCATCGAGACGGTTTGGTCTGGTCAGGTCACGCCGCTGTCGGGCCACCCGCAGCGTATGCGCTTCGGGCAGCCCATCGTGCTGGAAAAAGGCGCGGAGATGGGCCGCTTCAAGCTGGGTTCCACCGTGGTCATGTGCTTTGCCAACCCCATTATGTTCGGCAACCATGCGCTAGGGACGAAAATCCAGATGGGCCAGTCCCTAGCGACAGCCACGCCTTAATGCAAGATGGCCAACGCTATTGGTCAGCAGTTGGCCGTCGAAAACGCCAAGACCTCTTCCAAACGTGCTTTGCCCAGCGCCAGCTGTATCAAACGATCCAGCCCTAGCGCTACGCCGGAAGAGGCGGGTAGCCCCTGCTCTAGCGCTGCCAGCAAATGAGCATCGACCTCCACTTCCGTCAGCCCTAACCGGCGGCGCTCGGCATTATCCGCATCGAAACGCTGGCGCTGCTCTTCGGCATCGGTCAGCTCATCGTAGCCGTTGGCCAGCTCGATGCCGTTCATGTATAGCTCGAAGCGCGACGCCACCCACTCACCATCGGCATCTCGATGGCGGCGCGCCAGCGCCGCCTGGCTCGCCGGGTAATCCACTACCACGCTCAGCTCCTGCTGCCCAAGCGTGGGCTCGATGACCATGCCCATCAATAGATCCAGACACGTATCGCGCCCCTCTTCGGCTAGCGCTTGGGCCGACATATTGCCCCGCTGCGCCGCTAGCGTTCGCAGCGTTTCCAGCGACGTGGTGAACGGGTCGACTTCCAAGTGACGGTGGAAAAGTTCACGATAACGGTAGTGCACCACCGGGCCCGGTGACTGCGGCAGCACGTGCGCCACCAACGCCGTCGTTTCCTCGATCAGCTGTGCGAGTGTGAATCCAGGGCGATACCACTCCAGCATGGTGAATTCGATATTGTGTCGTGCCCCCACTTCACCATCACGAAAGCTTTTGGCCAGTTGAAAGATGGGGCCGCTGTCGGCTGCCAGCAGCCGCTTCATATGAAACTCGGGCGAGGTTTGCAGCCATAGTTTGCGCTGACCTTTATCCGTGCGGGCAAGCGTCGCTAGCGACACCAAATGCACATCGGTACTCCCCCCCTGGCCGAGCACTGGCGTCTCCACTTCCCATATGTCCCGCGCGGCAAAAAAGGCGCGCACCGTAGCGATCAAGCGAGCGCGCTCGCGCAAGGTGTCCACCGTTGCCGTTGGCTGCCAGTTCAGTGTCATTCCCTTCTCCCTAACAGCATAAAGCCACGCAATAGTATCGCGTGGCTTTATCAATGAAATGCTCTAGCGACTACGTCTGCCGCTTTGGTTATCGCGCGATCAAGCGCGTGATACGTACTCACCAGAACGGGTGTCGATTTTCAGGACTTCCCCCTGGTTAATGAACAGCGGAACGCGAACCACGGCACCTGACGATAGTGTAGCTGGCTTCGAGCCGCCCTGGGCCGTATCGCCCTTCAAGCCGGGATCGGTTTCGACTACTTCCAGCTCGATAAAGTTGGGCGGCGTGACCGAGATCGCCTTGTCGTTCCAAAGGGTCAGCGTATACGGCACCTGCTCTTTGAGCCATTTTTCAGTATCGCCGAGCGCTTTTTTCTCGACGGCATACTGCTCGAAAGAGCCGTCGGTCTTCATGAAGTGCCACATATCACCGTCGGTGTAGAGGTACTCCATTTCCAGGTCCATGACGTCGGCACCTTCCAGCGAGTCGCCAGACTTGAACGTACGCTCACCGACACGACCCGTCATCAAGTTGCGCAGCTTGACGCGGTTGAACGCTTGGCCTTTACCCGGCTTGACCAGCTCGTTCTCGACGATCGAGCAAGGGTCGCCGTCGAGCATTACTTTCAGACCGGCCTTGAATTCGTTGGTAGAATAGTTCGCCATAATGTTTCTCAATCATCCATTTCAGTTATTGGCTTCGACAGGTGATGCGCGATGCCATACGTTGCCTATGGCGTCGCTCAATAAGTGCGCGCATGATAACCCGAAGGAGGGCTTTTTTGCAGGAGAACATCATTATTGCCGCGTCTGAAGCGCAAAGCCATCGTGACGCACGGGTGCCTTCCACTTGGCAGCAGCAGCTTACTCACGCCATTCGCGACCCACAAATACTGTGTGAACGGCTGGGTTTGAGCCGTGACTGGCTAGCGGGCGCTCGAATAGGGCATGACCTTTTCGACGTGTGCGTGCCGGAAGCGTACCTCACACGAATCGCCCATGCCGACATCAACGACCCCTTGTTGCGCCAAGTGATGCCGCTAAGCGAAGAGGCGCAGACGCCTCACGGCTACGTCGTCGATCCTCTGGAAGAGGCCGACCATCGGCCAGCGAAAGGGTTGATCCATAAGTATGCGGGCCGGGTGCTGCTGATCGCCAGCCCTAACTGTGCGATCAACTGTCGTTACTGCTTTCGCCGCCATTTCCCCTACAGCGACAACTCCCCCTCAAGAGCGCAGTGGCAGGAAGCACTCGACTACCTACGTAGCGACACGACCCTACACGAGGCAATTTTGTCGGGTGGTGACCCGTTGGCGGCCAACGACCGCCAACTGGCCTGGCTGGTCGAGCAGTTAGAAAGCATTGCTCACCTCAAGCGACTGCGCATTCATACCCGTCTACCGGTGGTGATTCCTGACCGTATAGATGACGCTTTACTCGGCTGGCTCACGTCGACACGCCTGCAAACGGTCGTGGTATTGCATATCAACCACGCCAACGAGATCGATCAGGCGGTCGTCGATGCCTGCGCGCGACTCAAACGAGCGGGCGCAACGCTTCTCAACCAGAGCGTGCTGCTGCGCGGCATCAACGATGACGTCGCCACCTTGGCAGCGCTGTCGGAGCGGCTGTTCGAGGCAGCCATTCTGCCCTACTACCTTCATGTACTCGATCCTGTACAGGGCGCTGCTCATTTCGATGTGCCCGACGACGAAGCCCGCGACTTGGTGGCTGCACTGCGCGATCATTTGCCCGGTTTTTTGATGCCGCGCTTGGTGCGGGAGATCCCCGGAAAAGGGAGTAAAACGCCGCTATGATACATTTGGCAAAACAGCGGCTCTGAGCAGCTCGGGTGACTCAGCAATGAAGCGACGACCGAGACGTTAGTTTACATCTTTCAGATAGGCCCAGCGTACAGCCACCAGTTCATCCGCCGTGATGAGCAACACCTCCTGCCTATGCTTGGGCCTCTAAGGTTCGATCAACAGAGCCTTCATAAATACTGGGCAAACCAGCGACGCTCTGCACATGTATTGAAATAATGAGCGTTTTAAATAGCTACTTCTCGTCATTGATCCGCGATGACGCCTCCTTCGAAAGCTGTTCCGGGGATGCCGCCGACCAAAGAGGCCTAGTCTTGTCGCAAGTAGAACCATATCAGGCACCCAACATGCACGCGCTATCCCTCTGCTTACGAAAACGGGATAGGCGTCTTTGGAGCCTTTGCATGTTTCCAAATCGTAAGGATGTCGTTTTCTGCTAGGTTTATAAGTCTAACTCTGCTTGATGCGGCGTTAGACTTCAGATCAGGAACCACCCACGGCAGGAGGCCAACTCGTCATGTCGTCATCTTTTCCCTCAAAATCGGGCGCGATCGTCCTTCTCATCGCGTCACTTATGGGGCTTGCCATCGCGCTGTATGCCTATTTCACTCCACTGACCGGCGTTACGGGAACACTCGGGGCATTGGTAGCCATCTTGGCCTGTCTCGCGCTTGCCATATTGGCCCTGCTACTGGCGTCTACTCAAGGTCCCGGCACTGCCATTTTCCTACGGATACTCATTCTGCTGGGTCTCGGCGGCACGGGATTCGCCGCTGTGCTACTTCATCAATGGTGGATAGGCGTAGCCATGGTAGTAGGCCTAATAGGCCTGATACTCGACCTGATGCGCCCGTCGCGCCTTGCGCATTCTTAAGGAGCTGCTCATGACGACCCGTTTATCCCTCTCCAGCGCTCCACTGATGTCCTTTAAGCCTGGTTTAAGCGCGATGACCGCTTTGACCCTCGTCCTAACCCCGTTGCCGCTCATGGCTCAGGAGGTCTCAGTCGAGAACGAACCATCAACAGCGCAAGACAATGCTCCATTGGAAACAGCTTCTAGCGCCGCACCCATCCCATTGGTACCTGGAGAGCCCATCTGGGACAGCTTCCACGGCCAGCTCAACGCCCAGAAGTACAGCCCGCTCGATCAGATCACTGCAGATAACGTCGCCGATTTGGAAAAAGTCTGGGAGTTGCATACGGGCGATGTGGCCGATGGCTCAGGCGATTTGCCCGCGACGGTTTGGTCAGCCACGCCGGTGTTTGCCAATGACACGCTGTACATCGGCACGCCGTTTTACCGGATCCTGGCACTTGACCCTGCAAGTGGTGAAGAGAAATGGAGTTTCGATACACAATCCTCCTTGGAAGCTCTCACCCAGCCCGCCTTGAAGAATCGCGGTGTCGCCTATTGGGAGGCGACTGATTCAGAAGCAGGCGAGCCCTGCCAAAAAATAATCTACATGGGCACCATGGATGCCCAGCTGTTTGCAGTCGACGCCGATACCGGCGAACAGTGCGCAGACTTTGCCGAGAACGGCGTGCTCGACGTCAATCAATGGAACGACACCCACGATAAATGGCCCTTGTCATTACTGCAGCCACCCACCGTTGTGGGCGACCACTTGATTCTTGGCTGGGCAGGCAATGATTGGGCCTATGAGCAGGCGCCCCCTGGCACGGTCTTCTCCATCAATGCGCGCACCGGCGAGCGCGAATGGACATTCCAGGCGCTCTCTGATGAGGTGCGAGAGCAGAGCGGAACGGCTAACGTGTGGACACATATGTCCGCTGATGAAGAGCTAGGGTTAGTATATTTACCCGTGTCTTCGCCATCGCCCAACTACTGGGGCGGCAATCGCACCGAGGAAGTGCCCTTAGGAACATCCACCACCGCCGTGGATATCGAGACAGGCGAGGTGGTGTGGTCACGCCAATGGGTTCACCACGATATCTGGGATTACGATACCGTTGCGGCCCCGACGTTGATGGACATTACCGTCGATGGTGAAGAGATCCCGGCGCTGCTTCAGGCGACCAAAATGGGCTTTCTCTTCGTGGTGAATCGCGAAACCGGCGAGGACGTGTGGCCTATCGAAGAGCGGCCAGTGCCGAGCGGCGACGGTAGCGTCGAAGGTGAGGTTTACGCGCCCACCCAGCCATTCCCGACCAAACCGGTACCGCTGTTGGATCAATCCGAGAAACCCAACGTTTGGGCGCTTGCCGACGCAGTCAGCTTTGGCGAATGCTCGGCGCTCTGGGATGAACTCCGCTACGAAGGCATGTACACCCCACCGACGACTCAAGGTGAAGGCACGCTGGGCTATCCCATTAGCGCCGGCGGCGTGCAGTGGGGTGGAGTGGCCTTCGAGCCTGACAGCCAGACCGCTATCGTCAATACCTCGCACATCGTGCAGTACATCAAGCTATATGAGCGCGAGGCCTATGAAAAAGCAGATAGCGGATCAGGCAACGAAAGCGGCTTCGCCCCTCAGGAAGGAGCGCCCTACGGTATGCGTTTGGAAGTCGCGCTCAATCGCTGGGGCATGCCTTGCTGGGAGCCGCCCTTCGGCGAACTCGTTGCCATCGATATGACCACGGGAGACATCAAATGGCGCCGCCCAATGGGCGTTTCTCAACAGTATGGCTTCTTCATGCCCGAACGTTGGGGCTCGCCTACCATTGGCGGTCCAGCCGTCACCGCTGGTAACGTCATTTTCATCGGCGCCTCGATGGATGCCAAGGTACGTGCCTACTCGCTGGAAACCGGTGAGGAGCTATGGTCGGACCAAACCGAAGCCCCTTCCGTCTCCAACCCCGCGGTCTATGAGTACGAGGGCCGGCAATACGTCGCCTTCGTCTCTGGTGGCAATACCATTCTGAAAAATCAGGTAGGTGATCAGATCGCCGTTTACGCCCTGCCAGAATAGCGTCGGCGGTTGAGGCATCCATTAACGGAGCGGCCTATAGGGGCAGCTCCGTTTTGATTAACGCCCCCTTTCAGTGCGCAGATATCCTTTTTGGAGGGATCGTCTGAGCACTTATCCCAATGTCGCTGCCGTCACGTTTGCCGCTGCGGGCTGAGTGGAGTAGTGGCGATTAATGGCGCTCAGCACTCCCTTCATGGAGGCGCTGGTGATGCTCTCATCGGTGCCTACGCCGAACACCGCTTTGCCATCGATACGCACCTCGACGTAGGCGATGGCCTCGGCATCGGCTCCCTGGCCACGGGAGTGCTCGTGGTAGTCGATGATTTCCACCTCTTGCCCGCTTGCCACCAGCGCTTTGATGAACGCGGCCAGCGGGCCGTTGCCTTCGCCGGTCAGAGTTTGCCGCTGACCACCATTCTCGACCGTCGCTTCCAGCGCCACTTTAGGGCTATCTGGCTCGGACGAGAGGCGATGGTTGACCAGTGCCAGGGGTGAGCGCTGTTCCAAGTATTCGTCGGCGAAGGCTTGGTAGATCATCTGCGAGGTGATCTCTTTACCCGTGCGGTCGGCGACTTCCTGGACCACTTGGCTGAACTCGATAGAGAGTCTGCGCGGCAGTTCGATCCCGTACTCCTGCTCTAGTAAGTAGGAGATACCGCCCTTGCCCGACTGGCTATTCACGCGAATGACCGCTTCGTAGCTACGGCCAACGTCTAGGGGGTCGATGGGCAAGTAGGGAACATCCCACGGCGCTTCAGGGTGAACGCGACGGTCGGCCATGCCCTTTTTGATGGCATCCTGGTGAGAGCCCGAGAATGCGGTGAAGACCAGATCGCCCACATAGGGGTGACGTGGGTGAACGGGCAACTGGTTACAATACTCGGCCTCACGCATGATGGGAGTGATGTTGGAGAAGTCGAGCTGCGGATGAACGCCTTGGGTATACATGTTCATCGCCAGCGTGACGATATCCACGTTACCCGTACGCTCGCCGTTGCCAAACAGCGTGCCCTCGACGCGATCCGCTCCCGCCATCAGCGTTAGCTCGGCGGCCGCCACGCCAGTGCCACGGTCGTTGTGCGGGTGAACGCTGACGATCAGGGTATCGCGCTTTTTCACATGGCGGCAGAACCACTCGATCTGGTCGGCGTAGTTGTTCGGCGTGGCGACTTCCACCGTGGCCGGCAGGTTGACGATCATTTTATTGTCGACGCTAGGGCCAAAGGTATCCATCACCGCCTCGACGATCTCGACGGCGAAGTCCATCTCGGTGGTGGTGAATAGCTCGGGGGAGTACTGAAAAGTCCAGTTCGTCTCCGGGTTGGCCGCCATCAAGTCACGAATCTGCGCCGTCGCTTCGACAGCAATCTGCACGCACTCGGTTTTATCCACGTTGAACACCACCCGACGAAACATCGGGTCGGTGGCATTGTAGACGTGAACGATGGCGTTCTTGACGCCCTTCAACGCCTCGAAGGTGCGCTCGATCAGGTGTGGACGCGCTTGGGTCAGCACCTGAATGGTCACGTCCTCAGGAATTTTGTCTTGCTCGATCAGCGAACGTACGAAGTCGAAGTCGGTTTGCGACGCGGAAGGGAAACCCACTTCTATCTCTTTGAAACCGATTTTCAAGAGCATGTCGAACAGGCGCTGTTTACGCTCTTGATCCATCGGATCGATTAGCGACTGGTTGCCATCGCGCAGGTCCACGCTGCACCAGATGGGCGGTGTGTCGATACGTTGGCTTGGCCACTGGCGGTCAGGCAAGTCCACGGCCACGAAGGGGCGATACTTTTTAGAGGGGTCGGACAGCATCATAGTGGCGCTCCTGTCGTTAATCGGTTGTCGCAGAGTCTGAAGGGCGATGTGGAGGCGTCGTAGCTGCATGACGCTCTGCCATGGCGGCTTCCATACGATCGAGCTGCATTTTCAGCGAGTGGACGTCATCACGCAGCGCCTGCAGCTGTGCCGGATCGCCTTCCTCATGGTCGGTATCGAGTTGCGCGCTCTCTTTTTGCATCACGTCCAGCACGATACCTATCATCATATTAAGAAAAATAAACGCCGTAAGAAAAATGAACGTCAAGTAGTAAATCCAGCTCCAAACGTACACTTCCTGAGTGGCGTACATCACGTCCGTCCAGTCCTCGAACGTCGCAATGCGAAACAGCGTCAACATGGCAATGGAGATGTTGCCCCATAAAAACTCATCCACGTTGTGAAAAAGAAAGCTTCCCAGCGCCGCATAGATATAAAAGATGATGAACATGAGCAGCACGACGTAGCCCATGCGGGGAATCGACTTGACCAGCGCCGCGAGCAGCATCTGTAGCTCGGGAATCATCGATACCAAGCGCAGTACACGGAAGATCCGTAGCAGTCTCGCTAGCAGCACCATCTCCGAATCGTCCATAGGAATCAGGCTGGCGGTGACGATCAAAAAATCAAAAACGTTCCAGCCCTTCTTAAAAAAGCTGACTAAGTTGCGCTCGGCTGCCATTCTGATCAGAATCTCGACCAGGAAGAACACCGTGACGGCGACATCCAGATAGAGCAACCACTGCTCTATTCGGGACGTTTCTTCGTAGGTTTTCGCGCCAATCACCAGCGCAGAGATCACGATAATGGAAATGACCAACCCTTCAAAAAACTTGTTGCTACGCAGCTTTTCAAAGCGGGCTTGCCAGGTATTAAAGGGTTCACTCATGGAGCAAGGAGTCTCTTAACGATTAACGTCGACACTTTATACTAAAATCATGCACCTTCCACACAAGTGATATCCTGTTGTTTCACTTGATGTATCTTCGCCTCCCGAGCAGCCTTTACTGCTTTGGTGACTTTTTCGATTTTTTGCGCTGGATGACCTCATGACACTGCTGTGGATCGCCTTACTGCCGTTACTGGGCGTACTGGTGCCGGCACTGACTGCCCGACGCGGCCGCACTTGGTGCTCGCTTGCCACGGGTATACTGCCAGCAACGGCGCTGCTACTCACGCTGCTGCAAATTCCGACCCTGCTGGAGGGCGAAGCGCTGCGTTTTGCCGCCGACTGGATGCCCACCCTCGGCCTGGAGCTGGCGTTTCGCCTCGATGGCCTGTCGCTGCTGTTCAACCTGCTCATCCTGGGGATTGGGCTGTTGATTCTATTGTATGCGCACTTTTACTTGGCAAGCGATGAGCCTTTCGGACGTTTTTACGCCTTTCTGATGCTGTTCATGGCATCGATGGTCGGTATTTCCATGTCCGACAACCTGATCCTGCTCTGGCTGTTCTGGGAGCTGACCAGCCTGTCGTCGTTTCTGCTGATCGGGTTTTGGTCCTACCACAGCGATGCCCGCAAGGGCGCGCGCATGGCGCTGACCGTGACCGGCGCTGGCGGGCTGGCCCTGCTGGCGGGACTACTCCTGCTGGGCGACATGGCGGGCAGCTATCGCATGGATGACGTGCTGACTAGCGGCGCGGCCATCGTCGAAGACCCGCGCTATCCGCTGATGCTTGGCCTGGTATTGCTGGGGGCGTTCACCAAATCGGCGCAGTTCCCGTTCCAGTTCTGGCTACCGCACGCCATGGCTGCCCCGACCCCGGTCTCGGCCTACCTGCACTCTGCCACCATGGTGAAAGCGGGCATTTTTCTCATGGCGCGTTTGCATCCGGCCATTTCCGATAGCGCGCTGTGGAGCGTGATCGTGCCACTGGTGGGTACCATCACGCTGCTCTATGGCGCGTGGTTTGCGCTGTTCAAAACCGACTTGAAAGGCATTTTGGCGTTTTCGACCGTCAGCCACTTGGGCTTGATCACCGTACTGCTGGGGATTGGCAGCCCCATGGCCGTGCTGGCGGCGCTGTTCCATATCCTGAACCACGCCACCTTCAAAGCAGCGCTGTTCATGAGTGCGGGTATCATCGACCATGAAACCGGCACCCGGGAGCTGAAGCAGCTTGGCGGGCTAAAAAAAGCGATGCCGGTCACCGCCCTGCTCACCACCTTGGCCGCCGCCGCCATGGCGGGGGTACCGCTGTTCAACGGCTTTTTATCGAAAGAGATGTTTTTTACCGAGACACTCGCCACTCCCGTGCTGGGCGGCTTGAGCTGGGTACTGCCCGCGTTGGCGGCGCTGGGCGGCATTCTCTCGGTGGCATACTCACTGCGACTGGTCCATGCGGTCTTCTACAAGCCCGCCCGCGAGAAGACGCCCAAAGCCCCTCACGAGCCGCCTCACCTCATGCGTTTGCCCGTGGAGCTTTTGGTTGCGCTATGTGTCTTGGTGGGCCTATTCCCTGCTTTTTTTGCGACCGGTATTTTGGAGCTAGCCACCCACGCCGTGTTGGGTGAGCCGTTATCGTTCTATCTCGCCATCTGGCACGGCGTGAATTTGCCATTGATGATGAGCTTGCTCGCCTTTGCAGCGGGCATTGCCATGTACTGGCGCCATGCCGATCTGCGTCGTTTCATGCAGCCCTTCGACAGCGTCGATGCCCGTCGCGTTTTCGAGCGTTTGATCCTTTCCACCGGCTATCGCGCCGAACAGGTCATGACCAAGCTGGAAGGCAATTCGCTACAGCGCTACATGGGCTGGTTACTGGGGGCCGCTCTACTCATGGGGGTGATCGGTCTTGCCAGCATCCAAGAACTGACGGGGAGCCAAGGCAATCAGCCCATCGATGGCGTCGTACTGCTCGGCGCAGGCATGCTGATGTTTGGAGGTGTCGCTACTGCAGCCACCCACCGCTACCGTTTGATATCACTATTGATGCTGTCGGTAGTGGGCCTGTTCGTCGCCCTGACCTTTGCCCGCTTCTCCGCACCGGATCTCGCGTTGACCCAGCTGTCGGTAGAGGTCGTGACGATGATTTTGCTAATGCTGGCACTCTTCTTTCTGCCGCAAAAAACACCAACCGAATCGAGTCCGATGCGCAACGTACGCGACATCCTGCTAGCCGGTGCGCTGGGCCTCGTGGTGGCCAGTTTGAACTACGCGGTGATGACTCGCGAGACGCTTTCGATTTCCAACTTCTTCGTGGAGAACAGCAAGCCTGGCGGCGGCGGCTACAACGTGGTCAACGTCATCCTGGTCGACTTCAGGGGCTTCGATACGCTGGGCGAAATTACCGTATTGGCGATTGCCGGCCTGGCCATTTTCAAACTGCTCAACCGCCTGCGCCTGTTCATGCCACACAGCGATGGCGAAGGGCGCGTCTGGTCACCGGATCGCTACCCGGCCATTTTGACCTCGATCTCCATGGCACTGCTGCCGTTGGCACTGCTGGTATCGGCCTTCATCTTCTTACGCGGCCATAACCAGCCCGGCGGCGGCTTCATTGCCGGTTTGATCACCGCGGTTGCGTTGATCCTGCTGTACATGGCGCGGGGCGTCGAGTGGGCACAGGAGCGCCTGAACTTTCCCTTCCAGCCCGTCGCCGTGGTCGGTGTGGCCATTGCCACCCTCACCGGGCTGGGTAGTTGGCTGCTGGGTTACCCCTTCCTAACCTCGTCGTTTGGCTATTTCAGTCTACCGCTGATTGGCACGTTCGAGCTTGCCACGGCGCTGCTGTTCGACTTGGGTGTGTATCTTGCGGTGGTGGGCGCCACACTGATGATTTTGGCCAATTTGGGCAAGGTGACGACACCGCACCGACCGGTGACCGATCCGAAGATGTCCGACCACCACGACACGCCGAACGAAAAGGAGTCCCACTAATGGAAATGCTCTACGCCATTACCACGGGCGTTTTGACTGCCTGCGGGCTGTATCTGACGCTGCGTGGAAGGACGTTCCCGGTCGTGGTGGGCCTTACGCTGCTCTCTTATGCGGTCAATCTGTTCTTGTTCTCCATGGGCGGGCTGACCACGGATGGCGCCGCGTTAGTCAATGAGGGCTCTCAGTTCGCCGACCCGCTTCCTCAAGCACTGGTCCTCACCGCCATCGTCATCGGCTTTGCCATGACGGCGTTCGTCGTCATTCTCGCCATGCGGGCGCGTAGCGAAGTCGGTAACGACCACGTGGATGGTAAAAAGGAAGACCGCGAATGATTCAGCATCTGATTGTATTGCCCGTGGTACTGCCGCTGGTCGCAGGTATTTTGTTGCTTTACCAACGCCAGGGGCTCGTGCATTACAAGCGCGCCGTCAGTGTCGTTGCCACGTTTCTATTGCTGCTAGCTTCGATTGCCCTGCTGCACCAAGCCGCCAGCGGCGATATCACCTACTACGCGTTGGGCGACTGGCAACCCCCGTTTGGCGTCGTACTGGTGCTCGACCGCCTCTCCGCGCTGATGGTGCTCCTGACGTCTCTGTTAGCCGTGGGCGCTGTGGTGTTTGCCTGCGGTGGCGACGACGAGAAAGGCAGTAACTTCCACGGCTTGTTCCAGTGGCAGTTGCTGGGTATCAACGGCGCGTTCTTGACCGGCGATCTGTTCAACTTGTTCGTTTTCTTCGAAGTGCTGCTGTTGGCTTCCTACGCACTGCTGCTACACGGCGGCGGCAAAGCGCGCATTCAGGCCAGCGTTCACTATGTGGTGCTCAACCTGGCAGGCTCGTCGCTGTTCTTGATTGCGGTTGGCATTCTGTACGGGGCCACCGGCACGCTCAATATGGCGGATATGGGCTATAAAATCGCCAGCCTGCCCGCCGAGCGTGAAGGGCTTGTAACGGCCGGTGCGTTAATGCTGCTGGTGGTATTTGGCCTGAAAGCGGCCATTTTGCCGCTCTATTTCTGGCTCCCCCGCGCCTACGCAGCGGCACCTGCCCCGGTGGCAGCCCTGTTTGCCATCATGACCAAGGTGGGTATCTACGCCATTCTTCGGGTCTATTCGCTGATGTTTGGCGAGCAGGCAGGCGGGCTCGTCGCGCTGGAACAGCCGTGGGTATGGTGGCTAGCCCTTGCCACCTTGGCAGCGGCTGGCGTAGGTGTGATGGCCGCCCGTGACCTACGCCTGTTGGTGGCTTACTTGGTGTTGATTTCGGTTGGCACGCTGCTGGCGGGTGTAGGCATGCGCTCCGCCGAAGCCACGTCTGCCCTGCTCTACTACCTCATCCACACGACCCTGGTGACCGGTGGCCTGTTCCTACTGGCGGAAATGATTGGCTTACAGCGCGGCAAGGCCGGCACGCGGATCGTCAAAGGGCGCCCACTGGTACAAGGCAATGCGCTGGCGATCGCCTTTTTCATCGGTGCGATTGCCGTGGTGGGAATGCCACCGCTGTCGGGTGCTTTGGGGAAAGCGATGGTCCTGGTAGCGGCCGAGGGCACCCAGCGCGTGTGGCTATGGCCGCTGCTGCTGCTGGCCAGTCTCGCCTCGCTCATCGCCCTCTCCCGGGCGGGCTCGACGCTGTTTTGGCGCAGCCACCGGGGCAGCCCTAGCGGCAGTCCGCTATCCCGCTATCAGTGGATGGGCATGCTGTGGCTACTCAGCGCTGCGCCGCTGCTGGTGGCCTTTGCCGGGCCGGTAAGCAGCTACACCCAAGCCACGGGTGAGCAGCTTGCCAACCCTCAGCGATTGATCGAAACGCTGCTGCCCGACGCAGGAGAAACACCATGATTATCCCACGCAAATGGCTACCCACACCGGTGCTATCGTTACTGCTGCTTCTGGTATGGCTGCTCCTGGTACGCAGCTACGCTTTTGGTCAGCTGGTATTGGGGGGCGCGCTGGCCATAGTGATTCCTTTGTTGACCCATCGCTTTTGGGATGCCCGGCCACGTATCAACAAACCCATGCTGCTACTGCGCTTTGGATTGCGAGTATTAGGCGATATCGTGACCGCCAATTTCGAGGTGGCGTACCTGATCGCGAACCCGTGGCGCAAACTCAAACCCCACTTCATCGAGTACCCCCTGATGCTGGAGGAGCGTTTTACCATCACGCTGCTCGCCAGCACGATCAGCCTGACGCCGGGAACCGTATCGGCCAACCTGCGTATGGATGGCAAATCCCTGCTGATCCATGCGTTGAATGTGGACGATGAAGAGGCGCTCATCGAGCAAATTCGCGAACGCTACGAACGGCCGCTCAAGGAGATTTACGAATGCTGAGTATTGCGCTCTATATCACCTTAGCGCTGGTGGTGATGGCTCTACTAATGAACCTTTACCGACTGACGGTGGGCCCCGACCTCCCTGATCGGGTGCTGGCGCTGGACACCATGTACGTCAACTCCATCGCCTTGATCGTGCTACTCGGGTTATGGCTCAACAGTAAGACCTATTTCGAGTCGGCCCTGCTGATCGCCATGCTCGGCTTTATTAGCACCGTGGCCGTGTGCAAATACATTCTGCGCGGAGATATTATCGAATGAACCTGATCGATGGGGTGCAGTGATGCCATTTTTCGTTGAAGCGATCATTTCTTTGCTGCTGTTAGCGGGCGGTGTATTCGTATTCATCGGCTCGTTAGGTATGGCACACCTGCGCGATTTCTACATGCGCTTACATGGCCCTACCAAAGCCACCACGCTCGGCATCGGCTGCATGCTGATTGCCTCCATGGGCTATTTCTGGAGCGTCGATGGTAAACCGGATATCCAGGAGCTGCTGATCACGCTCTTCCTCTTCATCACCGCACCGGTCAGCGCCCATCTGCTGGCCAAAACCGGCCTTCATATGCAGTTGAAGCATACTCAAAAGACCCAGGGCAAGCCGATTGAGTTACGTTCAGAAGAAGTCGGTGAAAAGCCGGTACCCCACCCGGACAAAGGGCACGGCTAGACATCGCCTCTCTCTGCGAGCGCTGGCATCTCGCCAGCGCTTTTTTTGTCGGCTGCTAAACCGCTGACCAAGCAGCAAAAGACTTGGCGATCAGCCTGAGAAGTGCTCGACAGAAAGTAGTGGCGAATGCCACTTTCCGGTAAGCTCTTGCCGATCGATTTTATGAGGTAACGTAACTATGTGGCGCCTACTCAGGCTATCTGCACTTTCTTTGTCTGCCCTGATGCTTGCGGGCTGCTCCGACCCCAAGGTGGATACGAGCTCCATGCCCGCCGCGGTGGTATCGATCGAAAAAGTGCGCGAGTCGCTGCCCACTTATAAGCGCGACGAGTTCGATACCGCGGTCAAAATCATTGCCATGTCATCGTTTAGCGGTATCGATCCCTTCAATCCCCAGCGCATGAACGCGGCTGAAATTGCCGAATCGGCCAATGCGTACATGCATGGGCTGACAGGAGATGAAATCATCGAGCGCGCCGACAGCATGCTACGCGAACGACGCGCGCGTGAACGCGAGCAAGCGTTGCGCACGCTCAATCGTCTCGAAGCCAAACAGGCTAACGCTCAGCGTGACCAGGAGCGCTTGGCACAAATCCGCATCGATAACGCTCGCTACTACCTTGCCACTAGCCCCTTTGGCGCGCTAGAGCCAGTGATCGAATTGGCCGTAACGAATGGCACGGAACACACTATCTCAGAGCTCATGCTGCGTGGGTTACTGGAAAGCCCCGAGCGGGATATCGCCTGGGTGGATCAAACCTTCTACTACGTGATTTCAGGGGGGCTAGCGCCCGGCGAAAGCGCCACCTGGAGCCTAGCACCCAACCGTTTCGGGCCCTGGGGCAACGATCAAATTCCCCGCAATGCCGAACTATCGCTGACCCTCTTGGGCGTCAACGATGCCAACGGCGAGCCGCTATGGAACGCGCCACCGCTCACCGACAGCGAGACGGAACGACTCACATCGCTGCGCGAGGAGTATGAAGGAATACGCCCTCAAACCGCAGATAGCGGCGCTAGCGATGATTAACAGATAGCCACTCATAAAACGGCGGCGCTGAGCAGATCAGCACCGCCGTTTTCACCGATCTGTCGCCGACTTAGAGAAGCTCAGCGTCGCTATAGCCCAGCAGATACAGCACGCCATCCAGCCCCGCCACGGAAATGGCTTGTCGCGCTTCTGCCCGCACTAGCGGTTTGGCGCGAAAGGCCACCCCCATGCCTGCCGTCGCGAGCATTTTTAAATCGTTTGCGCCATCGCCCACGGCAACGGTCTGCGCCAACGGCACCCCTTCCCGCTTGGCGATCTGCGTCAGCAGCGCCGCTTTACGCTCCGCATCGACGATGGGCTCCTGCACCGCGCCGGTCACTTTACCCTGCTCGATGACCAACTCGTTGGCATGAATTTCGTCGAAACCCAGCCGCTCCTGCAAATAGCGAGCGAAATAGGTAAAGCCCCCGGAAAGAATCACGGTTCGGAAGCCCAAGCGTTTCAAATTGACCAGCAGGCGCTCGACGCCCTCCATGAGCGGCAGCTCTGCGGCAATGTTCGCCAGTACCGACTCTTCGAGACCTTCCAGCTTGCTCATGCGCTCGCGGAAACTGGCTTTGAAATCCAGCTCGCCGCGCATGGCTCGCTCGGTCACTTCTGCTACTTCTTCACCGACGCCATGGCGCCGGGCCAGCTCGTCGATCACTTCCGCCTCGATCAGCGTCGAGTCCATGTCGAAGCAGGCCAAACGCGGCGCCTCGCCGGAGCGGAGTGGCTGTACGACGAGATCCACACCATGGGTATCTCCTAGCGCCAGCGCCGCCTGACGCAGCGCCGTGAGCGATTCGGGCGCGCCGCTGACGTGAAGCTCCAAACAATCCATGACGCTACCACGTGCCGTGTCAGCCAACGTCTGGCGACGCTCCTCCTGTAGGCCAAACTGCTCCATGAGCGACGCCACTGCCAGCTCCACCGTTGCCGTCAGGCGCGGCGCTATCAGCGTGACCACTACATTCCCGCGTGCCATCCGTTACTCTCCTGCTTCTAAACGATCGACTTTTTGGAAACCTCGCGGCAGCTTACTGCCCCGCCGGCCGCGCTCACCGCGATAATACGCGAGATCGTCCGCTTTGAGCGTCAATTTACGTTTGCCCGCATGAATGATCAGCTCGCTGCCTTCCGCCACGATGGCGATGTCGCGCACGAACTCTTCCCGTCGCGACGCGCGGGGGCCGGGGATATAGAGCATTTTGTTGCCCTTGCCCTTGGCCATTTCCGGCAACTGATCCAAAGGAAACAGCAGCAAGCGCCCCTCATTGGAGACCGAGGCGACCCAAAGTCCCTCGCCCTCCGGCACCTCGATGGGAGGCATGACGCTACACCCCTTGGGCACGCTGAGCACGGCTTTACCCGCCTTGTTTTTGCCCGTGAGCGCTTCGAGCTGAGCCACGAACCCGTAACCGCCGTCGCTGGACAGCAGAAAGCGCGTGGTAGGCGGCGCAAGCATCAACCCCGCCATTTGTGCCCCGGCGGCGACATTCACGCGGCCCGTCACCGGCTCGCCCTGCCCTCGGGCACTGGGTAAGTTATGTGCCGCCAAGGTATACGCGCGGCCCGTATCGTCCAACAGCACCAATGGCTGGTTGGTCTTGCCACGCGCAGCGAGACGAAAGCCATCGCCCGCTTTATAAGAGAGCCCTTCCGGGTCGATATCGTGGCCTTTGGCCGCACGAATCCACCCCTTATCCGACAGCACGACGGTAATCGGGTCGGCGCCCAGCAGCTCCACTTCTGACAGCGCCTTGGCTTCGCTGCGCTCGACCAGCGGCGAGCGGCGGTCGTCGCCATGTTCTTTACCCGCAGCGCGAATCTCTTTTTCGATCAGCGTGGTGAGCTTGGCGTCGCTCGCCAACAGCCCTTGCAGGGTCTTCCGCTCTTTCTCCAGCTCGTCCTGCTCACCGCGAATCTTCATCTCTTCCAGCTTGGCGAGATGACGAAGACGCAGCTCGAGAATCGCTTCTGCCTGACGCTCGCTCAGGCCAAAGGCACTCATCAGCGCAGGTTTGGGCTCATCCTCTTCACGGATGATACGAATCACCTCGTCGATGTTCAGATACGCCGTGAGCAGGCCTTCCAGAATATGCAGCCGATCTTCCACCTTGCCAAGGCGGTGCTCCAAGCGGCGGCGCACGGTGGCACGGCGGAAACGCAGCCACTCCCCCAGCATGTCGGTCAGCGGCATCACCCGCGGGCGCCCATCCAGGCCGATCACGTTCATGTTGACCCGCACGTTCTTTTCGAGATCCGTGGTGGCAAACAGGTGCGCCATCAGCGATTCGACATCCACACGGCTCGAGCGCGGCTCGATCACCAGGCGGGTTGGCTCTTCGTGGGTCGACTCGTCGCGCAGATCGGCGACCATGGGCAGCTTCTTCGCCTGCATTTGCGCGGCGATCTGCTCCAACACCTTGGCACCGCTAACCTGATAAGGCACGGCGGTAATGACGATATTGGCCTCTTCGCGCACGTAGCGGGCGCGCAGCTTGACCGAGCCACGGCCGGTCTCGTAGAGCTTACGCAGATCCGCTTTCGGCGTGATGATCTCTGCATCCGTCGGGAAATCCGGGGCGGGGACGAACGCCATCAAGTCCGCCGTGGTGGCCTCGGGGTGACGCAGCAGATGGCAAGTGGCCTCCACCACCTCGGAGACGTTATGGGGCGGAATATCGGTGGCCATGCCCACGGCAATCCCGGTGCCCCCGTTGAGCAGCACGTGGGGCAGCCTCGCGGGCAATACCACCGGCTCCTGCATGGTGCCATCGAAGTTGGGCGCCCACTCCACGGTGCCCTGGCCCAACTCACTCAGCAACACCTCGGCAAATTTGGAAAGCTTGGCCTCGGTGTAGCGCATGGCCGCAAACGATTTGGGGTCATCGGGGCTCCCCCAGTTGCCTTGGCCATCCACCAGCGGGTAGCGGTAGCTGAACGACTGCGCCATCAGCACCATGGCTTCGTAGCAGGCGCTATCCCCGTGGGGATGGAACTTACCCAGCACGTCACCCACGGTACGCGCCGACTTCTTGTACTTGGCATTGGCGTGCAGCGCCAGCTCGCGCATGGCGTAAATGATGCGCCGCTGTACAGGCTTCATGCCATCGCCAATGTTGGGCAACGCGCGGTCTAGAATGACGTACATCGAGTAGTCGAGGTACGCTTTTTCGGTGTAATCGCGCAGGGACAGACGCTCGACGTCGCCCTCCGCTACCTGAATATCCATGGTCATCGGGGGGTCATACCTCAATGTCTGCCAAGTTACCGTAATCTTCTAACCACTTCTTGCGGTCGCTGGCGCGCTTTTTGGCGAGCAGCATGTCCATCATTTCCAGGGTGCCGTCGCCCTCGTCCAGCGTGAGCTGTACGAGACGGCGGGTTTCCACTGCCATGGTGGTTTCGCGTAGCTGCAGCGGGCTCATCTCCCCCAGCCCTTTGAAGCGCTGAACGTTGGGGGTGCCGCGTTTTTTCGCTAGCTGTTTCAAAATGGTGGCTTTCTCGCTCTCGTCCAGGGCGTAATGCACCTCTTTACCCAGGTCGATCCGGTAGAGCGGCGGCATGGCTACGAAGACATGCCCGGCATCGACCAGAGCGGGGAAGTGTTTGACGAACAGCGCGCAGAGCAGCGTGGCGATGTGCAGCCCGTCGGAGTCGGCATCCGCCAGGATGCAGATCTTGTGATAGCGCAGCTTTTCGAGGTCGGCGCTGCCCGGGTCAGCACCAATCGCCACGGTAATATCGTGCACTTCCTGGGAGCCGTAAATATCGTGGGAGTCGACTTCCCAGGTGTTGAGGATCTTGCCACGCAGCGGCAGGATGGCCTGAGTATCGCGGTTACGCGCCTGCTTGGCGCTGCCACCGGCCGAGTCCCCCTCGACTAAAAACAGCTCGCTCTGCGCCGGGTCCTGACCGGAGCAGTCCGCCAACTTGCCGGGCAGCGCTGGGCCTGACGTGACCTTCTTCCGCGCAACCTTCTTCGACTTCTTTTGACGCTGCTGGGCGGCGCTGATCACTAGCTCGGCTAGCTGTTCGGCCTGCTCGACGTGATGGTTCAGCCACAGCGAAAAGGCGTCTTTGACGACCCCGGACACGAACCCCGCAATGGTGCGCGACGAGAGGCGCTCCTTGGTCTGTCCCGCAAACTGGGGGTCGAGCATTTTCACCGAAAGCACGAAGGAGGCGCGCTCCCATAAATCCTCGGCGGTCAGCTTGATGCCGCGTGGCAGCAGGCTGCGGTATTCACAGAACTCCCGGAGGGCGTCTAGCAGGCCAGACCGAAAGCCGTTGACATGCGTGCCACCCTGGGGCGTGGGAATCAGGTTGACGTAACTTTCGAGCAGCGCCTCGCCGCCCTCCGGCAGCCACTGAATGGCCCAGTCCACGCCGTGCTCGTCGTCGCTGAAGTGGCCGACGAACGGCTCTTTGGGCAGCACCTCGTAACCATCGGTGGCTTCGGCCAAGTAGTCGCGCAGGCCATCGGCGTAGGCCCACTCGGTTTTGGTGCCATCCGGCTCGACCAGGGTGACCGCGAGCCCTGGGCACAGCACCGCTTTGGCACGCAGCAGGTGTTTGAGTTTGGAGAGCGCGAGCTTCGGGCTGTCGAAGTAGCTCTCGTCCGGCCAGAAGCGCACCAGGGTGCCGGTGGCACGTTTGGCAGCCTTACCGACTTCGTGCAGCTCTTCGACTTTTTCGCCGTGCTCGAAGGCAATGGCGTGACGGGCGCCGTCGCGGGTGACTTCGACTTCCAAGCGTCGCGACAGCGCATTGACCACCGAGACGCCCACGCCGTGAAGGCCGCCCGAAAAGCGGTAGCTCGACGAAGAGAACTTACCGCCCGCGTGCAGCTTGGTGAGAATGAGCTCGACCCCCGATACGCCGTGCTCCGGGTGCAGGTCGATGGGCATGCCCCGACCGTTATCCTGCACCTCGATGGCGCCGTCACTCTGCAGCACCACGCTAATGCTCGACGCATGCCCGGCCAGCGCCTCGTCGACACTGTTGTCGATGACTTCTTGCGCGAGGTGATTGGGACGCGAGGTATCGGTATACATACCGGGACGCTTGCGCACCGGCTCGAGCCCTGAAAGGACCTCGATCGAACTCGCGCCGTACTGGGAGGCATCAAACTGGGTCATGTAACGTCGGTTCCTGAAAAAACGGACTGAACAAAAGCGCAGAAGCGGTCTGGCTGAGTGGCGTGCAAAGACGCCACCTCGAACACTCATCACAGAGGCTCAACACGATAGACCGCGCCTAAACGCACACAGGATAGCGGAAAAGCAAAAAGCTGTATATCCAGCCATATAGATCGAACGGCCTACGCCTGCTCTGCTGCCCACAATGCCTCGATGAGACCGCGGCTAGACGCATCCATACGAGCGATATCGCCCTCGCCATCGATGATGGCCTGGGTATCGGTGGCAATCTGCTTACCCAGCTCGACGCCCCACTGATCGAAGGGGTTGATGTCCCAAATGACGGCCTGAACGAAGACCTTGTGCTCGTAAAGTGCAATCAGCGCGCCCAACGTGGCGGGCGTCAACTGATCCAGCAGCACTGTGGTCGAGGGCTGATTGCCCCGGTATCGCTTGTGCTCGGGGCGCGGGCCATCCTCGTCCAACGCATCGTCACCCAGCATCAGCACGCGGGATTGGGCAAAGCAGTTGGCCAACGCCAAGCGATGCTGGGCCTTCAAGTGGCGGCGGGTATCCGGTTCTTCCACCTCGTCGTACCGCTTCAGGGGGGCAATGAAATCGCAGACCACCGGTTGGGTGCCCTGGTGCAGCAACTGATAAAAGGCGTGCTGGGCGTTCGGGCCGAGCTGCCCCCAGAGTACCGGGCAGGTGGAGTAGTTGACTGCTTGGCCCTGTCGGGTGACCGACTTACCGTTGGACTCCATCTCGAGCTGCTCTAGGTAAGCGGCAAAGTACTCCAACCGTCCGTCGTAGGGCAGAATCGAGTGGGCGCGAATATCCAGAAAGTTGACGTTCCAGATGCCCGCCAAGCCCAACAGCACCGGCAGATTGTCTGCCAGCGGCGCATCGCGGAAGTGGCTATCCATAGCGTGGGCACCCGCCAACAGTTCTCGAAAATGCGCCATGCCTACCACCAGTGCGATGGGCAGCCCAATGGTGCCCCACAGCGAGTAGCGCCCGCCGACCCACTCCCAAAACATCAGCTGATGGTCAGAGGCTATCCCCCACTCACTCATCTTTTCAGGGCTGGCCGATACACCGATGAAATGCTGGCGCACGATCAGCGCCTCGCTGATCGGTTTGGCATGAGGGCTCGCGTCCGGCAGGTCGGCGTGCTGGGTGAGTCGCCCGATCAACCAGTCGCGGGCCGTGTTCGCATTGGAGAGCGTATCGATGGTGGTGAACGACTTGGACGACAGCACGAACAGCGTGGTCTCCGGATTGAAACGGCTGAGGTAATCCGCCAACTGAGAGCCGTCCATGGTCGAGGCAAAATGCACCTCGACCGGATGAATATCCCGGGGCCGATAGTCCGATAGCGCATGGGTTACCATGAGCGGCCCCAAATCCGAGCCGCCCACGCCTAAGTTCACCACGTGACGAATCGGCTTGCCGGTGGCCCCACGCCACTGGCCAGCGTGCAGGCGCTGCACCAGACGCTCCATCTGCGCCAAGCTGTCATGCACGGCCTCGACGATATCCTCGCCTTCCACGTCCAGGCTCGCATCCGCCGGTAAGCGCAAGGCAGTATGCAGCGCCGGGCGGTTCTCACTGACGTTCACCCGTTTGCCGCTCAACAGCGCCTCGATAGCGCCTGGAACACCCGCTTCGTGCGCCAGCGCCAGCAGATGCTCCAGCGTATCGTCGTCCCAACGCTGCTTGGAAAGATCGAGGGTCAGCCCCGCTACCTGACGCGTAAAGTGCTGCCAGCGTCCAGGGTCGTCCCCAAACAGGTTTTTCAAGTGAACGTGTTTAAGCGCTTGCGCATGCTGCTGTAACGTTTGCCAAGCGGGAAGCGTATCGGGAGTTGCTGTTGCGAAAGCCATGTGCCCTCTCCTGTGGCGTCGTTCCGTGAGGCAGGAATCTGAATGGATCAGGCCTGTTCTGCGATAACAAGGGCGCGTAAACTACGCAACCTCATTAACCATCCTGGCTTGCCCATGAGTGATGCATCTTACCGCGACGCTATCTTTTCAACACCCCTAGACAAGGTGGCTAGGTTCTCCTTTGATGAGCAGGTCGTCGCGTGCTTCCCTGATATGATCCGCCGCTCGGTGCCCGGCTATGGCCAAATCCTGGGTATGCTGAGCCTGATTGCCAAACGCCATCTGCGCCACGGCGCCCACGTATACGATCTGGGCTGCTCGCTGGGCGCCTCCGGCCTTGCCCTGGCAGGCGCCCTGCCCGCCGATGCGTTCCGCTATACCGGTATCGACCTTTCCCCGGCCATGGCCGCCCGCGCCAAGCAGACCTTTCTCGAGGAGTGCCCCGACCATGCGTTGCAGGTCGAAGAAGCCGATATTCGTACCTACGAGTATGCGCCGTCGGGGATGATCATTCTCAACTTTACGCTGCAATTCTTGCCCCCGGCCGACCGGGATGCGCTGCTCGAGCGCCTTTATGATGCACTGGAGCCCGGCGGCGTGCTGATTTTGTCGGAAAAGACCGTCGATGCCGACGAGCGCGACAATGCCTGGCGGGTCGAGCGCTACCACGACTTCAAGCGTGCCAACGGCTATAGCGATATGGAGATCAGCCAAAAGCGCACCGCGCTCGAGAACGTGCTGATTCCCGATACGCTCGATGCGCTGCACGAGCGCTTGTCGCTGGCGGGCTTCCCCCGCTCCATGACTTGGTTCCAGTACCTGAACTTCACCTCGCTGATCGCTTTCAAGGAGGGTTAAGGTGGCGCTACTCCCCGACGATCACCGCGCGCTGTATCAAGCGTTTCTGGACCAAGCGGCCCAGGATGCCTCGCTGACGCCTTGGCTGGCTAAACTCCCCGAGCAGCTCGCCAGCGGACTGGACCGCCAGCGCCACGGCGACCTCTCTGCCTGGGAAAAAGCCGTGGCCAAATTGCCGCCGCTGCCGGACGAGCGCCGTGTGGATTTGAACAGCGATACGCTGACAGTCGAACTCGAGCTCACCGACAGCCAGCAGCGCCAGTGCTTCAACCTGCTGCGCAAGCTGGCCCCATGGCGCAAAGGCCCGTTTAGCCTGGGGGGTATCGAGATCGACACCGAGTGGCGCTCGGATTGGAAATGGCAACGTGTCGCTCCGCATCTGGCACCGTTGAAATACCGCAAAGTGCTGGATGTGGGCGGTGGCAGCGGCTACCACGCTTGGCGGATGGCGGGTGCAGGTGCCGCTTTCGTGTTAGTGATCGACCCATCGCCGCGCTTTTACTGGCAGTTCCAGGCAGTGCGCCATTTCGTTGGCAACGCCGACGACGGCCGCACGCAGTTTCTGCCGGTGGGTATCGAAGACGTACCGGAGAACCTGGGTTTCTTCGATACGGTGTTCTCCATGGGCGTGCTTTACCACCGTCCATCGCCGCTCGAACACCTGCAGCAGCTAAAAGACGCTTTGGCCCCCGGCGGCGAGCTGGTACTGGAAACCCTGGTGGTGGAAGGCGACGAGCAGACCGTGTTCGTCCCCGGCGAGCGTTACGCCGCCATGCCTAACGTCTACTTTCTGCCCTCCTCCAAAGCGCTGTGCCACTGGCTTTCGCGCTGCGGCTATACCAATGTGCGGGTCGTTGACGAAGCAGTGACGACACTCGACGAGCAGCGCTCCACCGAGTGGATGACCTACCAGTCGCTGGCGGACTTTCTCGACCCCCATGATCGCAGCCGCACCGTCGAGGGCTATCCGGCGCCGCGCCGGGCGGTGATTCTGGCAAACAAGCCGACGTAGGCAATCTCAGCGTCGCCTAACGCCGGAGAATCACCAGCCAGCGGCCTAGGTTCATCACGCTGGCCAGTGACGCGGCCACGTAGGTAAAGGCGCAGGCGGTGAGAACGTGGCGGGCACCGGCCATATCGGCGGGAGGGACGTACTCTTTGAGCAGAGGCAGCGCACGATTGAAGCTGGCATCGAACTCCACCGGCAGCGTGACGAGATGCACCAGCGCCGCCGTGCCGAAGCTGATCACCGCCATGGCAATGACCATGGCCAGCCCACCGGGTAACCGCGTGAGTAGGAAGAGAAAAGGCGCGGCCATCATCAAAATGGCGCCCAGCTTTTCGGCTTTTTGCGCCAGCGTGACCAAGCGGCTGCGTGCCAGCAGCGGCGCGTAGCCTTCATGGTGCTGAATGGCATGACCCACTTCATGGGCGGCAACGGTCACCGCCGTGAGCGAGCGGCCATCGTAATGGTCGGGGGTCAAGCGCACGCAGCGCGATTCGGGGTCGTAATGGTCCCCCTGCTCGGTACGCTCGACTCGCACGCCCTCGACGCCCAAGCGGCGCAGCAGATGCTCGGCCAACTCCGCGCCGGTGCCCGGGTAGTCGTCACGCCCACGGGTATGGCGCTTCAACACCCACTTCGCCCACAGATTGGGCAAGACGAAAATGGCCAGTGCCAATACGACAAGAAGAATCAGCATCGCAACACCGCAGACCTGCCAGTTAGGAATACGCCAGCATCACCCTATCGATGGGTAATGAGAGGACCGTTCGAGTAGCGTTTCGTTATTCGAATAGGGTTTTCGATAATAGTTTTCGAGAATCGCTCATCGAGAATCGCTCTTCGAGATTAGTTTTTATCACGAATGGCGGGGAAACACAGCTTAGGCAGGCTCGTTGCGATGCGCTTCCACATCACGCTGAACGGCCTGCAAGCCACGCGCCGAAATATCGCCTTGGGCGTGGGCGTGTTCGGCAATCAAAATGCTATCTGCCGCCAGGACCAGCTCACACTCGGTATGGGCTAACTCATCGCGCAAGCGCTGAATGGCGGCCTCCCGCTGTGGATTGTTATCGACACGACGTATGTAGATCGATTTGATCCGATCCGGGTAGGCTTTGACGACCTCCGTATAGACTTCGGGGTCATGTTGACCGCTATCACCAATCAAGATGCAGGGCATGTCGTCGTATAACGCCAGCATACGATCGATGAGTTCTCGTTTGTGCGCTTCCGCTCGGCGGGGCCATGGTTTGCGCCAGGAGATGCCCCACTCGCGCAAAAACAGTATTGGCCCAATCGGAATCCGGTTCATTTGGAAAAAGGCTTCCAGCATCTCATAAATAGCCCAAGGACCCCGGGAGACGTATAGGATCGGGCGTTCACCCTTTTCGGTTTGGCCACGGTAAAGCGCTTGGTAGAGCGACGCCACACCGGGGAATGCCGTTCGGCGGTGCGGCTTACGCACGAACAACCGATAGAGCATTTTGAGCTTTTCCGCGACACCCGTGAACATCACCGTATCATCGATATCGCTAATCACTAGCAGATCCGCTTCAGGAGGTGGAACATAGACCTCGACACTGGTACGAACGGGTGGGTGTCCCTTGGCGCGCACCAAAATATCGGCGCGGTGCCAGGAAACGTCGACCGGCAAGGGCGTCTTGATAGGCAAGTGAGCATCAAAGTAGCCGTCGCGGTCGGTGGTCAAGCAGAGCTGGTTGTCGCCAATTCGTAGATCGACCTGGGCATTGGCGAGGCCACGACGAAAGACACGACGCGCCACATCGGCGGTATCGCGCAGCACGCCGCGTCTTGGAATGGCGCGACCGAGTGCCGCTTGGCGGAACACTCGGCCCATAACGAAAACTTCCTGCTGGGAGCCATAGCCACGATAGGGATGTACCATCACCCCACTGCGGCCGCTGTCCCGCTTCATCGGTTTTGCAATGACGTGGGCAAGCCTTTTGGCGAAGCTTGCCCACTGGTGGTACCACGCCATTAAGCGTGCTGACCTGAATGCCGCCCTTCCTGCAGCTCCTCCAGCAGTTTGGCGTTGAAGGCGTCCAGATCTTTAGGAGTGCGGCTGGTCACGAGACCGCTATCGACCACTACCGGCTCGTCGACCCAGTTGACACCCGCATTGCGCAGGTCTTGGGCAACGCTGGGCACGGAGGTCATCTTGCGCCCGTCAACAACGCCTGCATTTATGAGAATCCAGGGTGCGTGACAAATGGCAGCAACAGGCTTGCCCGCTTGAAAGAACGCTTTGACGAAGCTCAGCGCGTCTTCATTCAAACGCAGCTCGTCAGGGTTGAACAGGCCGCCTGGGAGGACCAGCGCGTGATAGTCCGACTCGTGGGCATCGGCTAGCGCCTTATCGGCATCGTAAGTATCGCCCCAATCGGTTTCGGCCCAGGCGCGAATGCCCTTGCCTTCCGGGGACACGACATGCACCTCGACACCTTCTTTTTGAAGCGCTGCGCGAGGCACGCTCAGCTCGGACTCTTCGAAACCGTCGGTGGCGAGAATGGCCACGCGTTTACCGTTCAGTGCTTGATTCATCATGCTCTCCTTTTCGTGATGACTGTGCGTTTACAACGCCTCTCCCAGTGTGGCGCATCTTATACAATCGTCAAGCGCAGATACCGAAATCGTCCAGCCGCTAGGCGCTTAAGCGTTGTACAACACGCGACCCAGCAGGCGCACATCGTAACCGCTCAGCGTACTGGCCCGCTGGGCAAAACGGGCCGTACGGGCAAACGCAAAGAGCGCCTGTACGGCAGGCTCGAAATAGCTGCGTCGATGCATCACTACATCGAACGACTCCTCTACGAGCGGGACGAACGCCAACTGCTGGCGCTGTGCCGCGGCCTGCATACCAAGGCCGACATCGGCATCGCCCTGAGCGATGGTCAGCGCCAAGTCGTCTTCGCTGAGCGCAGGGTGCGCCGCCCATCTCAAGGCTTCCGGCGGGATGCCCGCCTGCTCTAGCAAGCAGCTCAAGAGTTGCGCGGCCCCGGCACCCGGCTGGCGATGGGCCAGCACGGCTTTGCGCTTGGCAATGTCGTCCACCGATTGAATGCCCAGCGGATTACCCGGAGCTAACAGCAGGCCCTGGCGTCGTGTGGCCCAGTGCAATACGATCAAATCGCGCACGCCCCCAAGGCCCAACGCGGCCGGTTCGTTATAGCGCCCGGTAGCTGCGTCCAGCAAATGAATTCCCGCCAGCATCGCCTTGCCCTCCAGCAAGCGGCGCACGCCGTCGCCACTGCCCTGACACAACGAGGCTAGATCGCTGCCACTTTCGCGCACGGCCCACTCCAACAGCGGGTCCTGGCTGCCCACCAACACGGGCGGCGGCGGCTGCCGCTGCGCTTGGTCGCCCTCCAAGTGGCTAAGCACCCACATATCGATGTGCTGCCGAGGAAACAGCAGCTTTCCCGTAGCACGGCTGCAGGGAATATGACCTTGTCGGACGAGGTCGTACACCTTGCGCTCTTTCAAACGCAAATAGTCTGCCACTTCAGCGGTGGTCAAATAGTCGTTCGGCATGGTTCATCCTGCATCCAACTGCGTATGACTGCATATATTTCAGCAACCAATGCATAACATCAAGTAAACGTACACTATGCAGCTTGACGAACATGCTGAATTTTTCTCTTTATTCCGCGGCCATCGCACTGGCGTGTGCGCAACCCGGTGCTATTGAATCAGGTCCTTATGGCAGCTAGTGATAATCCTTTCTACACGGCGCTCACGCTGATTCTGGGCATGGACTCGAACTTGATCGACATCGTGGCGCTTTCGCTGCAGGTGTCGCTGAGCGCCGTGCTGATCGCCAGCGCTTTGGCGCTGCCGGTGGGTGCCGCGCTGGCGTTGTGGCGCTTCCCTGGTCGCAACGGCATGATCGTGGTGCTCAACGCGCTGATGGGGTTACCGCCGGTCGTGGCGGGTCTATGCGTCTATTTGATGCTCTCCAGAGCGGGGCCGCTGGGATCGCTTGGCCTGCTGTTCACACCCAGCGCCATGGTGGTTGCCCAAGTCATCCTGGTCTTTCCCATTATCGCTGCGCTGACACGCCAACAAGTGGAAGCCTTGCACCACGAGTATGACGAACAGCTTCGCTCACTTGGGCTAACGCCGCTACGCATGATGCCAACCCTGCTGTGGGATGCACGCTTTGGCCTGCTGACGGTCGTTTTGGCTGGCTTCGGCCGTGCCAGTGCCGAAGTGGGTGCGGTGATGATCGTCGGCGGCAATATCGATGGGGTGACGCGCGTGATGACCACCAGCATCGTGCTGGAAACCAGCAAGGGCGATCTGCCGTTGGCACTCGGCCTGGGCATCATCCTGCTGGCGCTGGTCACGTTGATCAATGCGCTGGCCCATGCGGTCAGTGAAGCGGCCAAGAGGCGATTAGGATGAACGCACCGCTCACTTCCTCCTCTCTCACCCCACTGGCCGATGTGCCAGCCCTACACTTTCAGCAGGCGAGCTTTACCCACCGCGGCCACGCATTGTTGGTGCCGACCACGCTCACGCTGTCTGGCTGTCAGCGCACGCTCATCATGGGGCCCAACGGAGCGGGTAAAAGCCTATTCATGCGCTTGGCCCACGGGCTGCTCAGCCCAAGTAGCGGCCAAGTCCGTTGGGAGGGCAAGCCGCCGGTGCAGGCCATGGTGTTCCAGCGGCCGGTTCTGCTACGCCGCTCGGTGATCGATAACTTGCGCTATGCGCTGGCCGTCAAAGACGTGCCACGCCCAAAACGCCAAGCGCTCGCCCTACAAGCGTTGGAAAAATTTGGCCTTGCCGCACTGGCCAAGCGCCCTGCCCGGGTGCTGTCGGGCGGCGAACAGCAGCGTCTAACCCTGGCCCGCGCTTGGCTGCTGAACCCCGCCGTGCTGTTTTTGGATGAACCGACCTCGGCCCTCGACCCCGCCGCTATCAAAGCCGTCGAGGACGCGGTCAACGAATTCCACCAGGGCGGCACGCGCATCGTGATGACGACCCACGACTTGCACCAGGCGAAGCGGCTCGCCGATGACGTGCTGTTCATGTATGGCGGACAGGTATTGGAACACACCCCCGCCGAGCGTTTTTTCGACGCCCCGACCTCTTCCCAGGCCAGGGCGTTCATCCGGGGCGAGCTGGTTTGGTGAGCCCCACCCAGCGTTGAACAAGACCCAAAGGAGCAGACCGTGAACAAAACCACCACGCTAATCACCGCCAGCGTATGCACGACCGCCTTGGCCTGGAGCGCTTCGCTACTCGCGGATGACGATTTCATTACGCTCGCCTCTACGACCTCGACCGAAAACTCAGGACTGTTCGACGCCATCATTCCCACCTTCACCGAGGCCACCGGCATCGATGTGCGCGTGGTGGCTGTCGGTACCGGACAGGCGTTCGAAATCGGCCGCCGTGGTGATGCCGACAGCCTTCTAGTACATGATACGGCAGGCGAGGAGCAGTTCGTGGCGGAGGGTTACGCTACGGAGCGCTTGGACGTGATGTACAACGACTTCGTGATCGTAGGACCCAGCGACGACCCGGCGGGCATCAGTGACAGCGAGAGCGTCGCCGACGCCTTTGCACGTATCGCCGAGAGCGAATCACCGTTTGCCTCACGCGGCGATGATAGCGGTACGAACCGCGCCGAGCTGCGTTTGTGGGAAGATGCGGGCGTGACGCCCCAAGGCGAGTGGTACCGCGAGCTGGGCAGCGGTATGGGCCCGACATTGAACACCGCTGCGGGTATGGACGCTTACACCTTTACCGACCGTGCCACCTGGGTCGCGTTCGATAATCCGCAAAACCTCACGCTGCTGTTCGAAGGCGACGAGGCGCTGTTCAATCAGTACGGCAGTCTACTGCTCTCGGAGGAGCGTCATCCGCACTTGAAGCACGATTTAGCTGCCCAGTGGCACCAGTGGCTGGTCTCTGAGGAAGGCCAACAGGCGATTGCCGACTTTAAAGTAGACGGCCAACAGCTGTTTTTCCCCAACGCTGAGTAAGCCTATCGACAAAGCGCCAGCCCGCATTGAACGGGCTGGCGCAGGAATCACCCTCGGTTCAACTGGCGATCCACATCTTTTCGACCGAGCGAGTCGCTACTTCTCCCGGCACGTCGACATACCCCCGCACGTTGGCGCGATTGGCCGAAATCGAATCCATATACAGCGGTGCCACGGTGCTACCCTCCTGCTGATAGAGCACCTGAATGTCATGATACATCTGACGCCGCGTGGCCTCGTCCTGTTCGCCGCGCGCCGCGATGATCAATTGATCGAGCTGCTCATTGGCCCAGCGCGCTTCGTTCCACGGCGCGTTGGATAAATTGACCATGGAGAGATAGGCGTCCGCCGTAGGGCGGCTCGACCAACCGGACGCGCAGAATTCGTGCTGACGCCACACTTCCGACCAATAGCCATCGGCGGGTACGCGATTGACCTCTAGCGGGATGCCTGCGCGCTGGGCCGACTGCTGATACAGCTCCGCTGCCGAGACCGCCCCTTCGAAGGTTGCGCCATCCGCAGTACTCAGCCGAATGGGCCTGTCCATACCTGATTGACGCCAATGGTGAAGCGCTTTGTCAGGATCGAAGGCATGGCTGGGAAGGTCGGTGGTGAAATAACGATTGCTGGGGAACAGCGGCGTATCGTTACCTACTTGGCCATAGCCTTGCACCAGCAGATTCAACAGCTGCTCTCGGTCGAGGGCGTATTTCATGGCCAAACGAACGTCTTTGTTATCGAAGGGCGCACGATCAGCCAAGCCAGGAAACGTCACTTGGAAGCTGCCCGAATTACGGTTGATGGTGAGCGATGACGCGCCCTCCAAACGGCTGACGATGCTCGGCGTCACGCGGTTGACGAAGTGCACCGACCCACTCATCAGCGCCGCCACCCGGGCGGTGGCATCGTTGAAGGCGCGGGTTTCGACGCTATCGAGGAAGGCACGGTCCGACTTCCAGTAGTTGTCGTTGCGCTTGACCAGGGTACGCACACCCGGCTCGAAGCTTTCCAGCACGAACGGCCCGGTGCCGATACCCTCATCGAAATTGGCACCTGCCGGCGTGATGGCAAAGTTTACCTCTCCCAGCAAATACGGCAGGTCCATATTGGGGGCAGAGAGCGTCATGACCACGTCGTGGCTGCCACGGGCGGCCAGCTCGGTGATCTGCTCCATGTAGCCCTTCACCGCCGAGGGCGAGTCCTCGGCTCGGTGATGGTTCAGCGAGTACACCACGTCCTCGGCGGTGAGGGTCTTGCCATTGTGGAACGTCACCCCTTGCCGCAAGGTAAACACCCAGTGCGTCGCATCGTTCGTTTCCCAAGACTCGGCCAAACCGGGCGCCAGCGACCCGTCATCGTGAAGTTCGGTCAGGGTGTTAAACAGCTGGCGCCCCACATGGTACATGTACTGCTCGAAGTAGTAGGCCGGGTCCAGGCGGTCGCTGGTGGAGGCGTTGTCGATCGCCAAAATGAGATGCCCGCCGCGTTGCGGGGTAGCATCCGTTTGCGCGCTCGCCCAGCGCGGCAGCAGTAGCCCGCCCAAAGCGCTGGCAGACACCGACAGCGCGGCGGAGCGCTGCAGAAACTGGCGCCGGGTCACGCCTGCCAAGTGCCCCTCGGCGGGCACGTTCGTTGCTTTCTTCATGGGGGAGTCGTCCTATGCAATCAATTACGACCAGCGGTCAGTCACGCACCGCCTCGGCCAACTTGGCAATATGCTCGGGGCCAATGCCACAGCAGCCGCCGATCATGCTGGCCCCCGCCGCCTGCCAGCGCTTGGCGAAGTCGGCGTAGGCGTCTGGCCCTAGGTCATCGCGCATATCGCTCACACCGGCATTGGCGGCGATGCGGTTGCTCTGCGGCACGAAGCTATTGGCGTACACCCCCAAACGCAGCGTGGCACCTTTGGCGTCCACGGCCGCCTGCGCCTGGCGTAGCGCCTCTTCCATCACCTCGGCTTGGCTACAGTTGAACAGCAGCGCCTCGCCACCCGCCTCGAGCACCGCACTCACCGCTGCCTCCACCCCCTCGCCGGAGCGCAGCGCGCAGGGCAGTTCGCCGTTTTCGTCGGCGTCTTGCAGCGTGAACGAGAACCAGCGCGGACGAGGATCGTCCCCCAGCGCGGTGGCCACCGCTCGAGCCTCCTGCGTGGCGCCCAGCGTCTCTGCCAGCCACACGTCCACGTAAGGGGCCTGCCCTTCGATCAGCGTCGCCAACAGCTCGGGCGCGCGCTGGGCATCGAAGAGCGCCGGCTGATAGGAGCCGAACAGCGGCGGCAGCGATCCGGCGACGGTCACCGCCTCCCCCGCCACGCTGTCACGCGCCAACGTTCCCGCCAGCGTCGCCAGTGCCAGGCCGCGCTCGGCAAAACACGCCTCGCCAATATGAAACGGCACGACGGCATAGGCATTGGTGGTAATCACCTCGGCGCCCGCTTGGATGAACGCGCGATGCGCTTGGGTGACGCACTCGGGGGCTTCCATCAGCGCCAGCGCCGACCACTCCGGCTGGCGAAACGGAGCACCCAACCGCTTTAGCTCACGCCCCAAGCCACCGTCCAATAGGGTTAACATCGACTCTCGCTCCTTGGTGTCTCGATTCAGCTTTACCTAAAAGTTGACGCCGCAGGGCGGCGTCAACAGGGGGTCCATGTCGTGCGAGCGCTAGCGTCCCAGCAGCGACCCAATATCTTTGGCTTCCCAATGCGGGAAATGTTTACGCACCAGGGCGTTCAGATCGCGCTCGAAGGCGGCCCAATCGGTAGTGGCGGCCTGCTGGCGCGCATTCGCCACGCCGCGAATCATACCCGCGCCCACGGTCACGTTGGTCAGCCGATCGATCACGATGAAGCTGCCGGTGCCTGGGCTGGTGCGATAGTCGTCGACGGGGATAGCGGCGGTCAACTCCACCTCACAGCGGGCAATGGCGTTGAGGCTCAACGCATCGGTGGCATGCTTCTCCAGCGTGTTGACGTCGATCTGATACTCGATGGCGCTGACCTGCCCCGCCAAATCCCGGGTGGCCAGCTTGATGTCGTAGAGCTTGCCGGGCGTGAGGGCATCTTCGTGCATCCACACGACATCGGCGCTGAAGACGTTCGACAGCGGAATCTCGGCATCGGCGCTGACGATCCAATCGCCGCGGGAAATGTCGATCTCGTCTTCCAGGGTGACGGTCACCGCCTGGCCGGGATAGGCCGCATCCAAGTCGCCGTCGAAGGTCACCACGCGCGCCACACGGGACGTTTTACCGGACGGCAGCGCCTTGACCGCCTGGCCTGGGCGCAACACTCCTGCCGAGAGCGTGCCGCAGTAACCCCGAAAGTCCAGGTTCGGGCGATTGACGTACTGAACAGGCAGACGCAAGTCGGTGAGGTTCTGGTCGCGGGTGATCTCGACGTTTTCCAGCAGTTCGATCAGCGTTTTGCCCTCGTAGCGCTGGCCGTCCTCGAAGTACCAGGGCGTTTGCTCGCTGCGGTTGACGACGTTGTCGCCATTGAGCGCTGACATTGGCACGAAGCGGATGTCCGGCGTCTGCAGGTTGGTGGCGAATTCGCGGTACTCGTCGATGATCTCGTTGAAGCGCGCTTCCGAGAAGCCCACTAAGTCCATCTTATTGACCGCAATGACCAAGTGCTGAATACCCAGCAGGTCGGCAATGAAGCTGTGGCGACGTGTCTGGGTCTGCACACCGTAACGTGCGTCGATCAAAATGATCGCCAAACTGGCCGTCGAGGCGCCCGTGGCCATGTTGCGGGTGTACTGCTCATGTCCTGGCGTGTCGGCAATGATGAACTTGCGCTTGTCCGTCGAGAAGAAACGATAGGCCACATCGATGGTGATGCCCTGCTCGCGCTCGGACTGCAAGCCATCCACAAGCAGTGCCAGATCCACCGTATCGCCGGTGGTGCCGCTGGTTTTAGAGGCCTGGGTGATGGCTGCCAATTGATCCTCGAAGATCATCTTGGAGTCATGGAGCATCCGGCCGATGAGGGTAGATTTACCGTCATCGACGCTGCCGCAGGTAATGAAGCGCAGCAGGTCTTTGTTTTCGTGCTCGTGCAGATATTGCTCGATGTTATCGGCAATTAACGTCGATTGGTGTGCCATTAGAAGTACCCCTCACGCTTTTTCTTCTCCATGGAACCGGCCTGGTCGTGGTCGATGGCACGGCCGCTGCGCTCGCTGGTTTTGGTCAACAGCATCTCCTGGATGATTTCCGGCAGCGTGGCGGCCTTGGACTCCACCGCGCCGGTGAGCGGGTAGCAGCCCAGGGTTCGGAAACGCACCCACTTCTCTTCGGGCACTTCGCCAGGCGCTAACGGCAGACGGTCATCGTCCACCATGATCTGCATGCCGTCGCGCTCGACCACCGGGCGTTTGGCGGCGTAATACAGCGGCACGATCGGAATCGACTCGAGGTAGATGTACTGCCAGATATCCAGCTCGGTCCAGTTGGAGAGCGGAAAGACACGAATCGACTCGCCTTTATTGACCTTGGCGTTGTAGACGTTCCACAGCTCGGGGCGCTGGCTCTTCGGGTCCCAGCGATGGTACTTGTCACGGAAGGAGTAAACGCGCTCTTTAGCGCGCGATGCTTCCTCGTCGCGGCGCGCACCGCCAAAGGCGGCATCGAAACCATGTTGGGTCAAGGCCTGCTTGAGCGCCTGGGTTTTCATGATGTCGGTGTACTTGGCACTACCGTGATCGAAGGGGTTGATATTGGCCGCCCGCCCCTCCTCGTTGGTGTGCACGATAAGCTCCATGCCAGCTTCTTCCGCCATACGGTTGCGGAACGCGATCATTTCGCGGAATTTCCAGGTGGTGTCGATGTGCATTAGCGGGAACGGCGGCGTGCCGGGATAGAAGGCTTTGCGCGCCAGGTGCAGCATCACCGAGGAGTCCTTACCGATGGAGTACATCATCACCGGATTGCTGAACTCCGCCGCCACTTCGCGGATGATATGGATCGACTCGGCCTCGAGCTGCTTCAAGTGGGTCAGTCGGGCAGCGTCCGGTGCGCTTGGCGCCCGTTGCGACGCCGCCGACGGCGCAGAAAACTGGTTCATTACCTACTCCCTCACAAAACGGTGCTTGCGTTTATTAGACGGCTTTTCAAGGAAGCCTTTGCAAACAGGTACACTGCCCAGCGCGTACGAAACGCAAAGCGGGCATTTGTGGGTAGGGTAACGCCAGGTCAACAATAACCCAAAAGAATTAATAACTATCTTTTTAGAACCATAATGCCTAACACACGCTAGACGGCGACGCGCTCCACCCAGGTCTGCCACTCATGGCCGTGAATATCGACGATACGATAGCCAGGGCGCGACGCTTCATCGATGGCAAACGCCTCTGCGCCCGGCAGAAACTGGTCTGACATGGCCGGGCAGCCGTAGACCCCGATATCACTGCCTGCCACTGGATGAAACTGCGCATAGGCTTGATGGGCATGGCCAAACAGAATCATCTTGACCTGCGGGTAAGCACTCAACAGCTGCCAAAACGCCTCGCGGTCTTGCAGGCCGATGGCATCCATCCAGGCAGCCCCCACATCCACCGGCGGGTGGTGCATGGCAATCATTGTCGGGCGATCGTCGTGCTCGAGCCGCTCTGCCAGCGCGCTCAGGGTATCGCTCCCTAACTCGCCGTGGGGCTTGCCGACGACCTGGGTATCGAGCAACAGCAAGCGCCACTGATCCAAATCCACTTCGTCGAGCAGCGGCTGCTCGGCACTCATCAGCTCTAGCTGATCATGGTTACCCGGTATCCAAAACCACGGACAGGGCAGCGCACTCAGCGCTTCTCGGGCGTGGACATAGGATGCGGCAGTTTCGTCTTGACTGACATCCCCTGTAAACACGACGACGTCGGGTCGCTCGGCAGCAACGGCTTCCAGTACGCGCTGGAACTGCTGCCACGGAATACCCGCGCGGGAGCGCGCCCGTTTATCTGCATGTAAGTGTGAATCGGTGATTTGGATAAGCCGCATTCACTTGGCTCCCTTGACCTGAATCGTGTACGACGTGAATTAACGTAGTTCGGGTATGTCCACAGCATGCCCATGGGCAAGGCCGTGGGCCAACCATTCGCCTAGGAAGCAATTGAGCTGAAGCTTCTCGTCCGGCTGGTGCATACGGGCGTTGGGATAGCGGTAACGGCCGCTGAAGTGGCGTTCGCGCTGAAAATCGATGACCTCCGCCATACGCACATCATGGTAGAGATGTACCCGCATGCGCGGCCCTTCGATGACGCTATCCAGTGGCCCGCTCTGGGACACTTCCACCAGCGTGGTGTAGGGCGCTTGCTGAAGAATGGTGAGATGCAGATCGCCAAAGTGCTGGTGGTCGCCACGCAGGGCGATATCACGGCGCTGACCGCTCTCCATATCCCCCACCAGACGCAACAGGCGCAAATAGTTCGCGCTGCATTCGCCCTGCAGGGTTTTTAAATCGGTAACGTAGGCGGCTCTTGCCATGATGACTCCTTACTGGGTTCGCTTGGCGTCCGTCGTCGAGAGGGCGGCGCGTTGCGAGGCGGCACGCAGCGATGCCCGCTGCCCCGCCAGCCAATGCAGCCCAATCAACGACATGGCGTTGTCGAGTCTTCCCTGCTCTAGGAGTTCCCAAGCACGAGTAAACGTGACGATATGCACGCGGATGTCTTCGTGCTCATCGTCCACGCCATACACACCGCCTAGCCCTTGGGTATCCACCAGGCCGCAAAACAGCGTCACACGCTCGTTGCAGGCGCCGGGGCTAGGGTAGTAGGTGTGCAATTTGGTCAGTTGCCCTACTTGGCAGCCGGCCTCTTCCACCGCTTCGCGGCGGGCAACGTCCTCCAGGGATTCCTCTTTATCCACGAGACCCGCGACGAATTCTAATTTCCACGGAGAGGCGGGGTCATCGATCGCCCCGGCGCGAAACTGCTCGACTAGCACCAGCGCGTCACGGTGTGGATCGTACAAAAGCACACCGACCGCATCGTGGCGGTGATGCACTTCGCGGCGCATGGCTTTGCTCCAGCCACCCTCGAACAAGCGATGGCGCAGCTCCAGCGCTTCCAGGCGAAAGAAACCTTGATAGAGGGTATCGCGTTGGATGAGCTCGACATCCTCACGACCAAGCGTAGGGCCCATACGGCACTCCCGGTGTTCACAATCGTCCTATTATCAATGCTGCTCACCGGGAATGCCAATGCGGTGATTAACCGCGCGTAGGGTTCAGGGGAAAAGGTACATCATTTCATAGCTGACCAAGCAACGCCTCGGCCTCACGGCGCAGCGCCTCATCGGACACCTGGCGATTCTCTCGGGCCGTGCCGTTCACCGCGCGCTGGGCATGCTCGCGCGCCGCTGGGGTGTTGCCCTCTTCTTTTAAAAACGCCGCGTAGTAGTAGTTGACATCGATGCCGTCCGGGCGCAGCTCCAGCGCGCGCTGGAACATACGCTCGGCAGTATCGCTGTTACCAAATCCCAGCGGGCGGCCTGGGGCTCGGTCATATAAAGCACCCAGCGTGACATAGGCCGAGCCGTTGCCTCCCGTGGGGTCGATCTCGATGGCGCGCTCCAACACGTCGCGGGCGTCACCGGCCGTCCCCAGCGCGCCCAATCCACCGCGTTCACGCGCGTATGAGGCCAGCACGATACCCTGCCAAATCAGCACCTCGGCCTCATTGGGATACTGGTTGGCGAGCTGCTCGGCTTCGCTGGCGAGCGCTTTCAGCGTGTCTTCCCGCTGATTCGCGGGCATTTGCGTCACCGTGTGCTCCCAACGGTTCTTGAGTGAAAAGACCTCCCCCTCGAACGCCGACGCACTCAAGGGGGCCAGCGCCAGCGTGCTGCCCAGGGCGGCGGCGATCAACAAGCGGGAAAAGGGAATAGCGCGCATGGAAACCTCCAGGTTTGTTGTTGTAGCGGCTTTTTTCATCGGGGCCTTCAAGCCCAACGATAGCTTACCTAGACAATGTAACGAACGTTTGAATGATTCGCCAGACATTCACGACGTTGTTATAAAACACCCCCTCGACGTAAGCTGATGGCTACCCGCAGAAGCGCCCGTTTGGGCGTACAAGGAGACGATGGACGTATGAAAGGTCGCAACATGACCCGCTGGCGGGATCCGGCGAAAGACCCACGCCAAGCGCCCAAAAGCAATTTGATCACCGCCGAAGGGGCCGCCCGACTGCGCGGCATTCTCGATCACCTTTCACGGGTAAAGCGCCCGGCGCTATCCGCCAAAGTGGGCGAAGCCGCCGCGCTGGGTGACCGCAGCGAAAATGCGGATTACACCTATAACAAGAAGGAACTCAACCGGGTCATTGCGCGCATCCGCTATCTCACCAAGCGGCTCGACGAGTTGCAGGTAGTGGACCGACTGCCCGCCAATACCGACAAGGTCTTTTTTGGGGCCTACGTGAGCCTGGAGGACGACGAGGGAGAAACACTTCAGATTCGCATCGTCGGCCACGACGAGCTCGATACGCAAAAGCGCTGGATCAGCATCGACGCGCCCATGGCAAAAGCACTGTTGGGGAAAGAGGTCGATGACGACGTCACGGTGCTGACTCCCAACGGCGAAACGTTCTATACCGTGACGGCCATTCACTACGATACGCCAAGCGGCCCATGAGCTCGACGCCAAAGAGCAGCAGCCAAAGACAACTAGTTGACGGCGCGATACACCCGGAAGCGCCGGTTGTCCGACAGCGTTTCGAACTCGCCCAGCGCGCGCTGTAATCGCTCCGGATAGGGCAGAAACGCATTGGCCACCAGCCACAACTGCCCTTTTGCCTGGAGGTGCTCTACCGCTTGATCGATCAAGCGCGAGCTGGGGCCATAGCTGATGTCTCGCTCCTGGTGAAACGGCGGGTTACTCACGATGACATCGAATCGCTCGCCGTCCAACGCCGAGTAAACGTCGCTCTCCAGCACCCTGCCCTCCAGCGCGTTCTCGCGCAGCGTGCGTCGGCAGGCTTCGGCGGCGAAGGCGCTGACATCGACAGCCGTGACTGTATGGCCGCGTTTGGCGAGCCACGCGCTGATGATGCCGTCGCCACAGCCCATATCCAGCACTTTTAGCGTTTTTTTCGGCAGCGCTGTCTCCAGGGCCTGCAGCAGAAGCTGCGTTCCTTCGTCGATTTTGCCGTGACCAAACACGCCTGGGTGGCTGACCAAACGCATATCCAGGGCGTCAAAGGTTTGCCAGGCGCTCTCAGGCGTTGCCATGTTCACCGTGCGGGTGGCAAAGAGCGTGCAGCGGCGGGCGTTATCGAGCTTGTCGCATGCCATGCCCAGCTCATCGAGTATCTTGGGCACCCGTTTGATGCCCCCTTGATGCTCGCCCACGATATCGACCGGCGTATCGTCAGGCAGCACGTGGCAGAGCCACGCCAGCCACCATTTGCCTAGCTGATGGGCTTTGGGCCAAAACAGCACCACCTGACCGTCGGGTAGGCAGTCGAACGGCGCGAAAGGACTCATGGCTTGACGCGCACTGGTCTGCCAATGCTCCCGCAGGGCAACATTGTCGCTCACCATCGCGGCGGAGTGGTGTAACAGCCACGTATCCTCTGGAGGCGCGACAGGCCATAGCCGAGCGGCCTGCCCGTAGTAACGTTCCAGCAGCTGGCAAGTAGGCAGTTGAGCACTCATACATCAGCCTCGGGTTTGGTAACGGTATAAAGCAAATAGCGGCCTAAACGCCAATGGGGGTCTTGCTGGCAATACTGCTTTTCAAGCGCAAGCAACGCTGCTCGATCGCTTACCTTCTCAGGCGCCTGACGCACGTAATCCTGAAAAATACGGATACCCGCGACGCTCTCGATACGTAAGCCGTTCTGACTCACCCACTGGCCAATCTCCTCATGGGTAACGGGGGTAATCGGTGTTAAGCGCTGGCGCTTGCCTTTGCCTTCCAACTGATCGCTCAAGGCTTTTTGATAGTTGCCCTTCACCACGTTGGAAAAGCGCAGCGCGTCGCGGTTGAACACCATCAGACTCAGTTGACCACCGGGAGCAAGCAGCGTTGCGAGGGTTTTTAGCGCTTGCTCGGGATTGCCTAACCACTCCAGCACCGCGTGACAGGCGATCAGCGGCCAAGGACCAGGTGCTTGGCTGGGCAGCGCTTGTAGAGGAGCCTCCACATAGCGAAGCTGCCCCGGTGGCCACGCCACAGCGGCCTCTTGCTCAGCGTGCCACGCCTTTGCGCGGGCCAGCATATCGTGGGAGGGCTCCGCCATGGTGACCGTGTGACCACGTGCGGCAAACCAGCCGGAGAGCTGCCCCAACCCACCGCCAACATCCAGCACGGGCTGGGCCGTCAAGCGCAGCATTTGCGGTAGCAGATAGTCCAGCATCGCGAGGCGCAGCTCGCCCCGGGGTGCTTGATAGAGCGAGCGAGAGAACTTATCTGCCAAGCCATCAAAGTAGCGGTCGCCATCGTCGGTTAATTCGTAGGTCGGGTGCATGCCTCTAGCCACCACAGTTTAAAGGGGCGCTAGTTTACCCGTTCTCGTCAGGAAAATCGCACCCCAGGCAGCATGGTTGAGCAGTCCAAGGCGCGATGGTCACAGCTAGGACTAGAACTGCTCCCACTCACCCGCTGACGACTGCTTGGAGGGCAGCACTTTGGCGGCGGACTGATGGAGCCCAAGCGGCTGCGAGCGGCGTAGCGCTGGCAAAGGCTGCGCGCCTTGTGAGGTTCTGAAGGCGTTGACGCTGTTGGTCAGAGCGGCGGCTTCCCCACTGAGGGTATCTGCCACCCGCCGGTAACTCTCCATATCCGAGGCGCTGGCTTGGGTGGTGCTGTCGATCTCGGCAATGGCTAGTCCTACTTGGGCAACGCCGTCGCTCTGCTCGCTGGCCGCTCGGCTAATCTCTGCCATCAGGTCGTTGACCCGCTGACTGGCATGCCGGATACGCTGGGTCGCCGCTTGCGTTTCTCGCGTATGAGACGCGCTTTCCAGCACGCTTTGATTGGTGTCCACGATCATGCGTTGCACTTCTTTGGCCGCTTCAGCGGTCTGATTGGAGAGCTTTCGCACCTCTTGGGCCACTACCGCAAAGCCACGTCCGTGTTCGCCAGCACGCGCCGCTTCCACCGACGCATTGAGAGCCAAAATATTGGTTTGAAACGCGATGGCATCGATGGCTTGCACCATGTGTTTCATCCGTTCGGACTGCTTGGTCAACGCGTCCATGGCCTGAGCCAACTCGTCTGTCAGGCGCGACGCGGTGCCCACTTCGGCGAGGTTGGTATCGGCCGCCTTGCTCGCAAGCTGCGCATTCGAGGCGCTTTGACGCACGGTGCTGGAAATCTCCTCCATGCTGGCAGCCGTCTCTTGTACCGCGGAGGCTTGCTGTTCCAGGCGATCCGCCATGTTGGCGTTATTGCTTAGAATTTGGCTCACCACCGGGCCAATGGTGTCCATATTGCGCTGAATATCACTGGCGGTAGAGAGCAGCGAGCGGCGCATGAGCTGAAGTGCCTCCAGCGTTTGACGAAGCGATTGGCGGCGAGTGGAAGGAATCACCGTGTTCAAGTTGCCCGCTGCCAGCTGCAGCGCAATGTCTTTCAGCGATGCGACCGAACGACTCAAGGAGCCTAGCAGCAACGCGTTCACCGACCAGATCGCACTTGCCAGCACTAGGGCAAGCACAGCCAAAGACCAGCTCTCGAGAGAAAAGCGTTGCGTGATCCACAAGCCACCCCCCAGTAGCGCTACGCTCGCCAAAGACGACAGAACGACGCGCGCCTTCACTCCCTCCCACTGAAACGATGGCAACTTGCCGCGCAACCCTTTGCGCTTGAGTTTGCCGCGCTTTAAATAGTAGGGGCAGTTGTTTTCACGCATTTGACGATACAGGTGATCGAAATAGCGCGCCTTCTCTTCCCCCGCATAAGAGCGAAGTGACGCGTAGCCTTGCAGCTCGCCTTTATCGACGACGGGCACGACATTGGCGTGCACCCAATAGTGGTCGCCGTTTTTACGGCGATTTTTGACGTATCCTTGCCAAGAGAGCCCTTCTCTCAGGGTTGCCCACATATCCCGGTACACCTCGGGCGGCATATCCGGATGCCGAACGACATTGTGCGGTTCATTCATCAACTCTTCGATGGCGAAGCCGCTCACCTCGATAAAGCGCGGGTTGGCATACGTAATATAGCCGTTGATATCCGTGCGGGAGATTAAGAAGTCATCGGGTTCAATCGGATAATTCGTTTGTGATACATAGCCGTTATTACGCATTGCCACCCCCTTTGGGAGAATACTTTTTACACCTGCAAGCCCAGTAGGCGTACTATGGCTCAGACGCTAAAAAAAGTAACGGTAGTTACCTAGCATGTCACATTATTTGACATTCCCCCTTAGGCTCAACATAAGCTATACAATGCTTAAAAAAACCTTATTGAAAAATTAAACAATATTAAAAATTAGAGGCATTGCAGGTACGTTGTCTCATCGTCGGCTAGCTTTAACTCTCGACCCATAAGGGAATACCTCCCATTCGTTGACTAGAGTGGCTACAGGAGCTGACGATGCATTTTGGAGCGTTCAAGGAAAAAATCGAGGCTTGTCATATCTGCGCCGCGTATTGTGACCAGTGCGCTACCCAGTGCCTTCAAGAGGATGAAGTACACAAAATGGCCGAGTGCATACGCATGGATATTCAGTGCGCTCAGATCTGTCGCTTGGCGGCGTCCTACATGGCCCAAAACAGCGAATACGCCAATGACATCTGCCAACTTTGCGCCGACATTTGCCAAAAGTGTGCCGACGAGTGTGCCAAACACGACGCTGATCACTGCCAAGCGTGTGCCCAGGCTTGCCAACAGTGTGCCAATGCCTGTGCGAGCATTGCCGCTTAATGTCCGCGCCTTTAACGACACTGGCTTTCAATAACGACACTGGCTTTCAATGGCTCAGCCGTGCTGATAACAGCACGGCTGTTTATGCTGTGTTCGTTATACCAAGTAGTAGTGAACGAAACATAAAAGTAGCCGCTTATTTAGCCGCCCCTTTAACACTAAGATTTACATCAACGTGAGAAAAAAATCGTCACATAAAAGTTACGCACTATGCCTATGTATAGTGTTTTGTTTAACGCTTGTTGGCTGTCGCTATCCCCAAAATGTAGAACGCAAAATGAGCGATATCGAGGGCGGCACGCTCTTCATCGGTATCACGGAAAACCCACCTTGGGTCATCGCTACCGCTGCGGGCCCCAAAGGGGTGGACATCGGCCTTCTATCCCAGTTTGCCAATAGCCTCGATGCGTCCATCGAGTGGCACTGGGGCAGTGAAAACGAGCTACTGAAAGCGCTCAACCACCGCCAGCTCGATATCGTGGCTGGCGGCTTTACTCACAATACGCGTCTCACTCAGCTAGCCGCCACGACACGCCCATACTTCACCTCACATCATGTCATTGGTATCGCGCCTCAACACCCTAGCGCTCACGCAGCGGGCGACGCTGCCCTCGAGGGCCAAGACATCGCCGTGGCGCGTCTCAATAGCGTCACGCAGTCGATCCGTGCGCTGGGTGCGACCCCCGTGATCACCGAGCGCTTGCATGACGCGCCGGGCTGGGTAGCTGGCCCTCAATGGTGGTTAGAGGCACATGGCTTTCGACCAACGGCTCATCGACTCACCAGCGAACACCATGTGATGGCGCTACCCAAAGGGGAAAACGCCCTCATGTTGGCGCTTCAACGCCATCTCAATCACCAACCCTCTCTCTACGAGCAGCTAAAACGCGTCGAGGCCGCTGAATGAAAATACGCAAGCCCTACCGTATGCCTGCTGACAAACAGCGCCAGCTCGATTATTTGGTGAGACTGGAGTGGTGGAACTTGGGGTTTCGGGTCTCGATCATTCTGGTGCTTGGGCTGGTGTTAGGCAGCAGCCAAGCCATGAAAGCGGCTTGGATAGAGGACATCCTATCGCTCATTCCTCCCGTGGCATTCTTGATCGCCATGCATTTTCGTAACCGCCCCCCTAACGATACCTTTCCCTACGGCTACCAGCGCGCCACGGTGATTGCGTTTTTATGCGCGGCCACGGCACTGAGCCTGATGGGGAGCTTGCTGTTACTGGATTCGATCATGAAACTGATCAGTCAGGAGCACCCCTCAGTAGGCGCTATCTCGCTCTTTGGGCATACGTTTTGGATGGGCTGGTTAATGATCGGTGCCCTCATCTACAGCGTGATTCCTCCCATGGTGATTGGCCGCTTGCAGACCAAAGCCGCCATACAGGTGCATGAAAAAACCGTCTATGTCGATGGTAAGATGAGCAAAGCGGACTGGATGACCGGCTTGGCAGCGATCATCGGCATTTTGGGGATTGGTGCCGGTATCTGGTGGGCAGATGCGCTAGCGGCAGCGCTCATCGCCATCGATGTGACCAAGGATGGCGTGGTGAACCTGAAAGAGGCCGTGGGTGATTTATTGGATCGTCGCCCGCGATTTACGTCGAACACCCAACCCGAGCCGTTAGCCGAGTCGCTGGAAACGGCACTCAAACGATACGAGTGGGTCTTGGACGCTGCCGTTCGACTACGAGAAGAGGGACACGTGTTCAGCGGTGAAGCGTTCATTGTACCGCGCGATACGCATCGACTCGCCGAGCGCGTTGCCTCGGCAGAGGCCATGCTGAATCATTATGATTGGCGTATTTATGAAGTGGTGGTGAGTGTCACCCCATCCGATTCTTCGAACTAGGAAGCGAGCATGATAGGACATCACTGGCTCGGTATCGTTGGCATCCTTCTAATAACCCTTGCCAATTATGATGCCATCAAGACGACGCTGTCTGCCTCTCACTCTGGCCCTTTGACCAACCGCTCCATTAGCACGGTATGGACCCTGTTACTGGCATTGCATCAACGTCATCGCTGCCACCGCGTACTGTCTGCAGCAGGCCCTTGGCTGACCGTAGGTTTGATGACCGTTTGGCTGCTGCTTGCTCTAGTCGGATGGTGGCTACTGTTTTGCAGCACCGAAGACGCCGTGGTGAACGCCACGACCAAAGCCCCTGCTAACGATGTCGAGCGCCTGTACTATGCGGGCTATACATTGACCACTCTGGGCTACGGCGACTTCGTTCCAGGCAGCGACACTTGGCGGCTTGCACCACCGCTGGCAGCTGCCAACGGCTTTTTTCTCTTTACGCTCACCATTACGTACATGCTGAGCATCATGGCCAATGTCACCGAAAAACGCCATGTCGCGCTGTCCATCCATGCGTTGGGCAATAGCCCCTTACAAATTCTCCGCGCGACCCATGATAACGGGAAGTACACAAGCTTGGTACAGCAGCTACAACCACTCCAACAGGCCATTAGCCGGTTGGGGCAGCAGCATCTGGCGTATCCCATTTTGCACTATTATCACGACCCTAACCGTCAAAAATCGTTACCGGTTGCTCTCGCGAAACTCTATCAAGCGCTGGTCATTGCACAAATTGCTTGCCCCGATATCGACCACGCGACGCGGCAACAGCTTAAAACGGGCATCGTCACGCTTGAAAACTTTCTCGCGACGTTAGACAGCGCGTTCATCGACCCTACCCCTACCCTCCCAGAGCTACCTTCGCTAGCAGAGTACCAACGGTTGCCTGGCATCACCGCCGCTCACCAGGAGATACATCAACAGCTTGCCACCCGCCAACAGCGGTTACTGGCTGCCTACGTGCATAAAGATGGCTGGGCATGGCCAAACGTCTGGCAAAACGAGTCATCATAGTCGCTAGCTACTGCTCGCTGGACGACACGGCCCCTTCCCATACTTCACAACGGTCGCGGCCGTTATTCTTCGCTTTGTACAACGCTGTGTCGGCTAAGCGCAGTAGCCTTTTAGGGTCAATGGTGTGAGCCGGATACGTGGCGATTCCGCAAGAGAGCGTAATGCGTCCAAGCGGCTGATGAAGGTGACTCAACGCTTGGTTACGCTGTGCCTTCAGCAGTTTCTCGGCACGCGTTTGCGCCTCGGCCGTTCCGGTGCCCGGTAGGAGCGCGACGAACTCCTCGCCCCCCAACCGGCACACCACGTCCGTACCGCGAAAATGCTTCTTTAACAGCGCCGCGACCTCGATCAAAACGGCATCGCCAGCGTCGTGGCCAAAGTTATCGTTCACTTTCTTGAAATGATCGATATCGATCATCAGCAGCGAAAGCAGGCTTCCCTTACGCTGCGCGAGCGCCATTTCCTGATGTAGCAAGGTGTCGAAATGGCGACGGTTATTGAGGCCGGTCAGGGCATCCTGAAGCGAGAGCCCCTTGAGCTGCTCGACCAAGGTATCTAGCTCTGCCGTCCGCGCCGTCACCTGTGCTTCTAGCGTCTGGTTGGCCGCAGCAAGCTGACGCTGCGTATGACGGTAGTGCCACAGCGAAATCCCCACGATAGCCAAAGAGAAGCCCAACGCCCCATAGCTCAGTGGCACATCGCGCCGAGGGATCAGCTCGTGCGCCACCAACATGTCCAGCAACAGAAGTGGCGCAAACAGCAGGAAACTAGTGACGAACAGCCGCTGCTCCAAATTCAAACGACGCACTCGCAGCAGCGCCAGCAGAAGCATGAGGGGGAGCGTGAGCAACAGCAGCACATCGAATATGGGGAACGTCAGTGCCAAGTTCACCACGCCAAGTGCGACCAGACCAATCGAAGCCACGAGGTACGCCAAATGGAGCTGCCATAAACGCCTCATCCAGCGCTTTGGTACACCATCCAACCAGTGGCTTAGCAACAAGCCTATGGCAATGGGCAGTGTAAAGTAGCTGGCGGCTCGTAAAATGTCCCAGGTAAGCGGCGCGTCTGCCAACAGCTGCCGAACGGGGGTCTCTGCCAACAGCATCAACCCTGACGAAAACGCAAACAGCGCGATGGCGAAAAAGCCCCGACGCTCAGGCCCAATCATGGCAAAAATCGCTGCCAACGTCGCCAGTAGCAGGCTGAAGGCACTCACCGCAAGGTCCTGTACCGAAGCGTGGAGCATCCCCTTCAGCGCATCGATACGATCGGTGATTTCTACATCGCCCCACAGCCCGATGCTGGTGTAATCGGAGTGGATACGCAGCGCCAGCGTCTTGCCCGCCGAATTCTCCGGCAGCGGAACCAAATGCCACGGCCAACCGATGAAGCGAGGCGCCTCCATATCGCCATGCTGATAAATCAGCGTGCCGTCGAGGTAGATCTGCCCCACCAAGTTAATGCTGGTAATGTGCAACACCGGGTCACGCCACTCTCCCTCTGGCAAGACCGTTTTAAACCACACGGACTTCTGGCCGTTGCGCTCCGGGGGGTTAGAAGGAAAATCGATGGGGGTCCAAGGCGCGTCATCTTCTAAAGGAGCATCTCCCCAGCGATACTCCCAATCGGTCAGCGGTGCAGGCGCGCTAGCGTAGGCCGAAGAACCGGACAGCAACAGCAAGCCAGCCATTATTCCTACGCAAAAAAAGCGCAACAAGACGTTGAACGTACCCATCCGATCCCCTAGCTGGCGTGACCCACCAGCTCACCCTATTTTTTATTAACGCTAACCTTATACGCTCAAAATTGCGTTGATAGCACGTTTGATGCGTTTCAAACGCCTATTCGTTGGTGGCGTTAATCATTATCCAATCGCTCTGTTCGATATAAGTGCCACTCGTTTTCGACCCGGCCATCCGGCAGTCGACAGTAACGCCCCGTTCCCAAAGCGCTTTCGCGGGTGAGACGCTCGCCGCCCAGGCTGACGCAATACGCCGCAGCCGCCGTCTGCATATCAGCGCCTTCTCCTCCCGCACAGCCTACTAACGCCACCATCATTATTAAGACGCTATGTTTCATTCGTGGTACTCCTCACTCTACTTCGCTGCATCAGGCCCGCCAAACGGCGCTCCACAATTTTTCACATCTCAACGACGCTCAAGCCACGTCTCTCTCTACACCCCACCACCATAAGCCATTATGCTGTGAAGGCAGATTGACGGACCAATATAAATTTAAGCGCATCGGCTAGCGCGTCGTCACCCTTGCACACTTTCAGTAGGTCACTCGATGGTCACGCCATGAAAACACCCCAGGGCTCCATAAGCCGCGTTGCACCTGCGTTAGAAGCGAATATTGACCACGGTTTGAACGATGGCAAGCCCCCTCGTTTCGAGCGTGTGGCGCGCCTCGCGCAACAGGTGTTCGGCGTGCCCATCGTGCAAGTCTATCTACGTCAACATGACCGCTTGGAGCTCGCGACGAGCCAGGGCCTGTCGGAAACCAGCGCAGCCGCGTTAGCAAACACATTTCGTCGCCATGCGCTCTTTCCAAGCGATTGTTTGATCGTCGAGGACGCCCAGGCGGAGATCCGCTTCGCCGATCACCCCATGGTTCAGGCCGCCCCCTTCGTCCGCTTCTTTGCCGGGATACCGTTGGCTACGTCTTCGGATCGCTCGGCAGGCTGTCTCTGCCTGTTCGACACGGTTCCAAGAGCCTTCACGAAAGAACAGATTGCGCTGCTTCACGACATCGCCGCTACGATAGAAGCACTGATCCAGGACGATATCGGTCACCACACCTCTCACTCTGCGCTGTCGCTGGCACTGCAAAAAAGCGAGCGCCGTGCCCGATTGGTCATCGAAGGCACTGGCGTCGGCACCTGGCAGTGGAACGTACAAACGGGAGAGACCGTTTTCAACGAGCGGTGGGCACAGATCGTTGGCTATACGCTGGAAGAGCTCAGCCCCATCACCATCAATACGTGGTTGGACCTTGCACACCCCGACGACTTGGCTCACTCCGCCGCCCTACTCGATGCGCATTTTCGAGGGGAAACGGAAAGCTATAGCTGCAAAGCAAGAATGCGCCACAAGCAGGGCCACTGGGTGTGGGTGCACGACCGCGGGCAGGTGTTCGACTGGACCTCAGAGGGTCAGCCGCTCTTGATGTATGGTACCCATACCGACATCACCCACGAGATCGAGGCGCAGCAGGCCCTGCAAGCCAGCCGGGATGAGTTTGCGTCACTGTTGAGCAACATGCCCGGGGTGACCTATCGCTGCTTACCGGATGAGAACTGGACCATGCTCTACATCAGCGGGCAAATCGACCAGGTCAGCGGCCATACCGCGAAAGAACTCATCAACAACGCGTGCCTCAGCTATGCCGACATCATTCATCCCGACGATGCCGCCGCCGTGGGCGACGCGATCGAAACCGCCCGCGCCGCCAGCGAAGGTTGGCATATCGAGTACCGGATACGCCACCGCGATGGCCGTTGGCGCTGGGTCGAAGAGCGCGGCAACTGGGTGACAGGCGATGCCCAACACCCCTTGATCATGGAAGGGTTCATCGTCGACATTACCCGTGAGTACGAAGCCCGCGTGCAGCTTCGCAAACACCACGATGCGCTGCTGCTGCTCAACGATATCGCCTTCAATACGCTCGACACCCTCGATGCCAAAATTCAGTATGCACTGCATACGACGCGTCACTATCTCGGTTTGGACCTAGCGATCCTCAGCCAGATCGAGGGCGAGGTATACACCGCTCGATGGGTAGAGTGCTCCCCCGGCATGCCACTGACGGCCGGTGAGCGCTTCGATTTAGGCAGCACTTGGTGCCAACTACTCTTTACCGGACAGAAAAAAGAGCTGTTTATCGCCAATGTCGCCAACAGTGAATTTCATGCTCACCCCTGTTATCAAGCCTTTCCTCTTGGCGCCTATGCCGCCATCGTCATCGAAGTGGAGGGCCAAGTGTTCGGTACGCTCAACTTCTCCTCAGCCTCACCCCGGGGCAGCGAGTTTGATGAAAGCGAAACCTTGTTTCTAAGACTACTCGCCCGCTGGCTGGCCGATACCTTGACCAACAGTTTGAGCAACGAGCGGATTACCAAGCTCATGGCGCAACTGCCTGGCGTCATTTATCAGTACCGACAGTTTCCCGACGGACGGCCCACGTTCCCGTTCAGCTCACCGCAAATTCAAACCCTTTACGGCATGACGCCCAAACAGGCGGCCCAAGACGCCACTCCCGCCTTCGAGCGCATCCATCCAGACGACCTGGCATCCGTGGCGTCCGCCATACAGCATTCCGCCAACGCGCTCGGGGACTGGCATGCCACGTATCGCGTACCAAACGATCAGGGCGTGTACCGCTGGACAGCCGGTCAGGCGCGGCCAGAGCGGCTCGCCGATGGCAGCGTGCTATGGCATGGCTACCTGCACGATATCCATGAACAAGAGTTGGCACGAAAAGCCCTGGAGCGCAACGAGAGTCGTCTTAGAGGCCTTTTTGAGTTTGCTCCCATTGGCATTGCGCTCAACGATTACGAGACCGGGCAGTTCATCGATCTCAACGACGCCTTGACGCTACCCTCCGGCTATACCCGCGACGAGTTCGTCAAGCTCAGCTACTGGGACCTTACGCCCCGAGAGTACCAAGCCATGGAAGAGCAAGTACTCGTGAGCCTCAAAAACGAGGGCCGCTACGGGCCTTTCGAAAAAGAGTACATCCGCAAGGATGGCAGCCGCTACCCGGTTCGTTTGCAGGGCATGCTGAGCCATGACCCCGACGGGCGCCCCGTCATCTGGTCACTGATAGAGGACATTACCGAGCGACGACGGCTGGATAAGATGAAAAATCAGTTCATCGCTACCGTGAGCCACGAACTGCGCACCCCGCTCACCTCCATCAATGGCTCGTTAGGGCTTCTGGCAGGCGGCGTCGTGGGCGAACTGCCTGCCCCCGCCAATGCGCTGTTGGAAACCGCCCAGCGCAACGTGCAGCGGCTTGCCACGCTCATCAACGACCTGCTGGATATGGAGAAATTGGTGGCAGGCAAAATGCCCATGAACCTGGCCGCGCAGCCATTGACCCCGCTGGTGGTAGAGGCGATCGACTCCATGGCCGGGTACGGAGAGCAGCACGGGGTCCGTATTGAAGCCACGCCACAGTGGCCAGAGGTGCGCGTCAACGTCGACGGTCCACGGCTGATTCAAGCGCTAACCAACTTGATGTCGAATGCCGTCAAATTCACGCCGAAAGATCGTCCGGTCGAAATCTCCGTTGCGCACCAACATTCAACCGTCAACATTAGCGTCCGCGATCACGGTCCAGGTGTCGACCCCAACTTTCAACCCCACCTCTTCAAGCGTTTTTCCCAAGCGGACGCTAGTGACACGCGCAAGCTCCCCGGTACCGGCTTGGGGCTCGCCATTACCCGAGAAATTGCCCAGCAGCTGGGGGGCGAGGTGTACTACCGAGATGCCGACGGCGGCGGTGGCGAATTCACTATCGAACTCCCCGGAGAGCGGATTTGCTGATCTCCTCAATGGCAGCTAGGCTAATGAAAGGATTTGTACAACACCGCACGAATCCTATTAGCTTTTGCATAAGCATTGCCCCAAAAAGAGGCGCTTGGCAATCGCCCACTGCTAGCCATTCATAAGGAGAGTGACGCCATGTCTAGCCCAGAGCATAAGCAAAAAATCTGGAAAATGATCAAGGATATCAAAGTCGGCATGCTGGTGACGTTAGACCATGACATGCCACGCGCCCGCCCCATGCACCTCGTGCAAGACGACTACGACGGCACGCTTTGGTTCTATACTCGCCGTAGTGCTGAAAAAGTACTGGAAACCAAAAGCGATCACGATGTCTGTCTTAGCTTTTCGGACCAAGACGACGGTGTCTACGTCTCCTTATCCGGTAAGGCCAACGTCATCGACGACCGTGAGCTGATCGACAAGTACTGGAACCCCTTCGTCGCGGCCTGGTTCCCTGAAGGCAAAGACGACCCTGATGTCGCCCTACTGGAAGTGAAAGTAGAAATGGGTGAGCACTGGAAAGCCAAAGAGAGCAAAACGTTCCAGCTGTACGAAATCGCCAAAGCCAATCTCAAAAAAGACGCGACACCCAACTTGGGCGAAAACGAGAAGTTCGGTGGATAAGCCGTTCATGAAGCGCCCGGCTGCCCGGGCGCTTTGTTCGATCGCGTGGATGGCAACGGTCTGGATAACGCATGCGCCCGCCTCATCCGCCAATGAGGCATCCCCCGCGTCTGAAGCGTGCGCTCCCACCGAACGGCAGCAAACGATGTTGGACCGCGTCAACCAAGCTCGAGGCCAAGCCCGCCAATGCGGCGAACGTTCTTTCGATGCCGCTAGCCCCCTTACTTGGAGCTGCTCGCTCACCACCGCCGCCCAAGCTCACGCCGACGACATGGCCACGAACGACTACTTCAGCCATACCGGGCAAGGCGGCAGCAGCATGAGTGATCGCGCTACTCAGCACGGCTATACGTGGCGAAGGATTGGCGAAAACATCGCCGCTGGGCACACCACCGCCGACGCAGCCATCGAAAGCTGGATCGAAAGCCCAGGCCACTGCCGCAACCTCATGAACGATGCCTTTACCGACATGGGCATGGCGCACGCAGAAGATAGTGACTCGCGATTTACGCACTACTGGGTGCAAACGCTAGGCGCGCCGCGCTAGTCGTTAGAAATGAAGAAGACATGGGGGCGTTTGGCGTCCCTGGCAGGAGTCGAACCTGCGACCTGCCGCTTAGGAGCGGGATTCAAGAGCGTTTTTTGCTTTCCTAAAAGCTCTCTTAACTAATCACAAAAACACTACTAAACAATAACTTATATAACTTTAGCGTCTTTTTGTGTCTCATGCTTTCCCAGGGTATACTTAACAAAACTAGGGGACGGGCTAGGGGACAAAATGAGTATTAACAAGCCAATGACTACCCCAGCGGAAGTAGCCGCTTTTTCGCTACCCGCTGGAAAGCGCAAAGCACGACGCCCCGTAAAATCAAAGTACGGTGCTGGCTTATCGCTAGAAGTACGCGACGATAGAGAAACAAAGTTATGGATGTACCGTTTCAGCCTTGGTGGCAGCCAATACGAAATGAGGCTAGGCACTTATCCCGCCATGACGCTGAAAAGCGCCAGAGAAAAACACGCCGCTGCCATTGAGCTGGTGAAGATAGGTCTTGATCCCCGCAAGCAACGCGCCTCAGAAAAAGCGAACAACCTAGCCGCCTGGACAATGCAAGATGCTTTCACCCGCTGGATAGAGCACTACCAGCAAACCCCAGGCCGCAACCAGCAACCGCCTACCACCAAGACGGTATCCCAACAACATGGCCGCTGGCGTCGTCACCTAGCCCCCCGGCTTGCTGATTTTTACGTTCGCGACGTTTCCCGCCGCTTGATAATCGACGTATTAGAACAGGCGTCTGGCAAAGCCAAGGTAGAAGCGCGCCATAGCCTGAACCTGCTACGCCAACTGCTACGCTACTGCCAAAAGCGGGAACAAATCGACGTTAACCCCACCGATGGCCTGACACCTGCCGATATTGCCGCGTCTGCCTCTGCCCCGCGTCAACGTCACCTACCCCTACCTGAGTTACGCCAGCTATGGCAAGCCATAGACGACGCCCGAGCGGATAGTGAAGGCAAAGCCACTACCGCCGTGCTGAGCGTTCCGGTAGCCAATGCGCTGAAGCTGCTGATACTGACCGGCTGCCGTCGTGGCGAGGTAGCCTTTATGCGCTGGGATGAAATCAACAAAACAGAATGGACAATACCGGCTGAGCGCACCAAATCACGGCGCCAGCATAAAGTTCACCTTTGCCCACTGGCGCTTGAATTGCTGGCAGAACAACGCCAGCTAGCCGCTTGTGAGTTCGTTTTCACGTCTACCCAAGGCAATGGCAAGCCGCTTCACCCGGACAGCCTGAGCACCACCGTAGCGCGCTTACAAGGACGCGCCAGAAAGGAGCACGACGACACCGCCCCGCTGTACCACCTGGAGCACTTCACTACCCACGACTTACGCCGCTCGTTTGCTACCCAGGCCACTGAAACACTGATGGCTGACCCGCTGCTAGTCGAAATGATGCTAGCTCATGCGCCGCCCAAGCTGATGGGCACCTATAACCGCGCCGCGCGCTGGAAGTCTCAAGTTGATGTGTGGCAGCGATGGGGGGAAACCGTCGCCAATATCGTTGCAAGGGATCCCGGCTCCAACGTGGTCGCATTGCGGGGAGGTGTAGCGTCATGACGCCAGAGCAGGAGGCCGCGATTGCCAAAATCCCGCATTACTTGGATGGCTGGCAGGGTGAAGAAGGTGAAAAAATAGCGGCTTTGATTTATTGCTGGATGGCTGGAACCAAATCTTATTGGGATGAGAATGGCATTGGTATTACTGAGCCAACTGGACAACAACCTGACAAAATTGTTGAGGCCGCCAAAGAAGACCCCGCCGCTTGGGAAGCCGCCCGGATGCTAGTTGCTAAACTTGCAGAACATGAAGACCCAATCCCACCTTCCCTACTAAAATTTACAGCTGCCGTAATGCGCGACCAGTGGCCCAAGCCAGTTGGTGGGCGCCCAAAGCATAAAAACCTAGCACGCGATTTACGCATTGCTAATGCGGTCTACATGCTCAAAACCGCAGGTATACAGTTAAGCCAAAACGACGCGACTAAAGGAGCAAAATCAGCCTTTCACCTCGTCGCAATTTATTCTCACCTTTCATCCACTGCCGTAAAAACAATATGGCGAAATATAGGCCCACACGTTATTGAAAGCAGAACCAAAGGCCCTTTTTATTTCCGGACGGAACCTTTGAAACTGAAATTGTAGCGAGGTCAAAAAACTACCCCCATATTGTTCCCCACGCGTCAAGCGCGCACTGCCCTTAGTCTGAAATCGTCCATTTCATACCGAGGGTACACCATGCAAGACCAAGCAACCTTTCTTAAAGACACTGAAGCCTGCAACCGCTATGGCGTTGCCCGTTCAACCTGGTGGCGGTGGCTGGCTGAGGGAATCATCCCATCCCCTGTCAAAATTGGCCCGCGTGCTACTCGCTGGAAATTGAGCGACCTTGAAGCATGGGAAGCCAAGCGCGGGGAGGTGGTGTCATGAGCCGCCGTTTAATTCGACTGGCCGCTGCCTTGGCTAAAGGCCCCGTAACCCGTGAACAGGCTGACCGGATAGCGCCAGCCAGTAATGGCCCGCACTTTATCGGGGAGTTGCGCCGCAAGCTGGATATTAAGGTTAAGTGCGACCGAATCCCTTGCACTATGAAAGACGGAGAACCGTCATGGTATGGGCGTTATACACCCACACGAGAGGAACGCGCCAAACTGAGGGCGTTTGTTATTGAGCAGGGAGACAACCTTGATGAATAACGCAGAAAATAGCCCCGCCGTGGCTGCAACCACTGGCGAGGCTCAAGGTAATACTTCACACGAAAAGAATAGCACCGTTACCGCCGCCCTGACCATTATCACGTCAACAAAACCAGAGCGCTTAACCAAGCGTTACCGGCTGGCTGAAGATGGTGAATTGCTGAAGGATCCCGGCGGGGATATGTCACAAGGCAGTGCTGCCGTTTACAGCGTGGATAGCTTGGCGACCTTTGCCCGTTTGCTGCAATCACTCAAGACCAACCAAGCGCTGGCCTATGGCCGCCCTGAGCGGTTTAATACCGGGCTGGTATCTAAGCGCCGCTGGCTGGAAGCGGGCCGCCCTGATGATCCTATCCCCCGCAGTAAAGAGCACTTTTCATGGTCTGCTGGTGCTGGTGTCATGATGGCTGATTATGACCCTGGCAATGGTGAAAAAACGCTTTCCCGTGATGACCTGCTGGCTTGCCTTCATGAAGCCTTGCCCGCATTGGCTGACGTTGCGGCGCTGTGGTGGCCTTCATCGTCTAGCCATATCGTGAACACAGAAACCGGCGATGATTTAACCGGCCTGCGTGGTCAACGGCTGTACTGGCTGGCGCTGGATGCCCGCGATATTGAGCGGGCCGGTAGGGCGCTGCAAACCTACCTTTGGGCTGCTGGCCATGGCTGGGTAGACGTGGGCGCCGCCGGTCAGCGCCTAAAGCGTACCCTACTTGATGCGAGCGTCTGGCAGGCTAACCGCCTGGACTTTGCTGCCGGTGCTGAATGCGTCCCACCGTTGGCACAACAGCGAGGCGAGCCGGTGCCCGTTGGTAGTGGTGTGGCTGTGCTGGATACCCAAGCGGTCATTCCCGACCCGGATCCCGCTACCGTTGCCGCCGCTGAAAAGAACCGCGTGGCTGCCATGCTTGCCGCCAAGCCTGAAGCTGATGCGGTGCAAGCGGACTATATCGACACACGCGCCAGCGAAATAGCAGGCAGCGAGGCCAACGACGACACTCTAAAGCAGAGCCGGGAAACGGTAGCGCGTGCCTTGAGCCATGCGGTACTGGCGGGGGACTTCCCCATAACGCTAGTGGCGGATAATGGCAGTCAACAAGCCTTGACCGTGGGGGATGTGCTGGATAATCCCGACCGCTACCACAATGCCCTTACGTTGGATCCCATCGAACCGGAATACCAAGGCGGTAAGACGGTGGGCAAGCTGTACTTGATGGGCGCCCGCCCGCGTCTGTATTCGTTTGCCCACGGTGGCAAAACGTACAAGCTGAGCAGGCCACCCGCCCGCGTAGGGTTGGTTAAAGGTCGCACTGTAGAAGCAGTGGAGCAAGTGCTGGCTATCATGCGCCGCGCCCCGGATGTGTACGACTTTGGCGGGCCGCTGGTAACTGCCACCGATGGCCGTGTTTACCCATTGGATGAACACGCGCTAAAACACTGGCTTGGCGGTGCTACCCAGTTCTGGCGCTGGCATAAGCTGAATAATGGGGATCATGCGGAGGTGCTGGAAGATCCACCGGTAAGCGTGGCAAAAGCCCTGCTATCCCTTGGGGAGCGACGCGCTTTGAAAAACCTGAGCGCCATTATCACCGCGCCTACCTTGCGCCTTGATGGCTCGCTGCTGAACCGCCCCGGTTTTGATGAAGCTACCGGCCTGCTGTTAGAGGCGGAAGGCGACGAAATCCACCCGGTGCCCATGCACCCGACCGGGGAGCAGGTCGAAACGGCGCTAGAACGCCTGATGCTGCCGTTTGCTGACTTCCCGCTAGTAGGCCCCGTAGATAAGGGCGTTTTGCTTGCTGCGCTGCTGACAGCCGCCGTTCGCCCCGTTCTACCCACCGCGCCAGCCGTTGGCTTTGACGCGCCCACTCAAGGCAGCGGTAAGACCCTGCTAGCTAAGTGCGTGGCTGTGCTAGCGCTGGGGGAAGTGCCCACGATATGGCCGCATACCCACGCCCGCCATGATGAAGAAATCCGCAAGCGTATCATGACCATACTGATGACCGGCACCCGTGCGGTGATATGGGATAACGTCATTGGCGTATTTGATAGCGCCGCCCTGGCTGGCGCGCTGACTTCCCAGCATTACAGCGACCGGATACTAGGCAAAACAGGCAGCGCCAACGTGCCTAATAAGGCGCTGTGGCTGCTGACCGGGAATAACCTGACCTTGGCCGGAGACTTGCCGCGTCGTGTGCTCAAGTGCCGGATAGACCCCGAAACGGATAGACCTTTTGCCCGTCAATTCGACTTGGATCCCGAAGCATATTGTCAACGCCACCGCCAACGCATGATAGCCGATGCCTTAACGGTAATTCGTGGCTGGCTGACGTCTGATGATGCGCCAGCACCGGGCAACATGGCGAGCTTTGAAGCGTGGGACTTGATGGTAAGGCAGTCCGTGGCATGGGTAGCACGTCACTTTGACCCGCTAGGCGAGTATGCCGACCCCATGGAAGCCGTCAACGCTGCCCAAGCGGCTGACCCTGAGCAGGAACAGTTAGACGCGCTGCTTTGCTCGCTGGCTGATGTGTTCGGTGCCGATCCCTTCACCGCTAAGGATGTGAAGAAGATCCACGACAATTACCACGACCCCCAGCTAAAGGACTTTGCCTTGCCTGATGCTGAACAGGCGCTAGCTGAAACCATAGCGGAGTTCAAAAACACAAGGCAGTTAAACGCCCGCGCCGTGGGTAACGTGCTCAAGTTCCGGGCTGACCGCGTGGTTAACGGTAGACGCTTGCGCCGCCGTAATGGCCGGGGAGGCATTGCCGCGTGGGTAATTGAGAACGTCTAACATCCACTGCCTGAAATGGTTGCTTTGGTTGGTCTGGTGAGTCTGTTTTCTACCGTCATGAAATAGGCATACCAGAATCTTTATAGATACCCATAGCAAAACAGGGGAAAACTAACCAACCAGAGCAACCAAACCCACCATAAGGCGGAATTCCCAACTATAAAAAGGAGCCAACGTCATGGGAGGGTATACAGCTACCCTAGGCGCTGGCCACAACTGACAATATTATGAATTGAAATAGGTCTGACAATAATTTGAGGCTTCAATTAAAGCGCTATCTTCTTTGAACCGGTTGGATATGCTGCTTTCGTAAGGGCTGCCCAGAGTCATACTGTCAGGACTATGGGCCATTATTGTGAACCGGCCCCCTTCTTGGGAGTAAATCACGTCATCGACATATTTAAGGCGCGAAACGTTGTCTGTGCCTGCATAGGAAGAGCACATTTCACCATTACCGTCTTCTTGAAGCTTCATCGTCACAAGAAATGGCCCCATGTTGCCGCTCCAAATACCTTGGATAGGTAGGCTCAAGGGTTCGGCAGTAAGCGAAACGAAATCATTATTGGTGTAATCATCCATCATAGTTTGCATTTCATTCATCTCGGATAGCCCAACGCAGCCTGACAAAAACGCGGATGAACTTAAAACTACTAATAAGGCGGCTTTCTTCATAGTGACTTCCCCTAAACGACATTGTTTGAATGGACAATCTTGCCATAACTAGACCTAGACATCATGCCACCGTTTGACATGGATCCACCGACGCCAGTAAAGGAAACAGAAACATGAGCCACAACCCGCGCCGCTTCACCCGCCCCATTCGTCTTATCGTTTCCGTAGAGTTTGACACTGTGGCCAGTATTGACCAACTGATGAAGCAAGGCCGCCAGCATACCCACCGCAACCGTGCCGAGTTCGTTAGACGCGCGATTGAAAGGGAGCTAGCCCGCTGCCAATCTGATGATTTTCATACCCCTTAAAAAGGGCCGCTTTGATGATTTTCCGACATATATGCGCGCGCGTGGCTGGGGCCAAGGTTTTTTGCGGAGTCGCTAGGCTGCCTGATAAAGCAGGTCAACAACAGGCGCTTCAATGATTTTTCTGACGTCATTAGGTGCCTACTGATGATGGAAAAACCTTCATAGTAGAAGCATCCACCACAACGACCTGAGCACGTCCCGGCTTACCCCCTACCCTAAGGATACCCCAAGGATAACAGCGTCCCTGCTGGCGCTGTTTTTGTTTGTGTGGCTGGCGCTGATAGACGGCTAATAGCGAGCGGTTGCCGTACTGATATGTAGCTGATGCGGCAGCCTAATGCTTACAAAACTAGGGGACGAGCTAGGGGACAAATTGAAAATAAGGCGGAAAAGCAGGAAAGGTAGTTGCCGTAAGCTGCTGATTTAACTGGCGTCCCTGGCAGGAGTCGAACCTGCGACCTGCCGCTTAGGAGGCGGCTGCTCTATCCTACTGAGCTACAGGGACTAACGGGGCGCATAGTATAGCGGTTTGATCCGCCCCGGCCAACCGCGGTTTTGCATCGGCAGAGGTCATATCCAACCGAGCAGGCGAAGAGCGAAGATACCCAGTGTTACGGTCACGCTGGCCATGAGCGTGGTCATGGCGATGATATTGGCGGCCAAGGCCACGTTTCCATTGATCGCTTTGACCATCACGAAGCTGGCGGCAGCGGTGGGGCTGGCAAAGAAAAGAAACAGTAAGCCGAGCTGATTCCCCGAAAACCCCATCAGCCACGCAGCCAATGTGGAAAGCACGGGTAAAAACACCATTTTCATACTGCTGGCGCTGAGCGCCACTTGGCTTCCCTCTCGCATGCTGGATACCGATAGCGTTGCGCCGATGCATATCAACGCGAGCGGTAGCGTGAGCGAGGCAAAGTAATTACCCGAGGTCATCACCCAGCTGGGCAGTGACACCGAGAAAGCGGTAAAAGGGAGCGCAGCGAACACCGAAAGAATCAGCGGATTTTTGATGATATGACCCAGCAAACTCCGCCAATCGGTCGCTTGGCCGGGCTGATAGGCCGCCAAGGCAATGACGGAGAGCGCGTTATACATCACGATCACCACCCCAAGCAGCAAACTACCGGCGGATAACCCATAATTGCCGTACATGCCCGCCGCCAAGGCCAAGCCTACGACCCCACAATTTCCGCGAAACGCTCCTTGAACATAAATGCCGCGGTCGGCTCTTGGCACGCGCAGGTGCGCCCAACCCCAACTCAGCAAAAACTGGCCCAATGTGGCGAGGGCAAAAAAGAGCAGTAACGGCACATCTAGAGCAACGCTCAAGTCAGCTTTGACTAGGCTGAGAAAGATCAGCGTGGGCAGTGTGGCTTTGAACACGAGAGACGAGGCGGTCGAAATGAAGGCGCTATCGATCCAGCCCAGGCGCTTCAAGGCAATCCCGATGAACACCATGGCAAAAACAGGCAGGGTCACGTCTAAGGTGCGTGTAAAGAGTTCAAGTAAGTCCACGAAGGCGCTCTCAGTCGAATCAGCATCCTCTTATACTCTACCGTTGACTGAGATTTGTCGACTCGCTAGACAGTCTCGTCACCATAAGGGAAAGTAAGCACAAACGCGCACCGTCACTGATAGGTCACTTATGGTTTTGCCCCTCAACCATGAAAACGAAGAGCAGCGCCTTCTCACGCTCAAGCGTTATACGCTAGGGGACTTGTCGGCTGACGACCACTTCGACCGTATCACTCAACTGGCTGCTGCCTACTGCGATACGCCCATTGCGCTAATGACGCTCGTCGATGACACCCATGTGTGGGTCAAGAGTAGCGTGGGCCAATCCGCGCAGCGGATGCTGCGAGAACACTCATTCTGCGGCATTGCCATCGAAAAACGAGCGCTGTACGAAGTACAAGATGCCCGCCAGGACGCCTCGCTAAAACAATTACCCCTGGTGAGTTCGCCTCCGCATATCGTGTTCTATGCCGGAGCGCCTCTGATCGCAGACAATGGCAGCGTCATCGGCACGCTCTGCGTCATGGATACCCAGCCCCGTCGGCTCTCCAGCGTACAAAGCGCGCTACTTCAGCAACTGGCCAGTAGCGCGGTCCTGCAGTTCGAGCACTATGTATCTCAACGTGCCTACGATGCCATTGGCAACGCAGCGATTGGTCTCTGGGAAATGGACGTGCCCAGTCGCGCTACGCACTGGAACGATGTCGTCAACGAGCTCTACGACGTAGACAAGCGTGATGCTCGCACCTTCGAGCAGCGCATGGAGGCTTATACCCCCGAGGACCGCCAGCGCCTGATGGACGCCATCGATTCGGCTATCGAGCAAGGCCTTGCGTTTAACGACACGTTTCAATTGATCACGGTCAGTGGCGAGCCGCGCTGGGTCAGAATCACCGGCAACCCGCTAGTGGTCAACGGCCACGTGGTGCAGCTCATCGGTACGATGCTGGATGTCACTCCGCGTAAACAGATCGAAACCCAATTACTGCGCCAGCAGGCATTGGAGCAAGCCATCATGCGTGCTCAGGCGAGCTTCATCGATGGCCAAGGCAATGCCAAAGCGCTCGACCCGCTGCTCGAAGATCTATTGGCATTGACCAGCAGCGAATATGGCTTCATTGGCGAGGTGCTATATAACGAGAGCCAGGTCCCCTACCTCGTCGCCCACGCAATCACCGACATCACGTGGGATCGAGCCTCCAAGCTGTTTTATGATCAGAATGCTCCCGATGGAATGGTGTTCAGCAATCTCGACACCCTTTTTGGTCATGTCATGCGCCATCAACAGGTGGTGATCTCCAATACGCCCGCCCTCGATACCCGACGAGGCGGGTTACCGCCAGGGCATCCGCCGCTGAATGCCTTCTTGGGCGTGCCGATTCACTCTAACGGCCACTGTATCGGGATGATTGGCCTCGCTAACCGCCCGAACGGCTATGACGACGCCCTGGTCGAATTTTTGGCACCGCTACTGGGTAGCATAGGGCAGTTCATCAATAACCTTCGCAATCACCGTCAGCAGCGCCAAGACCAGCAGGCCATTGCCCGCCTGTCGATGGTGGCCAAAAATACCAGTAACGGTGTCGTCATCACCGATGCCAAGGGCAATATCGAGTGGATCAACGACGGCTTTACACGGCTAAGCGGCTATACCTTCGAAGAAGCCTTAGGTAAAAAACCTGGCAAGCTAGTCCAGGGAAGCGCCACCGATAAAGCCACCGTGCGGCGTATTGCGCATGCGCTGCGCGATAGGCAGCGGTTCGAAGAAGAGCTGCTCAACTACCGTAAAGACGGCACGCCTTATTGGGTGCACATTAGCTGCAACCCACTTCCCGATAGCGAGCAGTCAGGTGGAGGCTTCATTGCCATTCAGTCGGATATTACCGACACGAAACGTCACGAAGAAGCGCTGTATAAAGCTGCGAACATCGATGAATTGACGGGACTACCCAATCAACGCTTAGCACGCACGCAATTAGAGGCGCTCATCCAGCAGCGCGAACCGTTAACGGTCTACGTCCTCAACATCGATGATTTCAAACGCCTTAACGACATGTTCGGCTACCCCGTGGGTAATCGTATTCTAACGCGCATAGCGAAACGCCTGCAGGCGTCGATCAAACCGTTGCGCGGGCAAGGCATTGCCGCACGGCTTAGCGGCGATGAGTTCGTGGTGGTCGCCCCCACCCAGCACTTCAGCAGCGCAGCGCTGCATAGCGCCATCCAGCAACCCATGAAGGTACATGGGCATAGCTTGAAGCTAACGACATGCATTGGGATGACGTGTTTCCCAGAGGACGAAGTAGACCCTGACACGCTCTTTCGACACGCTTACCAAGCGCTGTATAAAGCCAAAACCCAAGGCGTCTCCCAGTGCGTTCGCTACAGCACCGATGAAGAGTACCTTTCCCGGCTACGTCAGCAAGAGCGCACCGCCATCCAGCATGGATTGAGTCACGGCGAATTCCAGCTTTTCTATCAACCCCAAGTCGATTTGCAATCGAAAGAGGTGGTAGGTGCCGAAGCGCTGATCCGCTGGCAGCATCCTACGCGGGGGGGTTGCGCTCCAGGTGAGTTTTTACCCCTCATCGAAGGCAGCGAACTGGAGTTTCTTCTGGGGGAGTGGGTCATCGAAGCCGCTCTGAAACAGCTTCAGCAGTGGCAACGCGTCGGTATTTCGCTGCAGGTCAGCGTCAATGTCAGCCCGCAGCACCTGCTCCACCAAGGATTTTTGCCTCAGCTGGAAAAGTTATTAGCTCGCTATGCCGATGTGCCCACCAAGCTGCTGGCCATCGAAATTTTGGAGTCCGCCACGCTGGATGACATGCAAGCGGCGCTGCATGTACTCGAAAACTGTCAACGGCTGGGGATCGACGTGGCGCTGGACGATTTCGGCACCGGCTACTCGTCGCTGGCGTACTTTCGCCGCCTGCCGGTGCAGTTGATCAAAGTCGATAGAGACTTCGTTCGCGATATGCTGGCGAGCGAAGATGATCGTGCGATCGTAGAGAGTATCGTCTTCTTGGCCAAGAAGTTCGCGCGCCCCGTGCTAGCAGAGGGCGTCGAGACGCTGGCACACGCTCAAGCGCTGCTGTCGCTAGGCTGCTACTTAGCCCAGGGCTACGGTATTGCGCGCCCCATGCCCGCCGAAGCGCTACCCCAGTGGCTGATTACCTGGCAGCGGGAAGGTTTCCCAGACGCGTCTTAATCGAACAGCTCTATGGGGTCGAACTGTTCAGGCAATTTGACGACCACGGCGTCTCGCCCCTCCCCTTTGGCTTCATAACTGGCCGCATCTGCCCGGGAAATCGCCACATCCACCGTTTCGTCGCTTTCATCGAAGGTCGTCACGCCGATGCTGAGCGTCACGCTGTACTCTTTGCCCTCATGGGCCACGGTCACCTCGCTCACCGACTGACGCAACGACTCAGCGATACGCTCGGCCTGCCCCAGCGTACAGCTGGGCAGCAGCACGGCAAACTCATCTCCCCCTTGGCGCGCCACATGGTCACTGCGACGCACTTCCCAGGCCACGATTTGAGCGATACGGCGGAGCATCTCGTCTCCCAGCGCGTGGCCGCCCTCATCGTTGATAGGCTTGAAATGGTCTAGATCGAAGAGAAGCAGCGCAGAGGGCGTGCTGGTCTTCTGGAAGTCGGCGAATGCCTCTTCCAACCGGCGCTCGAACCCACGTCGATTGAGTAGCCCCGTCAACGGGTCGTGCTCTGCCTCCCAGCGCTGCAACGCCTCTTGCTGGCGACGCTCGGTGATGTCCTTCACGACCCCGACCAAGCCTAGCGAGTGCCCCCCTTGAGACAACATGACCACCCGTGCATGAATGTCCAGCCACAGCGTTTCATGGTCGCTGCGCACGAATCGTAGTTGACGCACGAAATCGCTACCGGTTTTCAAGCTGTGAACCCACATGTCCCTCGCCCCTTCTCGGTCGTCAGGGTGCACCTGCTCCATCCACGCCTCCATGGGCGTATCGGGAGGGATATCCAGCATCTCCAGCAGTGCCGGGTTCATATAAGTGATCTTGCCGCCAAAATTGGCAACGAACATGCCCTGGGGGGTAGCGCTCAATACGGAATCCAAAAACGCCTGGCGCTCTTGCAAATGGCCGACCAACTGCTGGCGCTCATGCTCTACGCGGTTGAAAGTCATCGCGACTTGCTGCAACTCCTGCATGCTGGTGGCGAGGTCGAGACTCGCGCGCTCGCCCTTTCCCACTTCACCAATTTGCGATTCAAGATGGTCCAATGGCTTGAGAATGCGCGCCAGCAGCCACCATAAGAGCGGCATCATGAGTAACGCCAGGACGAACCAAATGCCCAGCAGCTTATAAATGAACCCCGAGAGCGGTAACTGTGCTTGAGTGGTGGGCAAAAACAGGCCTACTATCCAATCGGCTGGCCACACTTGGGCATACGCTTGCAGCGCTACGCGACCACTCGACAGTTCGGCAACCCCTTCCCCTCTCCAACCCGCCAGCGCAAGCTCTAACATCGGGTTCAATTGGACGTTGCTGATCTCGGCGTTCACCAACTCGTGATCAGGATGGTAAAGAATTTTGCCAGAAGCGGTCGAAACGGCCGCATAGCCATTGTCACCCAAACGAATGGTGCTCAAACGATTGAAGAGTCCGCTGCTCTTGAGACTGACGATGCCACCGACAAAGCCCGCAAAACGCCCGTTTTCATCCAAGCGGGGAATGCTAATGAGCACCAGCGGCATACCGCTAGCCCGGCCCACGAAGGGCTCGCTCACGTAGGGGCGGCGAATACCGCGCACCATTTTGAAATACTCGAGGTCTTTGGTCTCGAGGCCCACTCGCCCCACCACGCTAGGCCAGTCGCTCAAAATCACGCCGTTCTCATCGCTGACCACCAAACCTTCGAACCAAGCCAGCAGGGAGTCGTTCTTCTGCAGCTCGTAATTCAACCAGGTGGGATCGTCTGACAGCCCAATGGCCCCGTTCAACCGCTGTAGTGCATTGATGCGCTGGTTGATCTGTTGGGTAATCTCATCGGCCAGCAAATCGGCTTCATAGCGCAGGTGGGCGATATTGGTCTCGTGCACCATGATTTTGCCGACCTGCCACGCCATGCCCAGCACGGCCCCCGCCAAAATGGCCAGCGCACAGGAAAGCCCCAGCAGCAGCCGGCTTTTTAGCGAACGAAACGTAATCAGTCGATGGATCAGGGGGGCTAGGCGCACCAGAAATCCCTATTTCGTTAACTTTCCTTGAGTGAGGCTCGCGAGTTCAGACGCTATCATGGCTCGAAAGAAATAACTTATCAAAAACAACTGAAATGTGCGCGTTGAGACAAATCAACTTAGCTATTTTTTTCTAAACCGTTTCTTTGCGTAACGAAAGCGCCTTAACTCTAAGCCAAGCGCGTGCGAATTGATAACCACGCTTATTTCACGTATGTTCGCCGCCTATCTCGCAAACCACCCGACAAAACATTTCGGCACACTCCATGGCAAAACGTACGGCGGGTTACACCTCTAAAGGCATTGGCAGCATCACACCACTCGCCGCATTTTTAAGAGAATTCGACGACGTCCTCCCGCTTCGTCCCCTCAGTGCCCAGCCAGACGCCGTCATTGGATGGGGGTTGAAACCTACCAGCCGCCGAGCGAGGCGCTACGCCGATAAGCGTCGTCTTCCCTACGTCGCCCTGGAAGATGGTTTTTTACGCTCTTTAGGGCTAAGTAGTGCCGGTTACCAACCGCATAGTCTCGTAGTGGATTACAGCGGCATTTATTACGACGCATCACGACCCAGCGACCTAGAGCAGTGGCTAGCGACCGCCGACTTTTCGACGGAAGAAGTATCCAGGGCCGAACATTGCATCGCCTTACTAAAGCGTTATCGCTTATCGAAATATAACCATGCGCCGGACAAGCCTCTGAGCGCTAGTGGCGCCAGCGTGTTAGTGGTCGACCAAACGGCGGGGGATGCATCCATCGAGTATGGTGGCGCGAGCGCCGCCAGCTTTTCAGCCATGCTGGAGCATGCACTGGCCTATCACCCCCAGGCCAAAGTGCTGGTCAAAATTCATCCCGATGTGATTGCGGGTAAAAAGCAAGGGCACCTTACCAGCGCTCTTCAGCACCCGCGCTGCCAGGTGATCAGCGAAGATATCAACCCCTGGGCCCTATTCGACCAAGTCGACGACGTCTATGTGGTGACTAGCCAGCTTGGCTTCGAAGCGCTCATGGCGGGCAAACGTGTCCACTGCTTTGGCACCCCTTTCTATGCTGGCTGGGGCCTGACCCAAGACCAACTCCCCTGCCCGCGGCGCACGCGTTCTCGTACATTGCCAGAAGTATTCGCGGCGGCCTATCTTCGCTATTGCCGTTACGTTAACCCCTACACGGGCCAGCCATCCACGCTGGAAGAGACGATATACCTCATCGCTGACCAAAAGCGTCAGCAAGAACGGTTGAGAGGCGCATGGCTCGCTTGCGGCTTCTCCTCTTGGAAGCGACGTTTCATCAGCGATTTTCTGGGTCCTGCTGCCCGCGTTCGTTACCAAAAGAGCCTCCCCCAGCAAGCCGTCGAGTCTCAACGGCTGCTGGTATGGTCGAGCCGTATCGACGGCACCTTCAAAACGCAGCACAGCGAACTGTTGCCTCATCTTTGGCGCATGGAAGACGGTTTTATCCGCTCGGTAGGCCTGGGTGTCGACCTCACTCAACCCCTGTCGCTGGTGATAGATCGCCACGGTATTTATTACGACCCCAGTCAGCCAAGCGACCTGGAAACGCTGCTCAACGAGCATGAATTTAGCGATGACTTACTGGCCAGGGCCGCCGAATTGCGCCAGCGCCTCGTCACCCTGAAGCTATCGAAATATAACGTGCCAGGGGCGGCTGACGTTGCCTTACCCGATCATCGAACGGTCATTTTAGTGCCGGGACAAGTCGAGAGTGATGCGTCCATCGCCACCGGCTCACCGGAGATCCGCACCAATAGCGCGCTGCTAAAAGCCGTGCGCCAATCTCAGCCGAACGCTTTCATCATCTACAAGGCACACCCTGATGTGATCAGCGGGGCTCGGGTGGGCAAACTCGATACTGATGCCAAACGTCTGTATGATTTGGACGCTAGCCACGTCGACATCACCGCTTTGCTAGAGCGCGTGGATGCCGTGCATACAATGAGCTCGCTGACCGGTTTTGAAGCTCTGTTGCGTCATCGTCAAGTGACGACCTATGGCCTGCCTTTTTATGCGGGTTGGGGGCTAACGCAAGACGCCCTGCGCTGCCCCAGGCGCAACCGGACGCTCACCCTGGATGCCCTCGTTGCTGGCACGCTATTGCTGTACCCCAATTACGTCGACCCCACCTCTGGTCAGCTTTGCAATGCCGAGACCGTCGTCAGCCTATTGGAGCGGGCAAAGTTACAACAATCTAGTGCACAAACACCGCTACTTACATGGAAGCAGCGCCTTTATCGCTGCTATCGTAACTTGTTGATTGGAAGCCATTGAGTTGAAGCAGAAGCGCGCATTCTTATTCTTACAAGGCGTTTGCTCGCCCTTTTACCAACGCTTAGCCCGACGCCTCACCGACGACGGCCACCGCGTGGTGAAAGTTAACTTCAACGCGGGCGATCTCCTCTATTGGCAGCGCACGCACAGTCATAGCCACTTGTTTCGCGGCCCTCTGAGCGAGCTGCCCGCCTTCGTCACCTCACTATGGCAACGCTACGGCATTACCGACCAGGTCCTGTTCGGCGACCGGCGTCCCGTGCACCGCCCGGCGGTCGACCAAGCCCCGGCCGCAGGCATTCGCACCCACGTGTTTGAAGAGGGCTACTTCCGCCCCTTCTGGATCACGCTGGAACGTGAGGGAGTCAACGGCCACTCGCTGCTGCCTCGCGATCCCACCTGGTTTTATGAAACGGGCAAAGCGTTACCTGAGCTTCCCTCTCCAGTACGCTTTCGCTCATCGTTTAAAATCCGCGCCATGCACGATGTGGCGTACCATGTCGCCGGGCTGGCGAACCCTCTGGTCGCACCGCGCTACCGCAACCACGCGCCCATTACCGCACCGGTGGAGTACGCGGGCTACCTAAAGCGTTTCACGCTGCTCAAACAGTGGAAAAAACGCGACGCAGCTCGGATTAAACGATTGATCGGAAGCGGCAAGCCCTACTTCATGCTGCCGTTGCAGCTAAATACCGATGCGCAAATTCGTGACCACTCTCCCTACGCCAACATGGAAGAGGTCATGGACCACGTGATGGGCTCGTTTGCCGAGCATGCACCAAGCGATGCCTTGCTGTGCATCAAGAACCACCCGCTCGATATGGGACTCGTGGATTACCCCTCCATCATTCAACGTCTCTCAGACTTTTACGGCTTGGATGGGCGCATCGTGTACCTCGAGTCCGGCGATCTGAATGCGCTGATCAAGCATGCAGTGGGCACCGTCACGGTGAACAGTACCGTAGGCATCGTCTCACTGGAATCACACTGCCCCACCTTTGCGCTCAGCGACCCCATTTATAATCTGGCAGGCCTTACCTACGAAGGCTCGCTGGAGGAGTTTTGGCACCAGCCACCACCGCCCAGTGACGAATTGTTCGGCTATTTTCGCAATACCGTGATGCATACCGCCCAGGTAAACGGCGGTTTTTACTGCCAGCCCAGTATCGATCTCGCAGTCAATAATGCTGCGCACATATTAGAAGCCTGCCCATCCCCTCTGGAGAAGCTGCTGTGAGTGTTGATGCAACGTACTCGACGAAGACACCACACACACGCTGCGTGCTGATCACCGGCGCCACAGGGGCCATCGGCGGAGCGCTCGCCAAGGCGTATGCGTCTCCCCAAACGCATCTGATTCTGCATGGACGCAACGTCAGCGCCTTAGAGCACGTGGCTAACGCCTGTCGCGAAAAAGGGGCTGACGTGTCGCTCTCCTCCATCGACCTCACCGATGATGAGGCACTAGCGCAGTGGCTCACTACGCTCAGTGCCGAGCAGTTGCCGGATATCGTGATCGCCAACGCAGGCAAGAACACACATCCTGAGCAGTTGGGGGAGCTCGAGCCCTGGGCCGATGTTCAAGCCTTGCTGGACATCAACCTCACCACCCCCATTGCCATGGCGCAGCACTTGGTACCCGCCATGCGCGCACGGGGTAGTGGCCAACTGGTATTCATTAGCTCACTGGCGGGTTGGCATGGACTACCCAGCACGCCCACGTACAGTGCCAGCAAAGCGGGCATCAAAGCGTATGGCGAAGCCTTGCGCGGCTTGCTCGCCCCCTGCGGCATCGGGGTAACGGTCGTCATGCCCGGCTACGTCACCTCCCCCATGTGCAATGCCATGCCTGGCCCCAAGCCCTTTGAGTGGCCACCCGAACGAGCCGCCAAAGTGATCATTCGTGGCATTCGCGCCAACCGTGCGCGAGTCAGCTTCCCGTTTCCGCTCAACTTCGGCACTTGGTGGCTGGCTGTCTTGCCAGCAGGCGTGTCGCAGTGGCTCACCAAACGACTGGGTTTCGATCATGTAGGAGGCCGGTAAGATGCTTGGCCACCTGCTCCTATCGCTTAGCCTGCCGCTCTTCATCGGGCTAGTGTTCAGCCTAGCGTTCGAAGCGCTGCTGTCTCCACGGCCTGCTCCTCTCTGGCAGCGCCCGATGGCAGCCAATGTGATCCATCTCGGCAGTTGGCTACTGCTATTTGGGCTTTTCACGCTGCTGCTCCAGCGTCCCTGGTTTGCCGTGGTCTTCGTGCTGTCACTCCAGCTCGTGGTGGTCCAGTCGAGCAATACCAAGTCCAAAACGCTCAACGAACCGTTCATCTGCCACGACTTCGAGTACTTCTGGGACGCCATCCTGCACCCACGGCTTTATGTCCCGTTTTTTGGCATTGGCCTCGCCATCGCGGCCAGCAGCGCGGGGGCCATCGCCATTGGCGGCTTTCTCTATGTGGAGCCGTCGCTGGTTAGCCAGTGGAGCACTGTGCTCTTTTTACAAAGCACCGGACTACTCGCCGGGCTCGGGGCGGTGCTGGTAGCCGTTGGTTTACGCTCACTCGGCGCCATGTCCCTGCAACCGGTCGAGGATCTACATCGCGTAGGGCTACACGCCAGCCTTTGGGCCTATGGGGTAGCCTTGATGCACTCGTCACCGCCTGCCCCTTTGGCATCCCCCTACGCGGCTGCCAGCCAGCCCAGTGCCGTCGCTTCACCAGATAGCGCCGAGCGACCCAATGTCGTCCTGGTCCAGAGTGAATCCTTTTTCGATCCGCGCCCATGGTGTCCAGAGGTTGCGCCGACGCTACTGCAACATTTCGATGCCACCTTTACCGAGGCCGTCGAAAAGGGCGAACTGAGCGTGCCGGCCTGGGGGGCCAATACCGTACGCACCGAATGCGCCGTGCTCACGGGGTTGGCACCCAGCGCCTGGGGAGCCCGCCAGTTCAACCCCTACCGCACGCTAAGCCGTCACCCGCTACCCAGCGTGGCGAGCGCTTTTCGCGCGCAGGGATACCGCACTATTTGCGTGCACCCCTACCCCGCTACCTTCTACATGCGCGATAACGTCATGCCGCAGTTGGGTTTCGATACGTTCATCGATATCAGCGCGTTTGACAGTAGCGACAAACACGGGCAATACATCGGTGACCAGGCCGTGGCACGAAAGGTTGGACGCCTGCTGAAAGATGACGATAATAGGCCGCTGTTTATTTTCGTGATCACCATGGAAAACCACGGCCCGCTGCATTTGGAGGCGCCTACGCAGGCACGCTTGGCGGCGACCCTACCCAACGCGACTTGGCCGCTTGCAGACCACCTGCGTGAACTCGCCGTCTATTTGCACCACTTAGGTGAAGCTGATCAAATGTTGGCGAACGTTAAAACCGCGCTAAACGAGCGCATGAGGCCTGGCATACTGGGCTGGTATGGCGACCATGTGCCTATACTGCCAGATGCCTACGGGCACTTCATGCCCCCTACGGGCAGCACCCCATACATGATATGGTCGACGCAACCAACGCCGCCCGACCAAACGCCTGCCAAGCAGCCGCCGCAGGACATAGCCGCCAACGAACTTGGCCTTCGGCTATTTAAACAAGTGTTTGGACACGATATAAGTAACGATGTGATCAAGGCAGAACCAGAACCTCAGGAGCAAGAATGACTAAACGTGTGGCCATCATCGGCGCCGCCCATCGTTTCCCCGGCACCACCCCTGAAACGTTCTGGCAAGACCTGCAAGCCGAAAAAGACCTCGTCACCCAAGTGGCCCCAGATCGCTGGAGCCACGACGCCTTCTGGCACCCAGACAAACGCCACCCCGGCACCAGCGTCACTTTCGCAGCGGGCAGCCTGGGCGATATTAGCGGGTTCGACGCAGCGTTTTTCGGCATTTCTCCCCGCGAAGCCGCCAACATGGACCCGCAGCAGCGCATGCTGCTAGAGCTCGCCTGGGAAACCATGGAAAGTGCCGGCATCGTGCCCAGCACGCTGCGTGGCAGCCAGTGTGGTGTCTTCGTGGGTGTCGCCAGCCTGGACTACTCGTACCGCTTGGCGGATGACATGGCCGCCATCGATGCCTCTACCGCCACGGGTAACACCTCGAGTATCGCCTCCAACCGTCTCTCTTACGTATTCGACCTGCACGGCCCCAGCATGTCGCTGGATACCGCGTGCTCGTCCTCGATGGTGGCGTTTCACCAAGCTTGCCAATCCATCCGTAGCGGTGAAACCACGATGGCGCTGGCGGGCGGTATCAGCCTGCACTTGCACCCCTATGGCTTCATCATCTTTTCCAAAGCCAGCATGCTGTCGCCCACCGGACGCTGTCAGGTGTTCGACGAAGCGGGTAACGGCTACGTACGCTCCGAAGGCGCAGGACTTTTCCTGCTCAAAGATTACGACTTAGCCGTCGCCGACGGTGACAACATACTGGCCGTGGTCGCCGGGTCAGCCGTGAATACCGACGGTCATAAATCCGGCCTGACGGTACCCAATCCCAGCGCTCAAACCGACTTGATGCGTCGCGCCTACGAGCAAGCGGGCATCTCCCCCGATGAGATCGACTATTTAGAAGCCCACGGCACCGGCACCGCCGTTGGCGACCCCATCGAAACCCGCGCCATTGGCGAGGCCATTGGCAAGCATCGGCAAACGCCGCTGCCGATTGGTTCGGTAAAAAGTAATGTCGGCCACTTGGAAACCGCCTCGGGCGTGGCGGGGCTTGCCAAAGCGCTTTATAGCCTGCAGCACCGCGAGGTGCCCGCGACCATTGGCATTCGCAAGCTGAATCCACGCATCAAGTTCGATGAATGGAATTTGAGCGTGGTCACCAAAGCCCAGCCGCTGAAACCCACAGGCCGTTTGGTGATTGGCATCAACTCGTTTGGCTTTGGTGGCGCCAACGCCCACGTCATTTTGGAGAGCGCACCGGAAAAAGCGGAAACGCCTCGCCAAACACCCGCTACCCCGCTGCCCATTCGCCTTAGCGCCCGCAGTGAAGCGGCTCTGACCGACAATGCGCTGGCGCTGGCCAAGCACCTGCAGGTGTCCGGGCAGGATTTTTACGATATAGCCCATACGCTTTATCACCACCGTGAGCAGCACAGCCACGGCGCGCTCTGCTTTGCCAGCAGCGCTGACGAAGCCGCCACGGCACTACGACAGTTTGCCGAGGGAGAAGCCAGCCCCGTCATGACGCTAGAGCGCCTCGCCAATGCCCGAGGCCCGGTGTTCGTCTACGACGGTAACGGCTGCCAGTGGGAAACCATGGGCCATGACCTGCTGGATACCGACGCCGACTTCACGGCCGCCATCGATCGTGTCGACGCTCTGTTCCAGCGCTACGGTCGCTTCTCTCTGCGTGACGAATTAGCAGGCCGCAACCAGTCAGAGGGCGAAGAGAGCCGCTTCGTACGCACCGAAATCGCCCAGCCCGCACTGTTTGCCCTGCAGGTAGCGCTGACCGAGTGGCTAAAAGCGCAAGGCATTACGCCAGCCGCCGTGTTTGGGCACAGCGTAGGCGAGGTAGCGGCCGCGTGGGCAGCTGGCGCACTGAGCCTGGAAGACGCGGTCAAAGTGATTTATTACCGCAGTGACTATCAGGGCAAAACTCGCGGCCTAGGGGAAATGACGGCGGTGGCGATGAGTGCCGATGAGATCACTCCTTGGCTCGCCAAGCCCGAATTCGACAAGATCAGTCTGGCGGGCATCAATAGCCCCAAAGGCATTACCCTGGCGGGCGATCGCGACCAGCTCGGCGAGCTGGAAGCTGCGCTGAGTGCCGACGGCACTTTTGCCAAGCGTCTGCCGTTGGATTACGCCTTCCACAGCCCTGCCATGGATAGCATCCAGCCGGGTGTGGTCGACGCGCTGGCGGACATCGAGCCCCAAGCCACCCAGATCCCCTACGTCTCTACCGTGACCGGGGCGGTCAGTGAAGGCACACAACTAGATGCCCACTACTGGTGGCTCAACATCCGCGAGCCGGTGCTCTTCGATAGCGCAGCGACCGCCCTCATCGAGCAGGGTTACAACGTCTTCGTCGAAGTCGGGGCGCACCCGATCTTACGCCGCTATCTCAACGAATCGCTGCGCCAGCAAGAGCGCAGCGGCCTGGTCTTCGGCACCATCGAGCGTCACAAGCCAGGGTTAGAGGGCTTGAACCGCACCACCAGCCAACTGCTGCTCAGTGGCTTGAGCCTCGACAGCCAGCACTTTTTCCCTGTGGAAGGTCAACGCGTGCTGCTGCCACGTTACGCATGGCAGCGCACCCAGCTCTGGGTCCAGGGCACCCACGATGGGCAAGGCCTGCTGGCGCGCTATTACCAGCACCCGTTGCTTGGCTACCCGCTGGCCCAGCAAGAGCACACTTGGGAGAGCCAATTAGACACCAAGCGACAGCCTTGGCTGGCCGACCATGTGGTGGGTGAAGGGGCCGTCTTCCCCGGCGCGGGCTTCGTCGAGCTGGCGCTGGCCGCTGCGCTACAACAGAAAGAGACGCCGGTTCTCGATATCGAAGAGCTGGAGATTCGCGCACCGCTGCTGCTGGACGGGACCAATGGCCGTACCATGCGTCTCACCCTCGACCCCGATGATGGACGTCTGGCCATCCACTCCCGAGAGCCCGCCACGGGAAGCGAGTGGCAGCTCAATGCCGTGGCACGCCGGATGCGCGAAAGCCGCGGTTTCCTGCTCAACCGCAGGGCGCCAGCGCTACCCAAACGCGATGCAGACTACACCCTGGACGAGCATCTGCACATGGCCGAACGCATTGGCCTGCACTATGGCCCAGCGTTTCAGGCGATTCAACGCGGCTGGATCGAGGGCGATAGCGTCATTGGAGAAATCGCCCTCTCAGAGGCGGTGACGGCTCAGTTAAACACGCTACACGTGCATCCGGGAATTCTGGATAGCGCTTTCCAAATGTTCATTCCGCTGCTGGCACAGCACAGTGAATTCGCCGCCCAACTCGCCTTCGTACCGGTGCGTGTCGGTCGTATCCAAGTCAATGCCGAGGCAGGCGCGCCCGTGTTGGCGCGTGCGGTCATGGGCAAACGCGCTCCGCACTCTTTCACAGCGGACTTCGAGCTTTACGATGCCCAAGGCCGCGCCGTGGCGGTGCTGAGCCAAACACGCTTCAAGGCCATTCGCCTCAACCGTGCGCACCACCAACACTTTAGCTATTTAGACGTGGAGCTCACGCCCGCTCCGCTGAAAGCCGCCGCGCTACCGCTTCCCGCAGATGCGCTGACGCGCCTGATGGGCTTGAGCGATGCTTACACCGCCAGCACTGGCCAGCGCTATGCGCAAGAAGTTGCCCCCCTGCTCGATAGCCTTAGCGAGGCCTTCGTCCAGCAGGCTAATGGCGGCGATGACGACGCATCCCCAGCGCCAGAGACCATTTGGCAGCTCTTAGTGCAGGAGTATCCCGACTACTTCGCGCCCATTCACCTCGTCGGCCGCTTGGGCCTGCACCGTGAACCGCTACTCAATGGCCGTGATACGCTGGAAAGCCTGGGCATCACTGCCGAGCATCTGGCTGGCATCAATCGTGTCCTGGTGGGTGAAAGCGGTTGGCAAGTTCTGGCCCATGAGCTGGGTGCGCTGATGGAGGCCTCTCTGGCCACCCTGCCAGATGGCCAACGCCTCAATCTACTGGAAGCAGGCCCCTGCGCGCCCGCGCTGGGCCAGCGCTTGCTGGAACAGCTTGCCCACGGCGCCCCAGGTACGAACGACCGTTATCGCTACCGCGCGCTCACCACGAGCGACACGGCGCGCCACCAGGCGGAACAGCTGCAAGAGCGCTACCCGCTGATGGACATTCAGCCATTAGACGAGGCGCTACCGGCGCTGGCAGCCGCGCAAAAGGCACAGCTTGCGTTCGTCAGCGCAGATGTCACCCAACCCGAACGCACACGCCAACTGATCGACGCCCTGCCCGCGCAATTGGCGCCCGGCGCGCAGATCATGGTGATTGGCCTTCATCCGAGCCGTTGGCTGGACGACCTGCTGGCAACGCCGGGCATCGACCAAGCGGCGCTCGAACAGAGCACGCTGATCGAGTGGCTGAGCCACCAGGGGCTGAGCGTTTCCGCGCCTATCGAACTAGAGGAAGCGGGCGCTTACTTGCTGCATGCGCAACACCCAGAGCTTGGTGACACCGACGCGCAGGTAGCCAGCGCGCAGACCCTGGTGGTAGCCGATGCATCACGAGAAGCGCTTGCTGCAGAGCTGGCGGAGCATCTAAGCCACCACACGGGCCACCGCGTATGGCTTCGGATCAGCGACGCAGCGCCGCAAACGCTACTCAATGAAGCGCTGGCCGACCTCACCGACACACCGACGGCACTGAACGTGCTCGATCTGCGTGAGCTAGGCAGCACGTCCACCGAGGCACAAACGCAGCGCTGTTTCGCCGCGCAGCAGTGGTCGTTGGCGCTGGAAGCGAGCGGCCTGGACGCGCAAGGCTGCAATGTGACCTTATGGCTGACCACTCAAGGCTACCAGCGTGCCGACGACGCCGCGCTATGGGGCTTTGGCCGCTCGCTGGCCAACGAGGCCGTGGGCCACAGCGTCACCCTCGTTGACTTGCCAGATGCCCCCAGTGCGTCTGCGCTCGCTACCTTCGCAGCCTCTATCGCGGAACCGGATAGCGAAAACGAGCTGGTGATGACGCAAGAAGGCACCCGCTTTGCCACGCGCCTGCGTACCCTGCCCGCGCCGCACCCGCATACCGCCAGCAACCCCGCACCGCGCCAAGCCATGACGCTCGGCTTCGCCCTGCCCGGCCAATTGCGCCAGTTGCAGTGGCGGCCTCGCCAGTTGCCCGAGCTTGGCGCTGACGACGTCGAGGTACGCGTCAAAGCGACCGGCCTCAACTTCCGCGATGTCATGTATACCCTGGGCTTGCTGTCGGATGAAGCCATCGAAAACGGCTTTGCTGGCCCCACCCTCGGCCTCGAGTTTTCCGGTGAAGTGGTGGCCGTGGGCAGCAACGTTCACCACCTAACACCCGGCCAAGGCGTCGTAGGGTTTGGTCCCGCCAGCTTCAGCGACCGCCTGATGGCCAGCCAGCACGCTGTGGCGCCCCTGCCGGAAGGCGTCAGCTACGCCGCTGCCGCCACCATCCCGACGACCTTTTTTACCGTGTACTACGCGCTAAAACACTTGGCACGTTTAGAACCCGGCGAAAAAGTGCTGATTCACGGCGCTGCTGGCGGTGTGGGCATTGCCGCGCTACAAATCGCCCAGTGGATGGGGGCCGAGATTTACGCCACGGTGGGCTCGGAAGAGAAGCGTGATTTCCTCCGCCTAATGGGCGAAGAGCGCCTGTACGACTCCCGCTCGCTCACCTTCGCAGAAGAGATCCTCGAAGACACCCAGGGTGAGGGCGTCGATGTCGTTCTCAACTCCCTGGCCGGTGAAGCCATCAACCAGAACCTGCGCGCTTTACGCCCGTTCGGTCGCTTCCTGGAGCTTGGCAAGCGCGACTTCTACGAAAATACTCACATCGGTCTACGGCCGTTCCGCAACAACCTGAGCTACTTCGGCATCGACTCCGACCAGCTGATGAAAGTGCAGCCGGCCCTCACACAGCGCCTGTTCGGCGAAATGATGGCACTGTTCAACGACGGCACGCTGAGCCCGCTGCCGTTTACCGCCTTCAGCCACAGCCAAGTCATCGATGCCTTCCGCTACATGCAGCAGGCGCGCCAGATCGGCAAGGTCGTCGTCACCTACGAGCAGCCCATTGCCCCGCCACGCCAGGAGCAGCTAGGCACTGCCAGCATGCAGCTACCCAGCGATGCCAGCTACCTGGTGACCGGCGGCCTGGGTGGCTTTGGCCTAAAAACCGCACAATGGCTGGTCGATAAGGGCGCACGCGAGCTGATTCTACTCAGCCGCAGCGGCCCGGCCAGTGAAGAAGCGCAAGCAGCCGTGGCTGACTTCGAAGCGCAAGGTGTGAACGTGCTGGCGGCGGCGTGCGACATTACCGACCGCGATGCCCTGGCACAGGTGTTCGAGCGCGCCAAACGCGAGCTCAGTCCGCTGCGCGGTATCGTGCATGCCGCCACGGTCATCGATGACGGCTTGATTCGCAACCTGGATGCCGAGCGGATTCAAAACGTGCTGTCACCGAAGATCGACGGTGCCAAGCACTTAGAGGCGCTGACGGCCAACGACACCCTCGACTTCTTCGTGCTCTACTCATCGGCCACCACCCTGTTCGGCAACCCTGGCCAAGCCAACTATGTGGCCGCCAACCACTGGCTCGAAGCGTTCGCGGCCCGCCGTCGTGCCCAAGGTCTACCGGCCACCTGCGTCCGTTGGGGCGCCATCGACGACGTTGGCTTCTTGGCGCGCAATACCCGCACCCGCGACGCACTGCAAGAGCGCCTGGGCGGCTCGGCACTACGCTCAGACGACGCCCTTAAGGTGCTCGAACAAATGCTGCTGACGCCTGGGCCAAGCCTGGGTGTGCTAGAGCTCGAGTGGGGTGCGCTGGCGCGCTTCCTGACCACCTCCAGCGTGCCGCGCTTCGATGAGATTGCGCGGGCCAGCGACGACGACGGTAGCCTGGATAGCGACGACGACATCAGCGCCCTGCTGGCAGATCTCTCGCCCGAAGAGCTGCACAGCACGATCACCGAGCTGCTGCGCGCCGAACTGGCCAGCATTCTGCTGATCGATGAAGAAAAAATCGACGTGAATCGCTCGGTCTACGACATGGGCTTCGATTCGCTCATGGGGGTCGAGTTAATGACGGCCATCGAGAACCGTTTAGGCGTCCAAGTACCGGTGATGGTGCTCAGCGAAGCGTCGACGCTCGACAAGCTCGCGGGCGTGCTGATTCAGAAACTGCACCAGCACGATGAGGATGTTGAAGAGTCGCCACAAGATGCGTTAGCCTCTCTGGCCGCCCGCCACGGTGCGGATGGCATCAACAGCGAGCCCGCATCCTCCCCTGCGACCGAGACACCATGACCGCCAAGCGTTCTGAGTTAAAACGCCAGCTTCTGGAAAAAGCGCGCCAGCGCCCCACCGCCAGAGCCGCCGCTCCCTCTGCCCCCAGCGCCCAAGGCGCGGGGGCAGCCCGTTCCGTGCCCGAGCGCTTTACGCGCTTCGATGCGCACCCAGGCTATCAGCAGCTCATGATGATGCGCCAAGGCGCTGAGCAGCTCGGCCTGGAGGTGCCCTTCTTCAAGGTACATGAGGGCCTGGCGGGGGCCACGAGCGTGATGGATGGCCGCACCTGCATCAACTTTGCCAGCTACAACTACTTGGGTTACTCCGGCGACCCCCGTGTGGTGCAAGCCGCTAGCGAGGCAGCCGCTCATTACGGGACGTCCGTCTCGGCGAGCCGCGTCGTTTCTGGGGAACGCCCTATCCACGGCGAGCTCGAACGCGCCATTGCCAGCGCTTACGCCGTTGAAGACGCCGTCGCGTTCGTTAGCGGCCACGCGACCAACGTCTCCACGTTGGGCTATCTGCTCGGCCCAAAAGACCTCATCCTACACGACGAGTACATCCACAATAGCTCGTTGGTGGGCGCGCAGCTCTCGGGTGCCAAACGCATGTCGTTTAGCCACAACGACCCGGACGCTTTGGAGGCATTGCTTGTCCAGCACCGCCATCAATTCGAGCGCGTACTGGTCGTGATCGAAGGGCTTTACAGCATGGACGGCGACATACCCGACCTGCCGCGCTTCATTGCCCTCAAACAGCGCCATCAAGCCTGGCTCATGGTGGATGAAGCCCACTCCTTCGGCGTGATGGGCAAAACCGGCTTGGGCCTGCGGGAACACTTTGCCATCGACCCCACCGATGTCGATATCTGGATGGGCACCATGAGCAAAACGCTCTCCGGCTGCGGTGGCTACATCGCGGGTAGCACCGCGCTAGTCGAGACGCTGCGCTACTTCGCACCGGGCTTTTTGTACAGCGTTGGTATGCCCGCCCAAGTGGCCGCCCCCTCGCTCAAAGTGCTGGAGCTAATGCCCCAGGAACCCGAGCGCGTCGCCAAACTGCAGGCCATCTCCCGCTACTTCCTCGAGCAAGCCCAAGCCCGAGGCATGGACACCGGCCACAGCATCGGCTCCGCCGTGGTTCCCGTCATCGTTGGCAGCTCGCCACTGGCAGCGCACCTCTCCAACGCACTGCTCGCGCGAGACATCAACGTACAGCCCATCCTGTACCCCGCCGTGCCGGAAAAAAGCGCCCGCCTGCGCTTCTTCCTCTCCTGCGAACACACCCAAGCGCACATCGACGAGACGCTAGAGGTACTGGAGAAGCTGTTAGCCGAAGGGATGTGAGTGGTGAGAGGTGAATGGTGAATGGTGAATGGTGAATGGTGAATGGTGAATGGTGAATGGTGAATGGTGAATGGTGAATGCCAATACTGTAGCGCGGCGTAACGAAAGAGCGAGAGCAACGAGCGATAGAGGCACCCGCGGGGGCGGCGATAGCCGCCTGGAGGGTGGCACGTTAACCTGAAGAACCACCTGGGCAATAGGAAGGTAGTAACATGGCAGTAGAAGTGATAGAGACCAGCACTGCCCACTGGTACGTCATTCAATGCAAAGGCAGCGAATCCTTCCGTGCCGCCGAACACCTCGTCAATCAAGGCTATGAGGTGTTCCACCCGGTCCTCGATGTCAAACGAAAACGGCAAGGCAAGCTCACTACCGTCACCGAGCCGCTATTTCCCTACTATTTGTTCATCCGTTTAGACCAGGTCGTCAGCAACTGGCGGCCCATCCGCTCTACGCGTGGCGTCCTGCGCCTGCTCACCTTTGGCAACACCCCCATCGCCGTACCCGACGCCCTCGTCGACACCCTGCGTGCCCAGCCCCATCGCCAAGAAGGCAGCCACAGTTACTTCACCGCTGGCGAAAAAGTCACCATCACCGACGGCCCCTTCAAAGATCTAGAAGCCATCTTCACCCGCTGCAAAGGCGAAGAACGCGCTATCGTATTGCTCAACGTTCTTCAACGTCCGCAACATGTTGAACTTTCTGTAGAGAGTTTAGAGAGGCGGTGAATTGTGAGTGGTGAGTGGTGAGTGGTGAGTGGTGAGTGGTGAGTGGTGAGTGGTGAGTGGTGAGTGGTGAGTGGTGAGTGGTGAGTGGCAATATCGTAGTCGGGCTACGAATATCCCCACACAATAAAGGAGGGGTTCAAGGTCTCGGCAGGGTTGGCGTAGCTAAGCGGCTGTCCTTCCAAGGTCTCTATTCGACCACCTGCATAACGCACGACGGCATGGGCGGCAGCGGTATCCCAGAGGCTGGTGGGGCCTAACCGTGGGTACACATCGGCTTTACCTTCCGCAATCAGACAACTTTTCAGCGAGCTTCCCATGGGCTGAATCTCATAAGCGCCCAGCGTCTCCAACCAAGCGGACAAGGCGGGGCTTGCATGGGAGCGGCTGCCCAGTACCCGCCATGCGCTTCCTGGTGAAGGTTTGCCGGCCACTTGAATTACATGGCGCTGTCCATCAGCGTCGATTCTAAAAGCCCCCATACTGTCTGCAGCGATATAGGCGACTCCCAGCGCAGGCGCCGTGACAACCCCCAAAATAGGCGCACCGTGTTCAATCAGCGCAATATTCACCGTAAACTCATCATTACGCTTTATGAACTCTTTGGTGCCATCCAGCGGGTCGACCAGCCAATAGCGGCCCTCTTTCCCCACGCCTGAAAAGCCCTCTATATCTTCTTCCGACAAGATCGGCAGCGTCGTCGATAGCGCCTCCAACCCGCGCCGTATCACTTGATGCGCCGCTCGATCCGCTTCTGTGAGCGGGCTGTTATCTTCTTTAACCGTGACATCAAACTCACGAGCATACACGGTCATAATGGCGCGATCAGCGTCCTTGGCAATGGCCAACACCTGTTCGAGTAATTCCCGCATACTCCCCCCAGATAGTAAAAAACCGCCCATAGGACGGTTTTCAAACACTTAGTGTTCAACAGCTCGTCAAACGTCGTATCCCGCTTCCCGGGCGAGCGTGGTGTTGGCTTGCAGCCAGCCTTCGATGTGCCCGCAATCAAAGGTGCGGCCATGCATGCGGAACGCCTGCACGGTTTGACCTTCTTGCATCAAGCGGTCGATGGCATCGGTTAGCTGGATTTCATTACCCGCACCCGGCGGCTGATCGCGCAGCAGCTCCATGATGCGGTACGGCAGCACATAGCGGCCAATGACAGAAAGTCGCGATGGCGCGTCTTCCGGCTTGGGCTTTTCCACCACGCCACGCATGGTGGCGCTCTCACCCGCGGCTGGCTCATCGCAGTCGACAATGCCGTAACGGTAAACGTCTTCTTGCGGCACCGCTTCTACCATGATTTGCGACGCATCGTTCGCATTCCAACGCTCGACCATACTACCCAAATCACACACGTTGCTGCCTACCTGCGGCTTGACAAGTACGTCCGGCAGAATCACCGCGAAGGGCTCATCTTGATCTAACAGGTGTGCGGCACAGAAAATAGCATGACCCAGCCCTTTGGCGTTGGGCTGACGAACGCTAGTCACTTTCAGCTTTTTAGGCGAAATGGCCGAAAGGGTTTCCAGCAGCGCATCTTTACCCTTGCTGGCCAGCGAGTGCTCGAGTTCAAAGTGAGCATCGAAGTGATCTTCAATGGCCGATTTTCCGGCACGCGTGACCAAAATGATTTCGTTGATACCCGCCGCCAGCGCTTCTTCCACTACGTGCTGGATAAGGGGGCGATCCACCACCGGCACCATCTCTTTAGGAATCGCCTTGCTGATCGGGAGCAAACGCGTACCAAAACCGGCTACCGGAATAATCGCTTTGCGTACTTGAGTCATTTACCACTTCCTTTTTCATTACATTGCTGACGCCACTCACTCACTTTACGCAGCAGCTGAGCAGTACCGGGATCTTCTACATTCTGATGTTCAATCGGCTGGCCCGCCAGGGTTTGATATAAGCTATTCGCTAACTGCTTACCCAGTTCGACACCAGGCTGATCAAAAGGATTGATATTCCATAATACAGACTGAACAAACACTTTATGTTCATACAGCGCCAAAAGCGCGCCTATCGACCAAGCATTCAGCGATTTAAGCAGTATAACGGAGTTAGGCTGATTGCCTCGATATCCTTGGGCCATATAGCCACGCAACGCAGGGGGTATGGCATCATCCCCTAGCGCAAAAAGCTGCGATTGTGCCAAGCAATTCGCCAGGGTTAGCGCTTCCTGCTCTTGCAGCGCGGTATTTGCATTGTCAAACGCGCTAGCGGATCGCTCTGCCACTGCAACAAAATCAGCGCTGACGGTATGGCCGCCCTGATGTAGTAACTGATAAAAAGCATGCTGTGCGTTTGGCCCAACATCGCCCCACAAAATAGGACACGTCGCATGATTGATGGAGAGGCCATCTAGGCCAACGCTTTTCCCGTTCGATTCCATCTCTAGCTGCTGCAAGTAAGCAGCCAGACACTTCAATCGACCATCGTAAGGCAGTACAGCATGCGTCGGAATATTCAAAAACTGACAATTCCAAGCACCCAGTAGCGCCATGATCACAGGTAGATTCGCTTCTAATGGCGTGGCCGTGAAATGCTGGTCCATGGCATGCGCGCCAGCCAAAAGAGCATCAAAGTGCTCTAACCCAAGCTGCATAGCCACACTCACACCAATCGGAGACCACAGCGAAAATCGGCCGCCAATCCACTCCTTGAACGCCAATTGATGCGCTTCAGGGATGCCAAACTCGGTCATTTTATCGGGTTTAGATGACACTCCGAGCAACTGATAGCGGCGAATGGTTGCTTCTTCGACTTCAAGCGCATCACTAAGCCACAATAGCGCGGTACGGACATTAAATTGCGTATCTGCTGTAGTGAACGACTTTGAGGCCAGCACAAGCAGCGTCGTGGCAGGGTTCAGCGTTTCCATCAATGGCAACAGTTGCGATCCATCCATCGTCGAAACATAGTGCACCCCCACTTTGGTACGGCTGGGGCGGTCCGCAAGTGCCTCACTCACCAATTTGGGGCCTAAATCAGAGCCTCCTACACCGATGTGCACAATATCAGTGATAGCTTGCCCAGTCGCTCCAAACCACTCGCCTTGGTGAACCCGCTCCACCAAACTCGCCATTTTGGCGTGCTGCTTTTGACAAAATGCCGCTGCAGCTTCCATCCCCTCGGGCGCTGCTTTGTTGGCTGGCCAGCGAGCGGCCATGTGCAACGCGGGCCGTTTTTCAGAGGGGTTAACCTCAGTACCACCGAAAAATGCCTGGCGTTTCGATTCCAGCCCACAGCTGTGAGCCCACTCCACCAACAAAGCAAGCGTTTCAGAGGTTACACGCTGTTTGCTGGCATCAACATGTAGGGGGCCAAAGGTGAATGCAAGAGACTCCGCCCGACGCTGTGCGGACTCCGTCGTACCTAGCAAATCACTGAGCGATTGAGCCTGCAGGCGCTCAGCATGAGCGACCAGAGCATTAACGGGGGTATAAACACGCTGAGTAGGAGCTGATAACGGTGTGAACATATGTCTTCCTTGATATTTGACAGGCGATGCCACCTATATTTACTAAGCAAGCGTCACGCCAGTCCACATCTCTCCAATGTTAATCATATAACTTACAACATCATGAAAAGCGCACGACTCCACCAGACTTCATTTAACCTAGGAGCGCACGCGCTACGCGAGCCTATCTTGAATCACTTACTGCCCTGTCAACACGCTCGACAACAGCGTGGTGGCACTTTCAATCAGCTCGTCGAGATGTTGCGGCCCTTTGAAGCTTTCCGCGTACACTTTGTAGAGCGATTCCGTGCCGCTGGGGCGGGCGGCGAACCAACCGTTTTCGGTGGTGACTTTCAAACCACCAATGGCGGTTTGGTTCCCCGGCGCTTTTACCAATATGGCGGTGATCGGGTCGCCTGCCAACGTGGTATCGGTGATGCTCTCGGCGGTGAGTTTTTTGAATGCAGCTTTCTCTTCCGCGCTGCAGGCGGTATCGACCCGCTTGTAGAACGGCTCGCCAAAGCGCTCGGTGAGGGTTTGGTAATACTCACTGGGCGTTTTACCGGTCACGGCCATGATTTCAGCAGCCAGCAAACACAGCACGATACCGTCTTTATCGGTAGACCACGCCTCGCCGTCTTGGGTGAGCAGGCTTGCGCCAGCGCTCTCCTCGCCGCCAAAGGCCAGCCAACCTTCGTGCAGGCCATCCACAAACCACTTAAAACCGACCGGTACTTCAAACAGCTCGCGGTTGTGCGACGCCACTACACGGTCAATCATGGAAGAAGAGACCAGCGTTTTACCAATTTTCAGCGAATCGCTCCACTGCGGGCGATGGCTAATCAGGTAATCCACACACACCGCTAAAAAGTGGTTTGGGTTCATCAGCCCGTTGGCAGCCACAATGCCGTGGCGGTCGGCGTCCGGGTCGTTGCCAAAGGCGATATCGAAGCGGTCTTTAATCTTCAGCAGATTCGCCATGGCATCCGCGCTGGAGCAGTCCATGCGGATCTTGCCATCGTGATCGGGCGGCATAAATCCGAAGCTGGCATCAAGAGTGGTGTTCACGACTTCCAGGTTCAGGCCAAAATGCTCACCAATCGCCTGCCACACGGGCAGCGCCGTGCCGCCCATGGGGTCTACGCCCAGCGTTAAGTTAGCTTTTTGAATCGCCGCCATATCAACCACGTGACCCAACTGCGCTACATAGTGCGCGGTGAAGTCATACTCTTGGGCGTGGGCAAGCGCCTCTTCCAACGGCACTAACGCAATATCGCTTAGCTGACGCAGCAAATAAGCGTTGGCGCGTAGCTCAATCCATTGGGTGGCTTCGGTATCGGCGGGGCCGCCGTGGTAAGGGTTGTACTTAATACCGCCATCTTCCGGCGGGTTATGGCTAGGCGTGATAATCAAGCCGTCTGCTTTGGCGGCAGGCATGGCGTGGCGTTGCTGCGCGTTGTGCTGCAAGATTGCGTGGCTGACCAAGGGAGTCGCGGTGTAGCCGTGGCCTTTTTCTACCATCACCGGCACTTTATTCGCCGCCAGCACCCGCAGCGCGCACTCCCAGGCGGGGCGTGATAGCGCATGGGTATCCACGCCTAAAAACAGCGGGCCTTGGTAGTCTTCCTCTTGGCGGTAGTCCACCACCGCCTGGGTAATAGCGATAATGTGCGCTTCGTTAAACGTGCGTTCGGTGGCGCGCCCACGGTGGCCGGACGTGCCAAACGCAACCCGCTCTTTTGCCACATTGGCATCTGGAGTTTGGTCAAAAAAAGCCTGTATAACGGCATCCATTCTATTACTCCCTTAAAATCAAAAGCCTGACGCTTAACGCTGACGCGCCTGCCAAAAATCAACCGCGTGATGAAGCGCACCTACGCGCAATGCATCGGCCGCAGCCTGACGTGCCATGTTAGCAGTCGCCTCAGGATTATTAAGTAACTGCTGCAGCGCGACTCGCCACTCATCCGGAGCATCTCCCACCAGCAAGCCATTTTCACCGTGTTGCACCACCTCTGTGTAAGGGTAGCGATTCGAGTAGATACCCACGCCGCCCATCGCTGCGATGTCTAAGAACTTAATAAACGACTTCCCTTCGTTGAAGGGAGTTTGCAATAACGGTGCCAAGCCGATATGGACCCGTCGGCGCGCCTGATAATGGCGAAACACCGACCAAGGCAAGGGGTCAGGCGCCGATAGATTAGGCAATGAGGCCAGTGCCGGAGGCGTATGTTTACCCAGCATTACCTCACACTGACTATCCTGGCGTGCGTTGAGCAATGCCCTAAGGGCAGGCGTAATGTGAAGAAGATCCTGTAAGTGCGCGCGGGTGCCATGAAAACCAATCTGCCACGGTGAGTGCACCGAAGGTGGTGCATCAAAATGTTTCAGAGTGGGGAGCGGCGCGATTAACGGTGGTGTTAATACTGATACATTGGGATGCCTAGCTGAAAAGCGTGCAGCCAGTGCATCGCTACAGGCCACCACTTCATCGCACAGGGCTAGCAAGTCGGGCTGCCGTTTTGCGATACCCGCCATACGCTGGCGGTACGCCGCAGGCAGCGTGACATCGTCAGCCGCGGCCACAATATCGTCATCAATTAAATACACCACATAACCAAAAGCATGGCGATGGCGGGCTAGCCAGCGCAGCCAACTAGGAGGCAACGACCGGCAGAGCAAAAGATTCGCACCCGCAAAACGGCGCAGTAACGATGGGCCGTGAAACCTTGCCGCTGCGAAAAAACGCGCAGCCACTACCCGTTCAACCTGAGCGCCCTTCTCGCGCAGTGCCGGTACAGCGGATTCGAGGAAGTAAATATCCTCGGTAGGCATAGCGCCATCGCTGAGCACGAGCCACCTGCTTGGCTGGTTCACAAGCGCCCCTCAATATAATCCATCATCTCTTGCGCTTGTGATGTTGTGCGAAACTGCTCGTTTTGTACAACACCTAGCCAAAAGCTAATAATCGCAAACCCTAACCGTAGATCACGCTGTTTAGGCAAGTAATCCAATGCCTGTCGAAATGGCAGGCCACGCAAAAAACACGCCTCATCATAGCCCACTGGCAATGCCCCCCAGCGGTCCCAGTCAATTAAAGCCAGCGCCCCTTCAGTGTCATCCACCAGCACATTACCTGCGTGTAAATCGCCATGGGAAAGCACCGTAGGCAGCCGCTGAACTAGGCGGCGCATGGAGACTATCTGCCGGACATAAGCGATATCCAGTGTGGCAAGCGCTTGACGTAGCACCTGGCGCTGCAGCTGTTGCCAGTAGGGTTGCTGTGTATTCTCACGCTTTAAGGTACCGCCAGGTATGGCATGCAACGTTGCTAGTAGCTGAATGACCTGCTGCCGAGCGCTGTCTGATAGCTGTGACGCTGCCGAATACGATGCACCGTCTACATAACGGTATATCAAATAGTCATTCGGTAATGGCGTAGTGGATGGCGGTATCAACCCAGGCGCGGGCAATGCATGGGGCTCTATCACCTGCCGATAAAACGCCTTGATATCAGCAATATGGGCGGGCGTGCCTGCTAGCTTGACCAGCATATCGGGCTGGTTATTATCCCGTAGCGCCACGGCGGTAAGTTCAGCACTGCGCTTAAAAAAAGGCTTGAAATGGCTGGCACCAAATGCTTTTAAAAGCGCTTGCAACGGTGCAAAAGCGGGCCGTTGGGCTGCTGAAACAGGCAACCAACCACTGGCCCCTACACGCTGCGGGCTGCCCGGCAACGGTTGGCAATCCACACCGGCTACCTCCACCACGTCGCCCAAGGCCAAACGCAGTGGCACATTAAAGCCCACCGGTTTTTCAATCCCTAAGGCGGCTTGCACATCGCGCCGTTCCACATGACAAAAGGCGGAAAAATAGGGCATACCATTCACGCGGATGCTCACCGCCGGGGAAGAAGCACACCAACCCCGCACCCCGTCGGCACTAACCCGATCAAGCGCCCCCTGCACAGCATTAACGGAGCGAAAAATCTTCATGCACCAGCGTCAAATTAGGGTTATAGGCAGGGTCACTATCTAAATGTTTGCCCCACACACGGCGCATATAAGCAACTTCACTCAGCCAGCGGGCACGTTTCGTCGGGGTATCGTCTGCTCCTCGAGAAATAGATTCATGATGATAAAGCTCAGCAAACGGGGTCCATAAATTACGGTATCCCGCCTCTCGTACTTTCAAACATAAATCTACATCGTTGTAAGCAACGGTAAGGTCTTGTTCATTCAGACCATTGACATTATTGAAAACACTTTTACGTACCAGAAGGCAAGCTGCGGTTACCGCTGATAAGTTTTGAACAACTTTTAGGCGACCCGTATAACCATCACTTTCACGGGGGAAGAAGCGATGTGCATGACCTGCCACATCGCCTAACCCAAGGATGACACCACCATGTTGCAACATTCCATTAGGATAGTAAAGTTTCGCCCCCACACAGCCAATCTCAGAGCGGCAAACGTGGCTAACCATCTCCGTCAACCAATGCTCATTAACCGGTTCAATATCATTATTCACTAAACCAATGATACTGCCATGAGCATTAGCAGCACCAAAATTGTTAATGGCTGAATAATTAAAAGGATAATCCCAATGCAGCACACGCACACGAGGGTCGCGTTGCTCAACCTCACGCATATACGCAAGCGCCTCAGGGCAATCGCTTTGGTTATCTAAAATTAACAGCTCAAAATGGGTATACGCGGTGCGTTCCAAAATAGCGTCGACACAAGGGCGTAGAATATCCACACCGTTGCGCGTGGGGACCAGCAAGCTCACTAACGGAGCAGGATTAGGAATCGGCCACTCAATACGTACAGAATGCTCGGTTAATCCTGGGTGCACCACCGCTTGCGCACTTGCCACGTGCTGTTTCAAGACACTGCCAACCAAGAAGACTGCATCTTTCTGAGTTAATCCATAGCTGAACAACGCATTGCGATGGTACAACATCTTCGGCAGGTGGTGGACAGAGCGAGGAGCACCATGAGTGCTTTTCCACATTAAAAACGTCAGCGCCAGCGCATAATCGACGGCCGCACGATTCGTTAAATGTGACAGTAAATCAGCCTGCTCTGCCTCTAGCTGCCATAGCAACCGGCGCTTATACAGCGCCAAACGGCCAATATAGTTGGTCGACAATAACAGGTCTGGGTTCCAATCAGGCTTGAACGACGGTTTAGAACGCACACCATCGCTATTAATAACATCTTCATCGCCATAAAAAAGCTGAGCGTCTGGATAGTCGTTCCACGCATTTGCTAACTGGCTAAGTGCTTCTTTGGCAAGCTGGTCGCCAACACTAATACGTATCACGCCATCGCCATGCGTCTGGATGAAGCCCTGATGATCTAATTTGGCATACGTACGGTGATAACTACGAATCATGCTGACACGGCTAGACGAAGGAATATAACGCTCCAACGTGCGCCGCTGTACATCCGTAATATCTGCAGAAAGTACAATAATGACTTCCCAAAAAAAGTAGCTTTGCGCTTTTAACGAGTCAATGGTGGCAACAAAATACTTCTCCCCACGTTGAAAATCGTCAAACGTAACCGGCATCACCAGAGAAAATAGAGGCGCATGATGCAAGCCAGCAATCAGCTGCTGAGCATCACAACTGGTTTCACATTCGGTCGTTTCAATCCAGCGAGCATAATCGTCGTTAATATGCTGTTTGGCGTGCGTCTGGTCATAATCTGCAAGTGCCACTGTACGCCACCAACAGCCTTTTGCCACCGACGCCACATGCAACTGCCTAATCACCTTGCGGGTACGCAGCCCCTTGTAGTCGGGATGATTATTAATCAAACGACGCGCCAAGCGGTTATGTGCAAACCAAGGCGTCAACCATACCCACAGCACGGTCGCGGCGCTTAGCGCTTCAGTAGAAGCACTAAATGAGAGCGTGATATCGCGAACGCCAACAGGCGCCCAAATAATACGTTTCGTGGTTTTACCAGGCCGTAGTGAGACCGAATACTCAATGATACGGCGGCGCGTGTAGAGCGTTAAAGTGGCGGCACCGTGCGCATCGCCCTCTAGCCCATCAAGCTCAATCATATTCCAACCCGGCCAGGGGCGGTTACCCACGGCTCGGCACTGGGTTTCAAGAGCCTGGGTTTCAAGTGCTTGGACTTCCTGCTCAGCGACATCACGCCCCTCAGTGGCATGTTCGCTGTTAACCGCAGGTGGCGCTATTACGTGCAACACCGGCTGACGACGCCAAATGGGCGGCATGTTAATAAAGCGACCAAACGCCGCCATACACTCTTTCAAACGAATAATATGCTGCCTCATTACCACCTCAAGCTAACCCATTCATAAGGCAACATTTATGAAAATAGCGCACGTGCAGTGTGGTCCCACTGGCGCACGCCAACTGCCTGGAGATACTCATCGGATGCGATGATACGCCTTTCAAGCACTCCTTCAAACGCCTTCTTATCTAACTGTGAGACCTTGCTGTGTATCATTTCATCCAAGCTGAACGCCACCGTGGGCACTTGCACAACAAAACGAGCATTCGTTTGTGCGGCTAAATAGTCAGGGGATACCGCGGCCACCAAGGCCGGGTCCACATTGCCAGCGCTGTGAGCAAACACCACACGGCGAAACATTCTAGAAAGGTAGTTGAACATGGAGTAACTGGACGAAGACCCAAACAATAGGCAGGTACCCGCATTCAATGCATCCGGGTATTCCATGACCAGTAAACGCCCAAAATTAGGTAGGCCGTTGTCATAGGTTTTATGACGCGTATGAGTGAACGAACTCAGCACCTCTACTTCAGATACCTGTTTGGGCGTCAGCTTATTACCCAGGTCGCCCCCCATGGCCCTCACTTTATAGCGATCTTTGGCGAATACCGCTTCGCATGACGCCTTGTCCAGCCCCAAACGTTCGGCTAACGCAAGCGATGCGGATAAAGCACCTTTATGCGTCCAATGGGTATCGGTGGGAATAAAAGCGCCGTCGCCTAGTGCTTTAAGCTCTGAAACGGGGTACACCAATTCCTTAGCGGCTTCTAAAGCCAACACCTGATGCATCGGCCCAGAAGCGCCCTCCCGAAACGGGTGGTATAGCGCCCCCATCACACTCTCTTTGGAGGGAGCCACTAACAGCGCCCATGGCTGGCTTTCTGCGGTCACTACAAGCTGGCTTAAGTACTGGCGCCACCCTTCAACACCTTCCGGTGTTAGGCGCATTCGGCCGGTAAATTGGTCCACGCTGCCATTGGTATCGTTGTCAAGGAACAACCACCCTTGCTTACCTTCCAGCACTTTTAAAGAGGCTGAGTCTGTCACGTCCTGAGTATCGATATTAACGTCTTGTAACAGCCAACGCTGGTCCTCCAAGGCCAACCACAACCGAAAATTGCCTAGCTTTGGCGGCACCGTAAAACGAAAACCACACTGGCGCTGAGGATGCTGTTCTGGGGAAACCGACAAGACATTTTTAATCACATCTGGGCGATCAATATCTAATGGGTTGCATAGTTCATAGGTAGGCAGCCACTGGGCAATAATACGCGCTTGAGACTGCATTTCAGCGAGGCTTTCCGGCAACAGTAACCAGCCCTGCACAACCCTTCCAGAGGGCAGAAACCGTGACTCTCGATGCTCAGAGGGGTAATCTAACGACCACCGCTCGATAGGCGCTTGGGCGCTGTCTGACGTTGTCGATGCCCACTCCTTCACCCGGCGTTTCAGCCAACGAGTCAACTCATGCCCGGTGGGGCGTTCAGCGTTACTCTCAGGCGTGGCTTGCTGCTTATCGGCTTGCTGCTTTTCGGCCAGCTGCTGCAACCATTTCATCTTTTGTTTAACCTTAGGCGCGAGTTCAGAGGCGCCAAGACATGCCATATCGTTGCGGTCATGGCGCATAAAATAGTCACGCTGCTTCTGATAGTTAGGCGTAGCGGCACTACCGCGCCGCGCCTTGCCTAAAACAAATTCTTCTACCGACTTCACAAGGTAGTGATTAATACGCGCGCCTTCCCAGCAAACCTGCTCACTTAAGCCAACCCGCACAGTCCCATCAGGAGCCTGACGCTCGACCAATGGCTGCCCTTGCGTGTTGATGTAGTGGCCTCGCCGCAAACGAGCCATATGCGGGTTAACAAAACGCTCCACGTACTCAGGGCGAACAATGCTCTTGATATGATGATTCGGGCCAAAGTCACGCTTAGCGCGCTGGGTAAAACGCTCAATCACTAAGCCCTCTTCACGAAACTTGGCACCATTCGAACCAAAGCATGCCCAATTTAAACCCATGGCCCCCACGTTAGGGTCAGAAAACCGCTCGGCCAGCCAATCTAGCAGCCCATCATCCGTAGGCAATAAAAACTCATCCGCATCAATAAAAGCAACAAGATCAATCAACTGAGGGCACTTGGCAAGCAATTGCTGGTAGGCCGGTAACTGAGGGGGTTTGTCTTCAGTAGGCACCGAGATCAACGTCACAATACCAGCGTGTTCTAGCGCTTGCAGCCACTCGTAGGAGCCATCATCACTGGCATTATCGGCAATGAGGAAATGGCTAACCCCGACCGACAAATGAAAGGCTACCCACTCAGGCAGGCTCTCACGCTCGTTTTTAACAATGGCTGCAATGGCTAGCTTCAAGTGAACCTCTGTCTGAAGTGATATGGATGTTATGTAACCGCTGTGAAAGCAGATACGCCGGTCAACCGATACGCTTTTGCCAGCGCAGCTACCAGCTCCGCTGGACTAAAATACGTTTCTGCCCGGCGCTGTGCCGCTTGCCCAAAGCGGCGACACTGCGCAGGGGCCGCCGCCAATAATGCTACCTGTTTAGCGGCAGCATAGGGCTCACCGTAAGGAACCAAATAGCCGGTTTCACCATCCACCACCAACTCACCAAGAGCGCCCCAACGATACGCCACAACAGGACGCCCCGCCGCCATCGCCTCTAAAACAGTACGCCCAAAAGACTCTTGAAAGCGCGAGAGGTTCACCACAATATCGAGTTCCGCCAGCGCCTGCTCAGGGCGCTCTACATAGCCTGCAAAGTGTATATTGGCAGGCGCACGCCCCTGGCGTTGGCGGCTCAATAATTTTTCTACTTCAGGTGTCCGCGTACCGTAAAGAATCACCACCGCAAAAGGAGCTAACGATTGAAGGTGCCGTGCCATGGCCACAATATCTTCAATGCCCTTTTTGGCCACATTACTGCTGAGCATTCCCACACGCACGCCACCCACCCGCTCACCTGGTTTAAATCGCACTGGCGGCAGTGACGATAAGGGGGGCATATCGATCGTATTCGGCACGACGCAGATAGGAACACCCGAAGGCAAAGTAAACGCTTCAGCCACACACTGCGAGTTGGCAATAATGACATCCGCCTGAGCATGCACCTGTGTCACCACTTCTTCTGGAGCAGCCCCTAATAATTCACACAGCGCTGCATCGTGCTTCGGTAGCTCACGCACGTGCACCAGCGAAGGAATGCCTGCCCTTTTTGCGGCCACATACGGCTCATGAAGTACGGCCGTATTGCCATGGACCGCAGCCACCGAATACCGGCAAATTAGCGCTTCGAAATGGCTAACGGTCGACGATACCGGCGGCTTACCCACTTGCCACCAGCCATAAGGTAGAACAGCCAAGGCGCAGCAACGTTGCAAAATAGCCTGTTCGTAAGCTGCATTCTTAGCTTCAGGTAGCGTGACCACCACATTCCAGTTCAGTTTACCGAACGCATCAAGCACATCAATAAAGCTACGCTCGGCACCAAACAGCGTGCTGCCCGCCTGGTGACCACACAGCATGACAGTCGGCTGATTCAAAAAGACGCGCTCACCCTCCCATACCGGCAAGGCAGAGTCCCCCTGGCGCTGCCCCTCTTGTAGAAAATGCGCCAACGGATGAACAGATTGCGCAGCCACGTCTGGGCAACGACGCAAATACCCCGAGGTGGAAAAATCAGGCCCTGGATCACGCCCTTCAGCTGTACCGCATTCCCAGTAATGAAGCAGCGGTTCAATGGGCGTTTGCTGCAAATCGATATACCGGGTCAAGTACCAACCGGGGTCGAACAACGTCGATACGCACACCCTCTCAAAATCTGTTGGGTACCCATTCCCCGGGACATCATCACGCAACATGGCCAAGGGCGCGCTAAAAAGGCGTTGCTCGGGAACACGAGGCATATAAAGCTGCGTTGCCTCTTCCGCTGCCGAGTGCCAAGCGCGAGCCATTTGCACATACTGAAACCGAGTTCCCGCAAACTGGCTAACCAGGTGCGAGTTAGTATGCTGGCTGAGCGACCCTTCATCTGCCAAACCAAAAGAGAGAGGCACACCAGGAAGCACCTCTAACACTCTATGGGCACCGTAAGCCGCTTCAATACGTAAGCGCCATTCGGTATCGGCGTTAACACTCACCAAATCCCAATAACCTAGCGCATCGAACGTTGTTCGGCGCAGCATGAGCGACGACATATTGGGATAGACCCACCCATACTCGTCCAACCGCCAGCGATGAAAATGCAACGCAGGCGTTACGCGCACCCAGTGAGACAGGCAGGCTGCAGCCTCTGGTTGGGCTATCAATGCCTGAACTTGATGCTGCAATTTCTGCGGATGAGACCAATCATCACTATCGTGCGTGGTCAAAAACTCGCCGCTTGCGGCAGCCATGCCAGTATTGCGCGCCGCGTACGCCCCCTGATTATGAAAATGCCTTACCATCAAAAGCCGTACATGTGGAGGCGCTTCATGCTGTAACGCCTCCACCACGCCCACACTGCCGTCTTGGCTGGCATCATCCACCACAATGATTTCCAGGCGCACCTCTTGCTGAGCAAATAGGCTACGCAGCGCCGTCGCAATGGTCAGCTCCGCGTTATATAGCGGCACAACCACACTGATGAGCGGCCCTGAAGCCGTTGCCGAAGTGGGCATAGGAGACGCTAAGTTATCTAGCCCCAATGGCTGTTCAGCCATTCGCAACGCAAGCGGTGCAAGACAATGAGCGTGAAACAGCGTATTCAACATTGCTAAAGGCTGCGACTGCGGGCCAGGCGTCAAACGAAGTACATTGCTACGGGCCAGGGCGGTATCTGCCGCGCGAGGAAAATTGGCCTCTAAAAAAGCCAATGCTTGAGGGGCCATCTGCGATAACCGCTGAGTGTTAGGTTCGCGGCAGCATGCATCAATCACCAACAGCGCGGGGCCAGGCTGATTCAGTTCGATCAACTGCCCAGCAGGCATCAAGCTATCAATCACCGCGTCCCAACGGCCCTGCCACGCATACCAGCGGGCCAGCGCCCAACGCGCCGTGTGCTGCTCTGGCGTACTCCCACTATCAGCGTTTAACACTCCGACCAATCGGGGGAGTATGACACTGCTGGCACCTCGCCAAAGCGCATGGTCCCAGGCAAGCGCACGGTTACGGTAAGGCAGCCGCCCTTCGGCTTTACCGTGGTGTTGGTAGTGTAGCCAAGGGTCAATGCCCGCGGCTGCGACATCCGGATATGCCGAGAGATACCAGGCCGCATCAAAATCAGCCGCGCCATTTTTATGCGTATCGTGCCTTTTGGCCAACGTAGCGTCTGAAGCTGTCTGACGACGCCCCAACTTGCCCCACCACTTCGCCAGAAAAGAGTACATAGCCACCTATCGATTAGCAAAACGACCGTGCTCCTCATAGAAAAGGCCGTCAAACCAAGGCTTGACGGCCCAACCAGTACGAAACAGGGCAGCAGCTTTTAGGAGTAAAAACCGAAACCTATGCGCACTATATCACAATCCGTTCTATGCCCAACACGGCCTCTACTCGTTCAGTCATCTGACTACTTCAATCGCTGCCGAACAAGTCACGGGTGTATACTTTTTCAGCAACGTCATGTAGCTCTTCCACCATGCGATTGGCTAAAATCACATCCGCTTTTTGCTTGAACGCATCGAAATCGCGCATCACTAACGAGCCAAAAAACTTCTCTTTATCCAGCGCAGGCTCATACACCACCACCTCGATGCCTTTCGCCTTCAAGCGTTTCATAACCCCTTGCATGGCACTAGCGCGGAAGTTATCGGAGCCGGTTTTCATAATAAGACGATAGACACCCACCACTTCTGGGCTGCGGCGCAGCACCGATTCCGCAATGAAATCTTTACGAGTGCGGTTCGCTTCTACGATCGCCTGAATCATGTTGTTGGGTACATCTTGGTAGTTCGCGAGAAGCTGCTTGGTGTCTTTTGGCAAGCAGTAACCGCCATAACCAAAGCTTGGGTTGTTATAGTGCTTACCAATCCGCGGGTCTAAACCGACGCCTTCAATAATCTGCTTAGCATCCAAGCCGTGGGTTTCCGCATAGGTATCTAGCTCATTGAAGTACGCCACGCGCATCGCCAGGTAGGTATTCGCAAACAGCTTGATGGCTTCAGCCTCAGTGCTGTTGGTCAGCAGTACGTTAACGTCTTGCTTGATAGCGCCCTGCTTCAATAGCTCGGCAAACGTGGCGGCACGATCAGAGCGCTCACCGACGATAATACGTGAGGGGTAGAGGTTATCGTGCAGTGCCTTGCCTTCACGCAAAAACTCAGGTGAAAATAGCAGGTTTTGGGTATTCAACCGCTCAGCGGTTTCAGCCGTGTAGCCTACCGGCACCGTCGACTTAATCACCATCACCGCGTCAGGGTTGATCTGCATGACTTGCTGAATCACAGCCTCAACGCTTTTGGTATTGAAGTAGTTGGTATCCGGATCGTAATCCGTGGGTGTGGCAATAATGACAAACGCAGCGTCTTGATACGCCGCTTCGGCATCCAGGGTTGCCGTAAAATGCAGATCTTCACGAGCTAAAAACGCTGAAATCTCCGCATCCTCAATCGGCGATACGCGATTGTTCAGCATGGCCACCTTCTCAGGCACGATATCGACCGCGACGACCTCATGATGCTGGGCCAACAGCATCGCGTTAGAAAGGCCAACATAGCCCGTACCGGCCACTGCAATTTTCATCCTTAACGTTCTCCACCAAGCTCTGTTGCATCGTTTATCGTTACGTCGTTCATCACCTAAGGCGATGATAACGGAGTTAATTCAATGGTATCAAAATACGCGCAATCCGTTTTATAACTACCACCGCTATTTCTAGGCGCCCATTCGGGGCTACTGCCGCCATGAAAGGTGCTAAATAAAAATCGCTGTATTTCACTGGCATCACTTTCACGGTCGCGAAAACGTAACCCAGCATGCTCGATCAAACGCTGGTCATCTACCCAAACCGTTACGCTTCCATTACTAGCAGAGGCTGGCGTATTTAGAACCACCTGCATACGCACTTGATAGTAACGCCCTGGTTCAAACACAAAACCTTCAGCGCGCTGGGTGTCGCCATAGCGGCCTGCCATATCTTGATGATAAATATACGTTTGCAAGCCACCATCACCACGGAACATCAAACGGGCGCTCCAACCCTCCGGAGTAATGGTGTTGCCCCCCGCCACAGGGTTAGCTGGCCCCAGCCCGTGAAGCTTACCGCCACGAGCAAAATCAAAACCATCACAGAACTGCACCCAAAACGAAAGCGAGGATTGTGTGGCCGGTTCAATACGCGGCGACACCACCACACGACGGCTGCCTCGCTCGTATCCTTCATAATCAACCTGTAAGGCGGTACTTCCCTCTAAACCCACACCCGGCACTAGATGAGTCAAATAATGATCCACTATTGCCTGCCCCACGGGAGATAATGTACTGCTCTCGAAGCGCTCAATAGCGCCTTCATGGCTGGGTGTAAAATTAAGCAACAACCAGAATGATATGGCTAGGAAAGTCAACACCCCAGTACTTTTTCTCATCATTATGCAAAGTTTACTATGCCTGCTATCCATCTACAGCTTGCACACACTCATAATATGACTAACTAAAACACGTCCGCCTTTATTAGAGTCTGAAGGGATCATCCCATATGTTTTTTGCATAATAGAGTCATCCCACGCCTCAGACTCTTTATTTAAAGGCGTTAGCTTCAACTTCTGCGGCCTAAACTCCTCGCCCTTATCGATCAACTTATAGAGAGGTATTTGTTTAATAATAAATGGCAACTTAGAGCTTTCTTGCAAACGTCTCAAAGTGTTAACTATCTTCTTTTTTCCCTCAACTTCTAAAAGCAAAGAACTACTACCTTTAGTTGAAACGAAAGATACAGCTACCGGCACCCCAGGAACTTCCATCTCAACTGTACTTCCAAGATCAATCTTAGATGAATGAGCTTTAAATCTATTATTTTCAAAACAGAAAACATCACCAGAGACAGATGAAAGCTTAAAACCATATTTCGAGTTTAAAGATTTTTTATTTTTTGAGTCAAACATACCCATTTGAGAAAATAGCAAATACTCTGACACAATGTATCGTGCAATATAGCTTGTAACATTAGGCGACAGGTAATGGCTATCATCAGAATAGAAATCTGCAAGCTTGCCTAAAATCTTAGCTTTTGATTTAATTCTAGCATTAACATCAATGACTAAACAGCCAGCGCGTTTGGAAATCTCTGTCATCGCTTTATGCATACCGAACTGACTTTTCCAAAACTTCTCAGGCTCTCTACCTAACAAAACAACAACAATATGAGCTAACGGATACTTGGTTCTTGCTGACTGTATTAAGTATTCAAAAGAGATTTCCCAAAGAAATTTATCATTTCCATAAGCAGGCAAGTCGTTAATGCCATACTCAATAAAAACAAGGTCAATATCTTTTTTTCCAAAAAGAGAAAAATTCTCAATTCCAAATAAACTTCCAGTGGCACCTACTGAAATATTAAAAACATTATTTATCTTACAACCACTGGCAGCCAAAGCCTCAGGCACTTGGGTCGATATACCATTTTTAATAACAAAATTACTGCCACCCAAAAAAAGCACATTCATATTAAATCACGCCTTAAAATCAAGTGCTGAACTTGCAATTCTTAACACCAATTCATCAAAATCAATACCTATATATTTTGCAGCCTGAGGAACCAAACTACGCTCTGTCATTCCAGGGCAAGTATTGACTTCAATAAGCCAAGGCTTCTTATCTGCATCGACCATGATATCAACACGGCCCCAACCTGAACAGTCAATAGAAGAATAGCCTTCCCATGCTAATTTCTTAATTATCGACTCTTGCTCTTCATTTAAACCAGAAGGGACTTTATAAACCGTCTCTAGCGACTTATACTTTGCATCAAAATCGTAAAACTCATTATTAGTTTCCATCCCTATTACTGGAAAAACATTTTCACCAACAATAGCGACTGTGAATTCCTGACCCTGAACAAATTCCTCAACCATGATTTGCTTATCAAACTTATCCGCCAATTCAAATGCAGCTTTTAATTGGTCCGGATCATAAACCTTGCTAATACCTATGCTCGACCCCTCGTGCAAGGGCTTAACCATTAGAGGAAAAGATAGCTCTTTTACAGCGCGATTGAGATCTTCATAGCTAGTCACAAGTTTAGAGTTTGGTGTCGCCAAACCTAATGAATTCCATATCTGCTTTGTTTTATATTTATTCATTGCTATTGCAGAGGACATTACATCGCTTCCTGTGTATGGCTTATTTAGCCACTCCAGAACCCCTTGAATGCAACCATCTTCCCCACCACGACCATGCAACGCTATAAATGCAATGTCAAAATCACTACTTATTATATCTTGAATTGCATTTTCTTTTAGATCGATGCCAAACGCATTCACACCAGACCTCAAAAGCGCAGCTAAAATTGCATTTCCACTTTTTAAAGAAACCTCACGCTCAGATGAAACACCACCCATCAAAACAGCAACTTTACTTTTAAAAATATCCATCACAAAAACACCTTTTAACTTTTTTTAACGAAATCAATGGAAGAACATTTCTTTAGTTTAGTGACAAAATTATGCAAACCTGTCGCATGAGAGCCCTTGACCAACATAAGGTCATTTGACGAAGATCGCTCCACAATGAAGTCAACAGCTTGATCGCAATCTGCTAAATTAAAAACTTCAAAATCTTCATCTTCACAAATAGACATTGATTTTGAGATTTCACCCACAGTCACCAAAATATCAAAATCATTATTTTTGATCACTTTAGCAACCTTCACATGTTCAGACTCAGCCTCATCTGACAGTTCCAACATATCTCCGAAAACAAATATTTTTTTATTGTAATTTTTTATATGTGACACTGCTTCAATGGCCCCTAATACAGCTGTCGGCGATGAGTTAAAAGAGTCGTCTACTACCGCAAACTCTCTCCCATCCGCAAGCTTAACTTCATACCTTTCAAGCCTTCTACCAACACCTTTAAAAGAACTTAAAACCAAAGGAAGCTTATTCATCTCCACTCCCAAAACATGGCAAGCAGCGAATACAAAGAGCGTATTTAGCGCATCATGACTGGCAATAGAGTTCAGCTTAATCTTATATTGATGACCATAACATACTACGCAGTACTCAAGCGAAGCATCATGCTTAACCAAATCTTTGAAATAAATATCATCTTGTTCACCACCCACCACTATGTATTTCACTTTCTTCAATTTAAGCAAGTCTAACGCTTCAGGATATTCATCTATAATTTTTCTACTAATGATGCCAACACCATCAGCTCTCAAATTATCTAACAATGAGAACTTTTCATGAAGAAGTTCATTTTTCGACTCATAGTTTTGCAGATGCGCCTCTCCAACTGAGGTAATAATAGCCACATCTGGATTTACTAATTTATTTCTCTGAAGTATGCTCCCCGGAGCAGCACTGGCAACCTCCAAAACAACATATTCTGTTTTTTTGGATATTCTTCCCAAGGCTTCAACTATACCATTACCTCCATTTCTATTACCTTTATTAGTAATAGATGGGCCGTAATTTTTTAGAGCATGCCCAAGCATTTCTTTTACTGTTGATTTTCCTACGCTGCCTGTAACAGAACAAAACTTAGCGCTAGAAGATTTTCTGATGTAAGAAATTATCTTTTTAAAAGGCTGCTCCGTTTTTGTAAAATAAACACTATCCAAACCAGAGACATTAGAAGCAGTGATTTTATTGCATATCACAGTCGCGCCTTTAGCAGCAGCGTCTTCTACACAACTAACATCCTTACCTGAATAGATAAAGAGAGTGCTTTCTTCTACGAAGAACGGATCAGACACAACTTTTAAAAATGTTTTATCATAATTTTTTTCGAAAGAACCATCTAAATCGACAAGACCAGCAACTATTGCCCCATTGAGGAACACATTATTAGCTTCCATAGTATTCAGCACTCTTTTAACTCGCCATTAAACTTTTAAGCACTTTACCTTCCGCATTTAAGTAACACTCACCCAAATACCGATCAAACTCTTTATTAAAAGAGGAAAACTGGCCAGGGCGGGGGGTAAACTCACCAAAGGAAAAAGCGTTTTTACTTTTGATAAAGTCGATACGCATAAACGGCGTAGGGATCGCTTGGCTAACGCGCTTGGCAATTTCCAACTGCTCGTTGGTGAATCCACTACCGACAAAACTCCTGCCTTCATAGCGCCCTGTTTCTGCCAAGCGGCCATCGGGTAGCCATTCGCAGTAACGGGTTTCATTGGCGCGTTCCACTTCTAACACAAACCCCACTTCGCCAAAGAAGCAGTAGAACTTGAGGTCTACCGGGGGCAGTGGCTTTCCACCTTCAAAATCACCAATAAACTCCTCCAGCAACCAGGAATCTTTTTTGATGGTGCCCTGCTCTACCATGCCGCTTGCCTTAGCCATGGCATCGCTGACGGTGGGCAGTGTTTCACCAGTGCGTACTTCAAACGCACCACCTTGTTCATCAAAAATAAAGACGCCGTGGCTGGATGAGCCATTTTCAGGCTTAAGCACCGTGGCCGATTTAGGCTCAATGCTGGCAAGCGGCTGGTTGAAGGCAAACGTTTCGGGCCGCTTTACGCCTAGCTCATCAATAAACTGGTAAGCGTAGCGTTTGTTGTTCAGCTTCCATTCGGGTTGAAAATTAAACAACTGCCGACGCCGTGTGGCCTGCACCAACAGCTGTTGAAAAGAGGCCACATTGGTAAGGGGCACCTTATGCTGACTCAGCAAGCGGGTAAATTTTTCCGTTAATTCATCGGCACTTAACAGTGCCGATACTTGCTCCAGTACAGCTTGGCGCTCATCAGCAGGTAATTTCTGGGTAGCGGCTACCACCTGATTAGCAATGGCGCGTTTTTGTGCCTTTTCTCGCTGTACCTTTTCTTCTGCTTGGGTAAGCGCTTCTAACAAAGCGCTCACATCCTGCTGGCGTTTACTCACAGAGCTCCCCAATTTTTCAAGCCCATAAAGTCAGGGTACCCATCCAACGGGTACTCGGTTAGGGCTTTATCGGCAGTTTTATAGTGGTTGGCATCAACCGTTTGGCCCATCACAACGGGCTCTACTTTACCCTGTTTCAGCAGCTCGAAGTAGAGGTTGCATAGGGCTTCCGGTGCCTTGTGGAAGCTAGGCCAATGGAACAGCGCCACCTTCTGCTTGGGGTGCTTGCCGATAAACTCTGCCGCTTTCTGGCAATCTTCTAAACGAGAGAAATCGCCTGCAATCACGGTATTAAACGTGAGAGGCTCGTCAGAGCGCTCGAACATGCTGCGTGGTGCGGGGAAGGCCCGTTTGGTTTTCGCATCCTGTACGTTCAGATGCTTTTGCGAGGCATGCCACCAAGCACAAATTTCACGGTAGATATGGCGCAAGCCAAAGTAGACTGTACGTACATGCGTTGCCTTCGTACGCGTGAGTGACGACTCTTCATCCAACGCAAATGCCAGCGGCGTATCCGAGTAAATTTTAGCGAATGATTTTTTACCGAACTGCGCCTGCATACGCCAAATGTATTCGGTGTCGCCGCCAATACGCACGTGGTCCCACTCGCCTACGGTGTCTAACACTTCCTTACGGAACATGAAGGAGGACTGGCTCCAGTGTGTTAGGCAGTTATTGGGGCGCCAGTTTTGCGTAAACGCCAGGTTATCCTGCGCACGAATCCAATGGGCGGAGCAGCCCATGACCTTGGGGTGCTTCTCTAGATACGCTACCTGAGTCGCAATTTTTTGCGGATGCGACCAGTCATCGCTGTCATGGGTGGTGAACAGCTCACCCGTGGCAAATGTGAGGCCGTAATTACGCGCGGCATACGCCCCGCCATTGTGCGGCGGCTGCACAGCTTTTACGCGGGGGTCTTCTTTTGCGAGGGCTTTCAGCACATCGAAGGTGTGGTCGGGAGAGCAGTCATCCACCGCGATAATTTCGATGTTATCGTAGGTTTGCGCCAGCAAAGACTCAATGGCGATACGCACCTGCTCACCCGCGCTATAAATCGGCATGATGATCGACACTTTTTTCGCACCCTTCACTTTGGGCGCAGGCAAGCCCACCACATTACCAATGGAAAGCGGCTGGGTTTTATCTTTACGGCGAATGCCGCTAAACCCATGAATGGCGAAGGCCTGGTTAATCAGCTCAATGCGCCGGGCATCATCATTTAAGGCGTTAGCAAGAGCAAAATGGGCATCGGCATCGTTCGGGTGGCGTTCTACAAAAGGCTTTAACGCCGCATAGGCCTCTTCCGTGCGGCCCAGGGTTAATAAGCAAAAATAGGTCAGGTAGACCGTCTCTTTATCTAAATTTGGCGTGTTCACGACTCTTTGCATTGACTCAGCTAGCTCTAACGCTTGGCTGAACTCACCACAAAAATAGTGCCAACGGGCACAGTGCCACATTGCTAACCAACGTGTTTTGCTGCTTGCACTTGTATCGTTATATATATTTTCAAGTTCACGTATAGCAGTTACAGAATGCCCATTCCAAACCTGAATACCAAAGTGAGAAGTGGTATTTGCTTCACTGCTTTTTATCTCGTTTCCGTTTTCCTTGCCCTTGTAAAGGTAGTGCAGCAGCGGTACTTCATTCGGCTGCATTTGGGTGCTGTGGCTTTCGAGATAGAAGTCGTTATCAAAGCGCTTGCAGGGGTTCAAACCTAACCGCCAGCCTACTGCTAGGTAGTGCAGAATCGGGTCTACCTTTTTCGGCACCCACACCTCATGCTCTACCAAATACCACTTACCGTTCACTAAACGGGATTTCTTGACCAGCGCAATGTCGTTATCCACCTCCCCAGGGCGAACGATTTCCAGGGCATCGCGCAGCAACTGATCGCACACCTTCTTGTTTTCGATCTTGCGCAGAGAAAGAGCTAAATTCACGTAAATAGGCTTGAAGCCGCTGTAACGATTCAGTGCTTTCACGTAAAAGGAAGCCGCCTGTTCAAAGGCTCCCTGCCGATATAACTCATTTCCTTTTTGAAAATTCATAGGATCGATCAGGCTCTCTGTGGTCATCATATTCATGGGCAAGATTCAAAAAAAGAAGGGGGCATGCACGCCCATCAGTTAACGTACAGGATACGACTATCGTCTTACAGGCTATCATACTTGATTAAGCGCCCTAGAGCTTGCCAGGGCGCTTTACCTGTTTATCCGTTTTACGCCTGTGGCAACGCTTTAGCGATATGCTGCGCGCACCCATCGGCGAGGGAAGCATCGCTGGCTTCCACCATCACGCGGATTAACGGCTCGGTTCCCGATTTACGTAACAGCACCCGCCCCCGGTTACCCAACCTCTCTTCGGCGACTTGAACCGCTTGCTGCACGCGGGGGCTGGTTAAGGGGTCTGCCTCGCCAGCCTTGAAGCGTACGTTAACCAATACCTGTGGCAGCTTATGCATGCCCTGCTTCGCCATAAACAGCGTATTACTTTGATTAAGTAACGAGGTAAGCACGCGCAATGAAGCAATGATGGCATCGCCGGTAGACGCGTGGTCTAGGCTGAGCAGGTGCCCAGAACCTTCCCCCCCTAAGCGCCAACCGGTGGCTTTTAGCTGCTCCATCACGTAGCGGTCGCCTACTTTGGCACGTACAAACGGGATATCTAAGGCGTTTAGGGCCTGCTCTAGCCCTAAATTACTCATTTGTGTGCCCACTACGCCGCCCGTGTAACCCGCCTGTTTGGCATCTTTGGCTAACAGGAATAACAGCTCATCGCCATCTACCACGGTGCCGGTATGGTCTACCATCATCAAGCGGTCGGCATCGCCATCCAGCGCAATGCCTAAATCTGCTTCATGAGCCAGCACCGCCCCACACAGGTTACGCATCGAGGTTGCGCCACACTCTGCGTTGATGTTCACACCGTTAGGCTGGTCGTGAATACTGATCACCTCTGCGCCTAACTCTTTGTACACGGCGGGGGCCACTTTATAGCCTGCACCGTTCGCACAATCGACCACGATCTTAAGGCCCTTCAAGCTTAACGCGCTGGGCAACACGGCTTTGCAGTACTCGATATAGCGGCCTGCGGCATCATCAATACGGCGGGCTTTGCCTAACGCTTCCGATTCCACGCACTCCATACCGCCTTCCAGGGCAACATGCAGCATGGCTTCAATTTCTTGCTCTTGAACATCGGTCAGCTTAAAGCCGCCCTGGCCGAAAATTTTAATGCCGTTATCGTAAAACGGGTTATGAGACGCACTGATCACCACGCCCGCATCGGCCCGAAACGTAGAGGTAAGGTATGCCACCGCAGGCGTAGGCAGCGGGCCTACCAACGCAATATTCACACCCGCTGCTGAAAAACCCGCTTCTAGAGCAGACTCCAACATATAACCGCTGGCACGGGTATCTTTCCCGATAAGAACTTCTTTAACGCCTTCAGCACCCAATACCTTACCGGCCGCCCAGCCAAGCTTCATGGCAAAGGCCGGTGTCATCGGAAATTCGCCTACACGGCCGCGAACGCCGTCGGTGCCAAAATAATGTCGCATGATGTCAAAACCTGAATAGAGGAAGGTGAATGGTGAGTGGTAAGTAGTGAAGAGTGAGTAGCCTGGGAGGGAGCGGAAGTAAATGCGGCGGGGCGTAACGATAGTGCGAGGGCGGCGATAAGCCGCCCCGATAATGCCCCCCACTAACACTGGTACCCACGCTACGCCAAGCCTTACTCCACCGTGACGCTCTTGGCCAAATTGCGCGGTTTATCCACATCGGTGCCTTTTACCAGCGCCACGTGATACGAGAGCAGCTGTAGCGCTACCACGTGCAGCACGGGCGAAAGCAAACCGTAATGCTCTGGCATCGCCAATACACTCACCCCTTCCGATGACTTCACTGTGCTGTCGCCATCGGCAAACACATACAGCTGACCACCGCGGGCGCTCACTTCCTGCATGTTGACTTTTAGTTTTTCCAGCATTTCGTCGTTGGGGGCCACCACCACCACGGGCATTTCGGCATCGACCAGCGCTAGCGGGCCGTGTTTCAGCTCGCCTGCTGGGTAGGCTTCTGCATGAATATAGGAGATCTCTTTCAGCTTCAGCGCGCCTTCCAAAGCAATGGGGAAGTGGCGGCCACGGCCTAAAAACAGCGCATGGTGCTTATTCGCAAACTGCTGCGACCACGCCTTAATACTAGGCTCTAGCGCTAAGACCTTTTCGACCGCAATGGGCAAGTGGCGCAGTTCTTCTAGGTAGGCCTTTTCATCGGCTTCTAATAGCCGCTGTTTGCCTTTTGCCAGCAATAGGGTAAGCAAAAACAGCGCAGCCAACTGCGTGGTAAACGCCTTAGTAGATGCCACGCCAATTTCAGGCCCGGCACGGGTGATAAAGCGCAGCGCGGTTTCACGCACAATGGCGGATTCTGGCACGTTACAAATCGCCAGCGTATGAGTGTGGCCCAGTGCTTTCGCATACTGCAAAGCGGCCAAGGTATCGGCGGTTTCACCCGATTGAGAAATCACCACCACCAGCTGGTTCAGGTTGGGCACACTCACACGGTAACGGTACTCGCTGGCAATTTCTACATTGCAGGGAATACCCGCCACTTGTTCTATCCAGTATTTAGCCGTCATGCCCGCATAGCTGGAGGTGCCACACGCCAGGATCAATACAGAATCAACTTGCTCAAACACTCCCTGGGCATCGGCCCCAAAAATGCCGGGGTGCAGCTGCCCTGCCCCGCTGAGCATTTCCAGCGTATTGCCTAGCGCTTGGGGCTGCTCGAACATCTCTTTTTGCATGTAGTGGTTGAACTCACCCAGCTCTACCGCATTGGCAGAAAGGTGCGAGGTGACGACATCGCGCTTAACGGGTTGGCCAACAGCATCTACTACCACCACCGCATCACGGGTTAAACGCGCCACATCGCCATTTTCCAGGTACATCATTTGCTGAGTGACTGAGAGCAGCGCAGAGGCATCCGATGCGGCGTAATGGCCATCTTCGGCAATACCCAACATAAGGGGCGAACCTTCACGGGCGACGACTAGACCATCAGGCTCTTCTTCGCTGACGACCGCTAGCGCAAACGCGCCTTTTAAATGCTTAACCGCGCACTGCACAGCAGAAAAGAGGCTTTCAGCGGGTTCGCCAATTTCACCTTTAAAGCACGCCTGAATAAGGTGGGCAATGGTTTCGGTGTCGGTATCTGACGTAAACACGTAGCCCAAGACCTGCAACTGATCACGCAAGGCTTCGTAGTTTTCAATAATGCCGTTATGCACCACGGCCAAGCCTGCGGAGATATGCGGGTGGGCATTACGCTCTGCGGGTACCCCGTGGGTTGCCCAGCGGGTGTGAGCAATACCGATAGCACCGCTGAGCGCCTGCTGTTCAACGCGGGCAGCCAATTCCGCCACGCGCCCTTTAGCACGCGCACGGTGTAAACCATGATTGAGTACTGCCAAGCCAGCTGAATCGTAACCGCGATACTCCAGCGTCGAGAGCCCTTCTAATAGAAAAGCGATGCTATCCTTTGCGCTTACCGCGCCTACAATGCCGCACATTTAAACAGTTCCTACACAAACAAACGAAAACAGCAGGCTTTTGTACAAAGCCATGCCACTACCCAGTTCACAATTATAAAGCATTAAGCTGGCTTAATTCAGCCTTTGTTGCGTTTTTCGGGGAGGGAAAAATCCAGGCCGATAGAATGCTCAGGATGCGCTTCAACTATATTTTCCAGCTCATCACTATGCAGTTTTTTAGAAAAAATAAAACCTTTATCCTTTTGAATTTCTAGCAATTTCTTTTGGATCTCTTGTATTTCACTTTCATGTTTACCAATAAGACTTATTTTTTCTTTTTTATAAATATTTTTATTTTTTTTGACTGTAGCAATCTTATCTTGCTCAAACCCCTGCCTAACCAGCTCTACAGACAAATCATTAATAGCTAAGACAGTTTCAGCAGAAATCAAAGGTGTCTCAGCAGCTGAGTTCAAAGAGTCTCTCAACCAATTCAAAAGAGTGTCACACTCTTTTTCTATATGTATTTCAACTTTATTCCAATCAACATCACAATCCATAATATCGGCAGCTATATGTTCTCCTAGTAAGCGAACATCACCATCTAAAGAATGACATGCATCTTCTAGATTTAACCAAGAAAAAAGACCTGGCATTTTATGGCCATGAACTGAAAAATACACGCCCCTCACAGGAGTTCCAACTTTCAGAGCCATTATGATGGCATGAAATCTGGAAGCTACTAACGCATCAACTGAAGACAAGGCATCTAAATAATCAGATATACTGCTAGGCTCACTTACCACGATAGCATCCGACTTAATTTCTCTTAAAACTTGTTCAGCAATGCCTCTATCAGCATCTGTTTGTACAAATAAAACAACTTTTCCATTAGGCTCGAAATTTAAAAAATTCTCGACAACTGCAGATGTAAACGCTACAGCTATAGGTGAAGCTTTTATAATATCCTTATCATCAGAGGAGGTATGGCGCTGCTTTTCACTTAACCTTATACCCCAATCCTCAGCACGCATCGAAATACCAAGAGTGGTTACTTTATTTTTAGTTGATCTATGAATTTTAGGTTGTAAGAAAAAAGCTGGATCAGGTAACAACTCAGCTTCGAAATCAAATTCTTTTTTTAAATAAGAATAAGATGCTCTATCCCTGACAGCAACACCATCCAAAATTCTTAAAAAATTATGCACCCAGCGCTTTGACTCAGCCGAACTAAAAGGGCCTAGTGTAGAGGGCATTAAAAAACAAGGCTTTTTTAGAGCCTTTGCTGACAGAGCGGGTAAAGTTCTCCAATAAAGGGATCGCAAATTCTGCTGATCCTCGTATGAAAAAAGATGCTCTCCCGATGCAAGTAAAACCAGATCCACATCTTCGAGATCACAGTCTTTAAGAAACCTAGCGGGATCAGCCTGATAAACAAGCGCATGACGAAAGCTTGTTCTGTAAATCATCCAATCCGCTTTACCAACAACAGCGACTTCACTCTTAGCTTGCTCGTATTTAGGGCCTTCCTGAACATGTAGCGCTACAAAAGTAACAGAAGCATCAGGATATATACGGCGAATAATAGCCAGCTCACCTACATTAATAGCTAAATCACCTATGTTACTTGCAACATGCCCATAGAAAACTGCAATTTTATTCAAGAAAGAACTCCTCAATTTATTACTTGTAATATTAGCACAATCTTTAGCACGCTACCAAAAAAGAGCAAACGTTATGAAAATTTCTTTAAAATTCTTAAAACTTCTTTTTTATTTCTATTTTTGACATTATCTCTATTCAAAACACTACTCGCAAAAAGCGATGCTTTTTCACCATCACCAATGATTGACCAATGCTTCGCCAAGCCTAATTCTAAACATGGAGCGTTAATTGTAAGATCAATATCCATAAGATCTCCGTCTGCGTAAGACACTACAAATTGCTTCAATTGATTTGTCTCTCGCAAATAATGCAAAACTTCATGTCCCGCATGCGGAACTTCGATCAATGTAACACCTGGATAGTAAGGTCTTACATATTTTCTAAAGAATGTAACGTCACTTAAATTATAGGGATCATAAAAAACACAAATTCGCCCATGAGTTAACTGATTCTCCCCAAGCGAAGAGTGCTTAAACAATCCTTTAGGGAATCGCTTAACATTATCTAATTCAACAAAATCAGGATGTGCAGAATTTTTTGGAGCCGCTGCAATAACATCTGCATTAATAGCTCCAGCATAATATAAAGCACAATATCCCCCTAAAGAACTTCCATAGCAAATTCTATTCTTCTTGCTGACTAGCGGTGAAACAACATCTTTAAAAACCTTATAGCTTAGCGACTGATACTGAGAGTCATTATCTTGCAAGCACGCAATTACATTATATCCTTGAGAAAGTAAAAAATTTAGGCCGAATACAGGAGTGTTTTTGTCACTCCCAGTAGTATTGAAAACTATAAAAGTGGTTTCTGACCCTATGTCGTAATGAATAATTCGATTATCCTGAGAGTCTAAAACAATTTCTGCATCTATCTTTTTTATACTATCACCCTTTTTTATAAAATCTTTTTTATAGTTTTTTTGATTTTATTTTTATAATAAAAAAAAGTAACGGAAAAAAAACCATCTACAACCTCATCATTAAAAATGACTTCGTTACTAAAAGAATAAGGCACCTTCACTAATTTTTTTTTCTGCCTAACATAAAAAGCATATTGAGTGTTACTACTTGCGCCCTCTCCTGCGCTCAACATAACGGCCCCATTAATTACGCGCGCACTGCATTGATGATCCTGTAAAACAGTAAACATTATGTTAAACGCCTTAATTAAATTATGCAATAATAGTGTGTTTAATTATTTTATTTTCAAACAATCTACCAGCCAACAATTTTAAAAAAATCTAAAGTTCCATTTACGTCAGGAGGGCTATGCTTAAGCACGGAATCTGTATATAAATAAAAATTATATTTTTTATCTGAAATAGATGGAGATTTTGAGTAATCTAATAAATCATACTTCTCCTGGTGTAGCTTAAGAAAACTCAAAACTGGGCCATAATGATTTTTTAAATGCAACTTATCAGCTTTGTTTTGAAAATAAAAAATCTTACCTTTTCTATTTAAATCAGGAGCGTGCTTTAATTTATTTTTTTCATCAGCGGTTAACATATCGTTACTTTTCGAGTAACTGTACTCTAACATATTACCAACATGTTTTTTACTATAATTTAAAATATTAGTCTGTGGATTTATAACTAAGACATCAGGCTCCGAAAGCAACTCCGACAATTTAAGCGCAACAAAACCACCAGCAGAGCTACCAAAGAGCCTCACGTTTTCTTCCCTAAAATTTAACTCACTTATAATTTCCCTAATGACACCCACAAGAACAGCAATTAACTCTCCTTGAAGCCCTTGAAACCACCCTATGCTTAGATCATTTCCATCCTCAATAGTAGGATCATCAAATATAATAAAACTTCCTTCAAAATTTTTTATCCATGTATGACGTTGAAATTGAGTAACCCCCTTAGCTCTATTGTATGCCCCGGGAAACCAAATATTTAATACTGGCGTATGAGAAACTTGATCATAAAAAAATGAAATATCATATCCACCTGCATTTACAATATTTTCGCTTGCCTTATTAAGAATCATACTAGCCTCTCGTAAACCTCTTTAATCTTAACCGATGATGTTTTCCAATCTCTTTCTTTAACAACCCAATAACGACCATTTTCTGAAAGAGTATTGCGCAAATCTTTATTATCAATAAGCTTCTTTATTACCTCTTTAAAAGAATAAATATTGCCTTTTTCAAAAACCAGACCATTATATCCATCTATAATTATCTCAGTTAAAGCTGCACAACTTGACACTATTACTGCTTTTTGTGAGGCCATGGCTTCAAAAGGCTTAAGAGGGGATACTGTTTCACAAACTAAAAAAGGCTTTCTAGGAAATGGCGTTATGTCAACTAAAGAGTAATACCGCTGAACTTCTTCATGGGGAACTCGACCAGTAAAAATAACATAATCCTGTAGGTTTAAAAGATTCACCTGTTCTTTCAACTCATCTAAAACGGCTCCATCACCAACAAGCAAGAATTTGAAATTAATAACTCCCTCATTAACCAACAGGGATAAAGCACTGACAAGATCGTCCAGTCCTTCATAGTTCACTATAGAGCCTATATAACCAATAACAACGTCACTAGGCTCAACACCAAGCTCTACTGCTAATTTTTGGTCTTTTTCTAATGGTGAAAATAATTCTGTATGTACACAGTTCGGCGCAACTGTGATTTTGTTTGCATCTACCCCTCTTGAAACCATCAAGTCTTTTAGAGCTTCAGTTATTGTGATAACTGCATCTGCAGCTTTGCAAGCTTCTGCCTCCATCTTCGCCATAAAACGGAATTGATCAGTTTCATCCCAGCCCTCTTGACGAGAAAGACGAGTGATCTCCCACAACCCGCGCACTTCATATACTGATTTAATCCCCAAACGCCTAGCTGCTAAGCTAGCAGCTAGGCCATTCGGAAAATTAGCTGCTGCATGGATGATGCTGGCTTTTTTCTCTTTAGCAAGCACTTCAACTTCTTGTGCATATTTTTCAATATACTCAGTCGTTGTAAGACTAGAGCGCCTTACATTTTGCTCTAAGGCAAAATATTCAATACCATCTACAATGTCTATTCGCGGTATTTCAACAGGGAGTGGCTTACTTATATGTTTTGCATGGTCAGATGGATAGCCAGGACGTGATACGCCATGCATTGTAAAATCACTGTTACTGGCTATACCTGTTAAGAGCCCATGTGTACGTGTCGCGTATCCACCTGAATTGTAAGGCAGACGATTATGCAATAAATAGAGAACGTTATTACTTGGTGTATAGCTGGGCTTTGCATGCGGCTTAGGCATCACCACACCATTTTCAAGTAATTTAATTTCATCATTAACGCGACGTGCAGAATCTTTTTTATTTTTATAATTAACTCTATGATCCCATTCGTTCAACAGGCGTTTAGTTTCGTACATTTCCCCTTGAAAAACCAAACGCTGCCTTGCCATTTCATATAAATACGGGTCATTTGTTATCCTCCACAAACACCATAATACAGCTGACGCCGTTTTATCAATGAGCGGCAATGGCTTAACAAGTCTTACAAACGTGGAAACATGCGAAGCATTAAAACTTAGATGCTTAAGAGCTAACTCTACATTCTCTGGAGTTTTCGCAACACCAGATTTCTTCACCGCATCCAAAAGAGAGAAGCTCAAATCCCCAGAATAAAATTTAAAGCCGGGCTCGCTCTTAATCTTAACTGTAGCACCTCGCCTCGATCCAAACTTCACCACACAATAGCTGGCACCCTGGGGCATTTCTAAAGTTAATATATAGCGGGAACCATCGTCACATGCAGATAAGTATTTGTAATTTGAATATTGCTTTGAGCTCCGATAACCTAGAAGCTTATAGCTTTTACAACTCATAGGGCTGTTATTAACATCATATACTTCAACACCTACAATTGCTTTTTCATGTGCATATGGCTCTTCAGAAGCCAACTCTAAGTCTATAGTTAAACGATCACCCAAAACCGGAAATTCGTACTGTAGAACTATTTGGTTATCTTTTCTATAAACGAGCTCCGATGAAACAGAAATCACTTTATCTATTATAGAGTAACTATCAGTAATATCAGAATCGATCTGATTGAATTCATCAATCATAGATTGAACGTGTTCAAAGAACAGCACTGAAGATTCTACTTTGCTTAACTTCAATTGATGAATTTTTTGAAGCACTTTTGCGACGTCTGCAGCGCTCCCATTGGCAGGGAAGGTTTCAACACCTTTAAAGGCTTTGGAAAATTCTGCTAACGCCGCCACATCTGATACAACAAGTTGCTTACCATGTACGAGTGCTTCTGCCGCTTTCATGGGCGGCACCAGTTCACATACAGGCAATGGCTTGCGTGGTATTACAATCGTGTCAATCAGTGCATAGTAATCGCCCACCTGCTCATGGGGTACCCGACCTACTTGTATCAACCATGGGGTGCTGTCTGCTTCTTTGGCTACGGCATGGTCACCTACTACTTTGGTGATCGGCTGCTCGTCACCTACCAACAGGAGCTTGATTTTTTCCCCTTGGGCTACCAGCTGGGCACAGGCTTCCAGCAGCACTTCTAGCCCTTCATAGGCACTAAAGCTGCCAATGTAGCCTACTACTTTGTCGCCCTCTTCAATGCCCAGGCGTTTTTTCAGCGCGGGGTTGGCAGGCTTGATCTCGGGTAATTTTGTAACCCCATTGGGCACAATGGCGATGTTTTCTGCTTTTACACCGCGTTTTACCAGCTCCTCTTTCATGGGCTGGTTGAGGGTAAATACCTTTTGCGCCTGCTGCGCTACAAAGGCATCACGCTCGGCTTCTTTTTGGAAGGCTGCGCTGTTTTCATACTCGGATTCGCGGGCGGCGCGTGAAAGCTCCCAAAAGCCGCGTACCTCGTTATAGAACGGTAGGCCCAGGCGCTTGGCGGCGACCCAGGCAGGTAGGCCGACCGCATGGTTGGAAGCGGCCAATACTGCGCTGGGGCGGTATACTTTAAACAGCTCTATGTACTTATTGACGCTCTCTTCTAACAGCGGCTTGCCGTTTTTTGGGGCGGCATCGTTTTTCCAGCGTGTATGAATGTAGCGCACGCCTTCAATGGTGGTTTCTGGTGCTACGTTGCTTTCAGCGTTTAGCTCCCACGGCCTGCCGGGGCGCACAAAGCAAAGGGTTTCAAACCCGTGCTGGTTCAGTGCGTGGGCAATGCCTTGGGTTCTAATCGCGTAGCCGTTGCTGGCGTAACTTTGCCCATGGCTGACCATGTAGGCAATTCTTCCTTGAATGGGCGCATTGATGGGCTGCGCGGGTGTGTCCGCAAGCTTGGAGGCGTGTGAAAGCAACTCGTCCATGGGTGTCCGTTGGTGAATAATGGTGAATGGTGAATGGTGAATGGTGAGTGGGATGATTGTGCGGCTCATCACCCCCTCACTGTTACGTTAGGTGTTAGCCAAGTAAGCCTACGGCATCGATGACGCTCTCTTTTTCGCGTACTTTCTCGACATTTTTGATAAACGATTTGTGCTTAACGAGTACGCACACTACGTCTGCTTGTGTTAGCGCTTCTTCGAGCGTTTTTAGTTCTACATTGGGTTGTTGCAGTGTTTTAGGCAGGGCTTCAATGTTGGGCTCTACTACCTGTAAACGGCAGCCTAGGGCGGCTACTTGTTCTGCAATGCCGAGTGCGGGGCTTTCGCGCAGGTCATCGATATCGGGTTTGAAGGCAACGCCTAAGCACGCCACGGTGAGGTCGCTACGGCGGGCATCGGGGTGTTGCTGGTGGTAATAATCAAGCGCTTCTTTTACGCGGCCTAGCACCCACTGGGGTTTTGCATCGTTCACTTCACGTGCGGCACGTACAATTTTGGCTTGTTCTGGGCAGGCATCCACAATAAACCAGGGGTCTACGGCAATGCAGTGGCCGCCTACGCCTGCGCCGGGGGTCAGAATATTCACCCGTGGGTGGCGGTTGGCCAGGGCAATGAGTTCCCACACGTTGATGTCTAGCTCGTGGCAAATGGTGGAAAGCTCATTGGCAAACGCAATGTTCACATCGCGGAAGCTGTTTTCGGTCAGTTTGGCCATTTCCGCCGTGCGGGCGGTGGTCGGCACGCACTCGCCTTCGACCACGATGCCATACAGGGCGCAGGCGGCTTCGGCGCACTTGGGGGTCATGCCGCCAATCACGCGGTCGTTTTCCACCAGCTCACGAATCACATGGCCGGGCAGTACGCGCTCGGGGCAGTGGGCAATGCGGATATCTGAGGCTTCGCCGTGGGTTTGCGGGAAGGTGAGATCGGGCCGTGCTTCTGCTAACCATGCGGCCATTTGCTCGGTGGCACCAATGGGGCTGGTGGATTCCAGCACCACGAGGTTGCCCGGCTGCAATACGGCAGCGATGGATTTGGCAGCGGCTTCGATGTAGCTCAGGTCGGCTTTGTGGTTCTGGCCGTGCTCATCGGTGTGGAACGGGGTGGGTACTGCCACCATAAAGGCATCGGCGGGTTCAGGCTTCGTTGTGGCACGCAGAAAACCTTCGGTGACGGCGGCGTGCACTACCATGTCCAGCTCGGGCTCTACAATGTGAATTTGGCCACTGTTGATAGTGTCTACGGCGTGCTGGTTAACATCCACACCAATGACTTTTTTCTTACGTGAGGCGAATACTGCAGCGGTAGGTAGGCCAATGTAGCCCAAGCCGATCATGGAGATAGTATCAAATTTCATTTTCATGCTCTTATAAAAAGTAAAAGTAGTAAGCCACGGAAGACACTGACCACACGGATAAGTACTTATACGGATAAGTACTTATATAAATAGGTACTCTTTCATATTTCCGTGTCATCCGTGTTATTCCGTGGCATAACAAAGTTTGATCGCGTATTACTTCGCTAAGATGTCGCGAATACGTTGGCAGGCATTGCCGTCGCCGTAGGGGTTGTGGGCATAGCTCATGGCGTTGTAGGCCTGCTCATCGGTTAGCAACGTTTTTAGGGCGCGAGTGATGGCGGCTACATTGGTACCTACTAGCTTCACGGTACCTGCTTCTACGGCTTCGGGGCGCTCGGTCGTGTCGCGCATTACGAGCACGGGCTTGCCTAATGAGGGCGCTTCTTCTTGAATACCGCCAGAGTCCGTCAGGATGATGTGCGCTTGGTTCATTAAGTACACAAACGGCAGGTAGTCTTGCGGTTCTACCAAGTGCACGTTGTCAACATCGGCTAGCAAGCGGTTCACCGGCTCGCGTACGTTGGGGTTCAAGTGCACGGGGTAAAGGATTTGTGTTTCAGGATGCGCTTTGGCGGTTTCTGCCAGGGCTTGGCAAATTCGTTCAAAACCGCCACCGAAGCTTTCACGGCGGTGGCCGGTGACTAGAATCAGCTTTTTGCTGGCATCTAGCATGGGGAAGCGTTTTGCTTGCTCTGCAGCTAGTTCCGGCTGGTTCTTGAGTTTTGCAACCACTTCCAGCAGCGCATCAATCACCGTATTGCCCGTTACGTGAATGGTGGCGGGGTCAATACCTTCTTCTAGCAGGTTTTGTTTGGAGGTGTTGGTGGGGGCAAAGTGCACAGCAGCTAACGCGCCGGTTAGCTTACGGTTGCCCTCTTCCGGCCAGGGTGAGTACAGGTTGCCAGTGCGCAAGCCAGCTTCTACATGGCCTACGGGAATTTGCTGGTAGTAGCACGCTAGCGTGGTGGCAAAGGTAGTGGCCGTATCACCGTGTACTAACACGATATCCGGCTTGAACTCTTCCAGAACACTCTTTAACCCTTGCAAAATACCGCAGGTCACATCATTCAGGTCTTGCCCCGGCTTCATGATATTGAGGTCGTATTCGGGCGTTAACTCAAATAGCGCCAGTACCTGATCCAGCATTTCACGGTGTTGAGCCGTGACACACACTTTGGCCTCAAAACGATCATCTTCCGCTAACTGTAATGCCAGCGGAGCCATCTTGATGGCTTCAGGGCGTGTACCAAACACGGTTAAAACTTTCATCGGTGTTCCCTATTCCTTGCCTATGGCGTGGCGGTTTCTAACAGTTGGTATTCCAGTTCTTGGCAGCGGCGGTAGTAATGCTCTAACAAGCCCTGCGTCTCTTTTAGCTGTCTCGATTCAGCAGGTGAGCCTGGAAGTACTGGCTCATGTTGCTGCTTACCGTTAATGCGCTGTTGGCACAACGCAATATTAGCGCTAAAAAAACGGCTATCATAAAGCTTGGCCGCCTGTTGGTACAGGTTTAAGGCTTCTTGATAATGGCCTTCCCGGAAATATTTTGCAGCGTTAGCAACAATCGATTGTGTCACATCCATGCTCTCAAACTCTCAGTCACTAATATCAGTTACTTACAACGGTGTTCATTACTGGTCTACGGTGCAGCGTGTTATATGTTGGCCTAACGCATTCGCGGCATCTTTAATAAAGTCATGCTGCTCTTCAAATTTTTTATTTATATCTTTATGCAGTTGTTCCACTGCTGTTTGAAGTGCTTGCTGCTGGGCGAGCTTTTCTTGCAACGCTGTTAGCTGTGCCGCTTGCTCGGCCTGTTGCGCTTGCAGTGCTTCATAGCTCTGCTGTAGCTGTTCGTGTTGGGCGGAAAGGGTTTGATGCTCTGTTTGGCTGGTTTCGATGGTGGCTTGCGCTACTTTTAGCTGTTTGGCCAACTTAGCTGCGCGCCGCGCCTGTTCTTGCCAGCGTTCGTAAAACGGGTGCCGTGTTAAATGCAGCAAGGGCAGGTCGGGGTCTTCGTCATGGGTAACGTGCAGCTCAAACCCTTGCTCTTGGCACCAGTTCAGTATTTCTTCTGCCGTGGGCATGCCTTTGTAAAGCGGCACCGCTCCTACCCTTAGCCATAGCTGGCTAAGCTGTTGATAGCTGGGCAGTGCTGCCAAGGCTTGTAGCAGGGGCCACACCAGTTCTGGCTGCTCAATCACCAACACGCTTGGCGGGTGGGCCTGCTGCTCGTTCAATAGGGCTTCTACCCCTACCAGCGGCTGGGAGCTGCTTTCAATGAGCTCTAACCCTGGGTAAAGGGTATAAAGCCCAGACGCTGGCTGGCTGGCGTTAAATTCCGGCAGGTTAAATTCGTAGTACGGGTGCTCGCCGTTGGCTTCCGCTACTTTATTAACCTGTTGCGTAGCCTGGGGGAAGATTGCGCGTACTTCTTCCCACTGTTCACTGTTAGCCGTTGGGGTAACGAATAACGCCTGCTCTGCTGAGTGAAAAGGCTCTAGCAGAGGAAGCGTTTCGGGCCGTAACGGCCCTATGTAGAGTAAGTGGTGGCTCATGGTCGCTCGCTTTTAGGCGTGGGCAGGTAAAGAAGAGGCGTTGCGCTTAGTGCCGCACAGGGGCAGGCAACTGTTGGCGCGGCTGAGTGGGAAAACGCTCTTCATGCTGGCCATAGCGCAGGTAGTGGAGCAGTGGGTTTTGGCCGGAAATGGCGACATCCGGGTATTCACACAGGTAGAAGTAAGTATCAAATTTATCGCTGGGGTTACGCCCTTCAATGGCACCAAATTTGAGGTAGTGCTCGGCGGGTTCAATCCCTGCGTTTTTTACATCGGGATACTGTTCACAGTACCACTGGGCATCGAAGAAGCCGCTTTCTTTGATCATGGCGAGTTGTTTTGGCAGCGCTCGCTTGAAGGGGCGGCTGTAGCGGTAGGCCGCCGCCGCGTTGCGGTGCCCGCTTACACGCAGCCACTGGGTAATGCTTTCGTACTGGTGCTTCATCAATTGCTGTTCTTGCTTAAGCACATTGATGGTTTTTTGGCGGCTATCCGCCTGTTTTTTAAAGTGATGGGCGTTTTCGGTATTTTTCACCAGCTGCTCTTGCGCTTCGTGAAGCTGGGCAACAATCAGCGATTTTTCAATGGCTTCTTGCTCTAGCAACTGGTGGCTTTGAATGGCCTGCTGCTCAATGTCGGCGTACTGTTTTTTCAGCTTACTTTGTGCTTGCTGAAGGCTGAGTGTTTCATTGAGTTGCTGATTCAACTGCTCTTGGGTTTCGTGGAGCTGCTCAATCACTAGCGCTTGCTCTTGCAGCAGTTGCTCTTGTTTACGCTGTGCTTTTTGCTGAGCGCTGGCGGCTGCATGCTCTGCTTTCTCTAAGGCTTCTTGGTGCGACTTAGTGAGTGCCCGCTCTTTTTGCTCGGCTTGTTTTACTGCTTCTTGATGCGCCTTAGTCAGCGCCTGCTCTTTTTGCTCGGCTTGCTTCACTGCCTCTTGATGCGCCTTAGTCAGTGCTTGCTCTTTTTGCTCGGCTTGTTTCACTGCCTCTTGATGCGCCTTAGTCAGTGCTTGCTCTTTTTGTTCGGCTTGTTTTACTGCCTCTTGATGCGCCTTAGTCAGCGCCTGCTCTTTTTGCTCGGCTTGCTTGCTTAGTGTTTGGTAGGCGGTTTGCTGTGCTTGAGTTTCTTTTTTCTGCTCTGCGAAGGCTTTTTCAAGCGCTGCTATGGCGCTTTTGTGTTCATCTTTTAGCTGGCTAAGGGCGGTTTTACGCTCTTCCAGTTTGGCTTCTTGGCTTTTGGTTTTCTTTCTTAGCCAGTTGAGCTTCACCTCTTTTTCTTCAAGATCCGTTTGATGTGCTTGGTTGGCTAAAATGTTTTCTTCCAGTGCTTCTTGCACGGTCATTAGCTGTTCTAACAGCGCGGCGTTTTCTTGCTCAATGCTGTGCGTGTGGTCTTGCAGCTTGGCGTGTTCGCGGCTCTGTTTGGCACTGGCTTCTTGGGCTTGGGTGAGCTGCTCGTTCAGGGTGTCTTTGGTTTTTTCGGTTTCTAGTAGCTGGGCGCTTTTTTCTGAAAGGCGTTCGGTGGTTTCTTTGAGCTGTTTCTGGTTCGCTTCGTTATGCGCCTGCGATTCTTTGTGCTGCTGTTGCAGCTTGGCCAACTGTTCGGTGAGCTTGGCATTTTCTTGCTGCGCCTGGTTTAGCTCACTGTGTTGGGTATCGCGCTGCTGGTGCTCTTGCGCTAAGTGGTGAAGGCTTTGCTCTACCGCTTCTACTGCGGGCAGTTGCCATGCCGCTGCATGGGCACTGCTGGCTTTTATATAGCTGTAGGCTTGCTGCAGCAGGCTGTCTTCTTGGGTGAGCTGGTGGGCCATTAAGCGGTAAATGGGCGCAATGCCGTTCAGCGTGAGCTGTGCCACTAGGGGTAGCTCAGCCACGGTGGAGGCATTGGGAACATAGCCTTCTAGCGTTACTTGGCGGCGCTTGCGCTTATAGAGCTTTTGAATCAGGTCGGCTTGATGGCTCCACTGCCAGAGCGCTTCTTTAGGGCGGCTGCCTTGTTGCAGGCTGGCGGCTAACCAGGCGCTGGGGTGCGGCCATGCCAGCGTACAGGTACGCTCAGCATCGGCTTTTAGCCAGTGTTCTAGTGCGGCCAGCGCTTCTTCTGTCATGGTGGAAAGAAGTAGTTGGGGCTGCCCTTCGGTGCCGTTTTGTGGTTGCCCGGTGGCTATGTCGCTTAAGGTAACGCCTTGAAGGGGTGATTCTTGGGCGTCTTCCTTTAGCTCATCGCGAAAGTGTTCTGTTCCGATATATACGGCTAACGACATGGTCTGGGCAGCTCCATTCACTTCTTTAGTAGTCATTTGGTTTACTTAAAATAGGGCGCTTCGTTCACGCTAAGCCCTTGCGCATCTTTGGCGGAAAGGGCGGGCGGCTGTTGGTTCACGAGTGGCCATGTGATGGCGAGAGCTGGGTCATCCCAACGTACCGAGACTTCATCGCCTGGGGCGTAGTAGTCGGTGCACTTGTATTGGAACTCTGCTTCTTCACTCGTGACGTAGAAGCCGTGGGCAAAGCCCGGTGGCACCCATAGCATTTGTTTGTTTTCTGCACTTAAGCGCGCGCCTACCCACTGGCCGAAAGTGGCCGAGCTTTTGCGCATATCCACGGCCACATCGAACACTTCACCTTGCGTAACGCGCACAAGCTTGCCTTGGGGCTGTTGGTGTTGGTAGTGCAGCCCACGCAGTATGCCCTGCTTGGATTTGCTGTGGTTATCTTGCACGAACTGATAGGGGCCGCAGTGTGTTTCAAATTCGCTTTGACGAAAGGTTTCCATGAAGAAACCGCGCTCATCCCCAAACACTTGCGGGGTCAGCAGCACCACATCAGGAATGGCGAGTTTTTCGTACTTCATCTTGTATCCTTTTGCCACGGATACTCACTGAAAACACGGATGAACATCGCCTTCTTCTGTTTCGTTTTCCGTGCTTTCCGTGTCTTCCGTGGCATCACGTTAGCTTCTGTGATTTCTGCTTGAGCAAGCGCTGGAGGTATTGGCCGTATTGAGTTTTGGCTAGTGGTTTGGCCAAGTGGGCTAGCTGTTCGCTGGTGATCCAGCCTTGCTGCCAGGCAATTTCTTCTAGGCAGGCGATTTTCAGGCCTTGGCGGTGCTCAATGGTTTGTACGTATTGGCTGGCTTCCAAGAGGCTATCGTGGGTGCCGGTGTCTAACCAAGCGAAGCCTCGGCCTAGGCGCTCTACGCGTAAATCGCCCCGCTGTAGGTAGGCGTTATTCACGCTGGTAATTTCTAGCTCGCCACGCTCAGAGGGCTTGACCTGTTTGGCGATCTCGACCACGTCGTTATCGTAGAAGTAGAGCCCGGTGACCGCGTAGGCGGACTTTGGCTTTTTGGGCTTCTCTTCTATTGAGATGGCTTTGCCTGATTCATCAAACTCCACCACGCCAAAACGTTCAGGGTCTTTGACTAAATAGCCAAATACGGTGGCACCGCTGGTGTGTGCGCTGGCTCGCTTTAGCTGATCAGAGAAGTGCTGGCCGTGGAAGATGTTGTCGCCTAGCACTAGGCATACCGGGCTTTCTCCGATGAAGTGCTCACCAATGATGAATGCCTGGGCTAGGCCATCGGGGTTGGCCTGTTCGGCGTATTCAAAGTGCAGGCCGAAGTCTTCCCCGCTACCCAATAGATTTTGATATTGGGGCAAATCTTCAGGCGTGGAAATAATGAGAATTTCCCGGATGCCGGCCAGCATGATCACCGAGATCGGGTAATAGATCATCGGTTTGTCGTAAATAGGTAGCAATTGCTTTGAAACGCCCCGAGTAATGGGGTGCAGGCGTGTGCCTGAGCCACCGGCAAGGATGATGCCTTTTCTGGGTGTGCTTTGACTCATTGGGGTCTCTTTATTCATTTTTTAGCCACGGATACTCACTGATAGCACGGATGACATTAAAGGAGAAAATTAATAGAATTTTTTCCGTTTTTTCAGTGCTTTCTGTGGCTTAGTAATGTTCCAGATGCTCTTGAAGCGTTAGCGCGAGCTGGTGTTGCCAAGTGGGCAGGGTGATGCCTAATGCCCGCTCTAATTTACTCAGCGCTAAGCGTGAGTTTAACGGGCGCTTGGCGGGTGTTGGGTACTGGGCGGTGGTGATGCCTTGGGTGTTTTCAGGCGTAATGGCAAGCTCTACCTGCCGCTGGACGGCCTGTTTAAAAATTTCACTGGCGAGGCCGTGCCAGCTGGTTTCGCCCTGCGTGGCTAGGTGGTAAACCCCTGATGGGATGTGAGGGGTTAAACGTGAGGCGTTAGGGGTAAAGGCTAACGCCGTGATTTGGGCGATTAAGCGTGCTGGCGTGGGCGCGCCTATTTGGTCGTTGACGATGTTGAGCGTTTCGCGCTTGTGGCCCAGGCGCAGCATGGTTTTCATAAAGTTGTTGCCACGGGCGGCGTATACCCAACTGGTGCGAAAAATCAGGTGGTGGGCACCGCTTTGCGTCACCGCTTCATCCCCTTCTAACTTGGTTTGCCCGTAGATGCTTAAGGGGCCAGTGGGGCTGTCCTCTTGCCACGGCGTTTCACCGCTGCCGGGGTAAACGTAGTCGGTTGAGTAGTGCACCAACGCGATGCCGTGCTTAGCCGCGTATGCCGCTAGCTGTGCGGGTAGCTCAGCGTTCAGCCGCTTGGCTTGTTCCGGCTCGCTCTCGGCTTTGTCTACCGCGGTGTAGGCGGCGGCATTCAGAATCAATCCAGGTTGGTGCTGGGCAAGATAGTCGTCTACGGCTTGAGCATTGGTTAAATCGAGCGCCTGCCGTGTGGGGGCGAGGATAGTGCCCCATGGGGCAAACTGGCGTTGTAGTTCAAAACCTACTTGGCCATTACCGCCGGTGATAAAAATGTTCATGGTGAATCCTTTTTTGCCACGGACACTCACGGAAAACACGGATAAAAACATTAAACAACGACACGTTTGATAAGAGTTTTTGGAAATGTGAAATTAATGAGCAGTCCTACAGGTAAGTTAGTGGCACGAAGATAATTCATGAGTTGCGGTTCAGCGGCTGGAGGCAAGTTTTTCTGCGCTTTCAACCCTAGAATAATTTTACCTTCTACCAACAGATCGAGCCGGTGCTCCCCTACCAGGCACTGTTTGTAGTAGATATTGACAGGCTTTTCAGCCTCCACATATAGACCGGCAGATTGCAGCTCAATGAACAATGCTTTTTGATAGATACTTTCCAGAAAACCGGGGCCGAGCTGCCTGCTGACTTCAAAGACAGCTCCCCTGATTCGATATGTTAGCGCTTCTTCCTTGAGCATGTGCATCTCTTGGTATTAGCCACGAAAGCTCACTGAAAAGACGGATAAAGTTAAACCGGGTGATAAAAAAGCCTGTATTTTGGTTTTATCCGTGCTTTCCGTGTCTTCCGTGGCAAAAAAGCAGTGGTTCTACAGGCTGCCGAGGCGTTGGCCTTGGTAGCTGCCGTCTTGTACGCGTTTCCACCAGGTTTCGTTGGCGAGGTACCACTCCACGGTTTTACGCAGGCCCGTTTCGAAGGTTTCTGCTGGCTTCCAACCGAGTTCGCGTTCGATTTTGCTGGCGTCGATGGCGTAGCGTAAGTCATGGCCTGGGCGGTCTGTTACAGACGTGATGAGTTGTTTGTAGGTGGTGAGTGGTGAATAGTTAGTGGTAAATGGTGAATGGTGAGTTGTGAGTTGTGAGTGGTGAGTGGTGTTTTGTGTGCTCTCGTTTGCCTGTAGGGGCACCAGCTCGTCCAGGATGTCACAGATGGTTTCTACGACGTGTAAGTTCGTTTGTTCGTTATGCCCGCCGATGTTGTAGGTTTCGCCTACTTGGCCTTCGATGGCCACTTTGATGAGGGCGTGGGCGTGGTCTTCTACGTAGAGCCAGTCGCGGATTTGTTGGCCGTTGCCGTATACCGGTAGGGGCTTGCCCGCAAGGGCATTCAAGATCATCAGCGGGATCAGCTTTTCCGGAAAATGGTAAGGGCCGTAGTTGTTCGAGCAGTTGGTGACCAGCGTGGGCAGCCCGTAGGTGCGCTGCCAAGCACGTACTAGGTGGTCTGAGCTTGCCTTGCTGGCGGAGTAAGGCGAGCTGGGTGCGTAGGGTGTTGTCTCTGTGAAGAGATCGTCGGTGCCTTCCAGGTCGCCGTATACCTCATCTGTAGAAATGTGGTGAAAGCGGAAGGCCTCTGCTTTAGCGGCGTTCGTTTCTTGAAGCGCTTTCCAATAAGCACGCGCAGCTTCCAGCAGTACCGCGGTGCCTACCACGTTGGTTTGGATAAACTCGGCGGGGCCGTCGATGGAACGGTCTACGTGGCTTTCGGCCGCTAGGTGCATCACGATATCGGGCTGGTGCTCATCAAACAGCCGCTGCATGGCGGGGGCATCGCAAATATCGGCCTGCACAAAGGTGTAGCGCTCAGTGTTTTCTACCATTGCTAGCGATTCTAAATTGCCGGCATAGGTGAGCTTATCGACGTTGATCACACGGTGTTGAGTACTGTGGATGAGTTCGCGTACGACGGCTGAACCAATAAACCCTGCACCACCGGTAATTAAAAACGTTTTGCTGTGCATTGCTTCCTACTTTTGTGCGTGATGAGCGGCAAACTTAGCGAAGGGTTTCAAGATGCGCGCGGGCTTCTTTGGCCCGGCTGCCTGCTTCTTGCACGGCTTTCTTGGCGTCGGCGATCTCTTTTGTATCGCCCTGCTCTTTTGCATTCGCTAGGCGTTCTTGGGCGGCTTTTAAATCCGCATGGCAGGACTGTAGATACTGACGTGCGCCTTTGGGATCTTTAGGGAAGTCGGCGCTGCGCTTTTTCTGATCACTATCGACGTGATAAGCGGCGATGGCATCGTTAATATCGTCGTACCAGAAGGCTTGGCCTTTTTTGATGTAGAGCCCTGCTTGGCAAAGGTCTCTCAAAATACCTTCTGAGTGAGACACCATAATCAGCGATGACACACCTATTTTTGATTGAAACAGATTTTTGGCTTTTTCTTTAAATGCGCGGTCGCCTACGGCGGTAGCTTCGTCGGAAATATAGACGTCAAAATCAAAGGCGAGGGAAAGGCCAAATGAAATACGCGATTTCATGCCCGATGAGTAGGTACGAATGGGCTCATCAAAGGCGGGGCCTATTTCAGCAAACTCTTCTACAAACTTAATAACGCGCTTTACTTCTTCCGGGCCACTGCCTTGCACACGGGCAACGAATTTGACGTTTTGTCGCCCGGTCATGTTGCCTTGCATGCCACCGGATAGCCCGACTGGCCAGGAAACCCGGCTATGGCGAATTACCTCGCCACGTTCTGGTGAGTCCATACCGGCGATCAGACGCAACAGCGTGGATTTACCCGCACCGTTAGCACCAATCAAGCCCACGCTGACCCCTTGGGGAATGGTGACGTTGATATCCTTGAGCACCCAGTCGCTACCGTGATGGTTGTGGTAGCGCTTGTAGAGGTTCTTTATTTCAATCATTTTTTTGTGAATGGTGAGGGGTAAATGGTGAATGGTGAGGGGTGAAGAGTGAATGGTAAGGGGTGAATGGGGCGTTCGTGGGGTGCATTGATTTTACCGATTCTTTAAATGTTTGATTAGTCCACCTAGCTGGGCTGATGCTTGGTTAATTGCTGCTAGAGTGGCTGATATATCTTGTAAATATTCGAGACGTTGAGCAATCAGCAACTGGGTCTCCAGTTCGCTCAAAGAACCTTGAGATATATACAAAAAGCGGATGAACTCTTGTGTGCTGCCCCGGGCTGCACCTTCGGCGATGTTACTAGGAACGGAGACTGCACTGCGCCGTATTTGGCTTGTTAAACCGAATTTTTCATCATCTGGGAAGGTTTTGTTGAGTGTGTACACTTGCTCGACAAGATCCATGCTCTGCTGCCAAACCCTCAACTCCTGATGCTTCCTCATCCCACCTCCCAATATCCCTCACTACCACCACTCACCACTCACCATTCACCACTTACTATTCACCACTTACTATTCACTATTCACCACTCACCATTCACCATTCACCATTCACCATTCACCATTCACCATTCACCACTCTCACCCCCCTTCCTTTGCGGGCGTACATCGCTTCCAACTCACATTTAAGCGCGCTGCGGGCGGTTTGTTCGCCGTGTACTAGGTGGATGGCATGGGGCCAGCGGCGCATGCGTTTGACGAAGTTGAGCAGGCCTTTTTGGTCGGCGTGGGCGGAGTAGCCGCTGATGGAGGTGACCCCTGCTTTGATGTCAAAGCGCTGGCCGTCTATTTCTACCCAACCACCTTGGGGGCCGTATTGCTGAATAGCGCGGCCTGGGGTGCCTGCGCCTTGGTAGCCGACGAACAGCACTTGGTGGCGTTCATCCCCTAGCATGGCTTTTAGGTAGTTCATAATGCGCCCGCCTGCGCACATGCCGCTGGCGGCGATCACCACGGCGGGGCGGCCTGTGTTGGCTAAATACGCTACCGTTTGCTCGTGGGCTTCGTGGCTTTCTACGGTGTAGAGGTTATCGAACTTGAGCGGGTGGCGGCCGCTGCGTAGGCGGCGTAGGGCTTCTTTGTCCCAGTAGGGTTTTAGCTGGCGGTATACCTGGGTGAAGCGGGCGGCGAGCGGTGAATCGACGATGATTTCTAACGCTTCCCACTGGCTTTTAGGTAGCCCACGTTTGGCGTTGCGTTCGGCTTCATAAATGATGCCTTCCAGCTCGTAGAGTAGCTCTTGGGTGCGGCCTATGCTGAAGGCGGGCACCATGACCGTGCCGCCGTTAGTGAGTGCTTGCTCGATGGCCTGTTTCAGCGTGGCACGTCGCTGGCGGCGGTCGGGGTGGTGTCGGTCGCCGTAGGTGCTTTCGAGTACTAGCTGTTCGCAACCGTAGGGGGATTGTGGTGCGGGGAGTAGCGGTGCGTAGGGGGCGCCTAAATCGCCGCTGAAGATGATCCGCTCCTTTTCACCGTTGGGGTACTGGTGGGCAACTTCTACGTAGCTGGAACCGAGAATGTGCCCTGCCCGCTTGAGCTTTACCCGTGTGGTGATGCTGCCTTCTTCAGACTTTCCGACCACGGTGTGCCATTTGCCGTAGGGCACGCTGACGATTTGACTTTCTAGCTGTTGCTGGAAACGCTCGATGAGTTGGGCGTTGCGGGTGAAGCCGATTTTTAAGGCGTCTTCGATCACCAGGGGCAGCAGTTTGGCCGAGGGAATTGAGCAGATGATGGGCCCTTTGAACCCGGCAGCCAAAAGATAAGGCAAGCGGCCTACGTGGTCGATATGTACATGGGTGATGACTAGCGCTTTAACAGTGCTGATATCGAATTCGATTTGTAGCTGCTGGAAGGCGTCTTCTGTTGCGTCTTCGCCTTGGAATAGCCCGCAATCGATCAGCAGTGAGTGTTCGCTATCAAGGGTGAGCTGGTGGCAGCTTCCGGTGACGCCTTTGGCTCCACCGTGGTGGGTGATGTTGAGCATTGAATTCCTTTTCGTGCTTTTTTAACAGGTAACGCTGTTGCTTTATAATCCTGTGGCGCGGCCGTCGCGGGCTAAAGCCCCCTCCCACACACTATTCACAACTCACTACTTACTATTTGCCCTTCACCACTCACCACTCACCACTCACCAACAATCCTAATCGCGGTGATCTTTGACGATCATGATGATCATGCTGAGGATGAACGCTAGGAAAATGGTGATGATGGCGAAGACGCTGCTGTTGTAAAGTCGGTTGGGCTCTGTGGGGTATTCCGGTAGTAAGGGGCTTTGCAGTACGCTAACTTGCTTGAGCTGACGGGCGGCTTCTAAGCGGGTGTTTTCAAGAGCCGCTAAGGCACTGGAGTAGGTTTCCTGAGCGAACTGGGCTTGCAGTTCTAGGGTTTCGTACTCGGCAGAGACGCGGTTGAGCGAGTTACCGGTAGCTTGAGCTAGACGGTCGCGCTGTTCAACGATTTGGTCACGTAGCGCTTCTATACTTCTTTCAACTTGGCGTAATTCTGCTGATTGCGAGCTTTGGAAGCTGGCTAAGGCATTACGTTGAGCCTGTAAGCGGGCGAGGTCGCCCTCTAGAGTAGCGACGACTTGGTTGATGCTTTCAACCGTCGCTGTCGGCGATACTAAACCGTACTCGTTTTGGAACTCGAGCAGTCGGGCACGAGTTTGCTCAAAGCGCTCTTCCAGCCGAACCATTTGCTGCTCTAAAAATCGTACCTGCTCATCTGCAAGACGGTGCCCCATCTCGTTCATGTGGTTTTCGCCAGCCTCGAGCAGCAATGCCGCCAAATCTCTTGCAAATTCTGGCGTATAGCCTTGAACGCGAATATTCAACACCCCCGCGTACTCGTCTAGTTCTACCTCTACACGGCGCAGGTAATATTGGTGCAGGTCTTCAATGGGCACGTTCGGGTCGCGTAGTTTTGCGAAAAAGTCACCGTGTTCACTGTAGTGCTGCCGAATACCTAATTGCTCATCCAGCAGCCGCAGCATATCGACGGAGAGTAAATGCTCGCGTAGCAGTAGCAAGTCGTGGGTATTGCCGCTTCCCCCACCTCCTAGTAGCGACGCGAAGCTAATATCGGGCGTAGCTACCTGTGGGCTTTCTAAGACGACCGTAGCTCGGGAGACATAGCGCTCTTCTGCCCATACAAACCAGTAAAACGACACTAAACCAATCGCAATAAAGGCAACCGCCCAATGAGGAAATGCTTTTACGAAACGAATTAAAGAAGCGTACATGGATTATTTTGCCTTTAAACGGTCAACAAAGCGCAGATGCATTACTAGCCCAACTGAAATTAGTGTGAGAGTAAATAGCCAGAAGTAGAGCATGCTTGTGCCATGAACCACTTTGTAGTTTTCAAAAAAACCTAGGCGTAATGTCTCTAACCCATGAGGGATAGGGTTTAACATTAAGTACTCCAGCAACCAGTGTGGCAGGCTATTTAACGGCATAATCACACCAGATAGGATAAGCAGCGGCAACGAGAGCATGCGCACGACTTTGCCTATTTCTGGCACGAGCGTTGCTGCTACCGAAGTGACTAACCCCAACCCTAACCCTAGGCTCCATAGCGAAAGCCATGCCGCCAATACGCGTATGGCGTTGTCAGGATACATATCCAACCCGAGCATCAGGCCACCGCCAATAAAAATCAGAAATACAAAGCTACGCAGCGCGCCTTCTAAAAAATTTCGTACTAGCACTGGATCTACTGGCTGAACTTGACGGTAGGCAAACAAGGATTTATTGGCATCTACCGCGCCCATGCCACGCATCATGCCTTCTCGTACTAACGCAAACCCCAGCAGGCCTGCGATGAGCCAAGGGATGAACTCAGCATTGACCACTAAGCGGTCGCCACGAATAAAGCTGCGAACACCAATCATGATGCCCACAAACGCGACTGGTTCAAACACCATCCAGAACCAGCCCATACGATCGCCCATGGTGCGCGACAGAGCTTCGCGCACAAACATGGCATACCACACGCTGCGGGTGACTTGCCAAGGTGTGCGCGCCCCTTTCGGAGCGCTGTGTGTGTTATTCATGAGGCTGTTTCTTGTGAAAAGAACGTAAATGAAGGAACTGTTGATGATTAGGCTGCCTTGATCAGGGCGGCTGGCGCCGCCTTCGCGGGTGCCTCTTTCGCTCGTTGCTCTCGCTCAGTCGTTACGCCGCGCTACGAGACACGGCTTACACCACTCACCACCTACTATTCACCAATCACTAATCACCAATCACCCATCACAGATCCACCGCAACACGAGTAGCTACGGCCACTTGGTAAAGAATTTGCGTGAGCGTGGCGGCTAGCTGCAGGTTGTGTGTGGGCGCTTCAGGCATCACGAGGATTTCATCCCCTGGGCGCAGCGGCGTGTTGCGGGCGTTTTCCACCGCGCCGTTTTGGCGAACCAGCAGGATGTGGTCGTCGTCGGCGCGCTGGGTGAAGCCGCCAGCGCTTTCGATGTAGTCGATCACGCTCATGCCGGGGCGGTATACCGCCGCTTGGGGCACCAGTACTTCACCGCTGATCAGGATGGAGTCGCTGATTTCCGGAATGGTGATCACATCGCCATCTTGCAGGCGAATATCCGCAATGCGGTCGTTGTAGGCCACTACCAAGCGGCCGCTGGGCTCTAGCTCGCGGGCGCGCTGCACGAAGTTTTGAATCAGCTCGGCTTCTTGGGCACGAATCTGTGCTTCTTCGTTGGTGCTAGATTGGGCGCTGAGATAGGTGGTTTCCAGGCGGCGCAGGCTGTCTTCCATGGATTGCTGTTGCTGCTGTTTCACGCTTTCACGCTGCAGTGAAATGCTTTCCACGGCAGTCATGTTTTCCGGCACGGGGATGGCGTCCAGCAGTTCGCTCAAGCGGGCATCGCGGGGTAGCGCAAAGCGGGATGGACCGTAGTAGCTGCCTTCAATTTCAACCACGATGGTTTCGCTGCGCTGGTCGGCGCTGAACGCCACTTCATCGCCGCTGCGAATGGTTTGGCTATAAAACTCGTTCAGCGGGAAGTATTGCGCCATGGGGCCGTCGGCACGATCGCCGCGCAGCAGTACGTGAGACACGCCGCTTCTTAAACGGGCAAGCTCCACCAGCTCGGCACCGCTTAGCTGATTGCCCACTAGCTCGTAGCGGTGTTCACGATGAACGTCGCCCACCACGGCAATGGCCGGGCCGCGCTCTTCCACTACGATGGTGTCGCCATCCTGAAACTGCGGACGCGCAATGCTGCCATTGATTAGAAAGTCGTAGAGATCCACCCTGGCCACGGTTTGATTGTTACGTACTACGCGGATTTGGCGATAGCTGCCCAAGTCTTGGTCGATACCCCCCGCTTGGTCGAGGAAGTAGAGCACCGAATCATTTGGCGTGCCTGCAAAGCGGCCAGGGTTTTGCACGTAGCCAGTGACAAACACTGCCACGGGCTGCACGCCCTGCACGTTGGTATAGACCTGTACGTTTTCGGGGTATACCGAGGTGATGGCACCACGCACGCGGCTATCCACCTGCTGGCTGGTTTGGCCTTCTACATTCAGCGGACCGGAGCCTGGGATGAAGATGTTGCCCTGGGCATCCACCGGTAGCACGCGGTCGAACTCGAACGCCCCCCAAGCACGCACGGTGATTTGGTCGCCGGGTTTGACTTGGTAATCGGCATTTAGGCCGTCCCCCATCGCCCCACGAAAGCCACCGGTAAAGAGGTTGGCCCCAAAGGGGGGCAGCGCATCGGGGTTTTGCTGGGGCTGATTCATCACCGGGCCATAGGTGCCGCTACGCCAGTCGGCCCGGGGAGTGTCGTTCACCGGAGGCTCTACCCGCTGCTGGCTGGCTTGGTCTTCCGGCAGAATGGTATTGGGTAGGCTTATGCTCTGCGCCAAGCTAACGCTGCTGGCAGTAGTGCCCAACAGGGCCAGTGATAACACCGCTACCGGGCGCGTGAGAGAAAGCCGTTTCATTACGCGTTGCAAGCTCATTAATAGCGCCCTTGTGTGGTTCCTGGGGAATGCGTCATTGGCGAGGTGAGTGACATCGCGCCCTGCTGGCTTTCTGGCAGCAGCATGCGCTGATTTACCCAGCCGTTGGGGGTTGCGCAGGTCAGTGCGGTACGGGCAGCACCGCTGCCCTGCTCGATGACCCGCAGTTTGCGGCACTCGCGACCACTGGCCGCCAAATAGGGCGCATCGGCCACGATCTCGACGTTATCGCCCCAGGGGCTTTGTACTAGTTTGAGCACGGCACCGGCAGGCGCTTGGGCCAGAAAGCCGTTGAGGTTTTCATCTTGCAGCGGCTTGGCGGTGTCGTTACCCAGCACGTACTGCACCTGCTGCTGGTTGCCGCTCGGGTAGGTAGCGCAGCCGCTAACTACGGCGACGCTCAATGCGGCCAACAGCATGCGAGCTGGCCGCGCAATGAAAATGGTGGAGTTTGACATGGTGATTTCCAATAAAAAGGCACGCTACCGCCCAGGGATTATAACGGGCGCATTCCCTTGCCCTACGCTGTGCGGATGAAATGTACTTAACCTGCGCTATTAAAAAGCACCCGGCATTGTAAGGGATTAAGCGCTAGGGCTCTACGTTGACAAGGCTTGTACACTCAGCAAATTTAATTTTGGTGCCTTTCAGGCTTCCGCAACTATCTAAATAGCCCTTTGAAACCATCCACTTCCCGATCCCCTATATGGCCAAAAGCGATTGTTAAGCTGCAGACCGATAGATCGAATCAAGACGATCTAACATACGCATTCCTGCTTTTGCCAAGGCTAAGAGGGGGCGGTGGTGAGGACATGCTTTGCTGAGGTAGGCCATTAGGCCATTTGCAAGGATACTATTCGCCGCGAGTGAACCAGTGATCCCCATCTGTTTGGATGGTTACTGCCGAACGTCAGAATGCCTGCACCCGGCAGTTCGCTCACTTAGTGGTGTTGAACTTCTTGACGAGCAGTAGCACGGTAACACCCCCACAGGACCACGAGCATGAAGGCATACATCATGACGCCGCTATTGTGCTCCAAAAACACCTGAGAGAGACCAAAGTCCAGGAAGGTAACGGGCAACAAAACGCCCGCCGTGGCGACTGCTCGCGTTGGTAAATAGGGTGCCTGAAGTTGCTGAGCGAATAATCTCATCGGTACTAAGTAGAGTGCCAATAGTGCCACCAACCCCAATACCCCACGCTTTGCGAAGGCATCAATGAACTCATTATGTGCGTGGCCATATTGCGCCGCTTCTTCGCTTATAACACCCGCTTCGCCGAAGTTGGCCATCGCTTCCGCATAGCCATTGCTGCCCCAGCCGGTTAGTGGCTTCTCTTGGATGAGAAGCGCCGCTCCACGCCACATCTCAAAGCGTGAACCAACCGATGTTGAGCGGTTTTCACCCGACACGTAAAGAGAAATATCACTAAACGCCTGATGAACCCGATCTTGTACGCCTATTTGTGGAACGGCATACACCGTGGCCCCGCCTACTAGTACGGTAGCTATTACGATTATCTTCAGCTTTGTTGAAAGCTGGGTACCGTAGGCGCGGTAGAGCACCAGGAGCACAATGGGGAAGCCGACCCATCCACCACGACTGCCCGAAAATAGCGACCCTAGTACACCCCCCATAGCACCTGCCAACAAAAGTGCTATCCATAAGCCCCGTTTTCGTTGAACCACTGCCCAGCCGAGCCCAGCCATACACAGTACGCCCAAAAGCATGCTCAGATTGCCAAACTGAATGACATGCGTATGGCCTTGCGCACGATCTACTCCTTCCACAAGCTTTTGCCAGCCAGCCCAGCCACATGCCAACAGAGCTCCCGTGGCCGCTCCGCTCCAGAAAAATGCAAGCTTGGGCGGGTAGCGAAGTAGCCAAAATAGCGCAGGAATCGCCAAAATAAAGCGGCTTGGTTTATCGAACCCTTTACTGCCTTGTCCGTCCCACCAGGCCTCGAACATCGTAATGGCCGCATAGGCAAGCAGCACGGCAATGATGGCCCCATCTTGCTTGGTAATGGTAGGGACGCGCTTAGTAGCAATGAGCCCAAGCCCGGCGAGAAGCAGTAGCAATGCACCCAGTGAATAACCACTGGGCACGACCAGTGCAATGGCGGCTAGTAGGAAAACAGAGGCTCCTGTAAATAGCTGAGGAGCACTACTGTATGTAGGAGGGGGAGAGGGTGTTGTCGCCAGCATTTCAACAGACTTCCTTTCATGGCCCAGCCGGGCAATTCATTTAGGAAGGCGATACTAGCACAGGCGGCATACTCCCTTACCACGAGTTCGCTGTGCTAGCGGTCTAGCGCTGGGTGATGTATTGCTGCCACCGCCAGGTATCTACCATCATTTCATGCAAGTTCTTGTGGGCTTGCCAGCCAAGTTCGCTTTGCGCTTTATTGGCACTGGCCCAAAAAGCAGCGATATCCCCGCTTCTACGCGGTGCGAAACGGTAAGGCACTGGCACTTGGGTGGCTTGTGTGAAGGCTTCTATCATTTGCTTGACAGACACCCCCTGCCCCGTGCCTAAGTTGTAGTGTTTCACCCCTGGCTGCATCAGCGTTTTAAGTGCCATTTGATGCCCCTTAGCAAGATCGACCACGTGCAAGTAATCGCGGACGCAGGTGCCATCAGGGGTTGGGTAGTCGTTTCCATACACTAACAGCTCAGGCAACACCCCTGCCGCCACTTGACTGATATAAGGCATTAAATTGTTGGGGATTCCCTGAGGAGACTCACCAATCATACCGCTAGGGTGAGCCCCAATAGGATTGAAATAGCGCAGAATTGTCACTGACCACTCGGGGTCGCTACTGCCTAAATCTTCTAACAGTTTCTCCACCATTGCTTTGGAGGAACCATAGGGGCTGGTGCAACTGCCCCGAGCCATGGTTTCGCAGTAAGGTGGTGTTGCTTCTACGCCATAAACAGTCGCAGAAGAGCTGAAAATCAGTCGCTTGACGTTAGCCTTGGCCATCGCTCGGCAAAGGGCAATGGCTCCGTACACGTTGACATCATAATAAGCGAGCGGGTCAGCAACGCTTTCACCAACGGCTTTAAGGCCTGCGCAGTGAATGACGGCTTCGATGGGATGGTTTTGAAAAACAGTCGCTAGCAGTGCTGAGTCACGCACATCGCCTTGATAAAATGCCACACGCTGGCGTGTTATGTTTTCAATTCGCTCAATCACCGACACATCGCTATTCACCAAATTATCTAAAATAGCGACGCGGTGGCCAGCTTCCAGCAGCTCTACTGCCACATGGGAGCCAATATAGCCCGTTCCGCCTGTTACTAAGATCATGATGCGCTCCTACTAATAGGCGTTAGCATGTTTAAAGCCTTTGAACACCGTCATAAAAATGATCTTTAAATCAAGCCATACGGACCAGTTATCGATATACCAAAGATCGTATTCTACTCTTCGCTGCATTTTTTCGAGTGCTTCGGTTTCGCCGCGTAGGCCATTCACCTGTGCCCAGCCGGTAATACCGGGCTTCACTTTGTGCCTACGCATATAGGACTCCACCAGCTCTTTGTAATATTCGTTGTGCGCCAACGCGTGCGGGCGAGGCCCAACAATGGACATTCGTCCTTGTAGCACGTTAAAAAACTGCGGTAATTCATCAAGAGACGTGCGCCTTAAAAAAGCACCAATCGGCGTTAGGCGGTCATCGTTTTTCGTTGCCTGTGTGACGGTTCCACTTTTTTCTTGGTGCACCTTCATTGAGCGGAATTTATAGACTTTAAATACTTTTCCATTGGAGCCTGCACGGTGTTGCTTGAACAGTATAGGACCGGGTGAGGTGACTTTAATGACCACGGCGATGGCCAAACACACGGGCAGAATCATCAAGGAGATAAGGCTGCCCAGCACGATATCTTCAGCTCGCTTCACTAGCCGTGACATGCCGTTAATTGGGGTAACACTCAGATCAATGGCCAGATGCCCTGCCACTTCGCTTGTGCGGTGGTTTAACAACCGCATGTCTTTGAAATCCGGAATGAGGCGAATCTCTTCGGTGTGGTTACGTAGTGTGTAAAAAAGGCTATGTACCACCTCTCCCATTTCTAGCGGTACACAAATCCATACCTCTGCAGCGCCTGAGCCACTAATCCGGTTAGCAATGCGTTCAAGTTGCGCTTGGGATGGAACGCCATTTAAGCGCTCTACCCCCGCAATGGAGTGCCCTTCCCAGGAAGCAGAGCGCATACCCCTTGCAACATGAAGTACATTGCCAGAAGGCCCGACTAGAAAGACCGGCCGCCTTGCGCCTCCTCGAATACGTATACGCCGCAACCCGTACTGCACTAGTGCCCGTGCGCTGGAGGCCAGCAAAAATGAGAACAGTAAAGTTAGCCCCACCCATAACCGGGAGTAGCGCTCAGAGGCATGCGCAAAGTAAATAATTGAAGTGACAATGATACCTATCACTACCCAGACGAGCAGGAGCTTAGAAAGAATGCTAAACGTAGAAGAAATACGCCAGCGCCGATAGCTACCTGTCGAGCTGTTTGCCACGACTACCAGGAGCGCCATGCATACCAACGCGAGCATATAGCGCTCGTGCAGGTGCACCGTGTCGAAACGGATCAAGTAGGCGAGCAACCCAGACAACATCACGATAAGCATATCGAAAGCTGGGAAAATAATTTTCGGCGGATAGCGCTCTGAAAAGATGACGCCCCTTTTCTGAGCGCGCTTAAATTTACTCTGTGATTGCATCGCTAGGTCTCTACTTACTCTCTAATTATAGGGCGGCACCGGCTTTTCAGACTTTCTGCACTGTTCGCTCACTACCCTTCAAAAGCGTGTCACTATTGGCCTTTCGTTCATGAGCGAGATAAAAGATCATCGAGAGCACGGCAAACACGCTGTTGAAGGCGGATACCGAAAGTGACGAGGCTAACAGCACCCCTAGAACACAGAGTGTGTCTGCCCAGCTATAGCCACTCTTTCTCAGTGCATAAACGGTAAACACGATGAGGAACAAAAGTCCTGCTACGCCATGGTCAAATAGCACACGAATGATGTAGGAGTGCAGAATGACGGAATAACAGCTTCCATCTCCTGAAAAGCTATGTAGATCGCTCCAGTAGGAGAGATCCTCACAGGTCTGCGCCGAAAGGGGCGTTAGCGGCTGCGTTCCCAATAGGACGTTCCCCCAGTGCCAATCTTCTGTTTCATCCAGAAAGTAAAGCAAGAAGCGCACCCTATCGATGGAGGCACCACGCTCGAGAAAAGAGCGGAACGTTAGTGGCTCTTGCTCCACGGCCTCTCCAGACTCTGGAGATGTTACGGAACCCTGCGGCGCCTCCGGCGCTGGCATGCTGGGTGCTTGCACAGTTGTGCCGCTTCCGCCACCACCGAGAGAGATATCCATTCGGTCGGAGACAATGCCATACGCCAGCAAGACCAATAGCGGAAAGAGCAACAGCCACTGCTTGATGAAGCTTTTCCCTAGGCGAAAAACACTAAAGAAATAAACGACAGCAAAGCAGAGAAATGCGCTTCGCGAGCCAGACAGAAAGATAATCAGCATGACTGTTGCAAACGCTAATAATCGCCACCGCATGACAGGTAGCACTAAGTAAAGCAACAATATCAACAACACTAATTCAAAATTATTTTCCGTAAAAATACCTGGCCTTTGACTGACCCAAGAGTCCAACCCTAGCAGGCGGGAATAAGAGTATTTTAAAAAGAAAAGAAGCAACACCACATAGAAAAACGTAGCGACATGTCCTTTTTTAAATAGCGTTTCGTCAATAAACGAGCATAGCAGCGCCACATAGAAGAACGCTTTATAGGCTTGCACATAGTCAAGTATATGAGCATCGTTTATGATGACAGCAATGATAAAAGTAGCTAAAAGATAAGCGCCTGCCGACAGCATAAAAAGCCAGGACAGACGACTTTTAGGCGGAAACACCAATACAGATAGCAGCAGCACCATTAGCTCCATCATAGGCACTGCTGGCAGTACATTATAATCCCAAGGTGATAGGGCACCCGCCACGCCTAATCCCACGATTAAGAACATCATTAGAATGGCCACTAATGACTGCCCTTTTTTCCGAGATTGAATAATATCATGCCTAAACGAGTAACGACGTTGCATTCCTTGCTCCCAAGCGCCTTATCTACTGTGAAGATGTTTTGGCCTTGCTGTTCGCCGACGACTATTTAAAAAGCTTTCGAAAAATTTTTTCACCTATGCCCATTTTCCATCCTTTCCCCCAGTGGTGAATGAGATAAGTGTCGCTTTGAATATAACAATACATTAGCTGTTTACGGTTATGGGCCTTAGCATAGGGATTGTACGGGTAGAAAAAGTGCCATGGTTTGAGATCGATTCCGCTAGCATCTTGCTCAACACATGCGTTGGCGACTTCCGGCGCTATCAGGTAAGGCTTTTTCTGCTCGTGGCGTGCTTCAATTAACGCTTGTGCATTTTTGAAGAAATGATGCCCTGGTACGCCGCCCACCACTGCCGTGTTCAGCCGTCCTTCGTCTTCATACCCAAGGAAGCATTGGCTATCCAGCAGTGGCTCAAGGGACTGCACTACTTCCATGTCAACATCAAGGTAGACTCCCCCCTGCTCATACAATGCCGCCATGCGCACATAGTCGGAAAGAAACGCCCACTTTTTATTATCAAGGCAATACTTAATAAAAGGGTTACTACGATCAATGTTTTTTTCGTTCCACTCAATGATCTCGAAGTCGGGCATCTTTTCCCGCCATGTTGCCATACACTCTTTGTATAGCCCCGTCATTGGATTACCGCCAAACCAGCAAAAATGTATCTTTTTAGGAATCATAAGTCACTCAATCTTGTTACCGTATTTAATCAGAAAATAGGGGTAATCTTTTAAGTAGCGTTTTAATAAGCGGCGGGGCTCTTTGGCCATACGGTAAAGCCAGCGAAGGTTAAGCTTATCTACCCAAGCGGGGTAGTAATCTTGGCCTTTCGCATGCACAAACTGGTCTAGGTAGCCGCCGCAGGTAAACCCAGTGCCTTTCCACCCCGTTTCACGTAGGTCCAACAACAGTCGCTCTTGCTTACCTGCTCCCATTCCCACCACGACGATATCGCAGCTGGCTGCGCGCTGAAGGCTCTGGGTACGCTCTTCATTGTCAGTAAAATATCCTGACCGAACATATGCCAATGTTAGGCTGGGGTATTTTTGCTGCAGTAGCCGAGCAGCTTCATGCATATTCTCTTCAGTGCCGCCTATTAATGACACAGTGAGCCCATTGGCTTGTGCATGCGTGAACACCATGGGGGCAATCGAGGTGTCATCAAAGCTCGTACGGATAATTTTTTTCTGCTTGAACAGCCGCACATAGAGAACAACCGCAATGCCATCTGCATAAAAATGAATGCGATCGCACTCTTGCTCGCTCAGCTCCTGTGCCACGACTCCCAATGAAAAAGGATTAATAAAGCTGTAATCCATGCCTTCTTGGAGGAAAAATTCCTTTTCAAGCTTAATCATTCGCGCTCACTTTACGTTTTTCCATTACGGTTCTTGCGCGATACCACGTATCGCCAGTCGGTCATCATAAAACCGAACTTCTTTTTCACCACGTACACCGCCACGCCGTTTTGCACCAATAGACACAGCAGCAGCGCATACGCTGCCCCTTCAGAACTGTATCGTGGGATGAGTAATAAGGATGCGATGCCGCCCACTATTACTGACCAGATTAGTATATTTCGGGCTGCCTGCTGTTGGTCTGCCATTAAAAGCAGCAATATGACCGAGCCTGTCATTACGTTCACCCATTGCCCTACTACTAGGATTCTCACCACGCCGGTAGCACCGCGATAGTCACTTCCAAACAGTGCTAGCACGTCGCTTGGCCAGATCATGAAAACGATGGCAGGTAGCAGCGCGAAACAGCTCATTTGAAAGGCACTTTTCTGCGCTAACCGCTTCAGCCCTACATGGTCGCGTTCATGCTGCAACCTTGAGAATCGAGGCCCTAAGATGCTGTCGTATACGGTAAGGATGAAGCCGATAATCATCGCTAGACGCAAGCCCAAGCTGAACAGCGCTACGTCGCTTTCACTATGGAATGCCCCAAGCACAAGGGCTACTCCCCATTGGGTGTAATAAAAAATAATACCTACAAGTAGGAAATCTGGGAGATGGCGATAAAAACCTTTTGTGAAGCTCACTTCCGGCTTTACTACCAATGCGCTGCGCCGATAAAAACTAAGTACAACCCATAAGGCGATGAATAAATAAATCAGTAAGATACCGCCAAGTGCGGCGACTAGGCTGAAGGCACTAAGGGAAACCCCCGCCCATGTGGACACCAGCACGACTAGGCTGAGCACAATGGAAATACAACCAATCTCAAATAGGCAAGATATGTTCGCCCTACCCCAGCCTTTCATCAAAAAGTTGCACAAGTAAATCATGCTGTAGATGGGGGAAAGTAGCGCCGTAACGCGTAGGCTTTCTATGGCTTGGTCGGTCGTGGAAAGTAGGGCTTCTGCCAGTAATGGGGCCGCAAGCCATAGGCCTACGCCCAGCACACTGCCCATGATGAGATTGACGAGCATTGCGTGCTTGTAGATCCACGCCACTTCTCGACGATTATTATTTGAGGTGGCGACCCCCATATATTTTAACGTGGCTCGGTCTGTGCCAAGGCTTGCAAACACCTGCATGCCAATCATGAGAGACAGGCACAGCATAAAGGCACCAAACGCCTGGATACTGACAAAGGTTGCCAGCACATAGGAGAGCAAAAACGTACCACCAGCCGCTAGCCCACGCGCACCCAACGTAGTGAGCAGCTGGCTTTGCAATATTTTCCTGATCATCCGTGACTCTTGTAGCGGTCAAATCATTGACTTAGTCAAACTAGCGCCCATATAAGAATAATAATCAATAAAGAATGAGCATCATTGTTGCTTTAGCGTTTCATAAGCCAATAATTTAAAAAGACAACTTTAGCCAAAGGTATAATAATACTCTTTTTGCTGCTGCCTTGCACAAGATACCTAAAGAATTCACAAACCTTGCCACTTTCTTCGCTTCAGAATCAGCGGCTAACCTTACAAGCTCAAGCCGCGCTGCCGATGGGGCTCTGCAACGCGGCTTATGGTGTATTGTTTAGAAATGGTAACGAGCCCCGGTAAGCCAATACGCGTCTTTCAAGCCACCACGCTGAGCTAGCCCTGGTGCGTCGCTATCTGCCAGCTCGACAAAGACGTCGAAGGCACTGGAGAGCTTGTAGTAGCTACCCGCTGCCCAGGCGTTGCTGTTGCCCTGGTCGTCTCGGTTGATACGGTAGTAATCGGCTGTGAATGCCCAAGGCCCCGTCACATACGTCGTGCCTAGCCCCACCGTTTCATAGCCGCCGCCATATTGGGTGTTCTGCCCCTGCCATTCGGCACCTAACCTTGCGCTTATGCTATCCGTGGCTTGGAAGCTCCCCATCACACCGTAAAGCATCTCACCGTTACCACCACCACGAACCACATCTTCAACGGCACCCACCCCTACCCTCAGCGAACCATGTTGATAGTGAACTCCGCCTTGGGCGGCTAGCACACTCCCTTCACGGCGCTGCTCGGCATCGGTCAAACCCCGCTCACTGTAATGCTTGACCTGCAAAAAGGTGGTGAAGCCATTGAGTGTTGGCGTGTAATAGCCGATGGCGTCGCCACGCGACTGTAAGCCTGTAGAGCTGAACTCCAACCCTCGATCCAGGTAAACATCGAACGGCGCAGAGACAAACTGGTAGTAAAGGCTATCAAAGTTACCGGCCTGCACTGTTCCATAGCGCTCGCTTTTTAGCCCAAGATAGCTTTGACGAATCTCATTAAAGCCTTGCTCGGTATTGCGCTCGTCACCCGTGAAGCGCCACTCCAAACGCCCAAAGGCGCTGACATCGTTGCTTATTCGTTGGCTCATTCGAAAACCGAGCCTGGAGTACACGTCGACGAACTCTGCGCTGTCACTGACTTTTTGGCCTGCCGAATCGACGCCTGGTCCTCCGCCAGCCACGCCCATGGCGAGACGCCCGTAGATATCGAACTGCGTGCCCTCCTCATCATAGAGCGTCGCTGCATTGACGCTTGTGCCCACTCCCCCTAGCGCCATTGCGACTGCCGTTACCACTACTGCTTTAACAGACCGTTTCATCGGTTTCCCTTGCGGTTAATTGTGACGTCTGGTGCTTTGTATTGCTCACACAAACCAAAGCAACGTTATATTGTAACAATTAAGCCCAAAAATGAGAAGTCATCTCAATATGAATCCCGAGTGGAGTTGCCTGAACTTTCTACCGCTACAAAAAAACCGGCCCCAAAAGGGGCCGGCTCATTAACTACTACAGGGGTTACAACATCTAGCTTGGTTTGACCCAGGCTTAGAAGTGGTAACGAGCGCCTGTCAGGTAGTAAATGTCGTCGCCGTCAGCGCGCTCAACGTTAACAGGACCTTCGCTGCCACCGATGGTGACGTCGATGGACTGCTGGTCACGCTGGTTCAGCTCCAGGAACACGTCGAAGTTGCTGGAAACTTTGTAGTAAGTACCCAGGGCCCATGCAGTACGGTCGTCTGCATCGGAACCGTCTTCGCTTACGTCGTATACGTCAGCAGTGAATGCCCACGGGCCAGTGGCGTAAGTACCACCCAGACCAACGATGTCGTAACCGCCGCCCAGAGTATCGCTGTTCTCACGGCCTTCGTAGCCCAGACGAACAGAGAACTGGTCGTTGATGTCGTAAGAACCGATCAGGCCGCCCAGCATTTCGCCGTTACCGCCGCCACGTACAACGTCTTCAACGAAGCCCAGACCTACGGTGAACGGACCTTGCTGGTAACGAACACCACCTTGCGGTGCAATTACGTTGCCTTCTTCACGAACCGGCTCAAGCTCGCCACGCTCGCTGTAGTGTTTCAGCTGCAGGAACGCAGTGAAGCCTTGCAGGTCAGGCGTGTAGTAACCGATAGAGTCGCCGCGAGACTGTTTCGGGTGACCAGAGAACTCTAGGCCACGATCGATGTATACGTCGAACGGCAGAGATACGAACTGGTTGTAGAAGCTGTCGAAGTTACCGGCTTGGAAAGTACCGTACTGGTTGCTTTGCAGACCGATGTAGCTCTGACGAACTTCGTTGAAGCCAGAGTTGCCGTTGCCGCTCGGACCAGTGCGCTCGTCACCAGTGAAGCGCCACTCAACGCGACCGAAAGCGGTCAGGTCGGAAGTCACTTCCTGGCTCATGCGCAGACCCAGACGAGAGTAAACGTCTACGAACTCTTCGCTGTTGTCGATTTTTTCGCCAGCAGAGTTGTATTCTGCACCGCCACCGGCGATACCCATGGCGATACGGCCATAGACGTCCAGCTTGGTGCCGTCTTGGTCATAAACGGTAGCTGCTTGTGCTGCAGCGGAGGCGCCCAGGGCACCAACAATAGCAGTCGCTAAAAGTGTCTTTTTCATGATGTAGGTTCCTTAACTAGCTTACTGTTTCGATCGTTATTACTGGCCTTCGAAGAAGCCAGTAAGTGGCTTGCGGGCCATGCTCTTTTTCTCATCCGCCGGTTTTTCCCGGAGGTATGCGACATGTCCTCAACAAAGCCTTGTTATAGTCCAATGCTCGCAGGTCAAACTCTATACCGGGATTCCAGGGAACGCAATAGAAAAAAACAGTGTTTTTTTACGATTTGTGTTTTTTTATGGAACCCCGTCCAAGGATTCAGGTCTCAGCGCCCTTCGAATTTTTGCTGCAGGCCTTTGAGCTTCTCTTCCATGGTAAGCGGTTTTTTCTGCTCACTTTTTTCTGGAACGGGCGTTCTCGCGGGGAGCTTTTCATCGTTTGGCGATGAGTTACTCGCGGCTGGCTGCGCTTTATTTGTGCGACTTTTCGTGGGTGGTGCCGGACGTTCCGCTCGGTTTTTCGTGGGCGCCTCTTGTCGCCGCTCATTGGCATGTTTCGCGGCTTCTTTATCTACCTTGCCTGCAGGCTGGCCATCTAAATCGACACGCTCTGCTCCTTCACGCATGGATTTGATATAACGCGGCAAATTGACGTAGTTGGCCAGCGCCCGACGGATCAATTTACTCGGCCAAGGCTCGCGCTCGGCCAAATCCTGGTGAATCCCCACTTTCAAGGGTTTGGTGTGCCCTTTGAAGAAGGCATGTGGGTAACGCTGATACCACTGCTTCAATAACGCTTGCGGCGAGGGTTGCGTGACGGCTTCTGGAACATCTGGCGTTGCTGGCTCGCTGACCGCCACTGGCACGTGCTCGGGTACTTCGTTCGGCACTTCTTCTCCCGCCGCGACATCGGTCTCGTGTTCAGCGGGCGATGCCGTAGGCTCCCCTGAGGCGCGAGTCGATAGCGCGGCTAGCTGCTGTTTCAACTGCTGATTCTCTTCGCGCAGCGCAATGAGTTCGGCCTTGTTTTGTTCGAGCCGGGTTTCTAACGTTTCTAGTAGATGCAGTACGCTGGCGGCCATAACCCCCTCCTTTGACCCAAATCAGTCGCTGACACGCTCGTACACGACGAAGTCATAATTTGGCTGCCCTTCTGCGGGCTGCCCGGCGACTCGCTGAACTTCTTGCCACTCTTCCGTCGAGAACGCGGGGAAGTGCGCATCGCCTTCCACCTCTATATCGACTTCCGTGATGTAGAGACGTTGGGCAAACGGTAAGGCTTGACGGTAAATCTCGCCGCCGCCCATGACCATGATTTCTTCTGCCGCTTCGATCGTCGCCTGCTGATCGGCAAGCGCTAACGCCGCCGGTAGCTCATGGCATACGCGCGTGCCTTCTGCACTAAACTGGGCATCCCGAGTCACGACGATATTGAGACGATTGGGCAGCGGCTTGCCAATGGAGGCGAAGGTTTTACGCCCCATAACCAGCGGTTTGGCCTGGGTCATGCGTTTGAAAAATTTCAAATCTTCAGGCAAGTACCAGGGTAGCTTGCCATCGACGCCAATGACGCGATTCTTGGCCATGGCGACGATCATCGCAACGGGCACCAGCGGTTCATAGGCGGTGGCTTGCTGACTCATACGGCTACCTTTGCTTTGATATGCGGATGGGACGCGTAATCTTCGATCTGAATATCATCGAAGGTGAAGTCGAATAGGTTCGTGACCTCTGGATTGAGCACGAGCCTGGGCGGTGGCATGGGTGTGCGCTCAAGCTGCTCGTTCGCCTGTTCCAAATGATTGCTATACAGGTGCGCGTCTCCTAGCGTGTGAACGAATTCCCCCGGCTGTAAGCCCGTGACCTGAGCCACCATGCTAAGCAGCAACGCGTAACTGGCGATATTGAACGGCACGCCCAGAAAAATATCGGCACTGCGCTGGTAAAGCTGGCAGGAGAGTCGCCCGTTGGCGACGTAGAACTGAAACAGACAGTGACAGGGCGGCAGCTTCATCTCATCGACTTGACCAGGGTTCCATGCCGATACGATCAAACGACGCGACTGGGGGTTCGTGTGGATCTGTTCGAGGACATTGGCGATTTGATCCACACTGCCGCCCTTGGGATTTGGCCAGCTACGCCACTGGTAACCATACACGGGACCCAGGTTGCCGTGCTCATCGGCCCATTCGTCCCAAATACGCACGCCGTTCTCTTTGAGATACCCAATGTTGGTATCCCCTTTCAGAAACCATAAAAGCTCGTGGATGATGGAGCGCAAATGTAGCTTTTTGGTCGTCAGCAGTGGAAAGCCGCGGGACAAATCAAAGCGCATTTGATGCCCAAACACCGAGCGCGTCCCCGTACCGGTGCGGTCGCCGCGATCAACGCCCTGCTCCAGTACGGTGCGCATCAGGTCTAGGTAAGGCTGTTCCAACGCGGGCAACGTTGATGTCATGGTAGGCGTGGGCGTTGTGACAGTCACAGAAGTTCCAAATTAACAGCGGATGTGGGGTTGTATTCTAGGCCGCCCAGTGTTGATTGGCTACCAACGAGAGCGTGCCCCCGCCATTCACCATTCACCACTCACTACTCACCCCTTGGCATCCACAGGCTGATGACGCGACCACGCTATGAATACTAGCCCTAGTGCGATCATAGGTAACGTAAGCAGCATGCCCATGGTGACCCAGCCGAAAGCGATGAAGCCGATGTGGGCATCGGGCATGCGTACGAACTCGACCATGAAGCGGAAGACGCCATAACCCAACAGGAAAAGACCTGAAACAAACCCACGTGCGCGGGGTTGGGCAGACACCCACCAGAGGATCGCAAATAGCACGACGCCTTCTAGTAGCGCCTCGTAGAGCGCCGATGGGTGCCGGGGTTCAGGCCCCATTCCGGGAAAGGGCATGCCCCAGGGGAGCGAGGTCACGCGGCCGGGCAACTCATGGTTGATAAAGTTACCAATGCGCCCTGCGCCAAGGCCAATGGGCACGAGCGGTGCAATGAAGTCGGTCAACGTGAAGAAAGCGAGCTGCTTGCGGCGGGCAAATAGCCAAGCGGCCAGCAGCACGCCTATCAAGCCGCCGTGGAAGCTCATGCCGCCATCCCAAACGCGGAAGATCCATAGCGGGTCAGCCAGCCACTGCTCTAGTCCGTAGAACAGCGCGTACCCTAAGCGGCCACCGGCGACCACCCCAATGGCGCAGTAGAAGAGCAGGTCGCCGATGTCGTCTTTGTTCATTCCTAGACGCGGGGCGCGTTTGCAGCCTAGCCACCACGCCGCCACGAAGCCGACCACGTACATGAGGCCGTACCAATGCACTTGCAACGGGCCGAGGGAAATCGCGACAGGATCTATCGTTGGGTAGTTGATCATTCACTTTCTCTAATTGAATAAAAGACATGCCATCGCCTGCCATGACGGGGTTACGCCAGTATGAAGCGTATCCCCACCACGGCGAGCAGCGCAGCGAAACAGTAACGTAGGACATGGGCGGGTAACACGTGAGCCAAGCGCACACCAAGGCGGGCAAACGGCACGCTGGTCGCAACGATGCCTATGAACGCAGGCCACATGACGAAGCCTGTCGCCCAAGGGGGTAGCAGCGAATTGCCCCAGCCGACCACGATGAACGTGATCGCTCCTACTGCCGCTATTGGTAAGCCGCAGGCGGCAGAGGTTCCCACCGCCTGCGTCATGGTAGCACCGCAGCGCGATAACCAAGGCACGGTCATCGCCCCGCCCCCGATACCAAATAGCGCGGAAATGGCCCCGACCACGCCTCCAGCGAGGGTCATGGCAAATTTGCTGGGGGCCAGCGTGCCCGGTTTGGGGGTCAGCCCCATGATCATTTTAGTGGCCAACAAGAGCACGAAGACGCCAAACAAGGTGCCTAACACGGTGCCGGATAAATTACCGGCAATGAAGACCCCACCAATGGCGCCCAGCATCAAGCCCGGTAATAACGCCATGAACCAGGCACGATGCACACTCCCCTTGCGAAAGTGGCCTAGCGCTGAAGAGGCGCCCGTCACGACGATCGTGGCGAGCGAGGTGCCCACCGCAAGGTGCATGGTGATCTCGGGGGAAATGCCCTGCAGCCCGAAGGCAAAGACCAGAACGGGGACGATGATGATGCCACCGCCCACACCAAACAAACCGGCCATGGTGCCTGCGGCGGCACCGAGCAATAGATAACTGGCCAAAATGGCTGCGAAGGTCATTCGTTGGGCTTCTCCAAGGCGTTAGGCAACCATTTTTTGATCATGCCGTGTAGGGTATCGGGCTGGTAGGGTTTCGCGAGGATATCGTCCAGCCCGGCGGCGCTGCAGGCGTCTTGCCCGGCGTTATCGGCATTGGCGGTCAGGGCGATCATGACACTTCGTTTGGTCGCGTGCTGATGCTCATACCGGCGCCAGCGGCGGGTGGTTTCCAGCCCGTCGAGTGTCGGCATGAAAATATCCATGAATACCAGGTCGTAGAACGCAGACTGCTGACGCTCGAGCGCCTGTTCGCCGCTACTCACGCCTTCAACGTGTAGCCCTTGCAATTCGAGCATTTGCCGCGCGAGCATGAGGTTCACAGGGCCATCATCGACGACCAGCACACGCGGGCTTTGCTCGCTGGATAGAGGAAGATCGTAGGTATCGGCTTCGTTCACACTCTGCTGAACGAAGTTAGCCAACAGCGAACGAATATCGGCCAAGCGCTCGCGCACGTGGGTGACGTTTTGCCGACAGGCTTCTGAGGATTCTTCGGTCAGCATGGTGCCAAGATGATCGAACAGGCTGTCGGCTTCCCGCTGCATGAGCGTTAGGTAACCCGATTTCAAACGCGACTCTTCTCTGGCACGCTCTCTTCCTGCCATGAGGTGCTTGAGCTGCTTTTGCTGGTGGTGCAGGTCATCCAGCAGCGCTTGGTCGGACTTGGACTGCTCGGTCTCTGCGGTAGCGACATGGCCACT